>Ga0071330_1063026_pt1 | contig 423116 bp, 317 predicted proteins | sample GBScel77sediment_FD_63802 | JGI IMG/M metagenome (GOLD analysis project Ga0071330, IMG submission 63802) | Hot spring sediment microbial communities from Great Boiling Spring, Nevada - Cellulolytic enrichment Sediment 77C v2 (version 2) | ecosystem: Environmental > Aquatic > Thermal springs >... | reverse complement strand
GAGGCTGTCCCGGTCCCAAAATCATATCTCACCCCCATTCCTTGGCTGTACTGTTACGGTAACTTGGGCACACAGATTTTGGCACCCGAATCCAAGGGCCACCAGTGCAGATATCAAGTATTTTGGCTCGGTGTCGAGACATGCTAAAACGCACCCAGTTCATTTAGGTAATTTTCCAGCCAGGTGTAACCATTTGGCGCAATACTGTTCCGATCCGCAGCATTATTGGGATTCAATCCATGAGCAGTTTCCCAATCGTCCGGCATACCATCGTGGTCGGAATCTGTGGGCGGCGTGCCATCCGCATAGGTAGGCCAACCGCCAACGTCGTTCACCGTAAATAATGGCCTTGGGCGATTCATTCTATAATCATTTTAGCATGGTTGACAGCCTGCTTCGTCCGGTTTCCTAAAGGATTTTGACCTAAATTCTAACGTCCCGATTTTCACTGTACTCCGACGGTTCCTTCAAAGCTCGTTCCCATGACCCCGGCGATTGAAACGGCTGTTGTGAGCAAGCACTATTACCACGGCGCCAACACCGACCAGCCAGTGTTCGTGTTGCAGTAGCCAAGTGTTGTGAGCGCAACCTGTTTAGTGAACGGGCGAAGGCACCCATACCGGACGCCTTCGCCCGCAGCGCACAACCCCCTGAGTATGCTCGTCTTACAACTTGGCTACGGAAGCTGGTAGATCAACCGGAAGAACACCGTGCCGTTTGTTGGATTAATTGGGAATGCAACCTGGTTTGTACTTTCTGAGCCAGGTACATCAACCCAGTTTGTGCTGATGCCCACATTAAGCGCATTGGTCTGTACCTGCAATCTCCAGCCGGTGTGGCTCGCCGGCCAAGACAGATACAGCGTGCCTGCGCTAACACTGACACTGATGTTGGTCGGGTTCCGATTCACGGGCGGTGGCGCAACACCCAAAACTTCGATAGAACCATCCAGCTCGAGTTTGTTTGTCCAGAGCATGCCCGCACCCGTGACTGTCAATGCACTGCCGCCTATGACGGTCTTGCCGGGGAATAACACAAACTTGTCTCCTGGTTGGAGATCGGGGCCGAGATTGGTCACTGTAATCGTGCCCGGTGCAGTGGCGCTCAACGTGCCAGTGACAGATACCTTGTCGCATTGCAAACCTAAACGGTTGACACGGATGAACGCCCCGCCGCCACTGAACGTGACATTTCCGCCGACCGACAACGTGCCAATGGCCGATGGCGAACCGCTGCCCAGGCCGCCACCTGTAACCACAACCGAACCGGCAATGCTGCCCGTGCCAGCGAGCACACCGGCGTTAATTATTGTTTCACCGGTGTAGGTATTGGCTCCGTCAAGATACAGCGTGCCTGCGCCGGACTTGGTAAGGCCGCAGCCAAGACCGCTACTGTCGGAAATGACACCCGATATGATAGCCTGGGCGTCACTGGCGACTGAAATAGTGCGGTTTGTTGCAGTGACGATACCGCCGCTTCCCAAATCAAACGTACCGGCCATGGTCAACACATTCGTGCCAGTGAAGGTCAGCGTGCCGCCAATTGCTGTATAGACAACCGGATTGCCAACCGTGCGCGGCCCACCACTGGCGAACAGACCAACGTTACCCTCGACAGTGATTTGGCCAATACCGAACGGTCCGGATGTAACACCATAATCCACACCTACGGAATCAATACCGACTCCAATGGTTCCGGAGCTTAACCGGGTTCCACCGTAATAGGTGTTTGCGCCGTTTAGTATGATAGTGCCCGAACCATGGCGGGTGAGCAACACACCCGAACCTGAAATTACACCATTGTAGATCTGGATACCTCCCCGGTCGTGGTACGGCGCGAAATTGGCACTACCAATATTTAGCTCGATGTCGACGTCACAAATAAAGTTGCTATGATACACACGGAAGTTGTCAGAGGCAGTGCCTGTTGGTTTGTAAATGGTCAGCTTTTTACCTGGAATGCCTGTGATTGGGCCGACAATCACGCACGCGTATGCACCGCTGCCGTTAAACTGAAGCATGCTGTCAGCAGCTACATGTATTCCCGGAATTCCGACATACGTTCCACCAGTCCGTTGCACCTCAAGTATAGAGGCGCCACTACCAGCAAGCGTAATTGTGCCCAATCCGACAGAACCATTTTGCAAGATAGTCAGCCATCCATCGTTGATAACCGTCCCACCACCAAAACTGTTATCATTCGAGACGACAAGCCTGCGCTTGGTGTTACCCCATTAACAATCAAACGCGTATTGGGACCGTAGATATTGCCAGCCGGGGAGATACCAGGAACTGATCCGATGCCCATTGTGCCACTTGCATTGAACGTAATTGTGCTTGGACTGATATATGGGCTCGCCAGCAACACACTCGTACTTTGCGCCCTGTCATCTAGTACGACATCGTCACCTTGATTGAAAGCGGTCATTGTACCAGCAGCCGTGTTAGACCAGTTGACCGTGTTTGCAATATCCCAAATATTTGTCGGGCTTCCAATCCATACGAGCGGGCGTGGCGGCTGAATTGTCAGTGCATTCGTCACTGAATAAACGAACTGCCCACACGCATCCACGATCATACAATAGTACCCATCGCTGGTGGTCGCAGCATCACTTGGTAGCACCGGGTTAATCATAAGTTGTGTGGTCGTAGTACCCCAGAAATGCCCGTCGTCGGTCAAAGCCATACCATTGCGATACCATTGATATGTCAATCCTACTCCTTGTGCCGATAGAGAAAATACGGCAACGCTGTTGGTACCCGCAGTTACTGATTGAGGTTGAACGGTAACTGTTGGTGTCGTCGCGTAACTTATAACCGCAGTTCCAGGCACGGTCCGCGTAACACCCGTAGTCACGTTTGACTCGACACACGTGTAAACACCAGGGACATTGTATGTTCCAAAGCTAACTGCAGAGCCAGTTCCGGATACTGTTTGACCAGTGTATTCGCCATCCCGGTAAAGCAGGTAGTCACAACCTACGTCTGTTCCTGCCATATATCTGTTCCTGCCATATAAATTTCAACTCCTTGACCGCCCGGGCAAATTACTCCGCCGCCTGCCAAGGCGACTCGAACATCAAATACAAGCACTAACCGTGGCGAAGCGCGTACTGGAAGGCCGGTCCCCGCGTGAATCGGCTCATTCGTCCATGTGCCGGCAATGCCTACCCACCAGTTCTGGTTGTTGTTGACTGGTGATCCTGAAATCATGAACGTCACTTTACCGTCTGTGTCTGCTGCAAGCACATTTCTGATATCTGGACTGATATAAATGGCTGATTGATTGTAATCGGGGTGACCCGGGATACTCACATCAATACCCGGAGGGTTAGTTGACTACCTCTCCCAAATATTCGTACCTGCATAACACTTGGTATAGTCGAACTTAAATCCAGAATTTACATCGTTACCTGGCGCATTGGTCCACCAAAGGCCCCACATGTCCCAATCTTCAAGGCCAGCCTCGTCCGCTAGACTCGCAACCCAAAACTGACGGGTGTACCCGTTATAGCACCACAACCATAGGTTCGCAGCCACCAGATTGCTTTGCCCATAAAAGTTCCAAATATCACTCAGATTAAACTGTATCCACGCTTTACCCACATCACCGTTGGCATTGTTCCTCGTATAAGCTCTGGGGTACTCTTGTTTGTATGTTGGGCTTGCCCCACCAAGAGGGTTTACCCTCACACCCATGCCTTGTATGTTTTCTACGATGTTGGTGAACAGAACTCCCGCCGAGGCAACCTGAGCCACCGAGACAGCGGCTACCGCTGCACACGTTAATAAACGAGTTAATGTTTTCATGGCGCTAATGTGTTTTGGTTTTGTCTCTAAGCTCGCAAAATACCAAAATCATATTACGCGGGTGATCTTTTGGGTTCATCCTGTTTTGAGGCTGAATTTTACTTAGATTCTCTTAGATTCTAAGGTCGTGGGGCAAGCCAAACAAAGGACCGCATCGCTCGTTTCTGCAGGGTACAAAGTCTCGGCCCTATACTCCTTTGGTTCAGATCTTCCAAGGGTTTCTGGGTCATGTAATTTCTTGTAACGCAGGATACTGCGCCGCAAGCAACAGCCCGGCCTTGAGCAAAGCTGCGTTCGTAGTGAAAGCCAAGGAATCTAGGATGGCACAAATTCCCAACTCGTATGTGCTTGGGGACTTACCACCAGTGCACAATGGAAAAAATCTTACACGATTTGTTACCACCTCAACAAATAATTAATCCCGGGGGTTAAACCGCTATTGGCGCTGACGATAAAATAACAGCTACTCAGACCTCCTGCGAACGCACTAGAATAAGGCATGGTTCTTGCGGTATTCTGTCGGTGAAGAGCCACATACTTTTTTGAACGCCTCATAAAATCGGCTAAGTGATGTAAATCCCGACTCAAGTGCAACATCCAGAATCTTCATGTCGGTGGTTACCAACAACCGCTGGGCATGGGCCACTCGCAATTAAGTGAGGCACTCATTCAACGTGATACCAAATGTTTTCTTAAACACGAACATCGCATAATTCGGGTGTAAACCAACTTCCCTGCTTATTTGTTCTGAAGTTAAGCGTTCCGTATAATGTTGCGCCATATAAGACAACATTTTTTCGGCGTTAGTCACGCATCCAAGTTGTACAGGTAAGTGTTTACCAGACCGGACACCGCCATTTTGCATTTCATTACGTACGTCAAGCGCCAGTCGTAACAACCGCGCCTCCATCTCCAAAAACACCAGTTTTTTGCGGTAAGGGTCCTGTTGGTCTATGTCACGAACCCATCGTCTGAATGCTTGGATTTCTACTTCCGGAAGCGTACCACTGGGGTCAAGCAACATTTGGCCATGGATAAGCGCGTCCACAAACTCTCTTGGAAACCCAGCCTGTAAGAACCACGCTAATGGAATTGTGGCCACAAAGTATTCACGCTCCATCGTGTAATCAATTATTTGATGGGGATAGGCAGCCCAAAAAATTGTTAACTTACCAGCGGGAACAATAACTTTGCAACCCCCCAACAAATAAATGAGTGAACCCGCCTGAATAAAATTGAGCTCTATTTCGTTATGCCTATCCGCGCGTTGCATCCGTGCAGGTCTCCAAATTTCACAAGTAAAACCATAAGGGGCGAAGTCAGGCCTCCGAGGGTCAAAACTCTTTGGCTCTATCCTTGGAGCGGTCACCAACTGCTTTGTCTCACGGTCACCTACCACCATATTCCTCCCCAAACTCCTTTACGGAACTTAACATAATACGAAACAGCCATGCTTCCAACTGCCTTTTGAGAAAAACTTCAGTAAACCTAGCTTTCAACTTGCCTTAAGCAGTAACCCGATTAGTTCGATATACAAAAGCCACATTTTCCAATAACAGCAACTTCTCAAACCAATGGGTTTCTCTTTCTCCGGAACCGTTTACCAGGCTACGCATCAACAATCTTTCAAATAGTGGATAGTACCTCCGTGTAACACCTCTTAAAATACCCTTGCACATCAGTGATAGTCTTTCCTCAGCTCATAAACAGGCTCTAAGGTAGTAGACATCTCAACCGATGTAACTACCAACAGCCTTATCGCGAATATCCGCCGCGGGAGCCAAGCTCACCGCCACAGGATGCTAAAATCCACGCCGACATACATACCGCATCAACACATGCAAACGCGGCACCCACACAACAGCTCACCACCCAAATGTATCTAAATCCTTACCCGTTATCTCCTCATCTTCTACATATGCTAGTATCTCCCCCCTCGTTGTCCACCGTGGTCACACGACAAAACGTCATCGCTCTACTCCTCAGCCCCCACTCATGCACCACCCTACCCTACCCAATACACTCCCCACTATCGGTGCGGTCCCCATCTGCACCCCACTCATCATGCTCCTTGCCCAATTACCACAATGAAATATCGCACACTCGTCCTCCTCTTGCTCATAATTGTTGTTCCAACCTGCCAACGCAGCCGCCTTACCCCCAGCAAACTGCAACGGATACATGCTCACCGCCCCAGTTGCATCCACCTCAAACGCACTCGGCATACATCGATAACTCATCCCCCTAATAAATTGCTCCCCGGTTTCATTGAACCGAACTCAAACATTGCACCACAGTCACATACTCCTGCACTTTCATTCTAGCCCATCGCATAAAAATAACGCTCACGAGTATGCATATACCCTTGGCCCACACCTCCCTATTTAGGGTTTAAGACAACAGGACCTAACATGGGGAATTCATTAACGGCGTGGCTTACCAAACGTGAAAATGCAAATAGGGCTTTCATGCCGGCCCAAAGAAAGTATTTTGCTTACCGCTTCGTCTTGGAAAGCACCAATTACAACCCCCCCGAGACCAAGCCCCACTGCTTGTAAATGTGCATTTTCAATTGCATGGCCAGCCTCCAAATGCACATATCGCACAGCACGCTCTCCATACCGTCTCGTGGTGCGTTCGTAAACCGCTGTTATCACCAAACTCGCCGGGGCATTTTCAACCCACGGCTGGTTAAAACATGCCAATGCAAGTTCCTTTCTTTTATCCCCCTCTACAATCCGTACTAGTTGGTGAGACTCGGGTTGATACCGATACACACCTGGAGGCAGATTGGATACAGCCCCACAAATTAAATAAACTTCTAAAGGGTAAGTTGCACCTGCCGATGGTGCCGTTCTGCGGCCATCTGGTGAACTTACTCCCTGGGCTGCCCATAACAATTGCCCCACTTCAGCCAAAGTGAGCCGATCTGCTGAGAAATTACGAACTGATCGGCGTTTTGCTAGGGCTGCTTCGACTGAGATTTGCCCCTCTTTTTTTGCTGGGGGCAGCTTCACTGTAACAACGTTTGTGTTAGTGTTGGTTGCTTCACACCTAATAACCATCCACGTCGCCACTACACTAACACAGAGAGATATTCGTAAAAACTGGCAAGTAACCCAAGTTTTCACAGTTTTCACGGCTAGGTGAGTCAAGTCTAAACTTAGCTCCTGTAGAATTGTCAAGAACTACCGCACTGAACATGAAAAACTAACAGTTGGTTGGGTTACTGGCAATTTTCCGTGCCGAAATGGGCGACCTTAAGGGCACACCTAAGGCTAATCAACCAATCAGAAAAAGGTTGGTAAAAGGCCGCATCGCACAACGCTCTCAATAAAATACCCATGGCACACAAACTTATCATGTTGAGATGCAGGTTGCGTGCTTATATGGCCGGCGACCTAAATTGTCATGCTCAGGATTAAGGACCTTGCCTTGCCAAATATACCTATGAAAAAGGAAAATTTGGGCACAATTCTGCCGGGTTAGTCACTACATATTCCATCCCTATGTTCGATTGAATTTCTTTATTGGCCTCTCAAGGGAGCTTGCAACTTTCGGTGCCACGCTTGACAATGCCTGTCTGAATCGCCCTTAATTATGGGAAAGTGCAGGCAGCCGTAAAAAAGATTGCATTCGCGATTTTTAGCTTAGGTTTTTTAACCCTTTTAATTGGGGGGGTTAGCCCGGCGATTCATTCTCATTCACACGACTGTGATCATGAGGCTGCACAGACATGTCTAATTTGCACTTTGTTACAAAACCTAGCTGATAACGCGATCACACCAGCAATCCTGGGAACTTTCGCCCCTATACCCGCAGAAGTCATCTTGCCATTAATTCCAGTAATCACTCCTGCAAAAGCAAGTTTACATTCCCCGCGGGGGCCTCCGTTCTTGGAGTAAATGCGTTAACGACATCTGCAGATAGCACTATCGCTCAGATCCAAAAGACCGCTTCTACCGCGAATAATATAATCAGTTGAGGGTCGACCAACATCTTGTAGAGACAAGTCCTTATTTGACTCAGAGAGCCTTACTTGTCCAGAGCCTCGGCTGTCAGGGAAATCGAAAACTCAAAAACCTAAAAGTACACCATGAAAATCGCAAATTTACCTAAACCACGTAAAACCATCGGATTGATAACAGTTATTTTCACCGTTGGCCGCGTATTCGTAACAGCTCAAACAAATGCCGTTACCAAGGAAGAAATAGAACGGCTCAGGGGCGAGTTAAACAGACTCACACAGGAAATGCAATTAACTCTTCGGACGTATCAAGAGCGGATTAATCAATTAGAATCGGCGATCCGGACTCTTGAGGGTGGTGCGATGAGTTCTAACCAACCTACTGCCCAGTTGGCAGAAATCCAATCCACAGGGTCTAAAACGAACTTAGCTGTAAGCCCAACTGGGGATACCACCCGAGTCCAATACAGTTGGGGGAGGGGTTACATCGGTCTCTCGCTGGAAGTGGCCTCTGTGTTCGGGTGGAGCACCACATCAGAAGTAGCAGAACTTAATCCAGGTGCGCATAACCCAAAACGAAGAGGCTTCACTTTACAAAATGTAGAAGTGGCTTTAGAGGGTGCGGTGGACCCGTACTTTCAAGGTACTGGGATCTTTAGCACCCATACCGATCCCCATGGTGAATTTCACTTTGAATGGGAGGAGGCGTACGCAGAAACATTCTCAATCCCAGGAGGGTTCCAATTGAAAGCAGGGAAGTTTCTAACAGAGTTTGGACGACAAAATAGTACACATTCTCATCAGTGGGACTTTGTGGATGTACCGCTTGTGTTATCACGGCTGCTTGGTCCCCATGGCTTAAACGCCGTAGGAATGCGCGTATCGTGGTTGGCACCTACTCCATTCTACTCTGAACTTTTCTTCACAGTGCAAGACAGTCGCGGTGACGGCGCATATAGTTTCTTGGGAGAATCTGAATCACCCTTATTCTTAGGAAGACCGAGGACCCATCGGGACCTTCGTGGCTTCGGAGATCTACTTTTTGTGCCGAGGTATGCTGTATCGTTCGACCTCACTGACTCGCATACAGTTCTGTTAGGTGCATCTGCTGCTTTTGGTCCTAACAACGCCGGTTATGGTACCCGAACCGAAATTTACGGGGTTGATCTAACTTGGAAATGGAAACCGAGGACTCATCATGGCGGGTATCCGTTTGTGAGATTTACTACGGAGGCACTGTTTCGCCGAGCTAAGGTGGATGAATTCTCAAATGATCTTAACGGCAATGGTACACTAGACCCAACCGAGGATGATGTATTTGGAACCGGCCATGTTTACAACATACCATCGGAAACTGTAAAAGATTGGGGGCTGTATACCCAAGTTTCCTGGGGGTTCAAAAAAGGTTGGGTTGCATCTCTAAGGGGTGAATATGTAGGACCTGTTGAAACCGCACGGTACGAAAGCATACTCGGGCCTGACCCTGAACGTGTGAAACGATGGCGGATTTCACCTTCACTGACCCATTATTTGAGTGAATTTTCTCTACTGCGCCTACAGTATAACTATGACGATCGCAAACATCTTGGCGAAGACCATTCAGTGTGGTTCCAATTGGAATTCTCGCTTGGGGAACATGGTGCTCACAAATTTTAACTAGCGACAACTTGCCTGGGGAAACTTATGAAATCTGTTTCTTACACATCATCGATCTTACTAAGTGTAATTTGCACGCAATTACTTGCGCAGACGCTAACAATCGTCAGCACCATCCCGGACTTTGGATCAATCGCGTCCGAGATTGGTGGTGACTTCGTAAAAATAAAAAACCTATGTCGTGGCACCGAAGACCCACACTTTGTTGATCCTCGTCCGAGTTACGTGCGCTTGCTGCGGGAGGCAGATCTTTTATTAGAGGGAGGGCTAGGACTGGAAGAAGGATGGTTACCCCCGCTCGTGCAAAACTCAAGAAACAATGCTATAAGGCCTGGGGGCCGAGGATATTTAAACATGTCAACTGGAATAACAGTCTTGGAGGTTCCGGGGCCAAACATTTCCAGAGCTGAGGGCGACGTCCATCCTTACGGCAATCCGCACTATTGGTTAGATCCAACTAATGGTCGCATCATGGCGGAGGAAATCTGCAAGAAATTGTGTGAGCTAGACCCGCCCCATTCTGCAATCTACAAATCGAATCTGGCAGTGTTTAATGAGGCGCTGGATCGAAAACTACAGCACTGGACACAACGCCTAAGCAAATTAAAAGGCACTCGCATAGTCACTTACCACAAGAGTTTCGAATATTTCGCAATCTGGTCTGGGTTAGATATAGTGGGCACACTCGAACCAAAACCAGGTATTGAACCCACCCCAGGTCACATCCGGTCGCTCATAAAAACCATGCAAGAAACCGGCACAAAGCTCATCCTAATTGAAAACTTCCGCCCACGTAAAATTGCGGAGAATATTGCATCTCGAGTCGGGGGAAAGGTTGTCTCTGTGCCTGTAATGGTAGGGGGCGAGCCCAATATTCATCGATACTTCGACTTATTCGATGTGATTATCGATCGACTTGTTACTGCACATGGCGAACTTACTAAATCAGCAAATTGAGCTTCAACAGTACCTAAGACTTGCAAATCTTGCGGTGGGGTACCATGGGAGAGCCTTAATCTCTGGGCTTAACGAGTCAGTGTGTAAAGGCGAATTAATAGTATTAGTTGGGCCCAATGGCGCAGGTAAAACCACCCTATTAAAAACTCTTGCTGGCATACTCACCCCTGTCTCCGGAGAAGTAGTCCTGGGAGAAGGCCTCACATTATCGGAAATCAGTTATATGCCACAATCACCAGAAATCGAGACACTCGTACCAGCAAACGTCAGTGAAATTGTAAGCATGGGGATCGTTCATGGTCGAAGCTTTCCAGGTATTATCCCTGCTGGGGGACATCAAAAAACTCGAGCCGTATTGGAAAGGCTTAGCTTGGAAGCACTCAGCAAAAAACCATTCTATACCCTTTCAGGCGGCCAAAAACGCCGGGTGCTGTTGGCGCGGGCATTAGTTAGCAATCCCCGCATTTTAATCTGCGACGAAATAACGACGGGTTTGGACCCCGAAGCTACCGCAGAGGTCGTAGCCTCATTAAAAAAACTAATTAACTCTAACGAGGTTGCCATCATTTGTTCAACTCACAATCCAGAACATTTGATAAGCGTCGCTTCAAAAGTATGGGAGATTTCAAACGGAACGCTCAACACAATTGCGCTTAAAGGATCATTCCCGAGAGACGTCAAAACCCAAAACACTACTTAACATGAACCCCACTGACGAGTACTTCCTCAGAACGCTGCTGGTGTCGTTATTTGTAGGAGTTGGAACCGCTCTGATTGGGGTGCATTTATTCCTGCGAAGGCTACCGATTTTGGGCCTTGTTATGCCCCAAGTTTCACTCTTAGGTGGACTGCTTATCTTATGGATAACCCCACTACTGAGGTTTACTGAAAAGGAAACCCAAGGGGGGCAGACCGACAGCATCTGGGCTTTAACCTTTGTGGGCGCCTTAATTGCAAGCATACCACTAGCCTTTTGGATTGGAATAAAACGACACCTCCGAGGACTTCCAATCGAGGTAATTCTTGGAACCGTCTATGTTTTGGGTGTGGGAGGCTCTCTGATTCTGATTGCCCTTGGGCCACATGCACTACATCACGTGCCTAAACTTTTCCAGGGCCAAATCCTAGCTGTAACTGGGCGGGACTTGATTATTTTAATGGCCACATTGGGCGTCGCATTAGCCTTCCTAATTGCCAACCACAGAACCCTCTTTGCAGTGGGTATCGACTCTGAATTTGCTTTAGCTATTGGACATCATGTTGCCGTTTACGAAACTTTGTTCCTCACTACTGCCAGTGTGGTAATCAGCGTGGCTTCCGTGACTGTGGGCCCAGCCCTTGTTTTCGCCTACTCCGTCTGCCCAGTACTAGCAGCATGGTTTTTAAGCCGTAGCGTGAAAACGTTTGTTACCCTGGCTTTACTTTTCGCCGCTGTTTGTGGAACCGGTGGTACTGTAATTGCGTTTGAGCTGGATCTTCCAGTCGGATCAACACAGCTCGTAGTCTTAGCCCTGGGTACAATCACTACCGGTTTATTGAGCCGCTGGTTATTTCATGTGTCGTGGCTCCGCTAAGGGAAAAACGCAGAATTAAATTTAAAACCCGATAGCGGGCTTGGTCCCTTGCTTGACTATGGTAGTTTCTTCCTCCCAAACCGCTACGCCATTGGCGTCACTGAGTGTCAGTTGGAACACGTACGCGGCCTGACGGACCCGGCCGGCTCGGGCGGTAGACTCTATGATCTTGCCAGACAAAGTGTAGTCCGGCCGCGGGCGCCGTGTCGGACTTATATAAGCCTGCTCAGCCGCCAATGGATCCTCTGGCCCACCATATGCGTATGTGGTCATTGTTAACACCTTGCCCGTACGATTCAGTGCTATGCGGATCTTCTTCACCAGAAGATCTGTGTCGATCTGCTGGCCGGTGTTATTCTGAATCCTACTGATTGCTAACAAGGCGGGTTCACCCTCCACACTACTCCGCAATCGACCAGCATCGATAAAATTCTTTATGAGGGAGGCGATCATTGCATCAGCCGCCTGTTGGAAATCTTGGATGTTAACGTCCTCCACGGTCACGATCAACCGCCCACTATCTGGCGAAACGTATTTTGCGCGCGTGGCGCAACCAGAGATGAAGGCACCACTTATAATCAGACTAATCACAACCAATACTATTTCCGATTTACGCATAGTACGTTCAGGTTAGTTTGTTGGCTCTTGAAACTTGATCCGGAAATCCTTTGCTAGAGGTGTTGGAGCGGTCAGAACAATGGATTGGATCTCGCCCCCCTCAATTTGCCTAGGGATAGCTCCCGCAGCAGGGGTTTGAATTAGAAAGCCTTTCTCGTCAAACCATTCTACTTTATAGGTGTATCGCACCAATGACCGCGAGGCGTTTCGCAAGTCGACTTGGACATTCAGGTACCCGCCCGGGCTTGTACTAGTAATCACCCGCAATACTTTAATTCGTTGGTTTAAAGAAGGGTCGGTCTGGGTCTTTTTAATAGCCAACTCTTGAGCCTGAGCCGATGGCTGAGCAAGCTCCACCGTGTTAACCGTGGTCTGGCAACCAACAGCGGCTACCCAAATCCATACAACCAATAATAAAGGTATGTTCTTCATCGCAAAACAAACTGATGTATCCGGAGCGGCAGATCCTGCGCTACGGATTTTACATACACCACGTTGATTGTCCCGTCCAGCAGATTGATTGTGATGGGTGGATGTCCTGGTGCCTGGATTTTTATTTGACGGTTTGGGGGTGTGGGCACCCGCGCTACTTGAAATTCTTTGGGTAGAGTAGTCCAACACCGTGTGTCCGCTATGTTTACCGCCATTTGGGCTAGGGCTGTCACCAGACGCATTAACATACCAAGATCCTCCGAATGCTCCCGGGCTCTGCGATTCACAAAATAGGCTGCTGTAGCCTTGGCTGCTACCGATATAAGTGTCTTTGCCACTATCACATCTAATTCGTCCCGAAACTCACGTCCAAATATACTGTCCATGCTGGCTACCCGTACAGTGGTTGTTTTAAGCTCGCCCGACTGTATGCTGAGATGCGCCAGATGCTTTTCTCGGGTTTGTAATTTAGGAAACGCAACGCCTACATAGGAGACATCCAAAAAGATAATAGGGATATCAATGCGTTCCTGGACTAAAATTGGGCCTTGGCCAGTTTCAAAAATCACATATGTAACCGGCTGAGGCGGTTCACCTCGAACAATCCGTTCCAGCTGGTCCAAGTCACCTCTCACCAGCGCCGTACATGTAGGAAGTGCTGCCACGCGTCTTAAAGATTTAGTCGCCCGCTCCAAATCAGATCCACCACTTCCCACATACATGAAATATAGGCCATCCAAATACACAGTGAATGGGTTCACATAGTCTGCATACACTTCAAACTCGGTTTCTATTGGACACAATGATTGGAGTTTACGCTGAAACTCAGGATCCTCCTTGGTACGTTCGATTATTGAGCGGTTCGGATCCGACCTCAATGCTTCGCGTGCCTTTTCAATTCGCTTCGCGTTTTCATGAACAGCCTCCTGCTGGTATTGATATGCCTTTATCAATTCAGGACGAGCCCGTTCTAATTCACCCAATGCAAGCCAATTTAAAGCGCGATACGTATGAAGCATGATTCTCTCACACCAACGCCCACGGTATGGTAATGTCTCTGGGTTAGAAAATATCCCGAACGTTTCACGGGCTAGCATTATATCCGGACCTTCGTCGAACTTCCGGACCACTGCAACTGCACGATCAAAATACCGTTGGCTGTTGGTAAAATCGCCTTGAGCTCTGAGCACCGCCCCTGCTTCTAAAAGCCATACTAGCTCATCCTTCGAACCCACACCCTTGTCTGTTTGCTTGAGCACCTCTTGCGTGGCCTTATTGAGATCCCCGCTAGACCACGCCGCAATAATAGGCCGCGCACGCTCAGTGTAGGTTGCACAACCTACCAACAACGCGGCCAAACATAATATTATGAATAGCAAAAAGTGCCTCTTCACCATGCCACTAAAATTAACTACCCACCCAATTCTGTCCCTTTCAAAGGCCAGGAACAAGAATCTTTCCCCATTTCATGCCACGCTTCCTCCAATAAAGGCTTATGTATTTGCCGCCAACGGAACAGGCCAAATTTAGAGCTGGCTCTTATCTCCCGGAAGACACAATTATCGGGCGGTTGCACTGCTGATTATCTAGATTTTCCGGGACCGGTACAAAACGCCCGCCAGCGAGTGCTTTCCACTCAATACGCCTGTGCAGTCACTGGTTTATTGCGTCTGCTATTGCCGCTGCTAACCGCTGGCGGTAAGCTGGATTTGAAATCTTCCGAGCTTCCGTCGGATTGGAAAGATAACCACCTTCGATTAATACAGCGGGACATCGTTGTCCACGCAATACTGCCATGAACCGAGTATAACGCACTCCACGGTCTGGTGCACCAGTAGCTGTCACCAAAGACCGGTGAATCCGAAATGCCCAGAAAAGATTCCATTCATCAAAGGCATTGTTAGGGTATGCAGAATCCATCGGATCCTCAAAGCCACGATTTAACGTGGAGGGTAACCCTTGTGGCGTTAGACAATATGTTTCAATGCCCGCCTGTCCCTGGTCAGGGATCACCGAGTTAAAGTGTAGACTAATAAATAGATCCGCAGCGATAGAATTTGCGTACCCCACCCTAGCTGCGATAGAGACGTCCTGATCATTGGTACGCGTCAAAAAAACCCGGTATCCCCGCATTACTAAGAGCTCAGCCAATCGGTACGCCCAATCCAGAGTCAAATCTTTCTCTAAGGAGCCGTCCCAAACGTTGGTGGCTCCGTGGTTTCGACCGCCGTGCCCAGGATCAATTACCACAGTACGGATAGGTTGTGGATTTAGACGGCTACATGCCAATGGGCGGAGCTTCTTTTCCAAATCCAATCCGTTCAATATCAACTCCCCATTCACAACCCGAGGTGGATACGCAAGAAACACCGCCGTCCCCCCTAACAACATATACGGCTTGCCCCCTTCCACGACGACTTCACCAAGTCCAGTAAGGGTTGCGAGCCTTAATGGGCGCGAGGACAAAATTGCAGGCGTTCCTAGTCCATTCTCCACACACCATCTTGAGAATGCTAGCCATGTTGATACCGAATTAGTCAGCGGCCCGGGCAAGGCCTCCGGGCCCTTCAATTGGTGTTGTTGCAGAGAAGGCTCTGCTAGCCTCGAAGATGGAATAGTTGTGGTAGTTAATCGGGTCCGCGTACTACCTGGAGTGCATCCAGACAAAACCACCACGAACAACAGTCCGAGTAAGAAATTCTTTAGTCTGGAGTGCCAACCAGAAACCAAAAACGCTTTCCAGGGGTGTCTCTGGACCCTGAAAAGGCGCTGTTCTGTGCTAACCTTAACAAATTCCACTGATTTTCACGCCTACCAACTCCGCAGCATAAGTCAAGCAACTACTACACTGTACACAACGAGAACGAGCACCTCTAAATACCCCCATGTAACTTGCCTGATAACCAGATTGCCAATCGATGTGGCATTTCTCGCAGTAAAGTCATATTTCTCATGGTGTACCAAACCTACTACATTTCCAATTCCCAGTTAAAAAATGGGTTTGTGCACAAACACTCGCGACGATAAGTCCCCAAAAGCTATTTGTTGCTTCCGATTTCTGGAAAGCCAATCACTCTAGTCCTAATAACTTGCACCTGGCTTACTGCTGAGCTAGTTCTAAGACTCAAAGGTGTAAGGCCTCAGCGTCCCCATTTTGGAGTCCATGCCGACACTAAAATCCTCCGTGGTGATTCTCTTATACAACACCGGGTGGTACATTGCGGTAAAGTTAATAGACTGCAGGCCATCAACAAATTACTCCCAAAAACATCCTAAAAAATTTGTGCTTTAGGCTGCCACAACACAGGACGTTTAACACAATACTCTTGGAATAGCCATTTCAACTCAGTTGTCGGTATACAACCCCCGAATAGATGCTGCGCGTTTTAAGAAGGACCTTGGTATCATGATCGCACTTGACTTAAGTTAATAGCACCGTCTTTGTTCACTTGCGGGAAGGGCGTGATCACAACATATTCTTAGGCATGAGCACATTGCAGATTAGGTCAGCTGATAGTTGCAAATACGATTTGATAGCACTTGGCGAAGTCATGTTAAGACTGGATCCCGGTGACGTGCGGATCAGGTGTGCCCGGTGGTTCCGCGCGTGGGAGGGTGGGGGCGAATATAACGTGGCACGCGGGTTACGAAAATGTTTCGGCATGCGCACAGCAGTCTGTACAGCATTTGCTGATAACGACGTGGGCAGACTAATAGAGGACTTTATTTTGCAAGGGGGGGTCAGCACTGAATTCATTAAATGGGTACCCTACGACGGTGTGGGCCGTACGGTAAGGAATGGGCTGAACTTTACTGAGCGAGGGTTTGGTGTTAGAGCACCGTTGGGTGTTTCCGACAGGGGGCATACTGCAGCAAGCCAGCTTAAACCGGGTGACTTCGATTGGGATTATATCTTCGGAAAAGTTGGGGTTCGATGGTTTCACACTGGCGGGATTTTTGCAGCGTTAAGTGACACGACTCATCAATTAGTCCTCGAAGCGGTTCAAAAGGCTAGGCAATATGGTGTAGTAGTGTCTTACGACCTCAATTACCGTCCTTCCTTGTGGAAAGCCATAGGCGGTCCAGCTCGAGCCCAACAAGTAAACAAAGAAATTGCAAAGTTTGTGGATGTCATGATTGGCAACGAGGAGGATTTCACTGCGTGCTTAGGACTAAAGGTTGAGGGAGTTGACGAGCACTTACTCAACATCGAAGTGGAATCATACAAACGCATGATAGAGACTGCCGTTAAGTTGTACCCGAATTTCAAGGTCGTAGCCACAACCCTACGTGTTGCGAAATCAGCTACACGAAATGATTGGAGCGCTATTTGCTGGATGGACGGCCACTTCTATGAGAGCAGAAAGTATGTCGATCTAGAAATTTACGATCGTGTGGGGGGTGGGGACAGCTTTGCTAGTGGGTTGATCTATGGACTAATGACCACAGGAGATCCGCAGAAAGCTGTCGAATATGGCGCAGCTCACGGTGCGCTGGCCATGACTACACCTGGGGATACTTCGATGGCCACAAAAGAAGAAGTGGAAAGGTTAATGAAAGGAGCTAGCGCGCGCGTTCAAAGATAAGAGTATCACATTTTCCAAGTTCAAATTTTCAAATTCCGCAGAGGCCTAATAACCTCTGTTTTGGCTGCCTCAGCGCAATACGAAGGTGCGCTAAAAGGTTCTTTGTGGGTGTCCACTCCAAAAAAATGCCGTCAACCCACACCCCTCTCTTCCTCGCGCAAAAAGAGAAACATTCGCGTCTTAAAAATCTGCGCTATGAGCTTATACTTAAGCTATGAGCGTGGCGGCTTCCTGAACAAGACTCGCAATGGGCAATCTATTTGGGCAGGCCTGCTCGGCTACCTTTAGAATCGCAGGGTTAATTTTCCACCAAGCCAAGCTGACAGAGCTAGATAATGTCTCTCGAGCCAAAGACTCGTCACCATAACTGTTTCTATACATTAAGGCACGCATTATATCGCCAATGGGTACTGCGTGGTGCACTGCTGCTTCACAGAATCGGGTGCATCCCGCGCAGTATTCACACTTGCTCTGCTCAGCTTCCGCAAAAAGCACTGCTTTATCCACCCAGCTAAGTTGGGTCTTATCCAATGCAGCTGCCACATTAGCCTGCAATACGGAGATTGTATACATGGCAGAACAGATGCTCGCTATGTGTTCGTCCTCCCACACGATTTTTAGTCTTGCCTGTTCGGGGGTGAAACCGCGTTCTGTGAAATGCTTAACCATGGCCTCTTGGGGATCCTGGCCTTGCTCTTGAGATTGTTGCCCCCTACGTCGCGGCGGTTGAGCCTGAGTTTTCATTGCAGTTAAGCCGATGCCGGCTTTTGCAGCAGCCTCAATTGCTGCTTTCATACGATCGGTATTCATCACGCGATAATTGTAAGTAAGCATTATGCCATCGATCCATCCCAACTTAGCTGCTGCTTCAAGGCAAACTTCCATGTTGGCGTGGGTGCTGAAGCCGAAAAACCTGATCTTTTTCTCAGCCTTAGCCTTCTCTGCCCATTCTTTTATCTCGTTGGACAGTACGTTAGGATCCGAAATACCATGCAGGAAATAAAGGTCGACGTAATCAGTTTTTAGCCGTTCCAAGGATTCGTTTAACTGGGCTGTCATGTCATGTGGATTTCGTGCCCCCGTCTTCGTAACCAGAAATATCTCTTTCCTTCGCTCCGGATGGCGTTCAAAAAACATTCCCATTCCCTGTTCACTTCTACCACCCTGGTACGAATAAGCTGTATCCCAATACGTGACGCCGTACTCATACGCGCGTTCAAGAACGATTTGATTGGTAGGTATATCGAAGATACCGCCCAAGGCCAGGATCGGTACCTCTATCCCTGTTTTGCCAAACTTCCGCTTAGGGACTTTCCGGGACGGTTGAATTGAGGGTTGATTTGTGGGAGCGTTAGTGGAGTCTTGCTGTGTGGCTTCTGTCTGGGCAAAACCGGCTTTGCTTCCTACAACTAAAGCCGCGCCCGATAAACCGAGGAGCCGTACAAACTCACGCCGGTCGATTAATCGTCGCATCATAGCTTCCTCCTTATTGCACAGGGTCGTTTTCAAAAGGTTAATGCATGTCGCTTCTCACGCGATTCGTTTTCTGCAGTAACGCGGATGGCGCGGAGTCCGCTTACCGGGCATTCATGTTCACACATCCCGCATCCGATGCACAGGTTAGGATCAACATACGGCAATTGTAGTCTAAGTTCAATAGCAACACGCGTGTTTTTTCTCGGTGGGACATCCCATCCATCCAAAGGCGAAATCATAATGACATTTGCTGTGTTATTAATAATCATCCTATGCCGCTGATCCGGCCCATCCAAAAGGCGCACTGCATAATCACCCGAGCCTAGTTTACCCGGGGTAAGCTGTGGACCATCAACTACGATTTCGGTATTTGTAGCTTGGACGACATGGCACACCCCATCCCTAAGCTCTCGGTACACTTCCCGGACGTAAATAGCTTTGGGTGTAACCGGACACACCTCCTGACACACGATACATGGGGTATCCTTTGCCCAGGGCAAACACCGGCCGTGATCAACTGAAGCCGTTCCTAATTTGACAGGACCCCGGGATGCAAACTTGCCCCGCCCAAGTTTCTCTTCGACTGTTAGTGGGCGCAAAGCACCAGTTGGACATACATTGCTGCATGCTACGCAATTCAACTGACACCCGCTAGTACCTATCCGAAAATTCAAAATTGGAGTCCATATTCCCTCTACCCCAGCTTCAAGCAAGGCAGGCTGTATAATGTTTGACGGGCAAATTTTCATGCACTGACCACATTTAATGCACCGCTTCAGAAACTCAGCCTCAGCTAATGCGCCCGGCGGTCTGATGACCCTTGGGGACCAATTGGGACCCGTCAATCCCGTTAATCGTAAAGCAGGGACCGATAACACACCGGCACCCAAGGTTATGATGAATCCACGTCGATCTATCTTAGGAGTATTAAACTCGCCACTGGCCGATCGATCTGGTCCATACTTAATTAAGTCTCGCGGACATACATGCAAACAGTTCATGCACATCACGCATTCGCTGACTCTGAACCGGCCATGGGGGTCACTTGCTCCCTCGCAATCTTTTTGGCATAACCCACATTGTGAACATCTAGCCTGAGTTTTACCAATGCGCCAAGGAGTCCACCTAACAAGCAGCCCAAACAATGCCCCGAGGGGGCAAATAAACCGGCAGTAAAACCTAGGTGCTATGGCATTCAACAACAGCGCTGCGATAAAGAAAGTCCCTATTAACCAAGCACCCACATAATAACGCTCCATTTGAGTCAAACCCTCCCCTATCCCGAGCACAAACAACGTTACGGACCTATATACTAGCGGGATAGGGTCCAAAATGCCCGTGAGCAATAATCCGTCACCCCATAATCGACGGCCCACTATTGCTGAGAGTACGCCGACTGCAACTGCAAAACCAAGCCCCCACATGATGTATCGTCGTTTTAAAAACGACGGTAACACTCGAAATCTGTAAGCCACAAGTAATCCGACACAAATAACAATCACTGTGGCTATAGTAATCCAACCCCATTTCCGTGAGCCCAGATAGGAAGTGATTTGGTAGACTAGGCCAGTACCAGCAGCCCCAATCATAGCAGCCAAGATATAGTATTTAATCGCCTGGGCAGGCCTGTACTTGTTCAACTCTGCTTTTTCAGGGGCACGCTTGTTGCGGTGGAATACCCAACCGAGGAATTGGTGCATAGTACCAAATGGGCATACCCACCCACAAAAAACGCGTCCGAGAAAGACAGTTAACACCAGGGTAACAACCGCCCAAAGTAGTCCCCCGTAAAGCTGACCGCTGGTGAGCACAGTACCAATCGCGACCAATGGATCGAGTTCAAGGAACCAGTTAACGGGCCATCCTCGCAACTGATACCATCGATCGCCTAAAACCAACACGAAACAAAACCAGATGAATAACAGGAAGAAAAACACCTGCGAGATGCGCCTAACAATTACGATTTTCATATCCACTCAATCAAAGGTTATGAGACCGAATCCCTTATAGGGTTAAGTGATTCGTAGTCGGCCGTACCTACCCCTGCCGCTGCGGCCCTAGTGATAAACGGTAAAGCCGACAGCGGCCGCCCCAACAGTGTAGCCCCAACCGCATCAGCAGCAACTTGATCAGTGCTTACAATCATTGTGTTTGTTTGTTTTAGATCGTCCAGTGACCCACCCGTAGGCCCGTTAGTGATCATGCTAAACGTGCCGTCCAAAATCACCAAAGTCGGCTTAACCATCATTGCAAGCTCGGTAATGATGGTATGGATATCCTGGTGGAACATGTTACGCCGTCCCCCAAGCAAACCGTACCAATTCTTCATTATCATAGACGCACCGCTACGATGATGGTCTTTAACGGGGGCGATCCCGATAAGTTTAGTTGCGTTCTTCAGAGGACCAACCAAAACAGGCCAATTCCGAATAAGTTTTGCTCCGGGCAATGTCACCAGTTCAAAGTATTCCGGTCGAGGTAACACAACCCGGGCGCCCGTTTCTTCAGCCGCCTGGGCGATGCCTGTGAATTGGAAACAGGTAGGAGGATCATTGATAGGATTATCAGTTACGACCACGGATTCAGCTCCAGCCTGATAACAAAGCTTAATTACAGCTTTTAGGAGGTCGGGATGCGTAGTGGCACCTATGCTAGGCGGGGTAGCAAATGCGGCGTTTACCTTAATTACCACACGGTCTCCTTTTTTGATGAACTTATCGATCCCGCCCAAAGCCTCTATAGCACGAGTAACAGTTTTCGCCCTGTCACCTCCCGTTACAATCGCAATACGCCGACCAACCTCAGAGACAGAAAAATCCGGCAAACCAGCTTCAACCCGCTTTGGTTCTTGATTTGAAAGCGCTGAGCCTCGATACAACCACTTTGCTCCACCTGCAATAACTCCCGACACAAGAACCGCCTTTATAAGTCTCTTCAAGAAATCGCGCCGTTTCAGTACTTCCAAATCTACTTGATAAGAATGGTCGTTCGAAGATCGCCTGTGTTGATTATGCTGGTTCATGGCCACTTGGTCAGATGACTTTTTAGTTGGGTTGCTAACCGCACCGCGATTTCAGGACTCTCGGCACCCTGTACACCAGCTAAAAACCTGCCCTGCACAAAAACTGCCGTCACCCCATCATAAGATTGAATTATCTTAAGCTCCGGCATCGGGCTGGGATAAGAAATTGGCTGACCGCCGTTGTCCAATAAAAACTTGCAATACTCAGCTGCAAGGTTACTTGCGCTGGATGCATTATCGCATTGTGTGATAAATGCTCTGGCTTCTCTCCCCTCTATGTTGTACCGGGCAGAAAAAACACGCCCAAATTTTTCAAATCCAAACGCTCCAGTAACTTGCAAAGTATGGCTGTGGGGGATAAGTCCATCGGAGGGAAACCACTTCAACTCCGGTAGCTCTTCGGGCGTCTCCGGGAAAGTTGCTACATGAGTTTTTGCCATTTCAATCATTGCTTCAATCAAAGTTGGGTCCGGTTCCGCCGCCACAGCCTCTATGTAATATTTACCTGCAACGTAAAAGATCGCGTTCTTAGTGCGATAGGCATATGGTACAACATCAAGGGGCACAGCACTCTCTCGCCGTTGCAGACTGTACACTGCAAAAGCGTTGTACTGATCACCCATGTCATACTCGAACCATTCCATCCACTTGTTCGGGTCGGTTCGCAAAGCGAACCGTTGGCATCGCAAGTTTTCAAATCCACAGGCAAGGTACAACTCAGCCTTCCCATCGATTTTATCAGAAAGGGTGTCCGGGCCAAACTGTTCTACCACCCCAATCGGTTTAAGGTTATCGGGCGCGATTTGTTCAAACCCCTTAGCATCTGCCGCCCCTCCGTCGCTAGGGGGTGTTTCACTATCAGCCCATGATTGACCATAAAATTCCCCTTGTAAAAGAGCTTTACCAGCAGGGTTAAATTTGTTTTGCACAGTTAACACCCATACCGCTACTGTTACCAAAAGGACTAAAATAATTAGCCCAATGGCTGTTTCCACCGTCCCCGCTCGATTCCGCTGTGATTTTGGAACGCCACCCATAACTCTGATTGTAGCCAGCGTACAGAGTGCGGTTTTCTAAACACTTTTTCAAGTCAAAGCACCAATTAACCCCAAAATTCGGGGCACACCGGCTTTGCCCTACCGCTTTGCAACAAGCATAGTTTAAAGATGTTTTCGCGTTCTTTTACCAGGCACCACAGCCCAATGGTCCCTTGGAACCCGAAGCAATGCAGTGGTTCATTGCTGACAACTAGCAAATTTTCTGATAACAGCATTCCCAAACTGTATGCTGGATTCGTTATTCATCCCAGCTGAAGACAGGCAATCGAAACGCCTAATGATAATGTTACATGGACTGGGGGATAGCTACGAGGGCTACCTCTGGTGGCCAGGTGCAATGCATCTGCCATGGCTAAATTATTTGTTAGTGAACGCGCCAGACGAATACTTCGGGGGTTATTCCTGGTTTGATTTTCCGGATAACCCTGAACCAGGTGTCAGGCGAAGTTATCGGCTACTTGCAGAACTGCTTGACCACCAACGAGAAAAGGGATTCTCCCCCGAGCAAACAATAATTGGTGGGTTCTCCCAAGGTGGGTTAATGAGTATTGAGGTTGCCGCTCGGTATCCACACAAGCTAGCCGGTGCAATCTCCGTAAGCGGCGCTGTTTGCACGCCCGAGAAACTGGTCAAAGAACTTTCTCCAGTCGCACGCCAACAAAAGATCCTCGCAATCCATGGTACTTACGATTCGTTGATTCCGTGCGATTACGTTCGCAAACAGATTAACCTTCTCAAACAAGCCGGCTTAAACATCAAATGGGTTGAGTTACCAAAAGACCACACAATCGCAGGTGAGGCAGAACTCTCGATAATCCGAGAATTTATACGGGAGTGCTTCGGTGACAACAAATAAGGGTGGGGCGTCAAACCATACACCCCAATCATTGGAATCAAAACCACATATTAATCTAGGGGACATTGTCATTTTCTCGACATTTTCCCACCGACCTTTTTATCATGTTGCCCATGATTTCCCGCTACAGTAGACCAGAAATGCGTGAAATTTGGTCGGAGGAAAACAAACTCCGCCTATGGTTAAAAGTTGAGCTATTGACGGCAGAAGCCCTGGCAAAGGAAAAAGTTATCCCAGCCCAAGAGTTCAAAACCCTCAAAGCTGGCATTGAGGAATGCATGAAAGATGTGCCTAAGTTATTGGAGCGCGCGCGTGAACTTGAAAAAACGCTTAACCACGATGTTGTTGCTTTCACCACTGCTGTAGCGGAAAAAATCAACAATCGGGCTAGCCGGTGGTTACACTATGGGTTGACCAGCAGCGACGTAATAGATACTGCATTTGCGGTACAGACGGCCCAAAGCGCAGACCTACTAATAAAAGATGTCAAACAGCTACTCCCAGTAATCGCTAGGCGGGCTAAACAATATAAGAATACACCGTGCATCGGTCGTACACATGGCATCCACGCAGAACCAATAACCTTTGGATTTAAACTGGCTGTGATGTACGATGAGTTCGGCCGTGCGCTTGCACGCCTGCAACGGGCCCGAGAAATTGCTGCTGTAGGCAAAATCTCTGGTGCAGTCGGCACCAACGCACACCTGTCACCAAAAATCGAAACTTATGTTTGTAAGAAACTCGGACTGCGCCCTGCTTCGATTTCCACCCAAATTGTGCCACGTGACATTCACGCTGAATTCCAAACCACCCTAGCTCTTATTGGGACAAGTATCGAAAGGTGGGCTATAGAATTTAGACATCTGCAACGCACTGAGGTGCTTGAAACTGAAGAACCTTTTACCAAAGGCCAAAAGGGCAGCAGCGCTATGCCACATAAACGGAATCCGATTACTTGGGAAAGATTATCTGGACTTGCCCGTGTACTGCGAGGAAATGCCTGGGCTGCACTGGAAAACGTTGCTCTTTGGCATGAACGCGATATCAGCCATAGCTCGGTGGAACGTATCATTTTCCCAGATTCGTGCGTGCTCTTAGATTACATGCTCCACCTGTTAATCCGATTAATGGACGGGTTAAATGTCTATCCAGATAATATGGCCAAAAATTTGAAAGAGTCCTTAGGCCTTTGGCATAGCCAAACCATCATGCTGGCTCTCATAAGAAAAGGTCTCACCCGAGAACAAGCCTATGAAATTGTACAGCGGAATGCCATGAAAACATGGGCTGCGAAACATGCCGGCCGAGACGATGCGCACTTCCTGCAAACAATCAAGGCCGATCCAGATATCTCTGCATTTTTCGCACCGTCAGAACTAGAAACCCTTTGTTCACTTGAGTCACACTTCAAGTATATCAACTATAGATTCAAAACCGTCGGCATAATTAAGGATGGCAAATAAAAACGCACCCAAGCTTACCGAAATCTTCGTATTCTAGAAATAATTCGAGGGCTACGATAACCAGTTTAAGCGGCATCCCTAAGACTGGGTTTACTCATGTAAAAATGCTAGAGTTACGGCTTGGCACGTTTGAAGCCTTCTGTTTACCTGTTGACCTGTGAGTCGTAAGCGTCCGGCAAGTAAATTATCAAGACACGCAGCCCAAGGGATTTCGCTTGTTGGGATTTACGTGTGGTTCCTGAGCATAATGCCATGCAAGGCCACGGAAATTCCCCCGACATGGGAAGTCCATACCCCCCATGGCATCCTGGGTTACGATCTACAACGCCATGTGCTTGTGGCAACTAACGGGGTCGTGGTCAGATACGGTGATTCCACACTAGTTGCAGATCAGGCGGTCCTGGATCAATCCACAGGAGAAGCACAAGCGGAAGGAAACGTACGAATCTATCACGGCCAACAGGTTTGGGTTGCTGAATCCGTTCGATACAACTTCAAAACCCGCCAAATGGAAACGCGCCAGTTTCGTACCGGGAAATTTCCTGTGTTTGTTGCCGCAGCAAATCTCACAGGAGACATCACCAACCGAATCTACATAGCCACCAACGCTATTGTGACGACCGACGATGTGGATTCCCCTTACACTTACCTCACCGCACGGTACATCAAAATCATTTCCGGTGAAAAAATTGTTGCTTACGACGCAGTGCTATATCTCGGTGGGGTACCAATCCTGTACACACCTTACTACAGCCGTCAGTTGGCGCCACGTTCTTCACACTTCAGTGTTACACCGGGATATAGAAGCGCGTTCGGCCCGTTTTTGCTCGGTTCCTACAACTGGGCAATAAACACTAACATGGATGCAACCATAAAGTTGGATTACCGTCTCAAACGTGGGGTCGGCACTGGATTTGACTTTGATTGGGATCGTTTGCCCTGGCTCATTCTATCAGGAGGATACTATTACCTTTCGGATGAAGAACCCGAACTTGACTTGACTGGTCGCCAGTATGACCGTGACCGGCATTACGCTTACGGAAATTTCCTTTATACGCCCGCATCAAATAGCGAAATGCGTGCTAGCTTCTCTTACCAAAGCGATTCAGGCCTGTTGCGGGAATTTTTCGAAAGCAAATACAGGGATAACCCTAAACCGCCTACGTACGTCGAAGCCGTCCAATCATGGGATAATTTCAGCTTGGCAGCAGGTGCAAGCTTGCGCTTAAACGAATTTCAGGAAACTGTCGAGCGTTTGCCTGAAATACGGTTCTCGGCATACCCGCAGCGAATTTTTAATACCCCAATCTACTACGAAAGCTACAGTAGCGTTGCATATCTCCACCGAAGGTTTGCCGAAACAAACGGTCCACTTTTACCCCGATACGAAGGTAATCGCGCCGACACTTTCCATCAAATCTCTGCGCCTTTCACGCTGTTCCAGTGGCTTAACGTGACACCCAAAATGGGTGATCGCGTCACCTGGTACAGTAAAACAAAAGGGCCGGGGGCTGTTACTACCGAAGAGTGGCGCAACGTGTTTAATACCGGCGTGGAACTAAACTGTAAGTTATGGCGTTCCTGGCCAACCCTTACAAATCGACTTCTTCAACTCGACGGGTTGCGACACATAATTGAGCCCTCCGTCACCTATGTGTTTGTTCCAGAACCCAATCGCACACCGGATAGGCTCCCACAATTTGATTATGCTATTGCCTCAGGAATGCCGACCCCTATCGAATTTCCCGATTACTCTGCAATTGACTCTATTGATTCGCAAAACGTTATCCGACTAGGCCTCGCTAACACCCTCCAAACAAAGCGGAACGGCGTTGCAGAAGATTTTTTCTCATGGAAACTGCTCACTGACTGGCGACTGGATCCGAATCCGGGCCAAAACACATTTTCAGATCTGTACTCTTCTTTAGTGATTGTGCCAAGGCCATGGCTCAAACTGTACAACGACCTGCGATATGACACTGAACAATTCAGATTTAACCTAGTGAGAAATACAGTTTTGATGTTGCCTGGACCACGCTGGGCATGGGCAATTACTTACTATTACCTCCGTGACGACCTAAACCCTTGGCCTACCGGACTTGGACCTGGTACGCATACCCTAAACAACATAGTAGAATATCGGTTTGACGAAAATTGGTCGTTCAGAACTTCACACTACTTCGACCTAAACAGCGGGGAACTAAAAGAACACGTTTATACTGTCCAACGCGACCTCCGCAGCTGGACAGCCGCTCTTGCATTCCGAGTACGGGACACTCACGAAGGCAAGCAAGACTATGGCGTTTCATTGATGCTCTCTTTAAAAGCCTGGCCCCGTACTCGCTCAGAAGCATCATTCGGAACCTATTCCACACTTAGCGGTAGCTAAATCGACCAACATGAATCAGGACAGATCCGGTTCGGCGAGCTCGAAACTACCCTTCTAAACACACACTCCCAGTAGCCAGAACTGGTTATTTATTCCCAGGTCAAAGTTGCGATAATCTCCCATCAATTAAATTATGAGGCGTTTTCGGAAAGGCTTTGCGTGGTTTAGGAGGGTGTGTTTTACCCTGGCTCTTTTACTTATGGCGAAGCCGTGCCTTGAGAGTGCCCAAACCAACCAGGTCAACATCAAGGACTTCGGAGCGATAAACGATGGCAAAACGGTTAATACTTTGGCCATCCAACGCGCAATTGACCACTGTGCGAAATTAGGTGGCGGAACCATAATAATACCCGAGGGTGTGTTTGTGACAGGCTCAATATTTCTGAGACAAGGTGTGGTATTAAAAATTAGCCAGGGTGCCATTCTGAAGGGTTCCACTGACACAAACGATTACCCGTGGATCAAAAGCCGGATAGCTGGATTTGAAATGGTTTGGCCTGCCGGGTTAGTCAACGCCATAGGCCTTAGCAATGTTACAATTACGGGGCCTGGAACAATTGACGGTTCTGGCGAACGGTGGTGGAAGGAATACTGGACTGCTCGCGAAAGTGACCCCGACCGCATGGACCCCCACTTTAGAGTAGCCAGACCACGGCTGGTCCATATTCTTAATTGCACCAATATCACCGTTCAACGCCTCCAATTAATCAACTCCCCGTTTTGGCACTTGCAAGTCACTTACTGCGACAAAGTCTACATCGCCGACATAACAGTGCGCGCACCCCAATCCCCAATCAGAGCAGCTAGTTCCGATGGTATCGACATCGATTCAAGTTGCAACGTAATAATAGAAAGGTGCGATATTGAATGCGCTGATGATGCCATCTGTATGAAAAGTGGGCGCGACGCCGATGGATTACGCGTAAGCAGACCGACTGAAAACGTCATAGTTCGCGACTGTAGGGTCGGCCCAGCTGCAGGACTGGTGGTGTTTGGAAGTGAAACCGCTGGAGGTATAAAAAACGTACACATTTACAACTGTCGAGCCGACCCTGGATGCGAAGAAATCGTGCGATTCAAAACTCGGATGGGCCGCGGAGGCGTCGTGGAAAACATCGTCTACGAAAATATCATCGGGGAAGGCATCGACCGTGTGTTCAATTTTAACATGGACGCGCTCAGCTCAATGTGGGTACCTGAAGAATTTAGGCAGCCTGTCCCACCTGAATTAGGCACACCAAAAATCCGCAATGTGACTGTCCGCAACCTAAAAGTAAAAAAATCCTCGTCCGCAGGCCGAATTGTAGGTCTCACTAATAGCCCAATAGTGAACTTAACATTGGAAAACGTGGACCTTGAAGTGACTTCCGGTGGGCCCATTATCAAGCACGTGCACAATTTGCAGTCAGTGAACGTAGTTATTAATGGGAAGGAGTTTACATGGGAGGAACAAAATTCTACTATGAACACACGCTGATCCCTTCCTCAAACAAGGAACATAACCACTCAAAATTTCCTCAGATTTAACAAGTAGCAGGAGCCGAAAACAGTTCGGCTACGCTATTCCAAATATCACTGTGCACAGGCCCCTTTTGTAAGTTTTTCCCGTAACGTAAAACCCTTTGGACGGCTGTCCCGGGAAAAAATCACTACTTACCGTATAAAACACCGAAATAAAACCCCTATAAGGACGGACCCGCCCTCTTCCAACTTTTTGTTTTAGAAGAGGGCGGGAAGCCCTAGACGGGCAACTTGCGTGAGCGCTCGGTTATGGCCTCCACAAGCTCATTAAATACCGGAAATTCAGTGGGTTACTACCTACATTCTCCCACAGCTTGGCATCGAAAGCCTCCGGCATGCCCCTAGCGGTCTGCCATACTACGTGCCCGTCAGGAAACAGTGTGTTTAACCCGGCTATTCTACCGTCTTTATGCGGTGCGGCATTTAAACTATGGACAAGATCCGTCGAGACAGACTTCTGATAATTAATCACTGAAGCTTTCATCGGTGCTACATTTTGCAATTCGCCTACAGCATATTTGACCCGCGTGTACACAAGTTTTGGAAGTTCGTAACTACCCACCCGCTCCGTCTCCCTACGCTGTGGATAATAGTTGTATGAAGTGCGAACGTTATCATCGCCAGCCGGTGCACTAGGCCAAACCCCCGCAGCTGCATAGTAATCGTACCGCCATGAATCACTTATCCTTCCCGCGCTGGGACAATAAAAAACCCGAGGATCTTTTATGAAACCCGCATAATGCAACAACCCGAGATTGTACGGCCCTCGGGTGATAGTTGACCCCTGGACGCGACACGCCTCGTAAGTTTGCCACGGATTTTGACCCTCTGGCCAACTACAAAGCGGAAAGTAATCCTCGTAATCATTCTGGTACATAACAATTGCCGTACCGATTTGTTTGAAATTGTTCATGCATGAAACTCGGAATGCTCGTTCCTTTGCGCGTGCGAGTGCAGGCATTAATAACGCCGCTAAAATGGCAATAATGGAAATCACCACCAACAGCTCAATAAGCGTAAACCCCTTCTCATCCCGTTTCGTGTTTATCGCTCGCTGCATACTCAGTCCTAATATACACCGGCTTTATGCGAGTGTGATTCCGATTTTCTGCATTTTTATTTCAAAAAATTGCACCTCAAGTCCATGAGCTGAGCGATGGGTCATCCACCACTGAGCCGTGAACATTCAACTAATCAAGGAGTTGTGATTATGTAAAACCGTCGGGGCAACGTAGAAGCTGCCGGGTCGATAACCTCCACCGAATCTGAGGTAAACACTCCATTCTGAATCAAAGTCCATTTCTCGGTAATAGGTTGCAATGCGAGGTTAGTTGAAGCCCACACACGGTACGGAATTCCGGGTGTGCCATTGACAGTGAACCTCAACGTCTTGTCCGAAAGGAGCGTAATGGCTCCGATTACGGGTGGACTAGGTGGCAAAACCGTAATTGTCGCGCCTTGGCTGGTCTCATTCCCATAAGGATTACTTACGGCTATTGAATAGACACCTGCGTCACTGAGCCGGGTGCTCGGTATGATCAGGGTCTCGTTTGTAGCGCCCACAATTGGCATGCCGTCCTTGTACCACTGGCATGCTGGCGTGGGTACTCCACCTACAACTGCCTTGAGCACCAATGTCTGTCCTGCATAAACAGTCTGTTCGACCGGACGAGTTGCTATGTAGGCTGGAAGCGCAGGCGTCCAATTTACCGGGGCAAATACGTTCACTGGATCACGCAAAAACTCCGCTTCTGCGTCAGTGAGTTGTCTAGACCACCAAACGCGTTGGTCGGTAGGGATGAGGATTGTACCTGTCAGATCAGTGCTTTTGTACTCCCAAAATCTAAGCGTCGTTTTATCTGTTAATCCCCCATCCGTCCAGCCAGCGGCGCTTATGTGGGAATCCATGCGACAATTTATCCAAGCAACGTTTCCGTATGGGTACGAATTTCCTGCATCTCGTCCGAGGCTCCAGTTTGTCATACCCGGAGCCGAAGCAGTCACCCAACAATCCACAAATATAAACCCGTAAGTAGAAGAATCAGTTCTCGCCTGCGTGTAAACACCTGAGGCATTGTTTGGACGCCGCATCGCCCGGACTTCACAATCTTTGAAATATCCAATACCCGAACCCCAAATGAAATCGACGTCGCCTTGTATTAGGCATTTATTGAAATATCCAGCACTTGCCGCTGCCGTGTTAATAAGAATCGTGTCCTGATAGCTGCAAAGATTGCAATTATCGAACAGGATTCTTGATCCTTGGACTCTGACTGCCTCTGCCTGAGACCCACCTTGGGGTGTACTATTGGTGAAGGTAATGTTCTTAAAAACTATGTCATTGCCACCGATGTAGAACATAACCCGGGTAGAGGTGCTGGCATTCTGTAGTTGGAATGAGTTATTGTTGGCGTAAGTGATAACCGTTTCACGCCACCCTTCACCGATAAAGGTGATATTATTCTTACCTGAAGGTATACGGTTGATTTCCTCGTAAACGCCCCGCTTGATCAAGACGGTGTAGGGCAAACCAGCACCAACGGGTATCCAATCAATGGCGCCCTGAATGGTAGCAAAATCACCTGAGCCGTCTGCCGCCACCGTAATATTTGTGGTAGTAAATGGATCTGGGAGAGCCACCTTAGTTGTAAACCTCCAAGTGTTTGGATCCGTTACCCCGACAATACTTGCACCTTGCATGTCCTTAAAGAACCCCGTATCCATCAGCACATAGTAGGTGGAATTGGAGGTAAGTACCCCTGAACGCGGATAAATGATTGCAATGTTACTTCGGATAATTACTGGGTAAGCGTAGTACGTACCACCGCCAATAGTCCGCAGCTGAGCATTATTAGGCGCGTTTTGCGAAAGATCGATCGTTTCAACAAGCGTTCCCGTGCTATCATAAATTCGTAGCGTTCCCGCACCAAGCGTTACTTGGTCGGAGTTAAATTTCACGCGTAAAAGAGTGTCCAGGCACACATTTCCAGTCCCACTGGGCGCAAGGTTTGTCCAGGACACTGAGACAGAAGTGACAACCACCGCCGCGTCATCACTCCAGACTGTGCCTCCGCCATTCCATATCTTGACTTTGTAAACTCCCGCGTGGCCGGGCTGAACGTTTGCAATAACCAAAGAAGAATTTGTAGCGTTAGGGATTGGGTCGGCCCCTTTGTACCATTGATAGGCTGGAGCCGGATGCGCATTCACACCTACTGCGAGCACAAGAGTACTGCCAACTGGTAACGTAACGCTAGAGGGCTGTGAAATGATTGTAGGCGGCACAATAACTGTCAAGGTTGCGTAATTACTTATTACACCAGCCAGGTTTGTTGCTACCACTGAATACACAGCTTCATCATCAGGGTATTGGCAGTTATAAATTACCAAGGTTGTTGAATTAGCCCCGGCTATTGGCAGACCATTCTTATACCACTGGATCCAGGGCGTGGGAACCCCAGCAACTGAGACCGTAAATGTAGCCGTTTGCCCTTGCAAAACCACTTGGTCACTCAAACCAGTAATAGTCGGCGGTACATAACCAGTACTAATCGTCACCGATACCGGGACACTTACCGCCGTTCCGTAAGAGTTGCTGATCACCACTTTGTAAATTCCGCTATCTTCAAATCCCGCATTGACAATAGTAAGCGTAGCCGAAGTAGCACCTGAAATATTTCCTCCGTCCAACAACGGTATATCATCCTTATACCATTGATATGAAAGCTGTCCTACCCCCACAGCCGTAACTGAGAGCTGTACTGTTGACCCGACCGGGCCTGCAAAACTACTTGGCTGGGTTGTTATAACTGGCCTTGGATCCGTGGGAATAATAAGGTCTATTGATGAGGTATCAAGATTGTTGGTTAAATATGCATCCGGCAAATTGGGCGGTGTTGATCCAAGTACGAAATTATTTCCACTCCCTTGTATCGATACATATTTGATAAGCGGGATTACAACCGGATAAACATCGAATGTAGCCGCCGTGGTGATTTCGATTGTATTCACAGACCCGCCAGTTACGAGGTTGGTTACCCAAATCTTTGGCTCGGTGTTCTTAATTTCAATCCCCAAGGTAGCATCTGCTAGTTCAAGTCTCCCAAGAGGCTTGCTTCTCGATGCTATCGTATTAGTCAAATACAGTTTACCGCCGTTTAAGACGCAAATCACGGCGTTCGATACAGAATACTGGCCGATGGTAGCCTGGTTAAGGCACAAAGTAGCTCCATCAACTATGATTTGGCCAAACGTGTTACGTGCGCTTGTGCTATCCACCTTAGTATAAGCCAACTGCAATTCTTCATTTACCCGCAAAACTGCAGATCCATTTGTCATGAAAACATAACCTGCATTAGGTGTGGCATTTGCACTGCCACCTAAAGATTGATTACCCAAAATCAACACATTTACGTCAATAATGCCTTTATCAAACTGAAGGATCCCGCGATTTATTCGACCACTACCCGTACCAGTTTGCGATGCTAAACAATCACGGCCCAAACTCATCACATCGACCAGCGCGTCTACGTACCCTCCAGTAAAATCGTTTGTCCCCACTGCAAACTGTGCAGAAGAACCAGCATCAGCCATGTCACCGATCGCCCACCATGTGATGCGTGATTGGTCCCCATCGGCGCCCCGGAAATACGCCACCGGAGACTGCCCAATAAACACAGGGTTAAACATCATTACGGCTGCTGAGTTGGCTGAAGCTTTTGATTTACCAAAGCCCATACTATCCACAAAGAAGGCATTGCTTAACCCTAAGTAAAGGAAGCTAAGAGTCCCGGCGTTGTTACCCGCTCCTACATATACCATTTCCAAGGAATTAGTGACTACGGGGTTAGTCATACAAACCGCGCGATCCAACCTACTCGAAAGGGCTATGAGATTGGTTTTTGCCAAGTACAACGTACCTGCATTACGTTGCGCAACCGGCACCTCATAATGTACGGAACCAATCCCCAGGCCACGGGCCTTTACTACAAAGAAATCGAGCCCAGATAAATCTAATATGGCTTTTGAGCCGTTTGCTGAAAATTGACCTTGAGCAATGGAAATAGAAGCGTCCGGATTGGTCACAACCAAAGCTCCCCCAGCGACGCTATGCGTGCGTTGAATTGCCAATCCAGGATCAGCCAGTGTCCCTACCCTTAACGGTCCCAAGACGGTCAATGTTACGTTTGGCCCAAGCACCACAACATAATCATTGTTAGTGGCACAGAAATAAAGCCCCCCAACACGTTGATCGTCCCCTAACGTCAAAAAGGTGTATAAACTTTCACCTAAATACGCCCAGTCGTTCTCACCAGGTGGACTGCCTATTAGCCCTTGGGTAGCGTTTGTCCAATTGTTTCCGTTCAACCAGTTTCCGTCACCAGTATTCCCCGTCCAGAACAGAGAATCGGCTAATGCGGTTGATGCGAAAAGCAAACCTGCTCCGAGAATCATTAGCTTTTTCATATGCATACGCGTGTTTGCCGGGTTAGTTTGCAAAGCGAATGCTTCTCAAACGCGCCCAAACACCAAACTGCAATGTGTCCACAACATCTCCTTCTACATTCTCGCTCACGAGGTAACCCGCAGGCAAATTTGAGGGGTTAAATGATTTTGCAATTAAGTTTGAAATTTATGCGTACGAGCTACGCAATCCCACTGCCACGCCAAATTTGGCGCGAAATCTACCCGGGGCCATTCCAATGGTGTTTTTGAAAGCGACAGCAAAACTGTTCAAACTTGAATAACCACTTTCTGAAGCTATTGCCTCGAGCTTCAGATTGGTCTCCAACAACAATTTTTTCGCATACTCAATTCGCACTCTTTGAACTTCTTCTCCTGGTGTTCGCCTTACATGTTTTACGAAGGCCTCGTGGTAACTTCGGCGTGACATCCCGGCAACTTTCGCAAGATCATCAACTGTGATAGGCTTATTAAAATTCTGCCAAAGATACCGCAGAGACCGAGCCACTCCTTGGTGTGGTACGGCTAAAATGTCTGAGCTTTTTCGAGTGATTAATCCGCGCGGGGGAACACGGATTGGTTCAGATGGAGGTTGTCCACCTTTCATCAGTTTATCCAGCAATGCAGCACCAATGTAACCCACTAACTCCAGGTTTGTATCTACCGAAGATATAGGGGTCTTCATTGCATCTACTGCAAGCAACGAGTTATCAACCCCAACAATTGCTACCTCCTCTGGCACCCTCAAGTGAGCTAACTCGCAAGCCTCAAGTACTTCGACTGCCCGGTCGTCGTTTGCGGCAAAAACTCCTACCGGTTTCGGAACCGCTCGTAGGCAAGTGATTAGCCAGCGGATTTTCTCACGCCATTGATATTTACCCGCAGTAAATTCAGGGGACTGGTGCCACTTTAGCCACTTGCAACTGTATCCGTAAGACCTTAAAAACTCATCAAACCAGTTGCCATTTTCATTGAACGCCCAATTATCAACGTCGCTGTAATAAACGAAATTCTGAAGACCACGGCTCACAAAATATTCAGCCACTATGCGAGCAACTTCCCGATGATCCACTAACACCCTTGGTAAAGGCAAGTGCTTCCGACGATAGCTAAAGTCAACTGTGGGTTTCCGCAACTGCATTACAAACTCTGCCAAATCATCCCCTGCACCAAGCCACGCAAGCACACCGTCGCCATCCCACCCCCATGGAATCACCTTTTCCTTTGTAACGTCGGGATAAAGGTGCCAGTCATGTTCGACGGCGTACCTCTCTATTCCCCGGTGCACCCGGTAGTCATACCATCCCATAGCCAACAACACACGCCGTCGCTTCACCCTCAATATATTGCTACCTCGAAAGTCTAGACGCAATCTTATCAAGCGAGCAATTATCGATTGAACCACACGCTTTTCAAAAAAGTTTGCAGAAAAATTAGATTAGGTTTGCCAGGGTGAAGGTATATTCTTGTCTGGATCGTGGTAAATTATATAACAATGCCCTGCATGCGTTGCACGGCATACATTTTGTGGCTAATGGTTCTAGTCCTTGGAGTAAAGTCTGCAGAGCTACACTATAATGCTATTGTGGCAGCCGATGGTTCAGGGCAGTTCAAATCCGTCCAAGAAGCTATCAACGCAGCCCCTCAAAATACAAACCAAACTAACAGGTGGGTAATCCTAATTAAACCCGGAACCTATCGAGAACTGGTTTATGTGCAGCGTGAAAAACGATTCGTAAAACTACTCGGCGAAAATTCCACAAATACAGTGATTACCTACGACTTGCACGCGATGCTTCCAGGCCCGGATGGGAAACCACTTGGCACATTTCGCACGCCTACCATGTTCATAGACGCCGACGATTTTGCAATGGAAAACATTACTGTAGAGAATTCGGCTGGCCCAGTAGGCCAAGCCCTGGCAATCCGGGTAGACGGCGACAGAGTAGCGTTTCGGAACTGCAGATTTTTAGGATGGCAAGACACCATCCTCTTAAACCGTGGTCGCCAATACTTTGAAAGCTGCTTTATTGCGGGACACGTAGACTTCATTTTTGGCGGAGCTACCGCCTGGTTCGAAAAATGCCACATTTACGCACGTGGAAATGGCTATATAACAGCCCCCTCCACTCCAAAGGAAACAACATTCGGGTTTGTTTTCCATAAATGCAAAATCACCGGAGCCCCAAACGCAATGGTATACTTGGGGCGGCCCTGGCGTGACTATGGAACAGCTACCTTTCTGGAATGCGAAATGAGTGAAGTGGTGAGGCCGGAGGGTTGGCATAACTGGGGTCGACCAGAACGCGAAACCTCCGCTCGGTTTGCTGAGTACCGATCTACAGGCCCCGGAGCTTCACCAAATGCAAGGGTTAAATGGGCCAAACAATTATCAGATTCCGAAGCAAGACAAATTACCATCACACGCGTTCTCGGTGGCCATGACGATTGGAATCCGATTAACTTATTGGATCCATGAAGACTGAAGATCTATTTACATCACAAAAGACGTTAACACTGCTTTTCTTGTGCACTAGCCTTGGAGGAGTCCTTGGCAAAACGTCCATTAAAACGAAAAACTAGGTGACCCGGCATTACTAAGCAAAACACTACGGAAAATTTACACCATTGTGAAAGGAAGCGTTATGAAACCTCGCGCTACACCCTCAAAAGTAAAAAGCTTAACACATCAAATAACATTCACTTGCGTGCTATGGATACTTTTTTGGAGTGCCACTACACACCACGGCCAACCGGCCTTCCCGCAAGCCGAAGGGGCTGGTGCGTTTGCAAAAGGTGGTCGCGGTGGCGACGTTTACTACGTAACCAACTTGTATGACTACACAAGCTCAAGTGATCCAAACCGATTTGGTACCCTGCGGTATGGAATTGCCTCTGCCACCGGACCGAGAACAATCTTGTTTGCCATCTCGGGCTACATCGACCTCAAATCCCGGCTGACTATAAACAAGACAAATATCACGATTGCTGGTCAAACAGCGCCGGGTGACGGGATTTGCCTCCGCAACTATACCTTGGAAATCAGTGCCAATGACGTAGTCGTACGACATATCAGGGTGCGATTGGGAACAAATGCACTTCAGGAAGCCGACTCTGTATGGATCACCGGGGGACGACGCATAATCGTGGACCATTGCTCTACTTCTTGGTCGGTAGACGAAACATTCTCTGCCACTGGCAGCCCCCAAGATTTAACCGTTCAATGGTGCTTTATCACCGAATCACTCAACAACTCCATTCACAGTAAAGGGGCCCATGGTTATGGGTCTCTCCTGACGCCTAACTCACCAACCATCTGGTCATGGCACCACAATCTCTACGCACATCACAATAGCAGAAGCCCACGCGTAGGTTCCCAAGTCCCAAACCTACTTTGGACCTTAGATTTCCGGAACAACGTAATTTACAACTGGGGTAATCGTGCTGGTTACAGTGGTGACACCAACGAGTTCGCCAGAATCAATTACGTAGCTAATGCGTTGATAGCTGGCCCAAATAAAGCCTACAACTATGCGTTCCAAGGAGGCGGCACCACCACTTGGATCTTTCAAGAACATAACATCATTGATCTCACGCTCGATGGGCGATTTAACCCCACCAACAACGGCTGGGGCATGTTCTCTGGATCCTACACGCCCACTAATAAAGCCTTTGACACCCCTCCGATTACTACTGATACACCAAGCAATGCATTGTTGAAGGTACTGGTCTTCGGAGGTGCATTGCCATGGCGACGTGATAGTCTGGACACTCGCATAGCACACAATGTGTTTAGTAGCACTGGCTCGATAATCGACTTTCCAGACCAGGCCGGCGGGTGGCCAACTTTGGCCTCCGAACCCGCACCCACCGACACTGATAAAGATGGAATGCCAGATTACTGGGAACTAGCCATGGGCCTCAACCCATCAAACCCTAATGACCGCAATTTAACCAACGCGCTTGGATACACCATGCTGGAAGAATACCTAGATTGGAAAGCCGTGCATCACGCACTTTGCGATCGGAATGGCAAGACAACCCTAAACTTGAGAAAAATGTTTGGCGGGCTCACTAACTTGGATTATCTCATATCCCCCGGCTCAAACTGTACCGTATCACTTAAGTCCGACGGGTATACAGCCGAATTTATCGCTGCGCGTAAGTACTCCGGGTTAGCTAACTTCTCAGTAACCGTTACGAATCGAGCCTGGCAAATTGCTGCGGGTCCTTTCCCCGTAAGGGTGTTAATTACTACCACAAATGCACTTAACTCTAACCCTATTATCAACCCCATCCCAGACCTTCACGCCTTTGCAGGGCACACCGTTTCTAATGCGTGCGTGGCCTATGACTCAGACATCCCGGCTCAAAACCTTACCTTCTCGCTAATAGACCCTCCATCTGGTGCAACCATCGATCCTTGTACTGGAATGTTTACTTGGCAGATTCCAGTCTCGTGGCCTCCTTCTACGAACTTAATAACCGTCCAAGTCACTGACGATGGTGAACCCCCCGCAAGCGCAACCCAAACCTTTAAAGTAATCGTTCTTCCGATCCCTCAACCCATTCTTACATCTTACCGGATTTCAGGGGGAGAAATCGGAATATCCTTCACCGCCGTGGTTCCTGGGCTCGCGTATCATATCCAAACCTCCACAAACTTAACTCATTGGGAGACTATTCTAGTCACCAACCCGCCTAATACCGAAGGTACTTTTAGTATCCCTTTGGATCGGAACACTGCAGCAAGGTTCTACCGAATTGCAATCTTCTTATAACCAAGTCGACTAGCCACATCATGTGCTCCCCAATCGAGCATCGACCCTCCAAAAACATTCTTGGGCTCCGATGGATAATCTGTAGCCTACTATTTTTCTCTGTCGGGATAAACTATGTTGACCGAAATGCCATCTCAATTTTGAAGATTCCTCTCAGTCATGAATTAGGGTGGACCTTGAGCGATTATGGGCACGTGATAGCTTCATTCCAACTAGCATATGCCTTCGGTTATCTACTAGGTGGAAGATTCATGGACGTAATTGGCGTCTGGGTTGGATTCCCACTCATAGTTTTAGTATGGAGCTTGGCCTCAGCCGCCCATGGCTTGTGCGCTTTTATACCCGTAGACTCCAAAATAGGTATAAACCTAGGGGCATGGTCGTTTACAGTGCCAGGAACTGTGCTTGGATTTATAGCTGCCCGAGTAGGACTAGGCCTTGCTGAAGGCGGCAATTTTCCCGCCGCCATTAAAATTGTTGCAGAATGGTTCCCTATCAAGGAACGAGCGCTTGCCACTGGCCTGTTTAATGCCGGAACCAATATCGGAGCAATCTTTTGTCTAACTTCACTGCCGTACCTATATAAATGGCTTAGCTGGCCCACAATTTTTTACTTAACAGGGGTACTGGGAATTTTGTGGGTGGTAGCATGGGTCATCTTATACAAACCTCCTGAACACCATCCTTGGATCACACTTCAGGAACTGAATTATGTTCTCTCTGGACGATCCAGCCAGGATCCTAAACCGGCTCAAGTCTCGTGGTTATCCTTGCTAAAATACCGCCCAGTCTGGGCCGCCATTATCACAGGTTGCTTAGCAGGCCCGGTATGGAACATCTACCAATTCTTCCTACCTGACTTTCTAAAACGACAATTTGATGTCAGCCTTGAACAAAATGGATGGTTAAATGGACTGTTCTATCTCATTGCTTCGTTTGGTGGGGTTTGGGCTGGATGGTTAGCTGGACAATTGATGAAGCGCAACTATTCACTAAACGCTGCCCGCAAACTTACCCTTTTAACCTGTGCCCTCGCAGTAACACCACTTTTCTTAGCACCACTAGCCCCCAGCCCTCTGTTCGCCACTATAATCTGCGGTATCGCTGGTTCGGCGCACCAAGGGTGGTCCGCTAACACCTATACTTTCATCTCTGATACCATGCCACGCAGCGTGGTAGGAGCTATTGTGGGATTGAGCGGGTTCACAGCCTACTTCTCCGGAGCAATAATGAGCGAAGCCATCCCATTAGTAGTTGAACGCACCAGTAGCTATTTCCCAGTGTTCCTATGGGGTTCAATGATGTATCTGGTGTCACTCGGGATCTTACACATCCTTGTGCCCCACATCGAACTCCAAAAACTGAATGACCAATAAAAATGTGCATCTTTGCCCAACAACTACTCCAGCTGAATCAATACGGGAGATTCGCAGCGCTACCTTGTGTGTATCCATGGGTACCTGACCAGGCAGACGGTACTTACCAAACTCCGATTCTATGTGCGGATTATCCTGATCCAGACGTTGTTAGGGTCGGCACCGATTATTACCTGGTGTCCTCCAGTTCTAACTGCACCCCCCAGCCTGCCAATCCTGCATTCGAACGACCTGGTCAACTGGCACCTTATTGGCCATGCTATTTAAAACCTCCCACCATCCACGTTACAAAGTCGTGCAACCCAGTTGTGGCGTATAGGCTCCAAGCCTCCAATATCACGCAGGCAAGTTCTGGGTGTTTTTTGCTACACCGACCGAAGGCATCTACGTAACGACCGCCAACCAAATCAGGGGCCTTTGGAGCAAGCCGCACCTAGTCCAAGCAGGAAAAGGACTGATTGATCCATGCCCGCTTTTGGATGACGATGAACACGCATACCTTGTGCATAAGTTTGCCTGGTCGCGTCCGGGCATTTGACACAAACCCCGAGTCTGTCCAACGGCTGCCGACGCCTCTGAACTCCTCGGTTATGGAGAAATCGTTTTTGAAGCTCCTACCCACCACCCGATGATCAAAGACCCAAATTTCTAAAATAAGACAAGTGGTACTATATTTTGGCACCGGCTGGTGGGATGCCCACCGGTTGGCAAGTAGCCCTCAAATCCAAACACGTGTTTGGCCCCTATGAAGACAAAATCGTATTGGAACAAGGAATCACCCCAATCAACGGCCCACGTCAGGGACGCTGGTCGATACACCAAAAGGCTCATGGTGGTTTATTCATTTTCAAGAAGCGGGTGCCGGCGGTCGCATTCTCCACTTACAACCCGTTCAATAAAAAGATAATTAGCCTGAAATCGGCGTTGACTAGGGCAACAATGGGATCGGAGAGCCTGTCCTGCGTTGGAAAAAACCAATCAACATCACCGCACCTCCACAAACTCCTATAACAAGCGACGACTTTGACACGTCCACACTGGGATTGCAGTGGCATTGACAGGCAAACCATCAGGTTGGGTGGTACTCTTTGACTGCGCGGCCTGGTTGGCCCGACTCTACACACAAAACGCTCCCCACTGCAAATTAACCTAAGCTCCTGCACTATTACTTCAAAAATTCCCAGCCCACGCCTTCGTAGTGGAAACCTTGGTAGAATTTCACCCAAAACAAATCGGTGAAGAGACTGGCCTCGTGTCAGCAACTACACAACCCCACAGCCCTCGTACTAAGGTCCACCAATTCAGGTATATGCCTTGTACCCCGATCAGATGGACCAGAAGATATGATAGCAACTAATATTGGATTCCCTGGAAGACTTCGCTTGGAAGTAAACACCCGAGGCATATTGAAATTCTCATACACTATTAAGCCAAATCTCGACCAATTCAATCCCGTGACGCTTCCAATCTTGCCCGTTGCCGGGGCGTGGATAGGCATACGGGTAGGAATTTATGCTATGAAACGGCATTCTGGCCCAGGCGGATGGGCTGAGTTTGACTATTTCAAATTTGGGCCGCCGATCAGCTAGCTAATCCCTGCACACTTAATTTGTGTTTTCTAAGATGCGGAACTGGATCACTACCCTTGTACCAGATCCCGACGCCGATATAATTCGGCACGCGCCTCCAATAGCAGCCAACCTGCGGTTCATGTTTTTAAGCCCATCGTGGCCGATCAAAAGTTCCTTTTCGGGGTCGAACCCACGACCATTATCACGGATCTCTATCGTCACGGTCCCGCTTTGGACCACCACAATCATCCATGCCTCGGACGCTCCTGAATGTTTAACTACGTTCGTGACGGCTTCCCTTAACGCCAAGTACACGTTGTGTCTGACTTCAGGGGGTAAATATACAGACGGAATCCCGGATGGTACACTGAGTCTTGCTGCAATCCCCACCGCACCTAAATACTCCTGGAAATGTTTACTGGCATAAGTAATCAAACTTTCTAGTGTGTCGTGAGCTGGGTTGGTTGCCCAAACAATTTCATCCAAAGCCTCTGAAGTTTGACGGGCTGATTCTGTAATAGCTTTTGCGTGCGTCGCAACTTCTTCTGATAATTCGGCACTCGTTTCAATCAACTCACCTAGAAGCGCAATTTGAGCAAGATTCGCTCCTAACTGATCATGCAAATCACGTGCAATCCGTGCACGCTCGCGTTCCAACGCACGCTGTTGCTCCAGAGCACGCAAACGACGTTTGTACCTCATAGCTGAAATCCAATACACAAACCCACCCAACCCCGCGACCGCAACAACACCACTTCCAACCATAAACCACCAGCGCCGCCAGAATGGGGGCTCCACGGTAATCCACACTTGAGCTCCGTACGGATTTAACACCCCATCCTCGTTACATGCGGTCACAGTGAACAAATATCGCCCTGGAGCCAGCCGTGAATACCGCGCTTGGCGATTGCCACTGTCTTCCACCCATTTATTCTCAAGTCCCTCCAACCGGTAACGAAACCTAATCGCATCAGGCCTGTTGAAACTAAGTGCTGCAAACTCAAGTTCCACTCGTTCCACGCCCGGCTTCACTACCACCTCACTAGGCACAAGTCCAGAAATCCAATTCGTCATCACATCAACTCCATCAAGACGAATAGACCGAATTACCACAGGGGGTGGGTTCGTATTCACTCGAAGTCGAGCTAGCTCCAACTTCGCAAGCCCTTTAATAGTAGGGAACCACAAAGTGCCTTCAGGTGTAATCGCAGCAGCCGGCTGTGAGCCACTCGAACATTCACTTACGGGTAAACCATCGGCACGAGTATAATGCCTTCCATGTACAAAGTCTGTTTGCCCCCTAACAAACGCTGCTAATTTACGGGGATCGACTCGCACTAAACCCACACTCGAACCAATCCATAGCCAGCCCTGTGGGTCCAACAACAAATAGTTTACACCTCTAAATGGGAAAATACTCTTTCCCTGTTGTACTGGGATTGGCCGAGCAATGTCGTCGTCGATCAACGCCAAACCAGCCGTGGTGCCCACCCAAACCCCACTGGCCCCATCAGTCGCCAGAGCAGTCACCGTCTGACTTGGCAACCCATTTGTGATGCCCCACAGCTTTATTGACCCATCAGGGCCCACCTTGAGCACGCCTCCCCCACGGGATCCCAACCAAAGGTTTGTGCTGGTATCCATTGCCACTGCAGTGATTGCGAGTGGAGGCATACCGTTTAAATTGAACCGCTCCCAATCCCCATTACGGTTCACATAAAGCCCTACACTTGTCCCTACCCATAGGGTTCCATTGGGTGCTAAGTACATGCAATTGACCGAGGGAGATAATGCTCCCGGCAAAGGCTGAATCTCGAAGTGATCACCCCGCAACCTGAACAACCCACCCAAAGTACCAACCCATACCTGGCCGTCCCTGTCGACCACTATAGATCGTACGGCTTGGTTCCAAAGTCCTTGGTTGGGACCAAACATTCTCGTGTTTTTCCCATCCCAATACATCACCCCACCGCCTCCAAAACCTATCCATAACCCGCCATCCGAATCACTGCATACGGACTGTATAACCCAATCACGAGACTCTGGCACTAGTTGGAAAATGCGAGGACGGATTTTGTTTACACCGCCGCCGTCTGTGCCTACCCACAGTATCCCATCCAAATCTTGCCATAGAGATAAAACGCCATCATGAGACAAACCATCAGCCACCGAGATATGAATCCATTTGCCATCAGGCTGCATCCAGTAGACCCCGTCGTTCTCATTGATTGTCCCCACAACCAAACAACCACGGCTATCCTCAATCGCAGTGGAGACCCGGGCTGAATATTTCCAGGGATAAGGCCCATAATCACGCAAGAGCGCGTTGGTATTCCAGCGCTGTATTCGCCCATCTGCCAAGCGCCAATAACCACCCTGACGCGAGGAGACCATATAATCCAACTTCCTAGTTGGGATCACATATCGCAACACACCTATCTCTCGTGTGTCGTTAGTACTTCCCACATCAAACCCATACATTCCCCAATCGACCCCTATCCAGAGCAGTTGTCCATCTTCCACCATTAGACCTCGGTACATGCTGGAATACTGAGCTCCAAACTCCCAAACAGTTACATTTGTGCCGAGTATTTGGAAAAGTTCACCATGCGCAGTGTATAACCACACTCGCTCAAAACTCGATTCCACAATGGAGGTAACCCGATCGTTTACTTTGCTTAGGGTGAATCCCAAAAACCCAGTCGGTTTAATGCAAACCACACGCCCCCCATCAGTAGCAACCCATAAGTTAGTTCTACTATCTTCGAAAATTCGAATTATGCGCGCGTCCCCCAAAACCGGTAGCACAGCTTCGTCTATCACGTCCAAATTCACGCTATCGTACCGCACCAATCCATTGAGCGTGCCAAACCACAGGTATCCATTGCGGCTCTGATAAATCGAAATAACCGAGCGCTGCGGAAGCCCTTCCTCCAACACATCGATCAAGAATGCTTTACCATGTTGCGTTTGCTCACCAAAAACAGCAGTGTAATAACCCACAAGTAAATAGGCACACAACACGAAAAGATTTTTTTTAATACTCTCGTTCATTGTCGTTCCAACCGATGACTCTGATTTTCACGCCAGCAAAGTAAAGTGCCTTTACGTAGCCACGTCAGCCTTAACCCCTGTAAACCCACCCGAATCCTACCATAACATTTGAAAAGTAAAATCGCTTCGGTACAATTCCCAACACCAAGGGTAGTACTAGCAACAAACTACTTTTGCTCTTTAACCGCAACAAAGTATTGCTCAAACCGTATTATTTGTTTGAAAAACTCAGACGGGTGCCATAGCCGCGTCCAGGGCCAATCTCGAGGTGTTACCATCTCCACTCCGACTCCAGCGGGACATAATCGATATCCCAAATCAACCAAAGGCCGCAACACCTCGATCCCACCAACTACCACCCGGTATTTATCATAGTTTGTTGGGTCCAACTCCTTTACTGCACGGATTAGGAAACTCCCACCTGTACACACGCGTACCCTTGAGGCAACCGGCGCCTTGCCTACAAAAAGCACAGACTCACAAGGAGAAATTTTTAACCTTTTAAGGGTTCCAGCAATCTGAACGGCCTTGTCTTGAACACCTGAAACCACAGGAGCCATACCAAGCACCGAGAACAAAAACAAAATAGAACACGTAATCCTAAACGGCATCCAAACCCTCAGCGAAGCGTTAACAAACCAGACCATGCCTATGCAAACCAAGGTAAACAAACCGAAGATGATCTCACGCAATCCCGACCCGCCAGCTTGTACCATTCGCACAAAATAGAACCCAGTTAATCCCAAAATGCCGACTACGACCACCCAACCCGTTAAGTATAGAACCCTCTGAAGCGTCCAGAACTTAAGGGATTGCACAGAAGCCACCAATATACTCGAACTTACTACCGACAAAGCGGGCGCTGAAATAAGATAATACCGAAGTGACGCGCTATTCCCTAAAGCCACAACCACCACGTTTACAACTGCCCAACCAAGAAGAAACACAAGCTCGTCCTGGGAAAGTACACTCAAATCAGATTTACACCGCCCCGCTTTTATACTCTCCAAGACCGGTAATGACCAAGGAAGAAAGTTAAACACTACTGCCAATACACCAACTACTAATAACCCCACTGACACAATCCACGAATGGGTTATTCGTCCCGTAACCTGATCATTTAGAAAACTTTCTAGGCCAGAGCTCTCAGGATTTAACTTAATGGAAACGAACCACGATAATGCTACTACTCCACACACGAACAAAGCCGGCCAATAAAACAACTTTCTAATTGCCCAAAGCGATCTCTCCTTCACCACCACGTAACACATCACCCATCCTAACAATACAAGCGCCCATAATCCCTTGCTTAACGCAGCAATCGCCACCCCACCATACGCCAACCACCAATCGCTTCGCTTTCCCCCCAAAAAAATAATCCGAGCAAACCCTAGCAACCCCATTGTAATGCCAAGCAACAAGGGCGCATCCGGCATGGAACGGGAAGCCGTCAAAATAAACTGCGGATGCCCAGCCAAAATGGTAGTGGCTAATAATCCCACCTCATGTTTGTTAGAGAGTTCTGTTCCCAACCTCCAAGTCAAAACCAAAATCAGTGCACATAAAATCATAAATGACAGCCTCGCTGCAAAGACGTTGACTCCAAACAGCTTAAAACTCAAAGCCGTAAGCCAGTAGGTTATCGGTGGTTTTACTAAACGCGGTTCACCCTCGGCTGTGTGCGGCACCAACCAATTACCTGTGGCCAACATCTGCAAAGCCCCGTCTGTATAATGCCGTTCATCCGGGTAATACACCGAGTATACACCAGACAGTGGTGTCACGCACAAAAGAAAAACCACCACCACAACCAACAAAAACACGGTGGGCGGTTGCTTCAACTTTTTAATCCACTTTTTCAATCCCAATCGAGGACTCACAGGAAAATCCGACAAACAACGTCTGCCATGTATTCAAATCAAATGAAGCCCGACTCATCATGCAAAAGCTAGTAACTAACACCACAAAAGTAAAGTGGACTCCAAACCCCATGTTTGGCCTAAATTATTTGTGTAACGTAGCGATTGCACAGTAAAATTCCCCTTACTACGCAGAGACTAACCAGCCTAGGCCGCGCAGTTTATTGGATCCCAAAACGCTGCTAACGCTGCCTTGCATGACGAACCGAAAAGAGCTTGGCCACCTCATTCGCAAGTCCTACACACAAACCCGCGTTTTGGTAATCCTGTGTGTTAAGGTTGCAATAAACCCTCCAACAACAAACCAAATAAAACCAAAGTCCCAATAGCTCTAATCATATGACAAAGGACATTTTGGCTCTTATACCCTCAGTACACGCAAAAGTAAGCTTTCCTCGCTCTTGCGCAAAGACGCTTTTTATGATCCAGCACACGGTCATCGGAAAATCATAAATCCATGGCCCCCCATCTTGGCGATTCTCCTTGTGCATTCCTCGCAATTGCTGTCCTACTGATAGGAATGCATGAATTGCCTTCTAACCATCATGGCCTCCATTTGAATAACTGCGCTGGATTTTTGTCAAATTAGAGGCAAAATTTTTACTAGTATGAAGTTAATCATTACGACGCATAACATCGACCTGACAGGGGCCATTGAAAACTATGTCCGGGACCGACTAGAAAAACTCGACCATTATGATCCCCAGATAATTGACGTCCGGGTGATACTTGAGCACGATCATGCTCGAATTCCGAAAAAACAGTTCAAATGTGCCGTACGCTTAAGCATCCCCGGGCGTGACCTGTTCGCGGAGGACACAGAATCCGATCTTTACAAAGCTATCGACAAAGTTGCTAAAAAAATTGAGCAACAGATTCGTACCCGGCACAACAAGCGTTTGGCTAAAAAACAGCGAGCAGCGTCGATTGGTAAAAGAATTTTACGTGAGGAGGGAATTTAATATTCCTAGTTAAGCACGCAATGCGAGAGATTATCATTCGGGCGCGCCGGATCGTGCTAGGAACCGGTGCGAAGATCGAGAATGGTTATATTGCAATTTTCGGGAGTCGCATTAAGGAAGTCGGAACATGGCGCCGAAATGTTCCCACCAGCCGTAGAAAAACTTTTGACGTAGGTCATTCAATATTATTGCCGGGCTTAATAAACGCCCACTCTCACCTTTGTTTTACCGGCATGGTAGGGATGTTCGACCCTTCCAAAGGATTTCACTCATGGGTCAAAACCATAACTTGCGAAAAAAACAAATGGACTCCCGACAAATTCCTGCGCTCTTGGGTCACAGGATGCCAAATGTTGCTCGAAAGCGGCGTCACAACAACTCTAGACGTAGTAAGTGTTCCTGAGCTTTTCCCGGATATAATAGAAGTGACTCCACTGAGAGTGATCCCATTTTTAGAAGTCACAGGAATCAAAAGCAGGATCGATCCGGACCAAACCGCCACCCAAGTTAGACAAACCATACTCAAGTGGCAGAGTGAAGGAAAATTAGTAGGGGTAAGTCCACACTCCCCCTACGCTACCACTCCGCGGCTTTTACGCTCGTTAGCCAACGCTATCGCTGATCTCGAAGTCCCAGCAATGATCCACGTAGCCGAATCACAAGCGGAATTCGAAATGTTCTTGCACGCTGATGGCCCTATGTATCAATGGCTGGCTAGGAATGAACGTGACATGTCCGATTGCGGCGGAGTTACTCCAGTCCAACACTTAACGAAACACTGGACCAAGCTCCAACACACTATACTAATCCACGCAAATTACGTGACAGATTCTGATATTCAAACCTTGGCCGCCAATTACGTTCCTGTGGTCCACTGCCCGAGAAGCCACAAGTACTTTAACCACCGCCCATTCCAGTGGCATAAATTCACAAAGGCTGGGATCCCCGTTTGCCTTGGCACCGATAGCCTCGCCTCAGTCACACCAAAAACGGGCGGCGCCACCCCCAAACTTGATATGTTTGAAGAAATGCGTACTTTTGCAGACGCACACCCAGAAGTACCACCCAAACAAATTGTAACGATGGCCACCGGTACATTATGTAAAGTGTTTAAATGGGCAAAACGACTCGGGACAATAACCCAGGGTGCAATAGCCGATTTGGTAGTTGTGCCCGATCACGTGCCGACGGCCGATCCACATGAATCGCTCCTGTATCATACCGGTCGAGTCACAGCAGTAATGATCAATGGACAATGGGTGTTCCATCCCAACGAGCCAATCTAAAGAGGAGAGCGCGTGAATCGTCCACCAGAATTCCATTTTAATGATTTCCTCCAAGCGGAACTTGACCGAATCCGCGCGTCTGGGCTTTGGCGGCGGTTACGAATAGTGGACTCACCACAAGGCCCCACGATAAATCTCGATGGCCATGAACTCATCAATTTCTCGTCAAACGACTACCTCGGCTTATGTAATCACCCGAAAATCAAAGAAGCCGCCGTCAAAACAATCGAAAAATTCGGCTTCGGTGCAGGTGCGTCCAGGCTGATCTCAGGTCATTCACGTGTCATAGATCAGCTCGAATCTAATCTTGCCGCGTTTAAACAAACCGAAGCAGCTCTCGTATTCCCCAGCGGGTATTCTGCCATGCTGGGAATAGTATGCAGTGTCTTCAGCCCCGGTGATGTGCTGATTCTCGATCGCCTGGCTCATGCATGCATGATAGATGCAGCACGGCTCAGCGGAGCCACAATCCGGGTATTCGCACACAATGACGTCGACGACCTCGAAGAAAAGCTACGGTGGGCGACCTCGCGCACCCGGGGTGGCACCAGACACAAAGTGGGCATCCTAACTGAATCAGTATTCTCAATGGACGGTGATCTGGCACCACTAAAAGAAATCGTTGAATTGAAAGAAAAGTACGGCGCAATTTTAGTCCTCGATGAAGCCCATGCTACGGGCGTCCTCGGCCCAGATGGCCGTGGTTTGGCCCACCAACTTCGGATAGCCTCTCGAGTAGAAATCCAAATGGGCACCCTCAGCAAAGCATTTGGCGCCCTCGGCGGCTTCGTATGTGGTACAAGGCCATTAATAGAATTCCTAGTAAATCGAGCCCGCTCTTTCATTTTCACCACCGGCCTGCCACCTGCAATTGCAGCTGCAGCACTAGCAGCCCTTGAAATAGCGCAATCTGAGGAAGGCAATAAACTGCGGGCAACCCTGCGAACCAACGTATCAACCCTCTGTGAAATGGTTAATCGGCCAATTATGCCTGCTGCCATTGTCCCTATCATCGTTGGTAATGAAGAGCGAGCCACGTTGCTTTCGAATCACCTACTACAACGAGGGTTTTATGTACCCGCGATCCGGTTCCCCGCAGTCAAGCACGGCAGTGCACGCCTACGGGTGTCAATCAGCGCCGCTCACACCCCCGATCAAATTTGCAGACTCGCACTTGCACTCAAGGAAATCAATTTGTAACTCATCTTCCCGATGCACAAACTGGCTAAATTAGATCACCTATATGTCTGGCATCCATTCACGCAAATGCGTGACTGGTTGCGCGAAGAACCCATTGTAATTGTGCGGGGCCGTGGACCGTTCATCTATGACGTCTACGGACGAAAGTACCTCGACGCGAATTCTTCTATCTGGACAAATTTACACGGGCACAACCACCCCTTAATTAATAAAGCAATAACGGCCCAACTTAAAAAAATCGCTCACTCCTCAGCGCTAGGCTTGGCAAATGAACCAGCTTCATTACTTGCAAAAGAACTGGTTCGCATAGCCAACTCGCCAATTGAAAAAGCCAGAGCAAACGGAAAACTCACAAAACCCCTGTGCAAAGTGTTCTATTCCGACGACGGATCCACCTCAATTGAAGTCGCACTAAAAATGGCGTACGAATTCGCTCGTCGATCTGGTTTAAGCAAGCAACCACGCTTCCTCTCGCTTTCGCAAGCGTATCATGGCGACACAATCGGGGCGGTTTCACTTGGACACATCCCCCTGTTTCATGCCGCGTTCCGAGGACTGACCTTCCGTACCGATGCAGTGATGTCTCCATATTGTTATCGATGTCGATTTAATCGTGCAAAGCCGGAACGCGCTGACGCACGCCTGTACCGACAGTGTCATTGGGAATGCGTGGACGAAGTTGAACGCGCTTTCGAAAACGCAAAGAAACAAGGCCGGCCTTATAGCGCGTTCGTACTCGAACCGCTTATACAAGGTGCAGCGGGAATGGTGCCTCAGCCCCGAGGCTGGCTACGCAAAATTGCCGAAATTACCAGACATTACTCCGCCCTGCTAATTGCAGACGAAGTACTCACAGGGTTCGGTCGATGCGGCTTCCCAGAAGAGTGGTTTGACCGCCAACCAGGCCAATTAAAAGATTATTTGCTGGCATGCCACCACGAAGATGTCATGCCAGACTTACTTTGCCTCGCAAAAGGTATGACGGGAGGATACTTACCAATGGCAGCCACCTTAACCACAATGGAAATCTTTGAGGCATTTCTGGGAGAATACTCGGAGTTTAAAACGTTCTTCCACGGACACAGTTACACAGCCAATCAACTTGGGGCAGCAGCCGCACTCGCAAATATCGCATTACTCGTCAAGAAGGAGAGTCGCCAACAACGAGCCAAGCTTCAACTTGCCCTGCAAAAGGAACTCAGCCGTCTTTGGAATAACCAACACGTTGGAGACATTCGACAGGTGGGCCTTATCGCAGGGATCGAATTGGTCAAAAACTGGCTCACCCGGGAACCTTTCGACCTACGGGATCAGGTAGGGTTTAGGGTATGCCGAGCCATGGCCAAGCGTGGTGTCCTTACCCGCCCAATCGGCAACGTCATAGTAATCATGCCACCCTATTGCACCACAGCAGACCAAGTCAGCCATATCATCGATGCTCTCCAGGAAAGCATCACCGAAGTCTTAAGTGAATAAAACCTCAGCAACCCTACTAGTGCTCGCCACTTGAAATTACTTTGCAAAGTGAACTTATTACAGCCAAAAGCTGCCTGATTTCCTGTCCACATTACCACGTTGTCCCGCCTGCATTTCTAAAACCTGGACATATAATCCAGGCCTCACTGATTCCCTTAACACTCAAACCGACAAGGCCCCCCTTTAAAATCAAGAAGAACGTCACGGGCGCACCTCTGTCAGTAAGTTGTGCAAAATGAGAAAAAGACAAGAACTAGCGCACACTGCCATACTCACCCCCACCACTTCTGAAACATACCTTGTATACTTTTCACATCACGCTGTTCAAGGATGGTAAGCAATAATCTTACCCACACAATTTCGGCACTCAAGGCACTTACCTCCAACATCATAACTTAAAAAACATAAAGTGATAAAAAGCCTCGAACAACCCCAATAGTTCCCACAAACGATGTGGTAATGCAAAAGCCGTCCTTGCCGCCTACCTTAAGCCCAGTTTACGGTTGATGCAGGTTCACACTTGCAGTTATACATCACTCGAACTTATGAGTGGCAAATGTATTATCCACCGTAAAAACCCTGGCAAGCTCTTTACGTTGCTATTCCACATCCTAATCAGTGGCCTAGTGTGTGAAATTCCAGTGGCATCCGCCCCAGTTTACACCCCACCACCTAGTCCACGCCAAACCTTCAACTTCAACCTCGATTGGAAATTCATAAAAACAGACATTCCGGAAGCGATCGATCCCGACTATGACGATTCAAGTTGGGAGACGGTAAGTTTGCCGCACACATACAATGATGTGGATTCGTTCGATGAGCTGATTACACGCAGTGGAGAAAGAACTCTGTACATGGGACCCGCCACCTATCGAAAAAAATTCTGCCTGCCAGTAGAATTCAAAAACAGGAAAGTATTTTTAGAGTTCGAGGGCATGCGCCAAGCAGCAGATTTCTATTTGAACGGCAAACATGTCGGTAAGTATGAAAATGGTGTTACGGTGCTTGGACTAGACGTGTCTGAATACGTGAAGTTTGTCCCTGAAACGAACGTCTTAACCGTCCGCATCACCAATGCGCAGGATTACAAAGAAGCCGCAACCGGTGTGCCTTTCCAATGGCAATCACGCGACTTTAACCCAAACTTTGGCGGTCTTAATAGAAATGCACGCTTGCACATTACAGGTCGTATCTATCAAACACTGCCACTTTTTGAAAATTTGCGAACCACTGGCGTGTATATTTACGCCACAAACTTCGACCTTGAAAACCGCTCCGCTACAATTTGTGTAGAATCCCAGGTTAAAAACGAGTCTGGAACCCAACAATCTGTCACCCTTGAAGTCATCCTCGTGGATCAATCAGGAGCAATAACAGGCAAATTTGAAGGCGACACTTACGACATGGTTAATGGCGAGACCGCCGTATTATTTGCCTCGGGCCAAGTTACAAACCTCAAATTCTGGGATACTGAGTCCCCCAATCTGTACACCGTGTACACAATCCTTAAAAACGAAGACGGTGTTATTGACGTTCTCAAAACGGTCACGGGCTTTCGCAAAGTGGAGTTCAAAGGCGGATCAGGCACCGGTGGCGTATACATTAATGGGAGATTTGTCTATCTACGAGGGTTCGCACAACGCTCGGTCAACGAGTGGGCAGCCATTGGTGGGGCCTACCCAGACTGGTTACACGAGTTTAATGCACAGTTGATCCGCGCTTGTTATGCAAACTTTATACGATGGATGCACATTGCACCTAATCCTCAAGATGCGCGTGCATGCGATAAACTCGGAATCGTACAAATTTGCCCCGCCGGCGATAAAGAAAAGGATGTTGAAGGTCGACAATGGGAACAGCGGGTTGAAGTAATGCGCGCCACAATAATCTATTACCGCAACTCTCCGAGCATCTTATTCTGGGAAGCAGGAAATAACGGAATTACTGCGGCACACATGCGTGAAATGGTTGAACTACGCAAACGGTTCGATCCCCACGGCGGACGCGCCATGGGCTGCCGAAGCCTCACGGATCCAGAAACCACAAAGCTAGCTGAATATTTTGGCGTTATGATCGGAGAAGATCCCGCAAAAGATAATCGAAAAGGTTATACTGACTTATTCCGCGGCTATAGCGAGGAACGGCGCGACCTCGCCCCGATAATCGAAACCGAAGACTTTAGAGATGAAGCTGCGCGAAGATACTGGGACGACTATTCCCCACCACACTTTGGATTTAAAAGAGGGCCTCATGACACCTACGCATGGAATAGTGAAACGTTCTGCTTGGCGGCAGCCGAACGGTTCTGGGCATACCGATGCAAAATCATTACCAACACTGATCCAGCTAAAGCAAAATGGTCTGGTTATGCCTCGATCGTGTTCTCCGACAGCAACCAACATGGACGCCAACCAGACAGCGAAGTATGCCGTGTCAGTGGCAAAGTCGACGCCGTCCGAATTCCTAAACAAGCATACTTTGTCTATCGTGTGATGCAAAACGATACCCCTGACATCCACATCATTGGCCACTGGTCATACCCTACTAATACAGTCAAGACTATCTATGTGGCCGCTAACCATTGCGAGGCCGTAGAACTATTCTTAAATGGCAAATCCCTCGGAAAAAACTCAAATCCATTTAACGGTTATATCTACGGTTTCACAAACGTCGTGTTCCAGCCCGGTGAAATTACCGCAGTGGGATACACAAACGACAAACCCGCCTGCAAACACACATTGCACTCGGCAGGTCCACCAAAGCGAATTAAACTCTCTGCCCACACTCGTCCAGGGGGATTACTTGCAAACGGTTCAGACATCGCGTTCGTGGATGTGGAAGTTGTTGATGAGCAAGGGAGGCGCTGTCCAACGACAGAGACTAGAATAGATTTTGAACTCGAAGGACCAGCTACATGGCGGGGTGGCTATAATAGCGGCAGAACCAATTCCATTAACCACCCATACCTATATACCGAATGCGGTATAAATAGAGTATTCATCCGATCCACTCGCACCCCAGGTAAAATTACCCTGAAAGCATACGCTCTAAATCTTGAACCGGACATTGTCACGATAGAATCCAAACCCGTGGTTACCCAAAACGGCCTTTCTGAGTCGGAACCTTAACCGGCCTACCAAAACCTTTTGCTTCATAACTCCTTTCAAAACACCTTAACGTTCACTGCACACCCTTTACATATCTCCAAATCAAAAATAGCATCATGCGACAATTATATAGCGACAGAAGAGAACTGGGCATGCAGGCTTCTGCCGCCTTGAAGAGGTTGTACAATCACTCCTCGGTCATGAGCTTCGGTATGACCCCGATTGCTTCTAGCTTTCGTGCGATCTTCTCCCAGTGAGATCCTTCCCAGTAAAGCTTGTGACAGCTTGTACAAATGAAATATTCATCGCGCCAAACCCATGTTCTTGGGGGAATCCTGTCTTTAACTGAGTTCTTATCTACGCGCACTAGCTCACCCCCACAACTCATACATCTTGCCTGTTGAGGTCTCAGATCCAGTTCCACCAATACGCAGGTTAACTGGTTGAGGACCGGCATGTCTGGAGGCACCCAAATTAGTTGGACCTTTCCCATCCTCACCACGCGCCGTTCAGTGAGCATACTATCAGAGCTAATCAATACGGCGCCGGTCTGTGCTGCATATGATACCAATTCACTGTCGTCCACCCCCGGCCTCCAAAGCGCTCGTTGGCCACAAGCGCGAAGCCATCGCGCTAACGCACCAAGCCCTGCATCGCACAAAAGCACTTTAGGCTTTTCTTTGCGATTAAGCGGCCCTCTACACAGCCTCCTATATTTTGCCAACTTTTGCACCAGTTCCATATTAACCTGCGCAAGCGCTTGATTAATGGAAAGTTCCTCACTCTGCGCCAATTCCTTAGCCCTCCCCAGAAGGATATCCACCCCTTTTGATACATTCTGGGCTCCAAAAGCACGCAATAACCTTTCAAATCGCCATCGGTATCCTTTAAGGATTCGACTCATTCTAAGCCGATCCTAAAACACGAGCGCCTCAGCAATCAACAAAACCTTTGGTAACACCGGCTACCTACACTGTGTCCAATCCAGATCCTCCCTTCGGGACAAATGCGCTTCTGCTCCTATCACAAACGCCCTCACTAAACCCAAAAGGCAGTTTCACATGAAAACTAGCACCAATTCATCTCTGTCCATTCTTGTTCTTACCCCTACAACACTACATACATTTCAAATACTTAGGCACCAAAAATCAATGCCACGTCAAAATAAATGCTTTGGGATCCCCTTTACTCGTGAGTTCCCTTTACCAGTTGTTTACTAACCTACCGACGCTCGGATTACCCAAGAAGTTTACGTCTTTTTACTGCCAAACACGGTTGTAAGGTGAATCTGGACCGGCCAGGTAAGTACAACAACATTTACATTCTATCAAGCACTTCGATCCCGAGCGTGTTCAGTCCTGTCCTCAAAACGTCCGCGGTGAGTTTACAGAGGACAAAGCGCCTATTCCGGATTTCGTCCGGGGCCTTCAGTACAGGGCAACTCTCATAGAAGGACGCAAACAAAGTAGCCAACTCGTAAAGATAGTTGCAAATAAAATTCGGTCGGAATTCAGAAGCAGCATATTCAAGCGTTGGCCCAAACTCAATTAACTGGCGCGCAAGATCGATTTCAGTTTGATGCATCTCATCTTTGGGATACAACCGGTCGCACTCTGGAATTTCACTCAATTCGCTTTTCCTGAAAATACTCATTATTCGTGCATATGCGTACTGGAGATACGGGGCAGTATTGCCATCAAGCGCGAGCATCTTCTCCCAACTAAAAACATAATCGGAAAGTCTGTTTTGCATAAGGTCAGCGTATTTAACTGCTCCAATTCCGACCACCCTAGCCACACGGCGTTTTTCTTCCTCTGGTAAGTCAGGGTTTTTCTCTTGAACTATAGCCATCGCCCGTTCTTCTGCCTCATCAAGTAAATCACTTAATCTAACCGCCTCCCCGGACCTCGTCTTAAATGGTTTGCCATCCGGACCCAAGATCGTACCAAACCACACATGGTGCAATCTAACGCGCACCTCAGGATACCACCTTCGGAAAATTGCAAATAATTGTTTGAAGTGCAGTTGTTGCCGCGCGTCCGTTACATACACTATGTCGTCGGGATCCCATGTCTCCACCCGATACTTCAATGTGGCAAGATCTGTAGTCATGTAATTGAACCCGCCGTCACTCTTTCGCACAATGGCTGGGTATTTTTCCAGTTCAGGGTCGCCCGGAAAGAAAACGACGATGGCCCCCTCACTCTCAGTGGCGATGCCTTTTTTGATCAGGTCCTCCACCACCCCTCCAAGCATAGGATTATAAAAGCTCTCTCCAAGGGTATGATCAAACCGGACCCCTAACCGTGCATAAATGGTATCGAATTCATGTTGCGAAAGGTTCCGCATTTTTTGCCATACGGCAAGGTTTTCGGGGTCACCTTGTTGAAGCTTTACCAGTTCTGCTCGTGCTTCCGCCAGAACAGCGGGGTCATTCGCCGCAAGATCATTTACATGCTTGTATAAGCGCTCTAACTCATCCAAGGGCGACCGTTCCAACGCTTGTGGATCTAGAAAACGTTTCCACCCAAGGATCAACATCCCAAACTGTGTACCCCAATCGCCAATATGATTGTCGGTTATCACACGGTGACCAAGCAACCGATAAAGCCGAGCAAGACAATCACCAATGATCGTCGACCGAATGTGTCCCACATGCATGCGCTTGGCCACGTTAGGCGAACTGAAATCGATGACGATCGTCCGTCGATTGGGAGTAACGTGGTAGAACAAGTGTTCGCCTCGTGCCGCTCCCCGCAACAATTCCTCAATTACCTCGGGTTTTAACCGGAAATTTATGAATCCTGGCCCGGCAACATCTACCTTTTCACACAAATCCGAGACATCTAATCGTTGAACTACCTGTTCTGCTAGCATTCGAGGGTTTTGCCTGCACTGTTTTGCCACCGCCATTACCCCAGTGCATTGAAAGTCGCCGTACTGCTTCTCCTGACACGGTCTTACTTGTACAACTGCGGCATCAATCCCCGGCGAAATTTGCTGCACAACAGAACGAAGCCGCTCCTCCAAAACAACATTGGGCAAAATTCTCATGGGCATATTTAGTCGCGTAGTACTAGGTTTCCCCTCTGAGACCTATTTTGAATTGGCGTGCTTTTTGATTATCTCAAACATTTCCTCGGCACTTTCCGCGTTTTGGAGGGCCTCACGAAATTCCGCACGGTTTAGCGCTTTGGCAATGCTTGCCAGCGTGTGTAGGTGTTTCTGGAATTGGCCTTGAGGCACAAGGAATAACACCACAATCCAAACAGGCTGGCTGTCCACCGCATCAAAGTCAATCCCTCGCTTTGACCTACCTAGGGCGCCAACCACTTCCGTGATCAAATTCGTAGATGCGTGCGGAAGCCCAATCCCAAACCCTATCCCAGTACTCATGGAGGACTCGCGTTTCTTAACTACAGCAGCAATCGCATCCCTATCCGCAGGCCGGATCTTCCCCGAATCAACCAACTGTTGTATAAGTTCATCAATAGCCTCCCACCGGTTGGTTGCCTTTAAATCCGGCACTATTACATCAACTGACAATATGTCTGCCAATGTCATACAACCCGTTTTTTATTTGACCCAAATTTGAGTGATAATTCAAGCCGTTATTACCGGGTGAACTACTTAACCACCCACCTTAATTTACCACCCGGCTCACAAATAACCAAGCCCTTCCATAGACCCTTAAACTAGATTTTTCATCCATACATGGGTATGGTGTAAATTAATGGACCAGGGCGACACTACAAAACGAATCAATCTTCGTCGACCCGACATCATGCAACATGTCACCAGGCTGGTAAAATCACACTACCACAGCCCACTGGTGGATTACATTCGTGCTCGCGGAAATATACTCAAAATCAGGGATATCACATTCCGTCTAGCAAGGCAGTTCGGTTTTTGCTATGGGGTCGAACGCGCAATCGATATGGCTTACGCTGCTACCCAAGTGTTCACTGGCAAAAAAATTTTTATCCTGGGCGAGATTATCCACAATCCAGAGGTCAACTCACACCTAAAACGGTTAGGGGTCAAATTCTTAACTGGCACAGAAAAAGACGCTGACATCCAAGATGTGCAATCAGGCGATGTAGTAATAATACCAGCCTTCGGCGCAGAAACTCAATTCAGGCAGGAACTCGAAAACCGTGGGTGCATATTTGTCGACACCACCTGCGGGGATGTTATGAGTGTTTGGAAACGCGTCCGAGAATATGCAAAGGAAGGTTTCACAAGTATTATCCATGGCAAAGCATGGCACGAAGAAACACGCGCTACATGCTCGCAAATCCTAGCGTCCAACGGCACGTATTTAGTGGTCTATAACCTGGAGGAAACCGACTACGTTTGCGATTACATAATAAAAGGCGGTGACAAACACGCTTTCATAAGAAAGTTTGAAGGCGCTCATTCGCCTGGATTTGACCCGGACCATCACCTACAACGAATCGGCATCGCAAACCAAACCACTATGTTACGAGGGGAAACTGAAGAAGTTCAACGACGACTCCGGGAAGCAATACTTAAAAAATATGGCCCAGCAGAACTTCCCAACCGATTTAAATCGTTCGATACCATCTGCGGTGCCACCCAAGAAAGACAAGACGCACTTCTAGAACTGTTGGAAACCCCACTCGATTTATTAATAGTCATCGGCGGGTATAACTCTTCCAACACTTCGCACCTTGCGGAAATCGGAGAAACAAAACTTCCCACTTACTTTATCAAAAATGCTTCCGAAATCCTGTCCGATAAGCTGATCCGGCATTATAACCTAAACCTTAAAAAGGAGACCGAGACTCAAAACTGGTTGCCTCCTGGACCGGTTACTATTGGTATCACGGCCGGCGCCTCCACACCCAATAACCTGGTCGAAGAAACGATCCTAAAGATCTTGCAAATCAGAGGTGTGGACTACAGCGAAATTCCTATCCCACGCACTCTTTAAACCTGCTTTGGCCTTTTTTGAGGTTCCTCATGCGTTAAATACTCCTTTCAAAAGCCACCTCCAACCGCTTAGTTTCTTATAACACTACCGGCCACTCATTAAAACCCCACTCTACTAAACCGCACTCCCAGAAAATCTCAAAGTGATTTTGCATCCCAGTTATAGTCCGGCTTCACTCCCTTGCCTCAAAAGCGATCGTTCCTTGCGGGGTCAACACTGCTTTATTATCCAAATGGCGAAAATCACGATCCCAAAAGCTATCCGGTACCACCCAAAAACAATAAAAGAATGTGTCTGGACGTACCGGATCAACCATTTTACAGCTAGGAACGAGGCCACGGCCGCCACGACAAATCCCAGCAAGACCGCCGATATCGGTTCAGTGCCGGGCATTCCATGAAGTAGTGCCTTAACTAGTTTTAATCCACCTGCCGCCAACATAGTCGGTACCCCAAGCAAAAAAGCAAACTCAGTAGCTCGGTGCCGAGTCAGTCCCATCCATAAAGCCAAAATTATGCAGGCACCTGAGCGAGAAACACCTGGGAAACACGCGGCTATTAACTGAGCTACTCCCATCCACAGTGCAATTGGCCAAGTCACCTTGTCGCTCTCATCTTTACCCCTCTTCTGCCACTCAACAAAAAGAAACAATATACCGCCAACCACTAGAGCGATGGCTACCGGAACCATGCTCTCTGGCAACTCAAACCCACACTTTTCCATTATTACACCGCCAACACCAGTAATCCCAAACGCGGTAAATAGCTTTACTAAGTAATCACGGTTTTCTCGATCTGAAGCATGTAGAACTAAATCACGCACCCTGCTCCAAAAGGCTGGAATCACTGCCAACACAGCCCCACTTTGAATAACTACATTAAACATGTCAGATTTTCGCACCCTCAGTAGCTCTTCAACTATAAGCAAGTGGGCTGTGGAGGAAATGGGCAAAAATTCCGTTACCCCTTCGATCACCCCCAACAGCAACAGGGAAAAAAAATCCCACATTTTAAGCAATAACTAGACAGGGATTTAACTTTGATTGCAAGCTCCAGCCTACTCCTTTTTCCCCTTCAGAATACCCCCCAAAATCGACTTCGAATCATCGCTCTGGTAATGAACCTTTAGCTGGCCGAGCACCGATAACCAGGCGATGTAAATCTTATGCCACTGTGATTCCAATGCGCGTAAGCTTTGCTCCGGGAGCTCACTCAAAAAACGCAACGAAGGTGCCCCACTTATTAAGTTCAATACATCTTCCTTAGGAGGACACCCCGACTCAATCGCTGCAAAGACGAACTCTAATTGTTGCACGATCAAAGATTTCAACTCCAAAAAATGCGCCTCGTCTTCGGGCTTAAATTTTTTTGCGTGAGCTAACCCGAGGTAGTGATTAAACTGCTTCCAGCACTCAAGGAAGCTTTCGACTTGTTCTAAGACCTTCTCGACTTTTTTCTTAGTCATGGCTTCGTGGAATGGTTGTTGTTTCAGATTCAGGTTTCTTCTCAAAAGCCGATTGGGGAGTCAAAAATACGATCGCGCCTACCCTTGTCCGCTTTGCGGTTACTCGTAACGCCCCATAATAAACTTCAAGCTGATGCAATGGAACCCCACTTTCCTCAGCACGGGTAAAAGCCCGCATCACGACACCCCCAATACCAATTAACACGGGTTGGGATACTCCAAGAGTAAAGGTCGACACTAAAATCTCTCCTCTCCGACTTATCACGAAACTGCCGGCAGGCAGTTTCTTTGGAACCAAAATCTGACGCTTAAACAATTTGCCTATGATTCCCATCGCGCAAAAACTTTTCGACTAAGTTCTCTGACTTCTTCACCGGGCACGTTAAAATGCCATCCCACGCAAATCGCACCCGATTCCAAAGGAATCACACCCAAGTTGCGTTGCGGCCCTACACCAACTATTTCTCGCAATGGCCCGGCCTGAATCTGGACCCCCAACACCTGAAACTCCGTAACTACCTGATTCACCCATCCCACAAATCGTTGTGGGTTGTCCACGCCAACCGCTTCTACCACACCATTCCCGCGCTGCACTAGTACAAACTCAATCCCGTTAAAATCCCCGATCAATTCCAAAAGCTTATTCCTGGCTGTTTGTTTTGCCTCGGCTACCTCGGCCGACGCAACCTGATTCTTCTCATCCAACGCCTGAGCCGCTTCCAATAAAAGGGCATTGAATGCCTTACGAATCCGCCTCGGCCGCGCCTCATCCACCGGCAAGATCTCAAAGGCTCCCTCTTTCCAAGAAATAATCCGTTTGAACGCTTCCTCGCCAAACATGCCCTCGGTCTCCGCATCTATTATTTCTCCTTGCTGAAACCAAATTTTGCCCTCTAAGGGTCCATTTGTCACCTTCAAAATTCCGGTAGTCTGGGTCAGACATTCTAGCTGAATGATATCTACTAAACTCTTATTTTGAACACCCCGAAACCCACTCGTTTCAACCGACTGATCTAGTAAGGAACTAACGCATTCAAGAAACATGCGAAGTTCCTCTTCATTACTCGGCTTCTGCCAAAACAAATCAACCCCCAAACTGTAGACCCGAGACCTAATTTCCTCATCAACAACTGAAGTCAAAACCACCGTCCGCACATGTGGGAATCGATGCTTGACCACGCTTAACACCTGTAACCCATCCATCCGTGGCAACATCAAATCACAAACAAAAACCTTTATAGGTTCCACCTCTAAAATCTTAATGGCCTGCGGCCCATTTGTGGCTGTGTACACAACCGGCGCATTTGGCAAAGCCTCAAACAACTGCTTGTAACTCTGAAGCAGATCTACATCGTCATCTAACAAAAGAATTTCCAGTTGTTGATCTTTGACCATTCCCGACCTCCCAGACTTCCTTTGAGAACTAGCCCGACGAGGAGCTACCGAATCAAGTTTTAACCCGCAAAGCTCACATTAGCAATTCTTATTCCGACCTCATTCCCGCCCGAAATTGGCCACCCCGCAACCCATATCCACCTAATACCCAGAATTAGACGGCCATGTCTGATATTTGGACAACGCTACCCATGAATTACGGACTAATGTAAGTAATATGCCGTATCATCGGTACGTGCTATACATTATTTAATGGATCGGGTGAGGAACTTACCTTGGCACGAATCTCGCTTTTTTACTATTTAAGGTAGGTGGGTGGTTAATAAGTAACTCGACCCATTGCTATGAGGGTGGTGGGGTGTTGATCAGTTGTCGATATCATGACAAGGCATTTGTTGGATATTGATGTCCACGAGGTGGGCAATAAATTCTTACGTTTAGTCAAATCCTGCCTTGCCCAAAAAGGTACCACGGTTTTTTCTGCAGACGAGCTTCCGACGAAGGCAAAAACTGTTGTTAAGCCCACCCAGACCGCTGAACCCGGATCCCAAACTCAAACCAAGACAATCCAGATCCCAATAAGCCTCTTTCTGAAAGGACTCCCTCCTCATTTACAAGCTCTCTTCCCAAGCTCTTCGGATCAAATTGTTATCGAGGTCCCACGTACAGAATTTATCCAACGAATCAGCACTGGGCGATTCAAGTTAACCCTGGGTGAGTTATGCCAATGGGCAAAGGGCATCGATGTGCTCCCCGAAGGGCACAACCAGATAGAAATCACACTACCTCTCAATGTAATCCTTTCTTTCATAAATCCAGGAGAGTTGCCCAGAAAAAAACCGAAAAAACGGATTATTCCACCCCTTGACATTCCGCACATCTTTGAACCCCCTAAAAACAAATCCCCAAGCCCCTGCAGTAGTCCAACTCAATCCGTAATAGGGAGTTTATCCGAAACATTCGCTAAAGACGCAATTACCAACCCCTCGCTCAATGATAATGCCCTTGGATCGAATTCTTTTCATGAAGGTAAAGACACTCCCACCGTGGGACACATACCGGCCATTCGTGTAATTGCTGGCTTTGATTCAGCCCTGCCGGGCGAAATGCCAACTTTACCAGAACAAGCCATTACCAGAACATCCCCATCGCGAGGGCAAACGGATGGCACAAATCTCGAAGAGCCTGTCTATCTAACAGTGAAAGTTTCTGAAGTATGGGAAAAATGGCCACAGGAACTCAAACGTCGATTGGAACTTCATGGCTTCGAAGACGCTACACTGACAATTCCTATAACCTACCTGGAAGCAGAACTTAAAAAAGGTAGACTTGTTTGCCCTGCTGAAACTTTGGCAAGCTGGCTAAAAGAATGGCAAGCGCGCCGCTTGTTTGTTTCGGCACATGTCTTAACACTGGAGCTGCCACTTAACGTAATTGTTCCAAAATATTTACAACTCAGACGCAAACCACCCACCGAAACCCATAAATTGAGTCCTTCGAACCCGCAAACCTCAGAGGTGTCGTCGTATCCACCTACTACACAAGATCAGACGGATGTCCTCAGCCTCGCTCAGCTTGGAATCCATTGGAAACCGGTCTCAGAAACCAAGCAAAAAACTGCCGCCGAATCCACGCCTCATTATCTGAGTAAAAGCCACGGCGGTACGATGCGGCGGAGATCGTCCCCCCACGGCATCATATCCCAAGCCCTGGCTTTACCTGGGGTTGATGGTGCGCTAATCACCATTGGGAAGGGAGTTATTATTGCGGCTGATCTACCCAAACACATTAACCCTCAAGGTGCAGCTGAACTTATCCATAACGCGTTCGAAACCATCAACCAAACTGTCACCGTACTCCGTGATGGTTACACAAACCGTCTGAGTTTCACAGTAAGTAACCGCACATGGGCCATTTTTAAGCGAGGTCCATTATACCTAGGCGCTGTGAGCAAACTTGGCCAGCCTTTGCCTGAGGAGGCATTGGGATTACTGGCCGACGAACTAGAACAATTGCGTCAAAAGACTCATCAGGCTTATGGCAATCCTTAACAATGCAACGAAAGAGCTCCAACTAAAAATTGTTTACTACGGCCCCGCAATGGGCGGTAAAACTACTAATCTAGTGCAAATCCACGATCACCTGGACGTTCCACCCGAAACCAAGGGTAAACTGGTTTCACTTGCAACAAGCGCAGATCGCACGCTCTTCTTCGATTTCCTGCCTGTGCACGCAATTTCCATTAAAGGCTTCCAAGTCAAATTCCAATTATACACCGTGCCTGGCCAAGTGATATACAACACCACTCGACAGCTGGTTCTAAGAGGTGTTGATGGGATTGTGTTTGTGGCGGACTCGCAATACGAAAAAATGGCCGAAAACGTGGAAAGCTTTGCTAATCTGGAAGAAAACCTGCGCACAATTGGGATGTCGTTGGATGAGATACCATATGTGCTTCAGTACAACAAAAGGGACCTACCAAACGCCGCCCCAATAGAATACATGGAATTCCTCTTAAACAATCGTGACATACAAGTGCCTTCATTCCCTGCAGTTGCTAATCGGTGTGAAGGGGTATTCGAAACCCTTAACGCCATAGCCAAACTTGTATTATACCGTTACATCTACGAAACAACCCACGCTGCCACAGTCTGACTATGCAAACTACAAATACAATAACCACTAGAACTAACAAGCTCGCTGCAGCTGCGTTAGCCAAGCTGCTCACGGATAATCCGCAGTTCCTATGTGCATTCCTCACAGATAAAAACGGCGCTATGCTCACACAAGCCGGGCAAGTACCAGGCGTAGCACTGGAATCTTTATCCTCTGTGGTAGCGGGCGCATTTTCTGCCAGCCAAACTATGGCCAAGCTTTTAGAGGATGAAATGATCCACTGCTTATGCCATCACGGCAAAAATAAATCCCTCCTTGCCAGAGAACTTCCAGGAAACCTCCTCCTAGTAATAATTTCCTCTCCACCGTTGGATCCAACCGAGGCCATTGCCAAAACTGAATTCCTCAAGTCTGAGCTTTCAGAAATGATAGAAAAGGGCACTCCCGATCGATCAGTAGTTTCTGCGCTCGAATCAGCTCTTTCATCGGAAAAAGAACCCATTTTTGCCAAAAAATAATGCGCACGATGGTTCACTCAGAACTTGGAAACTCCTTACTCGCTAAAGACAGGGGCGAGAAGTGACGATTAAAAATTGCAAAGTGCACGTTACTAAAAAGGGTGGGGTAACACGTTTCGACTGCAAATGCGTTACAATCCTAACATTGATCCTGATCCTGACTGGTGGCATAGTCTTACCAGGGAAGAAAAAGTAAACTCGGTTTTAGACTCCCATTCTGCTTTGTGGGACGAGTTAAAAGTCAACGGGCGTCTTCACGCCATTGCTCACGTCACAGTAGAAGACCTATTGGCAAGCGGCCGTAATTCACCTGTAAGAACAACGTTACGAAACCTTATGGCTCAAGGATTAACAAGGCACCAGGCTATTCATGCAATAGCCACCGTCATTCTAGAACGAATTACCGAAGAAATGCGAGAAGGTAACACGCCTTCCTTGGAGAGCTGCTTAAAGAGACTTTCTACCCTTACCGCCTTAAGCTGGGCACGGCGAGGTGAGCAACTTGAGTCGTCTACACCACACAAAAGCAGCTAATCCACCCCTTTTCTAACAACCTCCAGGATCTTTTCTGCCACCATCTCCAAGGGCTCATCCTGACCAATAAGGATCCACCGACCGCACAACTGGTGTCTGAACCAAGAAAGCTGGCGTCGGGCGTATTCCCAGGTCCGTTTTTTAACCACCTCGACCGTTTCTGCCAAAGACCGCTCCCCCCGAAGATATTCCACCACTTGCCGATATCCAATCGCCTGCATTGCTGTAGGATTGGAAGCTAATCCACTCTCTAACAGCCGCCGGGTTTCCTCCACCAGCCCAGCCTCGAACATTTTATCAACTCGATCGTAAATCCTACGCCGCAAATCGTCCGGCTCACGATTCAGAATGAAAAACCGCTGCGACCACTCACCAAGCGTGCCATCGTTCCATGGCGATTTAAGCTCTGAAAATGGCCTGCCCGTTAATCGAATAACCTCCACTGCACGCACCACACGCCGCTTGTTACGCCTGTCAATCACCGCATAAGTGCTTGGGTCACACACTGCTAATTCTTCTAACAGCACTTCGATTGGTTGGGACTCAAGTTCTTTTCGTAGCTCCGGATCAGGAGGAGGACCCTGACCAATGCCTTCTAAAAAAGCTTTAAAATACAACCCCGTCCCACCACTTAGTATTGGAACCTTACGGCGGCTGATGATGTCCGAAACAGCCTGCTCCGCAAGCTCAACAAATCGCGCCGCGTTAAACTGCTCTGTCACATCAACTACATCAATCAAATGATGAGGGACTCGAGCGCGGTCCTCACGTGAGGGTTTCGCTGTACCAATATCCATCCCCCGGTATACTTGCATGGAATCCACAGACACTATTTCACCGCCTACACGTTCAGCCACTAACATTGCAACCTGGGATTTACCTACCGCCGTCGGGCCACCAATTAGTATACACGCGTCTAATATTGATTTCCTCGAATGCTGGGTCATTGGCTGACTTGCCTGTGTGCATTCCGGGCTCTAATGACAAAGACCACTACCCCAATCAAAAACAATGGGATACTTATCACCTGGGCAGGTGTTAGACCTAATAAATATTTGCTGGCTGGGTAATCACCTCGAAACATCTCTGTGCCAAACCGACACACGGAATAAATGAGGATGAACGCGCCCGTTACCTGCCCGTCGAATTCACGACGCCTGTAAAGCCACTCCAAGAAAAAATATACAAGTAGTGCCCATCCAAATTCGTACAACTGCACAGGATGCACAGGGAATCCACCCGTAGCATGCCAATCCGGAAACCGGACAGCCCACGACAAATCACACGGCCTACCAAAACAACAACCGTTCAAAAAGCACCCAATCCTTCCCAAAGCGTATCCAATTGCAACCCCGGGCACGACTAAATCTGCTGTCTTCCAAACGGGTAAACGGCGCTTCCACACCAATGCTAGGCCAGCAATAACGCCGCCAATCACACCCCCATAAAACACTAGCCCCCCATGATTAATCATAAAAATTTCCCACAATGGAGCATCGGCAAAATACTCCTTCCAAAACAATATCACAAAAAATAGGCGCGCCCCAGCTAACCCACCAATCACAATCCACGGAACTAATTCAGTGACATGATCCGGGTCAAACCCATGTCGACGTGCCCGTTGGACTGTGGTCAACCACCCCACCAATACACCAACCAACACCATTATCCCATACCAGTGAATGGTTAGTGACCCAATCTTTATGGCAACAGGATGCATAACCTTATCCAATCACCTGCTCGACTTCACCGTATAGTGTGAAGGTCCCCACTTCCTTAACCCGCACCAGCAAAAGCTGACCGATCAAGTCTTTTCCGCCTTCTAATACAACAATCTTGTTGCACCGAGTTCGGCCAGTGAGTCTCTCAGGGTTTTTCCAGCTAGGACCTTCTACCAATACCTCAACACGCTGTCCAAGAAGACGGCTATACCGTCGTTGGCCTATTTCATTCATTAGCTGGAGCAACTTCGCATGGCGTTCTTCTTTAACCTCGTCAGGGACTTGATCCGGCAAGGAAGCTGCTACGGTGCCAGGCCGCGGGGAAAATTTGAATATAAAAGCCTGATCAAATTCGATCTCCTTCAAAAGCGAAACCGTGTCCTCAAAATCAGCATCGGTCTCCCCCGGGAAACCAACAATTAAATCCGTAATTAAGCCTATGTCTGGTTTAACAGAACGCAACTTCCTCACAATTCGAATGAATTGACTTCGAGTGTAGCCGCGGCGCATCAAACGCAAAATCCGATCACTGCCGCTCTGCACAGGTATATGAGCACTTTCCATCAGCCTCGGCAAACGTGCATATGCCTCCACTAAGTCGTCTCCGTAACCACTGGGATGCGCCGCAGTAAACCTTATCCGTTCAATACCAGGAATCTGATGAATTGCCTCCAACAACTGCACAAATGGCGACTTGCCCTCCACAGGTGGGAACGCACCATGTCCATATCGATTCACCGCTTGCCCCAATAATGTGACTTCGCGCACACCATGATCAGCTAACCACCGACATTCAGCTAATATGTCTGCCATCTCACGGTACCGTTCCTTACCCCGCGTTGTAGGCACAACACAATATGTACACCGAAAGTTGCAGCCTTGCATGATGTTCACATACGCAGTCACGCGCCGGTGTCCACCCTCCTCCAAGATATGCTTGGTAAAATGTTTTGGTATCTGCTCCTCAAACTCCACATCCACCACTTTGTCCATAGCACCACTTAACAATCCATCCACATAATCCGGAATCCGATGCATCCTGTGTGTACCAACAACAAGCTGTATGCCCGGTACCATTTCGAAAAGCTTTGCACCATAATATTGCGCCATACATCCTAAAAACCCAAAAATGGCCCGCCTGCGAGCCGCACGTGCATCCCCTATCAAAACCTCCATCTTATGAATCGCTTTCAACTCCGCACTCTGCCTTACACTGCAAGTATTCAGCAGCACTACATTGGCCTCACTAGGCTCGTCAACCAATTGATGTCCACGCGCAATCAGCTCAGCCAGAACGGCCTCGCTGTCACGCTTATTCATCTGACACCCAAACGTGTGAATATAAATCTTCGCCATCTGTTTGGACAAAAAAGCAATCAGCCGCTTTACAACGCTTAAATATCACCCAATTCAAGAAAAATCGTAAAACTTTCGTTCACCACAAAAACGACCGTTGTTCTGCCAAAACTTTGGAATCTGAAAGCAGGCTTACACGCCATGCGCTTATTACACCTAGCTTCCTGTACTCTTCCGCACTAATTTTAAAGTAGCTCCATTGCCCCATGCCCAAAAAGCCCCTAGATTTAACGTGCTGGTCTATCATAATACTGACCGGCTGGTTCGATACTGATAAACCAATAACCTCTAATCGCAGCACGACTGGCTTTTTAATGGTTTGTCGGACCCGCCATTGCACGGCAAATTGCATTCCCCCAACCTCACCTGGATTCTTCCGTAAATTGGCTTGATACACGTCCCTGTCCAACAACCCAGGCAAACGCGAATTTTGGCCTGCCTTATCTAGTAGTTGGGGCAACACCTTCAATATCCGTGCCTGGTCGCCAGCCAATGCACCTGCACACAAACACAATGCCACTGCCATTGTGGCCAAAGGAATCCGCATATGCAAATTCTGCACCCATTTAAACCTAATCACAACACCGGATTTTCCCAACCAATCTAACTAAGCCTAGGATTCCTTTTCCTGACTATTTTTTCTACGCGTCGATCCGGGCTCCCAACAACCTACATCCCAAGCAGTAGGATCATCCAGCGGTTCTAGGTGAGTAAACACAATGCTCCCTGGAACCGACTGGTGAATTTGGGTTTCCAACTCCTCTAGTAAGTCATGCCCCTGCTTGACTGTCCACTCCCCAGGAACAAGCACGTGAAATGAAATAAATTTTGACTGGCCAGCCTGACGCGTTTGCAACAGGTGAAACCTGATGCCCTGGGACTCGTAGCGCGAAAAAATCTCCCTGATCTTACTTTGGTCTTCTGAAGAGATGGCCTTGTCCATCAAACCGCCCACTGTCCGCCCTAAGATCTGCCAAGCCGTGCGTAAAATATTCGCTGCTACTAACAATGCCACGATTGGATCTAGTCGAGTCCAACCTGTTATCCATACCCCTGCAACTCCTATAATAACAGCCAAAGAAGTCCAAACATCTGTTAAAAGATGATGGGCATTTGCTTCGAGGGCAATTGAGCCATACCGTCGTCCTACCCTACGCAGAATCACTGCTGTGGCCAGGTTTATACATGAAGCAAGCACTGCTACCAAGATCCCGACATCAAGTCGATGCAAGGGTGCCGGGAAAATTAACCTATAGACGGCTGGAATACCCACTGCAATCCCGGCAATCAAAATCAGTACCCCTTCTAGGCCACTCGAAAAATATTCCGCCTTAGTATGTCCGAATGTGTGTCCTTCATCGGGGGGGCGGGAAGCCACTGCTAACATTGCAAGCGCCATAATTGCACCCACTAGATTTACAATCGACTCCAAGGCATCTGAGAACAACCCCACTGAGTTTGTTAGTAAAAAAGCGATCGTCTTTAACGTAATTGTAACAACAGCAGCTCCAATCGATAGCCACGCATATCGACTCAAACTATTTGGAGGGGCGGTCATCCTATCCACTCATTCAATCGAATAAATGAACAAGCCATCCCTGAGCTTTGGTTCAAACCACGTGCTTTTCGGGGGCATAATTAACCCCGCGTCTGCGATAGCCATGATGTCAGATGTAGACACAGGATACAAAGAAAACCCGCACACATATCGCCCAACATCCACCAAAGCCTGAACCTTTTGTGCACTTGCTGGCCCTCCAATAAAACTAATTCGCGGATCAGTACGTGGATCTGTTATTCCTAAAACCGGCTTTAACACATGTTCCTGCAACAGCGCCACATCCAAAGCCTCATGCGGCTTCCGCCCCTGAATAACCTCAGGCTTTATGTCCAAGCAATACCATTTCCCTCCAATGTACATCATTATTTGATGCTTTCGGACGGGCTCACATGCAACTCCTGGCGTCACTTCAGCAAAATAACCCAGCCGAGCAAAAAACTCGGCCTGTGTCAGACCATTTAAATCTCTGACCACTCGGTTGTAGGGATAAATCTTTAGTTGATCTGCGGGGAAAAACACACCCAAAAACCAACCGGACCCGCCAGCTCCTCCCCATTCCCTATAAACACGCACCGCAGCTGCAGTTCTATGATGCCCATCAGCAATATAAACCGCGTCCATCCGCTGAAATATCCGAACGATTTCGCGGATTGTCTCTGGCTGCCCAATGGTCCACACCGTATGGCGAACACCATCGTCAGTGATAAAGTCGACGTCTGGCCAATTACGAGTCCATTCATCTACAATACCTTGTAAATGTCCTACCGGCCGATGGAATAAATAAGCCGGGCCTGTTTGTGCCTTTAACGCCTCAATATGACGCGCTCTGTCTCGTTCATATTCCGGCCGTGTCTGCTCATGCTTTTTTATTGCCCCGTTAATGTAATCTTCACATGAGGCAACTGCTACAATGCCCGTCTGCGAATGTTGATTTACTTGCAACCGGTAAAGATACAAATACTCCCCCACATCGGGCACCAATAACCCTTCCTCCAAAAAACGCCCAAAATTCTCTGCCCCTTTTCGGTACACGTCGTCAGCGAACCGATCTACATCCTGCGGCAAATCCACCTCCGGCTTCGAAATGTGAAAAAAACTCACCGGGTTAGATCTAGCAATCCGACGAGCTTCCTCAGTGGTTACCACATCATAAGGTAACTCGCAGATCTTGTGCGCAAGATCATCCCGAGCCCTCAACGCTCTAAATGGCTTAATATTTGGCATCTTACGCAAATGTGGTGCACCAAAACTTGGGCAAAAATAAAACGTCCTTTTCCCAATTTCAACCAGCGTTTAACCCACTCAACACCTGACCAAGAAAAACCCGATCCGACTCAAATTTAACCCCGGGGGCCGCACAAATCTACCTCCACAGTATTGAAACCACCCCTCAACCAGTGGTTAATTAAAAGTACGCATGGATGTTCCAGAACACATCCGGAAAAAACTCTCTGAACTGCCACACAAACCCGGAGTTTACCTAATGAAAGACAAATTTGGCCGGGTGATTTATGTGGGTAAAGCACGTGACCTGCGTCGACGGGTGAGTCAGTACTTCCAACCTTCCAGGCGCTGGAGTTGGGACTTGAAATTCCGTGCATTGGTTGAAGCAATCCACGATTTCGACTTCCACGTGGTAAAAACTGAGACGGAAGCCCTACTCCTGGAAGGCAAACTCATTAAAGAACTTAAACCTAGATACAACATCAGTTTCCGTGACGATAAAAGGTTCCTTCTGGTAAAGGTAAATCTAAACGACCCGATTCCTAACTTCGTGCTAACCCGAATTCGCAAGGACGATGGAGCACGGTACTTCGGCCCATTCGCAAGTTCAGCCGCCATTCGCAATACCCTCACACTAATGCGCCGTTTGTTCAACCTCCGCGGATGTAAAGCTTACACACCAGGCCCTACAGAGTATAAACACTGCCTCTATGCACACCTTCGATATTGCACAGCACCATGCATAGGCAACGTGACACGTGAACAATACATGCAACAAGTACTGGCCGCTTGCGAGTTTCTAGAGGGCAAATGCCAAGAACTAAAAAAACAGCTCGAGGAAGAAATGTGGAAAGCCGCTCAAGCCCAGCAATACGAGCGCGCCGCCCAGCTCCGAGATATGATTGCAGGCCTCGAACTGACTACCAGAAAAGAAGAAAAATTCGAGCGCATCCCCTACTCGCTACCCATCTTTCGGTCGTCTGAAGATGAGCTCAAAGAATTACAGAAACTGGTAGGTCTGAATCGCCCACCCGAACGCATTGAAGCATTCGATATTTCTAACATTGGAGGCACGTTAACCGTAGCATCTATGGTAGCATTCAAAAATGGCCGTCCTGATCGCGCCAACTACCGCCGGTACAAAATCAAATCTGTGACTGGCCCAGACGACTTTACTGCAATTGCAGAGGTCGTCCACCGACGCTATTCACGGCTTTTGCAAGAGATGGGCATTCTCAGAACAGATACCACTCCTATAGAGACCGAAGACCAGGAGAAAGCTATACCTGAAGAACTGCAAAAACTAATCAATGAAACCGCTGCTAGATTTAAACGCGGTATCAAGACCCGCTTAACCTCCTCTGCTAATTCAACCCAAAAAGAAAATATCCTGCCAGATCTAATACTTATCGACGGGGGCAAAGGACAACTCAATGCTGCCCGAGAAGAACTTAGAAAACTCGGATTAGATCACATACCCGTCATAGCCCTTGCTAAGGAATTCGAGGAAATATATCTACCCAATCAAAATTACCCAGTGCGACTACCACATGACAACCCAGCGTTACATCTTATACAACGGATTAGAGACGAGGCTCACCGGGTAGCTCACACCTACAACGCCCAACTCAGACTGAAAAAAATAACTGAAAGCATTTTGGACGAGTTCCCAGGCATTGGAGAAAAACGCAAACAAGCACTTCTACGCAAATTCGGTTCTGTACACCGCCTAGCCCACGCCTCAGTAGAAGAGATCGCTGCTGTGCCAGGTATTAGCGTAAAATTTGCAACTGAACTAAAACAATTCCTCGAAGCCCGATTCCTTCGCGAAACACACGCAACCGCCTCTGAACAATCTGGCCCCCTGATTAACTAATCCCCAACCAGTCAAACCCCAAAACTTCTACAACGCACACTTGGGACTCACACTTCAAACGGCGGCTCCCTCTTTATAGATTCCAACAGTAAACGCACATTTTGTTCTTGGTCTTGAGTACCCCTAATTACAAGCCACACTGCACCTTCTGCACCACCTACACCCCCACCTGCCACCAAGTGAGCTTCAGCTCCAGTAAGAACCTTGATCGCCTCTAATTCAGTAAATACCTCCCCAGGCAATGGACACAAACGTAACCCCTCCCCTTGCGGGTCGTTCATAAGGGCAGCTATTTCCGAAATTCTGCCACTTACTCGCTTTTCAAGTCCTACCGGTATAATTACCCGAACGCGTCTTCCAATCGCGGCTTGGATTACTGCCATGGTGGTACCACCTTTCGGATGAGCAATCAATACACCCGCTTCCCGAGTACCCAAGTCGACTGCGTTCGCGCCTTTCAAAATCAAATCACCTCCTTTTAACTCATCCGCCACATCGAAAAGCGTCTTCCCTTTCAACCAATAGCCCTGCCGAATTACCACGTCTCCAATAAACGACTGTTCAGTAAGCACTGGTGCCCCCGGATGAGGTTGTCTGACAGGTGGCAAAGTAACACCCCTAAAAAATCGAGCACGATCGAACTCGGCGCTTTGTCCAATTGATCCAAGGAGTTCCTCTGCCACATACGCGTTGGTGGTGCCAGCAACAATGACTACCGTGCCAGAGGTGAGCGTGCGCCTGATCTCAGAATGATGCGCAAGGGCGCGAGCAATCAACCGTTTGCCTGCAGCTGGAGTTAACACCGCCTGAATCATGTCATCAAAATAACATCCGCACCAGGTCCCGTCCTCAAAAATCTTCACCAATAACGATATCCTGAAGAATGCCAATAAACTCTTCTACCACACCCTAACCTCTTACTTTATCCCGACTGGTAGATCCACTAATTCTCCGCGGAGTGTAATCCACCCACTCCAGCAGTAAATCGAATGTTTGATTGGACCGGTTTCTGTGACAAAAGCTTTGTACAATTCCAAGTGCACGCCCCACAATGCACACACTTGTCGCGGTCAAATACAGGTACCCCGTCTGGTCCGGGCATCAACGCCTGTCCACTACATGCTTCAATGCACGTTTTCTCTTCGCAAACTTTGCAAAGCGCTGGGTCTGTCACCACCACATGATCCGCATAGCCAGGAGCCGCTTGAACTTTCCCTCCCAACAACAAGACATCCTGATGCGACACTAATAGTTGACCATCAAATAATATCGAGGGCCATCCAACACGATCCATTATTGCGTTATGCAACGGCACTCCACGCGCAGCGCACTCCCCCTTTATTTGCTCGATCTCCTTAGGCGAAAGCTTCCCAGCGTAATACTTAGTGAGGGGGTCGACTCCAGTACCTTTCTCAAAGAAAGGTTTCAATGACAATTTACCTCGTGTAAACCCAGCTAAAGCCATCCCTATTAAGCCCCATATAAACCCCTTTTGAAAACCTGCACGCGCGTTCTTAGCAACCAACGCCTCTTTCTCAACCCAACTCTGCCGTCTACGTAACACATACGCTTTCTCCAGATTCTCGCGAGTGAATGGCTTACCCTGCTCCAATAAATCAACTACAGCCTCCGCTAACATAACTCCGCTAGCCCACGCTTCATCTACTCCAGAATTTGTTAGGACATTTGTAGTTCCACTGTTCTCTCCAATCCGCGCATATCCATCACCGACCAAAAATGGTTCTGCATGTTTGCCTGATTCATTAATTGATTTTGCGCCCCAAGACCGTAGTCGACTCCCCTTCAAATATCGCCACAGGTACGGATGCAAAACCCAATGTTGCAAATAACGATACGCGGTGCGCACAGGGGATCTAAACCACGAAGGAACAAAAATGCCAAGAGATGCTATTCGGTCGGGGTATACATACATAAACCCAAATATCCCCGGCTCAGGAAATCCTAAAGTATGAATGACAGTACCCGGCTTAAGCGGTGTGTCTTGAGGTAATTCGACCACAAATTTCATCCCTATCGCCCATTCTGTGTTGTGGTAATTCTCAGGCACACCGAACTCACGATCCAGTTGCGCACTCACAGGCCCAAATGGACCGTCACCCACAACTACTAATTCGGCTCGCACGTCCATACCAGGCGTGTACGCTTCAGTTGGTTCCCCTTTCTTGGTCACTCCCTGATCAACCAACCGAACTCCTCGCACTGCTTTCCCCTCTGTAATCACAGCAGACACTGGGGTAGATGGCCATATTTGGATCGCGCCTGTCGACATTATCTGGCTGCCAACCCATTGCAAAAACTGGCCCAATGAAAATACTACACCACCATGCTTACGCAAAAACGGGGGAATCCACGGCAACTCAAAGCCGTACTCTCGATAAGGTAAGCACCACCCAAACAAGCGAATCAATCGGTCCACAAACCTAAGCGTAAACGGCCGGTTGCTTGCACCTATGGGATCAAGCAGATACACAACTTTCTCCAAAGTTACAGGAGCCAGTGTGGGTATCCCTGCCTTCTCTAACTCTGGAAAGCTCTCCCGTAAAGCACGTGCCCGAGTCACCACCCCTGAGACCCCAAAACAAAGATCATCCGCGCGCTCGTAACACACTACCTGTAACGGCATGCCAGGGCATACCCTACTCTCAAATTTCGGGGTACCATCACTACCCACAAGATGCCTGGATAGCGTTGTTAAAAACCCCGCTGTGGCTGGTCCAAAACCCACACAAACAATGTCAACATCTATCCGCGGCCGTTCTGGATTCGACTGCATCACTTCGCTCATGGAAATGCAAGGTTACGATAGATTGTTAGCCTTGAGCTGGATAATCCAGGGCTTCCCGCGTGGTAACGTTACAAATGGCAGCAATTGCACGGTCACGGGCCATCCGACAACCAGCCATCCCGCAATCCGTCTCCGCGCGTAATTGGAAAAATTCTCGCAATGACTCCCGGGCCGCCGCAGCATCTTTCATCCAACCACAAACAAGCTCGGTGCAAATCCGGCCAACTTCCCCAGCAGCCCGAGCCGCCTGGATCGCGCATAAATCCGAGTAAAACGCTACGTAGTTAGGTAGTTGCTCTTCCAACGCGGGGTTCTCTACACCGCGTTCTGCTAGCCGCACAACGTCCTTCGTAAATTCATACGATGCTAATACCCAACATAATGCGTCCGCCATAGGAAAACTCACGCTCTGGCGGTTCTTGTGGTAAAGCTTATTACCCACACTGTCTGTGTGTGTCTGCAACCAATTAAGTGTCCACATCCAAAGCTCAATCGTTGACGCAACCAACCCTGCATTCAACTGTGGATATTTATTCGCGAGATCTCTGAGTTCTTGTACACGCGCTTTTAACAATGTAAGGAAAAGCTCGTTGGTCATTGTGATCGATAACTGAAGGCGTTGGACAGCTTCCGGCCCTTCATACGTCGCTTCGAGCTGGGCATCCATCCATTTTTGTGGTAGGAATCCTGGGCAATCTTCGGTGATTCCATAGCCGCCCATTAAGCTCACTGCCTCCCGCATCATCGTGGCTCCATACCCGGTATTCCACAGTTTACAAGCAGGGCAATACACATTAGCAAGCGCATCCAAAATAACGTACTTCAAAAGAATATCGTCGGCTCCCAAAACATCGGCTCCCGGAGAAGAATTGCAAATTTGGATTGCCTCTTGCTGTTTTTTAATGAGCTCCTTGAATGCCGCTCGACCAGTAAGTCCACGAGACGCCAATAGCTCATCCTTTTGGCGCTCCAAGGGATCCAACTGATCAAACATGCGCGCCGCCGCAAAGCCGAGCGAGGCAGCCGCCTCCCCAGTAATCCAAACATCCAGCAACCGGCTCGGCACGTCTTCTTTCTGCAGTAGACCCAGATCGTACCGGGGCGTACCTGGGGTACTGTCCCCACCACGGAAACGTCTGCGAGCGTACATCAATACCGGCTCAATCGCCGAAAGCAACTTGGCTGCGGTCATTACTCCCACCGTCACACGCGTACGCTTGAACACTGCTTCAATGACCTCACTGTGCGAATAGTTTGGCACGATCACCCCATCCTTCACAGTGTACCCGCCAATAATACGACTGGCTGGTACACGAACATTAATGATTGGATCCCGAGTGGAAGATAACTGGTGTACCAGCTTCTTTGTGACCGACCCACGATCAAATACACCAGGATCAGTGTCATGCACAATTATCATGCAGCTACCTTTAATCCGGGGATCGTCCGACTGAACCGCCACGGCTACCACGTTCGCATAATCCATGTTAGTAATAAATCGCCCGCGTTTTTCCACCTGTAGAATCGGTTCCTGGCCTTCCACCCACTCGGCCACCCGCACACGACCCGACACAATTCCTGTGTCCACCCCAACGAATGGAATTGGCTCGGTTAATGCAAAGGCGTAACGCCACGGCGCCTGACCAGGCTTTGGCACGGCATGGCTTAAGTAAAAATGCCGTTGTTCAGGCGTCCCCTTCTCATGGATGGGTGCCAAACCTAAATTGTTCGCTAAACTAGCAGTGGCCGCACCCGCGTCTACCCAACACAATTCAAACGCAATAAGTGCCAACGCCAAGTTTTTCGGACCCTCAATATACCCACCCTCCGCCGGGTCCATAAACGAGGCTGTGATACCCGCTTCATCAAAATGTTCTAGCAGTTTAGCCTTGATGGGTGTCCATTCATGGGTATTTCGCGCCCCCATCGCCACCGCACGCGCCACGGGACCTCGCGCTACGGCACGAGCCGATTGTACTAACATCTGTAAATCATACCGATCGGCAAATCCCCACATGATTTGCCTGACTTCATCTCCAGGCAATGCATCAATCTTGTATCGCAGTTCCATATCTCCGTATTGGCTCAACACAATTAACTAACCTGCCTTTAGTCAAAATCCAGGTTCACCTATACCCGTTTCCGCCAACCACAAGCAAGCTAATGTTTATTGACCAAATCCACGACCCATAAAAACCGTAAGGGGACAAATGGAAAATCTTCGGTACCGGCGTCTAACTCATCCCAAATTATTTACTACACTTGGAAGCGAACTTTACATACCCATCCAGCCACCTCCTTGGGATCTCCAACCTGCCTTTGAATGATTTGACATTTAAATAATCCCCCATCTGCAGCCCCAATTCGCCAAAACAGCCTCATAAACCCCCAGTAATACTTTTCCTCATCATCATTTCCCCTCTCTTAAAAGCTTCCACTAAGCAATACTGCAAGTGACCATCGCTGCTTGCCTTCCTCCCCGACAAATATTAATTAACCCGAACTAAATCTTCGGGAATCATGGCCAAGCGAACCCTCAAGCGCGAAAAGACACAACTCTCAATTCGGCACGCAAAAAGATGAGATGAAAGGCAAATTGCGTGGTGTTACATACAGACTGCAGCCATGATCCTCAGAAAGAGCATGAGCAAAGTAAAACTGCTAATAACAATCGCCGCGACTGCAAATGCTCGGTACCTCCCCAGCACGAGACCTAAAATTCCTAAAATTAGCGCTAAAACCGGTGCGACTAGCATTAGCAACCCGCCAAGGGCTGCACTAGGGGTCCCTCAACCAGGGGGCGCTACCAGAAAGAGCACCTCGGTAGCAGGCGCCACAAGGGAAAGCACAAACCCTATAATACCGACCGCCGAACCACGTTTTTCCGGAGGTTTCACAACAGGTGGCTCTTGGAGCTCGCAATTCATTTTTTACCTGGCGTAATATACAGCAACAACTTTCCTCCGCAATACCCATCCTCTTAAAGTACGGCTCACCTAATCCAAACCACGCCTATGGCAATATGCCAACACAAAAAGAACCTTTTGGTGGGTTTACTATTCGGAAAACTCTGCTACGTTTTTGTAAATCCTGACGATGGGCGTCGACGGGTTACAAACTAAGTTTACCTGCACTGATGGGGTTGGGAACGTGTTTCTTCCAGACCCTTGGCAGTTGGAAGCTGTTTCTGCACTCCGGGCCGGAAAAGATGTTGTGGTTCAAGCCCCCACAGGTGCAGGGAAAACACTAATATTCGAGTTGTGGTCAGACTTCGGCAAAAACAAGGGCCAGGCTGTTTATACTGTACCTACTCGCGCGCTAGCAAACGATAAACTTGCCGAATGGCGAAGGGCTGGCTGGAACGTTGGGATATCCACGGGTGATCTTTCAGATAACCTTGAGGCACCAGTGTTAGTGGCTACCCTTGAGACACAAAAAAACCGAATTATTCGGGGTGAAGGTCCCAAGTTATTGGTAATTGACGAATATCAGATGATTGCTGACCCAGATCGCGGGTTGAATTACGAGATAGTGATAGCTTTAGCACCACCCCATACCCAGCTACTTCTGCTTAGCGGAAGCGTTTCTAACCCAGAAGATGTTGTCCGATGGCTCCGCCGAATCGGACGAGATGCAGTTCTGATTAAACACGAAGAAAGACCGGTGCCCCTTGAAGAAGTCGACGTCGACAACCTCAAAATTCATATACCAAATCATATTCGGGGTTATTGGCCTCGGTTTGTTGCCAAGGCACTGGCTGCCGACCTGGGACCAATTCTCATTTTTGCCCCTCGCCGACAAGAAGCCGAAAAACTCGCAGAAGAAATCGCCAGAGAGCTCCCCAATCCACAACCGCTCCAACTAACCAATGAACAACGCGCACTTGTGGGAAAACACTTAGCTGAGCTGCTTCGCGCCAGGGTCGCATATCATCATAGCGGACTAAGCTACGGAGCCCGGGCAGGGGTAATTGAACCCTTAGCAAAGGCGGGACAATTGCGCGTGGTAGTGGCTACAATGGGCCTAGCTGCAGGAATTAACTTTTCACTGCGGAGTGTGGCGCTCGCAGGTGTCTCTTACAAGCGCGACGGGATCGAACAACCACTCAGGCCAGACGAGATACTGCAAATGTTTGGCCGAGCAGGTAGACGAGGCCTCGATGATACCGGCTACATACTCGTTAGTAGAACTGGGTTGAGACTTTACCATGCCCAGCCAGGGTATTTAACCCGAAGTGGCATGGTAGACTGGGCCGCCTTACTGAGTATAATGCATATGGCCGCAATGGAGGGCCGTGATCCACTTGCAGAAGCTGCCCGAGCCCAGAAACGATTGTTCGCAACAAAACCAGTGCCACTGGGTATTGAACACGTATTAAAGAATCCGAATACACCTTGTGGATTGAAAACAGATGCCGAACGCGCACGCTTGGCCAGGAAACGCGTTCGCCAATTCCTTAATAGTCGCGGCGAATGGGAGGATTGGGGAACCATCCAAGAGCTGCCACTAAAACAAGTCTATGTCCACAGATCCTTTATAGGATCACCCGCAGAAACAGCTAATCCTGGAAGTGCATCGCCAGATTCTACTACACAGCTTGTGCCAGCTTTAACTGTACCGGATGCCCTCGAAAAAATCGGGTCAGGCACCTTGTGCGTAGTAGGTTACGACCCCCCCGGCAATCCTATTTACGGCCGGGAGGTGACAGCCGCTGAGAAATTAGCGGACGGGCGCCTGTCACTGGCACGATGGGTTCGCCGCCTAACAAATTGGCGTGTTCGCCTCGCTGACCGACAAATATGGGAACAAACGCTTGTGCCGTTACTCACGCACAGACTTGCTGAACAAAAAACACCTGTAAAACAATTCGTAGAACGAGACCACAGAATATTGGCGCAGATTGACCTTTCAGAAATAAAAGTGCGAGTGCCAGTGGATTCTTATGGAGTAGGCATCCTCAAGCCAATCGAGCGAGCTGTTATACCTACCGCTTGCCTAAATTGCACGCACTTCCAAGAATGCCGACAATTGCCCACTACCGCTGGGACTGTATTGCTTTGGCGCCGCCTAGGTTTAACCGACGAACATGGGGTACCAACCCGCCGTGGCTTGATTGTGAGCTTCTTTCCCCATGGCCAAGGCCTTGCTATTGCGGCTGCATTAGAGGCCGAAGATTACCCCCTGGAAGAACTAATCTATGACCTAGCCAACCTCGACGCCGGCATTAGGTTTGCAGGCGAGGATGATCGATGGAGCGGTAGACTTGTCCGGGTCTGCCGAGCCACTTACGGATACCAAACCATTCCAGGATACCTCGAAAATGGCGCCCCACCCAATTATGGCGCAGGCGCCGAAAAAATAGTCGCTTCAATCCACCGCGATCCAGATAGCAAGATGGACTGGGTCACCGAACAGATCGGGGTAGGCGACATCGATCGATTAATCATCGAGTGGCGAAGTTTACTGAGACAGATCATGCATGCGCCTGAGTTAGACTGGGGTCGCTGGCAAGACCTGAAAGCCTTGGCGCGGATAACACTTCACGAAACTCACTCCCCAACTCTCACAGATCTACCCGAATTAGCACCACATCAAAAAAGGCGAATTAGCCATCGCTTGATTTTTAAAAAATCTTAACCCACCCGATTTCAGACCAGGGCTTAATGCCTTCGATGCGGGGGCTTCCCTGAGCGATCTCGGTGTCCATGTTGAGGAGGGTGATGCGAGTGGGAAGGAGCCGTTGGCTTATGATGGGTTGACTGCGCAGATGAAGCTGAAGCAATAGAAGTCGTCCCTGCCATCTCCTTGTCCCGCTCGGCCATTGCCTGCTTCCGGGAAAGTCGTACCCTCCCCTGCTCATCTACTCCAACACATTTCACCCAGATCTCGTCGCCTACCTTGACGATGTCCTGGGGGTTTTTGACCCGGAAATTAGCCAGTTCGCTGACATGCACAAGACCGTCTTTGCCAGGCAACACCTCCACAAACGCACCAAAATCCTTCACGCTCACCACCCGCCCCTTATAGATTTTGCCGACCTCTATTTCTTCGGTGTAAGCGGCAATGGCTTTCTTTGCTATTTCGAGGCCTTCAACAGTAGTTGAGTAAATCCGGACAGTGCCGTCAGGGTCAATGTCAATCTCACACCCTGATTCATCTACAATTTTCTTAATGTTTTTGCCGCCAGGACCAATCAACAACCCGATCTTCTCTGGGTCTATCTTCAGCGTTTCTAGACGGGGGGCATACTTACTAAGCTCAGGCCTAGGTGCAGGTAAGACCTTCTTCATTTCTTCCAAAACGTACAACCGTGCTGCTTTTGCCCGTTCCAATGCCTCAGCTATTATCTTAATCGGAATGCCCGGAAGCTTCAGATCCAGTTGGAAACCAGTAATACCTACCTCCGTACCCGCAATCTTACAATCCATGTCCCCATACGCGTCCTCCCATCCGATTATATCGGTCAATAACTTATAACGAGCCAGAGCCCCGTCCACTCCATACTCTGTACATAACCCAATACTAATCCCAGCTACGGGACGCTTGATCGGTATACCCGCGTCCATCAGTGCCAACGAACCACCACAAACCGCCGCCATTGAAGTCGAACCATTCGATTCCGTGACCTCGCATGTGATGCGAATGGTGTACGGGTACGGGTCAGGTAAAACAGATTGAAGTGATCGTTCCGCTAGAGCTCCATGGCCAATCTCCCGACGACCTGGTCCGGTGATTCGTCCCGTTTCCCCAACAGAAAAGTTCGGGAAATTGTAATGATGGAGGAATCGTTTCTCCGTCTCACCACCAGTGTAGGCATCAAACTCCTGTATGTCTTGCTCCGTACCCAAAGTAGCCAAACTAATTACTTGCGTTTCGCCACGGGTGAAGATTGCCGAACCATGCGACCGAGGAAATATTCCAACCTCACACCAAATAGGTCGAATCTGATCCAATCCCCGTCCATCCAATCGAATGCCCTCTTCAAGTATAAGCCTTCGAACCTCACCCCGGATGATCTGGTAGAAAACCTCCTTCAATACCAATTCAGTTACTACATCAGGAGTAAATTTTTCAATCAACGCCGGGGTAACTCGCTCAATCAGTTCACGTACCGCAGCTTCCCGAGCAAGTTTGGTAGGAATTAACAGAGCTTCCCGTAACTGAGGCCCTAACAACGACCTGGCTTCAGCTACCACCTCCTCAGGCAAAACGACTGGAGTAACAGCCCTCTTCGCCTTCCCTACCTTTTCAGCCAATTGCTTTTGCGCAGCTAATAGGGGTTGGCATCCTTGATGAGCATACTCCATCGCTGCGATTAAATCTGCCTCAGAAATCTCTTTTGCTGCCCCCTCAAACATTATTAGGTGTTCATGGTTGCCCACATACACAAGATCCAAATCACTCTCCTCTAATTGAGAATGTGTGGGGTTGATCACAAACTGACCGTTTATCCTACCGATCCTGACTGCAGCAATCGGCCCATTCCACGGGATATCACTTATTAGCAGCGCCGCTGATGCACCGTTTACCGCAAGAATATCAGGGTCATTCTCCCCATCCGCACTCAGAACTATTGCCTGCACTTGGACCTCGTTATACCATCCCTTCGGAAAAAGCGGCCGAATAGGGCGATCTATCATCCGGGAAGTAAGGATTTCCTTCTCACTAGGCCTCCCTTCCCGCTTAAAATAACCCCCTGGAAACCGCCCAGCTGCTGCTGCCTTCTCTCGATAGTCTACAGTAAGAGGCAAAAAATCCACATCTTCACTGGGCTTATCTGCGCCAACTGCAGTTACTAGCACAATCGTTTCACCCAGTTGAACCGTAACAGCCCCGTCTGCCTGCCTAGCAATTTTGCCAGTTTCAAATAAAATGTCTTTTTCGCCTACCTTGGCGACACTTCGTATTGCCATATACATAACAACAGCTCATCCCCCCGCTGTGCCGAGAAACTTCAGTGAATCCCCAACCTCCAATGATTCGGGACTCAATGAAATTGCTCTGGCGCAGCGGAGGAACTCGTTGAGTGTTAATTACCTTTCTGTAAAGGAGGGCTTCTCCCTCCCAGTTGTTTTTACCTTTTTTGCTGGTCCAACCAGAAACCAGCTACCTTACTTATCGCCGGAGGTTCAGCTTCTCTACTACCTCAGCATAACGCTTTGCGTCATGCGCACGTAAGTAGTCCAATAGTCTACGCCTCCGGCTAACCAGCATCAGCAACCCCCGCCGGGATGCATAGTCTTTACGATGCTGTTGTAAATGCTGAGTTATATGATTAATGCGTTCTGTCAGGAGCGCAATTTGCACCGGGGCCGACCCAGTATCGCGCTCATGCAATCTGAACTGCGCAATTATCTTTGACTTGTCAATTCCTGCTGTCATTACCACGTGTTCACTTTCCGCGCCAAAATTTAGTCTAACAACAAGCACATGTAAAGGGTTTTCCCCCTCACACTCACAAATCCAGCTCTTCTAATTACGGTATTCGATTTACCCCGTCAACCAAAAGAAACTCACTTACCCTAATAAGGCCATTCCAAAGCAAATCCAGCCTGTGACATTCTCTGGGCGTCTACGTCCCAAACCTTAAATTGGCACCCAAATGAATGTTCCCGAAACACCCTCGTATTTCCCCATTTCTATCTGTGCCAAGCTTAGTGGCCATGAAAACTACTAGCTTACCAATGCTGTAACACCAAGGTATGACAATGAAATGAACGCATGCCAAGAGCTGAGTTTATGTGCCAGAGGTAACCACATTCGTGAAGGTACGGACTATCAGATACAGATACCCAATCATACTTTGTCGTAGCTGTTACGTTAACGTAGCGGACCCTGGAGTTTTGGACAGATCCCCACACTTCTATTCATAGAATCTGAAATAACCTAGTTCACCAGACTAAGCACCAGGGTCAGCTCTACCCTTTCCAACCCACCACGCCGATGTCCTCCTACCACAACAAATATCACGCTTCTCACCAAAGATTAATCGTACCAACCCAACGCCCAGCTCCGACTTCTGCTATCCACGCTCCCACAAGCGCGCCTACATTGCTTTCCCAAACTCCCACCTCGCCAATTGTCAGAGGCATTTCGCTTTACCACCGAAACAAACCAGGCTCTGCTTTCCCAATAGCGTGGAAATCCCATTACTAACTCGAACACTGGGAGCATCCACCCTTTTTCTCTCACCAGGACCAATCCCGCAAAGTGGTTAAACCACCAATTAACCCTTGGAATCTCATTTATTGCTCCTATTATTGCAACGCCTAGGTTAGTTAAGCACTGGAACTGCAAACTCACCACACAAGCAAAAAATTCTCGTCGTTTTCCTTGCCCATATCTCAAGCACAAAAAAAAGTCTTACATTAAAAACGGCTCTTAGTATGAAGTTGTTGCCTTGTGTCTCGAAAAGCGACCTCGTCGAATCATACTGCGAATACAAGAGCAATCCAAAAAGTTTGAACGCGTTATGCGTATAGAGAAATTCATCCCAAAGCAATGGGCACGACTGCCCCCTCCCCACTGGTAATTTTGCAATCCTAAAATTGCTATTTTGGGTTTACCCTTTGTCATGCTTGACAACCAAAACCCCGGACAAATAATTGAGTCATGAAGCCCAGGGGTATCAGAAGGTGGGTAGTTACAATTGCTATCATATCATCCTTCTCTTGCTTCTCGGCTGTGGGAGGTTGGAGAGAAGACATTGGATTGACAGACCTGTTAAACTATCTCGGAAGTTCCGCCCCAAATGGCACCGGAATTCATGTTAGCCAAATCGAAGCGCCAATAGGCACAAACTATGTGCCCAATTCCAACGATCCCGAGCTCGCAGAGAAAACCTTCATTTTAAAGTCCGGGCCATCAGAAGCTTCATGGCATGCAACAACAGTCGCAAAAAACTTCTATGGTACAGCTACAGGAGTAGCTCCAGGAATAAATACTATCAGCTGTTATGAGGCAGGAAATTACTTAGGCTCTGGATTTCTTAACACCGGTAACTCGTCCGCGCCACCTGCAATAGAAACAAACCGTATCCAAAACCATAGTTGGGTAGGCGAATCCAGTTATGCACAAGAAGCCGTACGGCGATTCGATTACGCCATCTCGAGGGATGGATTTATTGGGGTTGTAGGACTCAATAATTATGCCACTAACCCGGTACCGGGCCTTATGGCCCACACATATAATGGAATTACCGTCGGCCAATCATCTGGAGATCATAGCCGAGGTGGAACGACCTTCGATGGAGTGGGACGCATCAAGCCGGATTTAGTTAGCCCCTCTGCCTACGGTGGGGTAAGCCACTCAGTAGCTGTTGTTTCAGGTGCTGCAGCGCTTATGCTTCAAACGGCCACAGCCAACCCAGCGTTATCGAATGCACAAAAACCAGAAGTGATAAAAACCATTCTAATGGCCGGCGCAACTAAACAAGAATTCCCTTCTTGGAGTAGGACCCATACATCCCCATTGGATCCCGTTTACGGCGCGGGCGAACTCAACGTGTACAACAGTTACTTAATCCTTACTGCTGGCGAACAAACTGCCAGCCCCAATTCAATGGTTTCCACAACTGGGTGGGACTATAACTCAATAGGTAACAATCCTGTAGTTTACTTTTTCGAGATCCAGGAGGGGTATGTCCTCAACGACTTCTCAGTGGTCCTAACGTGGCAACGGAATGTATACGATGCCCAACCGGGGCCGCAATACAACTTCCAGTACACCGTGGCGAACATGTCTTTGCACCTTTACACAGCGATTAATTACCAATTGGATTCGGAAATCGACTGGAGCGATAGCCCCGTAGATAATGTGGAACATATATACGCCACGCAACTAACCCCAGGCCAGTACGCATTAGTAATCAGGAGTGATACCGCAAACCAACCGTATGGAATCGCATGGCAGGGGTGGCTAGTTCCTGAACCTAATTATGTTTTCTTAGGGACTTTAGCTATCGCTTTTGCAATCTTCGCCACCAGAACCAAATAGTCATTCCACGTTACCACCAGAGCAGGGTAGTGCCTTGAATTTCTACCAACGCTCAGTCACCGAAGACTCATTGTTTGTGGACTCTCCAGGCACCATTGGGACGAAACGCACCGGTAACACTTCCCTGTATGAGATTTTATCGTTTTCTTTTTCCACAACCACAAGCTCTTGATCCCATGTGGGGCCTACGGGTATCACCATTCGGCCCCCTTGTTTCAATTGGTCTACGAGCGCTTGTGGTATGCTTTCGGGAGCACAAGTAACAATAATTCCATCGTAAGGGGCATGCTCAGGCCAGCCTTTATATCCATCACCTACTTTCACGTGTACATTCGTATAACCTAATTCCAATAACACTGCCCGTGCCCGCTCCGCCAGTTCTGGAATAATCTCGATTGTGTAGATATTAGCTCCCATTTCGGCTAAAACCGCAGCTTGGTACCCTGAACCAGTCCCAATCTCTAGCACTCGCATACCAGGGCTAACACGCAACTGCTCCGTCATGAATGCCACAATGTAGGGCTGCGAAATCGTCTGGCCATACCCAATCGGCAATGGACAATCTTCATACGCATACCTTCGCATGTTCTCGGGAACAAATTTGTGGCGCGGCACTTTGCGCATCGCAGTTAAAACATCAGGATCCTTCACACCCCGGGCTTGAATTTGCTCACGGACCATCTTTTCGCGTAGCTTCTCATAGTCAGGCTCATTCATCACAGGTCCTTGAGGGTACTCATTTTGCAGGTTGCACCCTGTCCACCCAGTCAACCAAACTCCTAGCGCAAATAACAACTTTCTCAACAGCCCCTTCATAATACCAAAAATATAAGCTCCAATTGGACAGCATACCACTGGTTAGGTGCCCAATGGGGAATGCCCACCGTAGAGCTGAGTATGCTGATCCTGTTTTGGTTTACTTGTGGGACTTGCACTAAGTTGATGGAATCCGTCCCACACATAAAGCAATCCAGCTATCCCCGTAGTTAAACCTGTAAAAAACGTGAGCAAATCCATCACAGGCCCAATCCACTTAACAAGGATGCAAAGTATCGTAACCATTTGGAGGACAGTAGCCAGTTTTCCGACTAGCCTAGGGCGAATTTTGACCTTGCCACACACCTGATGGATCACAACCCATCCCAAAAACATTAATGCGTCCCGGCCAACAATAGTAGCTCCTAGCCACAGAGGTAACTGATTTAGGTAGGGGGTATGATCAAAACTCAAAAACACCACCGCAGAAACCAACAACAATTTATCCGCCAACGGATCTAACAACGCACCGAGCTCGCTCCTCTGGTTAAATCGCCGCGCAATAAATCCGTCCAAACCATCAGTAATTGCACACAGTAGAAACACACAAATTGCAGCAAGTCGGTAAGCATCGTTTCCCGTGCGCGTATAATATATCAACAGCGCTACAAACACTGGTACTAGGAGAATCCGAATGATCGTGATTTTGTTGGCGGTGGTCACGTGACCTCCGTAGTCTGTTCTATTTTCTTTGTTGTGTCTCTGCCTGCTCTAACAAAATACACCTCAACCCTTTAACGTGCCAGCGCACTCCGAGTTAATCCGAGAAAGTATGTGTAGTCGAGGTTTCTTAGGGCCTTTCGCAAAATTTTGTCCCGGAAATGTCGCCTTTAAGCAAATTGAGCTACGAATTACTCAAGGGGAGTTTCGCATATACAGTGGTACCCTGGTTAGGTTCACTAGAAATTCTCAACCCCCCACCATGTAGCTCGGCCAGGCGTTTACTAATTGCAAGGCCAAGACCAAGCCCTTGCTGCTCCTGCACTTTGCGTTGAAACTGCATATAAGCTCCAATACGCGCCACCTGGTCAGGAGTCATCCCACGACCGCGATCCATAACCGCCAAAACTAGCCAGCTGTCCTCAGGGTACAACCTCACCCGAACTGGTGTTCCAAGCGGTGAAAACTTGAAAGCATTGTCAACCAGTTCCTCAGCAATTTTGCCTAAATACATGTCCGATATTTGAACTGGCGCATCTGTTAACTCCAACTCTAGATCCTGTCTGCGTCGATTTCTATCGGCCACATGCAACGCAGCTTCACCTACCACCTCTCCAGGGTTAACAGTCTTCTTCTCGCGCAATTGGCGCAAGGCCTCCTGATCAGTTGCAACCAATTCTATTTGGGCGTAGATAAGGAAATTCTCGATTAGCCGTTGTAGCCGTTTTGCTGATTCCAAGATGACTTGGCCCATCTCAACCAACTCACCCGGAGTGAGTGTCCCTGCATCGCTAACCAGGATCTCACCATACGCAAGAATACCATTAAGGGGGGTTCGCAGTTCGTGCGGCAACATTAAGCTTATGTTATCGCGTAGGTCTGCCAACTTTCGCTCAGCCTGTTGCCTTACCATTTCAACCTTCTTAAGCCGTGCTTCAACTGCAGCATAAAGACCCTCAATCGTAAAAGGTTTCGGGAGGTAGTCATCAGCACCAAGTTCCATCCCCAAACGCATTCCCTCGCTGTCAGCGTACCCCGTGGTCAAAATGAATGGAATCGCTGCGGTTGTCGGATCTTTTCGTAGGGCTGAAAGCGTTGAATACCCGTCTAGGCCCTTCATCCTAACGTCACAGATTATTACATCTGGCAGTTCCCGCCTCGCGAGCTCAATACCTTTTTCTCCATCCTCCGCCTCTATTACTTCATATCCTCGCTGCCTCAGGGCCAAACTCATCAACGCCCTGACGGGTTCCTCATCATCTATTATCAAAACCTTTTTCATCCCACCCGCTATATTTCACACCGTCATACCAAATTCGAAGCCGGGGCCCACGGGATCCGACTTTTCAACTAGCCGTCTATGGGACAGTTTACTCTGGCGGCTTTAGTTGGCAAGGGTTCTTATTGTCTGTTTTCCAAAGGGATATAGGGTGACATTGGAGGACCGATATATATCTGCCGCGGCCGATAGATTTTGGTATTTGGATTATCCATTACTTCCTTGTAGTGAGCAATCCACCCAGGAGTGCGGCCTATTGCGAATATCACCGTAAACATCTCCAAAGGAATTCCTATCGCCCGCAAAATTATCCCACTGTAAAAGTCCACATTTGGATAAAGCCGGCGCTCGATGAAATACGGATCTTTAAGCGCCGTTTCTTCAAGCTTCATCGCTATATCTAACAACGGATCGGAAATGTTCAATACCCTTAATAAGTCGTGACAGACCTTTTTGATAATTTTCGCACGTGGATCATACGTTTTGTATACCCTGTGTCCAAACCCCCAAAGACGCTGCCGATTCTTTTTGTCTTTAACCGCAGCTATGAACTTCGAGCCGTCATCTCCTTCTTTATGAATCTGCATTAACATTTCCACAACTGCCTGATTAGCCCCGCCGTGAAGTGGTCCCCATAAAGCGCACACCCCAGCCGCTACGCTAGCAAATAAATTAGCACCCGATGAGGCCACCATCCGCACCGTCGCAGTTGAACAGTTTTGTTCATGATCCGCATGTAGAAGGAAAATCAGGTCAAGGGCACGCACTACCTCAGGCTTAAGTTCGTAATCCTCGTATGGTGAAGAAAACATCATGTGAAGGAAATTCGCCGTATACTTATAGGCCTTTTTGGGATAAATAATAGGCAGCCCTCGGGACTTCCGGTACGAAAAGGCTGCTATGGTGCGTACTTGCGATATAAGTTTCGCCGCATGGACATCAAACTTTTCAGGATCACGTCGCAGTATTGTAGGGTCAAAACAGCTACTTGCATTTATCACCGCGGATAAAATAGCCATCGGGTGAGCTGTTGAAGGAAACCCCTCAAAGTGATATCTAATATCTTCGTGCAGATACTGGTGCTCCGTCAATAACTCACTAAACCTTCGCAATTCTGCCCGCGTAGGCAGATGACCAAAAATCAGCAAGTACGCTGTTTCAATAAAGGTGGACTTCTCCGCCAGTTCTTCGATTGGTATTCCCCGGTACCGGAGAATTCCGCGTTCCCCGTCAATATACGTGATCGCACTCCGACACGATCCTGTGTTTACGTAACCCTCATCCAACGTAATATAACCCGTCTGTTGACGCAATGCAGAGATATCGATCGCTTTCTCTTCCTCTGTTCCCACCACGATAGGGAACTCGTATGTCTTGCCATCTATCTCTAATTTAGCTGTGTCGCCCATACCGCCAGATTACCAATAGAGTATGCAAGCTGTAATGTTTCAAGCAATCCAAATCGCATAAAAAAGTCGTCTCCCCGGAGGTAGTTCAAGCGATAAACCCGTTTACCTCTGCGCAACTGGTACTTCGAGTCACACCCCTCATTAGACACTCAGGCTTAGCAAGAACTCAATATTCGATTTAGTCTTCCGAAGTTTATTAAGCAACAATTCCATCGCCTCCACTGGGGGAACCCCTGTTAATGCACGCCTTAACAACACTATCCGCTGATACTCATCTGGATGATACAACAATTCCTCTTTTCGCGTCCCTGACCGCTCGATATTGATGGACGGGAAAATTCGCCTATCCACCAATGCCCGATCTAAATGTACTTCCATGTTTCCTGTTCCCTTGAATTCCTCAAAAATCACTTCGTCCATCCTGCTGCCAGTATCAATCAGAGCCGTTGCAATTATAGTCAACGACCCCCCCTCCTCTACGTTTCTTGCTGATCCGAAAAACCGCTTGGGTTTATGCAGGGCATTGGCATCTATTCCACCTGATAGGATCTTGCCAGAATGAGGTTGGATTGCATTGTACGCACGTGCTAGCCGAGTGATAGAGTCAAGCAATATCACTACATCATGCTTCCGCTCGACCATCCGGCGAGCTTTCTCCAGAACGATCTCTGCCACCTGAACGTGTCTTTCAGGCGGCTCATCAAAGGTCGAACTTATTACTTCTGCCCCCTTACAGGTCCGTTTCATGTCGGTGACCTCTTCCGGCCTTTCATCTATCAGCAAGATTACCACATGCACTTCTGGATTATTGCGTAGAATTGCATTTGCTATCTTTTGCAAAAGGATCGTCTTGCCCGTCCGTGGTGGTGCCACAATTAACCCCCGTGTACCTTTCCCAATCGGACATACAAGGTCCAACACACGCGTACTTAACTCATCCGGCTCCGTCTCAAGGATAAACCGCTTGTTTGGGAACAAAGGAGTCAGATTATCAAAGTGTGTCCGCTGTTTCGCTTTCTCGGGATCCTCGTGATCTATTGCCTCTATTTTCAACAACGCAAAAAACCGCTCGCCTTCCTTGGGTGGACGGATCAATCCCGCAACAACATTCCCAGTTTGGAGGTTAAACCGCCTAATCTGCGACGGCGAAACGTAGATGTCCTCAGGACCAGCTAAATAGTTAAAACTCTGAGAGCGAAGAAATCCAAAGCCGTCCGGTAACACCTCTAACACTCCTTCTGCAAACATTACCCCCGCCTTCTCCGCAGCCCGCTTCACAATTTGATAGATTATGTCGTGCTTACGCAACGTACCCACATTGTCCACCCCATATTCATTCGCCAACTTTGTAAGCTCTACCATGTCCATTGCCTGAAGCTCCGCAATGTTGAGTGGCAACTTCGCCTGATCCGGGCTAATGGCAAGCACAACCGCGCTCTTCTCCACAGTGACAGTTCCTGACATTGCAGGTTGATCAATCGCAGGAGGAGTATTCTCCTGCGCTGTGGCTGGTTCAATTGTGGAGGCATGGCCCTCAACTTGGACTGGGCCATTGCTTTCAGAGCGTTGGGTCGCTTCCGTTCCAGGAGCTACAATATCTGTACTTGCCTGTGGCATGGAGGCTACTACGCACTCATTCGATGCTTCCTGATTCGCCTCACCTTGTAAGGTTGTAACTTCGGCCTTTGGCGCCTCTGCACCCAGCGCCTCTGTTTGCTGCGATGTTTTCTTTTTACTAGAACGCTTTGTTGCAGTTCTTGGCATATATATAAAGTTATGAATGGTTACTTTGGTGTTTGAGTTATTACCCCAGGTAGTTTCAAGCTTGCCGGCGCCGAGTAACCAACTAGATTTTTCAACCCGCGCCACCCTTGGGGGATTAAAATCTTAAACACAGCAAGATTAACTTGCGGTTGTAGTAGAACTTGCAATCAAACAAGTGCACTGTCAAGCGAGATAATTTCCGCAAAGCGTGGACCTCTTTCACTGCCCAATTTTATTTGATACTGGCCATCCAAAACTTTTACCATTGCTGCCTCACACAACCTATTGCTTTGCATTGCTATAAACTGCTTAAAAGGCAAATCACGAGGCACTAACTGAGTCGTAACCAGCCGATAACCTACTAGATTAGATGCAAGCAGATTAAACCACCCACCCGCTAAACTCCACTACAGCGGCCACCAGCCTCAATCGACCAATCCAAGCATAAACCGCGCATTCTTAGAATTGTTTCGCATGTGCCTTCCTCTCCCAAGCTAATCGGTTAAACAGTGCTACGTATTGGGTAGCGACCACACCGGCCTCGTAACGTTTTTTAAAAATACGTAGCCCTTGATCCTTATATTTATCCGCTTTCCCAGGATCGCATAAAACCCGCAGGATGGCCTTGGCCAGCGCCTCAGAATCCCCAGGTTCGACTAACTCCCCAGCTTCCCCAAACTCTAACATCTCAGGAATCCCTCCAACTCTCGTAGCCACCACGGGAATCTGACACGCAAATGCCTCAATAATTACTTTGGGTAGGCTTTCTTGCAGGGAGGGAACCACAAGACAGTCAAACGTCTTCATGACCGGCCATGGGGGTGTAATAGGACCAGTGCAAACTAACCGCCCTCTAATACCTTCCCGATCTGCAAATCGCCCAACGCAACTCTTTGGGTCGCTACCCACAACTACAACTTCAATATCCATGCCTCGCTCGAGCAAAAATCGTGCAGCCTCTACCAAAAATTCCAATCCTTTAACTTTCCGGTAGTTTGCCACAGCGCCGATCCGGTATGTTGCTGAGCGTGGAAGCACGGGGCCCTTTACAGAGCCCCGCTCAAATTGAGAGGCGAAATAACCAGTCCCGGGAAAAATTGCAATCTGCGTATCCTTTATACCTACTCGGCGTAACACACTCGCCACTGCCTGTGAGTTGCAATGGAAAATCGATACCCGCCCACTTTTAAATACAAGCCAGTCCGAAGGACTAAAATAATTAAACGATCTGATGGCCCCACGATAAAAAACAATCTTTAGCGCCCTATATCCTACTGCCGCTACAATTGTCGCAAAACACTGAAGGGCAGTCCCACAGTACACCACGTCTGGATCAATTTCTCGAATCAACCTCCTCAAACTTATTATACCGGCCACGTCCAGTCGGCTCCGAACTCGTAACCACACAGGTTCGGGCCCACCGTTCTTAAACAGGTACCCTTCAGCCCTACCCTCAGTATAAGCAAACACTGCATCTATTCCCGCTTCTTTCAAAGCCTTTGCAAGAAATACATCAAACTCACGGAATCCAGGCTGAATTAAAAGTACCTTCATTCTGATCGCTCAGGTTACCTCCGATAACCAGTCCTACCTTGGATGAAACTTAGCCCATTGGCAACGCAATTTGTGAGACATCTTCATCGCCCCTCAAAAGTGGACCGGTAGACTTCTTTGCGGAAAATCCCCGGCAACAAGCTAGGCAAATTTGGATTTTTGTAGTGACATTTACAGTGGCATTCTGACATACAATTATGCCCAGCGCGAACAAGTCATGGGAAAAATCCTAATCATAACTGAAAAGCCCTCGGTAGCGGCTGATATTGCTCGAGCTCTCGGCGGTTTCAAACGCCACAAAGAATATTACGAGAGCGAGAAATACTTTTTGTCCTGGGCGGTCGGCCACCTGCTTGAACTAGAAGTCCCAAAAGAACTTAAACACCAAGACAAATGGGATCTCTCCGTGCTACCGGTCATTCCAGAATACTTTGATCTAAAACCAATTGAGGGCACTCGAAGCCGTATCAAAGTGCTTTGCAAATTGATCCACCACAAAGATACGCAGGCCATAATTAATGCATGCGATGCTGGACGCGAAGGCGAACTGATTTTTCGGTATATACTTCAATATTGCAAGGCCGATAAACCCGTTCTTCGACTATGGTTGCAATCAATGACCCCCGAGGCAATCCGGGAGGCATTTGAGCACCTGCGTACAGACTCAGAAATGCAGCCTCTGGCCCAAGCAGCTCGGAGTCGTAACGAAGCCGACTGGCTGGTTGGGATAAATGCTACACGAGCATTTACTCTGAGGCTACGTAGAGGCAAAGGCAACAATATCACCACACTCGGCCGCGTCCAAACTCCCACCCTAGCTATAATTGTCGACCGCGAACGCAAAATTCAACAATTCGTCCCCAGGGATTATTGGGAAACATTAGCTACTTTTGAAGCCCCCACTGGCACATACCAAGGCAAATGGTTCGATGAATCATTTACAAAGGATGAACCTGAACGTGATCGAATCCTTCGGTTGAGCACCAGGTTCGGTCTATCTACAATCAACGTCGACCAAATTTTATTCCCTGAAAAAGGGGCTTTATGGGAAGAACACCGGCAAGCAGGTCGACTATGGGCTGAAGAACTCATCCAAGCACTGGCTGCAAAATGCACCGGCAAAAAGGGTATAGTCGAATCTGAAGAGAAAAAACCCACCACTCAATCACCACCACTACTGTACGACTTAACTACCCTCCAGCGGGAAGCTAATACTAAACTAGGCCTGCCAGCCGCACGAACACTGCAAATTGCCCAAGCCTTATACGAAAAATACAAATTGATTACGTACCCACGAACTGATTCGCGTCACTTGCCAGAAGATTATATCCCCACAGTTTACGCGACACTAAACCGGATGCTCAAATACCACGGAGACTACTCCCAATTCATCGAAAAAATTCTCCAGAACAAATGGGTAAAACCTAACAAACGAATTTTCAATAATGCCAAGGTCAGCGACCACTTTGCAATCATTCCCACTGGCCAAACCACCAGCGAGTTAAATCAGCAAGAACGCGAGGTATATAATATGATTTTGCTCCGGTTTATCGCTGCATTTTATCCACCCGCCCAATACGAAGTTACAACCAGAATTACCCGTGTCGAAGGCGAACCGTTCAAAACCGAGGGCAAAGTACTGATTAACCCAGGCTGGCTCGAGGTTTACGGCAAAGAACAAACCCAAGAAGCATCCGATTTACTACCTCCAGTCACCCAAGGGCAAGTTGTCACCGTTACGTCGATAGACATCTCTAAAAATTCCACCAATCCCCCTCCGCGTTTCACCGAAGCAACAATTCTAACTGCCATGGAAGGTGCCGGGGAATTGGTAGAAGAAGAGGAGCTTAGAGAAGCAATGAAAGAGAAGGGACTTGGCACCCCTGCTACACGCGCTCAAATCATTGAAAATCTGATCGACGCGGGATACCTACTCAGGCGTGGCCGAGAACTCGTCCCCACCCCCAAAGCCATTAGCACCATCGACTTGTTACGCAAAGTTGTCCCAGTGTTAACGAGCCCACAAATGACCGGGGAATGGGAATATAAGCTACGAAAAATCGAGCATGGCCAACTCTCACGATCCGAATTCATGGAGGAAATCAAACTACTAACAAAAGAAATTGTCGAAAAAGCCAAGACATTCAATCCCAATCAAGTCGTCGACGAGTCTCCCATCGGACCCTGTCCAAGATGCGGCCACCCTGTCATGGAGTTGATAGACAGGTACCGTTGCTCAAAACCCGATTGTGGGTTCACTATTTGGAAAAGCATTAGCAGGCGATGGATCAACAGGAGCGATGCTCAAATCCTAATCCAAACACGGAAACTCGGCCCCTTAGAAGGCTTTATTGCCCACAACGGAAAACCTTTCTCGGCCACATTAAGACTTTCACCTGACTATAAGATCCAAATCGAGCCCGAGGTATCCAATCGCAAAGCGGCAATTGTTGCTGAAGCCAGCTCCCCAAACACCAAATCATTAGGTCCATGCCCCAAATGTGGCGCCCCAGTGGTCGAAACCGACCGGCAGTATGCCTGTGAGTCTGCTATAACCGACCAATCATGCACATTCTCATGTAGCAAAACTATCCTCGGGCTATCCATACCACGCGAACAAATCTCAAAACTTTTGTGCGACAAAAAAACTGACCTTCTTAAAGGTTTCACCTCTAAACGCGGGAAGAAATTCGATGCTTACCTGGCGTTAACAGAGAAAGGGGAAATTAAGTTCGTGTTCAATAACAACCAGGGCGGTTAATAAGCCCCTTACACATTGAATCTAAAGAGAAGCACATCACCATCCTGCACGACGTATTCTGCCCCCTCATGAGAATAGCGTCCTGCTTGCCGCGCAGCTGCAACCGAACCCGCTTCTACTAAGTCCTTCCAAAATACCTTCTCCGCCATAATAAACCCACGTTCAAAATCGGTATGTATTTTGCCTGCCGCTTTCCGAGCCGTAGTGCCCGCGACCACCGGCCAAGCTCGAACTTCCTTTTCGTTGAACGTGAAAAACGTCCTTAACCCCAGCAATGAGTAAATGTTTTTTATCAACTGATTCAGGGCAGATTCACGCACACCCATTTCCGCCAAAAAAGCAGCCGCTTCCTCCGGAGATAAACCTACAAGATCAGCCTCAAGCTTTGCACAAACAACTGCCAAACCACACCCATGATGATTAATTACATACTCTCGAAGCTGCTGAACCCACTGATTGCCGCTTGGGTTGGAAAGCGTAGCCTCGTCCACATTGGCCACAAATAACGTAGGACGTGCAGTTAAAAGGTAACAGCTAGCCGCCAACTGCCATTCCTCACGACTCATCGAAAGTAAAATCGCCGGTACACCAGTATTAAGATGGGCCTCCAACCTCTGCAAGACATGGTCCTCGGCTATGGCATGTTTGTCGCCTCGTTTCACATCTCGTTGTATTTTCTCACGCCGTTTCCGCACAGCTTCCAAATCTGCCAACACCAATTCTGTGGTTACAATCTCCACATCCCTTAATGGATCCAGCTCTCCAGGCACATGTACCACGTCTGGATCGTCAAAGCATCTGACCACATGCACTATTGCATCCACCTCACGAATATGGCTTAAAAATTTGTTGCCAAGCCCCTCTCCGCGTGATGCCCCTTTTACCAACCCTGCAATATCAACAATCTCAATTGCTGCAGGCACTTTATTACTCACCCCCACTACCTGCGCTATTGCCTCTAGACGCTCGTCTGGCACATAAACAACCCCACGATTCGGATCCACAGTGCAAAAAGGATAATTCTCCGCAGCCGCCTTGTGCGATTGCAACAACGCATTAAATAAGGTGGACTTCCCCACATTCGGCAGTCCAACTATACCTGCTTTAAGCATATTTTCATTTTGCGTTAATTCCCTCGCTTTGTCACAATCAAAACTGTTGCCATCCAAAAAGCGTAGTTGCGCCCTTTAACACAACCCTTGCTCCTATAGAAAGCGCATTGCAAAACTAGACTTCTTAATTAACGCTAATCACCAAAGCCAAATGAGGGGTTGACGAAATAGCAATTCCATAGTTTCTTTGCATAGGTTTTTAGCCAGGTCACACAAAATGCAAGTAGAAAAAACTCAGCAAAATCAAGACCTTGACCGGCTGCGGCATTCAGCTGCCCATGTTATGGCCGCAGCAATTATGAAACTGTGGCCGGACACCCAACTTGCTTCTGGTCCCCCTGTCGAAGACGGATTCTACTATGATTTGGAGTGCTCCCATAGGATTACCCCAGAGGATTTTCCCTCAATTGAAGCCGAGATGCAAAAAATCATTGCTCAGGATCTACCCTTCGAACGAATCGAGGTTACCCGGGAACAGGCAATTGAAGATTGTAAACGCGGGCGTATAGGAGCACTTTCGGAGCGACCATTTCCGAGCAAATACAAGCTGGCTAACTTAGAAGAAATCCCAGAAAACCAACCAATAACCTATTACAAGACAGGCGACTTCATCGATCTGTGTGCAGGACCTCACATCGAAAGAACGGGGCAAATCGGCGCCTTTAAACTCACAGGAGTAGCAAGCGCATATTACAAGGGAGACGCGCGAAACCCACAACTGCAACGAATTTATGGTACCGCTTTCTATACCAAGGAAGACCTCGAACAATTTCTCAAAACGCAGGAAGAAGCGCGGAAGCGCGACCACCGCAAACTCGGCGCTGAATTGGGACTTTTTGTAATCGACTCTGAATTCGTCGGCCCAGGGCTCCCGTTATGGTTACCCAAAGGGGCCGCAATCGCTGAAGAACTAGAAAAACTCGCAAAAGAAACCGAATTCTTGGCTGGTTATCAGCGGGTTAAAACCCCCCACATCGCAAAGGAAATAATGTACACAACCAGTGGCCACCTGCCCTACTATGCAGAGTCCATGTATCCACCTATGGTTGTGGAAGAAGGCGAACCCGCAGAACGTGGCAGCGAAACGAAACAGATTCGATACTACTTAAAAGCGATGAATTGCCCACACCATCACCGTATCTTCGCCGCACAACCCCGAAGTTACCGCGATTTGCCTCTACGTCTGGCCGAATACGGCACCTGCTACAGATACGAGAAATCAGGTGAACTGTTCGGATTAATGAGAGTCCGATGCCTAAACATGAACGACGCACACATCTACTGCACCGAAGAACAGTTCGCCGAAGAATTTCAGGCGGTTAACCAGATGTACCTTAAATACTTCAAAATCTTTGGCATCACCAAGTACCTCATGCGATTCTCTACCCATCACCCATCCAGACTTGGCGTCAAATACGTTAATGAACCTGAATTATGGAAAAAAACCGAGGATATGGTCAGACGGGTGCTTAAAGAAAGCGGGATAGAGTTTGTTGAAGTGCCTGACGAAGCTGCTTTCTATGGTCCTAAAATTGATGTGCAAATCTGGAGTGCGGTAGGACGTGAATTCACACTCGCTACCAATCAAGTTGACTTTGTTGGACCTAAGCGTTTTGGCCTTGTTTATAGAGATCGGGATAACACACTTAAAACCCCGATATGCATCCACAGAGCCCCATTAGGCACACACGAGCGCTTCATTGGATTCCTTATTGAGCATTACGCAGGTAACTTCCCATTATGGCTTGCTCCCGAACAAGTACGCGTGCTGCCAGTAACGGAAAACCAATTGACCTACGCACAAGAGATAGTTAATACCCTCCGCTCGCACTTCGTGCGGGCAACACTTGAATATAGTAATGACAAACTGCAAGGCCGGATCCAACGAGCCGAACTAGATAAAGTACACACCATCCTCGTGGTAGGCCAACGTGAGCAACTGTCACAAACTATCTCAGTTCGCATCCATGGCAAAGGTAACATCGGAGTCAAACCCAAGGACGAGGTAATCAACGATATACTCACCGCTATCCGCGAAAGACGACCAGACTAATACTTAAATCACACTAAAATAACGACTCTGTCATGGTCGACTTAGAGGTCGTCCCGGTACCCTGCAGCGGGCAAACTTTATTTAATACGTGGGCGATTGTCTGAAGCGCGTTTCCTTCAAATCGATTGTTTACGTACAGAAATGCACGCCGCTTACCAGGCTCTGCTTTACAGTACTGAATTATTCGTATTGCAGCCTCACGACCTTCCGGGTATGGATCACGTATCTGCCGGTACGGCGAAAAAGCTTTTACGGCCTCTTCGTAACTGCGCCCCGGTTTCAATAAAAATCGCGCCACAACCAGGTCCTGCCGCACCCACCCATGGTACCAGTTGAACTGATCAATTAGCGGAGGCATGTCCGTCCAGCTATTGAACACGTGCGTTGCATTGTACTTCTCCAAAACATCGAAATAATCCGGATGTAAAAAGGTTTCATTTCGAATCTCCACCCCGTAATTCCACCCCCGAGGCAATTGAGAAAGAAAACCATCGAGCTGCTCCACAAACTGTTTGCCTCGTGTGTAGTCAGAATGATGGAATCGCGAAAACTCAAAGATTATCACACTGATCTTTTCCTTAAAAGGCTCGCATACCCGCAAGAAATGATCAGTGAATAGACTCGCGTTCAAGAAATCCGGGTTTGGTTTACCGGCACGGGTACCAAACCGCGGCAGAGCGGGAAATGTCTTTATTGTAATCGTATCAGTGGCTTTTAAAGCAAACCGGAAATCGTCAGGTACTAACTCCATCATCTCCTTCAACTGATCAGGTTCAGGGAATCTATAGTAAGCTGCATCTACACAAACGGTTTTGAAGACAGTGGCGTATTCTCTAAGGCAATACTTCAAAAACCGCTGGTCAGAAAAACCAAATCGCCCAAAATAGAAGTCGTCCGTATACAATAACCCACGCCACCCATGGTATTTCCAAGATGAAGTCCCTATGTAGACCCCGTCCCGAACCAAATCAGCTACCTGCTGCGCCACTCGATCTCGATCAAAGTTCACACCCGTCTCTAGTCCCAATTCAGTCGTCATCCCACCTTACAATAATCCAAATCAAATGAAAATTCTAACCTCGCCATGACCACTCATCTGCCACATTCCACAACATAAGTCGGCCCGTTCCCCAAGAACATTAAAGGGCCCGCTAAAGCTCAACCAGTCCTTTATCGTGGAGGAAAAACATCCCTTAGCAACGATTCTACTTCTGACAACCACGCCTGACGTTGTTCAAGTGTGCTTGTCACCACCGGAGCAAAATTTCGAACTATCACTTTTGGTACTCCACAAAGTCCAAAAACAATCTTTTCCCAATGCACCCTGATAGGCTCACCATAAACCGTTTGTTCTACCTCCGGAGGGGTATTGGAGGTGTAAAACACAACTGCTACTCTCGCAGAAAGGAGACCTTTAGGATGGCCTTTGCCAGTTGAATCAGTAACAAACGTGTACGCACGCCCAGCACGAAATACACGATCCACCCACCCCCGCAAAATTGCCGGTGGAGAACTCCACCAATTCGGATGAACTATTACAATCCCCTCGGCCTTACACACTTCATCACAATATTTCTCAATAACCGGAGGCAATACCGCGCCTTTATCCAATTCCGCAGCACTTAACACCGGATCAAACCCCTCCCCATACAAATCATGAAATATAACCTCATATCCCGACTGACTCAGGTTTTGAACCACACACCGCGCAATTGCATGATTAAAACTACCGGGTCTCGGATGCGCCAAAATTACCAAAACACTCATGTCTTCATGCTGCTATAAAAACATACAACGTCAAGCCGTATGCACATTACAGATATGTAACCTCTACTCTAAGCCTTAAACGCTCATTACGCGTTCTAGCCCTTGAAATCGGAGTTAGAAAGCACAACACGACCAGTTTTTCACTTTGCAATGAAGCCCACAAGTTTTCCATCCACTTAGGCGCTTAGCTCATGGCAATTAACGCTACCTATGCGGCATTTACAAAAAAAGTAGTTGCATTTAGCGTTTTAATGAGCAAAATTATGGTTCCGTTTTTCGGGAAAAGGACGATTTCGGCCGAGAACCAATGGTGCAAGCCGTTGGGAATGATGGCCGAAAAACGAAGAAACCAAACAGTGTATTATCGATAAAGAAGTAACAGGAATAGCGTATGCCTGTAAAGACATTCAAACCATATACCCCGTCGCGGCGGTTCATGGCCGTGCTCGACTATTCGGAGATTACGAAGGTCGAGCCCGAATGGGACCTTACGGAACCGCGGAAGAAAACCGGCGGGCGCAACTGCTACGGACGCATTACCACCCGCGGTATCGGTGGCGGTAATAAACAAAGAATCCGTAGGGTAGACTTCAAACGCAACAAACATGGCATGGAAGCTACCGTACTAGCAATTGAGTACGATCCTTGCCGAAGCGCCTGGCTGGCGCTCGTCCAATACACCGACGGCGAAAAGCGTTATATTCTTGCCCCCCAAGGCATTAAAGTCGGAGACAAGGTAATGAGTGGTCCCGACGCCCCGCCTCAGGTTGGAAATCACCTACCGCTTAAGAAGATCCCTATTGGCATGCAAATACATAACATCGAGCTTAAGCCTGGGCGTGGTGGACAGCTAGTGCGGGCGGCCGGTACTGCTGCAGTTTTAATGAGCTGCGAAGGCGGTTACGCAACTGTAAAGCTTCCCTCTGGTGAAATTCGAAAAATTCACGAGGACTGTTACGCTACCATCGGCCAAGTAAGCAATCCTGATCACGAAAATGTGGTCTTAGGTAAGGCTGGGAAATCACGACACCTTGGAATCCGGCCAATCACACGCGGTGTTGCCCGCAACCCCGTTGACCATCCTAACGGCGGTGGCCAAGGCAAATCCAAGAGTGGTGGTGGGTGGCAACATTTAACCTCACCATGGGGGTTGCTTGCCAAAGGACTCCATACGCGTCCAAAACACAAGTATTCAGACCGGTTTATTTTGGTCCGCCGTGACGGCTATGTAATGAAAGCTAAGTAACACAAATCTTCTTAATTCGAACTATGGGTAGGTCACTTAAAAAAGGACCATTTGTAGATCCGCCTCTGCTAGAAAAAATCCAAAAAGCGCGCCAGACAGGCTCAAAAGCACCTATTAAGACCTGGTCTCGGCGATCAACGATTACCCCAGATTTCGTAGGGCTGACCTTTCTTGTCCACAACGGTAAGAACTTCGTTCCCGTGTACGTGACGGAGAACATGGTGGGTCATAAATTGGGTGAATTTGCACCCACACGAATCTTCCGTCAGCACGGTGCTCACACTGCAAAAGCTGATGTCAAATAATATGGAAATCAGGGCAATAACAAAAAACGCACGGATGTCCCCACAGAAAGTGCGGGAGGTAGTGCGCCAAATCCAAGGAATGCGTGCCGTCGAAGCGTTAGCCGTATTGGCAGCTGTCCCGCGAAAGTCAGCGCGATTGGTAGCCAAGACGCTGGCATCTGCCATCGCGAATGCAGAAAATAATAACGGCTTAAATAGGGAAAACCTTTGGATCAAAGAAGCAGTGACAAGCCGCGGTGTGATCCTAAAACGGTGGATACCGAAGGCGCGTGGTATGGCAGGACCAATTTATAAGCGGTACGCACATATAAAAATCGTTTTAACTGACCAAAACCCGAAAGCTAAGTAACCAGCCATGGGCCAAAAAACAAATCCAATAGGTTTTAGATTAGTCGTTACACGCGACTGGCGATCCAAATGGTTTGCGGATCGAAAACGTGATTATGCGGCTTTAGTCGCCGAAGACTATCGCATCCGTGAATACATTAAAAAGAAGCTCGAGTACGCTTCAGTTTCCAGGATCATAATAGAACGGGCAGCAAATCGCGTCAGAGTCACAATTGCAACTGCTCGACCGGGCTTAGTCATCGGTCGCAAAGGTTCTGAAATAGATAGGTTAAAAGAGGATCTCACCCAAATGACTGGTAAGGAAACTTATATAGATATCATCGAGATTAAACGCCCCGAACTAGATGCGCAGTTAGTAGCTGAAAATATTGCTTTGCAGTTGGAACGCCGTGTGTCCTTCCGGCGTGCAATGAAAAAAGCTATCCAAGCCGCCCAAGAAGCTGGTGCAGAAGGTATCAGGATTAAAGTCTCCGGACGCCTTGGCGGGGCAGAACTAGCCCGGTCGGAACAATATCTTTGGGGCCGTGTCCCCCTGCACACCTTACGAGCAGATATCGATTATGGGTTCGCAGAAGCACGGACGATTTACGGTGTAATTGGTGTAAAATGCTGGATATGCAAGGGCGAAAATCTGCCTGAAAAGAAGGAACAGCTCACGCCCATCGCTAGTGCTTAAAGCAAATTGACCATTGAAACTTTGGAAAGGAGGGTGATCGCGTATGCCGTTAATGCCTGAAAGGGTAAAGTACCGGAAGATGCAGCGCGGGAGCATGGCCGGAACTGCCTGGCGTGGCAACTCGCTGGCTTTCGGCGAATACGGGCTGCAAGCGTTGGAACGGGCCTGGATTGATACTAAACAAATCGAAGCCGCCCGCGTTGCTATCACCCGTCATATGAAACACCGGGGTAAGGTGTGGATACGCATTTTCCCCCACAAATCCTATACCAAGAAACCTCTTGAAACCCGAATGGGTAAAGGCAAAGGCAATGTCGAATCATGGGTAGCTGTTGTTAAACCAGCTACAATGTTGTTCGAGATCAGTGGGGTAAACGAGGCGACGGCAAAAGAAGCTTTGCGGGCAGCCGCCAACAAATTGCCCATAAAAACTAGGATGGTAAAGCGTCATGGTAATCTAACTGTTTAAATTGCCCCATGAAATTCTCGGAACTAAAAGACCTAACTTTGCAAGAGCTCCTAGCCAAGAGCCGAGAACTGCGGCAAGAGCTTTTCAATCTTCGGCTTCAACAGGCCAGCGGCCAGCTGGAAAAACCGCATCGCATTCGTCAAATCCGACGCGATATTGCTCGGATTGAAACTCGAATCACTCAATTGCGGCGGCAACTCGAAAATAAGCAGGCCAACGCCCCTGCACAATCAAAATAGTCCTAAAAATAACCTAACCATTTTCAAACAATGACAGAGCAAGTCACAAATACCCAAAATCCCCAATCCACCACCGCCCAACCCAAGAAAGCCCATCGCAAGGAGCTGGTCGGTGTCGTGGTGTCAAATAAGATGCAGAAGACTATCGTGGTCAAAGTAGAACGGAAGTCCCCACACCCCAGATACAAAAAGGTCGTACGCAAATTTAAGAAATTCTATGCCCATGACGAAAACAATTCAGCACGGGTGGGCGACGTAGTTCGGATTGTAGAGACTAGGCCACTTTCAAAACTCAAACGGTGGCGCCTAGTCGAGATTATTTCCCGTGCTGTTGAACCAACTTCAACATAAGTAATTGGAGGTATTTGGCTTATGCTACAGGTACGATCCATTGTTGATGTTGCCGATAACACCGGCGCGCGGAAAGCATCCACGATCGGTGTCATCGGCAGGAACAAACGATACGCAGAAGTCGGCGATATAATAAAAGTATCAATTAAGGACGCCGCGCCTGACGGTACCGTTAAAAAGGGTGATGTCGTAACAGCGGTTGTGGTGCGGACCCGTCACCCAATCAGACGAAGTGATGGATCGTATCTTCGGTTCGATTCAAACGCTATCGTCATAATTGACAAAGACGGTAACCCAAAAGGGTCACGCATCTTTGGCCCAGTTGCGCGTGAACTTAGAGAAAAGAACTTCATCAAAATCTTGTCGTTAGCACCGGAGGTGATCTAAGTATGGTTAAAAAGTTGCACGTCAAAAAAGGCGACGAGGTAATCGTCATCGCTGGCGCCGATAAAGGTAAACGTGGCCGGGTACTAGCTGCCTTCCCGAAAGAAGAGAAAGTCATTGTGGAAGGCGTGAGAGTCGTTACCCATTTCGTCCGCAAAAGTGCTCAACATCCCGGGGGCGGTTTAGTCAAAAAAGAGGCCCCCATCCATGTTTCAAACGTGATGTTGGTTTCGGAATACGAAGCCAGGCGTGCTCGGCGAGCCGCGCGAACTCAACAAACTGCCCAACAAACAAAGGTTTCCCAAGCCTCCTAGATAATAACCAACCACTAAGCATTTTGTACGACCCGGCCTCTATTTTTACAGGGGGCCGGGTCGTATGTTTCATAAGCCGTCCCTAACCACCATCTTACCCTCCCGCCTTTCTCTTCAAGCTCTTTCCCTCACCAAGAGCTAGGTCAAGTAAGCTTCCTATATCGGTACCCCAAACGCTATTGCGACTTATTTCCCGAGGCAGTTTTACACACCGAGGACACTTTACTCCTTTCCTAATATCATAGATGGACAACAAATACAACATCGCCCGTTAGAAATGCATGAAAACCGCCTGCTTGAATTATCCAACTGTCTAAATTACACTTGTTCTAGCCTCTGCCATCATGCTCAGCAAAATCCCAAACAATACAGGCCTAAGAAGAACGCCTAACTCCACAAAGATTAATTACCAAATAGCTATGAGACCAAACTGGACAGTCGTTTTTTTGGCTTTGTGCATTGGCACAATTGCTGGGTTCTTGCTCGGAAAAAGGTCGGTGGATCCGGCCAAAACCCAAACACAAACATCAAATTTAACATTGGTGGTCTCCAATCAACTACCTTACACATCCACAAATAAAAATGCTTTGAGCAACTTTGTTGAAGTGTCCTCTTTCACTCGATCTCCCAAAGAAATCGAATCGATCATTAGTGCGGCCGAGCGCGGTCAATGGGATGGATGTATACATGCCTGGACAGAAATTTTCCGTAACATTGATGACTCAACGGCAGCTGAATTATTTAAAAAAGTAGAAATGATTTCCGATAAACATATGCGAAATATCGCACTGCAGGCACTGCTTGAACAATGGGCTAAAAAAGATTTTCCAAGTGCACTAGCAGCAGCTAATTCCTTAACTGATAACAATGAGCGTGAACTTGCAGTATCAGCAGTGCTTGCCGGATATGCAGAAAAGGATCCCACCCAAGCAATTGCATTCGCACTTCAAATAGAAAATAAAAGAAAACGCACCGAGGCTCTAGTTGAGATTGCTAGGAAAATCGCAGATTCACACCCTGCATTGGCATTCGACTTAATCTCAACAAACAGCCGAGGGCATCATTTACAGTTCCTCCTAGAAGAGGTGTGTTTTGCCTGGGCCAAGAAGGATCCTCAAGCGGCGTTACTGGCGCTCAACAAGCTTGGAAATGCAGACGCCCGAAAAGTGGCACTCTCTGCGCTAGCAAGCGGTTGGGCAGAAGTTAATCCCGAAGCTGCCATAGCATGGGCCAGCAGCCTCAACTCTCTCCGCGATTGGCGAAGTGCTATGGAGGGCATAATCCAACAATTAACAAAAAAGGATCCTTTCCGCGCCGCCACTTTACTCCAAAGTATGAGCGATCACACACTATTTCTTGACTTAGCTCCTCAAGTAGTCGAGGCATTAGCCGAAAAAGATATACACCAAGCGCTCCAATTGGCAGAATCAATTAAGTCTGACTCAACCCGCTTTCTGGCACTTAAAAGGGTTCTGGAACAATGGGCTGAGTCTGATCCAAGGGCGGCTATTGAATACGCTATTAAGGTCAACAACCGGCGCCATCGTGAAATCCTTATAGCTTCTACCCTCGAAAAATGGTACGAATATAATACCGGTGAAATGGAAACGTACTTATACGGACTACCTGAGTCACCCTTACGCGCTGAGATGGTGAAAGAATTCATTGGTTTGGTCGCTCAAGAGAACCCACAAAAGGCGTTGTCAATGATTAACTTACTTCCGGAGTCACAACGTATTGAAGCTTTACGCAAAGCGATTAGCGAAATATCTGAAAATGCCTTGGAAAACTCGTTGGAGCTTCTACAAATCCTACCCCCTGGTAAAGCACGGGAGGAGGCTATTGCAACAATCGCCTCCAAATTGGTTTGGAATGATCCAGTCGCAGCTTTAAAGCTTCTTACAAATCTTCCTGATAACAATCTCCGTCAAAACCTCTTACACCTCACCATTAGGGAGCTTGCCAACCAAGATATAACCATGGCTCTAACCACATTAAACAATTTGCCCCCTGGTGAAACACGATCCACAGCCCAGAGAGAGGTCTTAGAGATATGGGCCGAGTACGACCCTGCCTCGGCACTTGCCTACGCACAAAGCCTGCCATCAGACGAGCAAGCAATTGCAGCAAGCGCCGTGGCGCGGGCTTGGGCTAGTTCATCACCCTCAGAAGCAAAGGCAAAGCTACATGAATTACCCAACGGTCCATTGCGTACGGGGTTTATGGAGGGCGTAAGCATAGCGCTGGCTGAAAATTCTCCGCAAGATGCCGCCCAAATAGTAAGCGCAATACCACCGGGTCCCGCACAAGAACGTGCCGCTAGGGCTGTTACACGGGAATGGGCCCTTACAGATCCCCTAAACGCCGCCAATTGGGCCAGTACCTCGTTAACTGGGAACGCACGGACTGAAGCTATAACTACTGCTATACAAGTTTGGCTTGCTGAAGATTCAGACGCTGCCGCTGCCTGGGTACGGCAACTACCTCTATCTCCTGAACGGGACCAGGCAGCCGCCGTGGTGGCGCAATATCAAGCTTGGGAACGACCAGAAGAGGCAGCCAAATGGATTCCAGAAATAAGTGATACGCAACTGCAATCACGCCTTATAGAAATCATTGGACAGGCGTGGGCCAGGTCGAATCCTCAGGCTGCGGAACAATGGCTCACCCAAATGAATATTCCACAAGACCAAAGGGACAAAATTTTGAAAGCTGCCTCTTCTTCTGGTTCAACCATTCCCACTCCTTGGAACCTATTTCGACGCAAACTTAATTTATTCGACCTGTGGTGAACAAACTCTCTCGCCTTCAACCCCACACTGACTCATTAAACCGATAATTTTATGAGGCGGTTTAACCCCACACACTCGCAGTTGCCTCTGCACTACCATAAATTCTCAGGGTTGGCTTCCGCAGCCCGAAAAAAATACCCTGTACCCCCGATTTAAAAAAACACCTGCACTGCTAACAAAACAGTCCACTCGATTAACACAATCATCTCTTGCCTAAAGGCCCCGCGAACACCCAAAAACATGTTATAAAACGAAACCGGCTACTAACAGAAATATCCTAGCCTCTCGTCAGCACACTTGGCCGCACTACGGCGAATCGTTACTACGCTGCATCTCTTTGTAATCGGTGGCCTTTACATTTTCCCCGCTTACGAGAGTGGGAAGGGAGCAGACCGCTTCACCGCACGACTGGGTTGGAAGCACTAACTCCAATATCGATTTTTACAATATGAAAGTGGTAAAAAACTCATCCACTCCTTTGATGATTCGACTGCAAGGTTGGGTATTTTTTATGCTAATCTGTCACAAGTTAAAAACACTAACCTTAAAGGGCTGTTGATTGACGCGCATCCAGAATCGAATTCGCAATGCTTAGTGGCACGTCATTGTCAGCGGACATCGCTACGTCCACGTGGCACATGGATTCGTTGGCAACCCTTTAGAAAAACAAAAGATACTTTTTTACAGTCATAGATCTAGCGCGTTTGCCAGCATTGTCTCGACCTGACGCGCCTCAAAAGCTGGGGCACTTGAAAAATCACCATTTCTTACGTGAGCGTGCAAGATATGTGGTGCAAACATCTCAGCAACAACCAATCCCACCCGCCTAAACTAGGGATCAAAAAATCCGCTCTTTTTTGATTTTAAAAAGATTTCCAAAATTGAACCAACATAATGCTCCTAGAATGGCACAAGTAGAGGACCAGCCTTGAAAGACTTCCTGAAGCCCTACACGGGGAGGGGTTTCGATTAAAAAGATGTTACATGAAAAAACCGAGTTGAGGACCGCGTTTTCCAACCATAAGTGAGAAAAGCTCTAACTTCCAATTACCCAACCATGGCGCACACAAATGCACACACAAAAATTAGGGGCCATTTCTCCACACTTGGGGGAGATGGTAACCCCTTGATCCTCGTTTAGTGTTGACCTCGCATTTCCACGCACACTTCAATTTGTTCACACAATCCCTTCCTGAACATCTTATGAGCGATTAATCGTTTCGTAGACTATTCTGGTGAAAATGTTAGTGTGGTTCTCCTGTTAGTTCCCATTCGATTTGTTCGAGTGTTCGACCCTTTGTTTCAGGCAAGCGACGTTTGAACAAAACAAAGCCAAACAGGCAAATTGCCGCATACAACCAAAATGTAATAGCTGGCCCAAGCATTTCCCGCAAAATAGGAAACGTCTCAGTTAATACAAAACATGCTAACCACAAAGACGTTACAGCTACAGACATTGCAGTGCCTCGGATGCGATTAGGGAAAATTTCCGAGATTAAGACCCAAGTGATTGGGGCCAATGACATTGCGTAGCATGCGATTGCAGCCAGCACCAGTACAAGCACCTGGAGACCTCGCCCACCAAGGGCAAATTCCAGGCCCAAGATTCCGAACAATATCGCCAAACCAGCGTACCCCAATAGCATCAACGGTCGGCGGCCCCACCTATCCACCGTTCGCATTGCCACAAGCGCCGCTATCAGGTTCACACTGCCAATGCAAACGATGTTGATCAGAATGTCAGCCACCTTGAACCCAGCCTCATGGAAAACATCTTTTGCATAATAGAAAATGACGTTTATTCCTGACCATTGCTGGAGCACAGCTAGGGCCACCCCTAGAAATAGGATCTTTCGAAGTTGGGGGCTTAGTAACTCTCGATAATTAACCTTCTGTACCTCGTTGATGAGCGTGGCCTGGATGTCGGCGAGTGCAGCTTTGGCATAGGCATACCCACCAATCCTAGCTAGCACGGTCTGGGCTTGGTCAGGTCGGCCGCTTTTGGTCAACCAACGAGGACTTTCAGGCACAAATAACATTCCCACCAAAAATACCGTAGCCGGTACAGCCGTAGCTGCAAACATCCAACGCCAACCAACTTGACCCGCCCAAGAACCAGCAATCTGTGCTGCCGTTGCCTCGTCGGGTAACGGATACAAGCTTGCAATCCGCCAATTAACAAACTGCGCTAACAAGATCCCTATCACGATCGTAAGCTGGTTAAGCGAGACAAGCTTGCCACGGGTGTGTGGGGGTGCGATTTCCGCGATGTAAAGCGGTGAGAGGTTGGATGCCAAGCCAATCGCCATCCCACCTACAATCCGCCAGAGAATGAATAACCAAAACACATTTGCCAAGGCTGTGCCGATCGACGTCACAGCGAACAACGCGGCCGCACAGAACAGTAGCCATTTTCGGCCAAACCGGTCACTCAGCCCACCTGCTAGCATTGCACCAAACAAGCAACCAAGCAGAGCGCTACTTTTCGCCCATCCTACCTGCCATGGGGTCTCAAGTTTAAAGTACGCTTCGTAAAAGATGTCCGTTCCACTGATAACTATCCAGTCGTATCCGAACAACAGCCCGCCAAAAGCCGCCACCATTGAAATAAGCCAAATGTACCTGTAGTTGAATCTAGCTCCTTGATTGGACCCAGTCTCCTGCATTGTCTCTGTCATGTGCTAGTTCAAGTTGTTTTGGTTAAGCTCATGGATGGGAGGTGCATCTGGAACATCATCAATTAACTTCCCACCCATTAGCCCTCAAAAACTCCACTAAATCTTCTTTAGTAAGCTCTATTTTTGGCTGGAACGCCTCGCTTTGCATATAGCGCAACAAACTATACCGAAATTGGCGGCGCACCGGGTCACTACCTAAATCGTTTTCCAAGTCCACACTACAAATCAGCAATTTGCCGATTCCTACCCTAGCTTCAATAACCAAGCCCAGCCTCCGTGCCGTGAACCAGTCGTCTATCACGAAAACCAAAGGCCGCAGGGACGGCGGCAGGTGGTCCATGATCATAGCTCGGGCCCGAGAGATCAGATACCACCACTGCCAGTTACTGTGGAAGTCAGTTGGGAATTCGTTAAACAATGGGTGCAAGGGATCACACAAAATGCCTAGCGTATGCGGGGCTTGTCGTTGAGTCCAAGCCGTGTTCCAAAAAATGCTAGAGAAACCCATTACCACTTCTTCTCGCTCTGCGCCTGGTACCTTTGCTGAAGTTGGAATTAGCAACAAAACTTTTCCACCAATATCCAACGTAGCCTGTGCCTCTTCATTTAACCTATGTGTCACGACTATACCTGGGGGCACGTTCGTGTCCACTGTAGTTGGATAAACCCAAATGTCCCAATCGTTTTGGACGCGTGGTTGAACAAGCTCAACTACGAATTTGTACCTGGCCGGCGCCGGTACTGTATTCAGATCAATACTTACCCTGCCAAGTTCGATGCCGTTCCCAACCGGGATTGTCCTTGGCATTAGTGCGCCTCCCAAAACTACGTGTCCTGAGTCATTCACTAGCTTCCAAACTGGGAGTGCATCTTGTAAAGGGCCAGGCCCAAAATGCGCAACCTCGAGTAAGGATTCCAACCGCTCATCTGACGTAAAAACCCTCTTTCTAAATCGGGCCAACAACACCGTCTCGTTACAAAATCGCCTAAATTCCTGAGCACTTACATAACCTTTTTCATCCCAAAACGCGTCAAGAACACCTACCAGCGCAGTTCCCTGTCCTGGAAAATCGGTCAAACCCAACAACTGAAACCCACCAATGCCAGGGGTCCGAAGGGCTGATTCGATCTCTTCCTTGTAGCAGAGTACCTGCAATTTGCCGGAAGCGAGTAGAAATTGGCGGGCAAGATCACCTAAGTGATGTGCCTCCAAAAAATCGCGAAAGATCTCGAAGTTTTTTGGTTTCAAGTACCCGGTGTATTTGGGGATCTCATCGAAGTCCGGATACACGCACCACTGCCCGATCTCGTGGCTTATCACTGGGACCTTACGCGCATTTATGTAATCACGAAAGTCAGTGATAGTTTCAGGGGGACGCGCATTGATTCGCGTACGCAGGCCGCCGCCCCACCACTGAATGCGTGGGTCTGGGGTGATGTGAAATTGATTTTCTGGGATCTGTGGCCAACCTGCCCCACTAGTCCAAAGTCTGCGTGGATCTTTCGTTTTAAAGTGTTGCACATACTTCGCTAGAAACGCACCTGCATTTTTGCCACCTGGCTCATTGCAAGCCGCCATCAACACGAATGAAGGATGGTTACCATAGTGCCTCAGTATGCGGTCTGTCTCTTCGTAAACCCAACTGTCCACAGGTTTACCATCGCCAAGGGTAGTGGATTGGTTGGGCCAACATGTTTCAACCTGCAGATACATTCCAAGCTCGTCAGCTGCATCAAAAGCCACCTCCGGTGGACAATATGAATGAAATCGCAGCATGTTTAGCCCGAACGACTTTGCGATTCGCATGATGCGTCGCCATTCTTCGATCTTCACAGGAGGGTGACCAGTATTGGGAAAAACACAGCACTCAAGCGTGCCCCGGAAAAACGTTTTCCGGCCATTGATAGTAAACTGCGTCCCTTGAATACCCAACTCACGCAGACCAAACTTTACAGATCGGGTGTGTTCGAATTTAGTTTCGGCCGCACGCGCCACCATTTCAGCCTTGAGCGTGTAAAGCGCCGGTGAAAACTCGTCCCACGCCAAGACCGTGTTGCCCAACAAAATTTCAAGTTCTGGCGTGAAAACGTCCTTATCTGTATCGAATTTACAAACCACGGGCTTAATCTCTCGCAGTCCTGCCGCGCCCGAGGGTGGTTCAACAGAGAGCGAGATTGTGCCATACACTCGCCCCCCAGTAGCGTTATGCATTTCAACCCGGACGCGCACACAATGATTACTCAGTTGTGGAAAAACCTGCACATCTTCCAACCATACCAGTGGTTGGGCAATAATTTCCATCCGCCCCACAATACCATTCCAATTTCCCTGAGTATGATCGCTTATGCCATGGGAATTTTCTCCGATATCAATGATCCGCCGATTATCAACACGGATAGTCAATGTGTGTTTACCTGGAGACAAAACTTTGGTTGCACAACCGACTTTCTCGGAATCGACCTCGTTTGTAAGTAAACCTACAACTCCGAGCTCATATACGTGCGGGGTAAAAAGCGAGTTATTTGAGCCCAGATAACGGTCATCTAGCCAAACTCGAGTCTCCCAGTGAGGCCGTTCCAAATACAGCACCAGCCGTTTCCCAACCCAATCCGATGGGATTTCAACCTCGCGCTGATACCATGCCACGCCAGCATAGTATTTGTCGGGTTGCAACCAAAAAGGCACCTTTACATGGCCTGGCGCGCGGTATTTCGCATATTCGGAGGCGGTAAACCAAGACCTGTCTATAATGCTACCGTCCAAGGCGTGTTTGTGCTGATGTCATCGCCAATCCCTTGCGCGGGCAAGGAACCAGGTAATTTGACTGTTTCCGGTAGGACACGCTCAAACCAACGCTCGTTTATACCAATATCTCGTGGATCGAGTGCAAATCGCCAGGTGCCTGCTAACAAAATTGTGTGTCCGGAAGCTACCGAAGAGAACCAGTAAGCGTTAATTAACAGTCCAAACACCGCAATCTGGTTCCAACCTTTAATACCTTGCAAAAGTAGGCACACAAAACGCCACAAGGAAACAACTTTTGGGTTTGGAACGCGAGTGGGTTCCGATTCATCGAAGCGTTGTCGCAACGAACCCCCTTTTGGAAAAGAAAGCTTTCTGAGCATATGGAGCTAGATCGTTAACGGTACTCGCTAACAACTTCAAACATAGCAAGCAGGTTTTCAATGGGCGTGTTGGCTTGAATATTGTGAATCGTACTAAACACGTAACCACCTCCATCAGCAAAAATTTCAATCCGCTCCCGCACTTGGTCTCGGACTTCCTGCGGGGTGCCAAAAGGTAAAGTATGCTGAGTGTCAACCCCGCCACCCCAGAACACTATTCGATCCCCATACCGTCTCTTAAGCGTGTGAGGGTCCATACCCCTGGCAGAACATTGTACCGGATTCAAAATATCAAAACCCGCTTCAATGAAAGACTCAATTAGTGGCTCAACTCCCCCACAACAATGCATGAACGTCTTCCATTTAGTGTTACGGTGGATCCAATCATTGACAGCCTTCTGGTATGGCATAAATAGGTCACGATACTGATCCACGCTCAAAAACGGCCCATGCTGTGTTCCGAAATCCGTACCGTTGGTTTGTATCACGGTCGGCAAGTCACCAACTGCCTTATGTAACCGACGGAGATTTTCGAGTGCCACTTCTGTTTGCCGCTCAAACACAGCCTTGATGTAGTTTGGCCGGGTTACAAGGCTTACGTACCATTCCTCAATATCGCGAATACCTTTTGGCCGCTTGAGGAACGTAGCCGGCACAAGTGCAATATCGCCAAATGTCAGGCCTGGGAACGTGCAGAATAACGCTCTGTCGGTGGTGTATAAATGCTGAGCCAACCGCCTGTAATGCTCATATTCTTCCTCAGGCAGTATCTGAAATTCTTCGGTGTTATCTGCAGGGTCGAGCTTTTGTTCATCAATCGGTTCTTGGCGAATGATAGCGTCGAAGAAGTATCCGCCCGCTGGCATTCGACCACTGGGCGGTACGGACCTATCATTACAAGGCCACTGCAACAAGTCGCCATTAGGTTCGTATTCTGTGTTAAAATCTTTGGGCACAAGCACCGGCGTGCCATCGGCAAGCTGCCATTCTTTGAACTCGATTTGTGGGAACCCAAACATTGTACCGGTACCGTTCAGGTTGACGGTGTCTATACCCAGCACCTCACGCAAGTCCGGGCCGATTTCGCCCAGCATCTGATAGACCTCGACAACCTTGACCGGTGCGCCTGGTGGATCGAGTCCGAGCGCTTGCCGTAGCTTATACACGATGCTCACATGCATACCGGTTTGAAAACAACCGCCGAAATCAACCGGCAGCTTGTCCGGTTCCCGATGTGCCAGCGCTGTTTCAATACGTTCCCGCGATGTCATAACTTTGCTAGTGTATGGAGCTAAAGCTGTCCCGTCACTTAATTGAAACGCTCGTCGCGTTTCCCTAATGTCTTTAGGAGTAAACCTGAAAACCAAAGGGCTTACACGCCATTAAAAGAACGCGCAAACCTGCCAATTATGCATTCATCAATTGAATCCATTTACGTGTTTTCCTCAAACTGAAAGACTGATAAAACACGCCGATTCGCTCGCCAAACGCAAACTCTGCTAACACCGCGCATACATTTTTGTCCGTGGGTCTTCACACAGAGTATCTGTCAACAAACATCTCACATCTACTGTAAGTTTATTAACCTGCGCTTTGATTCCTCCCATCCCCCACTGGAAATCCCTGCCAAAATATATTATAACACACCAGTAACCCCAACCATGGACTGCACTACCAATCCATGGAATCGCGAATAAAGCTCTAATCGAAGTCTATTGTAATCCCAATTAACCTGGTGAGACAACTAGCACCCTATTTGCCGCCCAAGCTCCAAGTCCCCCAATACTCATAACGAAACCGATTTACATCCCCATTCCCCAACTTTTTTATTTCGTATCGGGCATGACAATGGCATGAGCTCTTCCCAAGAGCTGAGTTTGTAGGATGGCTATGTCTCGCCACGTCTGAAACAGAGGGCAACTATCAAATTAAAAAACACATTGTCAGACAGCTGCCTACTCCGAGGCGCGCCAAGTATGTATGCGTATGGGGAAATAATCCAGTTTTCCCGGTAGCCACCGCCGTGAGACGGTGGATTAAAATGGCGGTCCGATTACTTGCCACAACACTGCCAAAAGCCAACAGCTAACCAAACTTAAACCCAATGTTCCGTTCTTAGTATGAGCTATCTGTGGTATCCGCGCTCTCACGAGCGCGGCTACGTTACCTCGTAACCAGAGAACCCATGAAAGCACTCAAAACGATCCGTTTGTTCATCGGCCATGCCCTGACGGTTTATCTGCACCAAGTCGCTGTTTACAACGGTCCGGAAGCACGGATTGGGCGAAGTGGCATCCTGCATTTAGCAGGCCAGCCGTTTCCAGCAGTTTGAATGCTTGTAAGCACCCTCACCTAGCCGGTCCGCCAACAAGAATGTAGAGAACGGCCATACTTCCATGGATCCAAAAATCAGAATACAAAAGTCGGTTCCCCTTTACACAACCAAAAGAAAAAACTGTCTCTAGGTGAAGCTTTCTCACTATTTCGTGCACAAAAAGTATCCTGGTTCGCTAACATTCAATACAACGGAGCCTGCAATGCTGGCTTTAGCGTCTTCTACAGGGCAACGCTATGCAATTCCAGAAGCGGCTTACAAAGAAAGCCAAAAGGCTATCCACCTCTTAAACGCAATGCCCCAAAGTGGTACTTAATCTTGTACATCCGGGACTTAATAAGCTGAACCCGTTGCCATGGTGGTATCACCAATACTACGCAAACCTCCAAGCTAAATTTAACTCCAAGGTATGCGTTGCAATTTAACATTAGTAAGGCCAAACATTTGTGCCCAGTTTATGGCTTCTTCGTATTCCGAACGCGTAATTCGGCGGTTTATTTCTGGGAATTCACGCGCCCTATAAACGGGTGTGTACTGGGCCATAAGATTTACGTATGTATCTGGCGGCAAATTCTCTGCGATCCATTTTAACACTTCCCGGGTTCCAGCTACTCGGTTTGGCATCACAAGATGCCGAATCATTAACCCACGCCTTATCAGACCATTTGGGCTTGGCTTTGCGGTTCCCACTTGTCTTTGCATCTCAAGGAGGGCCTGCTGCGTAATACTTGGATAATCACGTAATCCTGAATATTTCAGCCCTGCGGCCGCATCCCCCCACTTGAAATCTGGTAGATAAATGTCAACAACACCGTCAAGCAATTCTAGCACATCCAAGTTCTCCCACCCGCATGTATTATAAACAAGTGGCAATCGGAGACCCCGTGCTGCTGCATTGTCCAATGCAAATAATATGTGCGGGGAAAAATGGGTCGGAGTAACCACATTTATGTTTACACATCCCAACCGCTGCAGTTCCAACATCATGTCAGCCAGTCTATTCACAGTCACAATTGGACAGTCCGAAGTTTGACTAATTTCCCAATTAATGCAGAACACACACCGGGATGAACATCCGCAAAAAAAGATTGTGCCTGATCCCCCTCGACCAACCAACTCTGGTTCTTCACCAAAATGCGGGTGATGCGAACTGACAATCAAATCGGCGGTGGCGCGGCAGAGACCACGCTCACCCCGCAACCGATTTGCACCGCAACGACGCGGACATAAATCGCATACTTCTAACTTTGCCCATAATTTCTCAGCCCGCTTTTTTAATTCTCCGCTTCTATGCAAAACTATGTACGCCGGCTCCCATACAACTTCTGCGCCGTTCTGAACCTCCTTCCGCTCGGTTGCCACTTCGGGAGCCTTCGATCGTGGATCGCAACCCAGCCCGCTCAAAAAGACACCGCCCGCAAACGCAAAACACTTCCTGATAAAATCACGCCGCGTATGTAAGCTTTTGGGCTCTTTTATGCTCATCTAATCATTGCTTTAAACTGGCTCGTAAATGTTTGTCAACCACCTCTGAATGCACGACGCAATTATGTCCATTGCCAGTGTTCTACTGCTTTTTTGATAGCCAAGCTCGATCACTCACAGCTAGCTGTCTCGAACTTATAGCAAAATCGCCCACCGAAAAGACGCAAGTTGTTTGATTACACTGGGAACCGATAATGACTACTTAAAATTTGCACGGATTTGACCACTAAATCGCCTCAATCCCCCTAAGGTTACACCTAACGTAGTCCTGGATCTGATTTCGCGCGCCACTCTGCTTACCTTCCCGCCACAGGTTGGGGAGGTGTGCGTCCGGCAGCTTTACCCTACATCCCCACATTCGCAACAAGCTACTTGCTGAAAATTTAACCCAGGAGTTGCTGCGAGTAAGCGTGGAAGTGGCGCACAGGGTACTGTAAACATTGCACTGGCAGCATTGCGCTCGAACGCTATCGTGTGGCAGTGGGTCTATTATCCGGAAACGTTGGGAGCCCTCATACCCTATTTCATGACGTCATCAGTGGCTGGCCACTCAATCTCCGTCGTACATCCGATGGAGGGTTAGCTATCTATTCGGTGTGCCGGGAAGAAACTGACGACGGCGAAAAGAGAAATAGAGGATTGGGTACGGGAACATCCAGCAATCAAGTTCTGCTAGGTAAACCTTTCCCTAATCTCCCAACTTGCGCCACAACTTTAGGCGTGGGAGTCACCGCCCTCCTATCAACTGATGGAAAATTTGTCAGCATATAGATTTTGCGCGCTTCGTTCCGGATAGTGACACCCTTGGGTTGCACACCGTGATTATTCTCGCACGCCCAAGCGATAAAAGTAATTGCGCCCTGGAATTATATTGGTGTCGTTTACAGTGGTTACACCAGATTGTCCCATTATGTTGGTGATGATAGGCACGAACACAGCAGGCGGGGTCAGATTCGTCGCCCTGTAAATCATGTAGGTGCGGCCCGTGACGCTATTCCATGTCAAAGCTATTCCTTTAGTCACGCTTCTCAATGCAGTAAACTTTAGGATAGATTCCGGATCGAGTGGATTGGTACCTGCTACTTGCTCTTGCCAATCAGGCATTCCATCCAAATCGCGATCTGGTTCATAATCTGCGACAAGGATTGTCCCTTGCTGGCCGACAACTACGATTTTTCGGGCTCCACCGGCAACCGCATGCAAATTATTACTAGTACCAGAATCAATTAGCGTCCACTCCCCACCCCGGTGTGAGGTCATTATGAGGCCCGAATGTCCAACGATGATAAACTGATTATCATAAAACGAAACCCCACGTAAAATGGTACCACTTGGCGCATAGCACTGTGTCCACGTGATGCCATTGGTAGAAATCATAATTTTTCCGTTGTAGCCTACTGCCACGTAAACGCCGTTGCCCCAACTCACGCCATAAAAGCCATCGGAGTAAGTGCCTGTATCTCTTGAGTTCCAAGTAACGCCATCTAGCGAGTGCAAAATGGAAGGTGGATCCGAAAACATGCCTCCTACTGCGATGAACCCATTTGTGCCCCAGACCACATCACTTAAACTCTCCGATCCACCTGGACCGCGGTAAACCCAATTAATTCCGTCGCTTGAAGTACGAATGTTGCGGTAATAGCCTACTGCAACAAATTGATTTGAGCCCCAACAAACACCGGTAAACTCGGTTGTGCCGGTTGCAACTGTTGTCCAGTGAACTCCGTTGGTCGAGGTTATAATTAGTCCGCTTCCACCCACAGCCACAAATCGGCCGTTACCCCAAGCCACCGAGTGAAGCGTCTCCACACGCTCGATTGGCTGACTTTGCCAGGTAATGCCGTTAGTTGATAAAAGCAAGGTGCCCGCTGCGCCAACGGCCACAAACATTCCACCTCCATAGGCTACGTCGAGCAAATCAACTGAGGTGTTTGATGCTACCCTCTGCCATTGCAGTGTTCTTGTTCCGCCCTCTACCAGGATAACTAGGTCAGCTTCCTCACGTTGCGATTCATTGGTAGCCCAAACAGGGATCACAAACATTCCTGGGCCTGAGGGGATACCTCGGAGTGTATCAGGCGGAACCCACGTGAGCCAAGAGGGTAGTTCCCCTACACCCACCTGAGTCGCTCGAATTGCGGTCAGGCGATAATTAAACAACACTCCATCCTCCGTGGAGACAACGAGCGGGCTAGTGAACTCGGGGCCTGGTGGTTTCGTGGTGAAACACCAGACCTGACCTGTAGTTACGCCTATGTCATTTGTAGGATCAACGCGCCAATAATACGTTGTGTTATATTCTAGCGGTCCTGGATCATATGAGTAAACGTAGTACGGCACACACGCTCGTAAATCAGATGTTTGTAAGACCGGATTAGTGCCAAAGTACACACGCGCTCCAGTTACACTGCTATCACCCCAAAACCAATAAACGGCTGTATTCAATGGCTGGTTTGTCGCTCCATCAGGTGGTCCACCGAGAATAGCTTGACGCGGTGGGCGTGGCAATGGTGCGTAAGAACCTGTTGCTACCGTTAAGCTTGCTTTAGCCACAGTAACCGTTTGGGATGGCGGCGAGCTCCACCATGGTATCTCGCGAAACCACACCACATGTGTACCAATAGGAACGTTACTGAGAGTTGTGCCACTGGCGTACCACTCCGGCGTATCATCTAATCGCCATAGTGCCCCCTCTGCAATCGCCTCCTCAGGTGTAATCGTAACTTTTAAATAACCCTGGTCTTTCTCAATAAGACGCTCGTAGACAGTCAAACGTCCGGGCAGGATTTCCACTTGCCTATTTGATGGCGTTATGTACCCCGGTGGTACTTGGAAAGAGATCGTGTGTACACCAGCCACAAGGTTTGTAACAGTTGTGCCTGAGGGGAGCCATGGACCACCGTCCACCGACCAAAAAGCGGAGGCAGCAACTTCCGGGGGGTGGATCGCTACAAAAAGGCTTCCGCTTCCACACGGTACAATCCATGTACATTGATTATTTGCTAAATTGGAATCCGGTGGATCAACAACTGAAACAACCGCGCGAAATTCATAAAAACCATTGGCTGTAGGGATCACATCGGCATGCAACTCACCTTGCTCAAATGCGGCCAAAAAGAATGTATTGGTTGCAATTAAGGTTTCGCCACCGTCGCTCGGACGCATGAATAACGCCAATGACAGGGTTGTAACATTAGTAACCCCCTCGTTCCGCACACGGACCACTACATGATTGGTTTCGTTAGGTGCCATGAAATTAGGCATTGGTGCCGCTGGATCAAGCATCAACGGCTGTACGCGCAAGGCATCGGTTTCCACCTTCAGATCCACATTTGTTAAAGTGACTGCTGCCACCTGAATACATTGCGTGACGGTCCCGCCAATGCCGGAAACTATTGCTGTTATTTGGTGATTGCCGGGGCTCAAAGCAAGATCCTCCAAGACAAGCCCCGCACCAAGCAAGCCGTCCCGGCTCGAATACCAAACTACATTAGTAAGAATCCCAGCGAACGGATCGCTTGCCTCGGCCTTAAACGTCCAGCGGTTGCTCAGATCATTTCGATCGCCATCGCGTGGTGAAAGAATCGTTAGTCTGGGAGGCGAAGCCACACGGTGCAAGTTATCTACACGCGCTTCCACCGATTTTATACCGTCAGTGGCAACGACCTTGAAACATATATTGGTGCTATGAGGAAGAAACTCTGCATGCATATTGATATTTGTCGACTCAGTAAAATCCCCGGCACCTAACCATGTAGTCCCTCCATCCACACTCCACATAAACCGGTAAAGTAAGGGCGTGGGAGCGGCCCCATGCCATGCCACCTGAAACATGTTGGAGAGAATCGCTCCCGTAGATGGGCTAATAAAAGTACAAGTAATCGGGTTGGTCATGTGTGCTTCCCAGTACAAACTCCAGTCATATTGACCACCGCGCAGTTCACATCGCACCGCTGATGCCGGGTAATCGAACGTGGCCTGCCAGGGTGTACCCCCCAACTCGGCGTTTGTGGAAATGACGTCGAGCCCTTCCAACACGATTTGATAGTTAGTTAAAACATTTCCTGAGCTATCAAAAGCGGCGAATTCATACCAACGATCCCCAGCCTGGTAACTTGGTGGTCGAATAGAAGCAAAATTTGCTCCGGTAACATCAGCTGCGCGCACTGTCCCGGGTATGATTCTATACCGATGGTCAACCAGAGCCCGAATTAAAATTCGGCGATATCCAGTGAGTGGTCCCTCAACAATTTGCTTAGATTCGGTTGATTGGATGGAACGCACCCCTTTTGTTCCGAGCAAGCTACTTAACCCCAAGTACATTCTCAACCATGTATCGTAGACGGGCCATGAGGGTTCCGCACGCCCCATCACGTCGTACCACTGCGTACCTCCAAGTAAAGCAGGAAAATGTCGAATCCTAGCAGCGTCCACCTTTAATGCTGGATCAGGACTAAACCCCGTTATGTCGGATACCACAATTCCATCTGGCGGATAATTCCAAAAGCTGTACTGTTCTCCAATGACCCCAGTCCACAAGCCAAATGAATGACCCAACTCATGTATTGCCGCATCTATACCACTGTCTTCCAATACACAAATACGGCGGTCGAACATGTGATTTACCCCTGAGCCAGCCATCCCATTAGCTGATCCTAAAACTCCGTGCGGCACTACCACAAAAAGGCGATCCACTGGATCCCGCGTCGACGCGTTGTAGGTATCCAAGAATTGTGTGAACTCGTACCTCAGACGATGAAACAGTACCATGCTACTTACTCGCTCCAATATTCCCGCTATCCGGCTGGATTCGTATTTACAGGCTGGATGAACAGTTATTTTATACTCGTCCCTTCTCAATGGGAGCATGGCTGGGAGTTTCTGGTGTAAGAATGACACCAACTGATGGGAAGTAGGCGTATACGTAGGATACCCCGGAGAGAAGACTGCCCACGGAACAACCATTATGTGGAGCGGCCTGGCAAACGCGGGCTGGATTTTCATGTACCAGCTCGCTAGTAATTTGTTTGTGCCTAGGGGTTCCTCATAGTCCGTAACTCCACGAGTGTCGAGATAAAGCGAAACTCTGCGACTCCCAGGTTCCAAAGATGGAATAATTATGTTGAATGTGGTACCGCCATGTTTGATCCGCGCCTTGCCGGCGGGCAGATTATATAAATCACGCGCAACCTCTGGGGGATTGTCAGCTTCGTATATATCCCCGTCAATCTCGGCATATACGCGCACACCGCGGATGTGTTGATCCCAACCGCGAATGTCCACGGAAATGAGATATGGCAGTCCTGTCCGCGCAACTTCCTCTACCAGGTCCCCAAGTCGCTTATGGGGAGCCGAATTATGGCCGCACGCAACCCCGTTGCACCAGATATCTGGGAACCGGCGTTTGTCTTTGCGAAACTGCCCTTCGCTTAGAGGCGGATCTAAAACCAAATAAGTCCCATTGCGACCTACTGTCAACACAAGCGCACCATCGCGGCTTAGGAATCGTCCACCAGGCCCATTATAGGAGGTGCGGTCTATCCACTCTTGTTGTCCTGGTACAATAGGCCCGTTGGGATCGCCGTAATAATTAGCTCCGATCCGAATTGGTTTTTGGGGCGCTGGAACCCGCCACTCGTCATATGTTATACCCCATCGCCCAAGGAAGCTGTTGTGTTCTACACTCGGATTTACATCGGGATTTTTTAATACCAGACATCCCAAAAACACGTTTTCCTCGAATTCTGGGTCCACCGATCCCACCCACCCACTTCCTACTCCCACCTCACCATAAAAGGTATTTTGGACGAATCGGTATCCAGTCCCTAGTATTTCGACATTCGCATCAAAAATGTTACCTAAAAATACGGCGGTTCCCCCAGTCCAGCCCAACTCAACTGGTCCATTGAATCGGTTGTAGGTAAAGGTACCATTTCCACCAGAACCACTATTTGTGATTGTGACCCCATATGAATTGTTAATTTCCAATGTGCCACCACTTATGTTAACCAAGAGATTAACGTTGGTACAATTGGCAATGCGCAAGGTGCCATACACGATCGCCCCGAAGGATAGATTCAGGCTATTTTCAATTTGAAGGGTGCAACCCGCCGGAATAACTACACTTCCTGAAAGGTTTTCTAGTCCGGTAAACATCTCGTCGTATAACATCGTACCACTCAGATCTAATGGCGGAGTGACTCCATAAAAAACGTCTTTCAAGTCGGGATTCACATAATCAATTAGGTACCCATACTCTGTACCAGGATTAAGCCCGATTCGCCGTTCTTGACCTGCAACATGTGGGCCAGACGCAATCAACGTTTTAGTTCCCCCCTCAACCCAGTAAAGTGACAAGCCGTTCGAATTATACAAATCCCACTGGGCATGCAACCGATCCTTGGCAGTAAACTTAATCAAGGATTCACCATGCATAGCCCCTCCAAAAAACAAAAACAGCATTACCACAACCTGCCTCACCGGTTTACTCGCATTCTCAGGTTTCATAACTCACATTTGGTCCAATGTGTTTTAACGTTTTCCCGAAATTTGCCCCCAAAAGACGAACTTTATACCGCGGGATCTCCCCCTGCGTCGGGGCGAGTACAGGAAGGGAAACGCTTGCATGACTCACACAACCTGCCCCGGAATCTAGTCACCAAGTTCTCCCTTTCCCATAAGATCCCAGGGGCCTTCTTCCGGGCCGTAAAAATGTCCTATCGTTTTAATCGTGTCCCGGATTAAAAATGTCAAGGGGGAAAGTTCCACACCCCAACACCAAGATGATTGGGGGACTGATGACGGCTTAAACCTCGCCTTTGCCACTGCATTTTTCCTCCAGAGATTGGCATACAATTTAACTGGTTCCCGAAAACTAGCCTACACCTCAAAATCCCATCTCTGTGTATCTGCAGTATTTCCAGTCTCAACCCACCATATTTATTCCATAGGAAACCACGTAATTAACCACTCCCCCACGATAATTGCCCTCCCAACATTCACTCCCACAAATCTGTCATTTCGCAGCCATTATAAAATCCGTGCCCAAACGAGCATAATGGTTGCAAACACTCATGCCAGTTTAAGCGCTTTGCACATCCCGGTAATATCCACCTTTCTTTAATCTGGTAAATCTTCGCCTCTACTGATATTTCACTTCCCCCATTTTCGAATAATTTATGCCATACTACAGACACGGACATTTCGTTTGTACACTCTAACAGGCACAAGGTGTAGCCTGTTTTCGGTGCCGATCCTATTTTTGCGGGTTCCACCCTCCAAACAATCTCCGACAGGAACTTTTGATGGAAAGGCTGATTGGATTGGCCTTTGATTGGTTTAAAAACGAACTACCAAACACATATTTGGTCTTCCCATTTCCGGTAGCGCCAGAACATCTCATCATAAGCTTGGGTCTCACCCACTTCACCAAACTCACTGCAGGGCAACGCGAGCAGAAACCCTAGCCTAAATTCTACGCTGGAGGATGCACAAGAGCTGGAATGGGCTATTGGTCCTACGTAAATGAAAACGCCTATTGAGACCTTATTAAATTGTCACCAAAATAACACATATTCTCGGCCTGTAGTAAGATGCGATTCCTTCCTCTAGGCTTGCTGGAAGAAAAATTCAGGCCTTTGGGTAATTGCGTTAAAACGTGTCAACGCCGGACGGGGCTCCACTATCCCCTTTGAATGAAATCGTCTAGCGTTGTCCTGAGCTACAACTGGCTATTGCTTTAGGATTGTAGCGCCTTGGGCTGGTTTAGTGGCGAAAACGGTCGCTTCGATCGCTGTACGTTTTTTGTATTCGGCCTTGATTATCTTTTCCACCTCAGAGACGGTGTGGGCTTTCACCAAAGCAACACAACATCCGCCAAATCCACCTCCTGTCATTCTACAACCATATACTCCTTTTTCGAGTCCGAGCCCGGAGGCAATCTCAACAACAACATCCAGTTCTGCACAACTAACCTCGTAATCGTTCCTTAGTGACTGGTGGCTCTCGTACATTAAGCGGCCAAAGGAGATCCAATCTCGCTGTCTCATTGCTTCGGCGGCCTTAAGTGTACGCTCGTTTTCGGTTATGACGTGATGGGCCCGCTTATAAACCACGTGATCCATATAAGGTTTAGCGCGTTCGAGTTCATCCAGAGTGGCATCGCGGAGCGCTTTCACGCCAAGGATATAAGCCGCTGTCTCACACTGTTTACGGCGGGTAGGATACTCACTTCCGGTGAGCTCATGTTTAACGTTTGTGTTGATGACTAACACGGTGACCTCAGGGTCATCCATAGGAATAAGTTCTGGTTTCCGCGTTCGACAATCTAACAACATTGCATATCCTTCCCGGGCCATTGTAGAAATGAATTGGTCCATAATGCCGCATGGCATTCCCGCATACTCGTGTTCTGCTTTTTGGCAAAGCAAGGCTTTTTCCACCGGGTCAAGGGTTTTATTAGTGATTGCCTCTAGGAGTGTGGCAGTGGAAACTTCTAATGCAGCACTGCTAGAGACACCACCACCAAGCGGCACAGTGGAATGAACGAGCAAATCTAATCCCGGTATATTTAACCCCATGCGCTTAAACCCAACCATTACTCCGAGCGGATAGTTAGCCCACGTTCCTTTCGGCAAAGGTGCAGGCAGCGGATCAAGCTCAATTTTATAAGTCGCCTCCGTAGCTGTGGAACGGAAGCATACCCACGGGCGGTCGTGCTCAGCATAATCAGCAGCCACATACGTGTAACGTTCAATTGCCATCGGAAACACAAACCCGTCGTTATAATCGGTGTGTTCCCCAATGAGGTTTACTCTACCTGGAGCTGCTGCTACCCAACGTGGAGGTCGACCGTATACTTTAGTATACCTCTCAATTACAAACGGTAATAGTTCTACTGGGCGCATTTTGCGATGAATTGCTTAAAATGTTGTGTTGAGAATCTTTGCGTATCCACGGGCTTTCACCACACTAGTCACTGACCAGGTGGCTGTTGTGACGATTGTGGCTCCGCTTTTTTTAGCAAGGCTGGTATCAACATTAACAATCCAAATGCCAATAACACTAATCCCCACCAAAAATTAAAATTGATGTTAAGAGACCGCTGGTAAAGTTCCGCATTACCATTTGTGAGGATGCCATATAGGACTAGCAATCCGCCCACCGCCGTAAACATCCAACCGATTGGAATTCGAATGTCTAAACCCATAAAACGCGCTCCTTACCAAAAGATTATGTTTAAGATCAAGCAAATGATCAGTAAAACCACGCCGGCCGTGGCAGGCCTGGCGTACCAAGGCCTACCATGGTCCGTGATTCGAGGCGTTAGAGAATACACCAAGCCACGCAATTCTTCGTCCGTCTTGGTACGCTTGGTAAAGAGAGAGATAACCACCGTTAATAGGAAACATACCGTGAAGGCAAAACAGGCGAGCCAAAAGTTCTGAGCCATTTCGCTTTGAAAAACGTGGACCGGTGTGCTGCCAAATAGCTTAGTCAACCAAGCGCCTTTAATGCCCGGCGCGTTGTTCTGAGACAGTGTTAAGCCATGGAACAATGCGGAGGTAAGCGTGCCTCCTAACAATCCGTAAAATGCGCCATCAGCAGTGGCTCTGGCCCAGAACATTCCAAGCAAGAATGTTGCAAACAGTGGTGCGTTAACGAAGCCGAACACAAGTTGGACCAGGTCCATTATATTACCGTACTGTTTTGCAATATATGCGCAGGCTATACTTATGAGTACGCCGATGACCGTGATCATCCTGCCCATCCAAAGATAATGTTCGTCGCTCTTATTTTTGGCGATATACGCTTGGTAAATATCGTATGTCCAAATAGTGTTGAACGCTGTTACGTTACCAGCCATTCCAGACATAAACGAAGCTAGTAAAGCAGTTAAACCAAGCCCAAGCAGCCCGTTGGGTAAGTAACGCTTCAGCATCGAGAGCATTACATTATTGTAATCGTTTTCAGTAATAGCATCTTGCAGCTTAGCCCGTAATTCATTTTCAGGAAGCGGATGCGCCGCATGTTCTCGGATCAAGGCCGTGACTTTTTCTTGGGACATTGCCATGCCTGCCTCCTTTGAGATGTATTCGAATGCCTCGGTGGGTGGAACCTGTTTCTCCACCATTTCATTCAGTGCGGCTAATACTTTTTGCATCGCCCTACCCTCTAGCGGCTTTTTCGGAATATCATAATCAGCACATTTAAATGCGAGGGCCACCGCTACCATGCCCGGCAAAATAACCAACAGGGGGAAAATCATCTTTGGAACGGCCGCAATTATCGGTGTCATACGTGCTGCGTACATATCTTTTGCTGCGAGGGCACGTTGGACGACCAAGAAATTCGTGCACCAATATCCAAAAGCCAACACAAAGCCGAGGCCGAACAAGACACCAAACCAATCGATTCCCATTGGGTTATTGGCTGGGTTCCCAGTGGTTGCCCAACAACTTGTCCACGCGTTTGTGGGGAAAGGCTGACTACCAACATTAACTACTTGGGGGTTCTGTGCCACTTGCGCTAGGGTTTCTTTGAGAGCTGCCCAACCATTTATATCTTTCAAGCAGAGGAAAACAATAGGCGCAAAGCCAAGCACAATCATGAAGAACTGTAAAACCTCGGTGTAGATGGCAGAAGTAAGTCCGCCTTTGAAAACGTATAATAGTACGATAGCGGATGTCAGCCAAAGACACGCGTTATAATTCCAACCCAGCAGTTGGCGCAGCAGGTCAGCCAAAACGTGCATGGATATACCCGAAGTAAGCATTGTCATTACTCCGAAAGTGATTGAGTTCAGGCAGCGTACCCGCTCGTCGAATCGCATTTTAAGATATTCGGGTACAGAACGTGCTTTCGAACCGTAATAAAAAGGCATCATGAAAACGGCCAGGAATACCATGGCTGGTATTGCACCGACCCAGTAGAAGTGGCATGCCAACATCCCGTACTTTGCCCCGTTGGCAGCCATTCCGATAACCTCCAATGCTCCAAGATTAGCTGCCATAAAGGCGAGACCTGTTACCCAGGCGGGAATTGACCGCCCCGCCAAGAGGAAAGCGGCTGAACTCTTCATGTATTTGCGGAGGGCAAACCCGATCCCTACCACAAAAATGGTGTACGCGAGAATGATTAGATAATCTACCCAAGCAAGTTTTATGACTTCCATAGGCCAGCTGTATGAATAAGCATTCTTATACACACGCCTCTGCCTTGCATCAATCACCCATTTAGGTGATAGGCCGGGCAGAGGCGCATCTTTCCTAACATCATTTTGGCAACTTGCTACTTAAGCCAGAAACTGAAGTACAAGTACATTCCAAGCACGCCCAATAGTATTATTACCGTGAGCAGCTTGTTGCCAAAATCCCAACTCTTTTTAATTTCTTCGCGTGCTTCCTCGTGTATGGACTGATATGTGAGACCCTTAATTTTTTCAGGTGGTGGAGGGGGCGTAAGATAGGAAGCGACCACCATTACAATCGCGCTGATCAAAAACAATACACCCGTGGCAAACAAGAAGTTGAAATCTCCAATAGCGGCCAGGATCGCGGGATGTTCGCACTTACCTTTCCCGAAGTTCATTTGCAGGAAAAGCTTGAGCAGACCGCATGCAAAACCCACACCTAACCCCCACACCGCACCCGTGGCGTTCAGCCGTGGCCAAAAAACGCCCAAAAAGAATACTGCAAAAATGGGAGGTGCTAGGTACCCCTGTGCGCTTTGCAGATAACGGTATAGGCCACTTCCGGAGACCTTTGCCATTAGAGGGATCCAAACGATCCCCAGTATGACTACTGCTGCAGTTGCAATCCTCCCCACAGTTACAAGGTGTTTGCCCGATGCATTCGGCCGTAATTTCTCATAGAAATCGATCGTAAAGAGTGATGCCGTTGAATTAAATAGTGAGGCCAAAGAACTCATCAAAGCCGCCAAGAGGCATGATACAATTAACCCTCGGACACCACTTGGTAACAATTCCCGCACCATCGTGGCAAAGACGGTGTCACTATCGACCGTGCCATTCGGCCTTAAAGGTAAGTCCAGCATTCCCTTCTGATACAACGCCCACCCAATTAACCCAGGTATCATAAACAAGGGGACAGGAGAAAGCTTCAGCAATCCACCGAACAAGGCACCCCGGCGAGCTGTAGCCAAATTCTTTGCCGATAATGCCCGCTGCACGATGTACTGGTCGGTACACCAATACCACAATCCTATAATTGGCGATGCGATGAGTACCCCTAACCACGGCAGTGCATCAGGTGTAAATACATCTTTTGGGGTAAGGGGGCGCCACATTGTAAAATTTTCTGCGTTGGTTTTACATGTTTTCACCAATTCATCCCAGCCACCCAGCTTAGATAGCCCAATTACAGTGAGAATTAACGAGCCCAGAATTATTACCACGGCTTGGGGCGCGGAGGTGTGTAGTATAGCGCGCATACCCCCAAACACTGTATAAATTCCTGTCACTATAACTGTGGAAAATGCCCCTACCCAAAACGCTTTTTCGGGTGAGCCAAACGTGTCAGGTAACAGCGCCTTAAATACCACAGCCCCCGCATATACTGTCACACTCACTTTGGTGAGCACATACGCTACCAGCGATACAAGGGATAGGATGGTTCGCGCTTTGGGGCTGAATCGCCTTTCTAGGAACTCAGGGATCGTTTTAACCAGTGATTTGTAATAGAAGGGCACAAATAAACCTGCCAGAACGATTAAACACCACGCGTGTAATTCCCAATGAGCCATGGCGAGTCCGCTTTCGGCTGCCTGGCCTGCAAGTCCCACTATATGTTCGGAACCGATGTTTGACGTAAATATTGACGCCCCAATTACTATCCACCCGGCGTTCCGGCCCGCTAGGAAGTAATCCACGTCGTCCCTTTGGTGGCGACCATACCACCAAGCTAGCCATGCGATCAGCCCAAAGTAAAACGCTACTACGATCCAGTCGAGTGTTGTCATAGGCAATACTTGGGTTGAGGGTTCTGAGTTTTACGTTTTACTGCACACTAAACTTATAAATGATGGTGTTTTTGTAGGTTTCACCGGGGCGCAAAACGACCGATGGGAAATGGGGTTTGTTAGGTGAATCTGGGTAATGTTGCGGTTCCATGCAGAACGCACTGCGGAACTTATAAACCTGGCCACCTTTCCCAACTATTGTACCGTCTAAGAAGTTTCCGCTGTAGAACTGCATGCCTGGTTCAGTTGACCATACCTCCATCACACGACCAGTTGTAGGCTCAGTAACCCGAGCCATTAACGTAAGCTCACCTACTTTTTTATTGTACACCCAATTATGGTCGTAGCCTCGACCGTATTTGAGCTGGATGTGATCCTGATTGATACGGGCCCCGATGGTGGTGGGTTTCCGGAAGTCAAAAGGCGTACCCTCAACCGGTGCTATTTCTCCAGTCGGAATCAAAGTTTCATCCACTGGCGTGTAATAGTCGGCGGGAATCATTACAATGTGGTCCAAAATGTCGCCCTTGCCCGCTAAATTGAAATAGGAGTGATGAGTTAAATTACAAATGGTTGGCTTGTCTGTTGTTGCAGTGAAATCCAGGCGCAAGGCATTGTCTTCAGTAACTGTATAAATGGCAGTCACTTTTAAAGTGCCTGGGTAGCCTTCCTCGCCATCCTTGCTAACGTAAGTTAGCTTCAATGCCGGCCCGTTTTCGGTCATCATCGGTTCGGCATCCCAAACCACCTTGTCAAAACCTTTGATTCCACCATGAAGATGATTAGGCCCGTCGTTAGTGGCCAGCTGATAAGTGACACCGTCCAAAGTAAACCTGCCCTTTGCAATTCTGTTTCCATATCTGCCAATAATACACCCGAAGTATGGGCTATTGGTGAGATACCCATCTAAGTGATCGTACCCCCATACCACGTCACCTAGATTACCGTTTCGATCGGGCACCATGAGTGAGACGACGGTGCCGCCGTAGTTGCAGATGGCGGCCTGCATCCCCTTAGAATTTTGGAGGACGTACAGATATACCTCCTTGCCATCTGGAGTTTTGCCAAAAAGTTCCCTTGTAATTTTTCGTTCTGAGCGGGGACCGGAACCCGCGCACCCGCTTGCCAAGCCGATACATGCAATCATTGTCATAGCTAGTTCCCAATTTTTTATCGCTCTCATAATTTCTCGAGCCTTAAAACTGTTCGTTGTTTGTCGTACTCAGCTACCGATCGGGTCACTTTTCCTGATCGGCCCCATTTGAAAGCAACACCTAACCCAAAATTTCTCACAGTTGTCCATTTAACCCTTGACCGTAGTATGCACCTGGCCCGTGCTTTCGGTAAAAATGCTTGTGCAAAAGCACTTCTGGGATTGGTTTTGCTTTAGAGTTGACAATTTTTGTCTCCAATGCCATCCGCGCGACGTATTCCAACACCACTGCATTTTCAACCGCCTTTTCTGGGGAGATACCCCAGGCAAAAGGACCATGACCGGCCACTAGAATAGCCGGCATCTCCATTGGATCAAGCTTTTTGAACGATTCCACAATAACCCGACCAGTATTCAACTCGTAGTCTGATTTTATCTCTGAAGGTTTTAGCATCCTAGTGCAGGGGATTGGTCCATTGAAATTGTCGGCGTGGGTTGTACCCAGAACTGGGATAGGTAGGCGCGCCTGCGCCCAGATCGTGGCATACATACTATGCGTATGGACCACCCCTCCTATTTGGGGAAACGCGCGGTATAATTCAAGGTGCGTTGGTGTGTCAGAGCTAGGTTTATAGCGTCCTTCCACTACTTTTCCATCTTTGAGAGAGACCACGACCATGTCCCCGGGTTGCATCTGCTCATAAGATACGCCGGAAGGTTTAATAACCATAAGGCCCGAACTCCGGTCGATCCCACTCACATTTCCCCAAGTTAGGATGACCAAGCCGTGCTTAACCAAGTCCAAGTTAGCACGCCAGACGCGTTCCTTTAGTTCCTCCAACATTGGGTCAATATCCCGGACTCGCTTCCTACTTTATTCTTGCAGTGTGATCACGACCACGGACTTCGAGGGGAGTTCGGCTGTGAACCCAGAATCGGTGAGTTTCACATCGTTAAATGGCGCGGGTTTGACCACTTCTGGGTCGGCAAATGTGTTATGTGCTTGCATGGCGGGTGCAGTCAAAACTCGAGCATTGACCTTGGCAGGTTTAAACCCTTTGAGTTCACAAGTCAGGGGTATTGCCTTACCCGGATTAAAGTTACAAATGGTGATGTTGACCGCCCCGTCCTTGCTCTTAGACGCGGAGACGTTCAAGGCCGGAATACTCTGCCCACCGTACCCATAAGTTTCACACTCCAATTTTGTGTCAAGTAACGTAGAGTCGTGATGCACGGTATACATCTCAAATACATGGTACGTCGGGGTGAGAATCATCTTTTCCTTGTCGGTAAGGATTATGGCCTGGAGGACGTTCACCATTTGTGCAATGTTGGCCATTTTCACACGGTCACAGTGTTTGTTGAAGATATTTAAGGTGAGCCCTGCCACTAGGGCGTCTCTCAACGTATTTTGTTGGTAAAGGAAGCCTGGGTTGGTCCCAGGTTCTACATCATACCAAGTTCCCCACTCATCGACGATAAGCCCAATCCTGTTTCTGGGATCCAGTTCATTCAATATTGCTTTATGGCGTGCAATGATTGTGTCCATATCCAAAGCCCTTTTAAGAGTGGAGAACCACTGATCTTCGTTGAACCTGGTAGCTGAACCTTTCCGGCTCCAGTTCCCCGTCGGTAAGGTGTAGTAATGTAGTGAAATTCCGTGTATTTGATCTCTGGCGCTTCTAACAACAACCGCAGTCCAGTTGGTGTCCCAATCGGTTGCCCCGCATGCGATCTTATATACGCGGTTGCCACTGTAATTTTTCACGAATGTGGCGTACCTTCTACAAAGATCGGCATAATATTCAGGCCGCATGTGCCCACCGCAACCCCAGCTTTCGTTCCCGATTCCGAAGAATGGAAGCCGCCATGGTTTTTCGCGGCCGTTTTGACGCCTAAGATTAGCCAGCGTGGAATTTGAGTCAGAGGTGATATATTCAACCCACTCCATCATTTCTTGCGGGGTTCCGCTCCCCACATTGCCACAGATGTATGGATCTGCCCCAACCTGCTCACAGAGGTCTAAGAACTCGTGGGTACCAAAGTGGTTGTTTTCAATTACGCCACCCCAATGCGTGTTAATACGGGCCGGGCGCAATTCCCGAGGGCCAATTCCGTCTTTCCAGTGGTATTCATCGGCAAAGCAACCACCCGGCCACCTGATGACGGGCACTTTTATTTTCCGTAAGGCTTCCACCACATCATTTCTAATACCACGCGTATTGGGAATCGGGCTATCAGGCCCAACCCAAACTCCCTCATAAATACAGCGGCCGAGATGCTCAGCAAAATGTCCATAAATGTGTCGAGAGATGGTCCCTAACTGTTTGGTTACGTCCACCACAAGCAAGTTGGTTTCGGCCCATGCAGTTGTGCAGGCGAGGGTCGCCACAGCTAGGAATGCGACTCCTAAGAATTTATTTTGTTGTTGGGTAGTAGTGTTCATAGCTCTCCTGATCGTTGTTGCTGGCGTATGGCGATAAGTTTCTTCATCACATTGTAAAGGTTACCCGTCCAAGTTTGGGTCCCAAATGCATCATGAAGCTGTTTGTATAGTTGGTACAGTTCATGGTAGACCTTATGATGTTCAGCGTTAGGGGTGTACACCTTAGGTTTGAGGCCGGTCATAGCTTTTTGGGCTTCTTCGAAGGTGTTATGGGCCCCTGCAGCCACAGCACCTGCGATCGCTGCACCTAAAGCGCATGTCTGGGACGAGCGTGAAATTTTCATTGGACGCCCGATTACGTCTGCGTAGATCTGCATCACCAATGGATTCTTTTCTGCAATTCCGCCACAGTTGATCACTTCTTGGACTTTCACCCCGTACTCTTCGAACCGATTTATAATGGTTAGAGCTCCAAAGGCCGTGGCTTCGATCAAGGCCCGATAGATTTCTTCGGGCCTGGTATACAGCGTCTGTCCTATAAGTAACCCCGTTAACCGCTGATCTACAAGGATTGTTCGGTTCCCGTTGTTCCAATCCAATGCCAGCAAGCCGGATTCACCCGGTTTCAACTTAGCCGCCAGCTTAGTAAGTGCCTCATGGGAGCCAAGCTTTTTGCCTCCTGGCTGAATGTAATTGACAAACCAATTGAATATATCACCCACAGCGGACTGGCCCGCCTCTAACCCATAATAACCCGGCAAAATACTTCCATTTACAATTCCACAAAGGCCTGGAATATCCGGCAACTTTTCCGTTACAGGCACGACCATCATGTCGCAAGTGCTAGTACCAATTATTTTTACAAGGGTGCCAGGCTTGATACCTGCTCCAACCGCGCCCAAATGCGCGTCGAAAGCACCTACTGCAACGGGAGTGCCTTCTTTGAGCCCCGTCTTCTTAGCCCATGCGCGGGTAAGCCCTCCTACCTTGTGGTCGACTGTGTAAGCCTTCGGGCGTAACCGTTTTCTCAGCTCAGCAAGTTTAGGGTGAAGCTTACCTAGAAATTCCTCATCGGGATACCCACCCCATTCGTCATTGTACATTGCCTTATGACCTGCCGCACACACCCCCACCTTTAGTTTTTCTGGGTGCTCGGTGCCTGTCAGCATTGCAGGAATCCAGTCGGCGGCCTCCACCCAAAGATATGCAGCATCAAAAACCGCTGGAGCCGTCCGCAAACAGTGCAGAATCTTGCTGAAAAACCACTCACTGGAATACGTCCCTCCACACTTGGCTAAATAATGCGGTCGGAGTTTTCTGGCGAGTTCTGTAATTTCTTCGGCCTCTGCCACGGAGGTATGGTCTTTCCACAACCAAGCCATCGCTGCCAGGTTTTTGGCAAACTCCTTGCGGAATGCTAGTGGACGTCCTTGGTCATCTACCGGGATAGGTGTACTGCCTGTGGTGTCAACTCCAATGCCAACTACCTGGTCTGGTTTGAACCCACGGACAGTCCGTGCCGCTTGAGCAAGCGCTTTCTTGATGGTGATCTCAGCGCCTTTGACATAATCAGCTGGGTGCTGACGGGCTAAGTTTGGATCGCGACTTAGTATGACCCCGTGTTCCCCATGTTCGTATTCCCAAACTGCCGTGCCTACCTCACGACCCGTATAAATATCAACAACAAGAGCACGTACTGAGTTAGTGCCGTAATCGAGCCCGATTGCGTATTTTGCAGCTCTCATGTCCGCAATACTGCGCACACTATAAAAGGAAACACGTTGCCTTTCAATAACAAATTCACGTTGCAGAGAGATGCTTATGGACCTTCGTTAAGTTGTTTCCGCCACACTAGCAATGGACAGAGGGTTAAGCCCTGCTCAATCTCTTCGCATGCAAAATACCAAAGACACCGGCTCCTGTAGGCTGGATAATCCAACTACCTTCACTAACTAGCCGGGCCTGGATACGGATCATCAAAAATCATTCATTGTGGGTGTCCGGCGGGCTGGACGGTAAGCCGGTTATTAGTGCGTCCTCTGGCGAAGATATCTAAAGCGGCTTTCCTTAGAAAGGCGGTTCACCTCCCGCAAAGCAGTTTAGAGGCACACGAACGTCTGATTCACAACATAGAGTCCCAAGAGCCAAAAAAAGAACCAAATAAAATGCAACGTAGCAATAAATGTCACCCACACCCAAAACCATACCTCCCGCGTAATTTTTCGAGCAATGACTAGAATTAGGAAAATCCCGGTTAACACTGGTAACAGCCAAACTGCTGGATATAATACCTTGAGACACGCGGTAATTCTGGGGAGCCAATTCGAGAGATGTTCGTTCCGAGTCCACCAAGCAAAATTAAATTCCCGGTACGCGATACCGAATGTGAAATACCCAAACACCAGTGAGCATAAAAGCATGCCTACTGCCAGAGGCCACATCGGCATTAGCGGAGAGCGGGAATTCGATTGGGACTGCTCAAGCACCGATTTGGTAAATTCCATCAAGTTATTTATCTCAAAAATGAATCCCCCGTCAATTCCCAGTCGTCTTGCAAAATTTTGGCATAAAATGGAATCAAGGTATTGCACCCTTTTTTGGCGACCATCTACAAGTGGGACCGGAGCTCGGGGGATGTGATCATTGGTACACTCTTCCTAAGATTATTCCGTAAGTAAGCTAACATGGCTTACACTTGACCACGCCTATTTCTTCATCTGTCCATAAGAACTTCCCTAAGCTCTTGCTGGTGCTTTGCTCCGTGTCTGCCGTTTTTCACGCCGCGTACCCCAGTGTGCACCATTCCCGGGAAATCCCCCACAATTGACGCGGCCACTTATATAAGTCAAACGAGTGACCCCCTGTGCTCTTTTTAATAGAACACAGGGGGTACTCGCCGGCAACTCACGTTATTTAATGGTTACTTTTTTGCCTTCTTCTTTGTCTTCTTAGCCCTACTGGGTTTCCGCATCTGTTTTGTCTCAATTACTGCCTGAGCAGCGGCCAACCGTGCGATTGGGACCCGGTACGGTGAGCAACTGACGTAGTTCATGCCTACGCGATAGCAGAACTTGACGCTCTCGGGGTCACCACCGTGCTCACCGCAGATACCAACTTTGAGGTTCTTCCTAGTGGTGCGGCCGCGTTCGATGCCCATGCGGATGAGTTCTCCAACTCCTTCCTGGTCTAAGGTTTGGAACGGATCGTCAGGGAATATCTTGGCCTGTAGGTACGCTGGCAGGAAGCTGCCAATGTCGTCTCGGCTGAGACCCATTCCCATTTGGGTGAGGTCATTGGTACCGAAGCTGAAGAACTCAGCCACTTCGGCCATCTTATGAGCCAGGATCGCGGCCCTAGGTATTTCAATCATGGTGCCGAATAACACCGGTAACTCTTTTAATGCGAACTTGGCTTTAACTTCCTCGAGCACTTTATCGAAAATGGCCTTTTGGTGGCTAAGTTCGCCTGGCGTACATGTGACGGGAATCATGATTTCCGGCATTGCCTTCTTGCCTTCTTTAATCAGTTCGGCAGTGGCTTCCAGGATCGCTCTGATCTGCATTTCCGAGATTTCAGGGTAAGTTATGCCCAGCCGGACACCTCTGTGCCCGAGCATCGGGTTCACCTCGTGTAATGCTTCACCACGTCGTTTGACTTCTTCCGGGTTAACACCTAAGGCATCAGCGAGTTCCTTGATCTTATCTTCGGTTTTAGGTACGAACTCGTGTAATGGGGGATCCAAAAGCCGGATGGTGACTGGCCGACCTTCCATGACTTCCAAGGTGGCCTTAACGTCATTCTTGACGTAGGGGAAGAGTTCGTCGAGGGCATGCCGCCGTTCATCGGCATTACGGGCCATTATCATTTTACGGAGAATGAAGAGCGGCTTTTCACTTCCTTCTCCGTAAAACATGTGTTCGGTCCGGAACAAGCCAATTCCTTCTGCTCCAAACTTGAGGGCGATCTGTGCATCTTTCGGTGTGTCTGCATTTGCGCGGACACCCATTGTTCGGACCTTGTCCACCATTTCCATGAACCGTTTGTAATAGAGGTTATGGTCGACGTCCACGTCTACCAAGGCCAAGCGTCCCTGATAAACAAAACCCTTGGTACCGTTTAAACTGATCCAGTCGCCTTCCTTTATTACCACCCCACTCTTAGTTCGGAAGCACTTTGCTTCTTCATCGATCTCGATCTCACCGCAACCCACTATACAGCATTTACCCCAACCGCGCGCCACTAAGGCTGCGTGCGAGGTCATACCACCCTTGCTAGTAAGGATTGCCTGCGCTCTAAACATACCATCGACGTCTTCCGGTGAGGTTTCTTCTCTTACAAGCACTACTTTTTCACCTCGGTTAGCCCATTCTACGGCGTCCTTTGCAGTGAACACTACGCGTCCAACTGCCCCACCAGGTCCCGCAGGCAACCCCTTAGCAATTGGAGTGGTTGCCTGTTCTGCTTTTGGATCCAACATTGGCAGGAGCAATTCTACCAATTGACTAGGAGCTACGCGGGTGACCGCGGTCTCTAGATCAATCAATCCTTCGTTGTACATGTCAACCGCCATTCTCACTGCGGCGACACCGTTACGTTTACCAACCCTGCATTGCAGCATCCATACTTTGCCCTTCTCAATAGTAAACTCGATGTCAAGCATGTCCCTGTAATGCCGCTCAAGTTTCTTCCGAATCCGCTCCAGCTCTTCGTAAGCTTTGGGCATGAGCTCTTCTAAGGTTGGCAGGTGTTTGCTCTGCTCATTTGCAGAAGCCTTGTTGAGCGGAGCAGGGGTACGGATGCCAGCCACTACGTCTTCGCCTTGCGCGTTAACGAGATACTCACCGTAGAAGACATTTTCACCAGTAGCCGGGTTTCGGGTGAATGCCACACCTGTGGCACTATCATTGCCCATGTTCCCGAAGACCATGGTTTGTACGTTTACAGCGGTACCCCAATCATCCGGAATCTTTTCGATCCTTCGATACTCTACCGCGCGTTTACCCATCCAACTTGCAAACACGGCACCAATCGCTTCCCAGAGTTGAACCTGTGGGTCATCCGGGAATGGCTTCCCAAAGTAATCCAAAACCATTTGTTTGAATTCGGCCACAAGCTGTTTAAGGTCATCTACTGTTAGGTCTACATCCGACTTATATCCGCGCTCTTTCTTGAGTTCGTCGAGGCGTTCATCCATTCGTTTCCTAATCCCCTTGCCATCCTTGGGTTCGATACCCGCAGCCTTTTCCATTACCACATCTGCGTACATCATAATCAGCCGCCGATACGCGTCGTAAGCAAACCGCTCGTTACTAGTCTGCTTAATAAGGCCATTAATTGTCTTATCAGTTAGGCCCACATTTAATACAGTCTCCATCATGCCGGGCATTGACCGACGTGCCCCGGACCGGACAGATACCAAAAGCGGGTTCTCAGGATCGCCAAATACTCGCCCCACCTTCTTTTCCACCCATCTCAACGCTTTTTCAACCTGCGGCTTTAGCTCGGCGGGATACTTCTTGTTATGCTTGTAGTAATAAGTGCAGACCTCCGTAGTGATTGTGAAGCCTGGCGGCACTGGCAACCTCAGATTTGGATGCCCCGCCATTTCGGCAAGGTTAGCTCCCTTGCCGCCGAGCAGGTCTTTCATAGACCCGTCACCTTCAGCAAATCCGTCTCCAAAAACGTAAACGTATTTTGGCGATTTCTTTTTCGCTGGCATATGTGTTCCTTTTTTTTCAAAATAATTTGGATCTTAAAACCTACCACCCTGCCCAAAATAGTCAATCGTTGAATGAATCTTTAGCCAGGGCTTCCCCTTCACCTTGAGCCTTTCCCGCGAAAGAACACAAACTGAGTTATTGAGCTTTGAATCAGGATCGTGACCATTGCTGCCTGTATATAAGCCTTGTAAAGCTAAATGCCAAAATTTTACTAGCCGATACCTTTCTTTGCAGCTAAATCGCCCTTTGCATCTAGTAGCCTAGATAATGATTCCCTAATGCTTGTGACTGGATTCCTCCTGTTTAGTTAGCACTGTCAGTGCTGGCTGTTGATGAAGGTTTTAGGTGGCTTGCCCATGGTAAAATTCTTTTGGGGTGCTTTCAGTTTACTTTTCTGCGTTATCCAATTCCACGGCTTCACGTAGTTCCTCTAAAAAAGATGGCAGGGCAGATTGAACACGGTTCCAGTTTGATAAAAGCGTCGAGCAAAGTGGGTCTTCTAAGAAGTCCTTTGCAGCAGCCCGAATACTTCGCGCAAAAGTGGCAACTGCAGTCTCTTCATCGTGCCGGGGGTATCGCAAACCGTTGAAGATCGCATCTGCCGCATAGAAACGTACAGCATCCTCTGCATGACGCATGTAGGCGCTAAGCAATGTATTTAACAGCCCTTCATCGATTTTTATTCCCTCTGCCGCCATATACCTGAGGAAGGACTTAACGATATCGATTGCCATTTTGTTGAGTCCTTTCTCCGGATCCCGAGGTGATAATTCCTGATGCTTATGATCGTAATTATCACACAACTCGGCTTGGCAAATTGCTCGTAGGGCGCAGTTGCGGAATACCTCTGTTAATATGCCGATTTCCAGCGCCCAATCGCTCGGGATCCGGACCCGCCGGACTAGGTCCAAATCCAAACACATTTCCCCTGCCAACGGATATCGGAAGGTGTCCATGTAAACTAGGTAAGGGTGTTGACCCAAGATGCTTTTCAGCGCCCGAATTAGAGGCGTTACCAATAGTCGCATGACGCGTCCGTTGAGCTTATCGGATACTCGCGCGTAATAACCTTTGCAAAAATCGAATCCCAACGTTGGATGGGCTATTGGGTAAATAAGGCGAGCTAATAGCTCTCGATTGTATGTGATTATGTCACAATCATGCAAAGCAACCACGCGCGCTTTTTCACTCGCCAAAACATACCCGAGACATATCCATACATTCCTGCCTTTTCCTGGCTCTCCTATGTTTAGCTCGGCTTCCTCAAGTTTTGCGAACAACCGCTGCAGCCTAGGACCGTCGTTCCACACCAACACCGGCCGTTGAGGTAACCGCCTAAAGAAGCTACAGGCTTTACGCCATTGCCTCACACTCGTGGCACCGTCTAACCCTACCACAATCTGTCTAATGTAGGTAACTTCTCTTAATTCGCGGACTATCCGCTTTAAAGCCAGTGTTCCTAACTCGCGGTAGTGACAAGGCAATACGAGCCCTATCGGCGTTTCCTCTGAGAACTGCTCGAGTTCTTTTTCCAATCTACCCACATCGGGTTTTCCCAGCCGATGGAGGGTTGCTACTGCTCCACTTTGAAAAAAGTCTGCCATTCTTGGCACCTTACTTTGTAGTTATGTCAACTTTGCAGTTTCAATGTTAGCTTTTGGACTATACCCAGTTCAATTGTTGCCTGGTCCTGTTGGTTCTGCGAGCGTGCCTTTGGTTCACTTTGACATATGCATAATCGTATCCGATGCTGGGATTAGCGTCAAATTCCTTGTTCGCGATGCTACACGTTTTAATTTTCCGACTAATCCCATGCATGCCTCACTCCTTAAAAATCCCTAAAATCTCTTCCTTCCACCCCCAACTCAAGGAAACGTTTCTGCAAACTCACACCATTAGCGTCTGGCACAGCGCACCCTATTTTCTTTCAATGCTGGAAAATCTATAGCGTTAAACATCGTAAATAAAGACGGTGTACGCTATGACCTAGTTTTTTTCATCAAGAATTTGCCTGCCTAGCATTTTACCCCAAGCTTCGCTTTTAAAAAAGCTACCGGCGACACAATTCCCTATTCCATTAGGCATGTCATCTAAAGGCCATCGCCAACCACCTTACTATAAATCTTTAACTTGGATAAGATGCGGATTTTTGCTAGGTAACCTAGAATCAGATGAAACAGCTCTTAACGCCAATAAAAGCAGTAATTTTTGACGTGTATGGGACGCTGTTAGAGGTTGGTCCGCCCGTCCCCGACGCAGACGCATGGTGGAGTAGAATATTCCGGGAGATATTGGGTATTGAACCGCCAATAGATAGGCATGAATTCTTTGCAGCTTGTAAAAGGATCACTGAAGAGATGGAACAGGCCGTGCGCCGAAAGGGAATTTTACACCCAGAAGTGAATTGGCCTGTAGTCGTGCAAAAGGCCATTCCCAGACTAGCTATGTTTCAGCCGGATGTGTTAAAACACTTCGCAACTGAACTAATTAGGTTACAGCATACTTCCTGGGTCCGGCCTGAAACTGCGTATGTACTGGGCAATTTGCATCAAAAGGGATACGTGCTTGGGATTGCCTCTAACTCCCAAGCCTACACGTTGCACGAACTTCGTACAGGGCTAGCTCCATACGGGCTTTCCCTCGAAATCTTTGAGCCTACTTTATGCTTTTTTTCCTATGAATACGGTTTCAAAAAACCGGATCCCTACGTGTTCAGGATCATTTCAGTACGGCTCGAAGCAAGGGGGATTAACCCATACGAAACAGTCATGGTCGGGGATCAAATTGAAAAAGACATACTCCCTGCTCGAGATGTGGGGTGGCAAACATGGTTGCTGTGTGGCGGGTCCGAAGAAATCCAAGCTGGAGACTGGCCTCGCTTCACCAAATGGCTAGGCTTATAAAATCGCCTGGAAAAAACTACAGTCCGACAGACGAATCCTAGTGAAACCTAGATAAAATCCAACCCCGCGGACATGTAAAATTAGGAAACCATAAATCATTTTTGCCTGATCCTCGCCTCCCTCGAACCCTATTTGCGGACGAGAGTAATATTCTGGGCTCCTTGTTCTTGGCGGTTGCACTCTAGAGACGAAACAGCTATTCTTTGGTGTCACACCTGCTCCCTACAGCTAGTTAAGATTCAAGTTTTTTAATAATTGCTGAAGTTGCCAATAAAACTTTGGTTCATAACATGACCTTCGGGCTATGAAACTAGGTGGGCATACTACAGCTAGCTATAGCATGTGAATCCCCAATTTAGAATGTTCAAATCGACCCCGCTGGCAAACTCTAGCAAAGAAACAGCGTAGATAGACAGAATCAAATCTTCCGACAGCAATCTAAGAAGCAACTCGAATTCAATTTTCGGGACCACGTTTGCACGAAAGATTCCCTCAGTGTAAAAAACACTCTTTGTAATGAGGCTAAACTTTTCTAATTTAGCTTAGGCGCATAGGCATAACAACATAAATGAAAGGATCTTGGATTCTGATCACCCCGGGACTGAGCTCATCAATAAAAGCGAACTCGATCTCATCTGCGCCAAGCACTGAAAGAGGTTCAATTAGAAATCTTGGGTTAAAGGCAATTGAGAACTCCTGGCCATTATATACTACAGCTAGGCGTTCTGCTCCTTCCCCAATTTCAGGCGAGTTAACAGACAAAGAGAGCGTATTTTTAGAAAAGGTAAGCTTAACGGAGTTCGAAGACTCGCTTGTTAGAATCTCGAGTCTTTTAAGGGCAGCAAGGAACTCCTCCCTGTCAATTTTTGCTTTTTCTTTAACATCCTGAGGAATTACTTGGCGGAAGTTTGGATAAACACCGTCAATTAACTTTGTGACGATCTTAATCGATTTTTTGGAATCCTCAGCCAAATTGAACCCAGCGTAATTCTGAGAAAGGGTAATTATTACTTCCCCTTTCTCAGACAGGGCACGCATAAGCTCATTTACAGCTTTAGTTGGCAAGATGTAATTTCCAGAAAAGTCCGAAGGCACCTTTTCTTTTAACTGCTCTTCAACAAGTGCAAGCCTCCGGCCATCAGTAGCAACAATAGAGAGCAAGCCAGTTTTTATCGACAAGCAGACCCCGTTCAGAACATACCTCGTCTCATCCGTGGAAACTGCATACGACGTCCATCTCAGCATCCTCCTCATAGTACTTTGTGGTAAAGAGAAGCCAATCTCTTCCTTAAAGCTTTGCAAAGGTGGAAATTCTTCTGGCGGCAGCCCTTTTAGTTTAAAGATGGACGGATCGGCTTTTATCGTTGTAACGAAGCGTTCGTCACTTGAAAGCTCGATTTCGAAGGCATCAATTTCTCTCGCGAGTGCGAAAAGTTTTTTAACTGGCACTGTGGTGGCGCCTTTTACTTCTACTTTTGCCTCAACCTTGCAAGACACGCAAAGATCGAGGTCCGTGGCAACTAATTCCAAATTGTCGCCTTCTGCTTTCAAAAGCGCATTTGAGAGTATAGGCAAGGTCGTCCTGGACCCTACTACGCTTTGGACCGTTTGCAGACCTTCGAGGAGGTTCTCCTTTTTGATTGTTACCTTCATTTTTTTCTGGTTGGTCAGTCAAGCTTAGCAGAAGTATTATCTATTGTGCAAAGTTTTGACAACTGGGAAGTGTCGAGGTTTGCACTCCGAAAAGAAAAGAGTTTTCTGTAGGGTGGCAATTGGGCATTTCTTGTAAATAACCTGTTGGTAAATGCTTTTCAAAGGTTTTTGAAGAGAAGTTGACAAACTTTTTCATAGTTATGAACAGCTTTTTCGCAAATGGAGTCGGAAACGAAAGTCCCGAAGAGGTGTTCTTTGTTAGCCGGCTTTTGGACTTAGAGCAAACTGAGCACAGGGGGTTGTTTGAGCAGTGTAAGTATCCTTGGGAGGTACTGAGCAAAATCGGCCCTTATTTAAGAGAAACCGTAATGCGGGAAATGAAAAATGTTTTTGTTGGAGAGGCGTACATTGGAAAGGATGTTTACATTGGTGAGGGGTCAGTGGTGGAGGATGGAGCGATGATCCTTGGCCCTGCTTACATAGGGAGGAATGTAGTGATTAGGCATGGTGCGTATATAAGGGAAAACGTGATTGTTGGGGATGAATGCGTTGTTGGGAATAGCACAGAACTTAAGAACTGCATATTGTTTAACGGGGTCCAAGTTCCACATTTTAATTATGTGGGGGATTCAATCTTGGGATATAGGGTTCACCTCGGAGCGGGAGTTATAATTTCAAACCTCCGTTCAATTCAAGGAAATGTGAAAGTAAAGTTTGGGGCGATTGAGATCGACACAGGACTAAGGAAGTTTGGGGCCGTAGTTGGGGATAAGGCAGAAATTGGATGCAACGCAGTTTTAAACCCTGGTAGCATAATTGGTAGGGGTTCAGTGGTGTATCCGTGCGTGAGTTGGCGAGGGTATCTGCCCCCTTATAAAATCGCAAAAAATAGGGCTTCAGTTGAGATTGTCGACATTGATAGGAAGAATGATTGCAAAGAGTGACAGTTTAACCTTCGAAGAGCAGTTTCTGGAAAAGGTACGCTACTTCTTCTCTAACGAAGGCCCACTCTCTAAAGCCAAAAACTTTGAGTACAGACCTCAACAAGCTCAAATGGCTGAGGAGGTGGCGCGCGCTCTTCTAGATGGGGCAAACCTCATAATTGAAGCACCGACAGGCATTGGAAAAAGCTTCGCGTACCTTTATCCTGCTATTCTTTTTGCAGTCAAATTTAGGAAAAAAGCAATAGTGTCAACTTTCACTATTAATCTCCAGGAGCAACTTGTCTGCAAGGATTTGCCAGTGCTAAAAAAGCTCATTCCCGAGGGTTTTACGGTGGCGATTTTGAAAGGGCGCAATAACTATCTATGCACGCGCCGGCTCCATCACGCCCTGCTGAATGCAAGGGGGCTATTTACTGGTCCTGAAGAGGCGGAATTGATGAGAATCCATGAGTGGTCGAAAGTCACAGAAGACGGTTCACTCTCGGACCTAAGCCCGGAACCTGATCCAGCAGTTTGGGAAATGGTCCGGTCCGAACGTGGACTGTGTTCCCCTAGGCTATGTGGCCGTGGATCTGAGTTTGCAAAACATAATCCTCTCTGTTTCTACCAAAAAGCGCGTGAGAAATTTCTCTTAGCTGATATTCTTGTGCTTAACCATATGCTGTTCTTCTCACTTTTTGGTGGATTGGATGAAGACACTCCCTCGACAGGCGGCTTTATTTTTAGCAACGATTTCGTGATTTTCGATGAGGCGCATCAAGTGCCCAGTGTAGCATCGGAGATGGTTGGAGCCAGTGTTTCAAACGGTCAAATTATGTACACTTTGCACAGGCTTTGGAACCCAAAAACTGAAAAAGGATTGCTTTCTCTCTTGCGGGGGAGCCGTGCGATTAAATTGGTGACAGAATTATTGGAAAGTGTTGGCGAATTTTTCAAGGTAGTAGAGGAAGCCTGCGATGAGATGCACACACGTCTTGAATCAAGATTACTTGGTGAGACAGCTGGGGACCACAGTGGAAAGAAAGGAGCCTGGACCGAAATAAGGATCAGAAGGCCCGACTTTGTTCCTGATAATATTTCGCTTCCGATTCAGCGGTTAAGGGAAGAGATAGGCGGGTTGATTAAAAGTTGTGAGGATCAAGATTTAGGAGGCGAACTTGCTGAAATAAACCGTCGTTTGGGAGAATTCCGTGAACAAATCGTGACCTTCCTAAAGCAGTCGTTGCCAGATTATGTGTACTGGGTGGAAAGGAGCGGCAAACTACAACGAACCATAGCTTTAAACTTCGCGCCTATAGATATAGCGGAATTCTTACGCACAGCGCTATTCGAGTCCGGCTCCAGCGTGATAATGACAAGTGGTACGCTGAGTATTCCGGAATCTCTGGCCCGTGAGATAAAAAAACGGTACATTACCAGCCGAGATGGGAATAAACAGGACTCCCCGAGTTTTGAGGGTCCTTGCCAATTGTCATATTTTGCCTCCAGAGTCGGGGGCAAGTCAGCTAGATTGGTCAGGCTCGATTCTCCATTCGACTATCAAAAACAAATGAAAGTTTACGTCGTGGGCAAATCTGATCCGCGCTCTTCTCCCTTCGTAGATGAGCTCGAATACTGGGTCCGACATTTTGTAGAATTAACTGGGGGAAAGGCATTCGTGCTATTTACCAACGTCTCGCTTATGCACGAAGTCGCACAGCGGCTTGCCCCATATTTCAGGGAACGAGGTATCGAGTGTTATGTTCAAGGTACCGGCCTGCCACGTTCAACTATGTTGGAAAGGTTCAAACAGGACGGTAATTCAGTGCTATTCGGGGCTGACAGTTTTTGGCAAGGGGTCGACGTGCCAGGTGAAGCCCTAAGTAATGTGATAATTACCAAATTGCCGTTTGCTGTACCCGATCATCCATTGATTCAGGCTAAGATCGAAGCAATAGAGGCCCGTGGAGGTGATGCATTTATTGAGTTTACTCTCCCCGAAGCTGTGCTGAAATTTAAGCAGGGCGTCGGCAGATTAATTCGGACGAAAAACGACAGGGGAATCGTAGTTGTCTTAGACGGTCGAATCCTAACAAGGTCCTACGGACGGATCTTCCTTGAGGCGATTCCCCAATGCCCTATCGAAATTGTTTAAGACGGGAAAACTTGTGCCTGGAAAAATGGGTTATGCACCCATTTTTTAGGAGGTTTTTTGGTAGCATCCTCAATCGTGTTAGGGGCCGACCCCGCGTGGATAAGTGTTCGAAAGCCTCGAGGAATGTCACAATTTACTGTTGCAAAGATGAGATCAGGGTATAAGATTCAAATGACTCCCCAAAGAAAGAGAAAAGCGTGTATGAAAAAGTCTTTAGGCGCAAGGCCTCTTTTATATCCCTCACCAGTATGCGTGGTTGGGACCTACGATGCAGTAGGCAAACCAAACGCTGCGGTGGCAGCCTGGGCCGGGATAGCCTGTTCTAGCCCACCCTGCATAAGTGTCTCCTTCAGAAAGCAGACACAAACTTACAAAAATATCCTCCACAGAAAGGCATTTACTGTATCAATCCCTTCCATTTCGCGCGTTAAAGAGGCCGATTTTTTTGGTATAGCCTCTGGAGATGAATATGATAAGTTTGCCCTTACAGGATTAACGCCTGCGCAGAGTCAGTTTGTCGATGCCCCATACGTTGAAGAGTTCCCTTTGGTTTTGGAGTGTAAACTGCTCCAGACAGTCGAACTCGGTTTACATACAATGTTTGTAGGTGAGATTCTAGATGTGAAAGCAGACGAGGCTGTACTGACTTCGCCTGACGACGCGGTAAGTATTCAAAAAGTGGCCCCCCTTATCTACGCCCACGATACGCGCGAGTATTACACAATTGGGAGATTTATTGCGAAGGCATTTTTAGCTGGTCGTGATTTCTTCTCCAAAAAATAGGCATAAAAACAGAATAAGTCCGTGTGACTTTTCCTAATGGGTGCCCAAAAGTAGTTTTCGTGTGAAATCCAACGCTTCCTCATCTGGGCTGGATGGAACCAAGCATGAGAGTTATTACATGCAGTATAAGGACGGTTAGACCCAGATGCGTGAAGTGCGCGACTTAATGGTTAAGTGCATCAGGTTACCCACGAACTGGTGCAGAAAGTAGTGATTGCTCTGTCCTTGATATAAGCGAAGGCTAATTTTTCCGGGCGGTCTTAAATTGAAGGGCCTTGTTCGTTACACATAAACCTAATGCCCAAAAAGAGTGAGCTTTGCTCCTTGGGACTCAGAAATGCAGAGGGCGAGAGTTTTGTCTGCAACTTTTCCGAGCCAGGTTGCTTTTGGAAATCAGTCCCCGCATTAACTGGACTCTGTTAGGAGCCGGATCCGCCTGTTTGTTCGTGAACGGGGAGTCAGATGGTTATTGGGCGAGAGTAGGACTCATCTAAACAAATTCATACCTGCGTAATCCGTGTCCGGCCTAAGAACCGCTTAACCAGATTTCACAATCAAGCTTGCTCGTCCAATCATAAGGGTGAACGGCTTCCAAAAATCCGCGTTTAATTCGGTAGATTTTTGCTGATTCCCGTGGTTACGAACTATGCATAACAGAAACTTGGTTTCATCCACACCTTTCTTCACTGTTTCCGTTTGTTAGCACAAGGAAAACTTTTATTACGCATTCCGCAGTTCCCCACGGTTTCCGCTTAGAAAATCTTTTTTAACGGTGATTTCATAAAAAACTGCAGTAGTGGATTTCAAGCGGGTTTGAAAGGCGAGAGAATGACTATGGGAACCGTGAGATACGCCAATGGCGGGTGCTTGTGCTTAGTAGTAGCGCCCATATTACTTATGGAAGATCCCCATATAGTAGTGCGTGAAAACCACACAGCGTCGCGCGAAATTCACTCATAAAGGCGCGTGGATACGAAATCGGCATATCCGTAACCTGTTGATATATCGAGGGATGTGTACTTGGCACGGCTTTTGTTAAATTTGTTTTAAGCTTGACTGTGGATCTTCTGGCCAGGGGGTGGGCACAGGGAGGTCCATGGTGGGCTAAGATGTAAATAAAGCAAAGGAGGTTTAGAACATGAAGAGAATGAAACTAAGAAAGTCAGCGTTTACGTTGATTGAGCTGTTAGTCGTGATCGCGATTATTGCGATCTTGGCAGGGTTGCTATTGCCAGCGTTGGCGATGGCAAAGAAGAAAGCCCAACGAATTGCGTGCGTGAATAACCTGAAACAGTTGGGTATCGGGTTTAAGATGTTTGCGAATGATAACAACGATAGGTTCCCCCAAAAGTTGCGTGCCGCCCAAGGAGGTCTTCCAGATGCTGTATACAATGCAATTAACAATACACCACCGGCTGCTGGTGGCCAATATGTTTATGCGATATTCGCTTTGATGTCGAACGAGTTATCCACGCCTAAGCTTACAATATGCCCGAGTGATGATCGATCTGTGGGTGCAAATACTGCGTTCGTATTGCCGCCTCCAGGCCAAGCAGTACCACCTAAGCAGTACACTTTGGGGGGATATTCTTACGGAAATATCAACGTGTCTTTCTTCCTGGGTCGAGATGCGGATGATACCCAACCTTCATTTCTACTGGCGGGTGACAGGAACCTTTGGGCAAAGGGCGGTACTTATACCGCTCAGCCAACTGTTGATATAGGAGCTTACGATGGGTTCGGATACAGTAGTCAAGGTGCGCCCGGGTATTGCAGTTTGTACGTTCCGCCGACCGCGACTCGCCAACCAGCTAACGGCCCTGGTTGGACGGATAAAATGCACACTCGTGCTGGTAACGTGTTGTTTGGTGATGGCAGTGCGCGGCAACTTTCTGAGGCAGGTTTGTTTGATGCACTCAAACAAGGAGGTTATACCAACAACCCAACCACCTCAATGTGTTGGTTGCTTTTCCCAATTCCATAACCTGAACAGCGAGGCTCCGGGAGAGTAAGAAAATAGGGCTGGAAACGGGCTGCCGCAAAGGGAGCAGCAGCCCGTTTCTATTTTTGCAACTTGCAAGGATCGGCTTATTTTTAGAATGCAACTAACCATGCCCGGACAAGTCCAATTGGTTGAATTCGTGTAAATGACGGGTAAAGTTATTAGTTTCCGTTTGCTAGTTGTAGAGACCAATTGTAAAAGGTGGGACCAAAAAGTATGTAAGCGGACCTGTAACACCGCAGGTTCCAGTTCCTTTAACTCGTCTGGATAAACACAGAAGTGTCCATAAGCCATTCAAAAATCGCTGCCTGCGCTTTTCCGAAATTGACATGGCAACACAACAAGCTGCAAAGCAGTACCTTCTTTTGAAAGGGTAAGGTGGATTACAACTTCCACGACGGATTGGGTTTTTATTAGAATCAAACTTTGTGTCCCACCACGGCTTAAGTGTGTAATTTACTCATTCCGAATATCCGAACTCAGCCAGTCCTGGCTGGGACGGGCAGGACTCCTTTGAGTAAGTTTCTAAGAATGTGGCAAAGGTAAACCGGTGTACGCCCAGAATATCCAACCGGAAAAAATACTTTTCCGCGGGCATGAGCTTCTTTAACGTAACTGGTATGAGATCCAACTCGCGCGGTTCCTGGCTTCGTATACAGACGGTACTTTACCTTAGCCTATGGCTCACTGTTGATGCATACGATGTGCTAAATCGGGCTGAACCGTTCCCACTCCAGAATGTACGTTTGTTAGATGGGGCTTTCAAAAGAGCAATGGAGCGAGACGCGGAGTATTTGCTAGAACTTAAGCCTGATCGACTTTTAAGTTGGTACCGGAAAGAAGCCGGGTTAGAACCAAAAGCCCCTGCATACGGTGGATGGGAAAAGCAGACGATCGCAGGACACTCATTAGGTCATTATTTGAGTGCATGTTCTTTGATGTACGCTAGCACAGGAGACGAACGGTTTAGTGAGCGGGTGCGGTATATTGTGGAAGAGTTGAGAGAATGTCAACGTGCCCATGGTGATGGCTACGTGGGAGCAATGCCCGGTGGCAAAGCAGCGCTTGAGCGCATGGCTGCTGGGGAAATAGAAGCGAAGCCATTTGATTTGAACGGGATTTGGGTGCCTTTTTACACGTTGCACAAAGTGTTAGCCGGACTCCTAGATGCGCATCGATATTGCACAAACCAAACCGCCCTCGAAGTGGCATGCGCGCTGGCAGACTGGATTGACGAAAAAACAGCTGGTTTAACTGATGAGCAGATGCAGAAAGTCTTAAGTTGTGAGCACGGAGGTATGGTGGAAGTAATGGCTGAATTGTACGCTCGAACTGGTAAGGCGCACTACCTCAGAGCAGCAGAAAGGTTTTATCATCGAACGGTTATGGATCCCTTGTTAGGGGGTCGGGACATTTTGCCTGGATTGCATGGAAATACGCAAATTCCCAAAGTCATTGGGATTGGCCGCTTGTATGAGCTTACCGGTGATTGGCGCTACAGAATAATTGCAGAGTTTTTCTGGGATCGAGCAGTGGGACATCATAGTTATGCAATCGGTGGTATAACGGAGGGCGAGTATTTTGGTGACCCTGACCGTCTGAGTAATCGTCTGGGTCAACACACATGCGAGACTTGCAAGACGTACAACCTATTAAAGCTAACCCACAAATTATTCGGTTGGAACGTAGACGCTCGAAAAGCCGATTACTACGAGCGCGCACTATACAACCATATTTTGAGCTCCCAGCACCCTGATACGGGAATGATGATTTATTACCTGCCCTTAGCAGCGGGTGCGAAGCGGGTGTATAGCACCCGTGATGATTCTTTCTGGTGTTGTGTGGGAACAGGCATGGAAAATCATGCCCGATACGGTGAATTTATTTATTGGCGTATAGACGACGGTGTGCTGGTTAATCTTTTTATCCCCAGTCAACTGAAGTGGGGGGAGCGGGGAATAAAAATCACCCAAAACACCTTATTCCCTGCTGAGGATAAAAGCGCGTTCAAAATCGATACTGAGAAGCCACAAGAATTCGCGCTTGCCATCAGGGTTCCTCATTGGGTCATGGCATCACCAGAGATCCGTGTAAATGGCAAAGTAAGTGAGGTCAGTTGCTTGGCGCGGGGTTACCTCAGCGTGAAACGCCGCTGGCAAAACGGTGATGTTTTGACAGTGCGCTTCCCTATGGGATTGTGGGTCGAGCCTATGCGTGACAACACAAATCGAGTTGCGTTGATGTATGGGCCAGTAGTGTTAACAGCGGATCTAGGTTCAGACAACCGACCGGTTACAAATGTTATGCTCGGTCGGTTTCCCGTTTTGGTACACAACGGAAGGCCTGTGAATCAATGGATTCAGCCTATTGCTGGTCGTCCCCTAGAGTTCCGTACAATTGGGGTTGGCAGGCCCACAGACTGGACATTGAAACCCCTGTGGTTACTTCACGATCGACGTTACTCTGTGTACTTCGACGTACTCACTGAGAAGGATTGGGATTCTCTTGCGCAAGAGTGGGAATCTCAGCAAACGAAGCTAAGTGAGATTGAAAAACGTACAATTGACATCGTAGTGGCAGGCGACGATGCCTCAGAAGCAATGCACGACTTGCAATCTTCGGAATCGGGCACCGGTGAGTATGGGTGGCGCACTTGGCGCCAAGCAGTCCGCGGAGGTTGGTTCCAGTACAAACTAAAATCCGATCCCAATCAACCAGTTGAAATAGCCGTTACATACATAGGGAGGGAGCGGGGTGCCCGACAACATGACATCATTGTCGAAGGACAGAAAATTGCCACACACCAACTTGACGCTCCTGCTCCAGGCGGGTTAGCAACATTTACGTTCCAAGTACCTTCTGATTTAACACGTGGTAAAGAAACAATCACTGTCCGTCTTCAAGCGCGGCCTGAAAATACGACCGGGCGCGTCGTTGAAATCCGAGTCATTCGTGCCAAAAACAAAAATTGAACCGTTTTAGAGGCATTGTAGGACAGGATTTTTGCATTGGACCAACATAAAACCACCATAATTTCCCATGCGTGCGTTAGAGCCAGCCATTCAAGCGTTTAACCTCGCCATTAAGTACCTTGAGACATTGAAAGACTCCGGGGTTACCCAAGTAATTGTGACTCAGGCGCTTTTGGCGGATCTGAGTGTATATAGTCCCCCACGGGTTTCAAAGGTAGCGTGCGAAAAAGGACCCAACGCCAACCCCTCCGCAAACCAGATGAGGACTGGAAATGAGGCATCCCAGAAAAGCAGCGCTCAAACCCAGTCGAGAAAAAGAATCCAATTGCGGGAAACGGATTTCATACCGCTCTTTCGGTATCAGAGCGTCCCTTTGCTTGGATTGGATCAACTAGGCAAACCAGAACAGATAGAGTTGAGCGAGGGCGAAAAGGCGCGTGCTTTAGAGGAACTCAGACGGGAGGTGCTTAAGTGTGCAAAATGTCCGCATCTTGCAAAGACTCGTAAGAATGTGGTGTTCGGGGTTGGAAACGTAAACGCTTCGCTGATGTTCGTTGGGGAAGCCCCTGGCGTGGAAGAAGACGAACAAGGCGAACCTTTTGTAGGTAAGGCGGGTCAACTCCTCACCAAGATCATCCAAGCAATGGGTTTGTCCCGTGAAATTGTATATATTGGGAATGTGCTTAAATGCAGACCCGATACCCAACCAGGTGCTCCTGGTAATAGAAAACCCACTTTCGAAGAGATGCGAACGTGTGTACCTTACTTGGAACGTCAGATTTTGATAATTCGACCTAAGGTAATTGTAGCTTTGGGCGCAACAGCCGTTGAGGGACTGTTTGAAAAGCGGAACGTACAAATTACCAAAATTCGAGGCCACTGGCTTGAATGGAATCGAATCCCAGTAATGCCGACCTACCATCCTTCTTACCTGTTGCGGAACCCATCAGTTGCAGTGAAACGTGAGGTGTGGGAAGATATGTTGAAAGTAATGGAAATGCTTGGCCTGCCAATCACGGATAAGCAGCGGAATTATTTCAAACGCTATGGCACGAAGGAGTAAGAACATCCCCCAAATCGCGGCTGAACCATTCGGTAAAAGCTTATTCGGAGGGTAATCCGTCACTGGGAATAGTTGAAAAAGAATAGACTTTGCCACTAGGTATGGCTGGTTCCTTCAAATCTACGTTTCCATTCCCTAATAGCGTCAATGATTGTTTGCCCGACCTGTGCGAGCGGCGTTACATGTCGCAACTTCACCCATGGTGTAAACCCAACTAAATCGTGGGTAACTAATATTTGCCCATCGCAATGAGGCCCAGCACCTATGCCTATGGTAGGAATGGGGACGGAATGGGTAATAGCCTCAGCAATGTGTGCGGGTACCAGCTCAAGCACGATGGCAAACACCCCAGCTTCTACTAAAGCTTTGGCACTTTCCATTAACCATTGTTGTTCTTCAGGGGTTTTGCCTTTCATCCTGTACCCCCCTTCTTCTTGAACTCGTTGTGGAAGGAACCCAATATGGCCAATTACCTGTACCCCCGCTTCCACCACCGCTTTTATAATTTCCTTAATTTCCTTGCCGCCCTCCATCTTTACGGCCTCCGCCCCAGCTTGGACAAACATGAGAGCATTCCGGACGGCAGTTTCAGCAGTTGAAAACGAACCAATGGGCATGTCCACAGCCACTATTGCTCTAGGTTTTGCCCGAACCACCGCCCGCAAGTGATGTAGCATGTCGCTAATTGTTACGTGAGTAGTGTCAGGGTACCCAAGCACTACATTTCCAACTGAGTCCCCTACCAGTATAATGTCCACCCCCGCTTCATCCACTAGTCGGGCCAACGGATAGTCGTACGCGGTCAACGCAAAAATTTTCAGGCCCGACCGTTTTTTCGCGATTAAGTGTGAGGGTATGATCTTCTGGGTTGGTTGATCGGGGACCGCCATGTTCAATTAAAGCGATTGGAAACCCTGAATGATCTCTTTTGCAGAAGCGGTTGCGGTGCCTATTTTTCCAACCACTATTCCTGCAGCCTGATTTGAAATAATTGCTGCTTCCAGTGGAGAAGCACCCCCAATTATTGCTGCCGTAAACGTGGCAATAACAGTGTCCCCTGCCCCAGATACGTCGTATACCTCTCTGGCCACAGCGGGAATGTGCACGGGGTTTTCTCCGCGTCTACATAGCATCATCCCATATTCACCTAGTGTGATCAAAAGAATATCAGGCGCATACCGATCTAGGATGGTTTCTGCTACTTTACGAAGTTTTTGGTCCTTCTCAGGGGGGGTCCGAGGACCAATATCAAAAATGCCAGCAAGTTCAAGCGCCTCCTTGCGATTAGGAGTTATAAGGGAAAAACCTGTGTAATCCACTTGGTGGACCGGTTTAGGATCAAGGCTTAGCCAAATTTTCTTTTCGCGAGCAATAGACTTAATTGAGCTAAGCAAATCGTTAGTTACCACTCCTTTGGCGTAATCGCATATAATTATAGCGTTGACACTATCAATTAACGGCCGGATTTTGGCCCATAGCTTGCTGCCCAGTGTTAAATCTAAGTCATCATCCACTTCCCTATCCAGTCTAACCACCTGTTGTTGACGGGCAATAATACGGGTTTTAATGCTCGTGGGCCGTGATCTACTGGCAATTAGCCCTTCACAAGAGATGCCTTCTTCCTCCAGTAAGGACCGAAGCCTTGATCCAGAGGCATCCCTGCCAATTATTCCCGCGAGTACAGTATTTACCCCCAAGGCTGCTAGATTGCGTGCTACATTTGCAGCCCCACCAGGCATGTAGGTTTCCCGCTCAAACCTTACTACAGGTACTGGGGCCTCAGGCGAGATGCGGGTCACATCCCCCCAAATGTAATGGTCTAGCATTACATCTCCCACCACCAAAACCCGACAATTCTTTGCCTGGTAAAGGATTTTTTTTACGCGGCTTAATTGAACCACGTGTTTCATATTAGGGATTGATGCGAGTCACCTAATAACAAAACCTACCAAAATGGGCTAGCCTTAAAAATTAAAATGCAAAGCAATGCGGGGAAAAAGCGTTGGAAAGGACGCATCAAATGTTTCGGGAAATTGGGAGTAAACACAGGATCGAAGATGGCAATGTTATGCCGTAAAATAATCTTCAAACGCGTTTCAAAGAGGGAAAAAGGTTTAAATCATAGTAGAGGTATCGATACCGTAACCGTTGTCGGTAACGATAATACATAATTTTAAGCTGTTGATAAATTTCCAACCAGGAACTCTGCCCGAGGTTGTTTCGAGTATGACCATAGCAAGCGTGTTTGGCAAGGGCCCAGTTTTAAATTGCCTATGTTGCCACACCCCGTAGGTAAGTAGATTAACTTTCAAATCAAAACCTAAACCGACACGTTGCCAGGCAACTAGCTACTTCGGGGGCCGCCGAGAATGCCTATAGGCCTCGAGGTTGCCGTCGTATCTCGTCACGCCGCCGGCCACACCGTTCCGCCTTGAGTGCGTAGAGGTAAAGGTAGTGGCAGGCCACAATCCCGTAGCGGAACCTTAAGTTCCAATCCAACCTTTCCCACGTAACTACACCCGTAAGAATGCGGACCGTTAGATTGCAAATCATACTTTAACGTAGCCGCCGCGGTAATGCGACGGATTTATTTGCCGACTTACGTCGGGGGCAACCAAAATGATTAATCAAGTTTTTCCCGCAGCCACTATCGTAAGACGGTGGATTAAAAGGGCGGTCGGTTACTTGTCACATCACCACCGAAAGGGCAGCAGCTAAACTCATTTAAACCCAGGGTGGATTAAAAAGTTATCCATAATTCCCATAGCCGCCGTAAGGTGGTAGACCTAAATTAGGATTTTTGCTATCGCGGTCATAAGGTGGATCATGGCACCAAAAGGAATTTATTCGCACCTGTTAAGGGTCCGGCCCGGGAGATACAAAATCAAACTTGTGCGTAGCCGCCGCGGTAACGCGGCGGATTCATCCGTCGACTTACGTGGAGGGCTACCAGAAAATTTTCCCTGTGGCAACTGCCATAGGCATACCCGATAGGAAACATAGTTTGCCCGAGGAAAATGTCCGGCAGAGAATGACCCAGAAGACCCGCAAACTAGACACCAGTGGTATTAAACACAGAGCCAGATGAATTTCATATGAGGATAAGTACCATGAGAAACGAATAAATTTTGCGCTTTCAAAACCCTTGAGCCTTATGATGTAACATTTGTGGAAACCACTGGCATGTTAGTGGTGGGGCAGCAATCAATATGAGGTTTCTTTTACACCAACGTACTTGGTCGAATTGGATAAATGTTGGGTGAGTTGACTTTTCGACCATCCCAGTGTTTGAATAAAATAGCCAGTGTTTGAGTTTCCGAAACATTATGATGTCATAGTGGTAGGTGGTGGGCACGCAGGAATTGAAGCTGCGTTGGCGGCTGCCCGGATGGGATGCACTACGCTGCTACTTACGATCAATTTGGATACCATTGGTCAAATGTCTTGTAATCCTGCTATTGGGGGTACAGCAAAAGGGCAGTTAGTTAGGGAGATAGATGCGTTAGGCGGTGAAATGGGCATTAACACAGACATGACAGGTTTTCAGTTTAGAATGCTAAACACGAAAAAGGGTCCGGCCGTTTGGTCGCCACGTGCCCAATGCGACAAAAAGGCTTACCAATTCAGGATGAAATGGGTATGTGAGAGACAAGAAAACTTAGATTGTAAGCAGGCTCGTGTAGAAGCACTTGTTGTTAGGGATGGAGTGGTTCGAGGTGTGGATACTGATTTGGGGGTACGGTTTTATGGGAAAACGGTAATCCTTACGACGGGCACGTTCTTGTGCGGGTTAATGCATATTGGAAGGGTGAAAATCCAGGGCGGACGGCTTGGCGACCAAGCGGCATATAAACTTTCGGAGTCTCTACGCTCAATTGGATTGGAGATAGGTAGGCTTAAAACTGGTACTCCCCCGAGGTTAAACCGACGATCTATCGATTTTTCAAAAGTCCAAATGCAGCCAGGGGATGATCCCCCGCCCTTTTTCACCCATTGGAAGGAAGAATTGTTTCACGTGAAACAATTTTGGTGCAAACCTGCGTCTCCTTATCCCCCAGGATCAACATTAGAAAGAGCGGGAGGCCAGATCCCTTGTTACATTACTCATACAACCGAGGCTACCGCAAAAATTATACGCGAACACTTACATGAGTCGCCACTTTTCGCCGGTGAAATCAAAGGGATCGGGCCCCGGTATTGTCCCTCAATCGAAGATAAAATCGTGAGATTCCCTGATAAGCCTACGCACCAATTGTTTTTAGAACCCGAAGGGATTAACACCGAGGAGTTTTATTTAAACGGATTTTCAACCTCGCTGCCCTTCCCAGTCCAGCTTCAAATGATCCGCACCGTCGTTGGATGTGAAAACGCGGAGATAATTAGACCTGCTTATGCAGTGGAATATGACTTCTGTAATCCGATCCAAATAACCCACTGGCTTGAAACAAAGGTTTGTAAAAATCTCTTTTTGGCAGGGCAGATTAACGGAACATCAGGGTATGAAGAGGCAGCTGCGCAAGGCATAATGGCTGGCATTAACGCTGCGCTGCGAGTTAAGGGACTCCCTCCATTGGTACTAGGCCGCGACCAGGCATATATAGGGGTCCTAATTGATGATTTAGTGACAAAAGGTGTTACTGAGCCCTATCGGATTTTTACCTCACGGGCAGAGTTTAGACTACTTTTGCGCCAGGATAATGCTGATCTTCGGTTAAGTGAAATCGGTTACCGGATAGGTTTACTGCCTAAACACCGATATGCCAGGGTCGTTGAAAAGAAACGATTGATTGAGGAAGAGCTTCAGCGGCTAAAAAAAACACGGGTTGGCAATGAAACACTTGAAAAGTTATTAATGCGTCCTGGAATTACATACAAAGACTTGCCGAATCGGAGAGACGACCTTCCAGATGAGGTTATTTACGAAGTGCAGGTCATGGTGAAATACGTCGGGTTCATAGAACGGCAGTTGGTTGAAGTGCAGAAGCTTAAATCGCTTGAATCTAAAGCAATCCCAGAGAACTTTGATTTTAACGCAGTGCCTGGATTACGAACTGAGGCCCGTATCAAATTGTCACAAATCCGACCCCGGACAATTGGACAGGCTGCACGAATTCCTGGAGTTTCACCCGCGGACATAAGTGTGCTAAGTGTTTGGCTTGCAAGAACTTACGGAGGAAATAATTTACCTGTTCCTCCCCCAGACCAGGAAAACGAAGAATAACACAGCTGCTTAGTATCAGACATAAGAGGTTGGCTTTTCTCCTGGTTCGGAGCATATTGTATAGGCTTATGAGTGAGGTGACAAATGCACATGCAATCCCCCGAATGGAACCTGCGCTCCAGAAGGGAATCAATCGGAGTCGTGGGTACCGGGGTGAAGTTGTCTACATTTACGCGTTCGACGTTGCTTTAGGAATGCAAGACCTTCCTATCTGCCAACTATTGGGACAAACGGTGACCGAATTTGGAATTGGCCAAGATAAACGGAGTCCACGGGAGTTTTCCTTTTTTAAACCTCAGATGGTGAAGTTACCTGTGCAGGAGCGTGTTGGCCCTACCGGTCTGGTGAAGGTGTACCGCACGATAAAACTTCTGCCGCTGGGGGCAGTTAGTATTACGGTACGGCTACCTTTTGAGGTTGACGATTTGTTACAGCTTGTGCAGTTCCATGATTTGGAATTTGAAGATGGGAGTTTACACCGAGAGGTTCGTCATCTGGCCGAGCAGGTTGTTGATGAGCTAAAGTCTTTTTACATTAAGCCTCGCTTACCATTGGTAGAAGAAGAAGCGTACACAATCTTCTGTTTAGAATCCCCGCTTGTTGATGAGGAAGGAAAAATAATATCAGCCGAATCGTGGTTCAAGCTACATAGACGTGAAATTGCCGCAGTGCTTACCCAGGAAAAGGATCCTTTTGTCCTCTCCGATCAAGAGGCTGAAGAGTCCACGAGCATGTATTTAAGCTACTATAACGACGACTTGGTAGTGGTTGATTGGGATGCGGCGCTAATTGTTGATGATCCTGCGGAGTTTGATGAGTCGATTTATATTTTTGAACTTGCAAATTTACAATTATCGGAGTTAGAGGCTTACGATCGAATTTTAGACGAAGCTTTGGAGCAGGCGTACGATGATTTAAGTGGCAAGTCACTACGATCGCGGCGTGCCATTCTGCGGGATTTAAAGGAGCTACGGATTGATCTTACCCGTTTTAGTGATGAGCTGCAGAATATCACTAAGTTCTTTGGTGATTGGCACTTGGCCAGAATTTATGAACGAATTGCCCGCAGATTTCACCTCAATGAGTGGCATGCGGCAATCGATGACAAGCTTAGGACCTTAGACAGTCTGTATCATTTAGCTGCCCAGGAGCAGGACACGCGGACTATGGTATGGTTAGAGACGGCGATAGTGGTGTTATTTGTATTGGACGTAATAATCATCCTCCTGGGGGTGCACATTTGAAACGGGGAAATACGAGATATAACGATACCGTTAACGTTACCAGGGATGTTTTGCAGCCCATTTTGCATCGTCCAATGACGTGGAAAGGGTAGTTCGAGGTCATGGTGGGATGTTGACTGATGTAGTGCCTGCCAAGTTAAGGATGGATTTCCAGCTGAGTGATTAGCACGATTCGGTTGGAACAAGCCGGACAAGGGATGAGTAAGCTATTTATATGTCACCCTCGTCCCGGCAAGTGGGTTTGCGGGCATAAATCATAGCTTTTGTTACCGGCCTTAGTGATAGAGATAGGAAGTAGTTTGGTTGTTCGGACGAATTAGGAGTTGCTTTTAATTCCAAACGAGGGATCCCCGAACGAGTCTATCTTTGATGAGGCCGTAGAATTCGCCGTGGCCGAGGTACTTCCAGCCCAATTGGGTGCCGCAACGGCGACAAACGCTATAAGTCCATGCAAACCCTGGGAACCATGTTTGTTTGAAAGTGGGGGCACCCCGTTGGGCACACCCTGGAGCGCGTTTAAAGGTAATGATTTTAAATCGTTTGCCTGCCGGGTTTACGAAAGTCAACTCGTCGGCTCCACTAATTGTGAATCTGTCCATTTCATCTGCCACGTGATTGAGGCACCAGCTACAAAGCCAAGTCTCGTCCTGGGGTGGAGAGCTGAGACGCGCCAGTGGAGCTGGCACGGGCTTTGGGGTTGAATATTGGTACCAGAACGTGGCCATAGGCAATGCCGTTTGGCGCTTAGAAATTTAGCACGGAATGTTGGATTAGCAAAGTGGGGGAACGAAAGTTGCGTCCACCTTTGGTGCCGGTGGTGGGATTTGAACCCACACGGCCATTGCTGGCCAAGGGATTTTAAGTCCCTTGTGTCTGCCTTTCCACCACACCGGCGCGATAACTTACAGACATTAGAATAAGAGGAAACGGGAATCTTTTCAATGCTAACCTGCACCAAATGTGTGTGGTTCCCGGGCCAACGGGTATCAGAGTTTAGGGGACAGGTTGAGGCCAGAGAATTGGGTCATTTGTGTCGGGTCTACGGATGCAAGTGTCTTTATTTGCAAGGTTGGGGTCGGGTTTGGGGTAGTCAACGTTGTAATGCAAACCACGACTTTCTTTTCGTGACATTGCGCTTTCGACAATTATTGCCGCCAACGTGGCAATGTTACGTAGCTCCAGCAAGTCGGGTGTCACAAAAAAGTCCCAATAATATTCGTGGATTTCCTCAAGAATCATCACTATGCGCTTTTTTGCTCGATCGAGTCGCCGGTTGGTGCGCACGATCCCCACGTAGTCCCACATGCATCTTCGGAGCTCTTCCCAGTTATGGGATACGACTACGGTTTCCTCGGGGTATTGGGCTTTTCCATACTCCCATGGTGGGACGGGCTTCGTGATTGGTTCGCGGTCGGATTTAGCTGCGTGCATGGCGGCTCGATGTCCACACACTATCCCTTCCAGTAACGAGTTGCTAGCAAGTCTATTTGCGCCGTGTAAACCTGTACAAGCTACTTCCCCGATGGCATATAGGCCAGGGATGTCCGTCACACCGTTTACATCGGCCAATACACCTCCGCACTGGTAATGAGCCGCAGGCACCACAGGGATTGGCTCTTTTGTAATATCGATTCCGTATCCCAGACAGGTCTTATAGATGGTAGGAAAGCGTTTTATAATGTAGGGGGCAGGCTTGTGCGTAATATCTAGCAGGACATAATCAGCGCCCGTGCGTTTCATTTCAAAGTCGATAGCTCTGGCTACTACATCCCGCGGAGCAAGTTCTGCGCGCGGATGATATCTGTGCATAAACTGTTGGCCGTCGATGGTTTTCAAGACTGCGCCCTCCCCGCGCAGTGCTTCTGAGATCAAGAACGATTTAGCTTTGGGATGGTAGAGGCAGGTTGGATGGAACTGAACGAATTCCATGTTTGCAATACGGGCGCCGGCGCGGTAGGCCATTGCTACGCCGTCGCCAGTAGCTACGTCCGGATTACTTGTGTATAGGTAGACCTTGCCACTTCCGCCAGTGGCTAGTACAACGATGGGGGCCAAAAATGTTTTTATTGTATTGGCTTTGCAATCAAGAACGTAGGCCCCGATGCACCGATTAGGTTTGTCCCATCCTAGTTTTATCGTTGTGATTAGATCGATTGCGAAATGATGCTCGAAAAATTTTATGTTCGGGTTTTGGTCTGCTACAGAGGTCAACACCCTAACAAGCTCTCGACCCGTGGCATCGTCTATGTGGAGAATCCTACGTTTCGAATGTCCCCCTTCTTGTCCAAGGTCGTATTCGGGCCCGTTGTTTGTGTCCATACCTTCCCTTTCGGTGAAATGTACGCCCCATTCAATCAATTCTCGGATACGTAAGGGGCCTTCTGATACGATTGTTTTGACTACCTCTTCTTTACAAAGTCCTGCACCTGCTTCTAGGGTGTCCCGCACATGGTTCTCGATGGAATCGTCTTTGCTGGTGACGGCCGCAATTCCGCCTTGCGCGTAAAAGGTATTGCTCTCGGTACGATCCCGTTTAGATAAGACGGCAACTGATCCAAAGCGCCCTGCTTTGATTGCGAAACATAAGCCAGCAATACCACTACCAATTACCAGGAAGTCGAATTGATACTGGTGGTTGTTTGAGGACATGGGCGCAAGACTTTGTTGCGTTAGAGTCGTGCGTTATCGATAAGCCGAGTATTGCCAATTCGCACTGCAAGCGCCATGTGCGCCCCTACGCTGACCGTTTCTAACGGCAGAAGGGTGTGGGACTGAAAAAATTCCACGTAGTCGATCTGTGCGGTTGGCACTTCCTTCGTGATAAATTCTTTAATCTTTGTTTTGAGTTCGATTGCGTTCCATGACTGTGCTTTGACTAGCTCACGGGCTAAAACCAGGGACCTGTACAGTATAGTGGCTTGCTTGCGTTCTTCTGGGGAGAGGTAAGTGTTGCGTGAGCTCAGTGCAAGACCATCTTTTTCTCTGACGGTAGGTGCAATCACGATTTTTACAGGAAAATTCAGGTTATCAACCATTCGTTTGATTATCACTGCTTGTTGCCAATCTTTTGCTCCAAAGACCGCAATATGAGGTTGAACGATATTAAAAAGTTTTGCCACCACTGTTGTAACGCCCTTGAAATGCCCAGGTCGACACGCGCCTTCCATGGTTTTTGATAGGAATTCTTCGACTACGTAAGTGGTAAATTTCCCTTCCTGGCGGTCCGGATACATCTCTTTGTCGGTAGGAGCGAATACAATATCTACATTTTCTTGCTTACATAGCTGTAGGTCCCGATGGAGATCGCGTGGGTAACGTTCAAAATCTTCGTTAGGACCAAACTGGGTTGGATTAACGTAAATGCTTACTATGACCACGCCCCGAGGCCCTGTTAGCCGCCTTGCACGCCGCACCAAGCTTAGGTGTCCTTCGTGCAGGTACCCCATGGTTGGTACAAAGGCAATTTTTTTATTTTCGCTGCGTAATTGCAGGGCAAGCCGCTGCATCGTTCTCACTGATTTTACCACGCGCATGGTTCTTAGCTTTTCGCAGAGCCCGTCGTTTATCAACCCAATAATTTTGCGGTTCTACTCAATGTAAACTACACTTAGAGGTTTCGGTTTTCTTCCTTTTGGAGTCAGAAAAGGCGCCCAAGCTCAGATTTTGTTTTCCGTTACTAGCCAAATCGTCGCTAAAGACCCACCAGCTAAACTCACTTGAACCAAGTGTTGTAAAACAGTGGATCAATCCTTCAAAAATCGTAGCAACTGTGGTAGCGTGGTGGATTTATCCGCCGACTTACGTCGGCGGCTACCAGCTTTCCTCTTGTAGCCACCGTCGTAAGGCGGTGGATCAACCTGAAATAACCCAGATCACCAGCTTAAGCCCTGCCGTGAGATCCGTCCTCTACTTACCACCACCCCAAGGCCCCCACCACACAACCAACATCACACTCCCGCCATAAATTAATAATACAAACCCAAACCCTACCTCTGCATTCAATTATCACTTTTCCACAATTCCGCAAAGAAGCCCGGCCGACGTGGAAGTCGGCCCTTCAATTACTTCTCGTTTACCGCACAGAGGCAGAGCAAGGTATGTCACGCAGCCTGCGTTACGACGGCGTTGGTTGCACGGACCTGCTCTTTTCAGGTTAAATCTGGTTTTTGCGCTCTCACGAGCGCGGCTACGAAAGAGTTTGGTAAGGTGCGTATGCGTTATGGTAGCCACCGCCGTAAGGCGGTGGATTAAAAGGGACGACAGGTTACTTCCCACACCCCCCTCAGAAGACCAACACCTAACCTCAACTTATACCCAGTGTTACCTCCCAACTATGTGCTACCATCACTTGTGAGCCCTTAGCGGGGAATTTATCTGCAAAGGTTACTCTTTAAGGATGGTGTTTTTACCAAAGACAGACTGTTTGTCTTTGGAAAGCCGAATTTTGTGCTTGCATTTTTGCGACGGGTGACAAGAATTGCGCCGTCATGCTAAAGTAGCCGGGTCGGTTTCGAGCAAAAACGGTCCGGCATCAGCGCGTTGCACAATTTAACCTGGGTTAACTATGGGGACGGCTGGGGCCAAAAACGGGCTTGCACTGGTCAGTCTGGGCACCCTCGGTTGCAGTTTGCTCATCGGGGCAGCAGTTGCAGCAAAAAGTCTTATCGCCACCGAGCTTGAGATCGCGGCTCTGCTTGAAAAAGTCGAGCCTGTGCCGGTGAAAGGCTGCCGCACTCAGGCACGTTCTGGTTGCTCAGCAAAGATGAACCGCCCTGGCCAGTTTTGCCCCCAATTGCGCTCGAGTTCAACCTGCCGGTTTATCCCGTTGACGATGCGGCCACGTTCATCGTTGACGATCGAACGGTAGATTATGCTGAACTGGCCGAGCTTGAGGCCATGCTGAAGGCGGCTGAACAACAGCTTGGTTTGACCAGCACACTTGAAAATGGGCCGCCTGTGCCGGGCGACAGTGAAGGACAAGAGGGCGAAGGTGGCGGCGGCACTGAACTGACCGGTTGGAGTTACCCGAGCAACGTGCTATGGCTTGAGCTTGTCACAGTCACAAATCAGATCGGCGCATTCATTGTCCACAGCCCAGACACAACCGGTGTGTATGACCTGTTTGCCACGACAAATTTGAGTCCTAATGTGGCCGGCTTTAACCTGACAAACTGGTTTTGGGTACTGCGTACATTGCCCGGCCAAACAAACCTGACTGTGACAAATCTAACTGCCACAGAGTCCTATTTCAGGCTCGCTAACACAAACGACACTGACGGTGGCGGGTTTTCAGATGCGTTCGAACGATTGGTCACGCACACCGACCCGAATGATCCGGCTGACGACCGGATTATGCCTCTGATTGGAATCAGTGTGATTGATTCTGTGGCAATCGAGCAGTACCCGACCAACACTGCGCGGTTCAGGTTGAGTCGGCTCGGCGGGTATGTGAGCTGGCCGCTGCAGGTACAATGTGGTCTTTCGGGCACGGCAACGTATGCGGTTGATTACTCGCTTGGGCCGGCAACCGTCATCGGGACAAATGTCACAGTAACATTTTCGCCTGGCGAAACGACAGTCGAGTTAACCCTGACGGCTGTGCCGGATTCACAGGCTGAAGGTACTGAGACCGCCACGCTGACATTGCGCGGTGATGTCGGGTACGAAATTGATCCTGCGCATTCGGCTGTCACCGGCTGGATACTCGAGCAGTATCAGTACACTTACACCACGGTAGCCGATTTCAAGCAGGGCACAATGATGGGACTCGAAGCTGTGCAAGGGGCAGGCGACGGCCAATTGCAGTTCACAAGTAACCTGCCGCCCCAGTTCCCGTTCATTGCAGTGGCATGCTCAGGCCGTGGTACAGTTGCGCGGATCAACACAACAAACGGCACTGTGATCGGCGAATATCGGACCACACCGGCGGGCTTGGTGTATAGCGGTGACAGCGGGCCAGGCCCGCAACCATCCCGCACAACTGTGGATTTGTTTGGCAATGTATGGGTGGCAAACAGAGCAGACGTCGTTACAATCAACGGCACAAACTACGGTTCGGTAACACGCATCGGGCTGATCATTGGCGGAAGCCGGTTCGATAAAATCGGCACGAATTACGTGCCTAATTCAAATGGCCAGTATGTGGCCATTTCGAATGCAGTGTACAACACTTGCATTGATCGTGACGGGGACGGCTTCATCCGCACCTCACGCGGCTTAGCCGACATATTGCCTTGGGATAACGAGGGTGGCGTTGACTCTGAGGGCGGTGTTTCCACAGCGGATGAGGAGGCGATTTCCGAGTACGTGCGCGTGCACTGTACCGGCACACGCACGATCGCGGTGGACAAGTTCAACGATATTTTGGGTAGGGGGAACGGGGAATCACGTACACCTAAAAGTCAATTCATTGATTGCTTCACCCGTAGCTGAGTCAGTTTTTTATCCAGGAGCAGGCGGGTATGGCGGAGTAATTGACAGGTTGGGAAACCTTTGGTCAACAGACAATGATCCAGGTTGGGGAGGAAGGATGGTATGGTTGATTGCTCCGACTAACTATCCTCCTGTAGAAGGCACCAACTGGTTTGTGCTTTACCCGGGTGTGAATGCGTATGGGGTAGCAGTTGACCCTGTTTATCCGTACATCTGGCAGACGACAGGTGGCGAATATGTATTCCGCTGGCGGACAAATGGCGTGCCGGTAACCAACCAGAGCGGGTCTGTTAATTTGCATTTTCATGGCAATAATTCTTCTCAGGGTTTGGTGGTTGATGGAAACGGTCATGTATGGGTGGCTCATGCGATAGGCAGCACCACTGTGGGTCACTTGGATACGAATGGTAATTGGCTGGGCAATGTGCAGATGCGGCTGACGGGATTGCGTGGGGAATACTTCCCAAACACAAACTTTGCCGGCATACCAGCCCTGGTGCGCGTAGAGGCGCCCTTGGACTTTAATTGGGGTTACGGTTCCCCTGCACCAAGTGTACCCAGTAACTACTTCTGTGCCCGCTGGTTTGGCGTGCTTGAACCACGAGTTGAGGGCGAGCATGTACTTATCCTTAGCGCAGATGCAGGTGCTGCAGTACAGCTCACACTCGAAGGGCAGACGGTCTCGAGCAACTGGTGGGAAGAGCCTGGGCCGTACCCGGTCGAGTTATTCCTCACCAACTATCTATCCACCAACACAGCGTATTCATTGAAAGTCGAGTATATCGAGTTTACCGGCGAGGCGCGGGTGAAACTTTCATGGATCGAGCCGGGCCAGACAACACCGGTTGTTATACCGCCGGAGCGCTTCCAGCAGGTAGGCACGGGTCCTACAGGTGTATCTGTAGATGCTGCGGGCAAGATTTGGGCGGCAAATATCGGGACACATAACGTCATGCGGATTGACCCGAACGCAGGCCAAATTGTTCTTACCACCAACGTGGTCGGTGGAGTAACCAACATCATAACCAATCACGTCGGTTTGGTTGACATGGTGGTGGATTTGGGCGATGGCTCGTTTCATCCTGAGCCGTACAACCTGGCCGCAAGTCCGTACAACTACAGCGACATGACAGGGTTCAACAACCGCATTGTCAATCCCACACTTCAGCCGTATAAGGGGTATTGGATGGTGATCCACGACAGCGGTGTGCCCGAGCTGTGGTGGGATCGGATAAGCTGGGACGCAGCCGTGCCTGACGGCTGCAATATTGAAGTCTTTGTTCGGGCGAGCGACGATCGCTCAGCATTGGCTCGCCAGAGATTCCTGCAGGTGACGAATAACGTCGTAATACAAGAACTGCGAGGTCGGTACATTGAATTGCGGGTGGCTTTGATTCGGGATGATCCCACCAAACAACCCGTGCTCTACAGGCTGACCCTGCATGCGCAGTCAACAAGTTTCTTGCGTGCATGGCTGGATGATGCATGGGCGTATGAAACACAAGATGCTGAGTTTTACGCCGAGGTGTTAGCGCCCGAGCCAGTGAACTATTGGTGGTATATCAAAAGGCCTTGGACGAATGAGTTTGAGCTGGTGGTGGGAGCCAGTGGGCCGACGCTCACGTTGACCGGTGTAGATTTGTGGGATGATTGGACGGAGGTTAGTGTGCTTGTGAGCAACGCGGCAGGGGAGACGGTGTGGTTAGGTCCGGCAACGCTATCGGTGTATCCAATGCAGATTGCAATTCCTGGTTCAGGGACGATGGGAGTGGCGAGTCGGTATCCGGCCACAATTCATGTGCGTGGGATGCCGACGAATCTTGCCAGTGTGCAGGTCACACTATATTACCTTTCGCATAAGCGTCCGGATGACCTGGACATATTGTTAGTAAGTCCATCGGGCAAGAAGATTATGCTCATGAGTGATGCGGGAGGGAATACGGCGGTCACCAACGTGACCCTTGTGTTTGATCAGGTTTTTACCAACAACCCCCAGATGAGGATCTGATATGGTCCTGGCAGACGCATTATTTTCGGCCCGCCAACTATGGGACGCCGGGGGAGACGCAGTTACCTGGGGCGCCTCCGGGGCCGTATTCGACTGACCTTTTTGAGCTTGTGGGTGACGATCCTAACGGTGTGTGGGAGTTGTACATTTATGACGATAGCACTGGAGATACAGGAGTATTGTTAGGCTCATGGTGGCTAGAATTTACGTTTCAGTGAGAGGGTGTGGATTGAGAAGCATGAAGTTTGCAATGGGAATAGGAAAGGAGCGAGTTATGAACAGATGGAAAGTGGCTTTAATTGGTGGAGCAGTCGGTGTTTTGGTTCAGTGCTGTGGTTTCAGTCAAGGTGCGCTTACGTTTTCTGGTTGGGTAGATCCGTATGGCACGCATGGCACCAACTACTACGAGCAGGGTTTTTGGTTTAGGGTTGTGGTTCCGACGCCGGGAGCGGGTTCGCCCTCGCACGACGGGATGGTCATTGTGCCTGCGATTACCACGCCAGCGAATATTCCATATAACGACACGCCTTATATGCTGTTCTTTCGATAGTTCAGTCCGGACGATTATGTAGCATTTAGCTTGATAAATGGCATGGGTTTCGGGCTGGTGTCGGTCCAGCTAGCGGATCCGATGTCTCCGTCTTATACGAACCTGCCGATAAGTTTTGTTGGTTTTAAGGCGGGTGGGCTGGTAGTGACGAACACGTTTATAACGCCTGGTGGAGGGGCTAACAGGCTCATTAGGTATGATTTTCCTGAGGTATTCAGAGATGGTTTGTTGTGGGTGGAAATCCATGCTGATCGTTGGGCGATGGACAATTTGGTCTGGGTGCCTGAGCCAGGGGTTAATGTTATGTGGATTTTGGGTATTTTCGTGGGATTGCAAGTCCTTACACGGGGGAAGGGTGGTAAAAGCTAATAAACTGGCTTTGTCGCGGAAACTGGCTTTGTCGCGGACTTTGGTTGGGTAAGGATGAGCACGTGCTAGCATTGTTGGATCGTTTCGGAGTACCTTAGGATTGTATGAGACGGGAAGGAATATGAGTTTGTTTTGCATAGTCCTAATAAGTTGGGTTGGCAATTGAGATACGCCGATCAGTGCGGTGGGTTAAGCTACGTGCCATATATAAGAATACTCATCCGACTATGAGGGATAAAAAGGTGGGTTTGTGGGGAGCTTGTTTTGCAGAATTTCCCGCACGGATTAATTTGCAGGTTTTCTGGCAAAATTTTTTTGGCTGGTACGGCCTATTTGAAGATTTAGCGCGAGTTTTATTAGTTAAGATGTGTGTAGGGTAAAAGTTTGTTCCCCAGTGAGCCGATTGGTTGCGTGGGTGATTTTATGTTCTAGTGTTAGAAGATTCGTCCGACGGCAATGCCAATTACACTAAGGGGGCCTTGGTCTTCGAGTGATTCAGTAGCCTGGTCGAGTTTTTGGAGGGTTAATTTTGCATTGTTGTAGAGGGATGGGTCGTTGACGAGTCGGCCAGCGGTTCCTACACCTTGATTGATCTTTTGGAGGATTTCTTTAAGGGTAGTAGCGGATTCGGTAGCTTCCTTGTAAAGAGTGTCGTCGTTGAATAATTTCCCGATTGTGCCTTGACCTGTGGTGACGTTAGTTATGGCGAGTCGAACCTCGGTGAGGGTTAGTTTGATGTCCTCTCCGATTGAACCGAGGTTAGATACGATATTAAGTGTTGAGTGGTAAAGAGAGGGGTCAGACACTAGGAGGCCGATGGTGCCTTGTCCTTCTGCAATTTGTCTAGTGATATTGCTAATGTTTACGAGAGAGGCGTGTAATGGAGCTTGGTTTTGTTTGAAGAAGTCCACTAAGGGGCCGAGCAAGTTATCGATTTTTTCGCCGGTGAAGCTTTTGGTTAGATTTTCGATGCCAGACACCGCATTGTCTAGTTTGGACATGATGGTGTTGAAATCTGGTTGTTCAATTGTGGATATAACTCCATTAGGCTCTAAGTTAGGAGCCTCCGGTGAACCGAAATCGATGTGCACATAGTTTTGTCCCATCAAACCGGTAAATCTGATCGACGCTTTGCTATCTGTTTTTATGTTTATCCCGGGACTGATTTTCATTGTGACCTTAATTTTGTTGCCTTCGAATTGGATTTTTTCCACGCGTCCGATTGTGATGCCTCCCATTTTGACTGGAGCACCTTCAGTAAGTTCACGGGCGGACTCGAAGTATGCGTGGAGGTAGTACCCTGGTCGTAGGATTTCGAAACTCCCAATGGTTTCTAAAATGATAAACGCTACGCTTGCGCTAAGCGCAACGAACACACCGAGTTTTGTTTCAAGGGTGCTTTTCATGGCTTTCGACGATTTCTGAAAGGTTAATTTCGATGTTAAGGAATCGTTGGACCTCCGGGTTAGGTGACATTTTTACTTCGACGGGTGTACCCATAGCTAGGATACGCCCTTGGTATAAAAGAGCAATTCGGTCGGCAATTGCAAAAGCTAGGTCGCGGTCGTGGGTCACAACAATGGAAGTAGCGCCCAGCTGTTTTCGTAGTTTGACGATTTCGCCTGCGATGATAGCTGCGGAAATGGGATCCAGCTCGCTGGTAGGTTCGTCATATAGGATTAGCTGGGGTTCCATGACAAGTGCTCGTGCGATTGCGACGCGCTTGCGCATTCCCCCCGAGAGTTCGGATGGGAATTTCTCTTCCACGCCTGTTAACCCAACCAACCTGAGTTTTTCCGTGACGATACGGCGGATTTCCTGGGGGGGTTTTAGTCGGTGTTCGCTCAGATACAAACCTACATTTTCAGCCACAGTAAGTGACTCAAGTAAGGCTGCGGTCTGGAAGACCATTGCAATCCGATATTTTCTTGATTCGAGGCATGAATCCAGCGCTTCGCCGTTTAAAGTTATGGTTCCTTGTTCGATTGGTTCCAGTCCTACGATATGTTTTAGGAGCACGCTTTTTCCACTGCCGCTTGGACCCATGATTACGAAGATTTCCTCGGGGTAAACCTCGAATGATACGCCTTTTAAGACGGGTTCCGGGTTGTTTTTAAACCGTTTCCAGAGGTCTTTTACTCGGACGCTGATACCATGCATTGTTTGATCTTGGTTCATTCGAGATATTGAAGAAATCGGCTCAGAACGTAATCGCATATCAGAATCAGCACGATTGAATTTACTACTGCTTTTGTGACTGAGCGGCCGATACCCCGAGGTCCGCCTATAGTGGTCAGTCCTTGATGACAGCAAACTATGCCTATCATAATAGCGAAGCAGAAGCTTTTGAAAAGCCCGTTTGCTAAGTCAGAGAAATCCACAGCTTGTCTGAGCGATTCATAGTACAATTGTGTGGGGACTCGGATTTGTTCATTAATAGAAGCTACTAAAGCGCCTCCCAGCCATCCGACAAGAATGGAGAACAATGAGAGAATGGGCAAAGCAATGGCTACTGCTACGACCCGTGGTAACACAAGGAAGTGAACAGGGTCGATGTACATTGTTCGGAGGGCATCGATTTCCTGGTAGACCTTCATGGAACCCAGTTCCGCGGCAATTGCCGAACCGTTGCGGCCAGCGATTAAGATAGCCATCATTACAGGGGCGAATTCCCGGCACATGGATACGCCCACGATTGATCCTAGTACTCCTTCCAGGCCGCGTTCAGCAAGCAATGGACCGGTTTGGAGGGTTAGTACGCCTCCGATAAAAAATGAAAGGATGCATACCATCAGGAGGCTGGTATGACCGATCTCATAAAGCTGGTCTATCACTTTCAGTCGTTGGCGCCATACCAAGGGTAGCGCCTGGACCGTCCTTAAGAGTAAAATGACTAATTCGCCAATGTTACGGAACATTGTTGGCAAAAGGATCCTTTAGGATATCGTATCTTATGGCGCTTGAATTTCCACAATTATTGCGACCGGGTAGATCGGTGTGATGCTGCATAGGATGAGGGGGAGTTTTAATTCGCCACACAGGTAAGTGAAGGAGTTTAAGTTGACGTTCATTTTCTTTTCGAGTCCACTGGATCAGCCCGAACAGCCAGGACCAATTTTGTTGTGATCCAACTTTATTGTGCCGATACAGACCAAGCAATGCCACGGTTTGGCTGGTCGATTCGCTACCAGATACAGAACTGGTAAAAATCGACCAGAACGGTGCGTAGTTTCTTTCGATGCTTTTTGAGAACCCAAGAATAGGTTCCAACGGAGAAATAATTCTTAAGCTCCAAGTGTTGGTTTCGGATCGATTCCAAGAAAACACTGGCCACAGATGGCGGCTTATTGAAGTGGTGTGCGAGATCGTATTCGATTTTATTGATTGCTTGTATAGGAAAAACAAGACTTGGTCCTTCTGGAGAATAGTCGAGTCGGTTTCGGTGACTTCTTTCTTGTGTAGGGGCCACATGAACCAGGAGTAATGCGAGTTTGACCGCACCGTTTCGGCGAAAATTGGCAAAATTCGTGTTTGGCGGGTGCCGTTACCGGTTGAAAACTTGATTAATGGCCAAAGGATCTCGAATTTGTTTAGGGTGCCCTGTTGGTTGTATCTTAGTGTTGGGCCTATGGGCCAAAGGTAGGTGTGTTGGGTTTCGGGGCCAATTTGCCAATTCGCATAGAGTGGGAGAATCGCATTAAATAGGAGATTACTTCCCGGACCAAGGTCGCTTTGGTAGTGCCAAAAGATCGGCCATAGGAAGAATTCTGTTCTGTACCCAGGTGACTTCGCAAGTTCGCCGTACGTGTTTGTGTATGAATAAGCGTGTTTCGTTTCGACTCCGATTATTGGCCAGAATTGCCAACCGTGGAGCTCGCGTCCGTCGCGGACGTGAAACACAGGGGGTAGAGCATTCCAAGTTGTCATGTAGGTAGTGGTGACAGTGTTTGAGCCAGCTGGGTTGTATTGTAACTCGTCATGCATTCGCTTGATTGTGCGGACGTAGAATGGCCAAGCGAAAAACTCGATTTCGGCTCTTAGGAAACGGTTTTTGATTCTACCTCCAATGGGCCAAAAAGCTAGGTAATCCTCATTTGGACGAGGGCTTTTTTGGAAGAATATGAAAGGAAACAGGGTAAATTTTTTTGTAGTGTCGGTCTCGTCAGCTGGGGCGCGGATACCGCGGAGGATTTGCAAAAACTGCCATTTTGAGTGGGGTCCCGCTTGATCATATGTGAATAGGGGATAAAGGACGTCAATTTCTTTTCGAGTTAGGGAGCAGTCTGTTTCTATCGAAAAAAATGGGCGCAAGGCTAAAAGGTGGCGTTCACCAACGTGGCGAGCCTCAAATATCGGGTCAAGATGGATAGAGGAGATAGGTTGGGTCTCAGGGTCATTTAGCGGAGAGGGCCGGCCAGAAATGGCAAATAGGCTCAGGAGGGCGAATACAAGCAGGACTGCTACAGTGTATTTGCAAACCCTGGATTCCATTTAATTTAGTTTGTTTTTTTAAGTAGATGTTGGTTGGGTAAAAATGCATCAGTTTGTTTGCCCGGTCCCAAAAAATAAGCGCAAATGATGGGGTCTGGGTTATTTGGTGATCCCGTCATGGCTAGCGCAGCGCCTTTGCAACCCGCACCACATTGTTTGCCAAACTTAATGCATTGCTGGCATTTGGTTGGGTTGGTCTGCATTAGCTTATTACCACGATCGAAGATTGTTTTAAGCGGTTCGGTAGCAGCGTTCCCAAGGTGGAACGGTTTGTAGTATTTGAAGTGTCCGCATGGCACCACAATACAATCCCAGCCAATTGAGAAATGGGAACGACCGGCTGTGCATTCGCCACCTGTGATTGATTCTTCTACATAGAATTCGATTTTTGGTTTGTATGCTTGTACCACCTCGTTGATGATTTTTAGTGCTTCGCACCATTGCTTCAATTCCATGTCCAGGAAGTGGAGGTGTTTGTGGCCGCGGCCTACTCCTATAAACCTGTCCACGTAGATCTCCTGTACGCCTTCCCGAATGGCCAGTTCCACATATTTGTCAAAGACACGCCAGTTAAGGCGGTTGACAATGAACATGAAAAGCACGGGAAAGTCTTTTGTCAGGAATAGTTCCACACCTTTCATTGCCTTGTTAAACGATCCTTTACCGCGGATTGTGTCGTTAATGGTGTCATTGGGGCCGTCTAGCGACACTGCAATAGAGACGTCTGGATTGCAGCTTTTAAGCGTTGTCACAGTTTCGTGGTTTATGGTAGTAGCGTTTGTGTTGAGGATTACTGGGAGACCTATGGACTTGGCGTGTTCAAGGACTTCCCACAGATAGGGGTAAAGAAAAGGTTCCCCACCCACAATGTCAAATGCGTATGGTTGAAATTCCAATAGTTGATCCATCCATGATTTTACCAGGTTTGGTGGGATGTCTATTGGTTGGTATTCCCCAGCTGAAGCATAGCAGTGGATGCACCGGAGGTTACACCGGCTGGTTATTTCACATTCGATGGTACCGAGCTTTCTCATATGACAATAAAGACTGTGGCATTTCCCCCGGTTGGAGGCAAGGGCTTAGGAGATGAGGGAAGGGAAGGGTTAATTTGCAGTTAATTTTTTACTTTTTCTTGAAGGCTCTGTGACAGCCTTTAGCCATTTTGGGGTTGCAAGGAGGCCCGATACCACGGCACCGTCGAGCATTCGTAATTCACCGCTGACGTTTTCTTTAAGCAAATTATCGATTTCTGCGGCTGGGGGAGGCTGTAGATTGCGGTCTGAAGCCACTATGAAGCCCATCGCGCATAGGAAACTAGGCACATAGCTGAGGTAAGGGATTCGGTATTTGAATGCTCGGCCTAAACCGTTCCATACCTTTCCGAAACCTGTTGTTACGGATGGAGCTACTAAACCGGTGTGTGTAACAAATACGCCGCCGCGGTTGAGTATCCGTTTGACCATTCGGTAGAACTCAGGTGAGTAAAGCTTTTCTGCAAGGCCACCATCGGTTGGATCAGTAAGATCGGAAATGATTACGTCGAAACACGCCCGCGCTTTTCGAACGTATTTTAGTGCGTCGTCGATAATTACCTCGCTTCGTGGGTCATCGAAAGAACCCTGGTGCAGTTGTGGCATATGTTCTTTGCATGCTTTTACAACCTCTGCATCGATGTCCACCATGACTACTTTCTGCACGGTTTTCCATCGTAGTGCTTCACGCATGGTTGCTCCTTCACCGCCGCCAAGGATTAGCACTGTCTGTGGTTTACCATGCAAGATCATCGGAATTTGCACCAACGGTTCGTGATATAGGAATTCGTCGGAGGTGGAAGATTGGCATACGCCGTCTAACACAAGCATCCGCCCGTATTGCGGCGTATCCACAATAATGAGTTCTTGGTATTGAGTTTGTTTTTTAACAACCAGGCGGTCAAAAACGCGCCCGATAGCTTCGTATGGTGTGGGGAATTCCCACAGGCAAGTGGTAGGATGCGGGCTCATGGGGTCAGTGAGTTAATTTAGGGTTGTCGCGCAAACACTTGGTTTTTTCTGCTCAGGTTCTGGGAAAGGTGTGATTTTAGAACCGCGTTTAACTTTTTTGATTGTGTAGTCTTCAGGTTTGAACACCTGAAGTAAGTGATCGACGGCGATTTTAGCGCTTTCTGGCGAACCGCATGTGAACACGTCCACAGCGCAATAACCGAACTCGGGCCATGTATGAACTGAGATGTGCGATTCAGATATTAGCCCGATTGCGGTCACCCCCTGTGGCGAGAACTTATGCGTCGCCAGATTCAATAGAGTGAGTCCGCCTCGCTCGACCGCCGTTTTAATGGCGTCAGCGATCAGGCCTTCATTGTCCAACACGTCAACCGGACAATTGTACATTTCCAGAATGTAGTGAGTCCCGATCATATATACCTCCTTATGGTTGATGGTTTTAGACCTCACCTACACCCTGGCCGGCCCCGTGCCGGCCTGATGACGCTCAAGCCGAGCGCCGTCGACCCTTTAGTATGCTAATTTAAAATAAGAAATTTGCAACTAATGCAACACATTTTTTGCGTTTTGCGCCGAAAATTTTTGATTTTCTCGAAGGGGGCCTATAAGGGAAGCTCTTCACGATTCACAGTAAACGTAGCTATGGTGCATTACGCAAAACAAGGCGCTTGTAAAGGGGATTGGAAGGAAAAAAGATTGTGCGTGGTTTAATAATAGCTACGCGCAGCGATGTGCGTTGGTTCTCCAGGGCAGCGCTGGTCCTTTTAGTCGTTCGGCGGGAACATCTAACAAATGGCGTTGGCAACTCGACGGTTTGGATAGTAAACGGTGGGTCGATTTTCAGATGATGTGCGTGTGCCTGCGCGAACCAATAGGCTGACACGGTAGAAGCGCACGATAGAAGTTTTGGGTTTTGGAGGCATTGTTTCGGGACAGCCAGATGGAGAATCGGCTGATTAAGAGATGGCAGAGTTTTTACGCGTGGGCATCGGTGAACATTTCATGCAGGGCGTTTTCGGTGGTGGGTAGGCCTGCCCCACAGCGTTGGGGAAAGGTTCGGGATGGGCTTAATCAAGTCTGGATATCGAAGACAGTTTGGTTTCCTTGATCTTTAGATGTTTAATTGTAAAGATTTGCCCGAACCCGGTTTCCCAACTCTGTATGCGTTTGGAAGAGCAGATCAACGAACTCGAGAGTGCGTTAGACAGTTTTCAGGAGACGACGCGACGTGACGCGTTGCAGCGATTGCATGAGCTAGCTATAAAGCACGGGCTTTATCCAGAGCCACGCCCGTACGTGAACTTACATTGTCACACGTTTTATTCTTACAATGCTTACGGCTATTCCCCATCGAAGTTTGCCTGGTTGGCGCGCCGGCGCGGGTTGATGGTGGCAGGGATTGTTGATTTCGACGTGTTAGATGGGATGGAAGAGTTTCTTTGGGCGGGTGAGCTTTTGGGGTTGCGAACCGTTGTCAGTCTTGAGTCTCGTGTGTTTGTGCCTGAATTTGAAACGCGGGTTATAAACTCCCCTGGCGAGCCTGGCGTTGCATATCACATGGGCGTAGGATTTACCACTCCGCCAAGAACTGAATTTAGCACTCGATTTTTAGAATTAATGCGGTACACGGCTCAGCAGCGGAATCGTGAGCTGTTAGAGCGGGTCAACGCGTACCTAGATCCTGTAGTATTGGACTACGATAAGGACGTTTTGCCTTTGACGCCGCGAGGCAACGCTACGGAACGCCACATATGTGCAGCATATGAGAGGAAGGCAATGGAAATTTTCCCGGATCCAGCGAGTCGGAGTGAGTTCTGGCGTCGTAAGCTTGGGCAGTGCCCACCCGACAGTGTTACATTGCAAAATTTGATTAGGGCCAAAACGATGAAACGTGGTGGTGTTGGGTATGTTCAACCCACACCGCGCTCGTTTCCGGTTATGAGTGAGATGAATAAGTTCATTTTGGAATGTGGAGCCATCCCGACGCTTGCATGGTTGGACGGCACCTCTGAGGGTGAGCAAGCAATTGAGGAGCTGTTGGCCGTGGCAATGGAAAGCGGGGTAGCTGCCGTAAACATCATCCCAGACCGCAATTACACGCCCGGGGTAAAAGATCAGAAATTACAAAATCTATTCGACTTTGTGGCTTTGGCAGAGAAATATCAGTTGCCAGTGATTGTGGGTACTGAGATGAATGCGCCCGGAAACAAGTTTGTGGATGCGTTTGAAACGGATGAATTACGACCGCTGGTGCCTATTTTTTTGAAGGGAGCGTACATTGCGTATGCCCATACGATACTACAACGTTATTGTGGAATGGGATATTTAAGTGACTGGGCGAAAAGGCATTTTGCCTTGAAATCGGAAAAAAACCAATTTTACGAGCAGGTAGGGAAATTGACGCGGCCAGAAAAACAGGCGTTGTTACGTGGCTTGTCGCAAACTTTTACCCCGGCTACTATCTTGCAAAATTTGTCAGAGTGGTTTGGAAATTAACTTTACGCGCAAAAAATGAAGATTCCGGAAACACAACATGCCATTCAACTAGTTGGTCCTGACCAACTAATTCTAAACACACGGAAACCTGTGCATAAGCCGGGACGATTCCAGATACTTTGTAAGGTTGAGGCTTGTGGCTTATGTTTTTCGGATCTGAAGCTGTTGAAACAGTTTTCTGCGCACCCACGAAAGGCCTCTATTGTAACCGGCATTGATCCAAAGGCGTTGGAAGAAATGCCTCATTATGTGCCTGGGGAAAAACCAACGGTGCCAGGCCACGAAGCTGTTGTCCGTGTGGTATCAGTGGGGGAACACGTGGTCCGTTATAAACCAGGTGAAAGATACTTAGTGCAAACTGATTATCGGTGGTTACCTACACCACAGAGTAATTCGGCGTTTGGTTACAATTTTGAAGGCGGTTTGCAGGAATACGTGCTAATGGATGAACGTGTTATTACTGCACCGGATGGTGAGTCGATGCTTATACCGGCTCCGGAGGAATTATCTGCTTCAGCTATTGCGCTATGCGAACCTTGGGCATGTGTGGAAGATGCATATTCGGAAGCTCAACGCACTGGGTTTAAGTCGGACGGTAAGATGTTGGTGGTAGGGGGTGGACCGTTGCCATTAGACAAAGCGATGCGGTGTAAGCCAGACCAGCTTCCAGAGGGACAATTTTCAGACATTGTTTATTACGGGAGTGACCCGGATGTGGTGGAACGGTTATTCAGTTTGCTCTCGGCTGGAGGGTTGATTGTGATTGTCCAGGGGAACAGGCAGTTTGGACGGCCCGTAACTGTTCCCATTGGTCGGATTCACTACGGTGGGCTTAGGGTCGTAGGCACCCCAGGGACTGATTATGAAGAAGCGTTGCGGGTTATTCCCAGATCACCTGAGCTGCGGCAAGGCGATGTGGTCCATGTGATTGGGGCAGGTGGGCCTATGGGTACCATGCATGTAATTCGGGCAATTTCCCAAGGCGTAGTACGACATATTTACGCAAGCGATTTGAGCGAGGAACGACTTCAATTGCTGAATCAGGTCGCCGGACGGTTAGCAGCAGAAAAAGGGATTGGGTTCACAGCATATAACCCCAGCCTCACCCAAGTTCATACTAGCTTCAGTTACATTGTTTTGATGGTGCCTGTCCCATCCTTGGCTGCAGAGGCGGTCAATTTTGCGGCCGAAGGCGCAATCATAAATGTGTTTGCTGGAATACCTGCGGAGAAGACCGCAGCTGTGGACCTGGACGCTTATATCCGGAAACGGTGTTACTTTGTAGGCACAAGCGGATCAACCCTCCAAGACATGAAAGTTGTGTTGGATAAGTTACGGCTTGGCATGCTCGATACCAATATTTCGGTGGCCGCCATTAGCGGACTCGATGGTGCCATCGATGGCATCCGCGCTGTGGAGAAAAATTTGATCCCCGGGAAGATTATTGTGTATCCATTTGCGAAAGGATTGGGATTGACGCCCTTATTCCAGCTCAGTGGCGAGTTGGCCTCTGTAGGTTCCAAATTAAATGGTGGGCTTTGGAATGCAGAGGCTGAGCGAGAACTCAAACGAATATTTGCCGAACCATGAACCGTACACTCGAAAACAAGATTGCTGTTGTGACTGGCGGTGCTCAGGGCTTAGGCCACGAGATATCTCGGCGCTTGGCCCGTGAAGGATGCCATGTAGTAGTTGCTGATCTAAAGCTTGCCCAGGCCGAAGACACGGCTCGGCAAATAATGGCTGAAACTGATTGCCGGGCCATCGCAGTGCCCACAGACGTTACCAATGAAGATCAGGTGAGGGCATTGTTCGACCGGGCAGTAGCTGAGTTTGGCCGGGTGGACGTGGTGGTTGCGAACGCGGGGATTTTAATTGCTGAACCTATTACGGAAGCTGACCTTAAAAATTGGCGTGCTGTAATAGAAGTGAATCTTATCGGTAGTTTTCTCACTATGAAATACGCCTGCCGAATAATGAAACAACAACGGAGTGGTTCAATAATCCAGATAAATTCCAAAAGTGGCAAACGGGGCAGTGCGGCCAATAGTGCATATGCTGCGAGCAAGTTTGGAGGTATTGGCCTGGTTCAAAGTGTAGCTTTAGAAATGGCACCATACGGTGTGCGATGCAATGCGGTTTGTCCTGGTAACTTGTTAGATTCGCCACTTTGGACTGATTCCGAAAAAGGACTCTTGGTGCAGTACCTTCGTGCGGGCAAAGTCCCGGGTGCAAAAACGATCGAGGACGTCCGCCAATTTTATCTCAACCAGGTGCCAATGAAGCGGCCTTGTACGTACGATGATGTCTGTAATGTAGTGGTGTTTCTTGCTTCAGATGCGTCTGCGTATATAACCGGAATCGCTATAAGTGTCACAGGCGGCCAAGAAATGAACTAGTTCAACAATTGGAACCCTTATGCGAAACGAACGAATTCAGTCCCTAATTAAACTTTCACACGAACTTGGTGTGGAAGAACGTGGTTTGGCGATTTTAGGCGAAGGCAACACCTCCGCCAAAATCGATGACCAGACGTTTCTTGTCAAAGCCAGTGGGACCAGCCTCAGCACCCTTACAGAAAACGACGTGGTAGAATGCAGATTCGATAAAGTTTTGCCTCTGTTGGACAAGGATGAATTGACAGATGTGGACGTTGATCGGGTGTTACTGGATGCGCGAGTGGACAAAAACGCACGCAAACCTTCTGTAGAAACAATATTTCATGCGTATCTGTTAACGTTGCCAGGGATAAATTTTGTTGGTCACACCCATAGCATTACAGTCTGCCAAATAGTCTCTTCACCCCGCGCACGCGAGTTTGCGGAAAATAGACTTGCCCCAGACGAAATTGTATGTTGCGGAGTTGCGTCGGTGTACGTGCCGTATACGGATCCGGGTTTGTATTTAGCAAAGGCCATTCGTGCTCACACCGAAGAATTCATTCGGAAATATCAGCGGCAACCACGCCTGATTTTGATGCAAAACCACGGAATGATAGCTTTAGGCCCTACATGGCAATCTGTGCTAGCAACTTCTCTGATGGCTGAGAAAGCTGCGCGGATTTTCTTGGGTGCCAGCTTGCTTGGAGGGCCAACGTTCCTCCCGAAGGATACAATCTTGCGTATTGCTGGCCGACCAGACGAATTATATCGACAACGCGCAATGGGTTTGTAATTGGCCATGGAATCGATCAGGGGTCAAAAAGCAATTCTAACTGGTGCCAGTCGTGGAATTGGCCGGGCCATCGCAGAAGCACTTTTGCAGGAAGGCGTGCAATTGATTGTGCTCGGCCGGAACAAACCTGCAGACTTGGCTTGTGAGTTTCTCGAATGTGACGTCTTTGAGGTTGAGCGTTTACCGCAAGTAGTTGATATGGCCATTCAACGGTTGGGTGGAGTCGACATCTTGATTAACAATGCGGGCGTATTCCTTGAAAAGCCAGTGCCTGAGATTGAAATTTCTGAGTGGGAAAGGACAATGCGCATCAACCTTACGGCACCTTTTGTTATAACCCGCGAGGTATTCAAAGTCATGCGTGAGCAGCGTCGAGGTCGGATCGTCAACATAGTAAGCACTTCTGGCCTGCAAGGGTACGTTTATCAATCCGTTTACTGTGCGAGTAAGCATGGACTGTTGGGGTTTGCTCGGGCGGTCGCCTTGGAGGCCAAACAGTATAACGTGCATGTTTATAATGTATGTCCAGGCGGAGTTGACACCGAATTTTTTAAAGGCACTTTTTTGGCTGAACGGTTGAAAGGCCAACCGCTAATCAAACCCTCCGACGTGGCAGAGACCGTGGTCTTTCTGCTTAAGAGTGCTGGTAATGTGGACATACCAGAGGTGGTGATCCGACGGTTTACAGCGGGCTGAAAAACCGAAAGCTTCTGAGTTGCTGATGAAAAGTGGAAGATCTAATTGCCGTTTGCACCCTTGATGTTCATCTGTAGAGACCTGAGGTCTTGCAGATCCAACTCGTCTTTAGCGCGTGAACCAATATTAAGACCTTTTTTACTGGTACGCCATTTGCGGTATTCAACGTGACCATCGGCAAAGGTGAGGTTCGCACCGCAATGGTGTCTGTCTGCCGGCACGTCCAACCAGTAATCCCGCCATGCAGAGCTTAAGGGGATGACTCCAAACGTTGAATCCCAAATTGTGTCTTCGTGGGTATCGATAAAGACAAACAATACGCTCGGCCGACGTATCTCGTTCTCTTTTTTGAAATGGTCAGCAGAACGACAGAAGATGCTATTACTCATGTTGTAACTTCTGTTGCGGGGTTTGCCTGGGTGATCTTTCACAGTGGATCTATCGGCTGGGCACCGGTAAATGGCCGGAGACCGGTTGTATATGAACAGCACCGAGACCGTTTCGTCAATTGGATCCGGATCCAGAGGGGCAATAGATTTACACCAGGTTTCAGCATCTTCGCCCAAACGTGGGTTCGGGTTACCTCCCACATCCACCAAATACACAAAGTTATTTGGTGGAAGATACCCCTCGTTGTCATGGGTGTATTGGTGCCAACACAGTTGCAACTGGTGCAGGTTATTTTTACACGCAGCGGTGTACACACGGTGTTTAGCTCGGACCAAAGCCGGCAGTAACAACCCCGCGAGTATCGCAATTACAGCAATCACTACAAGTAGTTCCACTAGCGAAAACCCCTTATTCCCTTGACGCTGGGGGCTAGTTTGGAGCACTGGGTTCCACATCGGGTGATACTACTGTATGCCTAAAAAGTGATCTCTGCAAGGGGGTAAGCGGTGGATACACGAATCTCGGAGAGGCCTCTTCGTTAATCTCAGGGGCCTTGCTGTGTTAGGCTGGACGTCCCTAAACTGTGGATTGGGCCAGGAGTCGACCGTATTTCCAGCTAAAAACCAGCATCCAAAAGGCCTGTGTTAATAAACCCAAGGACATCAAGTTTAAGGTGGATAAGGTGAGAGTGTAGGATGTGCATAGGTCGCAACGGTTGAGAGTGGGGCCACCTCTGTGTGAGGGGCACACAAAAGACTTTGCGACGATTGCAAACCAGTACAAGACGATTGGGAATTGAACCGGCGTGACCAGGTCCTAATTAACCGTTTCTGTAAAAGCGGAGGTTTTGAAGTCACTCTTTTGGGCGACGAAGTCTGCCTCACGGGAATTTTCTTAAATTTTCCAACGCACGGGGTTTGGTTTTGAAGGAACTCAAGGCACGTCAAGGTATCCGGCGTGTGCTTTAGGTTGTGCCGGCACACCTGTTGGACCAGTGGCAACGTGAGATGAGTGATTGGTTCCTGGAGGATTTTGTCCTGTTACAGGGTGGGACGCTAAAGGGTTTGTACGCGGTGGACTTCTTTGTTCGTAATCCTCGTAATCCACAGGTATCGATTTCGCTGGATTTAGAAAAGCAGAACGATGCTACGGATTATTCTCCTTTTGGTTCTACTGTTTTAGTAGCCACCGCGGTAACGCGGGTGGATTGTGTTGTGTGCTGTGGTCACCGCGGTGTCAGGGGGACTATCGAACTCTCGGGGTGGAAGGTTCCGGCAGCCAACGCCTGCGGCTATGGTGAGGCGGTGGATTTTCGAACTCTTAGGGCTGATATTTCAGCCAGCAGCTACTACGCTGGAGATCGAATCAGTTCGGTGTTGGGTACCCTGTCAAGGTAGTATAAGTCGGAAGAACTGGTTCGTGATGATTGGTAATGACATTACCCAGTTGGTGCCTTCTATGTATGGGTTGCCGGATACAATAGTCCATTGGTTTTGGATGAGATCGCCAGTTTGTTGGAGGTACCACAGACCGGCGTTTGTAGGCCACTTAATTAGGATTCGATTGTCGGGGGCAAGCTCAATGGAAAGTCTTGGTCGGACTCCAACTATTTCAGGCTTTGCGTAAAGCATTGCGATGGAAGAGCGCGGTACGCTGTTGACCAGGTCAAACCTGCCACCTACGAGGATACGATCGTTGGAAAGCCACTTGATTGTTTGGATTTCGCCAACTTGAGCATCAAGGTAGAAGGTGATTCCACGCAAGGCATAACCAAAGGATAAATCTACCGTACCGTCTGGTTCGAGTCTGGCGATGCCAATTCGGCTCTGTCCATTGACGATGGTGAAGGAACCGCCAATTAGGATGCGTCCATCGGGCTGGATTTCCATAGCCGATACGGTTCCCGGACCCCACTCAGTATAAACTCCACCGGGCGCGAAACCCGTATCGAGGGTCCCGTCAGGATTTAGACGTGCAATCCCACTGCGTGGAATACCGTTGACCGCGGTAAAGAACCCAGCCACAAGGATCTTATCGTCTGGTTGCACCTTTACGGCATCGATCTGGAACCACCCTGGCTCAAACAAGACATTAAACGTAGTGTCGAGCGTACCATCTGGATTAAGTCTGGCAAGATTAGTTCGGGACACATTGTTTACTCTGTCAAAGAATCCGTAGACGATGATTTTGCCGTCGGATTGATAAGCCATGCCTTTAGCGGTATGCCATGCTTCGCCAATCATTGGTGTGAACCATGGGTCGAGCGAACCGTCAGGGTTTAACCGTGCCATGTTTTGCCGTGGAACGTCGTGGAATTTGCTAAATGTTCCGCATACGAGGATTTTGTTATCGTTTTGGATTAAAATGTCCTGGATGATTGGGTATGGTCCGTCGGCACCTGTGAGCCCGGAAGCGAATTCTGTGTCGGGGGATCCGTTGGGATTAAGTAGTGCGATGCATTGCAGGTTAGGGCCGGGTGTTCTGGGGAGAGTGAATTGGCCAGCCACAAGGATTTTTTCGTTGGTTCGTACGAGGAGTTTCAACACGGATGGGTATTCGTTTTCACCAACGTACAGAGGCCTTATCGTGGGTACAAAATTCGTGTCAATTTTACCAAAGCGGTCGAGCCGGATGACAGAGTTAACTGGGGTGTCTTGTGCATGAGTGATGTAACCGCCTGCTAGGTATGTTCCGGTAGGTTCTTCTGCCACGGTGTAGACGGTGGCACGATCATAATGTGTCCATAATCCCACTGGCCCATAACAGAATTCTTTGCACACGTGTCCTGTGAGGGTAAGCTCTGCAACCATTGGACGGAGGTACTCGCCCATCTTCTGGAAACCACCAGCTACAATGATCCCACCGGAGTCGGTAAGCAAGCAATCGTAGACAGGCCCCCAGTTTTGAGGCGGAATAAACGTTGGGTCCACGGAACCATCGGCAGATATTATTGCCACGTTTGTACGGGGAATCTCATTGAGGAAACAGAATTGGCCACCTACAACGATTCTTGAATCGGGAAGGGCCTGGCACACGTAGATAGTTGCGTAAGGCCATTCGCCAAGTGGATACGTGGCATTGCATACAAAGCTTTCATCCAGGGACCCGTCCGGATTCAGTTTTGCCAGGCTTTGCCGTAATTGACCGTTAACTGACTCGAAGCAACCGCCTATAAGGATTTTCCCATCAGGTAAAGGTAAAATGTGGTAGACGGTTTTTTCGGCGCCTTGGCACAAGGACAATCCTTCGCCGAAACTAGTGTCCAGTTTTCCGTCCGGGAGTAACCTTGCGATTGCGTTCCTGGGGTGGTCGCCGAAAGCGGAGAAGGAGCCGCCAATTAGGATCCGGCCATCCTCGCAGAGAGCAATAGCGTGGACCTCACCATTTGGCCAGCCGTCTGTACACCCAAATGTTGGATCGACAGAGCCGTTGGGATTAAGTCGTGCAATGTTTGTACGTGGCATACCATTAACGAAATCGAAACGACCTCCAATGAGAATTTTGCCGTCTGGTTGTCGCACCACTGTGTTGACGCATGTGTAAACAAAAGTTGAGGTTGCGTTTGCTGAAAAAGTTGGATCAATAGAACCATCTGGCATCAGTCGTGCGATATTAGTTGCCGAGACGCCATTTACGGAAACGAACCATCCGCCGATGATCAACCTCCCATCAGGTTCGATCTCGACGGTGTTGAGAAATCCTGGGCCAAAATCACCCTCCAAGGCAGGTTTGAATCCGGGGTCTGGCAGGCCGTTTGTATTGAGTTTCAGTAGACCAGATAGAAATTGGCCGTTAATCCATGCTTCAAAATTGCCGGCGACAATAATCTTGTTGTCTGGGGTTTTCCTGATTCGGCATGCCGTGCCCCAATAGGGAGGATTCATCCCAGGATCAAATTCCGTTACAGTAGCCCCAGGGCGGGGTTCCTGTGCGTTTACAAGTATGCTAATCGGGCAGAGGATTAGGACTACTAGAAATAGTCTTTGCATAGGCGTTGTTTTGGAGTACAGATGCTAAGTGGTTAGACACCATGCTAGCCCATTTTTGATCACGTTTCTGGCTTGTCAACAAGGAATCCTACCGTTAGGGGTTGAGGCAGAGCCCGGAGGTGTATAGGACCTAATACGGAAACGGGTTTATGGGAGACTCTGTGTAGGGCTGTATGGGATTTGGATTAATTTGGGAGTTGTTTAAGATGCCGAGTTGAACGCGGGGGCGAATGCGATAAACGGCAGGAAAATAAGCTTTAGGGAGCCCGAATAGCAGGGTATTTTTAAAGTGATGTTAGAGTCCAGTGCTACAGCGGTACTATTGGTGGTATTTGCCGGGGGGAGCTTCTTTTTTGCGCTTTGTGAGACGGCAATGTTTTCTTTGGCGCGCTGGCAGATTAAGCAGTTACGCGAGAGTGCTGGGTGGCGTGGCCAAGCAGTGTATCATCTTCTGTCGAGACCAGATGAGTTATTGGCGCTGTTGGCGTTTGGGAACACATTTGCAATGGCGGGCATAGTTTTCGTAGCCCTTTGGTTTGGGCATGAGTCGGGTGGGATAATGGAATGGGTAGCACTGGGCTTAGGCGTGCTTTTGGTGTGTGAGATTGCTCCTAAGTTGATTGCTCTTCGGGCACCTTATAAATGGTCACTTTTCGTTGCACCTTTTTTGCTAGGGGCTGAACGGATTACACGCCCAATGCGTGCTTTAACCAGATTGTTCAACTTGTTGTTTTTGAGGGTATTAGGACCCACGCAGATGGAATCGGATCGAACACTTTCGGAGGAAGAATACAAGGAATTGTTGGAATTTGCATTTCTGCATGGTGCTTTAGGGCGCGCTGAGCGTGACATGATATCTCGGATAGTGGCTTTAGGTCGCAGGCAGGTGCGTGAAATAATGCGTCCCCGGGTCCATATGCCGGTAATTTTGGATGATGCTTCTGTTGAAGAAATGATTGACACTGCCCGTCGATTAAAGATGCGGCGTATCCCATTGTACGATCGACACACGGATACCGTGGTAGGTGTATTAAATGCTCGGGTTTTGTTACTGCACCCTGAGATAGATTTGTCGGAGGTAATCGAACCGCCAGCGTTTGTGCCTGAGACGATGAGTTTGTTGAAATTACTGAGGAGCATGCAACGTCAACGGCGGGATTTTGCGATTGTGTTAGATGAGTTTGGTGATATGGCAGGGTATGTGATGTTGGAAGATATTTTGAATGAGACCGTTGGCATGCCGGGGTTTGATCGATTAGTGTTTGAACGTTTGGGATCTGGGAAATGGCGAGTGAGCGGTTTGCTCCGAATCGACGATTTCAGGTACGAGTGTCCCCAGATGCCGCCTGTTAAGGAGATTGAAACAATGGGCGGGTTGGTAACAGCGCTTTTAGGAGAAGTTCCCCGAGTTGGGCAAAAGGTAACGTTCCATAAAATCAAGTTTACCGTATTAGCTGCTGATGAACGGTCTGTAAAAGAATTGCTGGTTGAGCTAATACCATAGACCTATGTCGGAAACGGCGCTCAAAGTTGCATGTATTGTAATTTGCTTTGCGGTTTCGTTTTTGTGTTCTGGGATGGAGGCAGGGTTGTTTTCCCTAAGCCGGTTCCGCATCAAGTCGCTGGCGACGCGGGGCCACGCGAGGGCAAAGATTTTGGCAGATTATTTGGAGGCACCTGAGCGGTTTCTCATGAGTGTGATGATAGGTAACACGATAGCAGGGTTCACAGCCTTTGGGATTGTGGCTGCAACACTGTACAAGCGGTTTTCGCATAGCGGAATTGTAGCAGTGGCGCTTTTTTTTGGATTTGTGTTTTTGTTTTACACCGTGAGTGATTTACTACCAAAGATGATGTACAGGGCACAGCCTGAACGGTTCTGCCTTGTGTCGGCTCGCGCTTTCAGAATTCTCCAAGTTTTTCTGCGGCCATTCGAATGGATCGTGGAACGTGTTGTTACGATATTATCTGCCATTCTGCATATTCCGCCGAAACGAATATTCCTTGGTCGGAATGAAATACGCTTTATGATGGAAGAATGGCTCAAGAATATGTCCACAGATGAGCAAACAATGGTGCGCCGGGTGTTGGATTTACAAGTGTTGCGTGTGAAACACCTCACAAAGCCCTTTTCCGAGGTAGTTACAGTGGATGCCTCTACCCTAGTTGAGGATGTGTTGACAGTGGCGCAAACTTTTAACTTTACGCGTTTGCCGGTCTGGGGGATGAAAGATGGCCGCAAGCATATCATAGGGATCATAGACGTGGATGAGGTGGTATTTTCAGGCGTACAGTTTACTGGGACTGTGGCGGGCGAGCTTGCTAAGCCGGTGACTAGCGTGGACGAAGATTTGCCGGTAGGCGTTGCATTGTCTCGAATGCGGCGCGTGGGTGACCGCATCGCAATCGTAACCCAAAAGGATGGACGGCCAATGGGGATCGTCACGCTTACCGATATTGTTCAAACGATATTTGGGCGTGTGGAATTCGTGTGATATGGAGTATTTTCTGACAATCACGTGGAAGACGTTATTGATTGTTTTGCTGGTTTTGTTGAACGGATTTTTTGTGGCAACTGAGTTCGCGTTGGTAAAGGTTAGGAATACGCAATTGGAGGCGTTGATCGCCCGTGGTTCGCGTCGGGCCAAATTAGTTTTGCATCTGACCGAGCATTTAGATGCATACCTCAGCGCATGCCAACTGGGTATCACGGCGACAAGTCTCGGTTTAGGTTGGGTTGGTGAATCGGCTTTTGAGGTTATACTTGAGCCGCTATTTGTTGTCATGGGGATAGAAAGTCCCGGTGCCCGTGCACGCATTGCCTTTTTGGTGGGGTTTACCACAATAACGTTTTTGCATGTGGTTGCAGGCGAGCAGGCGCCTAAGTCGCTAAGTATTCGCAGGCCGGTTGCCACAGCCTTATTTGTGGCATACCCCATGCGGTTGTTTTACATGATTGGATATCCGTTCATTTGGATATTGAACAAGAGTGCCTTAGGATTATTGAAACTGGTGGGCATTGCTCCTGCCTCGGAATGGGAAGCGGGTTTTACTGAAGAGGAGCTCAAATTCCAGATTGCGAGCTTGCAACAACGGACCGGCATGCCAAGCCTCACTCGGGCCATTGTCCAAAACGCCTTCGAACTTCGACATCGGTTTGTCCGTGAGGTAATGCGGCCTAGACATGAGATCGTTTATCTAGACACGGAGGGGTCAATAACCGATTGCCTCAGCATTGTAAACGAGCATAGGTATTCCAGATACCCCCTCTGTGAGGAGGGCGATTTGGATAGGACCGTAGGGATCTTGCACGTGAAAGATATCTATGCCATGGCCCCCAAAGTTTCCAAGGTTCGGGAATTGCGGCCATTTGCGAAACCGATCCTTTATTTGCCTGAAATGGGGCGACTAGAAAAGGCACTTGAGCTGTTTTTGACCCGCAAAACTCATATGGCATTGGTAGTCGATGAGTACGGTGGAATCACCGGCTTGGTTACTCTCGAAAACGTGTTGGAAGAATTGGTGGGTGAAATCCAAGACGAATTCGACAAGGAAGAACCCCGCGTAATGAGAGTAGATGACTTTACTTGGGAACTAGACGCTGCATTGCCCCTTCATCAAGTAGAAGAGCTTGTTGGTGTACGCTTGGAAGCGGAGGGGATCTCTTCCATCGCTGGGTTTTTCATGTATAAGTTTGGTGGCTTCCCCAAACAAGGCGATAAAATCGTGTTGCACGGTTTTGAGCTTTCTGTAAAGGAAATGGAGGGTTTGCGAATAACTAGATTGATTCTCCGAAAAACCAACCTTGTGTCGGACTCGCTTGCGGGTCGGTAAGAGCTTACCAGAGTGCACCCCGGACCGCAAACCATAGCATTGGTACATTTGAGCACACCATAGATATAACTGCGGCCCACATGCCATTAATCACAAGAATGACACCCAAGGGGATTTGGATACCAAGCCATGCAATAATTGGGAAAAATCGTGAGCGAGGTAGCGTAGGGCCCTTCGGCAAAAGGATTGGAGTGATAATTAGAAGCAATATCATGACCATCGCCACTCGCGCACCTATACTTATCCAGGGTTCACCATACCAAGCTGGAACGCTTGGCTCAGTGTTCCAAAATGCAAATCCTAGGACATGCGTTGCAATTGGTGAAAAGGTAAGCTCATAAATTAAACCGACTACGCAGGTTATGCCGAGGACCCAAAAACCGTAGTACTTGAGTTTATGCCATGGTCGCATAATTGCTTTACCGATGCCACGTCCGATGAATATCACGGCTACCCAAGTGGCAGGTTCAAGCAGAGTGAGTTTACCGTTGAAGGCGGTACCGAATGCATCAGCATAAATTACGTTCCCTAAAGGAACACCGATGGTCGCGGACCCAAAGTTAATTAAAGCCATCCATAGGTAGGTAATGATGGATGCAATTATGCATTTTCGGAGAGGTACTTGTTCAGCCGTCATCAAAATTCCAGTGATCACTGTTATCAAAACGAACCAAAGCCCAAGCGGTTTAACGAGGGACTGAGGGAATACGCCTGTTACTGATAATGCCCATGTGATTCCTATAAACCAGAGTGCCGCAAGCAGCACACGAATTGATTGGGTCCACGATTGTTCTTGCTGCCTCCTAACCAACTTAGTGTGTGTGGAGCGGCATTGGTAATTTGCATTCTCCATTTGGATTATGCTTTCTCAAGACCAGTGTGAATACAATCCAAAAACAGCGATGAACAGTGTTATGAGGTGTTTCGTAGCTTATTTATGACTTCTTCGAAATCGGCAGGTCGATCCGCTACAACGTCTATCGTTTGGCCGGTAATCGGATGGGTAAAAGTAATCTGATATGCATGGAGCATGAATCGAGGTGGTATGACTCCAGTTTCACGAATTACCTGGTTGGTTTGTTTTGCTCCGTACACCTTATCGCCAAACACAGGATGACCGATATGCTTCATGTGTACACGGATTTGGTGAGTCCGGCCGGTATGAGGTTGGAGTTCTAACAAGGTGGTGGAATTAAGGCGTTCCAAAATTCGGAAGCTGGTGTGGGCCTCACGCCCTATGTCTTCGCGCACAGCCATGCACTTGCGATGCACAGGATGACGCCCAATTGGCGCTGAGATCATCCCAAGATCACGATCCACTGATCCACAAACAATTGCGTGATAGATTTTTGCCAAGCATCGGTTGGCGAACATTTCCGTTAAAGCAATATGGGCTTGGTCTGTTTTTGCAACAATTAGGCAACCGCTAGTGTCTTTGTCTAGCCGATGTACTATGCCGGGGCGTTCAACGCCGCCGATGCCACTTAACTGACCTGCGCACATGTGTAAGAGCGCATTAACGAGTGTGTGTGAAGTGTGTCCCGGACATGGATGCACTACCAGCCCCGGAGGCTTGTTGATAATTACTATCCACTCGTCTTCGTAAAGAACCTCAAGCGGTATCGGCTCAGGCTTCGCCGTGGCAGGTTCGGGTTCAGGTATGGAAATCTCAATTACTTCGCCGGCTCGTGGAGTGTGCGTAGGTTTGACCACGCGGCCATTGACGGTGATATGGCCAGAGTTGATTAATTTTTGGATCGTGGTACGTGAGAGTTCCGGAAGCTCGGAATGTAGATATACGTCCAAACGAGTACTTATCTTTGTGGTGGGTACGATAATTCTCTTGCACTGCATTTTCCCCAAAACCTTTGTCATTTGAGCGTGTTTTTCTGCTCAGACCTATTTCCCACTTGAGCTTCGCCTTCCTCCTGTGTGTGTGAGGCACCCCCTTTGCGCCAAGCATTGTAAAAAACCAGGCCGACCCCTACGCAAATTGAAGCGTCAGCAATGTTAAACGCAGGGAAACCTACCTCCTGGCCTCCAGCAATGGTTATGTAAAAGTAGAGAAAGTCCACCACGTGACCAACCGAGATCCGGTCGATAAGGTTGCCAATTATCCCGCCCAACATGAGCGCAAGTGCTATCCTTCCCCGGGGATTTTGAAAATCAAAATGGTGAGAAAGGGTAAGCAAAAGAACGATCGCAAGAACACCGACTACGACCAGTACGTCGTTGTATCCTTTAAAAAGGCTCCATGCGGCTCCAGTGTTTCCCCAGTGCACAATTCGGAAGAAGCCGCTTACCACTTCTTTTTCTTCGGCCAGCTGCAATTTATGTTGGACTAATAACTTCGTAATCCGATCGATGAGGATTACCATACCCGCTATCCCCATAATTAAACGCACTTTGCCAAACAATTCGCGTGTAATTGCTCTATTCACCAAGCGTGCACGTGTGTTTTAGAGCATTTATGTGCTTGTCCCAGTTTTATGATTAAGGGCAATAACGAATCAACGGCCGTTTACCGTTTTATCCCAAAAAATTTATGCCTCAAGGTAGCCTAAAAAACAAATAATTTCCCCAATAGGACGGATCGCCCCGAAGTTCCCTGCGAGTGAGCGTGTCAGACACGTATGGGGCTTCACCGAGTTTTTTGCAAGGCAATCTACGGGAAACAGCAAAAGTTTTGTTTGACGATCCTTTGGATGGAGCGGAGAAATAGTTGAAATAACGCGGGGCGGTGGTAATATGATGTGAAAGCGAATTTTTATTTTGGAACGGTTTACGACCCTGGTAACTCCATCGCGGTAAAAAAGTGATGGAGGAGGGGTGAGACAGTTTGCTTGAACACGTTGGTTTTCTTGTTTGTCCTTAGATTAGTGATTTGGTCGTTTTATATTTTCCCGGAAAGAAAATGAGCAAAAAAGCGCAATTTAAAAAGAATAAAAAGCGGAAAGCCTCTGCCAGAGGTTCAGCGAACGACTCTGAACGACCGCGGAGGCGGCTATTTTTGGATGTTACTTCAAAACGAAAAAACAAAAGTGCCTCTCAAAAAGAGAAGGAGCAAGGGGCGCGGAAGAAGCGGTACGAGACGATAGACGAGAACACTTTAACACCTGGGCGCTCAAAGAGTCGACCCGTAGTTATAGAGACGATTAAAGAATTGATAGCCCTGGCTAAGGAGCAGGGGTACTTAACCTACGACGATATAAATGACATTTTGCCAGACGACTTAACGCCGGAGGAATTAGATGAGATCTTCGTAAAGTTGCGGAACTTAGAAATTGAGGTGATTGACAAGTCGGAGGTTGAGAAACAGAAGCAGTCTGAGTCTCAAGCAGAGGGTGAGGAAGACAGGCTCGATTATTTGGACGACCCCGTTCGGATGTACATGAATCAGATGGGGAAGGTACCACTTCTTACCCGGGAGCAAGAAGTCGAGATCTGTAAGAAGATTGAGCAGGCTGAGGAAGAAATGCGGCGTATCCTATATAGCTTTGGTTTTTGCGCAAAGGAACACATTGCCCTTGCAGAGAAACTCCTTGCTGATCCGCCAAAGGAACGGTTTGACCGGGTGGTGGTGGATAAGAAGGTTGCAAGTAAGGAGAAACATTTGGCGGCTCTTTCCAAGTTGATAAAGCGAGTGCGGGTATTGGATCAGAAGGTTGACGCAAAATATGCCCAATTAATGGATGCGCCCGAGATTGAAAAGCCCAAACTCCTTAGAGAATTCAAACGGCTCGACCAGAAATTGCAGGCTTTATTCCCACTGTTTTACTATAAGAACAAGGTCTTGGAGGAGATGATTGTAGTAGCGCAAAATATCTACGAGACCATTGTAAACACTGAGAAGAAGATCGGTGAGTTGAAATCTCACCAGCCATCGCCGGAACGTGATGCCCAGCTAAATGCAGAGCAAAACAAACTTCGATCTCTGGAATTATTGGTCAGAATGTCTTGTGAGGAATACAAAAAGAATTTCGAGGCATTGAAGAAGGCTTCGGAGGAAGCAACCCAGGCAAAGATCCACATGGCTGAGGCTAACCTTAGGCTGGTTGTCTCGGTGGCTAAAAAATATATCAACCGCGGGCAGTCTTTCTTGGATTTGATTCAAGAGGGAAATATCGGATTGATGAAAGGTGTGGAGAAATTTGAGTACAGACGTGGATACAAATTTTCAACCTATGCGATCTGGTGGATACGGCAGGCCATTACCAGGTCAATCGCAGACCAGGCCCGAACCATCCGTATCCCGGTCCACATGATTGAGATAATGAACAAGCTCTGGCGGGCACAGAACCGCCTTACTCAGGAGCTTGGGCGAGAGCCTACCCCGGAGGAACTCGCCGATGAATTGCATATGCCAGTCGAGCGCGTCAATTCGTTGCTCCGAATGGCACAACATCCAATATCATTACATGCCCCAGTAGGGGAGGACGGGGATGCAAGTTTTGGAGATTTCATCGAAGATAAGTCCGCTGAAAATCCTTCAGAAATGACAAGTTACAGCCTTCTGAAGAGCACTCTAAACGCAGTGTTAAAGACACTTACAGAGCGGGAACGGAGAATCTTGGAGATGCGATTCGGGTTGATTGATGGGTACCAGTACACGTTAGAGGAGATCGGCCGAATGTATAAGGTTACCCGTGAACGTATTAGGCAGATCGAGGCCAAAGCCCTGCGGAAATTAAGGCACCCAACACGGGCACGATTGCTCCAAGGTTTCCTTGATAACCAGCAGCTGCCCGTGGGATAAAAGCCGGATTTTATGAAAATTAACCTTGCAAAGACCCTCGTTTGCATGGGGGTAAGCGGTTGGGTTTTACTTATGGCTGGGTGCGTTAGCGCCCCAGGATCGCGAGTTGATTGGTCACAACGCGTGGATTTTTATACATATAAACAGGTGGTTGACGAACTCGGAGAACCAGCTTTCGCCCTTAAACAGCCAGACAATTCAGTAGTGGCTGAGTGGGTGGTACAAAAACGGCCACGCTTGACCGGCCCAAGGATTAGTAGTAATCCAGACGCCTTTATTCATGGGCAACCAGTGCCTGAGGAAGAAGTCTTGATTATGACCTTTGACGCCAAAGGTAAGCTTATCGATTGCAAACGCGTTTGGAGGTAAAGTTTCATTTAGGCAGCTTAGCAAACAGTAAAGTTCCATTTCCAAACAAGGAGCAAACCCCATGGCTCCTGTAATTTCTACCCAAGCCATAAAACGATTGACTGGTCCAAGTTTGCATTTGATCCAAAAGGACTTTTAGAGTTACGGAGTTCACAAACAGCTTTATATACCCCATAACGTGGGAAGACACCCGAAAGGGAAATCGAGGCAAACTCCTCTGCTCCAGCGTGGGTTTTAAAACTGTCGCTGCACTGCTGCTAGTCCATACTCTTTAAAAACCTGAGCCTTGTTAAGAGGCCATTTCCAACAACCCAATCGGTACAATTTTCCGCGTGCGGTCGTTTAAAATTCCCTCCAGTTTTTGTTACGCTGCTCTTTTTGCCTGGCAATTAATTCTCCCTGCCTGACAGTTTGTACACCCCTAGCTTAGTAACCGATACACGGTTGTCAGAACATTTTAATTAGCAACGGGTTACAGACTTTTACGGATATGGCTTAGTAGTACTCCGGTTATTTATACGTAGTTTTATGATGTCAAGGAAAGCGCTTGGTGATGGGTTTGTCTCATGAAAAGCGTTTTGAGTTTGGGTGTGCGCTAAAGCTTGCAATTTTACTTAAAGGTGTTGAACAGTCTGGGGAACGCTTCGTGAATAGGTAAGCCTAGATTGGGTTCTATTGGGTCAAATGTGGATCGTCAAATACACGTGGGGTTGCTTCTAAACGCTAAGGCTATACCCCAGCGGAAATGTAGGGGGTGCCGCCATTTACGATTAAGGGGTGAAGATTGTTTGAATTATGTAAGTTTGATGTTTTGATTTTTGAGTTTTGATTCTTCTGCCAATTGCTCTTTAAACTTTTTGAGTTTGTTTGTGAGCTCTAGATCTTGAAGAGCTAAGATCTGAATTGCTAGTATGCCTGCATTTCTTGCAGCGCCGATGCCCACGGTGGCAACAGGCACACCTGGAGGCATTTGGACGATTGATAAAAGGGAATCCAATCCTCCGAGCGATTTAGTTTCGATTGGTACGCCGATGACAGGCAAAGTTGTGTGGGCGGCGATTACTCCAGGTAAATGAGCTGCGCCTCCGGCGCCTGCAATGATTACCTTGAGGTCACGGGATGCTGCGGTAGAAGCATATTGTGCTACTTCGGTAGGTGTCCGGTGGGCTGACATCACATGAACCTCGCATGCAATTCCAAACTTCTTGCAAATTTCATAAGCGGCTTGCATGGTGGGCCAGTCGGAATCGCTGCCCATTACTATGCCTACAGTTGCTCCGGTCTGTTCTTGGTTCATGGGCGTTGGATTTTCGGGCAACCATAATATTTTGCAAGTTAAAAATGTATTGATTTATTGGTAGGGATGCCTGAGGGCTACCGGCTAAGTCGATTTCGGGTCCTGTCTAAAAAAATGGCTTTAAGGCCAAAGGATGGTATGAGTAATAAAGGTTTCTGGATCGGCAATCCTGCGTAAGGTCTTGTGTTGTAGTCCCTTAAATAGGTTTGGCCATAAATTTTAGGCAGAAGGGGGCAAGGTTCGGCTTATTTCTTGCTATCTCTCGGCGGTAGAAAACCGATATGGATGAAAACCCTATTAGTAATAGGTAGGAATCCTGAATTCGCGGCAGAAATCAGGGCGGCATTACCACCTGATGTTTATCAGGTGGTCTCATATGCTGACATTGGTGATGCGGAGGCGTTGCTTTTGCATGGTGTGGTAGACGCATGCATATTTGATTTGGAGGAATTTCCGCAAAAGGCTCTTTCTCGGGTCGATGTGCTTCGAAAGCTTTTTCCGGACCCGCCGGTCGTGGTTTATATTCGTGAGGCTGATGCAGAATTGGAGAAACAAGCGTATTTAAAGGGTGCGAGGCATGTGCTTAGGAAACCAGTTCACCCGGAGGTGTTAAAGTCGGTATTGGGTCAATTAGGTATTACGGCAAAAGGGGGTGAATTACCCTTGGCCACTGGTCCTCCCCCTCAACTTCTAGAAAGCCGCCCGGTGGTAATTCCGTCGGTAGAAAAGCAGAGGGGGTTATTTTATCTTCGAGAGTGTGCCCGGATTCTCGCGGTTTCCCTCTCGCGCAACGAGATGCTGAAACGTTTTTTGGAAATTCTCCGAGTACTAACGGGGATTAACCGTGCTGCTATCTTTTTGCGTCAACCGGTGGTTGGAAGCCATCGGCCTCATGGATCGTTAGATTTCAAATTTAGGCCAGTTTGCGGATTTGGTTTACCCGGGTTAGAGGGACATCAAGTGGAGGTTTCGTTGGCCTCTGGCATTTGCAGAATGCTTTACAAGACTGGTCAGGTGCTGAAGGTGGGTACTGCTCCTGCAACGCTTGATTTGGATGTGCAGCGGGAATTCGAAACTTTAGGGGTGGACGTAGCAGTGCCAATTTTTGAGTTTGATACGCTTTTGGGGGTGTTGTTGTTGGGTCGTAAAATTACAGGTCAGCCATTAACCGAAGAAGAGGTTCAGGAAATATTCTTTGCGGTTGAACATCTAGGTCATGCAATAAGGCATAGTTGGCAACACGACCAGCTGGTAGTGAATCACCGGATACTCGCTGATTTAATACGCGAGTTAGATGTAGCATGTATCGTGGTAGGTCGGGACTATCGAATAATTCAATTAAACAAGGCGGCTAAGAAACTTTTAACTAAGCAAGTTGCAAGGGCCACGCAAGTGGTGTTTGACGATTTACCTGAGGTTATTGCACAACGGACCCGTGAAGTCCTGAGTACTGGAAGAGCAATTGAGGGGTTCAAATTCGAGCCGGCTGATGTTCCTGAAACGGTTTTTCAGATTAGTATTTTGCCCATGCCAATTTCAGATTTGGAGACTGCAGCGCTTATAATTGGGGAAGATCTGTCTAGAGTGGAGAAGATTAAGCGGCTCGAAATAGAAGCCTCAAACTGGCGTTTGATCCGTGAGATGGCCGAGCGTTCGGTCCACGACATAGGAAACGCTTTGGTTCCTTTGCTGACACATCAGGAGATGCTTCGTTCAAAAGCGCGGGATCCACAGTTTATTGCATCGCTCGATTCAGCACTTCAAGAAAGCCTGCGGCGAATTACGCGTCGGCTTGATCAACTGCGGTATTTGGCACGGGATGAATTAGGTGAATTAGCCTCGTTTAGTGTGGGTATCCTATTGCAAGAAGGATTTGAGGAAGCACGAGCCCATACCGGTGCTGAAAACGCACAACTTGTGGTGGGGGAATTGCACGAGGCAGAGATCCTGTGCGACAAGGTTGCTTTAAAGCGTGCATTTTGTGAGCTGTTTATGAATGCAATTCAGGCAAACATTGCAAATCCGGTTGTGGGCCTGTCTGTGGTAGCTAGATCGGACGAACAGAATCGGCCGGGGCTTTTGATCGAAATCCAAGACACAGGGCCCGGCTTCACAACTGAAGAGGCTGCACGGGCTGGTACTGCATTCTGGACGCGTCGTGCAGTGGGGATGGGCCTCGGTCTTGCAGTTGCACGGAAAATCTTCGCTCTTCACAATGGGCGCTTGGAAATCCATCCAGCGTGGGAGAAACCCGGTGGTCGCGTGTCTGTTTGGCTCCCACGGTCCGCCCCACGACAGAAACGAGGCGTAGCTTAGGGACTCGGTTTGCGTCGGGATTTTTGTGTTGCTCGATTGTTTAAGACCAAGGGGCTTTCAGTATCCGGGGTTGAATGCGAATCTGGAAAAGAAAACCGGATGTGAGGGTACGCTCACGTTTCCTAATAACAACAAGTTCCTACTGGGTTACAGTCCGAGGATAAACCTTGCCTTAACCAGCGGCAAAAATCCAGAGTGTATACATTGTGTCGCTTTTTGTGAATAAGAACTTTGGATTTGGCACTTTGGCGTTTTGTTGGCAATCAAGTTTTGGAATGCTGTCACTATAGGAAGAAGAGTTTTACAGAATTGACCTGGGAGAAGACTCTTAAATTTGTGGTCTGATTGTGCCTAATTGGTTCATACCGTGGGCCTTAAAAAGATAAATGGAGAGTAACAATATTGGGTCGGCAATCGGTTTTAGTTATGTGATTTACCGTTTTAATTGGACGGATGGGGCCTGAATAAAGTGACCTTTATTGGGGTGGAAGCGCGGTTAAAAGTTTTGTTTTTCGATCTCGTATGAGTGTTCCGCGTGGGAGGTGTGAACAAGAGGTTCCGTGCGAAAGAAAAGCAGGATTTGCAGGTGCAATCTTTTATGGCATTTGGACTTGGATTATGAACATAAAAAAGTTTTTTATCCGGATTTTGCTGCACCGGGAAAGACGTCGGTTTGCGTGATGGTGGGCAAGTTTAACATCATCCCGCAAGCCAGCAAAGGTATTGACAGGGTAATAAAGTGAGAAATCATTTGGGGAGGAGAGTCGAACGAGGTGCCATGAAAAGAGTAACTCCATTATCCGTTTGCGGTTTACTCTTAGTCACGGCCTTTGTGGCCCAGGCAGATATCACCCTTACCAGCAATGCTTCGGGAACGTATGATGGATATTACTATGAGCTTTGGAAGGACTCGGGAGGGTACGCGAAAATGATAGTTAAGACAGGGGGTAGATACTATTGTGAGTGGAGTGGAATAAACAACGTTCTTTTCCGCACGGGCAAGAAGTACGGCAAGCGTTGGGATCAGCTAGGGAATATCACAGTGACTTACTCGGCGAATTATCAGCCCATTGGTAACTCTTACCTTTGTGTCTATGGCTGGTCACGCTCGCCGTTGGTTGAATTTTACATTGTTGAAAGCTGGGGTAGCTGGCGTCCGCCCGGGGCAACAAAGATTGCTACTGTGACGATCGATGGTGGGACGTATGATATTTACAAGACCACGAGGTACAATGCTCCGTCAATTGAGGGAACCAAGACATTTAACCAATATTGGAGTGTGAGGACGTCAAAACGCACTTCGGGAACTGTCTCAGTCAGCCAACATTTTAGGGCTTGGGTGAATCGCGGGTTAAGTTTAGGTACAATTGATCAGATCACCCTTTGTGTGGAGGGCTACCAAAGCAGCGGGAAGGCTGACGTAACTCGGAACATCTTTTCTCAGTGAGAAAGGGTATAAAAGTAGTTCTGTGAGATTGTAGGAAAGCAGGGAAAGAGATAAAAGACAGTGCAATAGCTGGCAAATATGGGGGGAAGAATGTTTGCCTCAGAAGAAATAAGAACCGCTGCGTAAGTAGGTTGAAGTTTTGAAAAAAGAAGGCCGGCTGTGCACTTTAGTTCCGGTTTTGTTAGGGAGGCGCAGCCGGCAGATTTTTTTAAAAGCTTCCACCCTAGCTGGTGGGGTGAGTTATGCGCCGTCGTTACCAATTGCTTGTACGGGACAGCTATCCATTGCTTGTTTCGCCCGCTCTTCCTCATCAGGTGTAGAAGGTTGTTTTTTGACGTACGAATAGCCGCCCATTTCATTACGTGCGAAAATTTCTGGGGCGATTTGACGACACAAATCACAGTCGATGCACTGATTATCGACGTAGTACTTACCAGGAACATTGTCAGAGTAACGATTAGCTTTGTTTGCCATAAGCCTGCTGAGTTTTGCTGGTTTAGCCTAGCACTAAAACTGTGCAGCCGCAAGCATAGTTTCCTGCTGATTGGATCAATGGACGCTGCGCATTCGATGAGCGTGTTAATAATGGGGGAGGAATGATAAGAAAGCCGGACCCAAGAAGTACCACTTCGGTTTGATTTTGGGTGGAATCCAAAGGGGGAAGACTTGCTTCAGGCTTTTGTTTTTGTGAGTTGTATCGGCCGGATAAACCTATTGCATTTGCCGACGCCACTCAATTGCTTGGCCTATTGTGAATTCGTCTGCAAATTCCAAGCCCGCGCCGGCGGGGAGGCCGTAAGCAATTCGAGAAATTTTTAAGTCGGGCCGTGCCAAATGCTTGCTCAAATACACACAGGTGGCTTCGCCTTCAACGTCAGTGCTTAAAGCCAGGATAATTTCTTTTATCGGTTCAGTTTTTAGGCGTTGTTGAAGAACATCGATTCGGAGCTGATCAGCAGTGATTCGATTTACGGGTGAGATTTTACCTCCCAAAACGTGGTATTTTCCCCGAAATACACCTGCCTTTTCGATTTTGAGAATATCGACGGGTTGTTCGACAACGCACAGGAGCGTTGGATCCCGACTTGGATCACTACAGATTGCACATGGGGATTTGTCCGTGAGCGCACCGCATATCTCGCACGGCCGGATGTTGTCAATGGCCGCAATAATGGCAGCTGCGAGGTTTTTCCCTACTTCTGAGGGTTTTTGAACAAGGTAGAGGGCAATGCGTTCGGCCGACCTAGTACCTATGCCAGGAAGCTTTTTTAATTCTTCAACAAGGGATTGGATTTGTTTCGGCAAGCCCGCCATTGGAATACGAGGATAAGGTTTTGCACCAGATTCGCAAGGTCTATATGCATTTTCTTAAATACGGGGGTGTCTGAGAAGCCGGTGTCTATGGTGTGGTAGTCTTAGCAAATGCGAGGGGTTCCTCGCAGGGTGAAGGATGTGTGGTAATTATGCAGCGCGGTCGGCCCTGGGCATTTTCCCAAGAATGATAATCTTAGGTATGTCAAAGAATCAGGGGGAATTATTTCCCCCATCTAGTGAAGTAAGGTGCGACTGTGTTGTTGGAGCTTGCACAATTTGGGCGCGGAAAACCTCAAGTGCGTGTTGGATTAGCGGATCGTTCAAGAAGGTGGCTTTGGGTGAGGGAACAGGTGCAGAGGGTACACTCTGTTCTTCTTGCGGGTTTCCGTTGGAAAGACCAACGAAATCGATTCTGCGCACATGTATCCCAGCTTTTTCTAGGGCTTTCTGTAGAAGCTCTTGCGTGCGCTTGTTATCGATAGCTGGGAGGAGGTCTTGGTCAGAAGTACTATATCCAATTTTAATTCGGCCGTTTGCCACGGATTGCAATTTGGTACGGCTTAGGAAACTAGCGGTAAAGGGGCTTTCTTGGCTAATATCTGTCAAGACACGTTGCCATAGTTCGTTTAAATCAGCGGAGGAAGTTACTTTTGAAGTGGTGGTATTATTGGGTATATCAAATGGCGGTGGGTCTTTTATGGGTGGCAGATTTTTTTGTAGAAGTTCTTTTGTTTTGTCTAATGATGGGTTTTGAGTGCCTGGCGAGCTTGCTGAGAGCTGGTTTTGGCCTTCTGCACCTAAACCAGTTAGAGAATCCCGTACCTTAATGAGGTGTTGTATGACAGTGTCGATGTTAAGGGCTTCCCGGCGTTGAACTGCTTTGAGCAGAAGTAGTTCGAGGATGATTCTCTTGGAGGGGGAATCTTTAAGTGTGGATTCACCATGGACAAGAATTTCCATGATTTCAATGAGGGTGTGGCTGTCGGTTTTGCTCGCTAGTTCTCCCAGTTTTGCCAGTTCTGATTCGGGGGCGTCGATGAGATCCGTTTTGGCTCCGTGGGTGCTAAAGATCAAGAGGTTTCTGAATACTCTGACCAGTTCAGTGAGTGTTTTAGTGTAATCCTTGCCATATTCAGCGAGCTGATCGATGATTTGGAGGATCGTGAATTTATCGCCGGTGAGGATTGCTTTAGCGAGTTCGTAAATCTGTTCGAACTTGGGCAGTCCAAACATCGTGAGAACTTGTGATTCATCAATTTTATTTCCGCAGAAACTGATAAGTTGGTCGAGTGCACTTTGCGCATCCCGCATGCAACCTTCGGCAAGGCGTGCGATGGCAAACAGGGCGGCCTCCTCTATTTGGACGTTTTCCTTCTCACAGATCCACTTGAGGTGTTTTGCGATTAAGGCATCAGGGATTCTACGCAAATCGAATCTTTGGCATCTTGAGAGAATGGTAGGGGGGATCTTTTCTGGTTCAGTAGTGGCAAACATGAATTTCACGTGGGGTGGCGGTTCCTCGAGGGTTTTAAGTAATGCGTTGAACGCTTCCCGTGTTAACATGTGCACTTCGTCGATTATAAAGATTTTGTACCTGCTGCTTGCGGGAGTGTATTTGACGGTCTCCCGGAGCTGGCGGACTTCGTCGATACCGCGATTACTTGCTCCATCGATTTCAAGCACGTCTAGAGAGCGTCCCTCAGCGATTTCTCGGCAAATCGGATCGTTATCATCGAAGTCTACTCGTGGACCGTTGGTGCAGTTAAGGCACTTTGCGAAAATGCGGGCGATGGTAGTTTTGCCAGTGCCCCGCGGACCACAAAACAAATATGCGTGTGCGATTCTATTTTGTTTGATTGCATTGACTAAGGTACGAATTACGTGGTCTTGGCCGACCACTTCTTCGAAGCGTTGGGGGCGGTATTTCCTAGCGATGACCTGGTAACTCATGAGTGCTGCGCAAAGGTTTCAAATAGTTGGGCTGCGCCAGGGTGACCACGGCACCACGGAGCTAACTACCGTTGCTGCCTTCCGGCCCTGGCGGGGTTCATTAGTCCGCAGCCCGTGGGCCCTGGCAAAAACAGAAAATGCAGGAGGTTTGTTTTAGCTTCAAGCTGATTTCGTCATTATAGTGATTTTTTATTTTTTCCGGAAAAGCGGGTCGGCGGCTTTGGTTCGCTGGGCCTATGCTGAGGCCGGTATTTAAATGAGCTTGGTTGTGCTTGCGGTTTTTGGGGTGTTATACAATTGCTGAGTAGTTTTCGATTGGTATCAAACAGGAGGCTTGCTACCGGGGCAGCCGGCTTTAAAATTAGTTTGACTTTTTTGTACGAAATTGGACTTTTTACTGCGCTTGGTTGACCTGGTTAGTAACCGGGTTGGAATTGGGTCAGTAAATACGGAAGGGAGAGAAACATGAGTCCGAGAAATACGCAAAGGCGGAGGCGGAGAAGAACCCGCCGCGAGAGAAGGGATGTACAGGAACAGGTCCTTAAGACTGAAAGGATTCAAATTGAGAGGAAGTCTTTCGAGATTACTCTCAAAGAGAATCCGCGGGGTCGGTTTCTGTGCATAGCGGAAGAGGTGGGTTCGCATCGGGATATGATAATTATCCCTGGGGTAGGTCTAAACGAATTTAGCGGGGCTTTGTCGCGGATGTTGGAATATATGAACCAGTTGCCCCCCACGCAATCGAGTACTCCACCCACTGGGGTAGAGAACCAGGGTGGGACCTCTCAAAATCAGCCAAGTTAATTGGTTTAGTTTTGTTTTGTGTTGGATTTGGAGCGGGTTTGACGGCGTGGCTTGACGCGTTTTGCGTCACCCCAGAGGCCTTCTAAGTCGTACCGCTCCCGCACATCTGGGCGCATGAGGTGGACTACGACCTCATCGTAGTCGAGTACCACCCAAGCGCTATTAATGGTTCCGTCTACCCCGATCGGTTTAATTCCGAACTCGTGATTAAGGCGTTCGGTAATTTCGTCGGATATAGCACGCAGATGTGGCTCGCTAGTTCCGCTTGCTATGACGAAATATTGGGTGAACGAGGTTAGTCCTCGAACATCCAAGATTAGGATGTTTTCAGCCTTTTTATTGTCAGCGTATTCGGCGCAGCGCAATGCCAATTGCCTCGGTGTTAAGGTTGATCGGTTTTTGCTCATGGGTGTCACTTGTAAAGGTTTTTTGCTCTAATGAGTTCAGCAACCTGTGGCAGTACGTAAAAATCGATAGGTTTATTTTCCTTGACGCGGTTGCGAATAGTGGTGGCGGAAATGCTGATTTGTATACTTTTTATCACCGTTATGGGGATGTTGGTCGGCAGCGCATTTGGGTCCTCACCGGGTCTAAGAAAAACCGCGAATTTAGTTAATCGGATGAGCTCATCGACATCTTTCCATTGGTACAATGTTCGTGCTTGGTCAGAACCCAATATGTAAAAAAGTTCGGCGTTAGGGAACTGTTTTACGTAGTTACGGACTGTGATAATGGTGTATGAGATCCCCCCGCGACGAATCTCTTGATCGTCTACGAACCAATTTGTTTTGCCCGCCAGGGCTAAACGGAGCATTTGGAGTCGGGTGTTGCCGGGTGTGATGGCGTAGTCCCTTTTAAAGGGCGAGGTAGCTGCGGGAATGAAATAGAGCTGGTCTAATCCCAATTCTTCAGTGGCAGTCTGTGCGATTAGTAAATGGCCCAGATGAATTGGATCAAAGGTTCCGCCAAAAAGGCCAATGCGTTTCATACCTAGTGGGGGTAATGTTAATTATGATTCAGAACGTTTAGATCGGAAGAGGTATCGTGGGAGCTGTCTCTGGATTTGAGCTTCAACTTGGCGTATTACAAACGTTTTCGGGCTTAGTGTGCTAGCCTTCATAGTTATGTTCTGCATGACTTTGTTCAATTCTCTGACGGTGGCAAGATTTTGGCATTTTTGTTGGATGAACTTCAACATTGTTTATTACCGTTTTGGTTCTTCAACGTGTACCGGTGTGGCTTCCGCTAGGCTGGGTGAACGTCGGTGTGTCAATAAAACCACCCATTCCCTGAAACTCGATGCCAGTACAAAGGTCACAAGCAACAAAAACACCGAAGCTACCACGGCGTTCACAATGTTATTAAACCTCAGTGTTCGAAGTCGGTGTATCTCGTTTTTTAATTGTTGGGCTTCTTGGGTAGTTTCTGGTTCCTGGGAAGATAGAGTGGCCTCGAGTTTATTGATTTGTGTGGTATAGACCTTAGCTTGCGAGAGGAAACCAATTCGTGGGTTAGGATGTGCGATTTTCTGGATACCAGCTGTGTAAGTCACTGTAACCAACCAGAGCATAGGAACCAAGGTTACTAAGCAGTACCAAAGTTTTCCTTGGGGTTGTGCGTTGGAACTCCGTCTGAGCAACTGCATTTTTAGGATAACAGTTGTGCCGAAGCAGAGTGCAATGGCTGCCAGCATTTGGTTTGCGATACCAAATAATGGCCAAAGGGTATTTATTCCGCCCAAGGGATCGTGGACGCCTTGTATGAGAAAATAACCCCACGCACCCACCATTAAGCTGCTGGCTAGTATATTAGCATCGAGGCGGCGGGTATCGCCAAGGGGTTTCCAAAACATCCCTAAGAATTCCTGCAGTATGTATCGTCCCACGCGTGTGCCAGCATCGATGGTGGTTAAGATGAAGAGTGCTTCGAACATAATTGCGAAGTGATACCAGAGGTCTAAGAGCTTTGGATTTGTGATTTTGGCGAAAATCTGTGCCATGCCGACGGCTAGGGTTGCTGCACCCCCAGTGCGACCGAAGAGGGAATGTTCGCCAACTAAGTTAGCGAGTTTATTCATTTCCTCAATTGTTACTGGGAAGCCGAACTGGGTAACCTTTTGAACTGTGGCTTCGGGTGTGTCTTTAATGTTCATGGCGAAATACACTCCGGGATCCATGCTGGAGGCTGCGATGAGTGCCATGATGGCCACGAAGGATTCCACACATAGTGCACCATACCCAATTTGCCGCGCGTGGCTTTCTTTTGTGATGAGTTTTGGGGTGGTACCACTAGAAATGAGAGCGTGGAAGCCCGAAATTGCGCCGCAGGCAATTGTTATGAAGCAGAATGGGAATACTTTCCCAGCAAGTATTGGACCAGTACCATCCACGAATTGTGTGAGGGGTGGCAATTTAAATTTTGGCATTACAAGGAGCACTCCAATGCCAAGGATGAGTATAGTCCCGATTTTCATGAATGTGCTTAGGTAGTCTCGCGGGGCTAGTAGCAACCATACAGGAAGCACGCTAGCGGTGAACCCATACACAATGATTGACCATGCCAAAACGGTATCCGGGAGAGTCAATTTTTCACCCCATATAGGGTTTTGATAGATCAGTCGCCCGCCGTAAACTGCCAGGAGAAGAAGAGTGATACCGATAATGGTGGCGCCCTTTACGTCACCAGGGCGGAAGTATCGCATATAAGTGCCCATTATAAGTGCGATTGGGATTGTAGCTCCTACTGTGAATACGCCCCATGGGCTTTCTGCGAGGGCTCTGGCTACTACTAGTCCTAGTGCTGCCAGCAAAATCACCAGAATGGATAGAATTGCCACCATGGCAACGTATCCGGTTGGCGTATTGATTTCGTCTTTGATCATTTGGCCGAGTGAACGGCCATCGCGACGCATAGAACAGAATAGGACGACAAAATCGTGCACCCCACCGGCCAATACGCACCCAATTAGTAGCCATAAAGCGCCTGGGAGATATCCGAATTGTGCTGCTAAGACAGGGCCGACCAATGGGCCTGGCCCAGATATTGCAGCAAAGTGGTGTCCAAATACGACCCACTTGTTTGTTTTGACATAGTCTTTGCCATCTTCGTGGGCGATGGCAGGTGTAGGGCGATTGTTGTCAATCACCAGGACCTTTGTTTCAATCCATTTTGCATAAAGACGGTATCCTATGGCATAGGAGCATAATGCGGCAATTATAAGGTACGCTACGGAGATTGGTTCTTTACGGTGGAGGCATAGGACGAGATAGACCCAGAGGCCAATTAATGTGATTAGAGCCCAAAAGATGTATTTCAATGCCTTTTTCATCGAGCTAAACCTCCAATTCGGAGTTTGCTATGGGTGATGGGATGGCATGTTTCGAAGGATTTAATCTCCTAGTGGTGTACTAGGCCCGCGGAAGATAGCCATTGAGTTATCAGATTCTGCAACTAGGATTTCCTTAAGGCCAGGGAGTTTAGGTTTGAGCCGTTCCCATAACCAGATAGCAATATTTTCGGAGGTTGGGTTTTCCAAGCCAGGTATTTCGTTTAGGTACGTATGGTCGAGCATACTAATTACAGGACCTGCGATCTGCTCCAGGGTGTTGTAGTCCATTACCAGCCCGGAATCAGGCTTTAATTCGTCCTCAATTGCGATTTCTATTCTATATGTGTGCCCATGCAATCGGGTGCATTTATGCTCAGTTGGTAACCCGGTTAGCCGGTGTGCGGCATCTATTTTGAATGCTTTACGGAGCTCGAACTTCATAAGTTTATTACTCAAGTTCCCAGTCGACCCAAGTAACCAGCTCTGTCAATGCAGGCCGGCCATCATGCCTCCACTGTAGCATAGGGGCTTGCATTTTACCAATCGGGCAAATTCGTAGTGCACCCCACCGGGCTAATTCCAATGCTATGGCGGGCAGTCGGGTATCAGAAGCTGCCACACCTACAGTAGATACGTAATGACGTATGGGTTCAGCTGCGCGCAAAGCCTCGCCAAGGTTTTGGACTCCTTTTACGTACACGAATCGGTATAGGCAGGAGAATTGGAAAGTAGAGTCGTCTTCGTAAACAACCGTCCAGCCATTTGAGTTAGTGCTGTGCCAAATCATAGTGTCTGAGTTATTTGCGGCACGGATTAGGTATGCGGTGCGTCGTGTGGCGATAGCAGCTGCGATTTCGGGAGGCACAGGGCCTGTTGGACATTCTGCTTGGAGCTTTTCCATCTGAATAGCTAAAAGTTCGGCAAACTGTCTAGGTTGGTATTGTCCTCCTGTTTCCACGTAGACTACGTGGGGCGAAAGGCAGCCGAGTTGATCCCAAGCACTTACGTCTTCGGCTACTAAACGCGCCACTGATTCGGCTTCCGTGCCAAATAACTTTTCTTTAGCCACGAAGCTGAAACTGACGCGGTGGCGGTAAGGGACGAATCTGATGTGCAATGGCACACGCGACATCAAGTTTTGTATTGTTTGATCGGACCCGCTCACGGTCACACAGTCGGCGTATTGAAACAAGGGCTCTTCTAGCTCGCTTTTTCCTCCTGGCCATACGGCCAATTCAATGCAGCTAGCTAATTTGGGTTCAGCTGCATAAATTGAATGGGCAAATAAGCGTGGTAATACGTCGGCGCCTTCTGAAGACGATAGTTTTAAAAACTGGGCTGATCCTAGCAGCAGGCCGGTAACCATGCTCATCAGGGCGGGGATAGGCATGGTGCCAGCGGTAAAATGCACTATCAATTCAGGTGTACGTATGTAATAGGCGCGTTTGCGGGTCCGTATTTGTGGTTCAGAGACCATAGTATTGAACTGGGGCACGTCACCAAATTCTTGGATATACCACCTGCGAATGTTGTCGTAAGTGAGTTCAGAGAAGAATACATCGAGCCCCATTTCGAGAACTTTTTTTGAGAACCCGTTGCGTTGGTGTGTTAGGGCAAGAATTCTGAACTTGTAATCGGGACGTAACCAATCTGCAGCTAGTTCAGAGAGGAATTTGGCGATCCACTCCGGAGATTTATTTGCAAGGTACTTGGCGCGATTATTTTTTAGTGTTCGGCAAGCCTCTGCTACCATGGCAGCCGTTAGAGGGCTGCCCGGCGGTAGATCCGCCAAAAAGTATGATGCAAGTCCAGGTATCATATCAAGTAACCATAAGCGAACAGCCGCGCGGTTCAAGGGTTGGTGCCCTTCCGAGTAACCGGAATCCATGTTTGGTTCTTATTCCGAGGTCGCCTGTGAATATTGCTTGGACAGAAAATACGTTTGCAAGGTCAATCACTTTAATTATGCCGGTTTGGTCTAGTGCAACCTCGGCTCCTGACTCAGGTGAAATCACTACAGCCCGTGCCCAGGGGGGGAAGTGAAACGTTCGGTTTTCAGGTGATGGGATGGGCGACGCAGATCCCTCATATTCCGTTCCTGAACGGCTTACTGCGTGGTCGTAGGCTTGAGAACTGAGTTCGCACATCCCGTATTCACTGACAATCCTGTTTTGAGGAATGCCTAAAACTTCTTCGACGATTGCATAAAGTTTGGATTTGGGGACTGGTTTTACTTGTCCTTTGTATCCACCTGTTTCCATTATGACAGAGTAGGGGGGCAGCTTGATCGAGACTGAATGCTTGCTCATGAACTCAAGTAAAAGGACCAGTGCTGATGCAGGAGTAAGTGTTAACACGGGTGCACTGAGCCGTATAGCTTTTTCAAATGTTTTTATAACGCGTGTGAAATCTGGTGACCAGTAGCCGCTGGTGCTCTTTTGGGCGCAAAACTCGGCATTGCCGAATCTGGATGCTATTAGGCCGAACATATGGACTAGCGAAGATTCCGGGGCGCTTTCAGGGGGTGGAGTTAAAATACATACGATGGGATTACTACAAGGGTTAGTAGCTTCAAATGCCATTGGCCAGACATGTGCAAGGAACCAGTTCCAAATTGAGGTTTCATATAGTTTTATTGAGAGTGTACAATGATAGTGTTTGCTCCGGGAGCTGCTTGTAGTTCCGCTCGAAAAGAAAACGTGTTCACGCATCTCCTCAGGAAGGCATGTCATTTCGAAGTCCTTGAACGCTGTGGTTGGGACAGCGGGGATTTGTTGCCATGATTGGATTGTGTTGGGTGTTATGCGTAAGTACTCACAATATCGGCGGTAAGGGTGATTGTAGCGGAATTGAAGCTCAAATAGGCGGAGTGCTAGTTTTTCAAAAGCTTCGGCGTGAGGTTGATTGTGTTGTGTTAATTCAGGTTGTGAGTGAAAGCTACACAGAGTCTGCGGTGCGAATTCATTGATAAAGTCGATTACCTCTTCTGCGAATGTTTTAAGTTCGGCTAACTTCATTGCCGTATAGGGGACATATAGCCCGTCAAGTGTTGGCATCGGCTTCCTGAATGAATTATTTTTGCCATCGTGGCCAATCACTAAGGAACAGGTGTTCTGGCAATAGGCCTTCGGGTGCATGCCGCAACGGGAAATAAGCAGGCACGCGTTTCATGACGACGGCTTCTAGCACCATTGCACTCCAAGTGCGGTCACCTGCGCGGAGCCAATCGCTTAAAAATCGGCCGTCCATTGTTTTCGGGGTCAGGAACAAGCCACGAATGGGCTTTATGTAATCGTTAACGAATAAGAAAGACTCTGTGGGGTCTGGGGTAAGCCAGATAGCTTGTCGGTGACCGTACCAAGCTACGGCCCACGGGATGTCACTCATCATGAGTTCCTCGGGTTTCATCCAGTTGGAGACTCTCTGTATCAGTGGTGGATAGTAAGGCGGGTAAACAGTCGGATGTGGACGAGGAGGTGCAAAGGAGTTTAAAAATGGTATGCACATCACGACAATAAAGGCGCCTTTAAAAATCCGACGAAGTGTGGTGGTATCCCAGGGGGTTTCCATAATAATGCGTTCAGCTAAGTCATTAAACAAGGCTGCACCAAACATAGCGACTATCGGGGTTAAGAGGACGATTAGATTTTCTGAATTTATGACCGGGAAGTCTTCGGATTGTTGGCTTCGGATGAGGCATTGGACAATCAAAAGCAGCGGCACGGTGCCAATGACGAAGAACCTGAATTTGCTGATTGCACTGCTGCGATATCTGAGGAACAAAGCCACGATCCAAAAAGCGGAGACCCAACTACCCGCAAGGTTTAGGAACTCAGTGTTTGTGACTGTTCGCATGTTTTGGAAAAGTTTACGCCAAAACAATGGTGGGTTAACTAGGCTTAAGTCGGGGGAGAGTGATCTCTCCAGCGAATATCCCGGGAATATAGGGCTATTGAATAAAACTTGGTAGGTAGCCACCCCGAAGGGCACTCCTGAGATTGACCAAGTCCGAATAACCCATGGACAAATTGTGACCAGAAATGATACGACCAAGAGACTTATTATTTGTGGTTTAATTCTTGGGGCAATTGCACCCACGTAAATTGCCACTGGTAGGAGCAGCCAACCAAAGGAATAACGTGTAAGGGTTCCCAACCCCAAAATAATGCCAAGTCCGATTGCATAAAGGAGCATTTGTCGCTCTTGGTTAATTGATTCGCGGCATACTCGCTCGAAAGAAACAAGGAGGTGGGCAAGGCCAAGGAAGATAATTATAAGGAGCATGGTGGATAAACCGGAAGTGCTAAAGCGCCATAGGACTTCAGAACCGGTAACTAACAAGGCAGTTAAGGTCCCGACACTGGGGTCGAAAAGCCGGGCTGCCAGTTTGTACGAAAGTAGAATTACAATCCCCAAGAGGATTTGGTTTAGAACAGTGATTGCGAAGTCAGGAGGATAAATTGCAAATGAGCCCCCACGGGTCCAGAACCAAGGCATTTTTTTGGAAGTATCATCTGGATTGGCTTCTGGAATAGGATAGTAGCCGGGAAAGATTTTCATCCAGCCAGCTAATAAAAGTGGGTACAGTGGCGGATTTGCCATGTCGGGGTGGCCCGATTTTAACGCGGCGGGGTCGTAAGCGCTTTGGTTTGTCGAGGAGGGTGCCAGTCTTTCTGGGTGGGTATTCGTATAGAGGTAGATTCCAAGCGGTCTGATGAAATGCGTGGTAAATCCTTTACCAGAGGCGATATTTCGGGCCAACTGGGCGCTGTCCATTGCATCTGGTGTAGCCATGTTTTTGTACGCCCGCTGATTATAGATAAACGCAAGGAATGCAAATCCTAATGTGACCAGGAGGACCCTCAGGAATTTTGATCCACGTTCAGTCGTAAACAAAAATAGCATTTCTTGGATCCAAAATTCACCTGGTCTTTTTGGGGGTGAAGTAGGAGTATTCATAATGCCTGCAGTTTATAAGTTTTAATTTTTCTGTGCAACGTTCGCCGGCTAATGCCCAGTTTTTGGGCGGCTAATGTGCGGTTACCACCAGACTCTCTTAACGCTCGGATGATCATTAACTTTTCCAACTCTTTCAGGGGCATAAGGGGTATTTCCTCAGAAGCAGAGGCTGACCGGGTAATTTTGGTGGCCGAGCTGGATCTGATATTTAGGGGCAGATCTTGTATGGAAATAGTTTCTCCGCGACACATTACTACGGCGTGTTCAATTGCGGCTCGGAGTTCGCGTACGTTGCCTGGCCACGCGTATCGCAAGAGCGCATCCATTGCCGCCGAATCAATTCCTTTGATTTGCTTGTTATTTTCTCTGGCAAATTCTTTTAAAAATGCGTTTGCTAAAAGTGGGATATCGCTTGGGCGTTCTCTGAGCGGTGGCAAAACTATTTCCACTACGCGGAGTCGGTAATACAGATCTTCTCTGAACTTGCCGGCTTCTACGAGCGCTTTCAGGTCTTTATTGGTAGCCGCGATGATTCTTACATCGGATGTGAGTGTTTTATTAGAACCCACGCGCTCGAAGGTACGCTCACCTAGAAACCGGAGCAATTTTACCTGGGTAGATGGGTCAATCTCACCGATCTCGTCTAAAAATAAAGTGCCGCCATTTGCTTGTTCGAATCGGCCTATTCTTCTTTCGTAGGCACCAGTAAATGCTCCTTTTTCATGGCCAAACAACTCACTTTCCAAAAGGGTTGGTGCGAGAGCTGCACAATGGACGATCACCAATGGTTGTTTTGCCCGATGGCTTAGTTTGTGAATAGCTTTTGCGACGAGTTCTTTCCCAGTGCCGCTTTCACCGCGTATTAGTACTGTGGCATTGGTTGGGGCGACCTGTTTGACGACCTCAAAAATCTCTTTCATTGCGGGGGATTCGCCGATGATATTTTCTAGGCCGTATTTAGTGTCGAGTTGTTGTTTAAGCGAGATGTTTTCTTGCTCGAGTTTTTGTTGTTTTAAGGCGCGGGCAATTCTCAGTTCTAGTTCATCGATTTGCATTCGCCCTTTAGGTATGTAATCGTCGGCGCCGCGCTTCATTGCTTCCACTGCAAGCTCCTCTGATCCATACGCAGTCATGAGAATGCACACGGGTGGATTTGGGAGGGACTTGGCTCTAGTAATTAATTTTAGCCCGTCTTCGTCGGGGAGACGAAGATCTGCGAGCAAAACGTCCACTGGTTCGGATTCAAGCAAATCGATCGCTGATGCCGCATCGCTAGCCACGTATACGTCGAACCGGTCCTCTAACGCGGCCCTGAGTCCTTCGCGGGTCGATTTTTCGTCGTCTACTATAAGCAATGTTGGCTTATATTTCATAGTCAACCGCACTTATACTTGTCAGGGTTGTTAGTCTCAGACGGGTGTGATAGAGTAGGCCCGATTGGCTTTCGGGTTGGGCCGGCGTCTAGCAATCTGGGTCTTCGCTGCGGCAATGGGAGCCATATTGTAAATGAGGTACCTTTGCCGGGTTGACTCGTCACCTCGATGCGACCACCATGGCTTCGCACGATACGGTGAACCACCATTAACCCTAAGCCAGTACCTTTTCCGCTACTGGAAGTTAACGGTTGAAAAAGGTTAGCCATTTGTTCTTTAGTCATTCCTTTACCGGTGTCGGCAATGCGCACCCAAACCCCTTCAGGTTCATCCCCTGTTTCGATCGTGATGTGTCCGCCTGCCGTGGTAGCCTGCATAGCGTTTTTTATGAGGTTGATTAACACTTGCTGAATTTGGTCAGGATCCAATAGTATTTCCGGGAGCGAAGCGGTTAGCTTAGTCTCAAGTATTAATCCGCGATCTTCAATTTCTGGCTGGATCAGCTGAATAGTTCTCTCGACGACGGTGTTTAAGTTAGCTGGTGTGAACTTTGGGGTTAGAGGTCGTAAGCGGCTAAGAAACTGGCGGACGATGTTATCTAGCCGGCCTATTTCGGTTTTTGCAACGTTGAGGAAGTGGTCCATTCGTGAGAGTGCTTGTTCAATCACGTTCATGCTTGTGGTGTGATTAGTAGGTGAAGGCGGTTGGGATTCTTCGGTTTGTGTTGTATTTCTAGGTGGTGTTTGAAGTGCGGCCTTGAGACGTTTGAGTTCCCGCTCAATCAATTGGAGATGGATGTTGATTGCATTTAATGGGTTGCCGATTTCGTGCGCCACAGTGCTTGCCAACAAGCTAGCTGCAAATAGTCTTTCTGCTTCTACCATCTCGAGTGTTTTTTGCCGGGTATTAGTTTCGTCGTGCAGGATGAGTAGGATGCCAGTTAAATTCCTTGGTTCGTTTTCGATTGCAGTAGCGTAAACCCTAATAAATTTTGGCCGAGGAAAGTGTAGTTCAATCTCATACCGAACGCTTTTGGAGGTTTTGTCCGAGAGGGCAGACTTCACTTTTTCCCATTCCAATTCAGGGATCCATTCGATGATGCGCTGACCTTCGGAATCGGAATGTAGTCCGAGTAATCGGCGGGCGGGTTCATTGGAGTAAATGAGTTTGCCATCGTGATCTAATACCAGTATGCCATCCTCAATTGTGTTAAAAATCGTCTCTAAGAAAGATCGTTCGCGCGCCAGTTGGTTGATAATGGCCTGGACGTTTTTGGTATCTAATTTGTCGATCCTTCCCAGAAGTCGATCTAGAAAAGTTGGCTTTAACATGCTCATCTTAGTAGTTGATCATGTTTTTCTAGAGAGTGCATAAATTACATCCATTTTTTCCGCTTGAACCAAATCCAGATACCGATAGTTGAAACGACGGTTAGTCCGATGGCCCATAAGTAACCATATTTCCATCTAAACTCCGGCATTTGGTCTGTGAAGTTCATCCCATACCATGTGCCCACTAGCATAAGGGGTGTGGTAATTACGGTGATCATGGTGAGCACCTTGACGATCTCAGCTGTTTTGTTGGAGGAGATGTTAAGGTAGATCTGTAAAACAGACGTAAGAGAGTCAGTATATGCTGCTGCGAGTTCACCTATTCTGTAAAGTTCGTCATACACTGCCCGGAAGTATGGCACTAGATGGGGGCGGATCATTTTGAATTCTCCACGTGCAAACCGTGCTAGAACCTCTCGCTGTGGCCCAATTATTTTTCGAAGATGCATGACCTCACGTTTGATTTGAAGGATCCGGTTTAAGATGATAGGGCCGGGATTTTCTAGGACTTCTTCTTCTAGTTCGGCCACTTCAAGTGAAAGTTCCTCCAAAGCGGGTTTATAGTTATCGACCACAGAATCGATCAAATGATATGCAAGTCGGTCTGGCGCGCGCGCAATCGGAGTAGTTCCTTTTAAGACACGACCCTCTACTGCTTGAACACTTCGATTCGGGCCGCGGTGGTAAGTGACAAGGAAGTTCCGGCCTAAGAAAAAGTTTAACTCGTTGGTGGCAAATACACCATCCTGACGGCTATAGTCGACCTCATGGATTACCATGAAAAGGTATGGACTAAACAATTCGCCTTCTCGGGGAATGTATTCCTCTACTTTGGGCGATTCTGACTCTGTAATACAATCGGTGATTGACACAGGGTGGAAGTGAAAGACCTTTTCCAGAATTGTGATGGTCTCTTGCTCAGTGGGCGATTCTAGATCTACCCAGAGGAAAAGGTTGGTATCAGCTAGCAGGGTGGGCATGAGGAAAAGTTCGATATCCCTGCCGTATAGCCGTCCCTGATTTGTAAATGCGTAAGACCTAATCATCCAGCTCAATCCTTTGTTCAAGAGAAGTCTTGCTTATGTGTCCTTTCACAAAATGCCAATGGCAACGCAATCGGCAAGCGCTGAGTTTGTAGTTTTACTGAATTTGTTGGGTAAATTTCGATTTCCGGGTGAAGAACCAAGCTAATAACACGGTGAGTTCATACATGAGTTGTAACGGAATGGCCATCATAATCTGAGAGACGAGGTCAGGCGGGGTTAAAATTGCACTTAGAGTAAGGTTGATTAAAATGACGTACGGCCGGGCGCGTGCCAGCAACTTATAATCCAGAACCCTCAATTTCACTAGTACAATGAGGATCACCGGGACTTGAAACCCTAGACCCATTCCCAGCATGAATTGGATGACAAAGCTCACGTATTCTTCTGCGCGCCATTGATAAACCGCCAGGCCCAGCCAGCGCGAGAAAAGGATAGATGCCCGAAGGGAAACGGGGATCATTACAAAGTAACAAAACAATACCCCTACTAAAAACATCCCAACACCGGTCACCAGGCCGCGCGTGACGTATTTCTTCTCTATCGGTTTCAAGGCGGGAAACACAAACTCACAAATAAAGTATAGTATGAATGGAGCTGCAAGAACAGCCCCCCCATAAAGGGCCATTTTGAACGCTAGGATAAAGCTGGCAGCGGGGCCTAGCGTGACTAATTCTACTGGGGGATTGTCTCCTGGTGGGTGGGTTGCGATTTCGTGCGTTAACCCTAAGATGATCCGGTTAGAGTCGGTCGGTATTGGTGCCACCCGAAGTGTCAGGGATTGGTTCGTAGGAATTCCCCATAGGGCAAGGTCGTTGGGATCGATCGCAATGGTGCCGAGTTTGTTTGAGCCAAAATAAATTTGTACCTGCTGTGTATTTGGGGGGCTATAGGGGGTGATTTTTAAAGGGTACGTGAGTATGCGGATAATCCAGTTACTTGCAAGGAGGCAAACGATGAATCCAAGCGCTAGCGCCGCAAGCGATTTAATCAGAACCCACCGGAGATCTTCAAGATGTTCTAGAAACGTCTTTACTGGCCCCCCTTCAGTTTCATCCCGTACGTCTGAATCAGCGATAGGATCATCAGGGCGGGTATCCATCTTGTCGGGTTTCGGTGGTCAAGTAATTTAGGGCAAATTAACCAGCCGGTGGTGTATGATTCTTTTTGTTTGAATCGACAGGTGTTTGCTTATCTGCAGTGTGAAGTTCTTCTTCTACGTCCCGCGCAGCCTTTTTAAATTCGCGCAGGCTTTGGCCAAGAGCCCGTGCGAGTTCAGGAAGCCGCTTTGCGCCAAACAATAGCAGAGCCGCTAGTAGGATAATCGCTAATTCCCAACCGCCGATAGCCCCTGCAACAATTTGCGTATTGTAAGCAGAATTTAACATTGGGAGTTTTATTTATTAATTACCTGGGGGGATTAGCAGTACGAATTCCCCGCGCCTGTTCTTAGCCCATGCTTCTTCGTTGTGGCGCGGATCAACAGGCCGTTCCTCCCCGTAACTTATGGTTTCGATTCTTTGGGGTGCTATACCGAGGTCTATCAGCATGGCGCGAATAGCCAGTGCCCTACGTTCACCTAGCGCACGGTTATATTCTATCGTCCCCCGTTCATCGCAATGGCCTTCGATCAGAATGTCGTATTGCGGGTTGTGTTTTAGGAACGCTGCTACGGTTTCGATCTTTGGCCGCTCAGTGGGTTTGATCACAGAGCTGTCAAAGTCGAAATACACAGTTTCAGTCTTAAATTTTTCGCGGTCTTGCGTCCATAGTGATCGATCGAGCCGGGTTTCCCCCCCGAACGGAATGGGTTGGCCCTCCTCCAATCCACCGGTAGGTCTAATTGGTTGAAGTCTTTCTTCCGTGCCGATAGCACCGCTGGGCCGCGCAATTCCAGGAATAGGAGTTACCCGTGGTTTGGATTTGCTGCATCCAGCTGTTAACAGGGTGAGCGAAGCAACCACGTATATACTGAGTTTGATAAAGTTAGCAGTTTTCATTTTGAAAACCTTAGTTTTATACCTGGCTCATTTTCTCGACCAAGCTGGTTGAGAATACTCACCAGGCAAGTACTTTGGGATATCTTTGACTTGTTTTGTTGGAACGTCAAGCAAGTAGAGTTTGGAACCGTCGCCTTCTCTACGGGTGAAGATGAGGGTTCGTGAATTTGGTGCCCAGTAGGGGTCTTCGCCAGGCACTAACACCGTAGCAGTCCCACCGCTTGCAGGCACGATGCAGATGTCAAACCCGGCACGTGTTTGTGCAGTGAAGGCTATCCAACGTCCGTCTGGTGACCAGCAGGGTTCGGTGGGGCTGGGCGCCCCGATGCGCATCACCTGTATTTCTCCGCCTTTGGATGGTATTTTGCAAAGTGCTCTATGCCCGCGTGGTTTCCCGGCAAAACAGATCCATTGGCCGTCAGGCGACCAAGTAGGTGCTGACTCGTCTTCTGGGCTTTTTGTTAATCGGGAAAGTTCTCCTCCCGAGATGGGAGCTGTGTAAAGGTCTGTCCATCCGTCTTTGCTTAAGATCATGGCTACGCGTTTGCCATCTGGTGATACTGCCGGGCTAGTATTCACCCCTGGGAATCGTGCGAATGCTCGCCTCACGCCAGTCTCGAGGTCGTGGAAATAGATATCAGGTCCGCCCCCTTTGTAAGAGACATAAAACAGGGCGAACTGACCGGGTACCCATTCTGGAGCAGCAGCGATTGACGCATCAGATGTGACCTGCCTAGGGTTGTATCCATCGTAGTCTGAGACGTATATCTCGCTAATTCCGTTTCGCGTTATTCGAAAAGCGATGTGGGTTAAGGCAATCCCTTTGCCGCGGTTAGGCAAGAATGGGGTAATGTCGTTGACAAGCGCATGCGCTTGTAGTCGCAATGTCCCCCCCGAGTACGCCTTTGATAGAAGTTCTGTGCCCGATATTAGATCGATGAGTTTGCCTTGCACGCGACCTTCGTTGCTACCGATGACCAGGAACTGAGCTTCGTTTGTGGACACAATCTTGCAACCCAGCACTTCAAGGTCGAATCTGATTACGTTGTGAACCTCTCCAGTGAAGCCACTCACGGCGATTGGTAGGGGTTTTTCATTCAGAGCCCATGTTTGTTTTGTGATAACAATTTCCTCCTGGGCCACTGAGAATCGTACAATCGATGCCAGGCACAATAAGGCAAGCGTAATTTTGATTTTCTTGCTCATAGTCATCCAATTTCACGTTTTGCTTTAAGGTCAAATTTAATTCGTAGCACGCGTTGTGTTTCCGATGATTCAAGTGGTAATGGGGGGAGATTTCGCACTCGGTCCAGGGCTTGTTTGACCGAGGCGTCCATAGCAGCGTCACCCGAGGGTTTGATTATCCGAGCTGAAATTACTGTGCCGTCACGTGCTACCACTACTTCCGTGTCAGTGACAGCGTTTTCTATGGTAATGCCAGATGGCGGGTGCCAAGCATTATAATAAATTGAGTACACAGCGCTCTTAAAGTTTGCGTACGGTATTCCGCCTCCGCCTGGCCCATAAAAGCTGGTGGTGTCCTTACCTTGGCTTAATGAGGTTACACTGGGTGTCCTGCCCAGGGTAGTTCTCAGATTTTTCAAGGCCTGGGCGATTGCGGGATCAATTCCATCGCTGACCGTTTCGGTTGCAGATGTTTTGCGTTGGTTATTGGTGGTTGCAGTGAGGGGGACTATTTTTTTCGTGATGAGGTTTGTATTGATCATGGGGGTTTTTTTGGGGCGTTTTGTGTCAGGTTCGTTTTCATTTATTGACGGAAGTGTTTGTTGTTCCGGTTTTGGAGTAAGTCTTTGAGGTTGAGGTTCAACTTGTTTAGGTTGGGGTTCGGGCTTTGGTAGTGGAAGTTCTTTAAAGGTTTGTTCTGGTTTAGACACAGGCGGGGGAACCACCGCGCCTTCCGGTGAACCACCGCCTTTTATGTTGGCATCGGTGGTGCGTAATGGGAAGAAGTCGATTATTTCGATAGTCTCCGGGAGTCGTGTGGGTTTAGGTGCAAAGGCCGGACCTACCACCAGCACCCCTATCACCAACAGGTGTAGAAGTGTTGAGATTATGAGGCCTTTGATTTGGAGGCCGTTTTTCATAGTATTACCGGCTGTGGCCCTCCGTCGCTAAAGAAAATCGCGTGATTCCTAGCCGTAAGCAAGTATCGAATACCCTTGTTACGTACTCATATTTGGTATCTTTGTCGGCTCGTATTCTAACGATCAAGTTGGTGTTTTGTCGAAATTGGCCGGCTAAAGTCCGTTGCAGCTCATCGAGACGCATTGGTTGTCGTTCGAAAATGTAAGCACCGGTTGGAGTAATCTCGATTGTGCGCACGTTTCGGGGGTTGACGCGGGGGTCAGGCTGGCCGCCTTGAGGTAGTTTTAGGTTGATGCTTTGTTCCAGTAAAGGAGTGGTGATCACGAAAATAATTAGCAACACGAACACTAGATCAACCAGCGGGGTAATATTTATTTCGCTAAGTGTAACCAAGTGTCTGCGTTGGGAAAACCTACGCATGTGGCTAAGTGCTTCTAGGCAATTTTAAGGTATTCAAGGTTTCGATGCGCCATTTTCTTCCAAGTACTGGGTTTCCATTTTTGATATTAATTCCTGGGCGAAATTGTCGAGTTCTACGGTAAGGACCCGCAAGTTATGAACGAGCCAGTTATAGGCGAACATAGAGGGGATTGCCACTGACAGGCCGGCTACAGTGGTTATAAGTGCTGCTGCAACGCCAGGGGCCATCGCAGCTAGGGTGGCATGTCCCTGGCGAGCCACACCTGCAAAGGTGCTCATAACCCCCCAAACAGTTCCCAGCAGCCCGAGGAAGGGGGCGCCACTCACAGCGATTGCTAGAAGAATCAGCCCGGATTCGAGTTTAAGCGATTCTTCTGCTACAGCGTTTTCAAGTGCGCGTTTAATGTGTTCCATGTTTGTTAATGAGATTGCACCTCGCGGGTGTTTGGGGTCCATTCTTTTTAACTGCCGCTCCAGTTCTGAACAGCCCGCCAAATAAACCTCGTATAGTGGACAGCCTTCTACGTGGACCCGTCGGTCGAATATCTCCATCACGTTTTTCTGTTTCCTAAATTCGACTAAGAAAAGTCGGTTGAGTCGTTTTGCTCGTCGCATTTGGATGGCCTTAGAGATCATTACCGACCATGCCAAGATGGAGAAAATTAACAGGATAACAATGATAGCTTTCCCTTCGGGAGTGGCCCGGTGCCAAATATAAACGAGTTCCCACTCCTGCCGGGGGGTTACGGCTGCAAATGTTAAAAAAACTTCCATACCCGTAACAATGGTGAGGGACCGACCTGCCACGGGTCAACAACAGCAAAGTCGTCTAATATAGTTTTGTGACATCTTTCTCATAATAGCAATTAAAATCGGAAGGAGATCGGACTGCTTTGCAGATCTGTTGTCAAAAATGCGGAACCCAACACTGCCAGCGATGTTAACAAGCGATTATGGATGATCAGGGTCTTGAGTACGTGTTATGCCTGAGTCTCTCCTAGCCCATAAAACCCCCGATTCGAGAAAGGTGAGTTTTGGTCTGGCGAATGTACGAGCATCAGCTTGTGGTCGTGCCACTACAGATCTGCCAGAGATGTAGAAGTTATCGCTGCACAAATGCAGCCTCGGCCAAGGGTTTACTATATAATGGCGTGACCAAAACTATTTGTGAGGGGGAAGTCAATTCCCATTCAGAATTTGTCACGAATGAGCCAATTATGCCAGAAGGGCCCTTAGATCGCTATATACGTGGTCTGGACGATATGCAAATCGATGGAGGTCCTCTTCTTTTGAGACTCCGCTTAGAAGGAGGACCGTTTCGATCCCAGATTCTACGCCTGCACGGATGTCTGTGTCTATTCGGTCACCTATGATAACCGTAGTTTGTCTGCGGGCGCCTAATCGTTGCAGTGCTTGACGCATCATTAGCGGGTTAGGCTTGCCAATAAAGTAGGCTTGGACCCCAGTGGCTAATTCGATCGGAGCCACAAGGGCACGCGTGGCAGGGACAATTCCATCCTCTACCGGTCCGGTGACGTCTGGGTTGGTGCCTATTAATCGCGCCCCATTTAGTACAAGCCGGACGGCCCTCCTTATTTGCTCGTAGTTGTAAGATCGGGTCTCGCCAACAACAACGTAATCGGGGTTTACATCGTTGATGGTGTAGCCGACCTGATAGAGTGCATGCACGAGGCCTGGTTCACCAATAACAAACGCAGTGCCACCTGGTTTTTGCGAGGCAAGGAAAGCAGCCGTGGCCAAAGCGCTCGTGTAGAAGTGGTCTTCCGAGACGTGGATCCCGAGTCTAGCAAGTTTTTGACTAAGTTCGCGGGGGGTGCGCTCGCTACTATTGGTAAGGAACAAGAACTTTTTGTTCTCTGCCATTAACCAGTTCACGAATTCAACGGCTCCTGGCAACGGCTTGTTGCCATGGTATACCACCCCGTCCATATCTAAAATGAACGCTTCTTTTGCCCGTATGAGCTCAGAGCCTGTTTGCATAAAGCAAGGAAACAATACAATTCATTCCGGATTGTTGCAAAGTGTCTATTAAAAATGGGTAGCGGAAGGAGTAGGCAAGAATTTACTGTCAGGCGTGTGGATCTGAAGCTAGGTTGCAGGACAGCATTTTTAGCCCCTGGGCTCCTAAGATTGGTCAGCCGCACGGTAACAACTTTCAGGGAGTTTTAGGAAAAATGGGCGGCGTACGCACTCAACTTGAAATGGGTGTGTTAAGACGCATGACGGTGGGGATTAACGGGATGGGTGTAAGTGAGCTATAAAGGAAGTGGCTTGACATGGGAGTGGGAAGACACCATTTTGATTTTGCAAATCATTTGCAAATGGCAGAGGAACGCAAAAGTGATTTGCTTCAGTCGGTCCTACGGGCTGGCGGGTTTAAGATGACTCGTCAGCGCCGGGTTGTGTATGAGATGTTGGTTGAGTCCAACGAACACTTGGATGCGAACGATTTGTTTGAGCGGGTGCGGAAGCGGCATCCTGGGATAAGTTTAGCTACCATTTACAGGACTGTGGCGTTATTGAAGCGGGTGGGGTTAGTTAAGGCTTTGCCATTGGGTCAGTCACATCAGCATTTTGAGCCTGTGAGGGGTTCGACGCATTGCCATTTAGTTTGCACAAAATGTGAAAAGGTCACGGAGCTTACAGTTGATGAGGTCTCGAAATTGGTGGCTTCGCTTTCAGGGTCGGGTTGGGAAATCGAAACCGTAGAGTTTTGTATCACTGGACGGTGTCCTGAATGTGCTTCGTCTTAGGAATGGTCATGGACCAAAAAAACAAAATGTCGGGATCAGAAAATGGGTTTATTCCGTTGAGTTCTGTTGGAGAGGGTGCGGAGGTGATGGTGAAATTGCTTTCTGGAGGCCATGGTTTTGTAGCGCGGATGGTTTCTTTGGGAATAGCGCCTGGGACGGTGATCCGAGTGGTTCGCAATAGTGGGAGGGGTCCGATTCTAATGGAAGCGCGTGATACACGGGTGGCGATCGGTCGTGGGGCGGCCCAGAAGGTGTTAGTTTGCCCTTTAAATGCGGTTGGAGAAACTACAGATGCCGAGAGCTAGCTTGGTGAAAGAGGCTACATCGACAATCCTGATTGCTTTGGCGGGGCCGCCCAATGTAGGCAAGTCGACCATTTTTAATGCCCTAACTGGTCTACGCCAACATGTAGGTAATTGGCCAGGAAAGACCGTCGAGAGGAAAGAAGGGATAGTGGAGTTTGAGGGGCGGCGGTTTGACCTTGTAGATCTGCCAGGCACGTACAGTTTGACTGCACACACGATTGAAGAACAGATAGCCCGTGATTTCCTTTTGCGGGAGCGACCAGCGGGGGTGATTGTCGTAGTTAATGCTGCCTCAATGGAACGCGGGTTGTACCTAGTATCTGAGCTGTTGTTATTGGAACTGCCAATTGTAGTAGCACTAAACATGATGGACGTGGCTGCAGAGCAAGGTTTGGAAATTGAACCGGATGTTTTACAAGCAGCCCTGGGCGTTCCTGTGGTTCCGGTGTGCGCCGTAGAAAAGAGGGGATTGAACACGCTTTTGAAGGTTGTCTTGGACGTAGTAGAAGGTCGTGTGGTGATGCACCCACGACTGCCGCAGGTGCGGGCCGACCACCAACTCCTATTTAACAAGGTCTACGAAGTTTTGAGTGAGCGTTTTACGGGTCGGTATCCCTTGGTGTGGTTGACAACTAAACTGCTGGAGGCGGACCCGATTGTTACTCGTTTGGTACGGGATCAATTGCCTGCGGAACGGTTTAAGGAGATAGAGGGAGTTTTAGCTCAGCATGACGATGCTTATTGGGCGGTGGTTTCCGGTCGGTACGACTGGGTTGGGAGGATGATCCGAGCTGCGATTAGAAAGCCTCCCCGGGCGAGTATCGGTTGGACCGAGACTTTGGATAGGTGGCTGACTCATCCAATCTGGGGGGTTGTGGCGTTAGGGGTGATATTGGGAGTAGTTTTTGGCGTCACGAATTTCTTAGGCTCTCCGTTACAAAAATTGTTGGAGAAAGTGATCGTGGGAGGCGGGATTGACCTCCTGAGCAAAATACTTCCACTGCCTTCCCCTGGATGGGGGCGACTCCTCACAGAAGGGGTTCTACCTGGGGTGGGTACAGTGGTAAGTTTTGTCCCAATATTGCTAATATTTTTCCTGTTGTTGGCGCTGTTAGAGGATATCGGTTATCTGGGGCGTGCAGCATTTGTGATGGACAGGTTCATGCATGTATTTGGACTCCATGGGCGGTCTTTTTTACCGCTAATGCTAGGATTCGGCTGCAATGTACCAGCAGTAATGGCCACGAGAGTAGTTGAGTCTGGTCGAAGTAGGCTTTTGACGATTCTACTTACACCGTTTGTGCCTTGTTCGGCACGGCTCGCGATTATTAGCGTTTTAGGATCCGCATTTTTTGGCTCGTGGGCGACAATTGTAGGAATTAGTGTCATTGGATTGGGATTGGTTCTGTTGGTTCTCTGTGGTTTTGGACTAAATCTTCTAGCGCGGGGAGAACGAACTGCGTTGATAATGGAACTGCCTTTATACCACAGGCCGAACTTTAATACTGTGTTGACAACGGTGGGATACCAATTAGGTGCTTTTTTACGGAAGGCAGCTACAGTAATTGTTCTTGCTAGTGTTGGGGTGTGGTGGTTAGCGCAGTTCCCCACCGGAGAAATCCAGTCAAGCTACCTAGCTAGGATAGGACAAGCCATTGAACCGGCGTTTCAAGTTGTTGGATTTGACTGGCGCATGGTGGTTTCGTTACTCACTTCTGTGATTGCGAAAGAGAATGCAATCGGGACCTTGGCGATTCTATTAGGTTGCTCGGATCAAAATTTCTCAGAAGTTGTTCGGCAGGTATATTCCCCTGCTTCAGGGTTGAGTTTTTTGGTTGTAATTACGCTGTTTGTGCCTTGTGTACCTACGCTTGTCACGATTTGGAAGGAGTCGGCTTCTTGGAAATGGGTTGCGGCCAGCGTCGTGATTACTGGCACGATTTCCCTAGTTTTGGGAGCAGTGGTCTTCAACGTCGCAAAATTATTCCTATGACGCGGGGCGAAGGAATGATAGATAAGCTCGTTAGTATTTTGAGGAGTGGCGAACCACTAACGATTGGTGAGCTTGCACAGCGATTAGATACAACGCCTGAATTGGTGGAATTGATGCTTCAAGAACTTGTTGCGCGTGGCATTTTGCGACCTGTTGGGGAAGCATGCGTCCAATCCTGTACAGTGTGTGGATGGCGTGGCGCTTGTTTACTGAAGGGCACGGGTAGAGGATATATTCTTGTTAAGCCGAATGGGGACCAGCAAGACAGGTGAGTAGCTGGGTCGTCGGAAATTGCCTCTAATCATTTAAGCCCGCACATCTTCAAGAATTCTTCTTCGGTAAGGGTGGTAATCCCTAACTGTTTGGCTTTTTGAAGCTTTGAGCCAGGGTCAGATCCCACGATTAGGTAATCTGTCTTTTTGCTTACGCTGCCGGCCACTTTCCCTCCGAGAGATTCGATCTTAGCAATTGCTTGTTCTCGGGTCATGGAGGCGAGTGTTCCGGTGATAACAAACGTTTTCCCGGCCAGGGGCCCAGTAGCACCCACTCGGTACAAAGACGATTTGAAGTTAACTCCCGCGGCCCGGAGTTTTTCAACTACGTGGCGGTTTCTTGGTTCAGAGGCCCAGAGGATTATACTATTAGCTACGACTTCCCCGACATCTTCTGCTTGCATTAGCTCTTCTTTTTTGGCGTTGAGTACGGCATCGAGGTCAGGAAATTGTCTACCAAGTGAACGAGCGATGCTCGCCCCTACGTGCAGAATGCCCAACCCATGCAACACGCGCCACATATCGCGGGTTTTACTGGCTTGCACATTATTGATAAAATTTTTGGCTGATTTTGGCCCCATGCGTTCCAAAGCGGCCACTTGATCTACCTGCAAGTAGTACAGATCTGCTGGGTCACGAACTAATCCTTTCCCCACAAGTTGAGCAATAAGTACCTCCCCAGCACCTTCAATGTCCATTGCGTTTCTAGAGCACCAGTGATCGATCCATCCTCGTATCTTAGCTGGGCATTCGGGGTTCAGGCAGCGCCAAACTGCACCCTCTCCCTCGGCCCCTGCTAACACATTTTTAGCGATTTTTCCACCGCATTCGGGACATTGTTTGGGGAATTCGAAGATTACTTCAGCACCAGTGCGTTTGCTTTTCACTGATCCCACCACCGCCGGTATTACTTCTCCGGCCTTCTCAATGATCACTGTGTCGCCGATACGGATGTCTTTTTCACGGATGTAGTCTTCGTTGTGAAGTGTTGCGCGCGTGATGGTTGTGCCGGCAAGAAATACTGGCTCGAGTTCGGCCACGGGTGTTAACGCTCCCGTTCTCCCTACTTGGATTGTTATGGCTTTTAGACGGGTCTCAGCTTGTTCAGGGGCGTATTTGAATGCGATAGCCCAGCGCGGCGCTTTTGCAGTTGTCCCCGCACGTTCGCGGTGCGCAAATGAGTTCAGTTTAATAACTGCCCCGTCTGTTTGGTACGGCAAGGTGCGCCGGACCCTGTCTAGCTCGGCGATCGCATTTAAGATCTCCTCTACGTTACGACAGAACCAGGTCTTCTCGGGGGTTTTAAATCCGAGGGTTTTGAGCCATTGGAGAAGTTCGATTTGGGTTTGTGGGACGTGTGCGTTGCCTGGTTCGACGTAACCCAGGCTGTAAAGCACGATGTCTAATGGCCGTTTTGCTACGATCCGCGGGTCTAGTTGTTTTAATGAACCAGCAGCAGCGTTGCGTGGGTTTGCAAATGGTTCTTCACCGGCTTCGATTCGTTCCTGGTTGAATTTTTCGAAGGCTCTCACCGGCATATAAACTTCTCCGCGGACTTCAAGTACAGTTGGCCATTGTTCGGGCGAACCATGCAACACCAGTGGAACGCTCCGAATGGTTTTCAGATTGGCCGTGATGTTGTCGCCAGTTGTGCCATCCCCGCGCGTAGCCCCCACGGTGAACCTCCCATTCTCGTAGATTAAAGAAACAGCCACCCCATCCACTTTTGGTTCTACTACCCATTCCAGTGATTCTCCAGGTAACAGGCGTTGCACTCGTGCTACAAATTCCCGAACTTCGGTTTCGTTGTATGTGTTATCGAGGCTAAGCATTGGAACCCTATGCCGGACCGGTTGAAACCCTTCCATTGGTTGTTCACTGACTCGCTGGGTTGGTGAGTCCGGCGTGACTAGTTCAGGAAATCTCTTTTCGAGCTCGACAAGCTCCCGATAAAGCTGGTCGTACTCGTAGTCTGATATGAGGGGTTTAGCCAACACGTAGTATGCGTGATCGTATTTGCGGATTAACTCAACAAGTTCTTGGTGACGCTTTTTGGCAGCCTCAAGGTTCATCGGTTTTAATATGCAGCCGAATTTGGCGTTTGAACAGAGGAAAGAACCCAATCCGATTCTCCTCGGGTTATACCGAAGGAATGCAGTAGGCAATGACTAGCACGTTGGGATACGTGATTTAGATGCATTTTATGAGTTGTCCCCGAGAGGTATTATTAGAACTGCTTCACAGGGCAGAAGGCGGTGAGGCTCGGGATTGAGTTGTATTTTTGATGAGCAGAGGCTTGATTTGGCTTCCAGAAAAAGGGTAAAGGAAACCGAAATTCTTAGAAAAAGCCATGGCATATAAAACCGTAACGCCTCCTTCGGAGGGCAATAAAATTAGAATGGAGAACGGGCAGTTACGTGTCCCGGATGATCCAATCATACCGTTTATCCGGGGGGATGGTACTGGTCCTGACATTTGGGCTGCGGCTCAGCCGGTGTTTGATGCTGCCGTAAATAAAGCCTATGGGGGTAGACGCAGGGTTGTTTGGTTCGAGGTCTTTGCAGGGGAAGAGGCGTACAAGCGGTTTAGCACTTGGTTGCCGGAAGAAACAATTGAAATTTTTCGAGAATATTTAGTGGGGATCAAAGGACCATTAACCACCCCGATAGGTGGGGGCATCCGGTCGCTGAACGTCGCGTTACGTCAAACGTTGGACTTATACGTGTGCTTGAGACCGGTGCGGTATTTCCCCGGCGTCCCTTCACCGGTGAAACACCCCGAAAAAGTAAACATGGTGATTTTCCGGGAAAACACCGAAGACATCTATGCTGGAATCGATTATCCGGCTGGGAGTGTGGAGGCAAGGAAGTTGTTGGAGTTCCTGCAGAACGAGATGCCAGCAGCGTTTAAACGGATCAGGTTTAACACTCGTGAAAAAAACGAGGAGTTTTTCAGATTAGCTGGCTGGAGCGGCTTCGATGCTGATGTGCAGGTAGGGCTCGGGGTAAAACCAGTTAGCTTTACTGGTAGTGCACGGCTTGTCCACGCAGCGATCTCTTACGCTATTAAGCATAGCCGAAAGAGTGTCACGTTGGTGCACAAAGGCAACATAATGAAATACACCGAAGGGGCGTTCCGTGATTGGGGTTATCAGGTTGCCAAGGAATGTTTTGGCGCTGTTGAGATCGATGGCGGTCCGTGGTGCCAAATTCCTGAAGGCAAGCCTGGAGCCGGAATCATAATCAAAGACGTACTTGCAGATGCAGCGTTCCAACAAGTGTTATTACGCCCAGAAGACTTCGATGTTATTGCGACGCTGAATTTGAATGGCGACTATTTAAGCGATGCTTTGGCAGCACAAGTGGGTGGGATTGGTATCGCTCCGGGTGCAAACATTAATTTCGTTACCGGGCATGCAGTTTTCGAGGCCACTCATGGCACGGCGCCCAAGTACGCCGGTAAAGACGTGGTTAACCCCTGCAGCGTTATTCTTAGCGGCGAAATGATGTTCCGATACCTTGGTTGGGTAGAAGCAGCGGACCTCATCATAAAGGGTGTTGAAGGTGCGATTGCCAGTAAGCGCGTAACATACGATTTTGCGCGCTTGATGGAAGGTGCCACCCAGATCAAATGCTCCGAATTCGGACAGAATATTATCGAACATATGGACTGACACACTGTTGCCATCCAACTTTTTGTATGGCAAAAGCGAACAGCGTGCTGATGTGATGGGATGACGACGGTCATAGAGTCCGTGTTGGTTGCGTTTTTTTGGAGGGGAGTTTGTTGGACACCATACTAAGGAAGCAGAAATTACACTTGCCGGTTAGAGGGGAGACAACCAAAATCGGGAGTTGGATTTTAAGGGGCATGACCATGTAAGGTAGGCCTCGGCCCGACTGTGCTTTCTTAAGTTTTGTGCGTAGTTAAGAGGCAACCTCCAATGAGGGGGTTAATGGAACCACCTATTGGGGTACGCAGTATGACAAATGTACTAGTCATTTGCGGTGGCTTATTACGCTCTGCTTGGGTAGGCTAAAAGTCAGACAATGGGTCGGAAAGCTGAACCTATGAAGCAAAACGCAATTTCAATATTGTTGTTAGGAGTGATGCTTTTTAGCGTTGTGACAACTAATTCTCAGCAGCTGCCTTTCCAAAACCCAGATCTCAGCCCCGAAGAACGTGCTCGTGATCTTATTTCCCGGTTGACCCTCGAAGAAAGAGCTTTGTTATTGTGTGACCAGAGTCCTGCGATTCCGCGTTTGGGAATAAAAGAGTTTAACTGGTGGAGCGAGGCATTGCATGGGGTCGCATCAGCACAAGGAGTCACGGTCTTCCCCATGCCAATTGCCATGGCAGCCTCATTTAATGAAGAGCTTGTTTACCAGATTTTTGATGCGGTTTCCGACGAATTTCGGGCCCTGTATCACGATTGGATTAGAAAGGGTAACAAAAACAAGCGGTTTTTGAGCCTTTCAGTCTGGACACCCCATATCAATATTTTCCGCGATCCACGCTGGGGACGTGGCCAGGAAACCTTCGGGGAAGACCCATACCTAACAGCACGGATGGGTGTTCAGGTTGTGAATGGATTACAAGGCCCCCGTAGTGCCAAATATCGCAAATTACTGGCATGTGCAAAGCACTTCGCAGTCCACTCCGGACCTGAATGGAGCCGGCACGTACTCAACGTGAACCATGTAGACTTGCGCGACCTGTACGAGACATATCTTCCTGCGTTTAAGGCTCTTGTCCAAGAGGCGGATGTGCGCCAAGTAATGTGTGCGTACCAGCGGCTAGATGACGATCCTTGTTGTGGCAATGCACGTTTGCTTGGTAGGATTCTCCGGGAAGAATGGGGGTTTCGGCATTTAGTGGTGTCTGACTGTGGGGCCGTTACCGATTTTCATCTCTCCCATAAAGTCTCTTCCACACCAATTCATGCTGCCGCAAAGGCTATCTTGGCGGGAACCGATATCGAATGTGCTTGGGAAGGTCATTATTTTGCCCGACTCCCGGAAGCTGTCAGGCGAGGCCTTGTTAAAGAAGAAGATCTTAATCGAAGCTTGATGCGCGTACTAGTTAATAGGATTGAGTTGGGTGATTTCGACGATGATTCCTTGGTTCCCTGGGCTCAGATACCCATGTCAGTGGTCAATTGCGAGAAACATCGGGCGCTGGCTTATGAAATGGCGCGTCAATCAATAGTACTATTGCAAAACCGAGGCAATATTTTACCGTTATCAAAGTCCATCAACAAAATCGCAGTCCTTGGTCCCAACGCGGACGACGCAGGGGTGCTTTGGGGTACTTACAACGGTGTCCCAGTTCGCACAATCACTATTCTCGAAGGCATTAAATCTAAGCTCCCCTCAGCACAAATTTTCTATGACAAAGCGTGTGATTTGGTCCTAGACAAGGACCTGGAAAGTTACATTAACCGGATCACTTTTGAAAATAGGCCTGGTTTCAAACTCACCTGTTGGAACAATCGGAAACGCGAGGGTGATCCAGCAGCAATCATCTGGATAACGAATGCAATTAACCTCAGTGTACATGACGGACGAGGCTTTGCACCGGGTGTTAACCCTACAAACTTCTCTGCTATACTTGAAGGCGAGTTTGTCCCTCAGCAAGAGGAAGAGCTGGCATTTTGGTTTGGCGTGACTGGTTCATTTGAGCTTTTCATAAATGGTCAGAAGATCCGTGGTTTCGAACATTGGCGTATTTTACCCAATCGGGCTACCTTCAAGTTCGAGCCCGGCAAAAAGTACAAGATCGAGATCCGATTTACCCAACTGTATGATTGGCGAGCCCAACTGCAACTCGATTTCGGCAAAGAAGTCGACCAAGATTACACCAAGCTTTTACAGAAGCTTCGCGACATAGACTTGGTGGTGTTCGTGGGTGGTCTTTCAGGTCGAGTCGAAGCAGAAGAAATGCCTGTGGAGCTGCCCGGATTCAAAGGTGGTGACCGGACGTGCATCGAGTTACCGAAACCTCAGCGCCGACTTCTTAAAGCCTTGAAAGAAGCTGGGAAGAAAATCGTATTCGTTGTGTGCTCGGGGTCTGCAATCGCCCTCGAGCCGGAAACCGAAAGTTGTGATGCGATCCTGCTAGCGTGGTACGGAGGCGAGTCGGCCGGACAGGCAGTGGCTGATGTCCTTTTTGGCGATTACAATCCCAGTGGCAAATTGCCAGTGACGTTTTATCGTAACACAGAGCAGCTCCCAGATTTTGAAAACTATTCTATGAAAAACCGGACGTACCGGTTCACCACCAATTGCCTCTTTCCATTTGGGTTTGGTCTAAGCTACACGACTTTCGAAGTTGGACAGGCAACCGTAAACAAAACAAATCTATCACCAGGTGAGTCCCTCACACTCACAGTACCCATTACCAATTGTGGTGATCGGGATGGGGCCACCGTGTTGCAGGTTTACGTCCGTAAGACCGACGACCCAGATGGCCCTATTAAGACCTTGCGAGGGTTTAAGCGAGTGGAAGTCCAGGCCCGTGCTTCCAAAAATGTGACTATCGAACTCCCGCCTACTGCATTTGAGTTCTTCGATAGAAATCAGCTGAAACTTGTTGTGGCCCCAGGTGAATACCAAGTTTTCTATGGTACCAGCTCGAGCCCAGTCGACTTGAAAGAAACACGCATTGTTATTCAAAACGGTACGTAAAATGGTTATGGCTTGGAACACAAGGCCAGTGTGGTTTAAGTGCTTATGAGTGAGATTCACTCCATAACGCCTCTGGTGTTCAATTGCATGCTCGCTACTCCCATGAGCCGACGAATCGGGCCCATAAAACAAATTAAAAAAATGTTGTTCCACCGAGTGCCTCAGAAAATGCCAATTTGCGTTTTTCTAATTGTGGTAGCTCTTGCAATAAACTCATCTGCAAGTCAGGCAGGACCTCCATACTTGCTCTGGTATACTAACCCAGCTTCCACATGGACGGAGGCGATGCCCATCGGCAACGGCCGGCTTGGGGCTATGGTATTTGGTGGTGTTACCCAAGAACGGCTGCAGCTGAATGAAGACACGCTTTGGGCTGGCAGTCCATACGACCCAATAAATCCGCTAGCTAGAGAGGCCCTCCCACAAGCACGCCAGCTAATCAATGAGGGTAAATATCGCCAAGCTGCTAATCTCATCAGTGCTCGGGTTATGGCACGGCCACTCAGCCAAATGCCATACCAGACCGTGGGCGATTTATTCCTCAAATTCCCCGAGCCTAAAGATGTTAGCAATTACAAGCGAGAACTTGACCTGAACACTGCTATAGCCCGCATAACGTACACGGCTGACGGTGTCACTTATACCCGTGAGGTTTTCGCAAGTGCACCGGACAATGTGATAGTGTTGCGGATAAGTGCTGACAAACCACGCGCGGTTTCATTCACCGCGAGTATGCAGACCCCAATGAAGGCAACTGTAGAGACCGACGGCAAAGATACCCTCATAATGCGTGGTGTGGGTGGAACTGCACATGGCATCCAAGGCAAAATCAATTACGAAGCCCGTGTGAAAATCCTCACGAAGGGGGGCCGCTTAATTGCCAACAAGGACTCTTTAGTTGTCACTGGAGCAAATCAAGCTGTGTTGTTAATTGCTGCTGCGACGAGTTACAAGCGGTTCGATGACGTTAGCGGGGACCCCGAAGCTATTGTTAAGCGACACCTAGCTTTGGCGGCGCGAAAATCCTATGACCGGCTGCGACGTGCCCATGTTGCGGATTATCAACGGCTTTTCCAACGTGTTTCTATCAGTCTTGGTAACGAGAATCCGCCCCCCATCCCTACCTCAGAGCGCATCCGGCGGTCTATAACAACGCACGATCCTCAGCTAGCGGCATTGTTCTACCAATTTGGCCGGTACCTGTTAATTAGCTCGTCACGGCCTGGAACCCAGCCAGCTAATCTTCAGGGAATTTGGAATGATAGCATGAATCCGCCTTGGGGGAGCAAATACACCATCAACATAAACACCGAAATGAATTATTGGGTAGCTGAACCTGGCAACCTTGCTGAATGCGTGGAACCTCTTATAACCATGGTCGAAGAGCTGACTGTGACAGGCGCGCGTACCGCCCAAAAAATGTATGGTGCACGAGGCTGGGTGGCACACCACAACACCGATATCTGGCGTGCTTCAGCGCCGATTGATGGACCTAACTGGGGCATGTGGCCTTGCGGCGGGGCTTGGCTTTGCCTGCATCTTTGGGACCGGTTTGAGTTCAGCTTCGACACGAACCTCCTTAAACGTATCTATCCAATATTGAAATCAGCCTCGGAGTTTTTCCTGGATACTCTCCAAGAGGACCCGAGAACAAAATGGTTGGTCACCAATCCGTCTCTTTCGCCTGAAAATGTGCACCCATTTGGCGCAGCGGTATGTGCAGGACCTACAATGGACATGCAAATTTTGCGCGACCTTTTTGCCAACACCATCAAAGCGGCCAAAATTCTAGGGGTGGACCATGACTTCGTGGACCAACTTGCTGCGGCTAGGGCAAGACTTGCACCAAACCAAATCGGCAGTGCTGGCCAACTCCAAGAATGGCTCGAAGACTGGGATCTGCAAGCGCCTGAACCCCATCACAGACACGTTTCGCATCTGTATGGTTTGTTTCCCGGACGCGATATACACCGATTTGACACGCCTGAACTCGCCAATGCAGTGCGCAAATCCCTTGAACTTCGCGGCGATAAGTCGACGGGGTGGGCAACTGCCTGGCGCGCGTGTCTCTGGGCACACCTTGGCGATGGTGAACGCGCTTATCAAATCCTTCGCCACTTGCTTGGGCCTGAGCTTGCGTACCCGAACATGTTCAGTGCTCACCCACCTTTCCAGATCGACGGCAACTTTGGTGGTGCAGCTGCAATAAGTGAAATGCTTCTTCAAAGCCGCCTAGGATCCGTTACTAACGCCTTGACGCCTGCCTTTACTCCGGAGATCATAATCCTGCCCGCTGTGCCCACAGTGTGGTCTAACGGATTTGTAAAGGGTTTGCGCGCCCGAGGTGGTTTCGAAGTCGATATAACATGGTGCAACGGTAAATTAGTTGAAGCCAAGGTCCGCGCCCTAAGAGATGGCTCAGCAAAATTGCGCTATGGCGGTGCCATGAAAGAAATCCACCTGCGCAAGAACGAGACCTTTACTTGGAACGGCCAAAACTGACGCAAAATAAATGAAAATGCATATGAAAACGCGCGGACTATTAATTGGGTTAGGGTTCATCGCAATCACAGCCATCGGAGCTTTGGGTGTGTCCATAGATGGATCATGGCACGCCCAGTTCGAAAGCCCACGCGGACTTCATAAATACCAGTTCATTTTCAAGACTGAGGGCGAAAAGCTTACAGGGACGATCATTGCAGAGCTTAACAACAGAAAACGCCAGACCGAGCTCCAACAGGGTACGATCAGGGATGACACCATAAGCTTCGTCGAATCCGTTACATTCCAAGGTAATGAATTCCAGATCCGCTATACCGGCAAAATCACCAGTAGCAATGAGATAGCTTTCACGCGCGAGGTGGGTGACATGTTTAGAAACGAGTTTAAGGCCGTTAGAGGTACTCCGCCTTGGGCCTCGAACACACCTGCAGCTGCAGCTACCGCGCCACCCCAACGGTCCGAACCAAGCCCTTTCCAATGGCAAATTACGCTTAACCCAGATGATAAACCTGCGTTCGATGAGCCGCCCCCGGACATAGATAAAAAGCGCGAAGGTATTCCGCACGGCACAGTGGAATTATTCGAGTACGATTCCAAAACAGTTGGGGCCCGTCGTAGGGCAAATGTTTACCTGCCTCCTGGTTACTCCAAGGATAAAAAGTATCCAGTCTTGTATTTGCTCCATGGGATAGGTGGCGACGAAACCGAATGGCTTAGGTACGCCAATCCTCACATTCTGATGGACAATCTACTAGCGGACGGAAAGGTCGTGCCTATGATTATTGTCATGCCCAACGGCCGCGCTCAAAAAGATGATCGCCCTGGTCCAAATCCTATGGCTACTGCGCCCGCGTTTGCTCGTTTTGAGCGTGACCTTCTGGACGATCTAATACCGGCAATTGAGGCACGATATAGCGTTAATACTAACCGCGAATACCGCGCTATTGCAGGGCTATCGATGGGAGGTGGGCAGGCGCTCAACTTTGGATTAGGCCACCTGAATGTTTTTGCTTGGATCGGTGCCTTCTCCGCTGCGCCTAATACCAAACCACCCGCCGAGTTGATCCCAGATCCAGAGGCCGTGAAACAAAAGGTCAAGCTCCTATATATTTCGTGTGGCAACCGCGATTCGTTGATCCGCATCAGCCAGGGCGTGCATGCCTTTTTGAAAGAACACAACGTGCCGCACATTTGGCACGTTGATGGACACGGACACGACCCGACCCACTGGCGAAATAATCTGTACAATTTCTTGCAGTTCCTTTTTAAAGAACCAAATAAACCAGTTTCTAACCAGTAAACCTAAGCATGACAATGAAACGCAATCGTACCCCAACATTGTTAGGCCGCGGCGTGGCCGCGGTTATTACCCTCTGTTCGGTTACCAGCCAATTGATGGGCGATTACCCTATCGCCTCGCATCGTTATCTTGCTGATCCCAGCGTTTTGGTAACGGAGGACCGGGTTTATATTTACTGTTCAAACGACGACGAAAGCCCTGTCGAAGGCGGGTACAACATCCCGAACGTGATCTGTATTTCCAGCAGCGACATGAAGAACTGGACGGATCACGGATCGGTATTCCGAGCCAGTGAAGATACCACTTGGGCAACTAAATCCTGGGCACCAGCAGCCGCTGCACGCAATGGCAAATATTACCTGTACTTCGGTAACGGTGGAGCAAACATTGGAGTTGCCGTAAGCGATAGTCCAACAGGACCATTCAAAGACCCGCTCGGCAAACCATTGATTACGCACAGCACGCCAGGGGTCCAACCCGCCCGTAACATGTGGTTGTTTGACCCCGCCGTATTCATTGACGATGATGGGACGGCTTACCTTTACTGTGGTGGCAATGGAGACGATAACATCCGTATCGCACGTCTTAACCGGGATATGATCTCCATCGACGGAGAAGTAATGAAAATGAGCGCGCCTAACTTCTTTGAGGCGGCGTGGGTCTTCAAACGAAATGGAATCTATTATTTTTCTTATTCTACCACGCCACGGGCACAGATGCGTATTGATTACATGACCAGTGACAACCCAACAAACGGGTTTACGTATCGAGGTGTGTTAGCAGGACAGCCACCCTTTAACGATCATAACAATAACCATGCTGCCCAATTCCAATTCAAAGGCAGGTGGTACCACGTATATCACAATCGAATTGTGGCCCGTCGGGCAGGCATCCCCACTGGTTTCCGGCGTAACCTCGGCATAGAAGAACTACACTTCAACGAAGATGGGACGATCAAGCCTGTCGTTTACACCACCAATGGGGTCACTCAGTTGGCATACGTAGATCCCTACAAACGCGTAGAAGGGGAAACTTTCTTTGCGGAGCATGGAGTGGAAACAGAACCATGTTCGGAAGGTGGAATGAATCTTACTGATTTGCAGAATGGGGACTGGGTAATAGTTGCTGGGGTGGATTTTGGCAGCAAGGGGCCTAAGAAATTTTTGGTGCGCGTGGCTAGCGCAACCAATGGTGGCTCAATCGAGATCCGACTCGGTGGGCCCGAGGGCAAACTAATTGGTGTTTGCCCCGTTAAATCCACCGGTGGCTGGCAATCTTGGGAAACTGTCTCTTGTAACGTAACAAATGTGACTGGTGTCTCCGACCTCTGCCTTAAATTTACCGGCGAGGGCGAAAAACTTCTTAACCTGAATTACTGGCAATTTGAATAGATGATTGCAACTGGCACCGTGTAAGTTTCTGAATTACGATCGGAAAAGCGGAGTAATATGAAAATTCGCTTGAGCACGCTCTTTATCATAGGAGGGGCTACCCTCCTAACCGCTGGCCTGTTGAACGCACAAAAGGCACGCAATCCCATTATCTACGCTGATGTGCCTGACATGTCCATGGTCCGGGTGGGCGACACCTACTACATGAGCAGCACCACAATGCACATGTGCCCCGGTGTCCCCATCATGAAATCGAAAGACCTTGTTAACTGGGAAATAGTGGGGTACGCCTATGAGATCCTCGAAGACAACGAGGTCTTCCGACTCGAGAATGGTCGCAACGCTTATGGTGGAGGCTCATGGGCAAGTTCGCTCCGATACCACAATGGTACTTGGTACTTAAGTACGTTCTCGCACACCACTGGGCGAACATACATATTCCGGACCAAAGACATTGAAAAGGGACCTTGGATTGCAAACTCTTTCACACCAGCCCTTCACGATAATACATTGTTTTTCGACGACGACGGGCGAGTGTACATGCTCTATGGGGCGGGGAATATTCACCTGGTCGAGCTTAAGGAAGACCTCTCTGGAATTAAAGAAGGTGGCCTTAACATGGTGGTTATTTCCAATGCACATGCCGTTGTCACAACTAATATTGGACTGCCTGCCGAAGGTTCACAGCTCATTAAGGTCAACGGTAAATACTACTTGTTCAACATCACATGGCCACGTGGCGGAATGCGGACGGTAATTGTGCATCGCGCGGATAAGATCACTGGCCCGTACAAAGGTCGCTTGGCTCTCCAGGATAAAGGGGTTGCCCAAGGATGCATAATTGATACGCCATCTGGGCAATGGTACGCGTATTTGTTCCGCGATTTCGGCGCTGTGGGGCGTGTACCTTATCTGGTCCCTGTTAAGTGGGTGGATGACTGGCCAGTATTAGGCGTGGATGGTAAAGTTCCGGATGAGCTCGATTTGCCCCCAAGTAAAGGCCTTATCCCAGGCATCGTGGCTTCGGATGAATTCGATCGTAAGCCAGGTGACCTGCCACTGCCATTGGTATGGCAATGGAATCATAACCCAGATCATAGGTATTGGTCGGTAACCCAACGACCAGGTTACTTGCGTTTGATTGCCGGACGCGTGGATAAGGAGTTTACACAAGTGCGAAATATGCTGACCCAGCGGACGTTTGGTCCTGAGTGTTCAGGGACAACAGCAGTTGATATATCGAACATGAAGGACGGTGATCGCGCTGGTCTTGCGCTTCTTCAACGCCATTATGGGTGGGTAGGAGTTAAATGCGAAGACGGCACCAACTACATCGTGATGGTAAACGCTGGGGGAACTTCGCCAATAGAAGTCCAAACAATTCCCCTAGCACAAAAAATCGTCTATTTAAAAGCCGAGTGCGATTTCAAGAACATGGCTGATCGTGCGCGGTTTTATTACAGCCTCGACGGGAACAATTGGAAGCTTATAGGCAATGAGTTGAGAATGCGGTACACCTTGCCACATTTCATGGGGTATCGGTTTGCACTTTTCTACCAAGCTACAAAAACCACTGGTGGATATGCTGATTTCGATTTCTTCCGAATCACGGATAAAATAACTCAAACCACCCAAACCTCTCATTCTGCCTCACATGATACGGCATCAACGCGTCCTCGCAGTTAAACTTGCATTTCTTGCCACTGGGTTATGTTTTGCTCAGCAAGCGGGTGAACTGCCGCGACGGGTGACGTTGCCACCGCTTGCATCAGTGCGAATTACTGACGGGCCATTTAGCAATGCAATTTACATAAACCGTCAATACCTATTAGCGCATAACCCTGATAGGCTTTTGGCCCCATTTTTCCGTGAAGCCGGTCTTCAGCCAAAAGCGCCCCCTTATGGCAACTGGGAGAGCATGGGACTGGATGGTCATACAGCGGGTCATTATTTATCTGCCTTGGCTCTAATGATAGCTGCTGGTGCCGATACCCCAGATGGTGAATTAAAACGCCGGCTCGACTATATGGTAGCTGAGTTAGCGCGGTGCCAGGAAGCAAATGGGGATGGTTATGTAGGAGGTGTGCCAGGGAGTCGAGAGCTATGGCGTGCCGTAGCGTCAGGCAACGTCGCCGCGGTGAACCGTAAATGGGTCCCATGGTACAACTTACACAAGACATTCGCGGGTTTACGCGATGCGTACCTGTTAACTGGAAATAACCAGGCGCGCGAGATACTGATTCGCTTCGGGGATTGGTGCGAAAGTGTCATAGCTGGGCTCACGGACGACCAAATGCAGCGGATGCTTGGCCAGGAACACGGCGGAATGAACGAGGTACTTGCCGATATTTACGTAATCACCGGTAACCCGAAATACCTCAGGCTGGCACAAAGGTTTAATCACAGGGCCCTGCTTGATCCCCTGGCCCGGGGTCAAGACGTGCTTACAGGAAAACATGCTAATACCCAGATTCCAAAAGTGGTTGGGTTCGCTTGGATTGCAACCCTTACTGGCGATACCACTATGTTTGGGGCAGCAAGATTTTTCTGGGAAAACGTCACTACCCTACGCAGTGTGGCCTTTGGCGGGAATAGCGTGTCAGAACATTTCAATGATCCCCGCGACTTCAGGCGAATGATCGAACATCGTGAGGGACCCGAGACGTGTAATACATACAACATGCTACGCCTTACCGAGAAACTTTTTGAAGTTGAACCTAAAGCCCATTACGTCGATTACTATGAACGCGCCCTTTACAATCATATCTTGGCATCCATTCACCCCACGATACCAGGGTATGTATATTTCACACCCATCCGCCCATGCCATTACCGGGTGTACTCGCAGCCGGAAAAATGCTTTTGGTGTTGCGTGGGCACCGGCATGGAAAATCCCGGCCGATATGGAAGGTTGATTTACGCCCTCGCAAGTAACGGATTGTATGTAAATTTGTTTATCCCATCCGAAATCACCGTGACGAATCTCGGCCTTGTATTGCGACAAGAAACAAGGTTCCCGGATGAGGAGCGATCGAGGTTAACCTTACGTTTACAGAAACCGGCCACCTTCAGCCTATGGATCCGTCACCCGCGTTGGGTAGCTGCAGGGGATTTCGTAATAAAAGTCAACGGTCGACAAATTACGCGATCTTCCCAACCATCTTCGTATGTGGAAGTACGGCGTCGTTGGCGCAACGGCGACCAGGTTGAGATCTTGTTGCCTATGCGTACAACTGTTGAGCGGTTACCCGACGGCTCTGATTGGATAGCAATCTTGCATGGGCCAGTCGTGCTTGCAGCTCCCGCAGGGACTAACGACCTTGTCGGACTTCGCGCCGACGACAGTCGGATGGGTCACGTAGCTTCTGGTCCAATGGTACCACTTGACCAGGTTCCAGTTTTACTAGCTAAGGCAGAAGAAGTACCGCAATATGTCAAGCGGGATCTGGCTGCAGGACCTCTTAACTTCCGCCTAATGAATATAGTTGAGCCACCTGTATCCGGTGGGCTCCAGCTCATTCCATTCTTCCGGTTACACGATATGCGATACCAGATGTACTGGGAACTTGTTACGCCTGAAAAGCTTGCCGCGCGTAAAGAACGATTGGCTGAGCAAGAACGTCAGCGCGCTATCCGCGAGGCTAACACGCTAGACTTTGTTGCACCAGGCGAACAACAATCTGAAGTTGAACATGATTTTGTTGGCGAAGGCGTTGAAACTGGCATCCACGAGGGCCGTCGCTGGCGCCACGGTCAATGGTTCCAATACACCCTCGACACCCGGGGTCATACCAACGTAGTCCTATCGGTCACTTACTGGGGAGGCGATCGCGGACGCACTTTTGATATCCTTGTTAATGGCAAAGTGATCGCCACAGAACGTTTAGATGGCACGCGTCCTAGTGAGTTCGTTGAGAAACTTTATCCAATTTCCCCGGAGATAATTTCTTCGGCTACCAACAACCGAATCACCGTGAAGTTCCAAGCCCGTGAATGGCTAGCAGGCGGAATCTATGATTTACGGCTGATGAAAAACCAACCGACACAATAATCCGGAACGGCACCATGCAATTGGAGTTCGCCCTACTACCTCATATACGAAGAATGCCCTACTTTACCTGTACTGCAGTTTCGCTGTGCGGATTGTTCGTATTAGTGTCTGCCGCTTTTGGTTCACAACCACCAGGTGAATTGGTAGCCCACTGGCGATTTGAGCAGGTTCTAAAATTAGATGGCTCTAAAGCGACGGCCGAGGTTGGCCAGCCACTTACGGCTTCTGACCGAGGCCCAGTAGACCCGCGGCCTTACGCCCTGGATGAGTCTGGTAAAGAAAACCATTTGCAAGCCTCAGGACCACGCAGTGGACAATGCGTTTTCTCTGATGATGTACCAAGGAGCCAGGTGAATGGTCATCCAAATACTCGATCCCTCCTTTTAAACAGAGGTGAGTACGTTGTACCGTTGCATCGCCTCCTCCCATATTACGACATGCGGAAAGGTTGGCGGATCGAAGCAAGCCTGCGATGCAACACGCTGGGCACAGAGCAGGTTTTCATATGCAAGGAAGGTTCCCGCGGACAACGCACCGCCGACTTGTCAATCGGATTTGATAACATGGAAAGGAAGTTTTTTGTTGAGGTAACGAGTTTTGCCGGTACCGTACATCGCCTGAGTGCGGGTGATCCCGTGGAGGTGGGTAAATGGTACGACCTTCGTGCTACTGCACAGTACGACGTCAAAGGTGGCTGTACCACTCTGACTTTGGAGGTCAAACCCAGCCACCAACCATCCTTCACAAAATCTAACTCAATTACTTACCCAGGGCCGGCCTTAAAACGCGGTGTTGGTACGTGGGTTCTTGGTCGTGGCTTTCCAGGTGGGTTCCCCAATAGCCTAACTGTATTAAACGGTCAAATAGATGAAGTCCGTATTTGGGCCCAAGGATTGCCCTACATCCCAGGTCAAAACCCCATCTTCACTAACACATACACTGCGGATCCGGCTCCATTGGTCGTTGGAGACACTCTTTACGTGTATGTAGGTCACGACAAGGCTGGGCCGGGCGGGTGGTTTTACATGCCTGAATGGTTGTGTTATTCAACCAAAGACATGACCAATTGGACCTTCCATGGACCCGTGATTGCAGCCAAAGATTTCACAAACGCCGATCCAGGTGCTGCATGGGCAGCCCACGTCGTCGAAAAAGACGGGAAATTCTACTTCTACGCAACACTCAATAGCAGACGGGGACATTTTATCTCCGTAGCGGTTGCAGATACTCCTACCGGGCCATTCAAGGAAGCACGCCCCGGGAAACCTTTGATTACCGACGACATGACCACGGATTCACATAGACCCAACGCAGATATAGATCCATGCGTAATCATCGACGATGACGGTACACCATGGATGTTTTGGGGCAATGGCGACTGTTACATGGTTAGGCTTGCTAGAAACATGGTTGAATTAGATGGCCCAATCATGAAAGTCCCATTCAGAAACTATTCTGAAGGACCCTGGGTATTCAAACGAGGCGGTCTCTACTATATGGTTTACGCAGCGGATGTTCCCGGCACTCAACCAGAGCAAGTATGTTATGCCACCGCCCCCACTATCCATGGACCATGGACCTACCGGGGCCTCCTCACGGGCCCAGCTCGGCATGGATTTACTATTCACCCGGCTGTGATCGAGTTTAAAGGGCGTTGGTACTTCTTTTACCACGATGGATGTTATTCGTTAAACGGTGGTCCGGGTGGCGATTGTCGGCGTGCCGTTTGCGTTGAATATTTGCACTTCAACCCGGATGGTTCTATCCAGCCAATTACGCTTACCGACGAGGGGATAGCCGCAAAACCAAATGACTAGAAAATGAAACGACGATTACTAGCGAATCCGGGGTTGACGTATGTTCTGTTGAGGATGTTCACGATAGGGTTGCTGGCTCAAGATTGGGTTTTGCCTCCAATGCCGGAACCCCCACCCAAACGCCCTTACAATAGTGTACCTATGGGTGATTGGCGGACATTCCCGGAGGTTAAACTCGACGTTGCGATTGCCCCAGGTCCGTTCGAACCTACCTGGGAATCCATCGAAAGAAATTATTTAGGTGCACCTGCCTGGCTTCGTGAAGCAAAGGTGGGTTTCTGGGTGCATTTCGGTCCGCAAGCGGCTGGACGTAGCGGGGACTGGTACGCGCGAAACCTTTATAAACAAGGTTCTCTTGCACACCGGAATCACCTCAAAAACTACGGTCATCCATCCGAAGTCGGTTACAAAGAAGTTCTCCGCGATTGGAACCCAGCAAAGTTGGACCCAAACAGACTGGTGGCGCTGTATAAGGCGGCAGGCGCACGATTCCTCCTTATCCAAGGGGTGCACCACGATAATTTTGACCTCTGGGACTCTAAGTACCAACCTTGGAACGCCGTTAACCTTGGGCCTAAGCGCGATCTATTGGGAGAATGGGCCAAAGCCTGCCGCCAACATAGCATGCGATTCGGAGTGGCCTTCCATCATGAATATACTTGGTGGTGGTGGCAAACAGCCTTTGGCAGTGACAAGGAAGGGCCGAAAAAAGGCATCCCGTATGACGGAAATCTCACTCCGGCGGACGGCAAAGGTAAATGGTGGGAAAGGCTCGATCCGCGACTCCTATACGGTATCGATTTACGGGAGTATGTCGGGGTGGATGAAAAGGCGCATTCCGACTGGTCACCGGCGCCCCCTGGTATTTTCACCAATCACCTTGAGTACGCGAAATGGTACGCGACGAGGTGGGCCCTGCGAATCCTAGACGTAATTGAGAAATACGACCCGGATTTCATCTACACTGATGGCACAGTGGAAGGCCCGTTTTGTGGATACGGCACAGGCACTGGATTTAAGGCCGACGCAATGCAACGCGTTGTGGCACACTTTTTCAATCGTGCAATCCAACGCCGTGGGGAAAACGATAGGTTCGTTATCGTTAAATTCCGTCGAAATACGCGTGCTACTGTGAACACAGAGGAGTTTGGGATACCGCATGAAATTAACACGAATCAGGCCTGGATTGCCGAAGCACCTGTAGGTGATTGGTACTATGCCCCCGGATTTGTTTATGACGCTGGGATGGTTGTGAAGTATATCATTGAAGCTGTAGCAAGGGACGGAAACGTGGCTATCAGCATTCCTATCCAACCAGATGGTTCGTTAGAACCGGCTTGCGAACAGATGCTTAGCGAGATCGGTGAATGGATGAAGGTTAACGGCCAGGCTATTTACGGGAGCCGAGCATGGAAAGTCCCTGGTGAGGGCGAAATGATAAACGGCAGGTTAAAAATGTTACCTGGAGGTAAACTTGGTCGTGCCCATGCTCAGTTTAAGTTCACCCCCCAAGACTTCAGATTTTCAGTCGGCAAGGATGGTTCCTTGTACGCTTTCTGCATGACAGTGCCCGGGCCAGGAGCAACCCTGAAGGTTAAATCGCTGGCTAAAAATGATCCGGGCCACATCCACTACGCAGTCAAAAACGTCGTATTGCTTGGTTACCCTGGTCAGATTGAGTGGAAGCACGACCAGGAGGGACTTTTGATTGTCTTCCCTACCACCGCAACAAGTAAAATTTCAGCGGTATTCAAAATCGAACTCAGTGAAAAACTATGAAGCACCTCAATCGTGTGCTGACAATACTATTGTCCTTAGTGTGGATTGCACAATTAACTGCTCAGGTTCAAAAACGACCTGATGGAATCAACATCCTATCCACAGACGGTACACTCAGCATTCGGCCACTGGCTGAAAATGCCGTGCGGATCAAATTTTACAAAGGTGAGGAACTCCAACGACCAGAGTGGATCCTGGTGAAAAGGACTCCTCACTTAAGGTATAAGCTCAAGGAAAGCCAAACTCAATTACGGTTTATCTTGCCCCGGATTACCGTGATTTTGGATAAGCAGACGGGCGCGCTGGCTTTTGCAGACACGGCAGGTAACATTTTCCTCCAGGAACAACCAGGGTCTCGGAAGCTCACGCCTAATACGGTACTTGGTGAACCATGCTATGCTATTGAACTGAGTTTCATCTCGCCGACAAACGAAATCATCCTTGGCCTCGGCCAATTTCAAGACGGGCATTTTAATCTCCGCGGTCTCACCCGCAGGTTGATCCAGGTGAACTCCCAAATCTCCATCCCATTCATATACTCCGACAGGGGTTACGGCCTACTGTGGCACCAGTATGGATTGACCGATTTTAATCCTGCCACCAACCAAGTCCCTCTCCTTAAGCATAAAGCTGAGAGTGGTTCTGAATCGCTTGCCGAGGTTACCACCGACAGCGGTACTCAAAAAGTGCCCCAAGGGCAAGTATTGTACACTGGCACATTTACTATTCCACAAACTGATCAGTACTGCCTCTTTCTCGATCTCAAAACTATGGCCAACCGCTATTTCGTCGCCATCGACGGCCAAACCGTCATTGACTTCACCAATTTCTGGCTGCCGCCCAGTATTAGCTTCCCTATTAACCTTGCTGCAGGTGAACACCGAGTCCAAATCATTTGCAAATCTGATAACCAACCAACGCTATGTTGGAGACCCATTGATGACCTCACCACGTTCCAATCGCCGCACGCGCATGCCATTGACTATGTGGTCATTTACGGCCCTGAAGCTGACGAGGTTATTAGCACATTCCGAAAGCTTTCTGGTGAAGCTCCATTGTTGCCAAAATGGGCCTACGGTTTCTGGCAGTGCCGCGAACGGTACTCTTCAGCAAAACAACTGGTGGATACTGTAATGGAATTCCGCGCGCGAAGGCTCCCATTAGACGTCATTGTCCAAGATTGGCAATACTGGGGCAATAAAGGATGGGGTGTGCCTGAGTTCGATGAGAAAAACTATCCCGAGCCAGCTCGGTTCATTAAGCAATTGCACGACCAAAACGCACACTTTTGTATTTCAATCTGGTCAAACCCAAACAAGAACTCGACACTCGGTAAGCAACTACAAGCAGCCAATCTATACATCCCTTCTTCGAAGTGGCTCGACTATTTCAATCCCGAGACCAGGAGGGCTTACTGGGAGATCTTGAACTCGAACATGTTCGCCAACGGGGTAGATGCATGGTGGATGGACGCCGTCGAGCCCGAAAACGATGCGTTGCACGGCGTGAGAACATACATTGGGCCAGGAGATTTCTATCGGTTAACCTATCCGCTCATGGTCAGCCGCGCAGTTTATGAAGGCCAAAGGAGCACGACTGAGGAAAAACGCGTCTGTATCTTGACTAGGTCGGCTTTCCCAGGTCAGCAGCGGTACGCCGCGATCGTGTGGTCCGGTGATATAGGCGCAAACTGGGACACGTTTAAACGTCAGATCGTAGCCGGCCAAAACTACTCCATCACAGGCCTACCATACTGGACAACTGACATTGGTGGATTTTTCCGGCCCGGCCCAAGCCAGTACACGGATGAGAAATATCACGAGTTGCTGATTCGGTGGTTCCAATGGGGAACATTTAACCCAATCCTTCGCATCCACGGATACCAATCCGAGACTGAGCCCTGGAAGTACGGACCTAAAGTGGAAGAAGCAATCTGCCAAATGCTTCACCTCAGGTATAGGTTGATCCCATACATCTATTCGCTTGCATGGCAGGTTACTCACAACGGCTACACCTTAATGCGTCCATTAGTAATGGATTTTCCACATGATACCAATGCCAAAACCCAACCTTATTGTTTCATGTTTGGGAACGCCTTTTTGGTGGTGCCTGTGACTGAGCCAGGTGCAACCGAATGGACTGTTTACTTGCCCGGTGGTACCTCATGGTACGATTTCTGGACTGGTAAGCGGTTTCTTGGGGGGCAAACTGTGCAAGTGCATGCGCCTCTTACCAGAATCCCTTTGTTCGTGAGAGCAGGCTCAATCGTTCCAATGGCTGAAATAACGCAGTTCGTTGGCGAAAAACCGGAAACCCCACTGGAAATCCGGATTTATCCCGGGGCAAACGGGTCGTTCCAACTATATGAGGACGAAGGCGACTCGTATCGTTATGAGCAGGGTAAATTTAGCACAATCACATTCCAATGGGACGACCAAACTCAAACCGTTAAAATCGGTTCACGCCGCGGAACCTTCAATGGGTGTCTTAAAAAACGACTGTTTAACATCGTCTGGGTAACTGAATCCCACGGCGTGGGAATCGAAACTACGAGTCCAAACACGGTCGTGCATTACACCGGCAATCGTATCAGTGTAAAAAGGAAGTAGGAGTTGCCGCAGATCCGAGTAAATCACCCAGCTAGGACTTTTGCCCGGTTTGAAGACTTGTAATTAATCGGAAGTCGCAGGAAAGACACTCTGAAAATTTACAGCGCGTGTAGGGTGTAATCTCGTTTCAGTTTAAAGGTTATCCCCCGGAGGTCTTTTTATCAGCAAGTTGCACTTTGTACCTGGGTTGGGGGACAGTTAACTACGCAGTTACTACAGAAAAAAACCGAGCTTTGTCCAAGCAATTGCCCCAGAAAAAGCGGCCTTTTTAAGCGAGCGTCGCCTGTGCTCGAACACTCCAGAGCTTACATGGGTATTCCCGCTTACTTCTCGCCGATCCCCTTGTGGGGAAGGCTTGCTCAACTTGTGACAAATGATTGAGATATCGTCGTGATGCTATTTGATTAGCCTATAGAAGGCCGCCGGGATGTTGCTTTGAATGGGTATAGTGAGCATACAACGACCTTCCGCAATTGCGGGCGTTCCAGGCACAAGGGTCCATGTACCCTGGGTAAGGTTCGTGCGCATTTGAAGAGTGAACCCGGCATGTTCTATTGGCCAACTGAAGATGAGGTTGCTACCTGATTGTTGCACACCGATCAATGGCGCGGTTGTGGTAAGGAACCCGCTTGGACCCATCATGAATGTAGCTGCAATCTCAACCGGTGATAATGCTACGTTGTAGATTCTGAACTCGTCGAACTCAGCGTTTAGGTATGGGTCGGCTGAGTACTGGGAACGGCCGAGGTAGTTGTTAGTAGTGATACCTAGGTTAGCCGGGCTGAGGGTCATGTTGGAGTTGGTGCCTACCGGGGCTCCATTGACATAGAGGATGGCAGTTGAGCCTGATTTGGTGATAGCCACATGGTACCAGACGCCGGTAGACAGGCCGAATGTGCCGTCGAGTCGTTGTTCAGCACCTGCGCCGCCGGTGGTGATAGCGAAGCGCAGTCGTCCATTGGCTCCGTTTTGTGGTGTAAGGAACATGTTAGTGGTAGTGTTATTGCCGAAGTCGAAGATACGGGTCCAATTGGCCACTGAGTTGAGTTTGACCCATGTCATGATGGTGAAGTTGGTTAGTCCACTAACTACACCGGCTGGCAAAAGCACATACTGTTGAGCTGAAGATGACAAGCTTAACGTGCCGCCTGTCCAGGTCCCTCCATTAGGTAGGGTTCCGTCCCAGCTCGGTCCGCCAACACTATCGGCAACTTTGGTTCCAGTCAGCTCATTAAAACTATACCTGTTTTTAAGCCCGTATCGTGGAGCCGTGCTAAATTGCCATACGTAACCAGTGTTGGTTGTTGAATAAGCTATGCTGTCCACCCGCCAATAGTACGTAAGGCCACCAGCAAGCCTATATGGGGTGACACAATTTGTTCCGACAAATCCCAGGAACTCTGGGGATGCTGGTGTAGCGAGTGCCACAGCGTTGGAACTAGTCCCAATGTACACAGCGTGTAATTGGGCATTCGGGTCGGAGGTCCAACTAAGCAATGGATCGACTACAACGCCAACCGTGCCATCGGGCGGGAACGGATTGGAAGCCGGCATAAGCGGAATGTACCTGTCTATGACAATGGTGGCTACCGACGCGGGGGTAAGCGTAGTTCCTGAATACGCTGAACCTAAGTAACTGAATTTGTTAGTGTTATCGGACAAATAGACTTCGGAGCTGCTTATTTGGAAGCCAGGTTGAATGGTGACGTTGCGCGATGAAGTAGCGTTTGTGTTGATCAGCACACAAACTACGCGGTTTGAATCCGGTGACATGTACGCAGAAACTAGTACATCGGCATTTCCTGATAAGGCAGCGATCCTCCGGTACCCAGGCCTAATGTAGTAAGAGTAATGTTTCATGGCCCAATACGCTGGGGATAGCCAATACCCACGTGACTGCGTTGGTGTGCCTGGGGGTGCGTTTGTCCACCTAGACCGATCCCATGGGAACTCAATTTGAACCAGCCCGGGACCATCCCACGGCCAAATAAGGTTCCAGAAGTTAAAACCGCTGACTTGCCCTTCTACGAAACAATAGTGCATCAGTTGTGCGGTAAGCAGCATATTTGTGGCATGCTCCATCAGGCCGTACTCGGTCATGAATTTGGGTTTGGTGGGGAAAAGATTTGTTGTGGCCCGAAGTGTCGAGAGTATGGGTAACCCATTTTCAGTGCCATGGTACAGATGATATGCTAGCCCATAAAAGTGGTCCGGATTTAGCGTATTGGCATAGCTCTGCAGCACACCGTAGCCAATTCCCACCGGCTCCGGCGCCAGGATCTTAGGCGGTGAAGGTAGATTGGTTAACTTGTAATAAGTGGCCTCAAGCGCTTTTGCATAGCTTGCGTAGTTAGTTCCATTATAAACTCCTTCGGTGGGGCGTAAAATGCATGAATCATAAGACGCTTCGAAATCCGGTTCGTTTTGAATGCTAATCCAAGTAGGCCATACTCCATTCGACCGGTACGCTTGCAACGAGTCGTACCAGTATTGGGCAAACTCTTGATAGACAAATCCGCCGTTTGTGTAAAGGAGCGTTCCTCCGTTGCCCGTTTGACCATTGCTTTTTAGGAAGGCTGGAGGAGCCCAAGAAGTCATTAGGATCGGAACTTGATATCCGAGAACGCGGTTTGCATTTGAAACTACCTCGTATGCAGCGTAATCGGGGCTGTTGGTGTACCTAAACCAATTACCTAGCCGGAGCATGGATATTCTTAGGCCTGCAAACGCATTTGAGTAAATCTCCTGTTTGTATGGGTGGGCAGTAATCCAACCTACGTAGAAGCAGGTCGCCCCACCAATCCCTTCTATGGTTTGATAAAGCGTCTTAGGATCAAGCAGTATTATGCCACTATGAGGGTCAGGAGAATACGGTGAATCTGGCCCAAAAGTATAAGCCAACCGTATCTGGTCCGGCGTCAATGCTACGTTGTAGATTCTGAACTCGTCGAACTCAGCGTTTAGGTATGGGTCGGCTGAGTACTGGGAACGGCCGAGGTAGTTGTTAGTAGTGATACCTAGGTTAGCCGGGCTGAGGGTCATGTTGGAGTTGGTGCCTACCGGGGCTCCATTGACATAGAGGATGGCAGTTGAGCCTGATTTGGTGATAGCCACATGGTACCAGACGCCGGTAGACAGGCCGAATGTGCCGTCGAGTCGTTGTTCAGCACCTGCGCCGCCGGTGGTGATAGCGAAGCGCAGTCGTCCATTGGCTCCGTTTTGTGGTGTAAGGAACATGTTAGTGGTAGTGTTATTGCCGAAGTCGAAGATACGGGTCCAATTGGCCACTGAGTTGAGTTTGACCCATGTCATGATGGTGAAATTGGTGAGTCCGCTAACTACACCGGGCGGTAATAACACAAATTGCTGAGTGGCGGAATTCAGCCGCAAAGTACCCCCGAGGAATAGCCCACTGTTAGGCAAAGTGCCGTTCCATGCTGGGCCGCCCCATGAATCCGACACTACTGAGCCTGAAGTTTCATTGAATTCATATCTGTGTATCAGGTTTTGAGAGGGTTGTTGTATGAATTCGAACTGCCACCAGTTTAGATTAAGTGGGGAGCTACCTGTAAATCTTAGGTACAGATCACGCACGCCGGTAGCGTTTGTAACAGTAGTTGAAACGCTTCTCCATGCTTGTAAACCCCCCGTGTTAGGAACCGTGCATGTTCCAATTAAAGGCCCACTTAAACTATCAAGGCGGAGTTCGATGCTGGCGCCTGATGCCCCGCTTGCTACGCGGGCAAAGAACTTCGTGGCGCCTGTTCCAAAATCAATCCCACGTATTCTAACCCAGGAACCATTCGTCATAAATGTTAAGGCCATTCCACCTTCGTTGCATGTGTCAGTTTCTACACCAAACTGTTGGGCAAAGGTTTCGCCCTCGACAGGCCGGTATGGATTCAAGTACTTGACCTGTAACAAACCATCTGTAGTTGGTGTAACCTGGTTTATTGTGCCGTCGGCTTTGAAAGTGAGTTTATCGATGCAGATGGAGCGTTTGTAGACCGCAGCTTCGCCTGTTAGCCCGTTTTGCAGTGCCGCGGCTCGATTGTGATAGACGATGTACCAGTCCCCTAGGAAGGTTGCAATTGAATGGTGATTATTGTTCCATACGTTGTCAGGCGGATTAGGCAAGACAGTGTGTTTTCCTGCAAATCCCAAGACTGGGTTTGTACTGGTCACGCATGCTATGACCATTCCGGCTTCAGGACGAGTGCAATAGGTGAGGTAATATACATTGTCCCGCCTGTTTATGTGTATCGCTTCGAAGAAATCTGGGGTATCTAAAGGTGTGGCAGATCCACTGGTTTGAAGAAGATTGCTGGTGAGTTTAATTACACGAGAGTTTGTGGGATATTGCCCACCAAAGTATAAGTAGGCTTGGCCGTCCAGATCCACGAACACACATGGGTCGAAGTACCATTGTGTCGGCGTGGATGCACCCGGAGTCGATGAGGTGATCAGGGCGCTGCCACGTGCATCCTTGAACGGACCGGTAGGAATAGAGCTGGTAGCTACACCAATCCCACTGGCTCCATTCGCAAAAAATAAGTAGAAGAGACCGTTTTGGTAAATCACCGAGGGGGCCCATGCAAATGATGCCCAAGACGCGTCCCGTGGAACCTGGAATACTATGCCGTGATCAGTCCAGTTTTTTAAGTCTTCTGTGGAGAAACAGACGATGGATTTCATCGTATAGCTGTTTGTGTAGTTATCCTCGTCGTGCGAACAATAAACATATAAACGCCCGTTAAACTCTAATGCAGATGGATCTGCAGCGTATCGATGGGACATAATTGGATAATCCGCCCAGACAACAAAAGGCAGGAACGCAATAGTAGCAAGAAATAGCTTTTTGAGGTGATTTGCTGAACGTTTCAGTTGGAGCGTCTCGGAAGGCGCATTTCCAGGAGTGAAAGGTTTATTAAGATTAGAAGTTAGACCTACCGTGCCGAGAAGCGCGCCCTCTGGACTACACCCTTGCGAGCCCTGTTTCATTTGCATACTAGGATAATAACGGTTCAAATTAAACGCCGCAAGAGCAACGCCTTGGAAGAATGATATTGCCCTGATAGGTTAAGCCAGGTATAAATGGCTGGTAAAAGCAGTTGGACAACCTACGGTTTGGTAATTTTGCCGCTGAGATCATAAGCCTCGGTTTTTATGGGAACCCTTTCGGTGACAGGTGCAAGGTGGGCATTGTGTGTGGTAGTGGTTTATGGAGTGTTAATTGGAATTGCATCGCCGAATCTACATGCGTCTTGCTTTAAGCGTCCTTTCGTTAGGGGAGTGGGAGAATTGCGGCAGCTTGAACAAACCGACTTCTTGGGCGGCGTAGATTTTGAGGTTGTAGGGACAGTCACGCTTGTTGATCAGGAACGGGGGTTAATTGTTGTACAAGACGAGGTTGGAGCGGTAGCCTTGCACCTTGCTGGTCAAAACATTTCAACTATACACCCGGGTTTGTTACTGCGCATTTTAGGTTCAAACAGCGTGCCATATGTAAACGGGTTCCCACAGTTCCCACATCAACCCGTTCTAAGGGCGCGAGTCCCGTCGGTTCAACTGCCAAGGGATTTTGGAGAGTATTACTTAAGTCGCTTTCGTGGGTTTTTGGTGCCGCCTGAAACAGGAGAGTACATTTTCTGGATATGCACCGACAATTCAGGTGAGCTTTGGCTTAGTACAGATGAAACTCCTCGTGGACTTAGAAGAATTGCCCTAATTCCGCGCTACGGGTGGGCAGACCCCGGTGAATGGGAGAGATATTTCTCCCAAAGATCAGCGCCTATCAAATTGGAAGCAGGAAAAAGATACTATTTTGAGGTGTTTCATGAACAGGCTACGGTAGCGAGTCATGTATCAATAGCTTGGAGTGGGCCAGGATTTAGCCTTACAGAGGTGAGTTCTGAATTTTTGCGACCTGCAGATAAAGGAGAGAATGTGGGTGGGGACGACGTTACCACAGTTGGGGTGGATTTCGAACTTTGGACCAATTTTTGTGCCGGGGATCTAACCTTGGTTGCTGGACCACTACCTTTTCGAGGTGCTTTGAGTGTCCGTGAGGCAAAGATCGAAAAATTGGGCGGTAGTGCGTGGCCAACCCCGTATCGTTTGTCCCCTGGGCAACAGCTACCTTTGCAAGAGAATTATCGATGGGTTGAAATTAAAGGCCGTGTACAATTTCAAGGAAGCAGCGGTGAGACTGGTTTCCTTGAGATATGGGATGGCCAGGAGAATTGGGAGGTTTATGTACAGGGAGGCTTGCCGCCAATAACAAATAATTCGCTTGTATTAATCCGGGGGGTGTGGGAAGTGTTAATCGGCGAGCGTGGGGACCCGGAATCCATTATCTTGCATGTGCCGTTGCTTGAAATGATCTCAACAGATGCGGAGCTTGAAATGGAAGACCAAGGGCCAAGCGTAGGAATCAAACAGGAAATTATTGCCAATTTCACTAACAACCTAACTCGGGTCGGATACTACGCAGCCCATGGAGTTGTAACTTTCAATGCGGAGGTACTGGGCAAACACTACTTTTTCGTCCAGGAAGAGAAAACACCCATACTAGTTTACACGAAACGCGCCGATTTAACCCTGGGTTTTAGGGTTGGGCAGTTCGTGGAGGTGTTTGGGGAAGGTTATGCTGGCGGTTCTGTTCCGATGGTCGACCCATTAGTAATAAAGTTATATGGTGCCGGGGCCTTGCCCAAACCCATAAAGAATCCCTTGCTACTTCCAAACCGCGGGTTGGTTGAAGGACGTTGGGTTGAGCTCGAAGGTATAGTCCAGTCTCTTGGCCCCTCCGGAGAACTTAGATTGATGACCATGGGTGGCAATGTTTTGGTTTTGGGGGCTTTGCCACCCCCTAATACCGAACGGTTGGTAGATGCGTTTGTCTGTGTGCGCGGTGTATTGACTTGGGAAATCACAAATGGGCCGGTATTACTTTTGCCTTCGCCCGTGTTTTTAAATGTAGTTGAGGAAGCTCCAATAGACCCGTGGACTCAACCTGTGCAAACTGTAGCGGCGGTGGCAGCCGATACGCGTCCAGAATGGCAAAGACATCGTGTGAGGATCCAGGGTACTGTAACCCATATTCACAACGAAACGATATTTTTACAAGATCAGACTGGTGGGGTGGGGATAACGGCTAATGAGGCGAAGCGCTTAGAGGTTGGAGATGTACTCGATGTGCTTGGGTTCCCGACGGCTGTGGGGCCTGCGATAGAGTTAATCTCGCCCATTTATCGTAAAATTGGTTCAGGTGAAGAACCCACGCCGGAACGCTTTTTGCCAGGCAAAATGGGCAAGCCGTATTTGATTGGAAAACTTATTCAAGTAGAAGGCCGTGTCTTAGACCACCGGGGGAACAAACCACTGCTTGCGATGCAGACCTTGGAAGGACCGATTGTGTTTTGTAAGCTCCCCGGAGAGGCAACGAATGCCAACGGGAAATTTAAAGTTGGCTCCAAAGTACGTGTCACTGGCATTTACTGGCCTAGCTTTGTGGGATTTAAATCGGGTGGGGACGAAATTGGGGGTCTGCGAGGCGATTTGCAGTCAATAATTATTGTGCGTAAACCGGAAGATATGATCCTGCTTGCCGGTCCGCCCTGGTTGACTGGTACCCGTGTGGCTATCCTGATTTGCATGCTTTCGGTTGTAATCGGAGTTTCATTACTAGTAATACGGTTTCTTCATTTGCGGTTGGATCGTCAGCGCGCCCTACAGCTTGCCTTATCAAAACAATTTTTCCAGGGACAAGAGCTTGAACGGAAGCGCATAGCAGTTAATCTCCACGATGGACTTGGGCAAAACCTCATTGTGATTAAAAATCAGTTGAGGCTAATTGCGGAGGCAATCCCAAGCACCCATGAGGACAAGCAAAAACTTGTGGCCTTGGAGGGTATTGTAACGCAGGCCATCGATGAAGTTCGGCGAATCATTAATGATTTGCGCCCATGGCACCTGGACCAACTTGGAATTACCAGGGCGATTAAATCAATGCTCGAGTTTGCTGCTTCCACAAGCCGAATAGATTTTGCTGCGCATGTTGAGGACATCGATTCCCTCTTCACCAAAGATGCTGAAATTCATATCTACCGGATTGTGCAGGAGGGCATTAATAACATTTTGAAACATTCACAAGCCACTGAAGCTGTTGTGGTTATAATGATCCAAGACGATCACTTGCGTATTTCTATCCGCGACAACGGCAAAGGATTCATTGTCCCCAACGTCGAAGAATCCATGATAAAAGGCATTGGGCATGGCCTTGGAACAATTGCTGAGCGGGTACGGATTTTGGGAGGTCAATGGAAAATAGAGTCAGCCCCCGGAGCCGGTACCCGGTTGAGTATCGAAATTCCCCTAAACAAAAACCAGTCTAGATATGGCGGAGAAATTGAAAATATTGATCGTAGATGATCACCCGCTTTTCCGACGTGGATTGCGGGAGGTAATCGAAGAACGCTCAAAACATCGAGTGATTGCAGAAGCTTCCGATGGAAAAGAAGCGCTCCGCTTAATCAATGAACTTTCCCCTGATGTGGCAATCGTTGACATCGCTTTACCGCAAATGAACGGATTAGAACTCGTTCGCTGCTTACGCAAGGGGCCTGTACACCCTTACGTCATCTTCCTCACCATGTATAAAGACGAAGATCTGTTCAATGCTGCGATGGACTTGGGAGTCCGCGGCTATGTGGTTAAAGATAGCGCAGTCGACGAGATTTTGAAGGCAATTGAGAAAGTCGTAATGGGAGAGATTTTTGTAAGCGAATGCGTTGCGAGCATGAAGTCGAAACGCGAGGCAAAAACAAAAGAACTCTTACAAGCAAGGCCGCAGATTAGTTCGTTGACCCCCACCGAACGCAAGATTCTGAAGCTTATTTCTGAGGACCGTACCAGCAAAGAAATAGCCACTATGTTAGGTATCAGTGTCAAAACTGTGGAAAATCATCGACAAAACATCTGCCATAAGCTCGGCTTACGAGGAAGCCATAGCCTATTACGATTCGCATTTGAGAATCGGCCTTGGTTGTAACAAATAGGGGCAGACTTTTACTAGGTAGCAAAGGGGTTCCAAGTTGGAATAAAGTTACTAATTAGCGTTTGCTCGGGAAGTGCAACGGCCTTGTTTTCTCAAAACAGGTTTTTAATGCGTACTTAAGTTGTGTTTTGTCCCATCCCAAGTGGTTAATGCGACTGTTTCCAGAAAAATGGCTTTTAGTTTCCCATGCACACAATCTATAACACCTTCTTGTAGCACAGTCTTATAATAAGCCGCGTTTGATGTTGGGAAAAATTCAATAGCCATTTCAGCTGAAGGTCCTATTCTGACGAAATGTTGCAAATTGCGAGCTTGACAAGATCCGGGGTTCGTTGTAAAAATTCGGAATAAGAACAAAAACTGCAGTTATGAAACCTAAAAGCACCACCAAGAGGCCCCTTGCGCTGACAACCACATTGAAATGGAAAAAATGGCTCCACCAGGTCAATCTGGTAAGGTGTGTCTGCTTACTCACAGTCGGGATATCCCTCCTATTTGCGAGTTTGTTGCAGGCCCAGACGCAATATTTTTGGACCGGGGCAGCCAACGGGACAAACTTAGTAACGGCAGATAACTGGGATCCCAACGGTGTACCTGCCCCTTCCAACGGTGATATAATGACTTGGGATGGGCGAACCACGGGGCCTGTGTTTGTAACTTTCACTACAGGTGCAATGCAAGGATTCTCTGGTCAACCAGGCTTAAATATTTACATTACTTCAAATCAACGGGACCCTGTTACTTTTTATGCGTCTGTCGGTTTGGCAGCAGCCATTCGATTGGACGGTATTACTATCGATCCGGGAGCAGGTGCATTTACACTGGGTGATGATTCTACTACAATCTTTGACGTCATTTGGGGAGGGTCATCGGGGCAAACACATACTTGGATAAATAATTCAGCCAATCCTGCTACGATAAAACCTAATGTGCGCTTCCGATATGGTGGTGGTGGAGCGCACACGCTGAATTTTGGTGGCACGGGTGACTGGTATGTATTCCATCATTTACGGGCAGACAATAACTCTCCTACGGTAATCACAGTCGATGGCCCAGGACGGTTGATCTGGACTAGAGTTGACCTGGCTAAATTCGATAGCCCAATTCAAGGTCCTTTTACAATCAATGGAGGGACAGTCATAATTAAGAGCGCTGATTGTTTACCTTCACAAATCGTAAACAACACGATTAACAATTATGGTGTACTGGTCTACGACGATCCTAATGGTGCAGCATTATGGTCTATGGGCATATATGGGACCGGTTCCTTAGTAGTGAGCAATGGGTCATTGACCTTGAGCTCAGGGGCTAGCACGTTTAGCGGGGAGGTTGTGTTGGCAGGAGGTACTTTGACAGTGGCAGGGGCTGAAGACCCAGATGTAAGTGGGCCTTTAGGTCAAGGTGGAATTATTACGTTTGCAGGTGGAACCCTTAAATTTAGCGATGTTAATGCTTATGACTATTCACCAAGGTTTAACACGCAGCCAGGCCAAATTTACAAGTTTGACACGGCAGGACGTGTGGTGCGGTTCGACACAGGCCTCACAAGTTCAGGTGGGTCACTTTATAAGTACGGAGCGGGGACTTTGATCCTTGGAGGCGTAAATACCTATACAGGCCCGACCGTGATTGAGGGTGGAAAAGTGGTTATCGCGGGATCTAAGACTGGCACAGGAGATATTACAGTTAAGGATGGGGCTACGTTGGGAGTAGTTGCAAGTTCGACGCAAGTTACCCCTGGGGTGTTAACACTTGGCACAACCTCAGGTGTTACCCTAGAATTCGACAACATCTCCAGTACGAGCATTGCTCCAATTGCCGCCGGGATACTTAGTGCAGCGGGTACTGTAACTATAAACGTAAATAGTGGTACGTTTGCAGCAGGGCAAAAATATCCTCTCCTTACTTGGGCTTCAGGGACAGCCCCGACGTTTAGACTGGGTAATTTCAGTGGTGGCGTAGGATATTTGTCGGTCGAAGGCAATGCAGTCTACCTAAACGTTACGGCGCTTGCATATGTATGGACGGGAGCTGCTAATAACTCCTGGGACTTCACTACAATGAACTGGGTCTATAGCGGTTCGCCAAGCACTTATGTAAATGGGAGTGCAGTAGTGTTTGACGACTCAGCCTCCGGTCAAACCTCCATCATTCTTAATGCGGTTGTAACACCTTCTGTGATTGTCGTAAATAACAATTCAAAAGACTATAGCCTCACATCTAGCAGTTCAGCTTACATTGATGGTACCGGGTCCCTAATTAAGGGTGGCACTGGATCACTGACACTTTCTGGTGGAGCAAATCGATTTACTGGGCCAACGGTGATAAACAATGGAACGCTTATAGTGGAAAATCTAGTGAACGGCGGTTTGCCAAGTGATATCGGAGCTTCATCCAGTTCAGCCGAAAATCTTGTATTAGATGGTGGTGCTTTAGTCTACACAGGCCCAGGCGCAACAATCGATCGTCTCTTCACCTTAGGCGTGAGTGGTGGGGTTATTCAAGCTTCGGGAGCTGGAGCATTGCAGTTTACCAACGCCGGCATAATAAGCCTGCAAGGTATAGGCGGACGTATGCTCACCTTAGCCGGTGATAATCAAGACAACAACCTGGTGGCTGCAGCAATCGGGGACGCAGGTGGGCCAACGACGGTCATTAAGAGTGGTTCTGGAAAGTGGATCCTAGCAGGTGAAAATACTTATTCCGGCGGTACAGTAATTAACGGTGGTGTTCTCCAAGTGGGTAATGGCGGTCCTTCTGGATCCCTTGGGTCGGGAGGTGTTGTTAACAATGGCCAACTAATATTTAATAAAGCTGGTACTACGCTAATTTCGGGAGGTATTAGTGGTGTTGGTTCGGTGTTGAACGAGGCTAATAGTACCTTGATCTTGGCGGCGGACAATACCTACACGGGTGGAACTACTAATAGAGGTGTTTTACAGCTAGGCACAGGTGGACCGACGGGTTTGTTGCCGGGCGATGTACCTATCCACAATGATGGGCTTTTGATTTACAATAGCACAAGTACGATGGCGCTTAGTGGTAACGGCATTATAACTGGCAGTGGGAATCTGGTGGTTCAAGCGGGTCGATTAATGGCGATTGGAGCTAATTCGTATACAGGGTGGACGTTGATACATCCTGGTGCGACCTTCCAACCTTGTCGAGGTAACGCCGGGCAATTGATTAGTTCTGTGGTAACCAACAACGGAACCTTACGGCTAGTACGCCAAGATGGTATATGGCCAGAAACGGCTGTGTTTGTCTACTCAGGCAACATAGTGGGTTCAGGGCGGGTCATAAAAGACGTAAATAACTTCAACCCAGGTAGCGTCGGCCTTACGGGTACGAACACATATACAGGCGGTACGTACATTGCCGGTGGTGCTTTGGTATTGGGTGATGGAATGACGCCAGGTGCTGGATCAATTGTCGGAGACGTTATCTTTACCGACAGTGAGGAATATAATTACACCCAACGGTCATTGATATTCAACCGACCGGACGATGTGGTATTTAGTGGGAACATAGTTAGCGCGGTGAGTGATGAAAACGTGGCAGTTGCAGACAGAGGTAGGGTTATCCATGCCGGCAGCGGAAAACTGACCCTCACTGGCACAAATACATATGAAGGCGAAACTGTAATCCAATCCGGAACCCTTCAAATTGGCAACGGAGGGACTAGCGGTACTTTAGGTCGAGGCAACGTCCAAAATGATGGCCTCCTGATATTTAATAGGTCTGGCGAATATGAGTACAACGGGGCTATCACAGGGAGCGGTATGGTTATACAAGCTGGAACCGGCACTATCATCTTAAATGGCAATCATACATACACCGGTAATACAGTAGTGAGCAACGGCACGTTGATTGTCAATGGGCAGAGCAGCAGTTACTGGACATATGTGTACGGCGGTAAATTGGGTGGTAACGGAACATTTACCTCTGTGGTAGAGGTCGATGGTGGGACCATCGCGCCAGGTAGCCCAAGCTCGCCAATAGGCACGTTAACTGTTAACGAATTGTACTTGGGCGGTACCCTTGAGTTTGAGGTGGATAAGTCTCATCCACAACTTAACGATAAGATTGTGGCAAACGCTGTGTTGAGAGTTACCAAGGCTGGGACCTTGGAGATAGTCAATCGGGGTCCGTGGCTGCAAGCGGGTGACCGGTTCGTACTGTTTAATATGCCGGTTGAAAACGGTAACCTCTTGACAATTACTGGTGAAGGCGCGACTTGGAAGAACGACCTCGCAGTGGATGGTTCGGTGACTGTGCTCACTGCTCCGCCTCCACCAATAAATCCGAATCCACCGGTGATCCAGTTCTCGATCACCGATAGTGCAATTGCACTAGCATGGCCAACAAATAAGGGTTGGATTCTCCAAACCAATAGCGTTGGTTTGAACGCACCAGATAAATGGTTTGCAGTACCAGGCTCCGAGAACATGACCAATATCACCATCCCGATTGATAAGGCAAAGACTAACGTATACTTCAGAATGGTGAAGCCATAGGAATAAAACGTACAGTTTACCATAACTGCAAACATATATGAGCTGCCGTCGGCCCAAAGTGGCCGACGGCAGCAAAAGTAAAATGACTATGAAACCGCGCAACAAAAAGGAATATAATTGCCGAATTAGAGGATTCACTCTCATTGAGTTATTGGTTGTAATAGCAATTATCGCTATCTTGGCGGGGTTACTATTGCCTGTGTTAAGTACCGCAAAGGAACGCGCACGACGTATTTCGTGCGTTAGCAACTTGAGGCAGATCTACACCGGGATAGCGATGTATGCTAACGAAAACGAAGACTACGTATTACCACTTCGGGCGAATGTTCCAATTACCCTGACGGATCCAGGAGCACAAGCAGCAGCAATGGTTGGATTGAAAGTTAACGACAAAACGGTTACCTCCGTTTGGCTTTGTCCGAGCCGCAGGACTACTTTGCCTACGTGGGAACCTTTTGCTCAGCCGCCTCAATGGGTTGTAGGATATTCCTATTTTGGTGGCTTGACCAATTGGTACACTTCTGTGGGCACGTTTAAGGGGCGAAGTCCTATAAAGTTTTCGCTGTCGAAACCTTATTGGGTTTTGGCGGCAGACGCAGTTATTAAAATGGGGAATACATGGGCAGAACAAGCCGTACCGAAAAACCATGAGCGATATTATATCTATGCAGATTGTCCCCCCCATAAATCGGGCAATCAACCTGCAGGAGGAAACGAGGTTTTCATGGATGGTTCCGCTGGCTGGCGCAAATTTGATTCCTGGTACCGATTTACTTACTGGCAAGGCCAGTTTGGGCAAACATTTGTCTATTGGTCACAAGATCCCATTGACTTCGAGGAAGGGTTAAAAAGCAAGCTTTCGCAGTTGAAATAGTAGGCAAGTCAGGGATATTTACGTGCACACAATCGGTTTGGGTGAAAGAAATCAGTAGGAGGGTGAAGATGGAGGGTTGTTTTTCTCCTGGGGACGATTTTAGGACTCGAGGAAGGAAATGCTTGCTTCGGGGGTGTGGGCTAAAGTAATCGTTTGGGTCATGCGTAAATGTTATTTGACCACTGTTACCACAATAGTGCGCATTATTTTTCTGGCATCAGTTTCTCACACTTTACTGGCTAGCACGAACCCTATCATTCGCGATCGGTTCACTGCTGATCCGGCGCCTTTAGTTTATGGCGACACGGTGTATTTATATGTTGGGCATGACGAGGCCAAAGAAGGGGAAATGTTTTCGATGTGGGAGTGGCTGTGTTATTCATCAAAAGACGTGAAGAATTGGACTTATCATGGGCCAATCATGCAGGTTACGAACTTCAAATGGGCAGTGCGTGATGCATGGGCAGCCCAAGTCGTTGAACGAAATGGTAAATTTTACCTGTTTGCAACCGCACAGCATGATAACAGCCGGCCAGGCAAAGCAATCGGCGTTGCGATTGCAGACAAACCCACAGGCCCATTCGTAGATGCGCGGGGATCAGCTTTAATTACCGATGATATGACTCCCAGCCCGTATCCATGGGATGATATTGATCCAACTGTTTTTATTGACGATGATGGGACACCGTGGATGGCATGGGGAAATCGCAACTGTTACCTTGTGCGATTGAAACCGAGCTTAGTGGAATTTGATGGGCCAATACATCGTGTCCATTTACCAAATTACACAGAGGGGCCATGGCTTTTTAAGCGGGGAGGACTTTACTATCTTGTATATGCTGCTTTTGCCCACCAGGGGATGTGGGAAAAAATTTGCTACGCCACGGCCACTAACGTAATAGGTCCCTGGGTTTACCGCGGCATTGTTACTGACCAAGCAGCTAATAGTTATACGATTCACCCCGGAATTATCCAATTCCATGGCCAATGGTACTTTTTTTATCATAACGCCGTTTTGGAGTTGCCGGACGGTAGGAAAGGGGCACTTGGCCGCCGAAGCGTGTGTGTGGAGTACATGTTTTTTGATCCCGAGGGCCTCATTATGCCTATTAAACAAACGGTGGAAGGTGTTAGCGTACCAGCGATTCCGCCTATGTATGAGCCGCGGGTCCTTCGTTTACCAGTCCCCTCGGTGTTAGCCCCTTCAAATATTGTGTATATTCAACAAAACGTTTGTTACGATCCTACAAACTGGCCTGGAAATCCCGTAATTTGTACAGTTACTAATCCGTACTATCACGCTACAGAAACAACGAGCTTTAACTATCGCGGTTCTACTAACCTAGCGCAAACCTTCACGCCGGAAATCGATTTCAGACTTCAACGTGTGGCTTTCTATGGTGGAGACGGGTTTGGCGTAGATATAACCAACGTTTTAGCGATTGCGTTGTTCGACCTTGGGAAATTAGAAGCCGGTGAACCGGACACCTATGGACCTAGGGCAAACCTTTTGGAGGTTATCCAAGGGTTGAGCTTAATTTATCAGCCGCAACCGCCCGGAATAATTTTTGTTGATTTTGCGCCCTCGGTACAGCCGGTACTAAGGGCGGGTCATACATATGCGTTGGAAATTCAAGGTTTACGGGATTCAGCGCCGTTCTTTTGGTATAGAACACGGCGCGACGCGTATAGATTGGGCGCAGCATACGCGAACCGGACTAAGATTCGAGCCAATAGAGGGCCTAGGCCTGAGGCCTCGGATTTCGCCGTGGCTTTGTATGGGACACCGATAGAATAGACCATTGTCGGAAGATGGTTATCCCTCGGGTAGTACGTTTGAATATTATGAAGTCCAAAAGGATGATTCACAATCGCGGGTTGAAGAGTCTGAGCAGCATTGTCGCCAAATTTTTGTTTGCGATTAAGCGATGGGGATTACCAGTGGCGGTCTTTTTGCTGTTTGTGTCACGATCCAATGCAGTTGACCAGGGCGTATGGACAACAACCTGGGCCTGTGGCGTGCAGTTGACAGAGCCGCATAACTTGCCCCCGGTAGTACTTGATGGATGTACACTGCGGCAATTTGTGTATTGCACTCTGGGTGGGCCACGACTAAGAGTCCGCATTTCAAATGAGTACGGAACAGGGGTGGTGAAAATTGCGAAAGCTCACATAGCCCTGGCACGCAACCGCGGTAGCGCGGGCGATGGGGAAATCGATCCGGCTACCGATGTAGCTTTGAAGTTCAACGGGTCTGCCTCTGTATCAATCTCAGCAGGCGAGATCGCAATTTCAGATCCAGTAGACTTTCAGCTCCCAAGCTTAACCAATTTAGCTATTAGCATTTATTTCGAAAACGTTCCGCGTGGAACTATCACTGGACACCCTGGGTCACGCACGACCTCATTTATACAATCGGGTGATGTGGTAAGTGCTCCGTCAATGCCGCAAGCAACTCGTGTGACGCGATGGTATTTTATTGCTGGCGTTGATGTGTGGTCGAGTAACGGCGCTGCTGTTGTAACTTTGGGTGATTCACTCACAGATGGCAGGGGGTCAACTACTGATGGGAATGACAGGTGGCCCGATGTGCTTGCACGACGTCTAGCAACAAACCCTGCTACTGCACATTTGGCAGTGGTAAACATGGGAATCGGCGGGAACGCAGTTTTAAAAGGTGGTTTAGGCCCTACCGCTGTGTCACGTTTCGATCGTGATGTCCTTGGTACTTGTGGTGTCCGTTGGGTGATTGTTTTCGAGGGCATAAATGACATCGGCGGAGCACCCGATGATAAAGTAATGACTGTAGCAAGTAACTTAGTTGTGGCGTACACCCAGTTTGCGCAAAAAGCGCATCAGAAGAATGTGCGGGCTTTTATAGGTACGTTGACACCGTTTGGTGGGCATAGTTATTACACCCACGCCCGGGAAACAGCTCGCCAGTTTGTAAACGCTTGGATCCGCACAAACTCTGTGTATGACGGAGTGATAGACTTCGAGGCTGTGGTCCGTGATCCGACTGATCCAACACGTCTTTTGCCTCAATATGATTCCGGGGATCACTTACATTTAAGTCCAGCTGGATATCATGCAATGGCCGAAACCATCGATCTCCAAATTTTTACGAGGTGAGAAAGTAAACTCGATTTATTTTGGGGCCCTATTAGCCACAAATGGCTACGAAAAAGGTGAGTTTGGGATGGGTAGGTTTTACGTGTCAGGGCAGTAACTAGCATTGGATACATTTTGGAATTGGAGATGGTGAACTCTGGGTCCACACCAAGTTTTGGATTTTTCAAGTTTTAAAGAGGGTTAGCTTTGTAGGACCATGCGTTTTGGCATTCAAGGGCGAAAAAGCAGGTCAGTTTCGCAGGTGAGTCGGGAGCTTACTGCACTAATTGTCATTGCACTCTGGTTAAATTGCTGGGTTGGATCTCTCAGTCAGGCGCGGGAGCGCATTTGCATAAACGAAGGATGGCGGTTTACTCGGGATGATCCTACAAACTTGTCAGTACGGTTGTGTTATGACGAATGGAACTTTCAAGAGGTCAAGCGATTTGATGCGGAGGCGGACGGAAATCTCTTAATAAATGCAATGGGAAAGGCTGCGGTTACGAACCTGCCTCTGTTTGCGTTAAAACCATGGGTGTTACCTACCGGTAACGCATTCCTCAAGGATCCAGCTCGAAGGGTGAATCGCCCTCAAGAGGAACCAACGTTGACGATTCCGTATGTTCTATCTGAATTTGACGATAGCCATTGGCAATTGGTGGATTTACCCCACGACTGGGCAATCGAAGGCCCTTTTAATAAATCCGGCAATGCTGCGATGGGTCGGTTACCAACCGCAGGTGTGGGATGGTACCGGAAAACGCTTTTTCTACCTGCTGCAGACGCCGCTAAGAAAATCTATTTGGAATTCGAAGGCGTGATGTCTTACGCCGCTGTTTGGGTTAACGGTCGCATCGTAGGTGGTTGGCCATATGGATACGCAACGTGGCGGTTAGATATTACGCCATTCGTCAAATTTGGGTCTAATAACACCGTTGCTGTGAGAGTCGATAACCCGCCTGATTCCTCGCGATGGTATCCAGGGGCAGGAGTCTACCGCAACGTTTGGCTTATTAAAACGACTCCCGTCCATATTGCTCACTGGGGGACTTTCATCACGACACCCAAGGTGTCACGGAAACAAGCTATTGTGAACGTGCAGGTTACACTCGAGAACGATACAGCAGTGGATGTAGAAGTCACCTTAATTACCAAGATTTATCGGGCTGGTGAGCATGGACTGCCTGTTGGACAGGCGGTTGCCACTACAAGGCCAGTCCAAGTGATTGTTCCCGCACAATCAAATGTTGTTGTAGAGAGCCAAGTGACTTTGGAAAAGCCGAGGCTCTGGGGCCCGCCGCCGACACAGAAACCCAACTTGTATGTAGCGGTGACCAAGGTCATTCAACGAGCGGTTGTGATTGATCAAGATGAGACTGTATTTGGCATCCGCGCCATCAGGTTTGATCCTGATCAGGGGGTATTTGTTAACGGTGAAAGGGTACCAATTCGTGGCGTAAATTTGCATCATGATCTAGGCCCGTTAGGTGCTGCTTTCAACCGGCGGGCGGTTGAACGCCAGTTGCAGATACTCCGTGAAATGGGTTGTAATGCTATTCGGACTGCGCATAACCCACCTGCTCCGGAGCTTCTTGAGCTGTGTGACCAGATGGGATTTCTCGTGTTAAACGAAACCTTCGATGTATGGTATCGAGGCAAGACACCATACGATTTCCATCTAATCTTTGGGGATTGGCATGAGCAGGATCTACGGGCGCATGTCAGGCGCGATAGGAACCATCCGTGTGTGTTTATTTGGAGCATTGGTAATGAAGTAGGTGAACAGTACACTGGCGAAGCTGGGGCGGTAGTTGCTAAGCACTTGGTAGAAATAGTAAGGGAGGAGGACCCAACGCGCCCCATTACAACAGCTATGAATTGGGCAAAACCTGAGATGCCTCTACCTAAAGTAGTGGATATTATTGGGCTCAATTACCAAGGGGAGGGCGTGCGTTTCGGGGATGCATACGCAGATTTGACGGGATATAGGTGCGCACCCCAATACACTGCGTTCCGGAAAGCTTTTCCTCAAAAGATGATTATCAGCACGGAGACGGCTGCCGCAGTTAGTACTCGAGGCACGTATCTGTTTCCTGTGTACGAAGGCGTAAGCGCGCCAGTAAAGGATGGCTTGGGCGGTGATCCACAAACAGGTTACGTGAGTGCCTACGAGTTATACACAGCACCGTTTGGTTCGTCTGCAGACCGCGTATTTGCTACGCTCGATTCGCATCCGTTTGTAGCTGGGGAATTTGTTTGGTCGGGTTGGGATTACCTCGGAGAACCTACACCGTATTACTCATCGCGAAGTTCCTATTTTGGGATAATTGATCTTGCAGGTTTCAAAAAGGATCGTTTTTACCTCTATCAATCGAGGTGGCGGCCAAATTTGCCAATGGTACATATACTTCCACACTGGACTTGGCCGGAACGTGTTGGCTTAGTCACTCCCGTGCACGTCTTTACAACGGGTGATGAGGTCGAATTGTTTTTAAATGGTCGCTCTCTTGGGAGAAAAAAGAAAGGTCCCTTGGAGTATCGGCTTCGATGGGAGGATGTCGTGTATGAACCGGGCGTGTTAGAAGCAGTTGCATATCGTAACGGTTCCCTATGGGCTCGCACCGAAGTTCGCACTGCAGGAGCACCTGTTGCGGTGAAACTAGAACCCGACAGAAAGGTGATTGTAGCAGATGGAAAAGACCTTTGCTTTGTCACGGTGAGGGTGGTTGATCAGAACGGAATTACTGTCCCAAGGGCGGCAAATCGACTTGAGTTCGAACTCCAAGGTCCCGGTGTGATTGTGGCGACCGATAACGGTGATCCTACAAGCTACGAATCTTTTAAATCGCATGAACGAGCAGCATTTAACGGTCTCTGTTTGGCAATTGTGCGCGGTTTGAAGAATCAGCCAGGGACGTTGATCTTGCGGGTAAGAAGCAGCGGCTTAGAACCAGCACAGGTGAAAATCAGGACCGTTGCACCAGCTAGCCATCCAAGGTGATATTCTTGGGGGACTCATTCACCTTGTAAGTACCGGTCGTAGAAAATTTTTTGTCTACACGCCAGTCACCGAATCGCTTGCGCGGTGATTCACAGACATTTATTGAGCAGTATAGATAAGATTGACCTAATATGGCCAGGAGCGCGAATATCAGAGGTTATGGAGGTAGATTTGGAACGAAATATACAACGAGTTCGGGAATCCATAGAGAGAGCGTGTGCTCGAGTAGGGCGTGAGCCATCTTCAGTGTGTTTAGTGGCGGTAACGAAAGGGCATTCACCAGAGATAATCAGACGGAGTGTGGAGCTGGGACTGCGCGTTTTTGGAGAAAACCGGGTTCAAGAAGCGAAAGCGAAAATACCTCTTTGCCCATCTGGATTGGAATGGCATATGGTAGGGCATTTGCAGACTAACAAGTGCAAGGATGCCGTCACGCTATTTGATATGATTGAAAGTGTTGACAGTTTGCATTTGGCGCAAGAATTACAGAAACGGGCAGAGCAAGCGGCACGTCGAATTCGCGTGTTGTTAGAAGTTAATGTGGCAGGTGAGTCAACTAAGTACGGGTTTAAACCTGAAGAAGTCGTGGGGGCACTCCAGGAAATCAACAGTATGGCAAGGCTCGAGGTTTTGGGTTTAATGACTGTGGCGCCATTTACGACTGATCCCGAAAAGGTACGCCCAGTATTTAGGAAACTTCGTGAGCTGAAGGAGTTGTGTGAAGACCAGATAGGTGCTCCCCTACCACATTTGAGCATGGGCATGAGTAACGATTTTGAAGTGGCAATAGAAGAGGGGGCCACAATCGTCCGAATTGGGACAGCCATTTTTGGGCCTAGGTCAACGTTAAAGGTTGAATCAAGCGGAGATTGACGGATCTGTTGTTGCTGCTTTTTGTGGTTAGGTTTTATTAGGCTGACGGCACGGCATTTTTAGTGCAATTCTGCTGTAATTGTTATAATTATGGGTGTATGACCGTCGACATGTTTAAAGCGGAGATAGATGCAGCCCGGCGTGCGTACGAAAAATACATCGTTTGTTTGGAGAAAACGCCGGAGGATTTCGTTGCATCGGTGAAGTCACTTTTAGCGAAGGCAATCAAGGCTTATGAAACGAGGGCCCCAGGGTTACGCCACGGGATTGCATTAGATAAACACATAACCATCATCATTAGTCAAACTGATGGGCCTCGCCCACTATGTGGTATTTACTTCAATTTGTACTCACCATATCAGCAACAGCTGTTAAGCGCAGCAACGTCAGGAAAGGCGGATGAGCCTCCTTCTGAGACTGGAGCGGACAGGGGTTGATCCTTAATTCTATATTTAGGGTTCATTGGGTTTAGGTGGTACTGGCGTAAGCTCATCCCCAGGTTCGCATTGGCCTTCGATTATTTCCATAAGCACTGAGTCCTCCGTACGCCCAGGAAGGGCCACGAGTTTCGCTACTGGGATACCATTTCGGATTGCGTAAAATTCCAGTCCCGGGCTGGGTAAGAACCCAGGGGTAAACCACCCAACGGCTGCAGATACCGAGGGGTTGACCGTGATTATCCGTCCCTGGACGAAAGGTTGTACTTTGAGTGGTCGAGCTTGTGGGAGAGGCCAAAATTTTGGTTTTTGGGAAGCCGGTTGGGGTTTAGTTGTACATGCTAAAAGGGAAGCCAAGGATAAAATGCAAAATGCCCATCCACCTACTGTCCAACATCCCCAAGAAAATTGAAGGGTGTTTGTCGCATTCTTATGCCTTGGATCGGACATTTTAAGTGGGTGTGCCACGAAAAGATTTAGCAGAAGGTCGACCGGTTACAACAGCTAGCATTGGCCGATCACGAACTTTGACTTGCAATAAAGTGTCGGGGTCGGTTAGTGCAGTCGGTACGTAAGCCAGTGCAATGCCTGAGCGAAGGATGGGGCTGTACCCACCGCTGGTGACTTTTCCAATCACTATTTGGTTTGTAGAAAGGACTTCCATCCCACTGCGGGGTATTGCTCCGGGCTCGAGCATTTGAAGAAATACCAATTTGCGCGTGGGTTGTCGCGATGCATGTTCTCGCAGTGTGTCTACACCTATAAAACGTCCTTTGTCTAACTTAACAAATCGGCCTAAACCAGCTTCAAACGGTGAAGTGGCCTCGTCTATTTCGTGCCCGTAGAGTGGCAGGCCTGCTTCTAATCGGAGTGAATCCCGCGCTCCGAGCCCAGCAGGGGAGGTATTCAGATCTGCAGTTATCAGATCCCAAAGCGTGGCAATAGTTTCTGCAGGGCCAAATACTTCGAAGCCGTCTTCGCCCGTGTATCCGGTAGCCGAAAGAATGAGGAAATCGTTGTCGACGGGCAGGAATAGGAATGATTTTTTAGGTAGCTTTAGCACGGACTCTACGTGAACCGATGGGAAAATTTTTCTGATGGCGGCGGTGGCAGTTGACCGTGCCAACGGTCCTTGAATGGCAATCCCGGCGTGGGAAACTGTAAGATCCGTAACTTGAACCTGGGAGCCAAAATCGGCTGCATGTTGTTTTATCCATCTTAGGACCTTTTCTACGGTTCCTGCGTTCACGACCAAGTAGAATGTGCCCGGATCTAAGCGGTATGCAAGGAGGTCGTCGAGTATCCCACCGGTATGGGTACAAAAGAATCCGTATCGTGCATGGCCGGATTGGAGGTCATTGATGGAGTTGGTAAATAGGTAATCTAAAAGTTGTGAAGCGCCGGATCCTGAGAGCAGTATTTTTCCTATATGTGAAACGTCAAATATTCCGCATTTATGGCGTGTTGCTAGGTGCTCAGCCTGGACCGATCGGTAGTAGAGTGGCATTTCCCATCCGGCAAAAATAGTGAACTTTGCCCCTAGGTTACGGTGTTTATCAATTAAGGGGGTGGATTTAATCGTGTTTACGCTCATTTGGGTCACAAATTTAGCTTTGCAAGTATCTCTTGAGCAAGGAGCTGGTATGCGGCAGCTCCCGCGCTGTATTTGTCATAGTGGATGATTGGCTTTCCGAAACTGGGAGCCTCTGCCAAACGTGTCGCCCGTGGTATTACTGTTTCGAAGACCAACTCCGGGAAATGTTTCCGGACTTCTTCGAGCACTTGGTGAGAGAGTCGTGTCCGCGGGTCGAACATGGTCATTACTATACCTAACAGGCGTAGCCCTGGGTTAACCCCTGATTCTCTAAGTTGTTCTAGTACGCGGAGTAGGATGGTTATTCCCTCAAGTGCGTAGTACTCGCATTGCATGGGGATAAGGAGATAGTCCGACGCAGCAAAGGCGTTTAGTGTGAGTAGGCCCAGTGAAGGTGGACAATCAATAAGGATCAAATCGAAGTCGGATTTTCGTAACGGGGAGAGCACAGAAGCGAGCCGTTTTAAGTGATTATTAAGCCGGCTTAGTTCTAATTCAGCACCGCACATATCAAGTTCTGAAGGGATAAGGTACAGCCCTGGTACAGAGGTTTCTTTGATTTTTTGTTGAGGATCACCGCCCTCAATTAGGCATTCATAGATACTTTCCCCTAGTTGGGTTTGGACGCCCAAGCCACTTGTTGCGTTAGCTTGGGGATCAATATCTACGAGGAGTACACGTTTGCCTTTGTCTGCCAAGCAAGCGGCCAGGTTTATGGCAGTAGTGGTTTTCCCTACCCCGCCCTTTTGGTTTGCAATTGCAATGGTTATTGTCGGCACGAGCTTTTGTCTACCCTATGGTTGCTTGGTATTCAAGCCGAGTTCCTAGAATTTAGCGGGGTATTAGACCGGAAAAAACCGGAACGTGCCGGGTTGTAAATGTGATTGAAGTTTTCCCAGTTGTAGTGAATATTGGTGCCGTGGTGGCTGCTGAAACGGGCGTTTAGAGTCCGGTTTTGCTAGATGCATTTAGAAGCTCTGCGGAGCGGACTCCTTGAAACGCAAAATTGAAGGCGCTTATAGAGACAACTCAAAAAAGATCACGCCGGGTTTTCCTGGTTGCAATTGAAAGGCGTTCAGCGAGTCCCTGGGAAACGAGGGACGCGTTGGACGAGTTGGCTCAATTAGCGCGGGCAGCAGGTTGTGTAGTGATGGGTGAAGGGTTTCAGAGATTGGAGTCCCCAGTCCCAGCTACTTTTATTGGAAAAGGAAAGGCAGAGGAATTTGCACGACGGTGTAAGGAGCTCGGTGTGGATACTGTAATTTTTGATGAGGACCTGACCCCCGCTCAGATTAAGAACCTGGAGAAAATTTTTGGGACAAAGATCATAGATCGGACTGATTTGATTTTGGAGATATTTGCCTTACGGGCGCATTCTCGGGCTGGCAAGTTACAAGTTGAGCTAGCACAGTTGCAGCATACACTTCCGCGACTCGCGCGGTATTGGGAGCATTTATCGCGACAACCCGGTGGTATTGGTGTCCGTGGTGGTGAGGGTGAGAAACAAATTGAAATTGATAGAAGGCGGATCTTAGATCGAATTGCTCGGATCAAGGACGAGCTTGAGGAAGTGCAAAAACAGCGGGCAATTCAACGGGGTGCTCGGCAGCGGAATCACATCTCGCAAGCCTCGATAGTAGGATATACCAATGCTGGTAAGTCGACTTTGTTGAATCGGCTTACGAACGCGAGTGTGTATGCGGAAGATTTGCTTTTCTGCACGCTTGATCCTACTACACGTAGGCTAAAGTTGCCCGATAAGCAAGTCGTTCTATTGTCAGATACAGTTGGATTCATTCGCAAGTTACCTACCCAACTAGTTGAGGCTTTTAAAGCCACATTAGAGGAAGTAGTCCAGGCTGACTTGTTGATTCATGTGGTGGATGTGAGCCATCCGCTTGTCGAGGACCAAATCAGGGAGGTCGAAAAGGTGTTGAAGGAAATTGGTGCGGAGGGGAAACCGATGATCATGGTGTTGAATAAGATTGATCGCCTCAATGGAAATGGGGTTTTGCTTCGGCTCCATCAAAAGTATCCAGATGCAATCCCGATTTCTGCTTTGACGGGTCAAGGTTTGGACCTCCTGCTCAATGAGATTAGCAACAAACTTCGGCCTGCGAGGAAGCAGGTTGAGCTTTTCATCCCTCAAACTAGGCCACAGGCCATGGCTCGGTTGTATGAGGTGGCACAGGTATTGGAAAGCAAGTTTGACGAGCGTGGTGGTTGGTTTCGTGCTAAAGTACCCCCACATCTTTTATCTGAGTTTAATGACTATGTTTTGAGTCCGCCTTCCCACGAGGACGGAAATTATGGAACGGATGGTCGTGCTGGTGGACGAACGGCTGTTGAGACAGGGGAAATTAAGGCCATCAAGTAGAGAAGAGGTTATCCCGACCCTCCAAGCCAACGTTGAGCCGCCAAGGAGCTTCAACTGTCATGCAAGTCTGGCACTTTGTTTACCAGGTGTATTGCTACTGAACAGGCAGGTCGGCTTATGAATTGGGTCGGGATAACCAAAAATTTGCGAGGTGAGCATCCATTGGGCCGGCCAAAAACTCGGTAATTTACCGGGTACCGGTTGAGGGTGGTGGAGTTCGTTTTCTCAGTTACCGGGACCCGGGATGTTACCTTTTTGGCATCTAACCGCATGGTCGTTCACCTCTCACTTAGGTAATCGGCATCGGACCGGGAAAAATTAAATGTGAAGTTTAGATACTAGACACTCCCCTGCCGGCAAATGTGGGATTAGTAATCATTGGTTCAAATTGTACCAAAAGGCAAAGTGTATATAATTAGCGTTGCTAATCGCAAATTGGCTGTGAAGAAAACGGTACCAAAAGCTTAAAGCTGTAATGGCACGCCTTCCTCAAGGATAATAATTCGGTTTAAGATTCTGCGTTGTTTTGCCGCTTCTATTAAGCGTTGTGGGGGTTCTTCCGGATCTTCGAATGAGAGTTTGAAAGCCCCGTAATGCATTGGGATAAACCATTTAGCCTTTAGGTCTCTGAAGGCTTTTAGCGCATCTTCGGGGCCCATATGGACTTTTTTGAAGGCGTCTGGCTCGTAAGCTCCGATAGGCAAGATAGCAATTTCTGGACGTAAAATGCGCCCGATTTGTGAAAAACCCTCGAAATAGGCTGTGTCACCTGCGTGATACACACTCCGTGATCTATACTGGAGAACAAAACCGCCGTAGCCTCGATAGTGATCGTGCAATGTGCGGGCGCCCCAATGTTTAGCTGGGGTAAGGGTGACTTGACAGTCTTTATGCGTAAAAGTTTCCCACCAATCAAGCTCAACAATCCTTTTGATGCCCAATCCATGTGCGAGTTCGCCCATTCCTAACGGCATCACTGCGATTTTGGGTTTATAAGGCAGTTGCTTAATGGAACGTTTGTGGAAGTGATCGAAGTGGGCATGAGTAAGAAGTAACAGGTCGATCTCCGGCAGATGTTCAGGACGCAACCCAGCTCGCTTTACCCTTTTGAGCAGAAACAGCCAATTGGCAAAATTCGGATCGATCAGAACGTTTAGATCCACAAACTGTATTAGGAAAGCTGCGTGACCTATCCAGGTAATTGCCAGTTTGTTTCCTTTTAATTTGGGCAATTTAGGGTTTTTGTGGGCCCCTTTTCGCGGCGTTAGTAGCGATTTTAGTATCATTTCGCGGAAAAACTTGGTGGGGTGAAATGCCCTGGTAGGCGTTAAATCCTTCAATGACCGCGGGATTCGGGGTTTACTCTGGCTCACCAGTGGGCGTAAAGATTTTAGTTCCGACTCGGGCATATTCTCACATTTCCGCCCTTGGAATCTGTCATTGTTAAATTACACTGTCCAGGGAAACATTCCCACACCTGAGATGAGATTACATAAGTTTTGGACGGGGCGCAAACCCTTTCTTGTAAGCTAGTCTGTGGCTTGCAATTACCGTGGTAAATTGTTAAATGGGCACGTGCAGCTACGTAAAACAATTGCAAAAAAGGCTACTGTAAGCGGTATCGGTTTACATAGTGGCAACAAGGTTACTTTGACATTGATACCCGCAGAGGCGGGGAGCGGGATCCGTTTCCGCCGAGTAGATTTGCAGGATAGACCAGAAATACCTGCCGTTGTTGAGAACGTAGTGGATACGACACGGGCGACCACCCTTGGAAAGGGAAGTGTTCGTATTCACACGGTAGAACATTTATTGTCGGCTCTTTCAGGGTTGGAGATAGATGATGTGATAGTTGAGTTGGATGCGAACGAACCACCAGTTGGGGATGGTAGTGCAAAGTTGTTTTGTGATCTGATCGATAATGCTGGGACTGTGAGTTTGAACCAGCCCCGTGAGCCTTTCGTGGTAAATGAACCGGTAAAAATTGAGGTGGGAGAAAGTATGTTAACGGTGCTTCCCCACGACGGGTTCAGAATCACTTGTACCAGTGCTGATCAGAAAGGACGGTACACGCAGTTTTATAGTCTGGATATCACGCCGGAATCTTGGAGGGCTGAGATTTCACGGGCACGTACTTTCTGTTTTATGGAAGAGATCGAGTATCTTATCCAAAACGGACTTATTAAAGGGGGAAGTCTTGAAAATGCGGTTATAATTTTGGACGATGCAGTGTTGACAACCGAACCTATGCGTTACCCTCAGGAATTCGCCCGGCATAAGATCTTGGATTTGATTGGTGATCTTTGTTTGTTGGGTCGACCTATTCGTGGACATGTAATTGCGGTTAAACCCAATCATACCGCAAACATTGAGCTTGTTCGGGCACTTTTGGCTTTGGAGAGGAAAACCAAGTCAGTGGCTCAGGCATTCGCACCGCCGGTAGGATTAACAATTCCAGAGGAGCCGAAAGAGGGTGCTCCAGTTGAACCCATACCAACTGAGACGGTTATGGACATTATGAGGGTTATGAAAATTTTGCCACACAGATATCCATTTTTGATGATTGATCGCGTGGCAAGGCTGGAGGAGAATCGCATAGTAGCCATAAAGAACGTGTCTATAAACGAGGAATACTTCCAAGGTCATTTCCCTGGCCACCCAATAATGCCTGGCGTCCTTCAGCTCGAAGCCATTGCACAAGCTGCAGGTATTTTGATGTTCACCAAGGGACAAACCGAAGGCAAGCTCGCGTATTTCATGTCGGCCGAAGAGGTCAAATGGCGCAAACCAGTTAGACCGGGAGATACCTTAGTGATAGAAGTCGAATTGACACGAGTTCGGGGAAGGATTGGGCGTGCCAAGGGCGTATGCAAGGTGAACGGTGAGATCGTAAGCGAGGCCCAAGTAACCTTCATGTTACAGGATGCTTGATTTAAACTTTCCCGGCAGGGCAATACATTTTTCCAGCTATGGGATCCGCATACATTCATCCAACGGCAATAGTTCATCCTAAAGCCAAGATAGGCCCGGATTGTTACATTGGGCCATATTGTGTAATTGGTGAAAACGTTGAATTGGGTCCTGGCTGTAAACTCCATTCGCATGTGGTAATTGACGGAGTTACCGCCATAGGTGAAGGGAATGAATTTTATCCTTTTGCCAGTATTGGGTTGAAAACCCAGGATCTTAAGTGGCGAGGCGGAATTACAAAGACTGTAATTGGCAACTATAACACATTCCGCGAGTACGTAACGGTGCATAGTGCCACCGGCGATGGAGAAGCCACTGTAATAGGATCTCACAATCACATTTTGGCGTACTGTCATATAGCTCATAATGTTGTATTAGGTAACCACGTAATAATGTCTAATGTGGCCACTTTGGGCGGACACGTAGTTGTAGAGGATCGAGCGGTAATCGGTGGGTTAGCGGCCGTCCACCAATTCTGTCGGATCGGAACCATGGCAATGATTGGAGGTTGCACTAAGGTAGTGAAGGATGTGCCCCCGTACATGATGGTAGATGGAAATCCTGGGGTTGTTCATACGGTAAACCGGGTGGGTATGGAACGAAACGGAGTGCCGCCAGAAGTGCAGCGCCACATTCGAACTGCTTTTAAGATTCTTTACAGGCAGGGGTTGTCAATTCCTAATGCCCTTGCCAAGATCGAACAGGAATTGCCGGCATTGCCAGAGATTTGCCACTTGATTGAGTTCATTCGATTGAGCCAACGGGGTATTTGCAAGGGTGCCGTGTCGGGAAACGACTCTGAGTAAAAAGCTTCGTTGGGAAACAAAAATGGCTTTGAATTATTCGTTATGCCTGGGCATTATCCGGCAACTAAAAGAAGAGAGAGTTTGGGAATGAAAAAACGGACACATCATTGTAACGAATTAAGGCTTGAACACGTGGGGTGCACTGTGACCTTATGCGGGTGGGTCCATTCGCGGCGTGACCTAGGTGGAGTAGTATTTATTGATATCCGAGACCGCGAAGGTCGAACCCAACTGGTGTTTGACCCGTCTCTCGTGGGTCAAGAATTGGTAGATCGTGCAGCTGCGTTACGACCTGAATCCGTGGTCGCAGTCACAGGCACGGTTAGAAAACGCCCCGAAGGCACTGAAAACCCGAAAATTGCTACGGGGCAAATCGAGGTCGTAGTAAATGAACTTGAAGTGTTAAATTCAGCGGAGGTTTTGCCGTTCCCAATAGACGATCCTGAGGTGGCAGCCCAGGTGTCGGAGGACATCCGTCTTAAATACCGTTATTTAGATTTGAGACGCCCCGAAATGTTTCGCAACCTCCGGATTAGATATCAAGCCGCCTTGGCAACCAGGCTGTACATGCATGAGAAAGGGTTTATTGAGATAGAAACACCTACCCTGTTTAAGTCTACTCCCGAAGGCGCCCGTGAGTTTATAGTACCATGTAGGTTGCAACCTGGGCTTTTTTATGCTCTTCCGCAATCGCCTCAACAGTTCAAACAAATCTTGATGGTTGCTGGGGTGGATAAATACTTCCAACTGGCGAGGTGTTATCGAGACGAGGATTTACGCGCAGATAGACAGCCAGAGTTTACGCAGATAGATATTGAGATGAGCTTTGTGGATCGCGAGGACATCTACTCGCTCATCGAGGGATTACTGGCACGGATTTGGAAAGAGATTCTTGGTATCGAAATCGCCGTCCCATTCCCGCGCATCGCTTTCAGGGATGCAATGAATCGATTTGGTACCGATAAACCTGATACGAGGTTTGGACTAGAACTAGTTGATCTTACTGATGAATTTCGAGGAAGTAATTTCCGTGTGTTCAGCAATGCTGTGGCGGCAGGTGGCGTTGTGAAGGCTATTAACGCGAAAGGACTAGCCTGTGTCACGCAAGGACAAATTGAGGCGATGACTGAGATGGCGCGGTCTGGTGGCTTAAAGGGCCTTGCATACATTAAGGTCGAAAACGGGGAATGGAAATCCCCTATCCTAAAGTTTCTATCCGAAACAGAAAAACAAGCCCTTCAGCAAAAACTGAACATAGAGGAAGGGGACCTAATCTTGTTTGCTGCGGATCAGTGGGAAACAGCATGTGAGGTGTTGGGTCGAATCAGACTCTATTCTGCTCAGTTGTTAACTCAGTTTGGCAAACTCCGGATTCCTGATAGGTACGATTTTTGTTGGATCGAAGATTTTCCTTTGCTGAGTTACGACAAAGAAAATCAGAGGTGGTATTCGACGCATCATCCATTTACTGCTCCTGTGCCCGAAGATGTGCCTTTACTAAAAACCGACCCACACAAAGTTCGGGGTCAACATTATGACATAGTCTTAAACGGGGTCGAGCTTGGTGGAGGAAGCATCCGTATTCACCAACCAGAATTACAAAAACTAATTTTCGAGGAGGTCCTTAAGATCCCTCCCGAGGAAACTAGGCTGAGATTCGGATACATGTTAGAAGCCTTTAAGTACGGCGCACCTCCGCACGGCGGAATCGCGCTTGGATTCGATCGGCTTTGTGCAATTCTTTGCAAAACACAATCAATAAGGGATGTGATTGCATTCCCTAAGACGGCGAAGGGAACCTGTCTAATGACTGACTCTCCGAGCACAGTGAGTCCGAAACAGCTCCGGGAGCTTCATATTGAAGTTAAAATTCCACCGAAACTATAAGCCAAGAAATGAATTTATCCGGGCCCCGTGTCAATTGAATGCGAGGATTTCATCCGGGATTATGTATCCCTTTAGCCTAACGCGAAGCATTTTCAGGACGGGTGTACCAAGCTAAGCAAGGCTGGCTTATCCAAGGGGAATGGAAGTCGAGATTTCTTGGGCGCTGGACTGTTTTTGCAGTACCGCTCAATCGGTATGGGAAGCAACTGATGTTGTCTGATCGTAAAGGATGGCATGGTGGAGCACCAACCCGTCCGGTTGATTTATTTTTTGATCCCAAAAGTGCTTATGTTTAGTTGTGGTTGTTTATTGTTGGGAGCAGCTACGCCGCGCAAGGAAAAGGGGAATTTTTACTTGGTATAATTTTGCAGGCGTGCTATCGTATTGACTACCTTGTTTCGCCAGCCGCCAGCGTTAAAGATGGATTCATTGGTGGGAGTTTTTGAACATAGCCACCAATGCCGCGTCAAATATATGAAATCGCTTTGCCCGGGTCTAACTTGGTCAGATTTAGAAAGTTAGCGAAGAAACGATGAAGAAGTCATTTTTAAAATGGGTATGGTTGCCCCTTATAATAGGAGCAGCGGGCACATACTGGTATGTTAAGCGATCTGAGGGACAACTGCCTCAGTATCAGACTGCAAAGGTTACACGCGGCCCGTTGGAACAGGTAGTGACTGCGACAGGTTCTTTAACTCCATTAACAAATGTGGAAGTTGGGAGCCAAATCTCGGGCATTATCAAGGAAATACTAGTGGATTTTAACTCGCCTGTTAAGGCTGGCCAGGTAGTTGCGAGGATAGATTCCGCCTTTTACGAAGCGGACTTGAAATCTGCTGAAGCTGGTCTAGCCAGTGCTCAGGCTGCGTTGGAATTAGCTAGGCTAAACGCTGAGCGGGCAGAAACATTGTACCGAGACAAGTTGATTTCGAAGGCTGAATACGACACGGCCGTTGCTCAGCTGCGTCAGGCAGAGGCGACTGTAAGAGTACGCGAGGCGGAAGTGCTCCGTGCCAGAGTAAATGTTGAGAGGTGCACCATTTACTCGCCGGTGGATGGCGTAGTGATTTCGCGGAAAGTAGATGTTGGCCAGACAGTAGCTGCAAGCTTGAGTGCGCCAACTTTGTTTGTGATTGCAAATGACTTAAGGTATATGCAAATAGACGCTTTGGTTTCCGAGGCTGACATTGGGAATGTATCCGTCGGACAGCCTGTGAAGTTTACTGTGGACGCATATCCGAACCGGACGTTTGAAGGTGCAGTCACGCAGGTCAGATACGGCCCAATTACTAATCAAGGGGTGGTGAATTACGCTTGTATTATTTTGGTCACAAACCACGACTTGAAACTACTGCCGGGCATGACGGCCAACGTGCGAATCATTACAGCTCAACGAGAATCCGCTTTATTAATTCCTAATGCAGCCTTGCGCTTTAGACCCCCGGAAACAGTCACAAATTCGGATGCTCAGGCTGCAGCGCGAATGACAGCCGCTGCATTACCAGTTGACCGTGAACGGATTGGTGGACGAGGTCGAGGCTTTGGGGCTGGTAGAAGAATGGGGCACGATTCTAATCAGAAAGATGAACAACCAGAGGTACGCACGGTTTATGTGCTTGTTACAAATGCTCCGGGGAAACCGGCATTAAAGCCAGTGGAAATTAAGATTGGTATCACCGATGGGGTAAATACCGAGGTTGTTGAAGGTCTTGCTGAGGGTGAGGAGGTGGTAGTGGGTATAATTCCACCCGGTGAAAGACAATCATTGCAACCCAATAACCCATTTGTTCCGTTTAGGCGGCCGCGATAAACCATACGCGAAAAACTTTTAAGGTGATGTGATTCATGCGCGACCAGATTCCCGTTATTAAACTCGTCGACGTCCATAAAATTTATCGGACTGGTGAAGTGGAAGTCCATGCGGTACGGGGTGTTTCACTTGAAGTATACCAGGGTGAGTTTGTGGCGATAATGGGTGCGAGTGGATCAGGTAAATCAACCCTCATGAACATAATCGGCTGCTTAGACAGGCCCACTTCGGGACAATATTTTTTAGATGGGGTGGATGTTTCAACATTAGGTCCAGATGAACGGGCCGAAATCCGTAATCGGAAAGTTGGTTTTGTTTTCCAAAACTTCAACTTACTCCCCAGAACCACCGCCCTCGAAAATGTCGAACTGCCAATGTTTTATGCCAAGAATCATTTCAGTAGGGCAGAAATGCGTCAGCGCGCAATTAACATGCTTCAGTTGGTTGGGTTAGGAGAGAAAATTAATGCGGTACCAAGCCAGCTCTCTGGGGGACAACAACAACGCGTAGCGATAGCCAGGGCATTGGTAATGAACCCTTCACTAGTGCTGGCAGATGAACCTACGGGGAACCTTGATAGCCTTTCCAGCGTGGAATTGATGGGAGTTTTCCAGGACTTAAATGAAAAGGGGATCACAATTGTAATGGTTACGCACGAACCCGATATAGCGAAATATGCACGCCGGATGGTGGTGTTACGGGACGGGCGGATTTTAAAGGATGTCCCTGTTACGGAACGATTAATTGCTCGTGAGGAACTAAAAAAGTTGCGCTCTGAACACCCAGCTATTCAGGTTGAGTAAAGGCGGTATGAGACTCATAACGATAATACGGATAGCATTGCGCGCACTCCGCAGAAACAAGATGCGGACGTTGTTGACCATGCTGGGTATTATAATCGGAGTAGGGGCCGTGATTGCTATGGTTGCGATTGGTAACGGAGCAAAGGCCCAGATCGAGTCTGAAATAGCTAACATGGGACAAAACGTAATAATGGTATTTAGTGGTAGCTTGACAAGGGGCGGGGTTCGCGGCGGTTGGGGATCAGCGCCTACGCTGACGCTTGAGGATGCTCAAGCAATTTTAAGGGAGGTGCCTGGGGTAGTCGCTGTTAGCCCAGAGGTACGAAGTAGTTTCAGAATTGCGGTAGGGAATCAGGATTGGTACACCCAAGTTTTGGGGGTATCAGCAGAATACCTACAAATTCGTAACTGGCCGTGTGAAGCCGGCACCGGTTTTTCTGAGACGGACGTTCGTAGCGCCAATAAAGTAGCTATACTCGGACGGACAGTTGCAACCCAACTATTTGGAGACGAAGACCCAATCGGTAAGGTCGTTCGTATTAGAAACATCCCGTTCACAGTCGTTGGCGTGTTAAAGTCTCGTGGGTTTTCAATGGTGGGATTCGACCAAGATGATTTGGTACTGGTTCCGTACACAACCGCAATGCGACGATTACTGAATGTGACAAGTCTTCGGACAATCGTAGTCCAGGCTCAAAGTGCACAGCTGTTGCCGTTTATTCAGGATCAAATCACGCTTTTACTGCGTCAACTACACAAGATTGGGCCTGATAAGGAAGACGATTTTACGGTGCGAACCCAGCAAGATATCGCCGAGTTTGCAACTGCGCAGTCTAGGACGATGACAATTCTTTTGGGAGCAATTGCTGGTGTGTCATTGATCGTGGGTGGTATAGGGATTATGAACATCATGTTAGTTAGCGTGACTGAACGTACCAGGGAAATCGGAATTCGAATGGCTGTAGGTGCGCGTCCAAAAGATATCATGCTGCAGTTTCTTATCGAAGCGGTAACCCTAAGTGTGTTGGGGGGGTTTTTGGGAATTGGACTGGGAGTGGCGGTAGCACATGCAATTGCATCTAAAACTGGTTGGCCCATTTTGACTCCAATGTATGCAGTGGTAGGCGCATTTGTCTTTAGCGCAGTAATTGGGATTTTCTTTGGCTTTTATCCGGCGCGGAAAGCCTCTCGTTTAGACCCGATTGAAGCATTGCGGTATGAATAAGAGAACCCGAGAACTGAATTTTTGACGATTACTGGGCGCAAAATGGCAGAGCTTGTAAAAATAGATTCCGCTGAATCTTTTGCCCGTGCGGTTGAGAAAGCTGCTGAAATTATACTCTCGGGTGGATTAGTGGCTGTACCTACGGAAACAGTGTATGGACTTGCAGCATGCGCCACGAACCCGGTTGCCGTAAGCCGAATTTTTTCTGTCAAAGGCCGTCCTTCTAATAACCCAATAATCATCCATGTCTGCAGCGTTGAAATGGCAAAAGAATACGTTGCAGAGTGGCCCTCTACGGCACAGCTTCTTAGCAGTTTTTTTTGGCCTGGACCTCTGACTCTGGTGTTAAAGAAAAACTCTCGGGTACCAGACATAGTCACGGCTGGTGGGTTAACAGTGGCGGTTCGCATGCCTAATCAGGCTTTTACTTTGGCTTTAATTAGTAAATGCGGGATACCCTTAGCTGCACCTAGTGCAAATTTGTCAGGTTATCTTTCGCCAACGACTGCAGGTCATGTGATCGAACAACTCGGAGATAAGATTGATTTAGTTGTTGATGCAGGCCCTACGCAAGTTGGGATCGAGTCTACTGTGCTTGATCTGACTGTGGATCCTCCCCAAATTTTGAGGCCGGGGATACTACATGCTGCGATTTTGGAGGGGGTGATTGGTAAAATCGCACGTGGCCCCACAGGTAACATCGATATTCCATTGCGTAGCCCAGGTTTATTGCCGCGGCATTATTCCCCCCGAACACCCCTGCATGTGGTGGAGTTTTGCCCCGAGGATTCCAACAACATTTTGTATCGTTATTCTGAAGAGGCGCGTAAATTCGGGTTTACTTTGTCAGAATGCTACGTAATAGCACACAAAAACTTACCACCTAGGAATGCTGTTAAAGGGCTTTCTGTGATGCCAGCCGATCCGGTTAGTTACGCGCACCTCCTATATTCGGAGCTTTATAAGGCCGATGCTTCTTGTGCACGGCTAATTTTGGTTGAAGCTCCACCGCGGGAGGTTGCTTGGGAAGGAATCATAGACAGGTTGATCCGCGCCCAGCATACTATCTCGAAAGCCCATATAGCGGGCAATATAGGACCTAAGATACACTCGGCAGAAAACTAATTTGGCTTTAAGCTTAACTTTATCCAGAAAATAGCCTATGCGATTACTAGAACGCAGCTTGCAAAGGCAACGCACAAAAGGAGAGCGACCAGAAGGCAGGATTGCGCAGTTTAAATGGCGCGTCATTGCATTTAAAGGTGCCACAATGGTGTTGCAGCTTAGTCTCGTTTTAAGCACATCGGCGGGGGAAGCTGTTCAAGGGTTATCAAGTTTCCCTGGCACCACCAATACGATTATGTCGTTAACCTTGGAACAAGTTATAAAAATGGCTGTACAGAAAAACCTGGAAATCCAGATTGAACGATATAACCCAATGATCGCTCTTGCTAATCTGAAAGGGTTGTACGGGGCATACGATCCTGCTTTAGGGGTGTCTGGTCAACATAGCTACCAAAAAGCTGGATCTACACTTTTACAAGGTACAATCGAAATACCGGGTCAACGCTCAGAATCAGACAATATTTCCGGCTCAATTTCCGGCCAGCTACCTATTGGCACGCGTTACACCCTTAGTCTAACAGCCACTGATACTGAAGGTACTCGGTACGCGTTCGATACAAATACCTGGCGCTCGCTATCGATCCCTTACTCGGTGGGTCGCGGTTCTCTGACGTTGGACGTTACGCAACCATTACTAAAAAACTTGTGGATTGATAGCCCCCGTTTGAACATCCGCGTCGCAAAAAATCGGCTTCAGTATTCACAACTAACGTTTAAGCAACGCGTAATGAATATTGTTACCACTGTGGAACAAACTTACTACGATTTGATTGCCCAACGGGAGTACGTTCGCGTGCAAGAAAAGGCAGTTGAACTTGCGAAGCAGCTAGTGACCGAAAACCGGAAGCGGGCGGAGATAGGTGCGATGACACCTTTGGACGTAAAACAGGCAGAGGCACAATTGGCTGCTGCAGAAGCAGATCTAATTTCCGCTCGAAATAATCTTGCTATTCAAGAACACGCCTTGAAAAAGCTTATAGCTGATAAATATTCCGAACTTGCGGATGTGCAGATTGAACCATCAGAAACCTTACAAGCACCTGTCCAAGTATTCGACCGGCAACTTAGCTGGGCCCGAGCATTGACGGAACGGCCAGAAATCCTGCAGGCAAAGTTGGATCTGGAACGTTTGGGGGTGCAGTTAAAATATGATAGAAATCAACTTTTCCCTGAACTTGATGTCCGGGTGGGGGGTGGATATGCAGGATCAACGCCAGAGTTTAGTGGTATCTTCGGAGACATCAGGGATAGAGAACAACCCTTCTATTACGTAGGGGCACAGATAACCTTACCCATCGGTAATGTAGCAGCGCGCAATAACTACAAGGCTACTAAACTAGCGCTCGAACAAGCTATGCTAACCCTTAAAAGGCTTGAAAGAGATATAATGGCCCAAGTCGATGACGCTATACGCCAAGCTGAATCCAGTTACCTGCGGGTTGCAGCTACACGAAAGGCTCGTGAATATGCCGAAATTGCGTTAGAAGCTGAAATGCGAAAACTGGAAGCCGGTAAAAGTACTACCTACACGGTGACACAAATGCAACGTGATCTCACCGCGGCAATGAGCAGTGAAGTGCAAGCTTTAGCAAATTACAACAAAGCGTTGTCACAACTAAGCTTTGTAGAAGGTACCACGTTGGAGCGCCTTGGAATTAATATTCAGATTGAATAACTTCCCAGCTAAATGAGTCATTTCTAGCGGATCTAATATCGTGCGAAAACTGGCTACCATTAAGGTGGTTTAGAGCCGCTGCTTTTATGAAGTGTGGGTAGCCTAGGTGCAAACAGCCAGAGGGTGAAGACCGACGGAAAGTTTTTCCGTCTGGGGGGCGCAAAGTTTTACTTGCGGGGTGTTGCCTATGGGCCTTTTCCACCAAATCCAAAAGGAGAGCCTTTCAAATCACTTGAAGACAGTAGGCGGGATTTTAGCTTAATCCAAGCGCTGCATGCCAATGTTATTAGGGTGTATGAAGTCCCACCTCGTTGGTTCTTAGATCTAGCTCAAGAGTATGATTTAAGGGTGTTTGTAGATGTACCGTGGAACCGTCAACGTTGTTTTCTAGATTCCGCGAAAGATAGGGCAGAGATTATTAACCAGGTCAAAACGGCCACCCTACAGTGCGCGGGACACCCAGCTTTTTTCGCACTTAGTGTCGGTAATGAAATCCCGCCAGATATAGTTCGATGGTACGGCGCCAGGAAGGTTGAAAGATTTATTCGGGACTTAATTTGGGCCGCAAAAGATGTGGATCCGGAATGCCTGTGTACATATGCCAATTACCCCTCTACAGAATTCTTGGAACCGCCCGACCAAGATTTCATTTGCTTTAATGTGTATTTACACACTCGTCATGCCTTCGAAGCATACGTCTATAAACTACATCACATGGCTGATGGATGTCCTCTCGTTTTGGGAGAGATAGGTATGGATTCGCTTCGGGAAGGCGAAATAGCACAGGCGAAGTTTCTCGAGTGGCAAATTGAAACGGCTTTTGAATGCGGCACAGCAGGTTTGGTGGTGTTTAATTTTACGGACGAATGGTATGTAGGAGGAGAATTGATAGATGATTGGGCGTTTGGGCTAACCACAACAGAGCGGAGACCTAAACTTGCATTCGAAGTAGTTAAGGAAAAATTTTTAAACTTGCCCGTCTTTAATGTGCAACCGTTTCCGCGGGTCTCAGTGGTTGTCCCTGCTTGGAATGCAGCACCAACGCTCGAAGCATGCCTTCAATCGCTAAACCGCCTGGAATACCCGGACTACGAAATAATTGTTGTGGACGATGGATCTACAGATGAAACCCCTAATGTGGTAAATCAATTCGCTCGAGTCCGGTACATCCGTCACGATAGAAACCTTGGTTTAGGAACGGCGAGAAATACAGGAATTGCTGCTGCGACTGGTGAGGTAGTTGCTTTCACTGATGCAGATTGCGTGGTCGATGAACACTGGTTGACATATCTAGTTAAGGAACTTGTTTCTGGCGACTACGTTTGTGTTGGAGGTCCAAATTTGCCCCCACTTGTCGACAATTTCGTAGCCACCGCGGTCAGTTTTGCGCCAGGGAACCCAAGGCATGTCATGCTCAGCCACACGGTTGCTGAGCACGTACCAGGATGCAACATGGCGTTTTACAAGTGGGTGTTTGAGCGAGTAGGTGGGTTTGATCCGGTCTTTGCGCGGGCAGGTGATGACGTGGATATTTGTTGGCGTGTTCAAGACGCAGGATACAAAATTGGTTTTGCTCCAGCAGCAGTGGTTTGGCACCACCGGCGGTCAACTTTAACAGGTTACCTTCGTCAGCAACTCGGTTACGGTGAAGCAGAGGCGTTGTTAGTTAAGAAACATCCAAGACGATTTAGCTTCCTGGGTACACCCCAATGGCAAGGGCGAATTTATAAGCAATCCCTGCTCATATGGCCGTTTCAAAAGATTTTAGTTTACCACGGCCGGTTTGCCAGTGCGCCTTTTCAACCTAAATCCTTCAAGGGACCAGGATGGGAACTCACCAACCTTCTTTGTACAGTTGAGTATCTTGTTTTGCTAGTGGTGCCGATGACTATAGTGGGTTTATGGTTTCGTGGCGTTTTAGTTTTAGCGGCAGTGACGGCTATTTTGCCATTGATATCGGCCGTTTATTACGCGCTAATAGCCCGCGTGCCTGAGGGAAAAAATTATTGGTGGGTACGATCGTTGATTGCATTGATGCATCTATTGGGTCCATTTGTCCGAAGTGTCGCGAGGCACAAATCGAAGCTCCAATTATGCCGTAATTGTAACCTACGTGATTCTTGGAAAGCAATATCCCTTAGGAAAACGAGGTTGCCTAGCACACTAGCTTATTGGGTGGAAGGTCTAGACGTTGATCGGATGAGCTTCCTTCAGCAAGTGTTGTTCGAGTTGGAAAAGCTGGGCTGTCCCTATAGATTGGATTCGGGATGGGAAGACTTCGATTTAGAGCTGTTAGCGAATACTTGGGTTGGCGTTCGGCTTCAGACAGCCTGTGAACTGTATCCAAAAAAAAGACGCCTGATCCGGTGTCGCCTGTGGACCATATGGACGCCGACCACAAAACTATGTTTTGTGGGACTTTTTGCGTTGGGTTTAGCCTTATTAGGGTTGCAGGCCAGTTCAGCGGGATGGCTTGCCATATTGATGGGTGGAGCGCTTTGTTTGTGGGTTTGGAGGCTTTCAAGGAAAGCAAAGAGTGAGGTAATTGTTTTGCTCGATGAATTGGCAGAAGGGCTTGGGTTGGTGAAATTGACCACGAGAAATGCACCACATGACAGTAAAGCCACGCGCAGGTGGCATCGAATCCTAGAGTTGTGGAAAGGCCGAGCGAGTAATTAACGCAGAACAGGTCTTCTGGAGGGCCACGGTAGAACCCCCCTTTTGTTATGCATATGCCCAAAAGGTTTTGGCTTGGATTACGCGAGGTTCCAAGGTTTTATATTTTGCGTGATTGAATACGAAGCGGTCATAGGGCTGGAAACGCACGTTCAGCTTAAGACAAAATCCAAACTTTGGTGCGGTTGCCCAAATAAATATGGGGCTCCGCCGAACACGAATGTGTGCCCAGTATGTTTGGGCTTGCCGGGGACTCTCCCGGTTTTGAATGAGGAAGCATGGCACCTGACAATATTGGCTGGAATGCTTTTGAATTGTGAGATCCCAAAGCGGGCAAGGTTTGATCGTAAGAACTATTTCTACCCTGACATGCCAAAGAATTATCAGATCTCGCAATACGATCAACCCTGTGCAGTGAATGGATACCTAGAGTTTGAGTTCCAAGGTCAAGTGGTTAAGGTGCGAATTACCCGGGTACATTTGGAAGAGGATGTGGGGAAAAGTTTTCATTTTGGCACTTGCAGTGGGGTGGATTTCAATCGGGCGGGGATTCCGTTATTGGAGATTGTAAGCGAACCAGACATCACCAGCCCAGATATGGCGTTTGCCTATCTGAATGCGTTGAAAGAGGTGCTTGTGCAAGGTGGGATTAGCGATTGTGATATGGAGAAGGGCATGGTTCGTTGCGATGTAAATGTGAGTGTACGACCACGGGGCAGTTCTTCGTTGGGAGCCAAAATTGAAATAAAAAACATGAACAGTTTTTCGGGGGTCAGGCGCGCCTTAGAATACGAGATTAACCGGCAAATAGAAGTTCTCCGCAATGGAGGTGTGCTTGTACAATCCACAAGGCGTTGGGATGAGACTGCGGGCGTTACTGAGGAAATGCGGACAAAAGAGCATGCTCATGATTATCGATATTTCCCGGACCCTGATTTAATGCCCGTGATGGTTAGCGAGGATCTCTTGGCGGCTCTCCGTAAGCGAATGATAGAACTTCCGTTACAACGGAAGTTCAGGTTGATGAGACAATATGGGTTGCCGCCCCAAGATGCAGAGGTTTTTAAAGCACACCCAGATTTTTGCCTGTATTTTGAGTCACTTGCGCCAAGAGCTCGTAACCCTAAGACGCTGGCTAATTGGATAATCAACACGTTGCGTGGGAAGTTGGCTGAGTTGAATGAACGTGAAAAACAGGAGCAGATTGCCGCGGGTGTACCACCTGAAGAAGTTGTCCTTTCTGGCATCAAAGACTTAAAGTTTACCCCCAATGAATTGTTGGAGCTGATTGAACTAGTAGAGGCAGGAGAAATTAGTTCAAGTGCAGCTCAAGAGGTGTTCGCGGAAATGTTTGAGACAGGCCGGGCTCCCAGTCTTATAGTAGAATCCCGTGGATTGAAACAGATTACGGACGAGAAAACTATAGAAGAGATTTGTGCACGTGTAATTGCTGAGAATCCAGGGCCCGTCGCAGATTTTAAGGGCGGGAAAACGGCGGCTTTAAACTTTCTCAAGGGCCAGGTCATGAAACTGACCCGGGGACGTGCAAACCCAAAGTTGGTTGGGGAAATCTTGGAACGAAAGCTCCGACAGTAGGCGGTGTTTTAACTTTATCACACCTTTTAGCCCATCTAATTTTTTAAAACGATGTTTCGCGAAATTCGGTCGGTTCATTTTATAGGAATTTGCGGGACAGCGATGGCATCCGTGGCTGTCGCCTTGAAGGAAAAGGGTTATCAGGTTAGAGGTTCCGATCAGAATGTGTATCCGCCCATGTCGACATATCTAATGCGGCATGGGATTCCGGTTGTCGAGGGGTACGCTGAGCGGAATTTACAGCCGCACCCTGATCTTGTAGTGATTGGGAACGCAGTTTCCCGCGGAAACCCGGAGGTTGAGTATGTTTTGGAGAAAAAACTTTTCTACTGTTCTTTGCCGGAATTGTTGAAGGAGTTCTTTTTGCGGGGTAAGAGATGCATTGTAATTACCGGCACTCATGGAAAGACTACTGTTACTTCACTGATGGCGTGGGTGTTCGAGCACGCTGGGTTGAACCCAAGCTTTCTAATAGGTGGGATTCCGCTCAATTTCGAATGCGGGGCGCGGTTCACAGAGAGCGAGTGGGTGATTTTGGAAGGTGATGAATATGATACGGCCTTCTTCGATAAGCGTAGTAAGTTTGTCCATTATTGCCCGGAAATCGCAGTAATAAATAACATAGAGTTCGATCACGCAGATATTTTTGAGAACCTGGAGGCCGTAAAAAAGGCATTTATCCAGCTGATCCGTATTATACCTCGTAACGGCGCGTTGTTTGTCAATGGAGACGATCCAAACATAGCTTCGATTCTTCACGCCGCACATTGTCCGGTGAAGCGGTTTGGGTTTGGCGAGGATAATGCCTTGCGCGCATTCAATACAGCCTACGCTCCCACGGTGTCAGAGTTTGAGATTCCAAGCTTCAAGTTCAAAATTGGGTTGCTAGGTGAGTTCAATATCAGGAATGCGCTTGCTGTAATCGCTGTGGCGAAATATTGCGGTTTGAAGAACCACCAGATCCAAGAAGCATTTGATACCTTTAAAGGGATTAGACGCAGGTTAGAGGTGCGAGGTATTGCTGGTGGAGTGATAGTGCTCGATGATTTTGGTCACCACCCTACAGCAATCCATCAAACGCTTCAAGCCCTGCGCCAGAGATATCCGAGGGAAAAGATATGGGCAATTTTTGAACCGCGATCCAATACCACCCGCCGCAATGTGTTTCAGCAAGCTCTTGTGGACGCATTTGGACCTGCCAATGGTGTAATCATAGCGGCTGTGGCCCGGGCGGAATTACTGTCTGACTCAGAGAGACTTAACCCGGAAAAACTTGCTAGTGATCTGCAGTCGCGTGGCAAAGAGGCGGTTTATATACCTAAAACGGATGAAATAATAAACTTTGTGTATCGGAAGGTTCAGCCAGGCGAGGTAGTAATCATTTTCAGCAACGGCGGGTTTGAAAACATCCATACGCGGCTTTTGGAACGCTTAGCCCATAGGTAGGCAGAAAGGGATTGCTTTGTTAGCTATTCACCTGTCCCTCCTTGGGGTTAGATTTTAGTCACCCAAGCAGGTTCCAATTGCGCGAGCGGCACGGATCCATGGGTGGTCTAAAGGCACTTCTTTTCGTCGATTTGCCACCAGCTCGAGGGGTACCGGTTTAATTTCCCCCTGGCTTACTCCCACCATAACCCCAAAGCGTCCTTCTGAGACTAAGCGTATAGCAGCAGTGCCAAGGGTGGTAGCGAGTAACCTGTCCGCAGCAGATGGCGCTCCTCCACGCTGTACGTAGCCCAAGATTGTAACACGAGATTCGAGCCCAGTCAGCTGTTCCAAGGCCAATGCAAGTAACAATGGATGTTCAGCCGGGCTGGCTTTGTCCAAGATCCGTTTAAGTGTTGAAAAGATTTTGTGGTTTGCCCGAGACTTTTCCATATGCTGCTTAAGGTCGGACACAGGGGTTGCACCTTCCGCAACAGCTACAATGCTAAAAGGGGAACCCCGGGCTTTTCTAGCTTCGATTGCGGCCGCTACCTTCTGCACATCGAATGGTATTTCAGGTATTAGAATGACATCAGCTCCCCCTGCTAGCCCGGCACCAAGCGTCAGCCACCCAGTGTTATGTCCCATCAGTTCTACGATGACAATTCGGTGATGACTGTGGGCAGTGCTGTGCAAACGGTCGATCGCTTCCGTGGCGATTGTTAATGCAGTGTCGAACCCAATAGCGGTGTCCGTGTAAGGAATGTCATTGTCAATAGTTTTGGGAATCGTAATGATGTTTAAACCAGCTTTGGCTAGTTTAAGAGCGCTTTTTTGTGTGCCGCCACCGCCTATGCAAATGAGAGCCTTCAACCCAAGCCGTTTGTAATTCGATACTATCACATCAGTCATGTCTTTGAGTTCTCCTTCAACCTCGATTTTAGTAGGTTTTTCGCGGCTGGTCCCCAGGATAGTACCCCCGATAGTGAGAATTCCGCTAAGCGCACGGGCATCTAACGCAACATAATTACTTAAAGCGATTCCTCGAAATCCGTCCTTGAACCCGATTACTTCATACCCGTAATCACTAATGGCGCTTTTGCCAACGGCTCGAATCGCAGCATTCAATCCGGGACAATCGCCCCCCGCAGTCAGGAGACCTATGCGGGTCTTTTTACGCATCTTACCTTTGGTGTGGACCACATCAATATACTGAAACGCCGACTGCTGTATGGCAAGCGTTTCCTCTGCAAGGAGTTTTGGCCCAGTTTCTAACCTTATGCATCTCGTTCACACAGCCACCAGAAATACAAAACTGGGTTGACCAGTCGCCGCAAAAGTTTAGGAGATAAATCTCAGGAATTGAGTAAGGTTTGAGCCTGCCTCAACAAGATATTGGGAATTTTCAAAAGGACCGAAGTTTAATTTGCGTTGCGTGGGGACATTTGAAAGGTGCGGACATGGAATTGAACTCATTGGAATGGTGAGCAAACGTATCCGGGCCATTGTAGAAGGGTTGCCCCAAATCCTAAATTTTGCACGAGACGGGCACGGTAAATTAGGTGGGATTTTGTTCCATCAAGACAGGTAGATACCCCACTCCGCCGCTTGGGAACTTACCGGAGGTACTTAACTTCACGCAGATCGCCGTGGTTGAATGTCTTTTTAGTATGTTTCTGGTTCTAGTGGCGCCTTTGCGTTTAAGCCTAGCTTTTTCGGAGGTACTCAGAAAACGCAAATTGTTATTCACCCACATGCACAATTGCACGGTAAAACTGCATGGATGAAGTCGGTTCAGGAACAACAAGCCTGATCGGTCCGGTACCTAGTACGTTGGTACTAATGTTTACCCATGTTTGGAGATCGTCTGAGCGTTGGATGATATATCTTTGCCCGGCTTGACCTGCAACTTCTAGATAGAAAATTTTTTCTCCAGACCAGCCTAGGTAGAGCCGAGCCGGTGTAGATTGATTTGTTGGCAGTTCAAAGGGCAAGTCGAGGTTATCGATAAATGCGGCATCTAAACCTCCGCTATGAGCTGCATCCTTGGAGTATCGCCATTCGAGGGTATGAACCCCTGCGGTTAAATTGTACACAAACCGAGTCCAATCTACCTCTCCAGAAGCGGTCATTACCGGTACGCCATCTACTAAGAAGGTGAGCTTATCGAACCCAGGTTCGGAGCTAACTTTGTACCAGAACGAAATTAACCCTTCTCGGAATTTTGCGGTGAGGATTAATGAACTATGTTGGTTGTGGGAGATGGGTCCGGAGCGAGCTGCCCAAGCTCCGGATTTTACAACGTTTGTTTGGGTGAACCACGGGGCGGCGCCCACGTTAGTGCCATTGGTTATCCAGCCTAGTGGGGCGAATCCACCTTCGAATCCATCAATGTAATAGGTGGGTTGGAACACCGGAACTACTATGGTATCTTCGACTACTGTTAACGGCAGTGGATCGGAGAGATAGATTACCCCACCGATCTTCCAATGATCGAAATGGAATTCGGTGTTAGGTACTGATTTAAGTGTTATCGTCTTCCCAATTGGAAGGCACAATGGAAACCGCAGACTCGTAGTACCTAGCTTGGCTGTGGCGCAACCGCCAAGCGAGTTACTTGCGTATATGTTTACCACAGGCATTGGAGTAAATCGATGTATAAGGATAGCACGGCCAAACAGGCCAGCATAACCGTCCAATGCTATGTGGTACACCTGGTTAGATTTCACGCCTAAACAGATCCTGCTGTGCCTAGAGGTGCTGGAGTCAGTTTCATCGTCATTAGACGCTAATTCGGAGAGGTTTGTAATCGAATCGCCTTGATATACGGCAAGGACAGTGTCGAAGTCCGACCCTTCTGTGCTTATGTCAAAGAGACCATCTGCTGGGGCGCGAAACGCAAACCATACGGATTTACCACCACTAATTCCAGCGTGGTTAGGTTCGTTAAGTTCTTTGGTAGCATTGGCTGTGCGAACAATGTTAGTCTCGGTTTGATTGGTGAGCCATAACGCGGTTGCGAAGAAGTCGTTTGGTGGATCGATATATTTGTAAGTGATTTCAATGGGGACTTTGGCTGATTGATTGCCTGCGAAATCTTCTGCCCAGACGATGATTTTGTTAAGACCGGGTTGTAGACCTACAGTGAGGTTCCAGTTAGTTGTAGTTGGTCCGGTCCACTCATAAGAAGGTGGTATAATCTGATTTGTTACGCCTGGGCCTGCGGTTGGTGTTGACACCACGTAGATACGTTTTACGCCACTTGGATTGGCTCCGGAATCCGTGGCGGTACCTGCAACGTTAATGTATTTTTTGTCTACAACCGACCCACTTATTGGCGATGTAATCGATACAATCGGCGCGTTTGTATCAGGGATACCTTGGTAAACGAATTTAAGCTGCACCGAGCCTAAAGAATTTGGGTCGTATCCTGCGAGGACTACTTGGTAAACTGTACCGGTGCGTGCATTTAATACCAAATACGGGCCCTTCCGTACAGCGGATCCAACAGCAGAAGCCACCGGTGCAAGGTTGGTTAAATAGCTGTTTGTATAAACCGCTAGCACCGTTCGCTTTTCACTTCCTCCAGCATCGATGAGATACTGGCCGGATAGCGGAGGTATAAAGTTCCACCACAGAGAACCTTGAACGGACTTGATGTCGGCATGACATGGTTCGCCTTTTTCCAACGTGGCTAGTTTGTTATTTGAAAGGAAGAAACCGTCGCCCATGACCTTTATGGCATTTGTAAAGTTATCATTTGTAGGTCTTGGGATAACGAGATATTCCACAGTAGTGGTAGCCGCAATCTTGTTAGGGGCTTCTGCTATTACCTTCACTATGAGGTTTGTTGGTGTCATGGGGATCCGAATGCTTGCAGTGTAAATGTTATCGCTTGCCCAGACATCTGGTTCCTGGCCGTCGTTTCTAAACTCGATCGGTGCCCCGAGAAAATCGCCTGTTACTTTTGCGTTTGTAACGGGGGTGCCATCTGTTACGTGTACGTAAATTTGCTCGTCAGAGCCGGCAATTAGCGCTGCCCCAGTTTCTGGTGTGACGCGCACTTCGAGGACGTCATCGGGGATCATGCTAGTTACATCAGGGGGCAGGTCAAACGATTCGCGCACACCCCTTGTGGTGTAGGGTGGTGGGCACGAGGCCCTGTAACCAAGACCACGCTTTGCAAATGCTTGCCATAGGAGTGCGTAGTTTGCTCCGCCTGTCAAAACTTGATCTGCTAAAAGGATTGCGTCTCTAGCTTCAGTGTATGTCGGTTCGGGGGGAGTAAGGGTCATTCCGAGGAATACAAGTTGCATAGCCATCTGATTCCCCTGATACCAACCGTAAGTCTTGACTAAAGCTGCCCATACTTCATGGAGGACTACACCCCAGAATTCACCCTGGTTGTGTTCTTCTTCGGGATCACCTCCGGCAAATAACGGGTTTATTGGTACGTCGAGATGCGGATTTGCTTGTGTGGGGTCAATATCCCGGAAAGTCAACGGGTTCTTTTTGAGATCAGCTGAGTATGGGTATCGCCTAATACCGAAATAGTAATTTGGGAAATTCAGGCCAAAAAGCATGTACGAAGAATATCCCCCATATGCATAACATCCATCGGGATTATCTGTAGGTTGGCTAAGGATGCGAATTGGGAAAAAGTCCGACCAACCTTCTCCCATCCCCCTAGGTTGAGAGTAGGTTAATGCCAACCCCCCTCCAACTACCCGTAGACTCACGCCATGAGTCAGTTCATGGAACACTACTTCTTGGTCAAGCGCAGAGTCGCGGTCGGGTTTGGGCCCGGTAAAAATACCCATTATGCATATTCCGCTTTCTCCGTCTTCCGCTGGGATAAAATAAGCGTTGTTTGTTTCATCTTGCGCAACGCAAATTAGGGGATCACCTTCAAATCCCCCTCTGCGAAAATTCCTTTTCTGGTAGTTGCCCAGAGATTCTGTGAACCCTAACTCGTACAAAACGTCGTGGTACCAGTTAGCATCGTAAAACAATTGAACCACTGAAGCGTGGACGTAATTTGAGGGTTCCTGGGAGAGATCTAGTGGAAAATTAAACACGCGATTTGTTCCTATCACCGTACCAATACCAGGCGCCCTAGCGATTGCATTGTTACCTGAGGTCGTAGGGAATTGGCCATCATCGTCCACCCACCCCATCGGTGAGCCAGTAGGCGAAAAGTTGGTAACTGTGACTAGCGACCGAGAGACTGCTTGTGGTTGGTCTAAAATGGGTTCTGACCATCCCGGTGAAAATGGGGTAGGACTATCGTTAGTGAACACGTTAAAAGTGACAGGTTTTTGCCATCGAGTTAGGCATCGCCGCAACATTACTTCGCCTGTTTCTGCGTCAACTAAGATTAGGTATTTCCCAGGGGTGTTCGTGGGCCAGAGCGTTACCTCCCAACATAAACGTAGGATTTTAGGTGTTAAAGGGAACCACCGTAATCGCACACAAGCCTCTTGAGTGAGCTTGAGACTCTTGTATATGTGCTTTTGCTCGGCATTATCACTGTGATATAAAATTGTTAATTCATCCGGTGCGATTGTCACACCAACGTTCAGCGCAGCTAATTGGAGCGCCTGCGCAGGATCAATTGTTGGGACCGGTTCACGGCTTTTGCGAGTTGGCATGCCACGATTTGCAGCGTTTTCGGGATCGCCGATGAACAAGCTTGATAGGGATACTAATTCATCGTTGGACGAGAGAGCCCCTGCCAGCACCCCTTGGAACACAGGAATCCCATCCACAGTCTGTTGCCAGAGTGTGAGTTTAAGCCCACTATTTGGCATTGTATGGTACCGAATTAGGACTGCATTGGATAACACAGATGCATCGTGGCCAAACATTGATTGATAAGTATCGATGAATGCGCGAATTATTTTGTGAGGGTCTGTTTCAGGGAACCGTGAAAGAATTTCCTCTGGTATTGCGCCGTCGTGCCCAGCTGGGCCTGTCAGGAATCCACGACGGTTGATTACCATCCTAGGTGAACCATGAAGGCGGTCTATGTTAACCACAGCGTTAGTTACCCGTGCGCGTAAGGAGCCGGCGGCCGCTTCCCGGTCCGTTACTACGGAGAGATCTTGTACCATGGGGGCTGCTAGTCGTTTGTCGTAATCAGGGAGAACCCATTTAGTTTGCGCCCACGTGGTTTGGTACAAAAAGCAAGCAAGGATACCGAGTAATCCGAAAACCATTGGCGGGATTGATTTTTTCATAGCACCCTCACGCTTTTAGTGTTTAGATTGTCAATTGAGAAGTGCAAAGTCAAGCTTTGCCGTGGTTTCAGTTTTGAGATACGGCAGCTGTTCGAGCCCAGAAGGCTTAACTAAGGGGTAGTGGGAGGTGAAAAATTAAAAGGGGCCGTCTTGTGGGGCGGAAAAGGATTGTTAGCAGGTATGTTCAAGCTTTGGAAAGTAGCGCAGGATCTTTAAAACGGGTTTTTCATCCACAGGTTGTGTCGAAATGGACTTTTATGGTCTTAAGATCGAAGTGCAGTTGATATGCAAGAAAAGGTAGAAGAGGTAATAACTGCTGGCGAGTCCAGGGTTAGAGAGTCCATGGTAAAATTCCAACTAAATCCGTGTGGAACTTAGCTTTTTGGTCTTGGGGGATAGGAATGTACTTCCCAGTTGCTTTGGCTAAGATTTCTCCGTTATGGGCAATGGCTGTAGCCTCAGTGATAGCAAGGCGGTTTTTATATTGAGTCTGTACGACTGCAGATACTTGAATATCAACGTTTGGCAAGATTGGCTTAAAAAAGCGGACCTCAAGTTGTGCACAAGCAACGAGGTTTTTTAAGGCAACTGCAGCTGACCAAAACATCGTTTCGTCAAGCACGGTTGCAATCAAGCCACCATGCACCCAACTCACGAATCCCACGTGTTCTGGCTTGAATTTTACAGTGGTGGACACCATTTGTTTGCCATCAGGACCATCCTCTATCCGGAATCGAAGGTTTAAGCCAATAGGGTTTTGTTCCCCGCAAACAAAGCACGAACGTGTCCATGGCAGAATTTTCATGCCTTTAGTAAAGCCCCAGGAGGGTTGAATAGCAATGGACTAGTGTTTGCGGGATGGAACACTCTTTTAATGGCTTTTTCGATTTAGAAACGGGCGGAGCAGTTATTTCGATGCGGTCGGTTCGGTTACGGGTGTGATTCGTTATAGATAGCGACCTTAATAACCCCGTCTGCATATGCCGCGTTGAGTTTAAATGCTTCGGGAGCTGAGCGTAGGGGGAATCGATGGGTTACCATGCCTTCAAACGTTATTTTGCCCGTTGATGCAAGTTGGATCGCCCTCGGATAACAATGTTTCATCCGTCTACAGAGGCGAATTGTAAGGCCTTTCCGGCGAGCGGTGGCATGCCGCATGACAAGCATTTCGTCACGCGGGATGCCTACTAGTACGACTCGTCCCCCTGGCCTAACGATTTCAGCTGTTTGGGCGACCGTTTCATCGGCCCAGGCTGCTTCGATGGCCACGTCCGCGCCAAGTCCGTTGGTTTGAGCCAAAATAGCTTTCACGGGATCGGTTAGTGTTACGTTAATTGGTTCGCCACCGTATTTTTGGGCGAGGTTGAGCCGCCATTGAAGTTTATCAGTGATAAGCACCCTAGTTGCACCTGCTAAAAGGGCTAATTGTAAGATCAGTAATCCGATGGGGCCGGCTCCGAGTATTGCTACTCTGTCCCCAACTTTGATCTTTGCAAGGTCTATTGCGTGAATCGCCACGCCTAGTGCTTCGAGAAGAGCACCCTGGGTATCGTCTAGATTACCCGGCAAAGCGAAACAGGATCGCGCGGGCATGATCTTGTATTCGCATAGGCTACCGTCGGTGGGGTAGGTCCCACAGAATTGGAGGTTTAGGCATAGATTAGGGTTACCTTGTTCGCACATTTCACAATGCCAACATGGCATTGCCGGATCAACCGCAACACGCATACCTTGTGCCAAGGGCCTAAAATCACCCCCGACGGCATTCGGGCCGACTTCCTCAATCACGCCAGCAAACTCATGGCCAAGTATAAGAGGGCTCTTGATGGTAATTCCGCCTATTGAAGCGTCTAAATATGAATGAAGGTCACTCCCACATATGGTTGTTACTGTGACGCGGAGAAGTACTTCGCCTGGGCCTGGCTTACCCGGTAATGGGATTTTCTCCACGCGCAGGTCTTGGGGACCGTGTAATCGGACTGCGACCATTCCAGTATTAATGGTTTGGAGGGAGTTTGTTTGCATGGTTTTTTCAATTGTACGTGAGTCGCTTGAAATTGTGTGAGCAGCAGTTGGTTGGTGCGGGTGTAAGGCAATGGTAGTACTCGGCTGGCTAGCTTTCTCAGTGGTATGTAATGTTGCAGGCAGGCCTAGCTTGTCGCCAGGCTGAAGCTTTCGCCCAGGAAGAAATTCATCGGCACTCATTCTTCGACTGCCTTCGACCTGCAGTTCCGTAATTCGCAGGATGTGTTCACCACATGCGATATCAATGCCCTGTTTTGTTGTGGCAAGTACTGTTCCAGGTTCGGTGTGGTGTATCTTACCAATCACCTCCGCTTTCCATACTTTTAGCAATTTGTAGGAGTCACGGTCTTTGAACCATGTATAAGCAGTTGGCCACGGGACAAACGCCCGTACCCGGTTCCAAATATGCCGCGCTGATTGGGTCCAATCGATTTTACCATGCTCTTTTTTGATTTTGGGTGCATACGAGGCGCCCACATCGGGCTGTGGTACGGCCTTTAGTGTACCTTTCATGAATTGGGGGATTGTTTGAATTAATAGTTCTGCCCCGAGTAATCCGAGTCGATGTCCCAAACTCTCAGCAGTGTCGGAAGGCAAAATCGCTGTACGAGCTTGAGCCAATATTGGGCCAGTATCAAGACCCTCGTCAATTAGCATAATTGTGACGCCGGTTTCTTGTTCGTCATTTATGATTGCCCATTGGATGGGGGCTGCACCACGGTATTTAGGTAATAGGGAGGTGTGTATATTTAGGCATCCGAAGGGGGGAACACTGAGCAACTCTTTGGATAGAATATGACCGTAGGCAGCCACAACAATTAGTTCTGGGCTAAGCTTGCGCAATGTCTGAAGGAATTCCGTTGTATTAGGATTATCAGGTTGGAACACACGAAGTCCTTTTGCGAATGCAATTTCTTTTACTGGGCAGGGGGCGGGATGTAAGTGCCTCCCACGGGGCTTGTCCGGTTGTGTGACTACCCCCACAATTTCAAAATCAGGGTTGCGTGCCAGCGCTTCCAATGCTGGACACGCAATCCCTGCACTTCCCATAAACACAATCCGTATGCGGTCCATCGCCTATTTGAAGTCTGGCACATTAGCCGAAATCTGGAAGCGAAAAAAGCGCTCGTGTGACAATTGGCTGTTCTAGTTGTAAAGCCCTATTGCAAAATTGACCGAATTTTAGCGTGTGCCAGTAAGTTCAGTTCTTTTCAGGAGTGACACACCTGACATGGGTGGGTTGGTGCATTGATGCAAAATACCTAAGGCTTCAAGGATCGTGGGCAACACATCGGCGCGCGTGCCACTTTCTTGTAAACCACGGATATTAGCAACCAGGAACGAATCAGGAGCTGCAAGATGGGTTTTGGCATTTGGGTCGAACCCATGATCAGACACTACGAATATCAGAGTCTGATCCATTAACCCGACGTTTTTGATAGTGTCGAGGATAATACCCGTATAGAAATCGTTCCTTTTAATAGCAGCAATGTAGTTGGGTGAATCGGACCCAAACTGGTGTCCGGCATTATCTGCGTCAGCAAAGTGCACGAAAATAAAGAACGGTTGATTAGTAAGTGTTCGAATCAATGATGTAGCGATATAGGCAGCATTTGAGTTATTCCCAGCGCGGGAATGCCATTCATCCACTGTATGCCAAAGGTCTGCAGCGACGCCACCCACCAATTGAAGATAGTTAGTTCCATCGATTGTAACGATCCTGCGAAGTGCATTTGTACTCGGCGGATGAGTTGGGTCAAATAGTTGCAAAGTAGTTGGATTAGTGGCACCAAAGCTGCCGCCCTTTGCAAGAATCGCCGCACAGAAAATGTCCAAACCCCGCTCTTGATAAGGTTTCTTGATTCGCGTAAAAACCGTTAGCTTAGGGTCAACGGGTAAGTACTCTTCACCTGATACCACTTTCGTTATATCGGGTGTACATCCAGTGAGAATCTCAGTCCATCCAGCTACGCTATCGGTGGTGCCTCTCACTTGGATTTTAACAAAACTGCCCGTGTTAACAATACTGGCTAGTACTGGCAGTTGCTTGGCTTCCAGCAGGCTCATTACAAATTTTCGGTCGGTCCCGTCCCAGCCTATCAAAACCACATTTTTATAGGAATGGTTTGTGTGGGAGGGCTGTGCAATGGCGATTTCAGACGCCAAAAAGGTTAGAAGAAATAGAAGTAATCTCGCCATCGTGTAAGCTTTTCCTGCGTCCCAAAGCAAAGGTTCGGATTGTTGGTCTTTGGCCCGGGAACGGGAAGGGATTGTTACAAAGTCCGTTCTGCTGTTGTTTTGCTGTTCGTTCCTTAGTTTTCTGGCAATCATAAATTTTATTGGGCATGTAAGTCGAGGGGCCACAGCGGCACCGCGACGCCTTTTGCGATGTCAATTTTTTCCACTAAAACAAAACTGGTGCGCGCGAGAGGAGTCGAACCTCCACCCCTTTCGGGACCAGATCCTAAGTCTGGCGCGTCTGCCGATTCCGCCACGCGCGCAACAAACCCCTACCTTCTCAAAAGATATGCTTGAGCCAGAGAAATTCTCAAGTCAGAACCAACGCATCAGATATGCTTAGTAGTATCATACCTAGTTTGGGGGCTGGCTGAAAACAAGCTTTTACGACGTAGGAGGTTTTGGCGGCACTTTTTTGGTTGTTCGTTGGGCTAGCTTTGTAAATTGGAGGCTCTATGTTTGCACTGGGCTTTCGTTGAAATTAATGAGTTCCCGCAGCACTGGCTAAAAAAGCTGAAAAATTGCTCCGGTATCTGTTATGCATCCCCAGGGGTGGAGGATCTTCGCGGAAAGGGTACATCTGTCAGGCCCGTGAATGTCCGTGTGTTTTAGATTTATTTGCACGACTACCTAGTTTCACTCGTCGATCCCGATATGTGGTGGTTTTAAGTTTGCGGTTTACTGGTGCTTCTGCTTACCATACGTCTATGAGTTTGCATTTGGATAAGTTTTGTGCAATAATTTTGTGCACAATTGGGTTAACGGTTTTCGGGTTGGCACAGCAGACCCCTCGGATTGCGTGTGTAAACATGGTGAAGGTTTTTGATAATTACTGGCGGACTAAACAAGCAGAGGCTTCGCTAAAAGACCAGGCAGCTGAGCTGGAACGTGAACATAAAGAGTTAGTCGATCAATGGAATAAGGCTAAGGTTGAATACCAGAAGTTGGTTGATTCTGCGGCTGATCCCGCGATTTCATCCGAAGAACGAGAGAGAAGAAAGACCGAGGCTGAAAGGAAACTGAATGAAGTCCGGGAGATTGAAAAGACGGTAGCTCAACATGAGAGGCAGGCGCGCATCACGCTGGAAGAAAAACAGCGGCGATTGAGAGCGAACCTTGTTGATGAGATTCGTGCGACAATCACAGCTGTAGCTCAAAGTGGAGGTTATACGATCGTTTTAGATTCTTCCGCGGTGGGTGTTAATAATGTGCCCATAGTACTATACAATTCTCCGGCAGTGGACATTAGTGAGGAGGTATTGCGACAACTGAACGCTACCGCGCCACCTGGATTCATAATGCAACCCACGTCCACGAATCAAGCTCCGCCGGCTCCAAACGCGCCTACTAGACAGAGATAACGGGTAGTGTTGGTATTTTCCACAGAGTTAGGTAAAAAGAGAGTTGGGTGAAGCCACCAAAATTCTAATTCGCAGGGTTAGGCAGAACTGAGTCGTTTGACAGGACTGTCCGCCAATAAAGCGTGGGCCTCTTTTAGGATTGTGGGGATTCGTTCGGCAAACCTGTTGTGTTTTAAGCACTCCTTTAAGTCGTAAGAGTCGATTTCGGCTGCGTTTTTGCCCGGGAACCAGTGCCCCCCTTGGCCCAGGAGGTTGTAGCGCATCTTCGCCCATTCAACCATGCCTAAGCCTTTCGCATATGTCCAAAGCCTAAGAATTTCAAACACATTGATTTGCCCAGGAACAGATTCGAAGGAGGGTATCCCTTCATGCCAAGATCTAACCCAATCGGAGCCGAGGACACGCTCGAGTTCCTTGTCGAGTCGTTGGGCGATTTCTTGGGCAATCACGGCGGCACGATCGTAATATTGGAGTGCTTGGATGTGTTCGTCGAAGTCCTCCGGTTTGGCAGCCCCGATGCTTAGGGTATGGACTTGTGGTGCTGCCAAACAAAATAGATCGTTGAATTGCATTGGTGTAAGTGGGTGACATAATTCAACAAGTTTTCGTGGTGGCGAGTAAAGTTTTCCCCCTTTGTCGTTTGGACTAATTATAAGTACACCCATGTTTCGGCGACCGGCCTCTTCGATTGCCGTCCAGGTAAACTGGTTAACGTAGTACCAGTGGAGATTAACGTAGTCGAAGTCCGCCGCTTGTAGTGTTTCCAAAATGATGTCTGAATATCCATGCGTGGCAAAACCAATAAACCGGACCTTTCCGTGCCTCTGCAATTTGCGTGCTGCGTCCAGACAACCGCCTTTTCTTACAGCCCATTCCAGTGTTTCTTTGTTATTGATCCCGTGCAAGGCGAGGAGATCTACGTATTCAAGGTCCAAGTTTTTCATCGATTTTTCAAACAGCTGCAAAAATTCCTCCGGATTGGGCTTAGGAGCGACTTTCGTCTGAATGATAATTTTGTTCCGTGGAAGTTGTTTTAGAGCCCGGCCTAGTTGGAGCTCCGAGGTGCCGTACCCCCGGGCCGTTTCAAAGTGTGTTATGCCAAGTTCGAAAGCCCGTGCTACTATCCTTTCTACGTTAGCTTGATTCTCTGGCGGGATTTGACTCCAGTCCACGTCCTCCCATTTGTATTGGAAGCGCATGCAACCGCAAGTTATGACCGGCATTTCGAGACCTGTCCGGCCAAAACGCCGGTATTTCATGGTCAAGCTGGGCATATTAAGTAATTAAACCAATTCGTTTGGACTGGAATGTTATGTTCGGCTGAGTAACTCCCTTACAGCGTCGCGCTCCTCACGAAGTTCTGCAACTGAGATGGCTATTCTTTCTCTGGCGAAGTCGTTCAGGGGTAGTCCCTGGACAATTTGCCAGGCATGGCCATCGCTGTAGATTGGGAAACTACATATTAACCCGGCATCGATCCCATAGCTACCGTCGGAACACACCGCAACGCTGTGCCATTCACCGTGCGGGGAGGGCATAATTATCGATCGCACAGTGTCAATAATAGCATTGGCAGCGCTTGCGGCACTTGAGGAGCCTCGTGCGTGGATAATGGCGGCGCCACGTTGCTGGACTGTGGGTAAAAATTCTTCCCTAACCCAATGTTCGTCGCGAATGACTTCGGGTGCAGGTTTGCCGTTTATACGCGCGTTGTAGAAGTCGGCGTACAAGGTGGAACTATGATTTCCCCAAATTGCCACATTTGTAACCCCTGCTACAGGCACACCTGCTTTACGTGCTATTTGAGCCCGAGCACGGTTTTCATCCAGGCGGGTAAGGGCGAAAAATCTGTTCTGAGGTATGTCTGGGGCATTGTGCATGCAAACCAGGCAATTTGTGTTGCATGGGTTAGCCACCACCAGTACCCGGATATCTTCGGCCGCGTATTTTTGAAGGGCCTTCCCTTGCTGCACAAAGATTTTGCCATTTGTTTGGAGAAGATCTTTTCGTTCCATTCCGGCTTTGCGGGGGGCTCCGCCAACCAAGATTGCCCAATTAATTTGTTCGAACCCCTCTGCCAAGTCAGCAGTCACACGCGTCTCAGTTAAAAGTGGAAATGCACAGTCTTCCAGTTCCATGGCGACCCCGGTCAACGCCTGCAATGCGGATTCCACCTCGATCAAATGCAGCGCAACGGGTTGATGCGGGCCAAACATTTCGCCGGCAGCGATCCGAAACACAAGCGCGTAACCCACTTGACCTGCTGCACCTGTCACTGCCACGCGAATGGGTCTGGTTCCGTTTTGAGCCATATTTATGCGGCACTATAGCCATTGCTATGTTGTTGGTGCAAGTGCGAGTTCTGTGATTGAACTTAAGTCCGCTTGGGTGGTTATTATAAACCTAGTGGCTATTTCACAGTCGGTGGTCCATCGATCCAAAACAAATTTACATTCTAATAGTCTGAAGGGGGACCATACATTATTTTAAGATGGTGGTTTGGCCATTGGATTCGAAAAACAGGGACAAAAACACAATTTTGGTTTAGGGGGTAATCCCGCCGCGGTCCCAGGAGAGCTTTGCAAAGTTGTGATAGTTTAAGACGCAGTGACTAACCTTCTCGTATTGAAGCACAAGCCTACAGTCCTGTGAAGTGTTTATGGCACAAGCACGATGTTTCTAGTCCGAGCAAGAAATTAAGTTGGTGCTTGAGTGTGTTCTGGGGTTAGGGTAAATAAAGTGATGAAGGTGCGCGGTTAGCTCAGCTGGTAGAGCACCAGTATCACACACTGGGGGTCGCAGGTTCGAGTCCTGCATCGCGCACCATTTTTTTGTCAAGGTAAGGTGAACGACCAAGTTCTTGGAGAATGCCCGCAGTTGGTCATTTCGCAGCAGGGTCAGCTTCAGAAGCTCTAGGTAAAGTATCAAACGGTGGAATCTCGCCAGCATGCACTTTGTAAATGCGGTCGTGAGTGATGATGGCTGCCTGAACGAGTTCCTGGTACGGTCTGTCAGTTACGTCGATGAACCCGATGTTATAGTTTTCACCGTCAAACCGACCGGTTGCGGGTTGATCTATCCATTGGAACCAGTGCGTGCCAAGCACCGCTGGATGAGCAGCTGCTTGTTCCACGTAGTACCGGTAAGCCACGCCGCGTTCGTGTTGATTCATTGCCTGGACTAGCCCGGGGGCCATACCACGTTCAGGGGCTCCTATGTGAAATTCACCGATCAAAATTGGGCGTTGAGTGATGGAATAAATCCGATCCAGGGCCTTTCTACTAGGGGCATATGAATAGATGTTGATGCTTACCACGTCGAATATTTGAGCTTCGCGAAGTACTTCTTCATGGGGAATGCCGCCGAATCGTATTCCGAGGTTCAAGTGATTGGGTGCATATTTCTTTGTTGCTGCGCAAATAACCTGTAGATACCGATTGAATGTCTCAATCACAAACTGTTTACGGCGTGCCGGTGTGTCTCCATTTGCGAGAAATTCTTTTAGTCGGGTCTGCATTTTAGTGGGTGGGCCTGCAAGAACTTCTTCACAAAATCTGGATTCCTGGCCTGGCCAAGGCGGTTCATTCCCAATGAAATACCCTATCATCCAAGGATCATCCTTAAAAGGCGCTATTTGTTGAGCAACAATGCTGTCCACCCGGGCCTCGAAGTCGTCGGCATATACGTCTGGCATACCCATAATTGATTTTCCGAGTTGCCAGGCTCGTAACATCGCCGCCCATGGCACTTTCGCATTGGGCTCACCTGGAGAAGGTATTCCCCAGTTATGCATGGTGTTAAAACGCCACGCTTGGAGCCGCAATGTGTTGAGTTCGGCCCATTTGGCTTGCCAGTCGACTCCAAACCGCCTGTAGACATTCCATGTGTAGAACGACTTCATTTGCCCTCCGCGACCTGGGGAGTCAGCTTCCAGGTTTGGGGGTAGTTTCTCGAAGTAGTCCATACGTCCCTCCACACGAGTAGGAGACGAGGGCCGTACACCATTTACGCCTACGGAAAAAAACAGGTGTCCATCTGGGCAGATAAACCACCATCGCCCGTTTATCTTCTCGACTCTAAAGAACCCAGTGGCATTTGCAGTGGTGCCAAGAAATCCACCGTAGGGACAACGGTTGGTGGGCAAAATAGTCCTCAGATGTTCTTCTTCCTGGGCCCATTGTTTTTTCAGCGCAGCCAATGACTTGGCTTTACTTGGCCAATCCACATGGATGTATTGGCCAAATTCGTCAACGATTGGTTTCTTTTCCAGAATGTCATCTCCAGGATCTTCTTTGGCGAGTCGTACTGACCGTATTTCAAGTGAAGAATTACCTACAGGGTAATCCATCCTAATTACCAACCCTTGTACGTTGGTTGTGGGACCAAACTTGCCGGAATGGATATTAATCCAGTACGAGTTACGAGGCTGATTGTACGTGGCCGCCATGTCGTAGGCTGCCCCGGGAGCCTTCCGGTAATATCGCAACGGAATAGATGCTCGCACCCATACGTTTGGAAATGGCCCGATTCGATGCAGCAGGTTTCCTGTATCGGTTTTCAGCCCCAGATCAAATCGTTGAGATGAACTGGCCCGAAACTCTAAAACCAGGTACTCATAAGGCGTCCAATCTGTAGGAAACCCGGATCCAAGCTCACTCAATGGTATTACGTGTTCGCAGTGAACGCCTGTAAAGTTGAGTTTGATGGGGAGCCCCCAAGAGGTCGCACGTGCCAGTCCTGCCACTACAAGTAATAACAGGAAAACCTTTGATAAATGGCAGGTATTTTTGCGCAATGCTTTCATATCCACCTCCATCAAATATCCGTAATTGAAGAACTATCTATTTAAAGGCTAGCATTCTTATGGGGATATGCTCAATCCCCAGGGACTCAGCCAGATGGAGGATGTCCACGTTTGATTTTTATAAATTCTCAACTGGAGGAGATTCGTTGGTTTTTATTCGTATTGAGAGAAGTTATAAGTGCAATTTTTTGAAACTCTTTTGCAATTTTTTGATATTTACAAAAATGCTGAAGTGGCAAACAATTAAATCAAAGGAGTAAGGAGGGTGTATGAAAAAGGCAATAGTGGCGGTTGGATTGGTTGCAATTGGTACCATAGGGCTAGCACAAGGACAAGTAAATTTGCCTTTGTATGAACCTTTTCCCAGTGATTATGGGGAAGGCACGAGATTAGGAGCAGGAAATTCTGCCACCATTTGGAGTGTTGGGAATTCTACCGGTACAGGTAGTCCGTATTTTACCAATATTGATTTAACTTACCCGGGATTGAATGACGAGGGTGGAATGAGCGTGTTTTTCACGGGCATTCCTACCTCTAATAGAGACCGGGGTGTATATTTTGGTACAGAAGGAATAGCGTTTTCAAATGTGGCGACATTCTATTTTTCGTACTTACTCAGAGTAGATACGCCACCCAGTGACAACCCTAGAATGATATCGGCTTATAGAGACAGCAGCGGAACTAGTGGTGGTTTTACGCCGTCTGGGCTTGTCCTTTTGAATCCCAATTTGACTGTGTCAATAGGAAAGGTGCCTGATACTTATGCAACAACATCCGCGCAACTAGAACTAGGGCAGACTTACCTGATAGTAGGGCGATACGTTTATGTGCCGGGGGACGCGAATGATGCTTTCGATCTTTGGGTTAACCCACAAGATGTTAGTCCTATAAATGGGTTTTCAGGTATGACGGAGTCACCTACTTTGTCAATCTCGACGGGGGCTGACGACTCCGCGATGTATATATGGGCGCTCACTTGCCGCATGTCAGGTACCTATAATGGTGGCGGTACGATTTTAATTGATGATGTGCGGTTGTGGATTCCCGAAACTAATACGTTGATGTTTGGATTGTTGGCTGTAGGTGCGATTGGCATGTTGCGCGTTATGAGACGAAAGTAAGCCGATGCCTTAGAGTGCAATTGTGGCCTTTTTTGGAGTGCTGGCCATATGCGTTAATGCATATGGCCGGATTTTTTGTTATAACAAGACTCGTAGGGCAAAATGCTCCTTGGATGGGGAAACCACTGAATTTTGATCGAAGCACAAAGTCGTATAATTACTTGCTTGGATTAAAATGTGCTAAAAATGGTAAATGTAGTAAGCCCCCGCGTTAATTTTTTTAAGATTGGCGATTTTGCTCGGTGTGGGGGTGCACTTTGTTAGATCTGTGTGAGGTAACGTGAGCCCAAAACCAGAGTATCATGATATGTAATACAGAAGCTGGGGGTGCAGTTGCAGAAAGGCCGGAAGAATTTCACGTCCTACCGCATTTAGTTAATGTCAGATAAGAGGCCTTGTGCATAAAGGAGGCCAAAAGGTTACAGGGTTTGGGGGTGATACGATTCGTAAAATTGGTGTATTCCCCCCTGAAACGGTAAGTGGTGCAAGCCGTGAACAGAAACACATCGTGGTAATTGGATTCCATCTTTCACGCAGGGCAAAAGATAATGCTTACAGAACAGTTCACAGTCTGGATTTCATACCTGCAACAATGTTTGAAAGGGGGCTATCCAGACCTGCTTATCGTACTTTCGTAAAAGAGGAAGTAACTGCCCCCCTGAGCGCCGGAAAATTTACTCTTAATTGGGGGAGTTGGTTAAAAGTAAAAACCTGGGGCGTAGAGAGCCCATCGGGGCGCTTTAAAGGTAGCATTTATAAACCCGAAAAAGGTGTAATAAGAAAGTAGCTAGAAGCTTTTGGTTATACCCTTGGATATCTTTTTGGCCACGGAAAACTTCAAATTAAACAAAAGGTTGGGGCAAGTTTGATCCAGTCCTTAGGTGTTCGTGTAATCGCTTTGGTTCTTTAAATCAAGTGGGATTACTCTAGGGAAAATAAAGAAAATATTACCATGCCCCCTTGAGCCCATGGTTTTTCGGAATCGTGTGCCGTCACTTTAAGTGGGCTTGAAGAAAGGGGATAGTTTGGTTGATGACGTAACTTTTCCAATGAGGTCGGTTTGGTGGAGGCGTTATGACCGCTTTACCTTTAATCTAGGGGGTTGTTTCCAGGGTGAGTTTGGATTCAAAGAAGATTTTGGAACACAAAAGTTGCTTTGTCCCCAAGTCAATACCCATTGAAATTGGAGGTTAGTGATAACGTCGGCTTTCGTTACCCGCTTTTGGGCCTACGAAGGAGACCTAGGTAAAACTGTGGCGCGCACCCAGGCATTTCCGAGTGCGCGCCACATGAGGGGTTTTACGGCTTTAGTTTCTTACTTGCGTAGTCGGTAGTATTGCTGCGTGCCTGTGATTGGCAAGGTTATTGTGATAATGGAGTCATTTGTGATCCGTGTCCCTGAAACAACTGTCCAAGTACTCGCTGGTAGGCTCGGTGTGGATTCTAGGGTGAAGTCACCTGCCCACTCTGGCCATGCGAGTTGGATGTTGTTCCCGACCGCCTTCACGGACAAGATAGGCCGGGCAACAGGCAGTAGTGATGCTCTGACGACGTTAGGACCAGCCGCATAGTTAGCAGCAATGTCTGCAGGGCTTAAAGCACCTGCATAGATGCGGAACTCATCAATGCTACCGTAGAGCCCGGCATCTGCTGCATATAGCGAGCGGCCGATCCAACATTTGACGTCGCGTACACCCGACAGGCGCTTGTTGTTCATTGTGCCTGTGGCAGCCAGAGCTCCGTTGGTGTACAGCCTCATCTGATTATTGGGTGGATCCAACACAGCCACCACTTGCCCAACAAAACCTTCCAATGAGAACGGAGCGTCTAGCACGACTTCGCTAGCTGAGGCCACTCCGTCGGACAGTACCAATCGCGTTGGCGTAGCTGCCCACGGCCTAGTGAGGAAGATGTAGCTTATGCCGTTTTGGGAACCACCCAAAGTGTGGTCGCCGAAGTCAAACACTCGTGCCCAGTTGCCTTGGACACCCAAGTCGACCCACATTTCGAAGGTGACTGCGTCCAAGCAGCTAACTAGACCAGGCGGCAGTTCAATATATCCGCCAGCTTTATTGTTAGCGTCTCCGAGTAATAAAACCTTACCGTCGCTAATTGTGGGAGCGCCACCCAATAGTCCGTCTTGGGCACCGATTGAGTCGCTAGCATCTTCTGTGAAGCTGTAACGGTGGAGTATTGCCACTTGTTTTTCAACCACCATCACTGTCTCGGTATCGGTGCGTCCCTTTACGTTCACGTTGATTTCAGCTGTCCCAGGTGCCACGGCTTCAAGCCAACCACCGGAAGCTACGCGCACCACGTTCGGGTTACTAGAGCTCAAAACCACCTCTTCCATATCTGAGCGCAATCGAACGTTGGAGACTTGTGCGTAGTTTGCAATCACGTGCGCCAGACGGCGCATACCAGGCATCATTATCTTATCGACTTTGAGTGTTACAGATTGTGGGACGCCTGGATCGAGGATAGGATTGTCAGGACCAGCTGCTTTGCTAACTGCAATCTGGTAAGGAGTCAGGGCACCTTCATAGATCCGGAATTCATCGAAGCTGCAGTAGGTGAATACATCTCCACTAATATTCCCAGCCAGCCGGCTAATTGCGTTGCTCAAACTGGCCAACGAGAACGTAGCATTGGCATAGTTTTCCAAGGCACCGTCGATGTATAGTTGAACCATATTAGCAGCTTCATTGAAGATAGCTACCACATGCACTTTCTTATCAATTGCAATGTGCCCGCCTCGTACCACGGTTATATTTGGTAACCCAAATGTACGTACCAGGACGTTATTGTCACCACTGCGTGCAGTCAGTCCGATTTCATTTTGACCGTGGCTTCCGCCAAATACGAACAACCGTGCGTCGCTGCTGTTCATTTCTGTGGATGAGACCGTAACCCATGTTTCAATGGTGACCTGGTTGCAGTTTGTGATTAGCCCACCGGGCAATTCCACGTAACCACCGTTCATCACTGCTTCACCCGTACCGGTGAAGTATGCTCCGTTCATTAGCGTTCCGTGCTTGCCACCAACGCTGTCTGCTACTGTGTCACCGCTTGTTTCATTGAAACTCCAACGATGTTTCAAGCGGGTCTCAGCCACTGTGACCGTAATGGTCTTGGAATCGCTCATTGTCCCATACGTGGCTGTTACAGTAGCCGTTCCGGGGCCTACAGCTGTGATAACGCCATTTGTGTCAACTGTAACTACCAACGGGTTAGATGATTGATACACAGTTCCAAGTTCGCGGGTAACATTCACGTTCGTGACAGCCGAGAAATCTGCGTAGACTTTTGCATTCTGGATGGCGCCTTTTATCATGCTTGTGGTTACTACTAGGCGCACGCGTTGCAAAGTCCCTGGGTCAGAGGGACCAATTGCATCGGGCCCAACTGCGGAATTTATTGCGACTTGGAACGGTGTTAGTTCACCACTCCAAATTCGGAATTCATTGATTGCGCCATTAAGATAAGCATCAGCAGTGTAGGTTGAACGGCCCAAGTAACTGTATACATTATTGAGGGTATCTAGCGGTTTGAATGTTCTATTTTGGCCTGCTAATTCACCGTTTATGTATAACGCTAAAATTCCTCTGTTGGGGTTGGGGTTATAAACCACTACCACATGTACGTTTGTTTGGCCCAGTAAGTTTTGAGCGGAGACTTGGTCTTCTGCACGCCAACCTGGAGTTGCATCGCTGACTGCAAGACGGCAGACCCCGCCACTGGCTTCCGTATTGGGCGATAAGAAAATGCACTTGCTGCCATTTCCACCAACCGTATTTCCAAAATCTAGGATCCGGGTCCATGCACCATTTTGAGGGGATAGCGAAACCCAGGCTTCAAACGTAACCGCGCTATGAGGAATGTTGGTTGGGGCAATTAGATTTGGCGGAAGATCCACAAATGTACCTTCTGACCCATCGAGCACTACTTGTCCGCCAACAAATTGTACGTTTCCAAATGCGTACCCATGCATGCCACTAACAGAGTCCGAGGCATCGGTTGTGAAGCTGTACCGGTGCCGCAATACGGCAGACTGGTCAAGTACCTGGACTGTCTGGCTTACGCTGAGGGAGCCATATGTGGCTGTGATCTTGGTTGTGCCTGCCTTTAATCCTGTGGCTATTCCTGCCGAGCTGATTTGCAAAACTGTAGGATCTTCCACTGTGTAAGTGACCGCAGGACTGTCACTAATGTCCACTGGGTCAGTAAGCCCCTCGGCATACGCATACAACCCTACCGGTCTTGAAAAACCAACATAGAACGGGAAGTTTATTCGGAACTCAATGTTTGTGACATTCGGGGTTGGGGGTGCGGCGTCCGGGCCAGCCAAATAATTAGCCTTCACGCGCAATTGATCTAAAGCACCATCGTAAATTCGAAATTCGTTAATCATTCCCACGAGATAATCGTCCCCTCCCCATTGAGATCGGCCCAGATAATTGTTCGTAGTGAGACCTAATAATGCCGGAGTATTAGTAAAATCATATTTCACTTCAACTAACTCCCCGTTGAGGTAAATTTTGGCCAACTTGTTTGGCCCATTGATAGTCAAAACTATGTGATTTTCTAGACCATCCATCAAGGTGTTTCGCGACCGCAACCAGTTCCCACTCACACCAGGCGCAATCCCCTGGGCTTCCGGCCCGATAGTGTAATTACCAGTTGCTAAAAATAAATACTTGCCAGTGTTATCTCCAAAGTCGATGATTCTCGCCCACTGATCTCCAATGGTAGGAGTGAGCCAAATCTCGAATGTAATACTTTCCCTTGTTCCCATTATCCCATCTGGTAGGTCTATGTATTTTCCATCTGGATTGCTTGAATCGTATCCCAGGGGGTTATCCAACACCGCCTGGCCATCCACAAATGTAACCCCGTTCATAGGGGTGCCATGGGCACCACCTACTGAATCAGAAGCGTCACTTGTGAAGCTATACCTATGGATTAGTGTTTGCCCCAAGGCGGAGATTTGTAAACCCGCCAGTACAGCTACGCAGCTTGCAAGGACCCGGTTACTTATTGTTTTCATAGGTTTTTTGAGAGGTTTAGTTAATTTTTTATCCCTCCTGCCCCTGGCAGTCGGGACAATCCTTATTACGGGTATATTTTTTCCTCCAGTGAAAATTCTTGGCAACGCCACTTTGCGCAAAAAAATCTCCAATTTACGAACACCCCATTTTAGCCAAAGGCTAGCTATGACTGAGAGATAAAGAACCGCTTTAGAGTTTGCAAAATTGAGGACCGAAAAAAGGAGTTTGCAATCTGGCCGGAGTTTTGTAGGAGATTGCTATTGGGTAAACATAACGGTTTAAGTTTTCTTTTTGCTTTGCATCCGCTGGTGGTGAGGATAATCTTTAAGGGAAAAATTTGGGCGTATATAAGCTTATGGAACAGAAAGCTGACATTGCTGTAATTGGTCTGGCTGTGATGGGCCAGAACTTAATTCTAAATATGAATGACCACGGGTTTACCGTGGTCGCGTATAATCGGACTGTTTCGAAAGTTGATGAATTTTTGGCCAATGAGGCGAAAGGTACCAACGTGATAGGTGCTCATTCTTTAGAGGAGATGGTGGCGCTGTTAAAGAAACCACGCCGGGTGATGCTAATGGTTAAAGCGGGTAAACCCGTAGATGAATTGATTGAACAACTTATTCCGCTTTTGGAACCTGGGGACATAATAATTGACGGCGGGAATTCCTTGTTTGAAGACACGATTCGCCGCACAAAGTATGTTGAAAGCAAAGGCCTGTTGTATATTGGGACAGGGATTAGTGGTGGGGAGGAAGGTGCCCGTCACGGGCCTAGCATAATGCCGGGGGGAAGTGCGGCGGCATGGCCACATGTTAAACCCATTTTCCAGGCGATTGCGGCAAAAGTCGATGGGGAACCGTGTTGTGAGTGGATGGGTGAAAATGGTGCAGGTCATTATGTTAAGATGGTTCATAATGGGATCGAATACGGTGACATGCAGTTAATCTGCGAGGCTTATCACCTGATGCGTGATGGGTTGAAAATGACACCGGATGAGATGGCGGAAGTGTTCAAAGAATGGAATAATGGCGAGCTAAAGTCCTACTTGATAGAGATCACTGGGAATATTTTGGCATTTAAGGACGAGGATGGAAAACCTTTAATCGATAAGATCCTGGATGCAGCGGGGCAAAAAGGTACAGGTAAATGGACGGTGATTTCAAGTCAGGAATTAGGCATTCCCATTACATTAATTGCTGAGGCTGTGTATGCCCGTTGTCTGTCGGCAATGAAAGAGGTGCGGGTAAAGGCGTCGGCTGCATTTAGAGAGCGGAGGCGACGATTTAGAGGGAATCGGGCGCAATGGTTAACTGATATCCGTAATGCGCTTTATGCCTCGAAGATAATTAGTTACGCTCAAGGTTTTATGCTTTTACGGGCAGCGGCCCAGCAGTATGGTTGGGGCTTTAACTATGGCAACATCGCAAAGATTTGGCGGGGTGGATGTATCATAAGAAGCGTGTTCTTGGGCAAGATTAAGGAAGCTTACGATCGAAATCCAGAATTGGAAAACTTGTTATTTGATGATTTCTTTGCTAACGAGGTGAAGTCCAGGGTGGATAGTTGGCGTCGAGTAGTTGCTGGGGCAGTTACAAAAGGTTTACCAGTGCCTGGGTTTAGCAGCGCTCTCGCTTTTTACGACGGATTTAGATGCGAGAATCTTCCACATAACTTGCTCCAGGCGCAGCGTGATTACTTTGGTGCGCATACGTATGAAAGGGTGGATCGTCCACGCGGCCAATTTTTCCACACAAACTGGACTGGTACAGGTGGGCGAGTTAGTTCTACAACTTACAATGTCTAAGTAGTTGATCGAACCAGGTAATCGTAACTAAATTGTAAGTCAACTTATGTCACAGCACAGTTCGCTAAAAATAAAGCTTGCCACTGGTGTTAAGCGGAATGTTTTAAAACGGCGCGAGCGGATTGCCATTCTGAGCAAGCTAGGAAAGTGGAAACCAGGCGATCGCGTGCTCGGCCTTCCTAAAACCAAACCGATGTAAAACGCTTCCGGTTTGAAGATCCACCAACAGAGGCGAGGAAAGTTGTAGTACCGCTTGTTTGTTGACAGGGGGCAAAAAAGTTTTTACTAAAGGCATTATGAGACCAAATGGGTACTTTGTGAATGTGGGTGTTGGGGCCCTGGTGTTGTTGTTTGGTTTTACACTGGTGAAGGCAGGAGCGGAGCTGGGGCCGGGTCCAGCTACAGTGAAAGCGGACTATTTAAACGTCCGGGCTAGGCCTACCCTTCAATCTGAAGTCATTGGACAATTGCGTCAGGGTGACCTTGTCCATGTGGTTGAGATTGTGAAGGCAGAGAAGCAAGCGGCGGGTGAACCATCGATGTGGGCCAAGATTAAATTGCCAGCCAATTGTGCCGCTTGGGTCCACTCCGATTACATCGATCCCGAGACGAAGACCGTGAGGGCGACAAAGCTTAATGTCAGGAGTGGTCCCGGTGAAAACTATCCCGTTTTGGGAAGATTAGAGAGAGGGGCACCTGTAGTTCCGATAATTGCGAAGGATAAATGGATCCAAATTGAGCCACCGGAGGTAGCCGTGGCTTACGTTGCAGCTCAGTATTTGGAACCGGTAGTAGTTAGTGCACCGGTTCAACCTCAAGTTCCTCCACAGGTTCCCCCGAGCATCCCACCAACCGTTGGGGAACCTGGCACAACAGTAGCCGGGCCGCCGGTACCTGTTCCTTCGCCAATTAGCCAACCAGCAGTTTCAGAACCAACTCCTGTAACACCCGCCCTGCCAGTGGACCAGGCCACCGGTCAAGTTGCCCAGGCTCCGGTATTGGAATCAGAGCAGCACCCAGCAGTTCAACTGGAGCCTGAGCAGCCTCAAAAACGTATTGTCCAAAGGGAAGGTGTGATTCGACCCAGCGTAAGCATTCAAGCACCCACTACCTATTCCCTTGTGAATCCTAAGACAGGAGAAACAATCAATTTTTTGTATGTGCCAACGACTAACCTCGATTTGGCCAAGTACAAGGGGTTGCGTGTAATTGTCACAGGGGAGGAAGGGATTCATCGGCGTTGGCCTAACACGCCTGTGTTAACCATCCAAAAGATCCAGGTGGTAGAATAATTTCAGTAAAATGCCTGCCAAATTGATTGATGGTCGTGCAGTTGCGTCCCAAATACAAGGAGGACTTGTTCCAAGGATTGAAGCGTTAAAACGAGCAGGTGTGACACCGAAAATTGTATTTGTACGGGTGGGTGATGATCCGGCCTCGATAGTTTATGTTGGGAAAAAGGAGAAAACAGCTACGGCGTTAGGGATTTTGTCTGAAACTCGGGTGTTACCGGTGGATACTCCGATTGAAGAGCTGCTAAGAATAATACGGTTCCTTAACGAAGATCCCTCCGTTCATGGAATACTTGTGCAGTTACCATTGCCACGGCATTTGGATGCCCGAGTAATCAGCCGGGCCATTTCGCCATGCAAAGATGTGGATGGGTTCCATCCAGAGAACATGGGAAAACTATTGTTAGGGGATCCAGATGGATTCCGCCCTTGCACGCCCGCAGGAATAATAGAGTTATTGCTTCGATACGGTGTAGATACCTCAGGAGCGGATGTGGTAATTTTGGGTCGCGGTAACTTAGTGGGGAAACCCCTTGCGGCAATGTTATGCCAAAAGGCACGGGGCGCTAATGCCACCGTCACAGTTTGTCACACGGCCACTCGCGATATCATACAACATTGTCGGCGTGCAGACATTCTAATTGCAGCTATGGGTGTGCCGCGCTTCGTAAAATGTGAGATGGTTAAGCCTGGGGCTATAGTTATTGATGTAGGGGTTAACCGGATCCCAGATCCAAATGCCCCGGCCGGAACACGATTGGTAGGTGACGTGGATTTTGAATCTGTGGCAGAAGTTGCAAGTATGATTACTCCCAACCCAGGTGGGGTAGGGCCCATGACGGTCGCTATGCTAATGCAAAATACTGTCCTTGCAGCTGAAAGATTTGCAGGAATAGGAGGTGATGGGAAATGAGTTCATCGGAGGCTACACGTATTTTACCGGATCTACAAGGTTCCCTGGTATGTGAAGATGTCAGGCGCGAAGTCACAGGCAACTTTATCTTAGTAGGTGTGTTAGATGTAGTCCGCGTACCTGCTGTTCCAGTTACAGCACATCGCATAGCGATTTTCAATCGATGGATTGCTGGCGTTGGTGAGTTCATCGAATGTGTACGGTTGCTGGCGCCTGATAAGAGGACGGTGTTGCGGAAGAGTGAGCTTCGGTTTGCGTTGCGGGATCCTCTCGGCGCTGCAACTACTGTGACGATCTTTCCACAGGTCGAGTTTAGGACAGACGGGACGTATTACATTGAGGTTTTGGTGGACAACGTTCTTAAATCTAGGTATGCCTTGCCAATCGTAGTGGTGCCACCTCCTCAGCATAATCGCCTGGGTGCAAAACCAGCTGGATCTGATCCAGAAACTCCTCAGAAGTCAGGGTAGCTTTAAAAAAAGCCACATCAGCTTTCCCTAAAGCTGTCTCCCAAGAGCGGCAAGGCGTGGTTCAATAGTTTGGTTTAAGGGTACCGTAAAGGCGGCATTTGCATGTTTGTTGTGTGTGAACCGTCTTAGTTTGCGAGAAATTGTTTAAGAGTTGGCTCCCGAAAAGTGTTTGCTATTTCTCATAACGAGGGCATACCTAGATTTTTCAATTACCAGTGAATGTTCTTTGGGTTTATAACCCAATGTGTAGATCGATTCAAAACAAGCCGGCAAAAAACGCAGAAGGGCGAGGAAACGTAGTTAGGATGAGTGGGCACAAATAGAGACTTTTAATACAACTTAACGCTAAAGCGCTTTTGACTTCGGCAATAGATGTGTTTTAAACTAGCCTAGGGTTTCCGCTACTGCAAATGAGGGCCTGCTTTTGTAGCAGGATGTAGAAAAGATACTGGAATGCGTTTGGGAAGTTATAGAAAAATGAGCGGCATTTATTGGCGTATCGATTCTATACAAAAACCGGGATTGGTATTTTCCCTTTGCACCAGATGGGCTATTGGATTTTTGGTGGCTGAGTTAATATCGTGGGTTTGTAGCAGCCACTTGTGGGGTAACGGAATAACCTTTGAGACCATGGGTAAATGGCCCGGGTACATGCGCGGACCGGCACGGGGTGTTCAGGTGGTGAGCAACATTGCGTATGTGGCTGCCGAGGGCAGCTTCCTTCTGATCGACGTAGGGGATCCAACTCAACCCAAGATTGTAGGGAAGTGCAAGACGGAGGGTATCGCTTCGCGAGTGGCAGTATCTCAAGGATATGCATTTGTAGCGGCAAGCGCAGTGGGGTTGGAAGTGATCGATGTGAGAGTTCCAACAAATCCAGTTGTAATTGCGGTTCGTTATATAGAGCCTCGTGTACTTGATGTGGCGGTGGCGGGGCACTACGCATACGTAGTCGTTGGAGAAGGAGGTGGAATGAAAGTGGTTGATGTAAGTGATCCTTATCGCCCCCGTGTGGTGGGAGGTTGTGCAGTTGGGGGGTATGCTTCAAGAATTTCATTGGCTGGCGATTATGCATTTATTGCGGCGGGGGAGGAAGGCTTACGAATAGTGAATGTCTCCAATCCTTTGGCACCTACCCTTGTAGGCCGGTGTTATTTAGTTGGATATGCATACAATGTGACGGTATCCGGAAACTATGCTTTTGTAGCGGAGGGTCCAACTGGGGTTGAAATGATCGACGTTTCTGATCCGACGCAGCCTTGGGTAGTCAATTACTTTGACACACCAGGATTTGCTAGTGATTGTGCCGTAGTCGGGCGGTATGTATATGTGGCAGACGAGAATGAGGGAGTACAAGTGATTGATACTGTATTGGGATCAATAATTAGTACCTGCGACACGCCTGGCACTGCCCGTGATTTAACTGTGTCGGGAAGTTGCGCATTCGTTGCAGATTATTTGGGAGGTTTGCAAATTATTGACATCGCAAATTCCTATAAACCTCCAAAACTGGTGGGCAGTTGTGAGACCTATGGCCGAACACTTAAGGTAGTTCCCACAAATGGTTATGCTTTCTTGGCGGATGGAGAGGCAGGGTTGAAAATAATTGATATTCGTGATCCGAGAAACCCAATCCTTGTGCATAGTTGTCCTACAACCGGTGCAGCACACGACTTGAGGTTTGTTGACCATTATGTTTACGTGGCAGTAGCAGAGGCAGGAATCGAAGTTTTTGACATTGAAGACCCTGCCAACCCCCGCAGGGTAGGTGGATGTGACACCCCGGGTAGCGCGCGGGGTATAACAGTGCTAGGCAACTATGCTTACGTTGCGGATGATTGGATGGGATTATGCGTTCTTGATATTGATCAAAGGACAAATCCTGTAGCAATAGGAGGATTAAAAACTGATTTTCTCGCATGGGACGTCCGGGCAAAGGACCAGTTTGTCTACCTTGTGGATGTTCACAACCTTCATGTGATCGATGTAAGTAATCCAGCTAATCCTGTGAAAGTAGGTGGATATAGTTTTCCTAATGCTACCACAAAGTTGGACCTAGGAGGTGAGTACGTGTATTTGCCCTTGGGATCCGCTGGCTTGGAAATAATTGAAGTGAAAGATCCTGCAAACCCTCGGTTAGTAGGATCTTATGAGGAGGTGGGATATGCACAATGCGTTGCGGTGACTGGGGATTACGCTTTCGTGGGAGATCTCGACACGTGGACGGGGTCTAATTATATGGGATCGATTCTTGTGTTGGATGTAAGTGATCCCACTATTCCTCGGTTTGTTGGGCGGAATATTATAGGCGGCGCGCCATTAAATATCACTGTGGCTGGGAATTGTATGTTTGTTGCAAGTGGTGAATACGGCATGCAGATTATCCGAGTTCATGCTCGGCCTTACTTCGAACGTCCAGTGCACCTCACTCCTGAGGGGGTCGAGGCGTGGCTACGCGCACCTTTACCAGGGGATTACACGATCGAGGTATCCAGTGACTTATTGAGCTGGCAACGATTAATCACCCTTACGAACCTCGTTGGCCGGGTGCGAATCTTAGATACGCAGGCACCCAGTTACTCCAGACGGTTTTACCGCGCCCTTTTAGAAGAGTGATATCAGCGGCTTTTATAGCCAGGCAAGTAACGTTGGCCGGTGGAAGTTTGACTGTTTTTGGGAGCCAAATTTTTTAGGCAACCAAACACGAAGGGGACTGTTTCATCAGTGAGGTTTAGGGGCAAAGAGCTAAGGAGTTTTAGGTTGGGTGCCATTTATTGGTCTATCGGACGGACGTAAATGTTCAATAAAGAACTGGCGGACCATGTTAAGTTGTTCCGGTGCACCGAAGCCGTGACCCCCGCCTTGGACAACATGATATTTGACTTTTACACCTGTTTGTTTGAGTGCCTCCACCAAAAGTTCGCTCTGGTTAATTGGTACCACGTTGTCATTGTCACCGTGCATGATAAGGAATGGTGGATCGTCTTTGGTCACGTAGGTAATTGGGTTGGCGCGACGGGCACGATCCTTGTTTTCGTGGACAGGGCCACCGATCAAACGTGCTTCAGGAAGATTTCCTGGGTTGCGGCTTAATATTTCAGGAGAGTTATTCATTTTAGTGAAGTCAGTTGGCCCAAACCAATCGCATACTGCTTGGACCGCACTGGAAACATGGAGATTTTCCCCAACGTCGAACTCGGTAGTGTCACCAGTAGTACCCACTAAGGCAGCCAGATGACCGCCTGCTGACTCACCCCAAACCCCAATCCGGTCCGGGTCGATTCCGTATTCGTGGGCATGTGCCCGGAGCCAACGTATAGCTGCTTTGCAGTCTTGGAGTTGTGCTGGGAAAATGGCATGTTGACTAAGTCGATAGTTTATGCTTGCAATGGCAAATCCGTCATTGAGCAAAGGTAAAGCGCGACACATTTCTTTGCTGCCGGCAAGCCAGGCACCACCGTGGATCCATACTACTAAGGGCAGGTTAGTTCCATTGGGAGGTAAGTATAGATCAAGCTTTTGGCGTGGATGCCCATTTGTTACATAAGGGATGTCGCGAAAGATACGCGTGCCCTCTGGCGGACGCATCTGGAATAAGTTTGTAGGAATAACTGCGTTAGTTGGCACATGTGGTACTAGGTTGCTTAGCTGCTGTGGAAAAGCAGCCCAGCTACAGATCAATAAACCGGTCAGAAATATTAGCCTTGAGTAATATGGGGTTTTATACAGACGGTGTGAATGATCTGGGGAGTTTGTGCTATTGAATTTGTAAAGCATGTTCTTTTCTTACCATATTATAGTGCAACGTGCCATATTTTGTTCGTACGATGGGAGTACCGCCTCAGAGGAAAATTGTGCACGAGGGTATTCATGTTTACCATGCAAAGTTTATGTTTTAACGGGTCAGTCACCTGTGAAGTGAGTGCGGTCGATCCTCTTTCTCGATAAGGTGCAATTTTGTAATGATGTCTAATTGGCCACGAAGGCGGTAAAGTGTACCAAATTTTTTCGAATTCAATGGCTTACTCGTGGCCCGCAAAGTTAACTTATCCTTTTACTTTCAATCAAAGAGAGGATGGGAAGGACTGGGAGGGTAAACGCGGTTCGAAAATCGCGTATATTTGAGAGTGTAGGTTTACTTAACGGTTGATCAGGTTTCCTTCCTTCGACATGTGAAAGGGGAGGGGGAAGTGTGTGTTTTGGAGCTCTGCTTTAAATCGCGGTTTTAAGCCAGAGTGGGTGTACGGTTGGAGAATAGTCTGTGGAGGTGACGGATAAGTGGTTGTTATAGGATTACACTTGCGGTGATTTATCGGAATTAGGCCATGGGCTCAAAGAGTTGTAACTGGTCGTATAACAATTCTTGGCGGGAGACGGTGCCAAACGTAACACAAATTGGTGGAGGCGGTGGGAATCGAACCCACGTCCCTGCTAGATCAGCCACAGGTGCCTACATGCTTAGCCGGAGTAGATTTTTGTCGGCCAGCTGGATAACGCTCCGGCGGCGAATCCACTGACCCAGCTCGCAGTGGTATCTCAGGCCTTGACGTGCGAGCAGCGTCGCAGCCCCAGCCTGCTGCCGTCGCCCAGCCAGCCTAGCAGGCGTCAGCTGGTGAGCGTCGCGGTCACATTAAGCCGCGAGGGCCAATTCAGCGTTGGCACTTCTTTTTTGATGCGCTTTTTTACGAGGCCAGCGCATCACCCTCGGCATGCCACCTGTGACCTACCTAACAGGTCGAATCCAATTCGCCCCCAAATAATTTTGGAAAGATCTTCGATATCTATTTCACTTTTGCATGTCTTGTAGTACACGTCAAGCGTTAGGCCTGGTAAGTAGCGTTAGTAGTTGAGGCTGAAAGTTGTGTGGCTTTCGTGGGTAGCGTCTTGCGCTGGTCAAGCTCAAAGAAGACGTGTGAGCTGATGTTTTTTGTGGCAGTGAAGTTGATTGGCATTTGCCCTTTCCGTTTAGTAGCGGGTTGTTTTGAAATGGCACCTGCAACCGATGCCGCGTACTGTGGGATTTTGAAATGGCCTTTGAGTCAAAAGACCGTGCGTTTTTTCGTGGAAAGGTCGGGTCTATTCTAGGTCGACGGCATTGCCTGTACGCCGAAGATTTCGTTTAAAGAGCGGCCAAGCGGTATTTCCCAGTCGGTTTGTTGTGGCGAGGGCAAGGAAGTTTGTGTGTATATTGCCGACGTAGATCCGGCCATCGGGGGTAACAGCGGGGGAGGAGGCCGTACCCGGGCCGTACATCCAAATCCGCCATAACGAGTTACCGTCTAAGGATGAATGACAAGAAAAGGTACCTTCGGGCCCGTACACACAAACGGCATCGTTTGCCAATACTGCTGGCGTGGTGTCAGCCAGTAACGTACCTAGGCGACGTACCCATACAATAGTGCCTTCGGATGATATTTTTGCTAAGGCGTTTGTGATGCAAATGTATAAATCGCCCACGCGGTCGATTACGGGAGACGATTCAGTGCACCCGCCGGTCCAAAGTTTCCATTTCAATGATCCATCTGGGTTCAATGCATACAAATTCCCGTCCACTGAGGTGAAATAGATTGTGTCATCACCAGCGATTGCGGGGGAGGAAATGATTGGACCGCCGGTCGGGACTAGCCATTTTAGTTTACCGTTTAGAGTCAAGGCGTAGAAATTGGAATCGTGTGAACCAAAGTAAACGGTGCCTTGCTTATCAATTGCGGGGGAAGAGACTATAGGACCCGCGGTCAGGAATTCCCACTGTTTGGTCCCATTAGTAGACAGGCAATAGAATTTTTTATCCCATGATCCGAACAAGACTTCTCCGCTTGTTGAAAGGGCCGGTGAGGAGTCAACCCATCCACCTGTGCGAAACTTCCAAACCAGCCGGCCATTAGGAGAAATGCAGTAGAGGTGTTTATCCCTGCTGCCGAAATAAATTCTGCCGGCAGTGTCAATAGCGGGGGTTGACTTGATGTCACCTTTGGTAGGGAAGGCCCATTTGATTTTTCCTTCAGGAGTAATGGCATAAAGTTTGCCATTCCACCCTCCAACAAAGATCGTGCCGTCTTGATGGGATACTGCGGGTGATGTATCCACGTAGGCAGTTCCAAGTTTGACACCCCACACGATTTGTGCTGGGGCTGGGTTTGAAATTTGGCCTAAGGAGGCCGAACCAGCTAATACGATTCCGCAAACGAAAACAGTCAGGTAAAAGTTTGCGTCCTTTATAGTCACGCGCTTAGTATTTCTGTTGGGGAGCATATACTCAAGGATAAACCAGGACTTTTGTACGGGTATAAATTTGGAGGCGAAAGAATTGGTGGTATGGGGTTGGAAGCTGTTATGGTTGGGCTTGTCAAGGGGGCGATTACGGTGTTATAAAATATGACTAAATTCACGCACCATGAAATTTATATCCGAAAATTTTTTGTTAACTACCCCAGCGGCGCGCCGGTTGTATCATGAGTACGCAGAACACGAGCCTATATTAGATTTCCATTGTCATTTACCCCCGAAGGATGTGGCTGAAAACCGGCGATTTAAAAATCTTTTTGAAATCTGGCTTGAGGGGGATCATTACAAGTGGCGCGCAATGCGGTCAAATGGCGTCCCTGAACGGTATTGCACTGGAGATGCATCACCATATGAGAAGTTCCTGGCTTGGGCTAAGACGGTCCCTTATACCCTGCGCAATCCATTGTATCATTGGACCCACCTTGAGTTAAAAAGATATTTTGGTATCGACGAGCTCCTAAATGAGCAAACTGCCGAAAAGATTTGGCAAAAGGCCAACAGACTTTTGGCCACAGATGAATTAACCACTCAGGGGATCCTCAAGAAGTTCAATGTCCGCGCAGTTTGTACTACTGATGATCCTGCAGACGACCTCCGGTATCACATTGCCTTTGCCAAGACTGGGCATCCGACAAAAATGTATCCCACCTTCCGGCCTGACAAGGCATTGAGTGTTGATAAGCCAGAATTTTTCAATCAGTGGTTGGATAAGCTTGCAGCTGCTGTGGACGTAGAGATTAATTCGTTGAATGCACTATTGGATGCGTTGCGAAAACGGCATGATTATTTCCATGAGCATGGGTGTCGTTTGTCAGATCATGGGTTGAATCACGCGTATGCGGATTTTTGCACCCATGACGAGGCAGAAAGTATATTTCAGAAGGCCAGGGCTGGTAGGCCAGCTTCGCCTGAGGAGCATCGTAAATTTGCTACGTATCTTATGGTGTTCTTTGGAAGGCTGAACGCAGAGAAGGGTTGGGTAATGCAATTGCATCTTGGGGCATTGCGGAATAACAATTCGAAAATGTTTAAAATACTTGGGCCTGATACTGGGTTTGATTCGATAGGTGACTGGCCGCAAGCTGAGGCACTGGCGAAGTATTTAGATGCCTTAGACTCCGAAAATTCATTGCCTAAAATAATCCTATATAACCTGAACCCGGCTGATAACTATGTTTTCGCTACAATGTTAGGGAATTTCCAGGATGGTTCATTGCCGGGTAAGATTCAGTATGGTTCGGGATGGTGGTTTTTGGACCAAAAGGAAGGTATGGAATGGCAAATGAATGCGCTGTCAAACCTCGGCCTACTATCAAGATTTGTGGGAATGGTAACTGATTCGAGGTCGTTTATGTCCTATTGTCGTCATGAATATTTCCGCCGCGTGCTCTGCAACCTGGTTGGGCAAGATATTGAAGCTGGATTATTGCCACGGGATTGGGACCTGGTTGGGTCTATGGTTAGAAACATTTGTTTTTTGAACGCTTATCACTATTTAAATCTCCCTGGGTTGGAGTACAGCCGCAAGGGTTCTGGTAAGAAGTCAGTAAAACGAACCAATCGCGCAAAATAACTTGAGCTACCGCTATGAAGGCAGAGCCTAAATTTGACGCAACTGGTACGCCACAAACCGCCAAGGAATTAGTTTGGGGATTCCGCTGGGTGATTTGTGGAATCATTTTTATCGCGACAACGATTAACTACATCGATCGCCAAATTCTTTCTTTGTTAAAGGAATTCCTCGATAAAGAGATCGGATGGACAAATACACAGTTTGGCATTGCAAACGCATGCTTTCAATTAGCGTATGGAGTGTCGTTTCTTTGGTTTGGATGGTTCATTGATAAGTGTGGTGTCAAAATTGGCTACGCGGTATCGATTGTGTCTTGGAGTGTGGCGGCGATAGCTCACGCATTTTGTAAAATTCCCATCCATTTTTATCTTGCCCGAGCGTTTCTTGGTGCAGCGGAAGCGGGTAACTTTCCAGCTGCAATTAAGGCAGTTGCAATGTGGTTCCCTAAAAGGGAGCGAGCTTTTGCAACCAGTATTTTCAATGCGGGCACTAATGTTGGAGCATTGGTTGCACCATTGGTGGTCCCATGGTTGGCGATACATTGGGGGTGGCAATCCGCTTTTTTGATTGCCGGGGTAGTTGGGTTTATGTGGCTGGCTCTATGGTTGCCGTTCTACACTTCTCCTGAGAAATCCCGGTTTGTTAAGAAGGAGGAGTTAGACCATATTTTATCCGATAAAGACGAGAGCCAGCAAACGAGCGAGAAAGTTCCTTGGCTTAGTTTGCTGAGCTACCCGCAGACTTGGTCGTTTGTGGTGGCTAAGTTTTTGACCGATCCAGTTTGGTGGTTCTTCTTGATCTGGTTGCCTGATTATTTCAAGAAAACGCGGGGTCTGGAAATTAAGAAGAGTTGGATCCACATCTTCACGATTTACCTAATTGTCACAATTCTGAGCATATTTGGAGGTTGGATAACCGGTCACCTGGCAAAGAAGGGTTGGTCCATCACCCGAGCGCGGAAGACGGGTATGTTTATATTTGCCTTGTGTGTGCTACCAGTGGTGGTTGTTACAAAGCAGTGGGTGAGTGACTGGGCAGCCGTGGTGATTATCGGTATTGCTGGGGCGGCACATCAAGCGTGGTCAGCAAACCTTTTCACTACCGTGTCTGATATGTTCCCCAAAAAAGCGGTTGCTAGTGTAGTTGGTCTGGGAGGGTTTGCAGGTGCAGCAGGTGGTTTCATATTCCCCATTATCACGGGACGGCTGGTGGACTATTATGAGGGTCAAGGAAATCCCACATTGGCGTATGCGATACTATTCGGTTACTGTGCGTCAGCTTACTTAGTGGCCTTCCTTTTAAATCACCTACTTGCGCCAAAGTACGAGCTGGTTAAGTTTGAGGCGGAACCTCCCAGAGAAAGTTAAGGTGGAGAATACTTTTCGCGTTGCGGCCTAATTGAGATCGGTGATGTGAAGCGCTTCTGTTTTTTTAGCCTTGGACATGCCGATACCAGTCGTAATTTAAAAGTTATGAATCAGACTTTTAGGCTAGGTGTACTTGGCTCTGGTAAGGGATCAAACTTTGTAGCTATCGCGGACGCCATTGCAGCTGGTCAGGTACCGGCCCAAATAGCGCTAGTGATAAGCGACGTGCCAGATGCTGGGATTTTACACCATGCTCGCAATCGGAATATTCCTGCTCTGTACATCCCACCTGGAAGGTTTAGGACCAAGCTTGATGATGAGGCCGAACAACGATACATCGCTGCTCTTAAAGAAGCCAGGGTAGATCTTGTCGTATTGGCCGGATTTATGCGGATTTTAAAACAACGGTTTTTGGATGCTTTCCCGAATAGAATCGTAAACATTCATCCCTCTTTATTGCCTGCATTTCCAGGCTTAGAAGCTTGGAAACAAGCGCTCCAGTACGGTGTAAAAATAACTGGGTGCACAGTCCATTTTGTAGATGCTGGTGTAGATTCAGGGCCTATCATCGACCAAGAAGCGGTCCGCGTGTATGAGGATGACACTCCGGAAACCCTTCACAAGCGGATTCAAGAAGCAGAACACCGGCTTTATCCAAGGTGTATTGCTGCGATCGCAACGGGGCAGGTTGTGATCCAAGGGCGGCGGGTACGCTGGGTAAATCCTCAAACCCAATAGGGTGCGCATGTGTGATTGTTAGGGACTTGCAGGAGGTAATAAATCGCCACTTTAAGGATTATGCGACAATTTTAAACACAATTGCCTTTGGGGACTTTGTGGTGATTGGATTGGAGCAGCAAATCTCACCTTCCGACAAGTAATGGGCAACTTCTTATTTGTTTGCTAATATTAGCGAACATTTTAGGTAATGAGACAAATTGAAATTCGGTTTCCTACGCCTCGTTTTAGGGGGACAGGTGCCGGCTTTGAGCATAACTTGCATTAGCAGGGTGGGTAAAAAACAAGCTTAGTGCTAGCAAGTTGGGTTGTCGGGGTTTACCTTTGCACGTTTATGATTTCACTCATCTTAAATATAGGCAGGAACATACAGATTACCATTCCCCCAACTACTATACCGAGAAATACGATCAGGAGTGGCTCGATCAGCGAAGTAAGACCAGATAGAGTGGTTTCAATTTCCTCGTCCAAGAAATTAGCTACGCGCTCAAGCATCGCATCCACTTTTCCTGTTTGTTCGCCTGCTGAGATCATCCGGATAATCATGGTAGGGAATATGGGGTGTTTGCCGAGTGAGCCTGCAATTGTTTCACCTTTTTCAATGTCGGTGGCTGCTGTCTTTATGGCCTTTTCCATTATCACATTGCCTACTGTTTGAGAGACGATTTGAAGCACTTCCAGTATCGGTACGCCAGCACGGATTAATGAGGACATTGTGCGGGCGAATCGAGACAAACAGATTTTATGAGCAATTGGTCCGAAAACGGGCATTCGGATCCGGTAATAGTCCCAGATATTGCGTCCGACGGGTGTCTTGGTAAGGAAAAACTTGATGCCCCATATAATGACCGCTGCGATTGGGATAATTAACAGGATGTATTTTTGCACGAAGGCGCTTAAGTTGATGATGAATAAGGTTGGTCCAGGAAGCTTAGCACCGAAGCCGGCGTAAATTTCTCGAAACACGGGAACCACTTTAACCAATAGGAAAATTGAAATTAGCACGGCGACAACGCTTACGATAGCTGGATACATCATTGCGGATTTGACTTTTCTTCGTAATTTGGCCGTGTCTTCCAAATAGGTAGCTATACGGCCGAGTATCTCTGCCAAAAGGCCGCCCCGTTCACCCGCAGCCACCATACACACGTATAACCGATTGAAAACTTTTGGATGTTTTTGGAGGGCTTGTGCCAAGGTATCGCCACCTTCTACCTTTGCACACACATCTCGAATCACCTCTTTTAAAACTTTGTGGGTTGTCTGTTCGGTGAGCGCTTGAAGAGCCTGGACCAACGGTAAGCCCGCATCTACCATCGTAGCCAACTGTCTGGTAAATATTACCAAGTCCTGGAGTGGAACTTTACCGCCACCGATTTTAGTGCGGCGGGAAGCTTTTTCCTGGATGGAGACAACCAAAAGGTTTCGGTTTAATAATGTGGCTATGGCCGTTTGTTCATTCGGAGCCGAGATAGTGCTCCGGAGTTCCCGGCCCGTTATTGCGTCTCTGGCAACGTAGACGTAGGTTGGCATACCACTCCAAAACTTTAGTTACGATATACCCTATTGAAACTACTCTTGCAATTCCACAATCATATATCGGCATTACACGTGCCAAATTTACGTAGCAGTTTCGGGTGTATTTGGTAAAGGACTAGCACAGGTAAAGCATGTCTAAAGGCGGAGCCATGGAGTGTGAAGAGGCAAAGATTTAGGTTGTTATCCCAAGCTCAGTGGCGTAGGGTTGAGCAACAAAAAGTATTGCAAAAAGCAGCGTTCTTGCATATTTATTGAGCAAATAAAGCGCTTTTAAGGCGCGCTGAGTAGAAGCAGGGTTTTACTCAGCTTTGTTGAAAAATGAACAACGAAAGGAGGGTTAATATGAAACTTGAAAAATGGACGCTGGCACTGACTGCGGTTGGTGTAGTAAGTCTTGCAGCCGTAGTTCAGGCTCAGGAGCAGCAAATGAGCGCAGTACAAACTGCGCTGTCGTCGACGACCCTTAGCGGGTATGTCGACGTATCAGCCCATTGGAATTTGGGCACAGGTACAGGCAACAACGCTTTTTATAAGTTCGGTGCCAATAAGGATGATGGGTTTAACCTCAACGTCGTCCAGGTCAGTTTAAGCAAGCCTGTTGACGAGACTGATTGGGCCGCTGGGTATAATGTCGACTTATGGTTAGGTCCTGATGCAGCAGCTCTTGGGACTTGGCAAGGCAATGATGAGGTGGCCATCAAGCAGGCTTATGTTGTCACTCGGTTGCCAGTGGAGAATGGTTTAGATGTTAAGATGGGTGTGTTTGATTCCATTATCGGGTATGAATCAGATGAGTCATGGAAGAATCCTAACTACACCCGCTCATATGGGAGGACGATCGAACCTCAGACGCACACTGGAGTGCTTGGCAGTTATCGGCTGAGTGACTGCGTTGCTGTGTCAGCTGGCGTGGCGAACACCATTGGACCAGAAATTAACGAGCGTGCTCACTGGTATGGGAAGGCTGAATCGTATAAGGCTTACATGGGGTCGCTGGCTCTGACTGCACCAGACACGATGGGCTTCCTGGCTGGTTCAGTGTTGTACGGCGGGGTTGTAAATGGTTTTAGCTCCGGGCTCAATGATACCGCTACATCTTGGTATGTTGGGGCTACACTTAACACTCCAGTTACTGGTTTGAAGCTCGGTGTGGCATGGGATGTACTCGATCAACACAACGGGGTTGGTGACGCTTGGGCGCTAGCGGTGTATGCCTCTTACCAGGCTACTGAGAAACTAAGCCTGCACGGTCGTGGGGAATTGTATACGGAAAACAGCAACCAAGTTATTCCGACTGCTGATAACTATCAGATCTGGGCTCTCACGGGTACGGTTCAATACGACCTGTGGGATAATGTGCTAAGCAGGTTAGAAGTCCGGTGGGATCACTGTGATGAGGGCAAATACTTCACCTCAGCCACAGGTCCTCGTCGGAATAGTGTCCTGCTGGCAGCTAACCTCGTTTATAAGTTCTAAGTTGAGTTAATTGTGAGTTCGAGCCCTCCCCCCGGAAAACGGGGGGAGGGTGTTTTTTATGAGAAAGGGGTAATTTAAATGTTTACTATGCAATAGTTCATCATCCTGGATTAGCCGATCGTGAAATCTGGACAAATGGCAAGTCGTAGCGGGAGGTATATCAGCTCTGGTAAGCCTGCTTCTAATAGGTGGGACAAAAACTCGGTCCCTGCAACTTTACGAGTTGGAGAAGTGCTTTTATTAACACCAGACGCAGTGGCTGGTTAGTTTAATACCCTGGTGGGGGGGTGTTTTAGGAATCCGACTCCCTGGAGCGGTCTTTGTGAAGCGATTAGTTGGTGACTATTTGTCTTTAATTGGAAATCAGTTCAGAAATTCGTGTTGTTTTTACCGCCAAGTGTGTAAGCGGATTTTTCCAGGTTTCGCGGGGTAATTGAGAGACCCCCCTGGAAAGCCATTATTTGAGGCTGACTGCTGCGTTATTGGTAATAATTGGCGAACCGCGTCCCGGTTGAATCGTTACGTTATGGAGGATAATTCCGTCAGCATTTCTTATTTCCAGCCCTGTGGTACGCGACCTAATTGTGATGTTTTCTAGGGTCACATTTTTAATTGGGCTTTCCGGGAGTCCTACAATTAAACCCGCATTTTCGTAACAGGTTGCAGTGAGGTTTTTGATAACGACGTTGGTGTAGGCAGGGGTGGTATTGGTGAAAGGCTGAGGTAAATCATTGGTCGGGATTCGGGGGTAATAGCAGGTAAGGGTGATGGCACGTTCCACATTGGTCATGGAGATGTTTTCACAGTACAAGCCATTGACAACTCCACCTCGGCCTCGAGCAGATTTTATCCGGATTCCGTTTTCTGTATTTTCGAAAGTACAGTTTCTTACGATTACGTTTCTTACGCCACCAACGGTTTCACTTCCGATGGACATTCCGTGGCCATGCTTGAAGTGGCAGTTTTCAACTAGGATATTTTCACATCCCCATTCTCGCGTGGGGAGCTTGCGTCCGGACTTTATAGCGATGTTGTCGTCGCCTACGTCAATAAAACAATTCCTAATAATCACGTTTACGGAAAGGCTAGGATCAATACCGTCGGTGTTGGGCGTATAATGGGGTGCCAAGATTTTGACGCCCTCAATTAACACATTTTCACATTCAATAGGTACGACGTGGAATTTGGGGGAGTTTTGCACGGTTATTCCTTTAATTGAGATGTTTCGGCATTTGACAAATGAGATGAGGTTTGGCCGGGGAAGGGTATATCCTGGGGTTTTACGGCGAGCTTCTTCAGCGGCATCCCACCACACCTGGCCGCTGCCGTCAATTGTGCCACGTCCCTCTATATGGATATTTTCGGCTTTTTCAGCTAAGATTAGGGGGATGAAATCATTGTTATTTTTGGCTTCAAGCCAGTTACCAGGTTGTTTCATGAAATGTTGATGGTTACGTGAGGCGAGTAAAGTGGCGCCTTCTTCAAGAATTAATTTAAGGTTGTTACACAACTTGATAGGTTGGCAGAGGTAGACGCCCGGTGGAAATCGCACGGTTCCACCTCCGTTGGTGGCGCACATGTTGATAGCTTGTTGTATTGGTTTTGTATCGTAATTAGTGCCGTCCCCTCGTGCACCAAGGTCTCTAACGTTGAGCTCTAGTACTGTAGGCTCGGCACAAAAAACGGCTGCTTTGGAAAGCAGAAATAGGACTAATATAACCGCCAGAGCTAGTAAGGGTTTATTAGGACGTTGGATGTTTGAGTGTTTCATGAGATTAGCATTGTGCAGCACAGTCTGCCTGGTCAATACGTTGCTGTTCCAAAAAATTGCACGGTCTGCGCAATAAAATGAACCACTCGACTATGGGGTAGAATTACCTTATATGGTTTAATTTTTGGGCTTATATCGGTTAATAAGGTTGAGGGTGGCAGGCGGCGGTTCACTTATTAGGTGGCAGATGCCGTAGAAAGAACTCTTTCATTTTTCGTTCTCCGAAAGGCCCGCCAAGCCCGTGACCTGCATTTGGGATAACGATTAGGTCGAAGTCTTTGCCAGCTTGAATTAAGGCGTTTGCGAGGCGAAGAGTGGATTCAGGTGGGACATTACGATCGAGTTCTCCGACGATGAGCAGGAGGTGGCCTTGGAGTAGGGAGGCGTTTTCGATGTTGGAATTTTGAGCGTACCAGTTGGTTGGGCTATTAACCCAAATTTGATCCGGGGGCATATAACCCATCCACTGTTCGTTCCATGACGCCTTGTCCAAGCGATTGTCGTGGCAACCGCAAGCAGCCACAGCTACTTTGTAAAGGTCATTGTGCCAAAGGAGTGCCGCTACGGCGTTTTGTCCACCGGCGGACACGCCGTAGATTCCAACACCGCGACTTATGTCGTACCAGGGGAAAGTAGCTGCAGCTGCTTTGTGCCATAAGACGCGATCGGGAAATCCAGCGTCCCGCAAGTTACGCCAACACACCTCGTGGAATTGCTTGGATCTGTGGGCTGTTCCCATGCCGTCGATTTGCACAACTACGTAACCTAGTTCCGTCAGAGGGGGAGGATTAATCACCTCGGAAAACGATTTAGGTGTAGCATAGCCTTGTGGACCAGCGTAGATTTGTTCGATGACGGTGTATTTTTTTGTCGGGGTAAAATTTTTAGGTTTGTATATAATGCCCCAGATATCGGTTTTGTTATCGCGCCCCTTGGCGGTGAAGACAATTGGTGGGGTCCAGCCGTTTGCAAGTAATTCAGAGGCATCTGCCCGATCCAGTTCGCAAATTAGCATACCGTCGGAGGCTCGGCGCAATTGATGGACAGGTGGTAAGTCAACCCGCGAGTAAGTGTCGATGAGAAAACGTCTATCAGGCGAGAATTGTATTGTATGGGTTCCAATGCCTTCCGTAAGGCGTACCAGGTTGGAACCATCAAAGTTTACTTTGTAATGATGGAGGAAGTATGGATCTTGGTTAGGCTCGCGTCCACTAGCGCTAAACCAAATAACCCGGTTTGTTTCATCGATGAAATCGATTCCGCGTACGACCCATTCTCCTTGAGTAATAGGCGACACTGATCCGCTTTTGATATCGATAAGGTAAAGATGACGCCAGCCACTCAATTCAGACACATATATAATTTCATCGGTATTTGTAAGCCAATTGACCAATTGTAGACGCATCGACTCAGTGTGCGCTGTCCAGATAAAAGTTGTACTCCGTTCTTCGAATACCGTTCGTACATTGCCGGTTAGCACATTGGCTTCAAGAATCCTGGCACGCTGATGTCCCCGATCCACTTGCCACCAAGTGAAGTGAAGACCGTCTTTTTCCCAGTGGATTTTTGGACGTTCCCACACGTGTTCGAATCGTTCAACGGCAGGTTTGAGGATGGACTTATTGGTCACGCATACAATTGTGAGTTCGTAACGCGGGAATTTATCCCCAGGGGTAGGATAAGGGCGTCGTTCAAGTTTTGCCCGGCCGCCGCCAGGTGGTGAAGATTGTATCAGATATACCTCGTTTGTGTCCCCGGGTTCTACACGCCATGCTACGAGATGTGTAAACCCAGGCGCCCATACGAAATGGGAATAATAGTTTGTTGGGCAGCCGTCACAGGTTAAAGGATATTCATTGCCTTCTTGATCTTTGAGCCAAAGATTATGGTCCTTGATTTTTACGTTCAATTGATGTCCGGAGCAATTAGTGTAATCTGGCGGCGTGGAAATTTTGCGGTCTCTGAATTGGTTTGTGGAGATGAATTGATCTGTGGAAATGATTGCTACGCTCGGAAGGTCCGAGGCTTCGAATACACCCAGTAACTCGCCCGTTTTACTTGTGACCAGCCACATATGGCCACCAAATGTATGTTGTAAGTGTGTATCCCCGGGTTTAATTGTGGCGTAGAGATGTTTTATCCCGTCGAAATCGATCCAGAATAACTTAACTTCGTTGGTGGTTTGGTTTATGAATACTACGTGGGATTCGGCACCGGTTCGAGAAGTAGGGCGGGGAACAAATGTTCTTGGGAGTTGGTTGGGGAAAGATCTGTTTTGTGAATTAGTTGCAGGGGTGACTTTGCCTGTAGAAATGTCAAGGATCCACTGATTTGTTATCCCAATAAGCCAGATACGGTTGTTGGGCATATCGAAGTTGAGAGATTCGATGGGCAGGCGTTTAGGGTTTACATTTGATCCGAGTTGCCGAGCAACTGCAGCGTGATCAAATGCAAGTCTGCGTGTCCCCTGGAGAGCATCCACCAAAACGAACTCCCTTTCGTTGTTGGGGAGGTCATTTCTGTACCAAAACCGCGTCCCGTCGTCTATCCAGTGAGGGGTAATATGCATCTTGTAGATGCGCGGTTGTCTTGTTACTTGCGAGGCGGCCTCGGCTACTATGTTAAATCCGGGAGATACCAACAACACCGTAAAGAACAAAATGGCGACGCATAAGAGAGGAGAATCGACCACTGGGTTGCAGACCGGCAACACATCTGGTTTTAAGGTGGTATGTTTTTTCATAGCGTTTTGTCGATGAGGATGGTTTACCTGCTTTTTATGGAAGGTTTTTAGAGTTTGTTGGGTGATTTTTCCGTGATGGCCCTGAGGACAGCCTCTGGCGAGACCGCCTCCATACATTTTCGGAGAAATTCAAATGATCCTTGTATTGGCCGCCCGTCGTACCGATAAAATTCTAGATTCCTGCCGTGCACTGCAGGATTTTGCACGAGGGTGTAATTAGCGTTGTAGGGGGCAATGGTGGGATTCCATGTGGGTGATTCGATCACGATGATGTGCGGGACGTGCATAGCTGCTGCAAGATGCATGACAAAGTTGTCCACACTAAGGTATAAACTGCAATGTTTGAGTAAGGCAGCCAGGTGACGCACTGTCGGTGTGTGCGGGGAGAAGATTTTTGGAGAATTAGCAGATTTCACTAAGTATTGGATCTCGGCTTGTTCATCTGGGCCACCTAATAGAATGACGTTCAAGTCAGGACGTAGTTTCGATAGCTGCTGAACGAGAATGGCGTAGTACTGGATTGGCCATCGTTTTAGTATTAGGTTTTTTGTTCGGCCGGAACCGGGGTGGATTGCCAAGCAGTGACCAAGATTGAGCTTGTTTGTGGTGAAATATTCCTGGGCCCATTTGATTTCATCCGGTGTCAAGTACACTTCATAGTGGTGTGATTGCAATTTTGGTTCAGCCTGTACAAGCTTCAGCAAATCCAAATTTTGCTCGATACAGTGTCTGGAATAGTCATGAGGAACGGTTTTATGGATCAGCACGGGTGTCAACCAGCCGAAATGGTCGTATTGGTGTGACACCCGCAATTTAGCATTTATTATCCAGCTGATAATTCTGTATTCCACACGACTTTGTGGGAATGTATTAATTGAGACGTCGTAGCCAGTCCTTCGCAAACGGAGCAGAAATTTCAGTGTAGTGAGGAGATTGCTTTCCAGGAAATTGTGCTGGAGTACACGGTTGAGGTGAGGGTTGGTTTCTATTAATTGGCGGGATCCGTTCCAAAGTACTAGCACGTCTATTTGTGAGTCGGGAAAGTTTAACCGTAGCTCATGGATCAATGGTGTGGCGATGAGTGTGTCCCCTATCCCCGCCAAGGAACATACAAGGAATTTTTTCTTTTGCTTAGCCATGGGATCATGGTGGTGCTTGGAGGAAGGCATCGGGGAACTCAGCTTTTGGCTGGAAGTGGTAGTCTATCGAATGGTGGATGTGCCTTGGTTGGTTCGCGTTTGGCTGGAATCTACGTCGGGAAATTGGTACTTAGGAGTTGCCTTACCGCTTTTTACCTCGACTTTTTCGAACTCTTTTTGGGAGCTTGCTACGAGTGGTAAGGATTGTTGGATGTTGGTGGCGTTTTCAGCTGCAATGTCAGGGGTAGGTAGCACTGTGGGTCGAATGAGCACAATGAGTTCAGATCGGTTGTTTTTCCGGGAGTAGTCTGAGAATGCAAGTCCAAGCAGCGGGATATCTTTGAGGATGGGGATGCCTGATTTTGTCCGGGTGGCTTGGTCACTTATAAAGCCCCCGAGCATGACAGTTTCGCGGTTTCGGACGGCGACCTTTGCGTTTGCAGATCTGGTAGTAACCTCTGGCATACTGAAGTTGGCGTCGACTTTAATTTCGCGTCCAACGTCTTGGATTTGTTGTTCGATGTCCATAACGACCAGTCCGTCGGGATTGATCAACGGTAGTACGCTTAGGCTAATGCCAAAGTTTTGGTATTGGTACTGGGTTTGGGGACCTCCGTAGTATGTGTATGTGCCAGTGATGATTGGTCGGGATACACCAATAGAAATGTTGGCTTGGACTGCATGTGATGTTTGGATGCAGGGTCGCGAGAGCACCCTAACACGACTATCTTGGGCAGCTAGGCTTGCGGCTACATCGAAGTCGCCCGTATAACGCCCCCACCAGCTAAGCCCACTAGCAAACGAAACATTAGTTACGAGGCTTTCTGCCAAAGAGTTTGGATCAGTGAAACTTGGTTTATTTTGCACTACTCCTGAATAAGTGAACTTGCCGGTTGTCTCAGGCCGTTTTAACCAACTAACACCAAAGTCTAATTGGTCCCCTACACTGACCTCTAAAATTAATGCCTCGATTAGCACTTGTGGGAGTACCACGTCGAGCTTTGCAATGATGTCTTTTATGGTTTCCATGTCTTGGCGAGAAGCGAATACGAGCAATGAATTAGTCCGTTCATCAGCTATAATCTTGTTAGGACCGATGATTTGGATTTCGCCCATAGCAGCGGCGCGTTGGATGATACTCCGGAGTCGATCGCTAAAACTCGGTTGGGTGGTTGGCTGAGCGGTTGGTGTGGTACCGAACTGGGTGGCGCCGGGAACACCAATTTGTGTCCCTGGCAAAGTTCCGATACCAGTCCTAGGCAGACTCGTTCGTGTTCCTAGACCACGGGTAGCAGTTGTTCCTGCGCCGCTGCCAACGGTGGCGGTGGCACCACCCGCGCTTAGGCTGCTTAGTGCGGCAGCAATTTCTGTTGCAAGGGCATATTTGATGGGAATTACCTCAGAAACAAACTCGGACGGGACAGCTACGTCGATCTGTTTTATGAGTTCGAGCATGCGTTTTACGTTTTCGGCGTAATCCCTAATAACGAGTACTTGAGCGCTGTCGATGGGCAGGATTGCGTTGGGTATTCGGGCAAATGGTTGAAGCACCGCCACAAGCTCAGAAGGTTTGACATAGGTTAATTGCACCACATGGGTTGTGTATTGCGCTGCCTCCGGCAGTTGTTCGGGTGGCAAGTCACTGAATCTAGCTGCTTCCTGGCTAGCTTGAGCTACCGGTACTACTTTCACGAATTTATCCCCTACCGGGATAGTTGCGATTCCATTCATCGCGAGCACGGTATCGAACGCCTGCACTGCTTCGGTCCGAGTAAGCGGGGTTTGGGTTTTGAATGTGATTTGGAGTTGAGGGAGCGTAGCGGGACGTAAAATAGTTCTGTTAACTAATCCTGCATACACGGTTAGGAATGTGTTAAGGTCGACTCCTTGGAAGTTGAACGTGTTTGTGGCAGGTTCTGTGGATGGAGGTGATTGGACTGGAGGGGAAAGCCTTAGAACAGTTGGGCCACCGGTTGCTAGGATGGGGTTAGCTGTCGGTCGGCTAGCGGGTAGCCTGTTAAGTGGACTTTCTGGGTCTTTAAACTGTGAATCCGGTAACGTAATTACCCAGGGGTTGGTAGGTTGGTTTTGGTTTAGAACTTGTGGTTGGGTCGTAGGAGCCGATTGTGCGGTTTCGGGCGGATTTTGTTGAGGATTGCCTTCTGGGGTTTGGCTAATGGCTTTGGCTAACCCCATGTGAATTAATAATGCAATTACGTAGATTTTTTTCATGCTCATCTTGGTTTAGGCAAATTCTGGTTGGTGATAATTGTGGAATTCGTTATATATCGTGGGTTTGGAGGTGCAACAGGGACATTTGACTGAGCCAGATGTATTGGCGCCCTACTGAATGTTTGTGTAGCTGAGATATGAGTCGGTGGACTTGGTTGTTGGAAGGCACGCTGAGTCAATGGTTGAACTGCGGTTTCAGGAGATAGTCGTGGATAGCTCGCCGCTATGGTTATATTGCCAACAAGATACTGGCGGGTTGCGTCTGGTCGTAGTGATAAGCCACGAACACGCAGCAACGCCTCGGAAAGCCCAAGTTGGTATAAGAACTCTATTATTTGCGGTTCACGTCCTTGAACCGTGATTGTTTGAAGTTGTTCTACAAAGAATTCATTTGTAACGCTTCGTGCAGGTGAATACGAGGTAATGTTGATTTTGGCTAGGGTGGCTTTCGTTTGGATGGTGCGGAGGAGCTCAATTGAATGTGATTCTATACCTGGGTTAAGCTTTTCGTATTCTTTTACCTTTGCTTGGAGTTCGGGGAGGCGAGCCACTACCTGCCGTTTGTGTTCGAGCTCATTTTTGGCAGATTTAAGTGCCAACTTAAATTTTTTCCAGTCGCCGGCGTGGGGCCACACCAGCCACATGTTCAGTAGTATGAACACCACGAGCCCCACTAGTACCAGGAGCCGGCGCTCACCTGTCGTTAGAGTTATTTTTGATCGTGTAGCCATTACTCGGATGCTAAATTGAGTTCACAGGAAAAGTTCCATGAAGCAGTGACATTGTTTGGGTCCGTTCGCGAGTTAAATTCGCTGAAATTTTTGAACATAGGTTTGCCGTCGCGTTCTACCTTCCTGACAGCCTCATTAAAGTCCAATACCTTACTGACCTGGTCGGCTGGAATAGTACCATCGATTCGGAGTCGACGTCCCTCGGTGAAATCGAAAGCTTGTAGTGTAGCTTCTTCAGGTAGGAGTTCGACGATTGTTTTCCAACAATCTAATGCAGCGAACTTTAGTTGTTCACGTTCGCGAAGCACGTTTAATCTAGCTTCTAGCCTAAGGGCATTTGTGTAAGCTTGGTTAAGGGCTCGTAGTTCTGACTGTACTTTATCAGTTTGCCACCGGAGAACCTGAAGGGCCGCTCCGTAGATTAGGACAAAGACAGCGTATGCGCTTACTAGTGCGCCCAAGCTCCGCATCCATAAGGAATCGATTAGCTGTTGACGGTATCGGATTGCGAATTCCTTTGGCATTAGAGTGGAAGGTGCGCTGGTTCTGATTACGCGTTTGGCTGTGGCAAGCGCAAGCTGTTCAGAGGACGGGGCTTCCACTGTTTCTATAGGTAATGGTGCAGCCTCTTTAATCAGAGCAAGCCATTGATCTGTCTGCTCTTTGGGAACTACAAGCTTTATTTTTTCCGGTGTCTTGAATATCCCCTCCAACGTTCCTGCCGTTAACGTTTGTAGAAATAGGTGTTTAAACACAGTAACACGATTTTCGGTCGACGGTAACTGTATTGTATTGATGTGCTTGAGTGTGCTATCGGACCACCATGCCAAGACGACTGCTCCCGCAAACAGAGTTGCCTCTGGGTATATGCAAACTACATTCCCTTCTGGTTTTGTAAGTTCGATTAGATCGATAACAGGTACTTCGAGTGAATCAGCAAGATAGCCTTTTTCTTCAAGCGTAATTATTTGGGTTTCTATGGCTTCGCGTTCCGCGATAAGCACCACTACAGGTTGTATTTTTTCAGAGTCAGCTGATGGCTTTAAACTCAGGGGGTAAAATGCCCATAAAGCTTGCGAAGGCGGAATTGGGGAAAGCTTCTCGATTTGCAGTTCGACCATGGAATGTAATTCCTCGTTTGAGACTTGAGGTAGCTGTAATATGCGGAGGTAAATCGAATCGGATGGTAGCCAAGCGATGTTGAGGCGGGGAGAAAGTAGCGAACGCCAGTTTTTAGAAACTAGAGAGGTAGGTAGTGGGGTTTGCTGTTCGATTTGAAGGTAAGTGACAAGCTTGGGTTCTCCATGGGTCACTTCAAAATGCCACAAGGTATAACCTGTGGGGGTGGCCTTTAGAATGTTGCATGATTTCCAGCGGCTCATGGCGATTTAATCTCTCTTATTTAATCCCGGTGGCGTGTTTGTGCTGGCTTAGAACGGCATCCAGATGTTCCTCTATTTGAGTTACGCGGAGGACCTCTTCAATAGTTGTAATGCCGGCTTTGACCTTTTTCCATCCATCGTCACGTAGTGTGCGCATCCCGAGTTCTATAGCCTTAGCTGCGATAGTGGTAGCTGGTGCGCGGTTTAGGATGAGTGGCCTGAGTGGTTCCTTCATCACGAGCAACTCGTAAATGGCGATGCGGCCTTGATAACCTAGTTGCCGGCAGTCTTCACATCCTGCGCCATAATAGAAAGTGGTAGTAAGGATATCCTCTTCTGGAAAACCGATTCGCCGTAGGTAGTCGGGGTCGACTTCCTGTCGGGTTTTGCATTTCGGGCATATTGTGCGGACTAATCGTTGGGCAATTACTGCTTCAACTGAGGAGGCCACCAAAAACGGCTCTATACCCATATCGATCAGCCTTGTGAAGGCGCTAGGTGCATCATTTGTGTGCAAGGTTGAAAATACGAGGTGACCCGTGAGCGCTGCTCTAATAGCAATCTCGGCAGTTTCTAGGTCCCGGATTTCACCTATCATGATTACGTTTGGATCTTGTCGGAGGATGTGACGTAGCGCAGTGGCAAAGGTCAGCCCAATTTCCGGTTTGACTGCAATTTGGTTGATTCCTTTTAACTCATATTCGACTGGATCTTCAACAGTAATTATTCGTTTGTGGACGGAATTGATGGTGGCAAGCATTGCGTATAGGGAGGTGGATTTCCCAGAGCCTGTGGGGCCTGTGATGAGTATTATGCCGTGTGGTTTTACAATTAGTTCCCGAATAATTGCTTCATCCTCTGGGGAGAATCCTAGCTTGTCTAAAGTCAAAAAGATTTTTCCACGTGTAAGCAGTCGGAGTGATACGCTCTCGCCATAGACAGTCGGCACTGTAGAGACACGGATGTCAAGTTCCTCTCCTTTGATGCGGACGTTTATGCGTCCGTCCTGGGGAAGGCGTTTCTCGGCGATATTCATTCCACTCATGACCTTAATTCGTGAGATGAGTGCTGATTGAAATCGTTTGAGTTGTGGCGGCACCGGGGTTTGGTGGAGGATACCGTCGATCCTGTACCGAATACGAAGCTCGTCTTCCATGGGTTCGATGTGGATGTCAGTTGCACGGTCTTTGTACGCTTCCCAGATAATCTGGTTGACGAACTTGATCACGCTGGCTTCCTGGTCGCCCGCCGTGATTTCTTTATCTTCTGTGACTGTGAGTTCAATGGGTTCATCTTCTTTTTCGAGTTCTTCAATAGTTTCGGCACCGACCCCGTAATATCGTTTTAAAGCTTTTTCTATCTCGTCACGAGGGGCTAAACAGAATTCCACCGGACATCGTGCGGCAAAAGTGACAGCGCTTGACATTGCGGTGTCAAATGGATTCCCCACGGCAACCTCAAGCACGTCTTTGTTATAAGAGACGGGTATGACTGTGTATTGGAAAGCGATTTTTGTGGGGAGTTTTGACCGGACTTCGGGAGGAATGGCAGTTTTTGAGAGGTCGATGTATTTCCAGCCTATATGGTTGGCGAGGCGTTGCAAAAGTTGTTCTTCCGAAAGCATCGCCTCGCGTGCAAAAAACTGGATCATTCCCTCTTGGGAGCCGTTGGCCACAGCGGCTTGCCACGCCCGATACCAATCCGAGATAGTCTCCGGACTGACGCCAACTGCTGTTGCTAGTAATGAGCGAGCGTCTATCATTGCAATTAATCACTGCGTATCTTTAAAACAACGCTGACTCTGAAAAGTTGCACTTTTTGAGCATGCCGATCTACACAAATTTCGGGTCAAATACTGGTCCCATCCCGTGGATTTCAAGGAGTTTGGCAAAGGTAGAAATGCCGCGTTTTTCTTCCGAGCCAACGTGAAAGTGAAGATGCCAACCGAGATAATCTTGTCTAAATTCGTACGTATACCGCTTCTCTGATCGGATTATCTCGTCTAAATTGGCCAGGCCAAGCTTCCAAGCCTTCCGGAGCCCTTGCCTCAGACGCTCTGAATTAATGTCGCGCCGAATCGCCCAGACCGCGTGTACAAATGGTAAGCCAGTCATTTCATACCACGCAGCCCCTACATCTAAAATGTGGTAATCATGTTCTTGGAATTGCATGTCCAACGCGCGATCCCCAATTAATAAAAGATTTTGAGGCTTAAGTTTCGGAGGCCATTCAGAGAGTGTTTTTATTTCCGGGGTTAATCCCCATTCCTTCAAAATCACTCGTAACAGGTAGAAACTCCCTGAGGAAGCAGGATCAATGTAAATGACTTTTACCTGCTCGATCGGTTCGCTATGGAATAACACTACGCTTTTCACTTCGCCAAGGGAAGCTATCCCAACACCATCTAAGACATCGTATCTGTCGGCCTTAATTACATCCACAATGCTTAAAAGGGCTGCGTCCAGTTCCCCTTGTGCCATCATAACTGCCAGTTCGCGAGGTGTTCCGTATTTCACCAGGGATTCAATACCGTAAATAAGTGGTCTGGCATTTAAATATCTGTATGCCCCAATCCGAAACCCTTGCAGATCATCCAGCAAAGATCTTTCTTCCACAACGGCCCGGGCACGATCCCAGCGAATACATCGCCGCGCTAAAATCTCTGGCGATTCATGTTCGGTTCCAAAAGTTTGGTTGCCTGCATTACCTTCAAACATAGAAGTCCAAAGTTTATAATTACTTGCCAGAGCTGAAGATGATAGCCAAAAAACTTTCGACATTATTCGGGCAGGGGACAAGCCAAAAACAGTCGGGTGTCATAGCTGTGGGAGAATTTGGCACATACACGCCGGATTAATCAAAACAGCCAAAGGAATAGGCAGGGTTCTAAAATCCCTCCAGTATCGCACTCGGCATTACTTTTCACAGGATAAAGTGGTGATAAGGTAGGTAGCAACTACGGCTATTAGTAAATTAAAAAGACATTCCTCGTAGGAAAACCCGGGATAAATAGTACGCATAAACCATATTTGCTGATAGCTACCTGCGTACATATGCTTCCGTATTTATACTGAAGTAAGGTCACATAAAGGGCTAATCCCTTCCGTATAATAAGTGACTCATTGTAAGTGGCTTATCGGGTTGACGGAGCCGCGCATTGGGAGAAAATATGGTCTGGGATAAGGAGATAAGGTGAAGTAGAGAAATGGAGTTGGTCTGGAAAATCAGAAAGAGTAAAACCAAATCTTTGCGGCAAAATGGCTGGGGAACGAAGGGGCTAACGTTGACTGAAGTGGTAGTAGCCATAGGGATAGGCGGACTTTTATTTGGTGGGATATTAGTGGCATATATCCAGAGTGCTTATAGGGCTGAGTGGTCCGCACTTTCGTATGCGGCCCAATCAATAGCATGGCAGAGGATCGAGCAATCACGTGGAGCCAAATGGGATCCTTGGGGAAATCCCCCGGTGGATGAGTTGTCTAGTACCAATTTCCCTCCGGTGGTTGAATTGATGGATGTGCCTTTGAGTAAAACAAATTGTTATTATGGGACTAATTATGTCCGGATTAACCTTCTTTCCACAAACCCACCTTTGAAGCTTATAGTATCTGAGACAGTTTGGAGTTTTAGGGGGAGATTATACACAAACACAGCCACGGTTTATCGAGGACCGGACCAATGAGGATGGGCATTGTTGGATGGACAAAGGGACTAAAATCACGTGTAGCGGCAATGACGTTGCCGGAGGTGATGGTCACTGCCGGAATTTTTTCTCTGGTTATGGCGGGGTTTATAACTTTGCATGTGTTTTCTATTAAAATGAATCGAATTACGGCCGTGAAGTTGGGGGCTAGTGACCAGGCGCGTGAGATTTTGTCGTTACTATTTAAACAGATCAGGGAAGCGGCGGACGTTAGGGTTGGGTATGGAACGGCCACTTCGTTTGTTGAACCCACCCCTGGTCAACTTTTCCAAGGCAATGCTATCATGATTTACCCTGTGAAAACAAATACGAATATTTGGATTCGGTACTATTTGGAGACAAATGCTGGATGCCTCAAGAGTGTTGCCCATAATCGGGTCCAGCCTATTGTTCACGTTGAAGGAATTACCAATCACATAGTTTTTCGGGTCGAAGATTTCAGAGGTACTGTTTTAACCAACGCCAGTGATCGGCGGGTTATAGGTGTGACGTTGCAGTTTTATAAGTTGGTTTTCCCCTCTGCCGTTTTCAGAGAAGGTGGTTTATATGATTTTTACCAAGTCAGGACTAGAATAGGGCGTAGACCGATAGAATAAAAGGAGGAGCCATGCAAGGGATAAAAGTTAATAGGGGCATCAACAAAAAGGCTACTGCGTTATTGGTAGTAATGGCTTTGGGTGTGGCAGGTACGATTGTACTCTCGGGGACTTTAAAATGGACGTCCCATAACGCAATGGTGATCAATAGAAACATTGCGTATCAGAATGCGGTATTGGCTGCTGAGGCGGCCACTGAGAAAGCGTTATCAACGTTGATTACCGATTTCGCCAAAGAGGGAGCTGGCACTGTAGCGGGTCGTATGAATGAGTATAAAAAGCGTATTCCGAAGCCAGACGAACATCCTCAGTGGGGCCGGTACAAGTTCAAAAACGGTCGTGGGGCTGAGGACGAAATCTTGGTAACCCAAGTCCAGCCATGGACGCAAGGGGTAGTTCTTCAATCCCAGTACAGGATGTTGAAAGGATATTCTTCCATATTTAGGATTCGGGCAAACGCGTACGATGTTTTGAACGACACAGAAGCGGCAGTGTACCAGGATGTTCAATTGGCTTTAGTTCCAATATTCCAATTCGCGGTTTTTTACAATCTGGATCTTGAGGTCTTCCCGGGTGCAAATATGGATATGCGGGGCCCTGTGCATTGCAATCGGGATATTTACGCGGGTTCAGAGCCGCAGGCCACATTGACATTTTATGATTTAGTAACGATGGTTGGCAGGCTATATAACACTCGTAAATGGGGAACTCCGATGAAAGCGCCCGTTTTTAGTGGTAGACCCTCGCCTGGTTACCAGTTAAATGTGTCTTCACTTAATTTGCCAATAGGTACGGACAACACGCCTGAGGCGGTAAGGGAGGTTGTAGAACCACCCCAAGGAAGTGAGAATCTAAATAGCTTAATAGCACAGCAACGATTCTATAACATTTGTGATGTGGTTGTTGAAGTATACACAAATGATGTGGTCATAAAAGGAGGTAAGCTTTCTCCCGGTAGTGCAGCTACAATTCCCTGGCAGCAAGCCTCAAACTGGATTTCCACCAACAAGACTTTCTATGATCAGCGCGAGAAAAAGACGGTTGTCTTGACGGAAATTGACGTCGGCATGTTCAACAACTGGGCTACAAATAATAATCCCATTGCAAATTCAGTGCGGGCAGCTCAGGGTAGGTACATAAATTCACTTTATGTAATAGACAAACGGCCGCGGACAGATGTGCAACTTCCGGCGGTCCGGCTGGTAAATGGATCGGTGCTGCCACCTTCAGGACTGACGGTTGTCACACCAAACCCGCTTTATGTAAAGGGAAATTATAATGCTTACGGCGCCTCAGTTGGCAGCACAAACACGGCGAATACTAAACCCGCCGCGCTAATATCGGATGCAATTACGATTCTGTCAGGTAGTTGGGATGACAGTAGGAGTTCCTCCTCCTCCTGTTCAAGTCGTGTAGCCTCAGACACAACCGTCAATGCTGCGATCATGGCAGGCATCGTCGAAACAGTCGGAAGTGATTACAGTGGTGGGTTGGAAAACTTGCCAAGGTTTCTCGAAAATTGGAGTGGTAAAGTGTTCACTTATAACGGATCCATGGTAGTGATGTACCCGAGCCAGTACGCGACAAACAAGTGGCCTAGAACGGGTGATGTGTATAACCCACCTACGCGTAGATGGAGTTTTGACTTAAATTTCACAGATCCAAGCAAATTGCCACCTTTAACGCCTCAAGTACGTGCTGTAGTGAGGGTTAAATGGGCGACAATTGCTCCTGACGAGAGCTAAAACAAAACGGGTTCCATCTCTAAAAAGAAAAGCTAACCTCTGTGAGAACGACAGGTTAAATTGGTGGGGCTGCAGAATAAGTTTGTTTGCGCTCACCAATCTTTTAGGTGGTGTGGGTGTGAGTATTAGGTGGCACCTTCGGGGGATCCCAAGACTATAGGCTCGATGGGGAAGTATTTTTGGGTAACAGGCTTTCTGTTTGATCATTTGGCGGCGTGCTATTGGAGTAATGCGCTTGTTCACTTGACGTGTGGGGGGTGAGAGCTCAGCGTGAGTTTATTGGATGGTGAAAGATTTTCTTTACCGGAGGCTTGTTATTCATGATGGGTTTCAAAGAGGAGGTGGTCTACAAACGTTATGCTTAATGGCGTTGCTGAAGGTTTTAAGAGAGATATTTTTTAGTCTGATGTATGGGCACTAGCTTGCTAGATGTAGTTTTTGAGGACGAGGATTTATTGGTGGTGCACAAACCGGCGGGATTGCCATGTCACCCGAGTAAACATGGTGATCTTTCGAGTTTGATAGGGAGGGCACGTTTATACGTGGGAGAGGGTGGTACACCCCATTTGGTAAACAGGCTTGATCGTGAAACGAGTGGGTTAGTTCTTATTTCAAAGAACCGGCAAGCGGCTTCTGAGTTGGGGAAGTTGGTTATGGCTCGAGAGATTCGTCGGACGTATTTGGCGATTGTGGAAGGTTGGCCTAGGCACGACTATTTTTTAGTGGATGCACCCATTGGCCCTGATCGGAGGAGTGAGGTCGCGGTACGGGATTGTATTCGGCCCGACGGGGATCCTGCAGTGACAGAGGGGTTTGTATTGGAACGTTTCATTAATCAAGGGGAGTTATTTTCGCTTTTAAAGGTTTGTCCTCGCACAGGTCGGAAACACCAAATACGCATTCATTTGACACACTTGGGGCATCCTATTGTGGGAGATAAGCTTTATGGGATCGTTGAGGGAGCATACTTAGCGTTTGTTTACGGATATATGACAATTGATCAATTGAAGCGCTTGCGTTTACCGTGGCAGGCTTTACATGCCTGGCGTATGGAATTCACGTGGCGTGGCAGAAAGTTCGAGTTTGTAACTCCGCCTGAAGAATGGTTTACGAAATTTTTGAAAGAAAATTGGCGGTGGGTTAGTTTACCAGAACCAATGCCTGTCCCGCTTATTTCCCGGGATGAGGATGGCAGTAGTCCAACCTGGTTTTCCAAAATCTGCAGTTGTCTATCATGGAGAAGTGCCTAGACTACCTCATACGATGTAAGAGCAGATGGCTGAGTTTGTAACAAAAATTTTTAGGTTGGCATGGAAGTATCGGTATAGGCTTTTTCTAGGGGTATTATGCGGGGTGATTGGCGGGCTGATTGAACCGTTGATGATAGCCACAGTTACCTTTGTGTATAGCATTGTTTTTCCCTCTGCAGAAGCGGTACCGTTAGCAATGCAACTGCAGCGTGCCCCTGAATGGATCCGTACTTGGTTGGTGAACGCCCAGACGGCGATATCGAATGGAGTTCGGGAACATGCATGGGCGGCAGTCGCTCTGGTGTTTACTATTCCGGCCGTGATTTTTTTACGCGGGCTTTTTGCGTATTTGAACGCGTATTTATTGAACTGGGTTGCTATTCGAGTGGTAACAGACTTGCGTGTGAACCTGTTTGCGCATCTGGTTAATTTGAGCGCGGGTTTCTTTAGTCGTTCAAAGGCAGGGGAGTTAATCTCGCGAGTCAGTAACGATACCCAGGTGATACAAATGATTTTTAGTCAAGCTGTGGCTGTGATAGTGCGGGATCCGATTACGATCATCAGTTTGTTGGCTTATTTATTTTGGCAGCATCCGAGGATAACGATTGCAACGATGCTTGTTATGCCACTGTGCATGATTCCGGTGGTGATTTTTGGCCGTAAAGTTAGGAAATCAAGCCGTGAACTCCAAGCCCAGGCAGCGGAAATGACCCACATGATGACAGAGGCTTTTACAGGTGACCGGATAATCAAGGCTTACAATCTAGAGAGGACTGTAATTGAACGGTTTCGGGGTGCAGCAGTCCGGTTTGTTTCGCAGTTTATGCGGATAATCCGATCTACGGAATTACCGGGGCCGCTTTTGGAGTTTTTTGGGGCTTTGGGATTAGCATTGTTATTATTGTATTTGGCGTTTGGTCCTGGGAAACGCCCTGATTCAGGCGATTTCCTCGCCGTGGTATTGGGGATATATGCAATGTACCGGCCTATGAAGAACCTAGCGCGATTATACGGACAACTGCAGCAGGGCCGGGCGGCCACAGAACGGATATTCCAACTATTAGCGCTCCAGGATTCGGTTCCTGAACCACTTAATCCAAAGGCACTACACGGTGCTGGAGCGGACATTGAATTTGACTCGGTGGAGTTTGCTTACGATGACAAACCGGTGTTGCGTGGTGTGACGTTCACAGCCAAAGCAGGTAAGGTTACAGCGATTGTGGGTGCAAGTGGCTCGGGCAAGACCACAATAGTAAATTTGCTCCTACGATTCTATGATCCGCAGCAAGGATCCATACGTATAGGAGGTGTAGATATCCGGGAAGTTTCAATTCGGGACCTGCGCCAGCAAATTGCTGTTGTTACCCAGGATACAATCCTATTCAATGACACAATTCGTCGGAATATCGAGGTGGGTAAACCTAATGCTAACGAGGATGAGATCGTGCGCGCAGCTGAGTTGGCCCATGCCCATGAATTCATTATGGCGTGTGAGAAAGGGTATGACACCGTAATAGGGGATAAGGGTGTGATGCTCTCGGGTGGGCAGCGTCAAAGAATCGCCATAGCCAGGGCGATTTTGAAAGATGCGCCGATTCTGGTTCTTGATGAGGCAACTAGTGCATTGGATTCTGAGTCGGAGCGGGTAGTTCAGGAAGCGCTGGCCGAGCTAATGAAGGGTCGAACTACAATTTGCATCGCTCATAGACTTTCCACCATCCAAAACGCAGATCAAATTATTGTGATCGATCAAGGCCGTGTGGTTGAATCTGGCACACACGAAGAGCTTTTGCGTCGTAACGGTGTGTACCGCCGACTGTATGAGCTACAGTACGGTCAAGTTTAGCAGATGCTATTATTGAATGGGCTGAGTGGTTTGTTCAGCCTGAACCTGTTTCCTGGATTGCACGACCGCATCGATTAGTCCGTAATTTTTAGCTTCCTCGGCAGACATGTAGAAGTCCCGGTCGGTGTCCCTCGCAATTTCCTCAACGCTTTTACCTGTATGTTTGGCGAGAATTTCGTTGAGTTTATCTTTTAGGCGTAAGATTTCTTTGGCCTGGATGCTTATATCTGTAGCTGCTCCCTGGACACCCCCCCACGGTTGATGGATCATAATTCGGGCGTTGGGCAAAGCAAAACGTTTACCTTTCGTACCTGCTGTGAGTAAAACAGCTCCCATGCTTGCAGCTTGGCCGAGGCAGTAAGTATGCACTTCGCAGGTTAGGTATTGCATTGTGTCGTAGATGGCAAGGCCTGCTGTTACACTGCCGCCAGGGCAGTTAATGTAGAGATGGATGGGTTTCTTATTATCGTTCATTTCAAGGAATAGCAATTGCGCGATTATAAGATTAGCCACGTTGTCGTCGATGGGGGTCCCTAAAAACACAATGCGGTCGACCAGCAGGCGCGAGTAGATGTCATACCCTCGTTCGCCTCGGCCCGTCTGTTCAATTACCATTGGAATAAGTATGCTCATATGCTACGTTCAACCGTACTTTAAGAGGCCTTGATAGGTCAAGACTGCTACCGTGGATTCCTAGCAGATCCCCTAACCATGTGGAAAACAACAAAGGCTAGTGGCCTAGTCTTATTTAGCAGGGGAGGTTATGGGTGTTGAGAGATTCAGCCTGGTGTACCCATGAGGGCGTACAAACACAGAGGCAAACTATAGACTGAGTAGTAATTCGGGCTTGCCATTTTTATCTTTGCTGGCAATTCATAAGCGAAATGGGAGGAGACAAGGATTTGATCGATGGCAAAGAGAGAGAACGTCCCTCTGATGAGTTGATTAGAGCTCTTACGAGTCATGTGTACACTTTGGCAGGTCAAATAGGTCAGCGAAACTTATACTTGCCGGGGAGCTTGTCAAGGGCAGAAAGATATATTTCTTCCACCCTCATGTCTTTTGGTTATGCAGTCGGGCGCCAAACGTATCAGGTTGATGGGGTGGAGTTTGTTAATCTTTTTGTAGAGATCAAAGGCGCGAGGCAGGGGGATGAGATTGTGGTAGTAGGTGCACATTATGATACGGTGTTGGGAAGTCCAGGGGCGAACGATAACGCCAGTGGGGTAGCGGCTATGCTAGAGCTGGCTCGTCAATTTAAATCGCATAAGCCCAATCGTACTTTGCGGTTTGTGGCTTTTGCTAACGAGGAACCGCCGTATTTCCATACTGAGCATATGGGAAGCTACGTGTATGCCCGATGGTGTCGGGCGCAAAATGAAAAAATAGTTGCTATGATTTCAGTTGAAACCATCGGGTATTTCACTGACGCACCGTGTAGCCAATATTATCCACCACCTATGGGACTGTTTTATCCGGGGCGAGGAGATTTTATTGGCGTAGTTGGATGTACGAAATATGGGTGGTTAGTTCGTGAGATAGTGAAAGTATTCAGGGATGTTGGATTAATCCCGGTTGAAGGTGGGGCCTTCCCTGCGGCTATACCGGGGATTTCTTGGTCGGATCACTGGTCATTTTGGCAGCACGGGTATCCAGCGGTGATGATCACTGATACGGCACCCTTTAGGTATCCGTATTACCACAGTGAGCAAGACACCCCAGATAAACTTGATTATGAGAGGCTTGCTTGTGTTGTCTTGAGCTTGAAACAGGCGATTTTTTCCCTGACTAATTGGCTGAAATGACTGTTGTTATGGGATGTACGTTTGTGCGTGTACCCTAAAATGTTAGGAGAATCGGCATATAGTGGCGGATCAATTGGGCGATTCCGAAAGTGGCGGCGATTATCAGAATTGGCATGAAATCAACTTGACCGATTCGTAAGGGCAGATTTGCAAATGGTGCTAATAGGTTTTTTGCGGAGGTTATTGCAAAAAGTAACCAGGGCGGCTGGCCAAAGTATGCGAATTGAGAGAGGAAATGTAGCCCAAGCAAAATTGCAATCAAATATCGCAAGGAAATTAGGCTGCTTACCATTATTAGACCGATCTGGGCGAGGACGTTCAGAGTAGATTTACTGGGGGGTAATGTCCCTTGCCAGATCATGAGTAGCCTAATTAATGCCCAAGCAAGACCCACCAAGATTAAACCCAAAAAAAGTTGGATCGCGGGGTGTAATCGGGCTAGTCGCCCAAGGTAAAATCGTAATAGCCTCAAATAAATTAAATGGTCACCTTCCCTGTGGTTGATGGCGGCGAGGAACACCAGCCATAAGTGGGCCCATGTAAAAGTTAGGATAAAGCTTGCGATGGAATAGCTGAGCATGTGAAGGAAACTGTTGAAGCTAGGTGTGGCTAAGGGTCTAAAGATCATTGTAACAGTGCCTGGATCGAGCTGGAATGGGATTTCCAGCGACCTGCCTATAAGGTCATAAAACACTGCGCGTGCTACCAGGAGCAGAGTTAGCCAAATTAAGGCATTTGCATGGGTGGTTTTCCTTGGCTCGGCTGGTTTTAGAGTGCCTGCTAATGTCCCTGCTGCTGGTTTGGACAATGGGTCAAACCTGCTAGCCCAGAAACTGAGCCACAGTAAAAGCCCAATAATATTTAAGACCCAGTCGATAAACCCCATTTAGGTAACGCGTGTTGTTAGGTTTCCTCTTATCGAATCAAGGGAAGATAGTCAACGGCATTTCCGGCGGTAGGTTTAGCAAAATCGATGCGTAACCTCCAATCTGGAATTCCAAATTGCGCGTCCTGGGATCGCAGGCTAGACAAGGGGAAGAGGGTAGGTGGGTAAACCGTACCCGGGAATACATTTGTTAAGCGAATAGTTGTGGCCAGGCCTGCGCAATTTGACCAACAAGCAAACACGCTCGGGGGTAAAATTATTTGGATTAGGTAATTGGTGTATCTTCGGCGGTTGAGAGTACCCCTAGCCGAGATCTCGCTTTTAGACTTGAACATACCGTGGCCCCATCAATTTCCTTGGCAAGCAACCTTTGGTACAAATTCAGGGTACGCTTTATCTCTTCTGGTGATTCATTTACAAATTCCACTCTGAACTTTGTGATGCCAGTGGAAAGGAAATCTAGGTAATACTCGGCGGCGGATTGGGGTTGGCCGTTGAACACAGTGTTTCTGCAGAATGGATCAGGTAGCACCGGGTGGGTAACCCCTTTTCTGTCCCGGATGGCGAGGGAATGTATTTTACATTTAGCGCCGCAGGATAGCCGGTTGGGAGCACGGGCAGTCCATCTGGCAAATAGGCAATACTGCATGTGAAACATGGGAATGTGCTGATGTATGATTAGTTCGATGCGGTCAGCCGGCACAAATGGGGTTAAATCGAGTACTTGTTTGTGAGTGAGGTCGTAGCCAGGGGTGATGCGTTCGGGATGAAACCTTTCCAACAACCAGTTAAAGGCAATGGGGTTTGCCACATTAAAGGTAGCGTCGATAACAAACCTTGAGTTTTTGACTCGATATAACTGAGCAGCGTTTCTTACTAAGACACCATCCGGGTTAAGTTCGAGCAATGAATCGATAAACTTTTCTTCTCCTGGCAGAGTAATTCGGGGTGGGGCAACAAAGCAAGCGGCCAATTGGTTTGGAGTGGTAGCTATGGGTGAAACTGATCTAAACATACGGAGGGCTTCTGAAACTTCATTTATTGTGGGGAGGTCAAGATATACAAACCGTGCGTTTGTTTCTAATGCAGCTTCAAGCTGTACAAGGCTACGCACCATTACCCAAAGTTGTACCTGGGTTTCGTTTTCTTGGGTTGAGCCGTTTGTTTTTGTCCTGAGGCGTTCCAGTTCCTTTGGAGCAATTGGTTCAGGTTCACTGATTGTCCAATTTGTTGCTGTTACGCGTTTTTCAATCAAGGCCTCGACCATTTCCCGGCGCATTCGGTTTAGTTCACTTACGGGTAGAATAAGCTTGTCATTTAATGAGCTAGTGAGGTTGCGAAGATAGAACGGGGTGTCGCCAAGTCGGCCCAAGTGTTCGGCCAGAAAAGACTCTGTCAATGGGTGTTTGTGAGCAACTTGAAGTGGAATTTTGGAGGTCACTTCCACTTTATATCCGAGGTGGTCGCGCGCAATAACTTTGAGGGGCTGGGCAGCCTGGCCACTTACATAAATGTCTAAAGGGGAACGGCGGACTGGTTTTTCGGATGTGTAGGTGCGACGTATTTCGCGGTCTAATTGCGGATCGCTTGTTTTGTAGACGAGCATTCCTAGGCGCGACTTTTTAAGGATAATGCTGTCTTGGGGGAAAGTGAGTTCTAAAGTACCGTCTCTCTTAATAACAGTGTGGACGCGACCTCCTGGTTCTGGCCCCTCAGAGTTGAGGTTTGAAACAACGATCCCGTCACCAGCAGCGATTGGGTATGGCGTCAATTGATCTATGATTAGGCTACGTTTTGTTACAGCAACGATTTTTCCGATTAGGGGGCCGCGTTTCCCTGGAAATAGGCCGTGGACTAGGCTTTCGTAATTTGGTCCCAGGAGCCAACCTGGGCAAAATCCACGGGAAAATCCCATTTCGAGTTTATAATTTAGGTCGCGCCACTCACTATCTGTGAAGAGCGTTTCTCCAGTGAGGTTTGGATTGGTTGACAACCGATCGAGTGCCTTTCGGTATACATCTGTAACGATCGCTACATAGCCTGCGTGTTTCATGCGGCCTTCGATTTTCAGTGAGGCTGCGCCGGCGGCAATTAGTTCAGGCAAGAGCAACACTGTGTTTAGATCGCGGGTGCTTAAGAGAAATCTAGCACCATCACAATCCCAAACTTTGCCATCGACTACCAACTGGTATGGTAAACGGCACGCTTGCGCACATTCACCGCGATTAGCTGACCGACCGCCAAATGATGCGCTCGTAAGGCACTGTCCAGAAAATGATACACAAAGTGCGCCATGAACAAATACCTGCAGCGGCATTGAGATCCCTTCGGTTTTGAGAGTTTTTTGGATTTCCTGGATATGTGCGATGGAGCATTCCCTTGCCAACACAACCAAATTGCAACCCAGTTCGGATGCGAACTTGATGCCATCCGAATGGGTGATAGTCATTTGAGTGCTGGCATGAATAGGAACGTCAGGAGAGATCTTCCGAATCAGTATGGCCAAACCAATGTCTTGGACTACTATACCGTCAACACCGCAATTGATACAGGCCCGTACAAGATGTTCTGCTTCTAAAAGTTCGTCTGTGAATATGAGCGTGTTGATGCATGCATAACCTCGCACCCCGCGTGAATGCAAGTATCGCATGAGCTTGGGCAGTTCTTCCACGGTGAAATTTCGAGCTCGCATTCGAGCATTGAATTGTTGTAGCCCAAAGTAAACCGCATGTGCGCCGTTTTCCACAGCGGCACGCAAAGCCTCCCAATCCCGAACGGGAGCTGCCAGTTCGGGCAATGATGTTTGAGGAGGTGAATTGGGTTCTAAAATGTTCACGGGTGCTTGCGATGGCAGATTATTTGTTAAGGCCGCAGGTGCGCCATCGATTTTTGGTTAAAGATCCGGTTAAAAAATGCACCTCTTGTGCGTGTATGTCTAGGCCAGTTCTGAGCCAGGAGGCCAGGGCGTTGGGGGGGCTTGGGGTGGCATATACCGCACCATCAGGGGTATACTGGCAATCTGCTTGTCGTCTATGAAAACATCTACTGAGTACAAACCAGGCTGATCAAACTTCATCTGCTGGATGTTGATGATGAAGTTGCGAGTGATAAAATGGATGTCTGGAGGCAGCATGATGTTAATTGGCAGATGAGGAAAATTAGGCATGATGGATCGTCCATCCGCGTCAACGAAATTAATGTGCAGTTTATGTTGGCCTTCGTCCTCTGGGCTGAACGTGATTCGTAGGGCAATTGAACACTGTGGATGGATGGCGGGTAAAACAGGAGTGATCAAAGTGTCAAACGCGCCCAGAAGATTGAGTTTGCCGTTATCATCCGTGGCTGCATCGCAGAGTACTGCAACTTGCACATTCATAAGTACTATTTGTTGGTTACCCTAACCTTTTAAATTAGTTTCGTATATGGGCGTATGGCATTAAGCCCCGCTGAGTTCCTTGGCTCGCTGAGTAGCTGCCATGACAGCATTAATCACAGTGCCACGAAATGCGCCTTCTTCAAGTGCCCGTATTCCTGCAATGGTAGTTCCGCCGGGGCTAGTTACTGTATCACGTAACACGGCGGGATGAGCACCCGACTCGATCACCCACTTTGCGGAGCCGAGGACAGTATGTGCTGCAAGTTTCAATGCGACATCTTTTGCCATACCCATTGCCACCGCTCCATCGGCGAGGGCTTCGATAAACGTGCAAACATAGGCTGGGCCGCTCCCGCTAAGTCCCGTGACAACATCCATAAGGGGTTCAGGGACTCGGATTACCATTCCCACCGCCGAAAAGTATTTTTCTACCAGTGCAATGTCTTGGAGCAAAGCGGCTGTATTCGGGGAATACGCAGATACACCGGCCCCGACAAATACTGCGGTGTTAGGCATTACTCGAATTATGCGTTGGCGATCCCCAAGCACAGATTCAATTTGAGCTAGCTTAACTCCCGCCGCGATCGATATTACAAGCTGGTCCGGGGAAAATTTAGATTTGGCGCTTTCTAGCACGGGTACAACAAGACTAGGTTTTACGGCTAATATGATTATTTGGGCACGCTGGATAACCTCCGCATTGTCTGGTACCACGCGCACCCCTACTGCTTTCGTAAAAGCCTCACGCGCGCGAGCATCTGGGTCGGACGCAATCATTTCTTCTGTGGTTAATACCTGGGCCTTTAGGAGTCCTTGGGCGAGGGCAGTGGCCATTTTTCCAGCGCCTATAAAACCTACCTGAAACTCTTTCTCCATGGTTTTATTTTGACCGATCTAAAAGCGATTGAAAAGCCTTGAGATTGTGGGTGTGCAAAAGACATTCGGAGCACATACTGGCCTGTATTATTTGATTTGTTGCCGAGAAACGGTACACTCCTGCATTAGATGTTTAGGCCTTGTATAGATTTACACGAAGGGAGGGTTAAACAGATTGTGGGTTCCACCTTGGAATCGGGTACCCAAGGGCTGATAACCCACTTTGTGTCTGAGAAGCCGGCCACTTGGTACGCCGAATTATTTAAGCGAGATGGTTTGCGCGGGGGGCATGTGATAATGCTAGGTCCTGGTAATGAAGAAGCGGCTCGAGCTGCGCTCGCTGTATACCCTGGCGGATTACAAGTGGGTGGTGGAATTAATTCAAATAACGCAAAGGCATGGTTGGATGCAGGAGCGTCACATGTGATTGTATCCTCGTGGGTATTCCACGGAGGCCAAATAGATTGGGATCGCTTACGCGTATTAGCCCAAATTGTAGGTAAAGAACGCTTGGTATTGGATCTAAGTTGCAAGAAAGTCGGTGACCAGTACCTAGTGGCATGTGATCGCTGGAAGACACTTACCCAGATAGAAATTTGTCCCTCTACCTTAGAGGGGCTCGCGAATTGGTGCGATGAATTCCTTGTGCATGCTATCGACCGTGAAGGAAAATTAACTGGCGTGGATTTGGAGTTGGTAGAGAAATTGGCGGACTGGAGCCCCATCCCAGTCACTTATGCAGGGGGTGCCAGATCAATACAGGACTTGTACGATGTAACCAGAGTAAGCAAGGGCCGAGTTGACCTGACGATTGGATCGGCCTTAGACATTTTCGGAGGTACAGCTGTCAGATACAGCGACGCAGTAGAATTTAACCGCCGTTTTGGCAGTCGAGCCTTGTAACCAGACAACACTCCAAAAACAAGTAAAAGGTTGAGAATTCGCTTGTGCTAGTTCATTATTCCTAGGGTTATAGGAAGAGCCAGTGAATTACGTCCGGATATTGGTTGATGGCTACAGTTTGCTCCATGCCTGGCCAGAGTTGTGTGGATCCAATCCCCCGCACTCTGAGGCTGCCAGGGATTCTTTGCTGAAAATGATGCGTTTGTTCCATGACGTTACGGGTATCCCTGTAACAATTTTTTATGATGGTGCCGGCGCTTTTCCGGAAACTGCCGCAGAGTCAACGCCCGAAGTGGAAATCATTTATTCGTCGGCTTGTCAAACAGCGGACCAATTAATTGAGCGAACGGCTTTGCGCCTCACCAAATTTGGCGATGTTGCGGTGGTCACAGATGATGTGGCGGAATCGTCACTAGTGCGGGGCTTTGGATGTTACACCTTTTCATGTGCGATGTTTATCGAGCAGGTTCTCACTGCTGTTGGGCAAATGCGAGATCGGATAAATCAGATGCGATTGACTCAGAAAGAGCAATTTGGCCAAAAATTGTTACCAAATGAGTAGACGATTCCAGTTGTATGTAATTTTGCTCCTTTGGGTGACGAAAGCGTTTGCAGAGCCGGTGTCCACTGCCACGAATGCCGTAACACTGGAGCAAGAAAGCGAGCGCTTTTTGATCGCATTTGATATCTCATCCAAAATGCGGTCGCGCTTGAAAGCTACAACAAATTTTGTTCACGACCTAATTGAATCTGGTTTCTATGGAAGAGCGCAGGTTGGGGATACAATTGGCGTTTGGACATTTAACGACTTACTTTACACCGGTGAGTTTCCTCTCCGAGTATGGTCCACCAATACCGCAGCCTTTATTGCACGAGATGTGTGTGAATTTTTAAGAAAACGTCGGTTTGCGGGTGTGACGCGGTTTAACGTGCTCATTGAAGGGATTAACCTCGTCGTAAAGCGCTCTAAGACCATTACGATCATCATCTTAACCGATGGGAGGACAAAATTTTTGGGGACACCGTTTGATGAGGAGATAAACGGTGCGTTTACTAACCTAGCTTCCGTTGCTGAAAAAGCCAAAGAACCAATCGTAATCGTGCTTAGGGCATACCACGGCCAACTTATAGGAGGATCGGTTGCACGCGCTTCGCAGAGGATTGTTTTCCCCGCTTACCCGGTGAGGCCTGAAGGAAAGCAAACGATCACATCACAAACCAACATTGTTCAAGCCAGGACTGTTGCTACGCGCAAAAATAACTTGATACCACTGCCCACACCGAAGGCAGAACCCATACAAGCTGAGTCGCCTGCCGGTAATGTAGTTGTTTATCCTGGGGCTAGTTTAACAACAGGAGCGCCCCAAATCCTATCCAACACAGGCCAGACCGGGGAAAAGGCGTTGATTATTGCAAGCCCGACTACGAGGCCAGCTGCACCTGCGCCCCCGATGCTTGAAAAACCGGAAGTCCAGGCTTTGTCCGTCCAAACGGGGATGACGACCCAAGTGTTTACACCTGAAACCGCAGCGCCAAAAATTTCACTCACTAACGAGGTCAAACAACCATGGTCCGAGATAAGTGGATCTGAATCAGACGTCAACAAATTTGCAAATGAGCTCCATGCATCAGATGGAGAGCGTTTTTCAACGAAGCGCATAATTTTGTCCTCTAGCACTCTTGGAGAGTCAAACTTACCAAGCCAACCACTTCTAGTTGCTGCGCCTGAACCGCCCTGGATGAGTTTGACAAGAACGCTGATTATAATCGGTTTGGTATTATCGGGTGTAGGGCTTGTCTTGGTGGGTACGGCATTCTGGTATATGCTTATTTCCCGACGCCGAGAAAGCATCATTACTCAGGCAATGGAACAATCTAATTCGCACCAGGACACAGAATAGCTTAGCTGTCTCTTGTATGCCTATCGAGCATACCCCCTGCTTTTCTTCGATCCGACTCGGAGATACTGAGTTGACGAGCAATTTGTTGTTAGCTCCGATGGCAGGTTATACTGCATCGCCTTTCCGCGTGTTGTTGCGTCGTTTGGGTGGGTTAGGCCTGGCTAGTACTGAACTTGTTAACACTCGATCGTTAGTAGAAGAAAATCCTCGCGCCTTAAAACTACTCGATCGATTCATAGGTGACAGGCCATTGGCCGTGCAGTTGTTTGGAGGGGACCCGGAGTACTTTAAGCCCGCAGCTCAAATGGTGGAAAGCATGGGATACGAGTTTGTTGAGATTAACATGGGTTGCCCAGTGCGAAAGGTGTGTCGAGTTGGAGCTGGGGCGGCACTCCTTGCTGACGTAAATCGCGCAACCAAAATCGTCCAAGCTACCACGAGCGCAGTTAAAATCCCGGTCATAGTGAAAATGCGGTTGGGTTGGGACAAGCAATGCATAACCGCTCCAACACTTGTCCGGGTGTTTGAAGATCTGGGAGTGAAAGCGGTAATTGTGCATGGTCGCACAGCCGATCAAGGCTTCTCAGGTACTGTTGATTTGGACGGCATTAGACAGGTTGTTCAGGCCGCGCGGTCGATCCCTGTTATAGGCAATGGCGACGTAACAACTCCGCAATGCGCCCTCGAAATGATCAGAAGAACTGGTTGTACAGGTGTCAGTATTGGTAGGGGAGCTTTCTACGACCCTTGGATTTTCAAGCGAACTGCCCTCTTCCTTCAAACGGGCGAGCTTTTACCAGAACCTAGTTTGGAAGAGCGACTCCGTTTCATGTGTGAACATCTGAATTTAATGATAGAGTTTTTCGGAGAGGCAGTTGCATGTCGCATGTTCCGGAAGGTTGCAGTGCTGTATTCCCGAGGCTTTGGCCCCGCAAAGTTTTTCAGGCAACGTGTAAGCCTCATATCAACCCGTGCCGATTTTCTTGCCGTAGTGGAAGAATATCGAAAATGGCGAGATCACCAACCACCCTCAGATAAAAACGTTTCAGGGGACGATTCCAGCCTCGAATCTGAACCGGATGAAAATTTTTAGTCTGCTGGACATAGAGCGAGTAAAGATGTTGGGCACTCAGGCTTTTGGGGTTTGAAACAATTTACTAATATGAGGACTTTACTGCAAAGGACTGTTTGTGGCACGAATTCGCACTGTGCTGACGATTTAGATTCAACAATCTAATTGGCAAGTACACTTATTAGCCCCTTTGAAGGCGGATTGGATAAGAAATGATCTTGTTATGCCATGGCGCTAGGTGGATAAGAGTGCCTCATTTCCCTGAAACGAGGAGAAGGCTCCTGCCGCTTTCATAGGAGGTTATGCGAGGTTGTTTGATTGTCCATTGCAACAGGTCAAACTCCTAAAGGCTTTTCTTCGAGTACAAGGTGTAAAGCTAGCTAGTGTGTTTGTGCTGTGTTAGACAAACGCCGTGGGAAATAGGTGTTACCCATAATGTTTACAAGTCCCAATTTTGGATATCCATAAGCGGTTCCGGGGACGTTTAACTAGCGGGCACTGTGGTTGGTACTAAGGACGCAGATATCAAGTGGCGCGTTTCCGGAGAAAATGCTTTTGTGCAATTAGATTTCATATTTTGACTGCCTGTTATGCTCAAACCTTTATGGGGAGTCCCAATACTAGCAAAAGCTTTGGGTGCGTTTTTAAGCCAACACGACTGAGTGTTCGGATGGTGACCGTATTGGTGCGCTAGGATTTTCACATTTTCTTGGTTCCAGTTAAATTTGGGATTCCAGTTTGGTTGAGGGGAATTTCACTGGGGTCATGGCTCGAAATTTGAGGCTGAAGTTTATGCTCCCATTCCCTTTAGCAAGTTTGAACCGGTGACCCAGGCCTTAATTGTTCCAAAAAAGTGCGTGACCAATTAGTACCCTGGTGGTACAAATTCGATGATTTGGACGAGTGATCTATGGTGGAAGAGATTCAATATACTTTGTCAGTGAAAGAATTACCTACGCACTGGTACAATCTATTGGCGGATTTTCCTGAGCCGGTGCCCCCGCCATTGCATCCTGCTACAAAGCAACCAGTTACTCCGGACATGTTGACGGCTGTATTCCCAGAAAATCTTATCGAGCAGGAGATGAGTCGAGAGCGTTGGATAGAGATCCCGGATCCGGTCCGTCAGGTATACATGTTATATCGGCCGACGCCTATTTATCGTGCGCGTCGGTTAGAGCGGGCTCTTCAGACACCGGCTCATATTTATTTCAAGTATGAGGGGGTGAGCCCAGCAGGTAGCCACAAACCCAATACTGCGATTGCACAGGCGTACTACAATAAGGTTGCCGGCACTAAACGACTTACCACAGAAACTGGTGCTGGCCAATGGGGATCCGCACTGGCTTTTGCGTGTAAGTTGTTTGATCTTGAATGTACAATTTACATGGTCCGGGTTAGTTACGAGCAAAAACCGTTCAGGAAGATGTTGATGCATACGTGGGGGGCTACGGTATATCCGAGCCCAAGTACTAATACCGAATTTGGACGCCGTGTATTGGGGCAAGACCCAGATTCGCCGGGTAGCCTTGGAATAGCCATAAGTGAGGCTATTGAGGATGCGGTTAAGAGTGGTGGAACAGCAAAGTATTCTTTGGGAAGTGTCCTTAACCATGTCTGTTTGCATCAGACAGTGATAGGTTTGGAAGCGATTAAGCAGATGGAGCTTGCAGGAGAGGAACCCGATGTGGTGATTGGTTGTGTAGGTGGGGGGAGTAATTTTGCTGGGCTGGCGTTTCCGTTCATTCATCGAATGATTACTGGGAAAGCGACTTATCGAATCCTTGCTGTTGAGCCAACGGCGTGTCCGTCCATTACACGGGGCGAGCTACGGTACGATTTCGGTGACACTGCTGAGCTGACGCCGTTGCTAATGATGCACACCTTGGGACATACATTTATGCCGCCTAAAATTCATGCTGGTGGATTGCGATATCATGGGATGGCACCGATGGTAAGCCATGCTGTCAAATTGGGGTATGTTCAAGGGATTGCTTATAGGCAGACGGAGGTATTTGAAGCAGGAGTGATGTTTGCGCGCACGGAAGGGCTTGTGCCAGCTCCAGAAACTGCGCATGCAATCAAGGCTGCCATCGATGAAGCTATTAAATGTCGGGAAGAAGGGCGGAAACGCGTCATATTATTTAATTTTAGCGGTCATGGTTTCTTCGATTTGAGTGCCTACGAGAGCTACTTAAATGGTAAGATGAAGGATGTGGATAACTCAAACGGTTAGTGGGACGAAGCGGCAAGTTATTATTAAGTTAAGGGAGGTTCAATTATGCTCAAATGGTTAGGAAAGTGCATTCTTTGTGCGTTACTGGGTTTCTGGATACCCAATGTGTTTAGCCAGGCTCATTATCCGGCGGGTGTGGAAGGGATAAAATGTGCTACTTTGCCATCCCCCGGACTCTATACGCGAGTTTATACGGTATTTTATACTGGAAGTGAATTTGATGATGGTCCCCCCTGGTTTAATCGCACCGATGTTGTTGTTTTTGTCCCGCGGCTGATATGGATCAGCGATTGGAAATTATTTGGAGCTAGTTATGGGATGGATGTGCTAGTGCCGATGGGATACGTAGATGTAGATCATCCTCCGGCGGGTTTGGGTCGTAGTTCGGGATGGTCAATGGGGGATACGCAGTTAGGACTTGTTTTATTGGGCTGGCATTTTGAAGGCCTTGATATTGCAGCTGGTTATGCACTTTGGGTGCCTATGGGTTCCTACCACGATGTGTGCGACCTGGGGAAAGGCTTTTGGGGTCATATGGTCACTCTTGGGACGACTTTTTACCCAGATCAAGAGAAGGCATGGGCCATAAGTGTGTTGAATCGGTACGAGTTGAATCATGAACATCGGGATTTGGATGTAACCCCTGGACATGTTTGGACGGTAGAATGGGGTGTTAGCCGAGTTGTTAAACCTGGAATGGAGTTGGGCGGAGTTGGATATTTCCAATGGCAAACCACTGGCGATTCTGGGAGCCAAGCAGTTGATGTGCACGAACAAGTTATGGGTTTGGGTCCTGAATTGGTAGTTCAAGTGAAACCAATAGGCGTGATGCTTTCGCTGCGGTACAATTACGAGCTGTTGGCACATGGGCGGACTGAAGGCCATAATTTCACCTTGACGCTTACGAAAAGGTTGTAGGCGGTTTATATAAGTAGGAGATGCATCTGCAGGGTAGAGGTATAAATGAATGATTGATTTTGATTTGAAAAGTGGTTTGATTTGCGACGGGTATGATGCCGATTGACGAGACAAATCAATTGGAAGGGAGCGCCGGGATAGGAAGTGGATTTGACCTGGCGCGGTTGAAGCAAATTTTAAGCGGTGCAGAGGAAGACAATGTTGTCTACAACGGATTGCCTATTTTTCGCAAAGCCAAGCAGTTTAAAAGTGCTGCTTGGGCCCGGCAGGTAGGGCTTTACCCATATTTTCGTACCATTTCCTCAGCCCAAGATACCGAGGTTATCATCAACGGGAAGAAGGTCTTGATGCTGGGGTCCAATAGTTATTTGGGATTGACCAACCACCCCAAAATCAAGGAAGCGGCGCGGCAGGCCATCGAGAAGTACGGTACCGGTTGTGCAGGGTCACGCTTCCTAAATGGTACGCTCCAAATCCATGTTGAACTTGAAGAGATGTTGGCGCAGCTGGTTGGGAAAGAGGCTGCTTTGGTTTACAGCACAGGCTTTCAGGTTAATTTGGGAGTGATTAGCGCCCTTGTAGGTAAGGGAGATTACGTAATAGCAGATAAATCCGATCATGCGAGTATTGTTGATGGGTGCAACCTTTGCCAAGGTGAGTTCTTACGGTTTCCGCACCGGAACATGGAGGCTCTGGAACAAAGACTTCAAAAGATCGATCCTGATGCAGGAAAGCTAATTGTGGTAGATGGCGTGTTTAGCATGGAGGGAGATATAATTCAGCTGCCTGAAGTGTGCCGTTTGGCGGAGAAATATAAGGCGGCAGTAATGGTAGATGATGCTCATGGGATTGGCGTTTTAGGTAAAAACGGGGCAGGAACCGCAAGCCATTTCGGATTGACAGAGAAAGTACACTTAATCATGGGCACTTTTAGCAAGTCGCTTGCAAGCCTAGGCGGTTTTATTGCGGGCGATTTCGAGGTAATTGATTATCTTAGGCACCATTCGCGGGCGCTAATATTCAGTGCCAGTATGAGTCCGGCCAACGCAGCGGCAGTTAAAGCCGCAATTGAAATCATGCTCGCTGAGCCGGAACGAATCGCCCGCCTTTGGTACAACACGCAAAAAATGAAAGAGGGGCTATTGTCCCTAGGGTTTGATCTAGGCAATTCAGAGACGCCAATTTTACCAGTGTATTGTCGGGACTTGTTAACGGTATTACGGTTTTGTAAACGCTTGCAGGAAGAAGGAGTGTTCGTTAACCCAGTATTACCCCCTGCAGTCCCACCAGGGAATGAACTAATCCGCATCAGTTTGATGGCCACACACACCGATGACCAGATCGAGTTTGCCTTGGAGAAGCTCGGCAAGGTAGGGAAGGAATTAGGGTTGATTTAACCGCGGGGGTTAATTTTAAAGCCACAGCCGGGCAATTAGTCCAAACAACATGCTAGTGCTGGTCACAGGTGCATCAGGGTTTGTAGGTAGTCATGTGGTAGAGTCCCTTTTAAAGCGTGGAATCCCAACGGCGGTACTGTTGCGGCCTACCAGCCGACGTGATTTTATCAAGCACGTGCTTCATCAACTTGAAGTGCGGATAGGGGCCCTTGACGATCCAGAAAGCTTAACCCAGGCCCTTTGTGGTGTCACTCATGTGATTCATTGTGCGGGACTTACCAAGGCTTATTATCCGGAGGAGTTTATTAATACAAACCATGTGGGGACACGGAATTTGGTCTCGGCGGTGAACAACTATTCAAACCAGGTATGCCGGCTTGTCCTTGTATCGAGTTTGGCTGCGGTTGGACCATCAACAGCTGGTAAACCGGTTGACGAATCGGTGCAACCCCACCCAGTGTCGATTTACGGGTGGAGCAAGTTGCTGGCCGAGCGAGAAGTCATAGAGCATAGCCAGGTAGAGTATACTATTTTGCGCCCGCCAGCAGTTTACGGTCCCAGGGATGATGGATTTTTAAGCATGTTTAGGTTGGTTGGGTTTCGGTTAGTACCGCGGTTTATTGGTGGAATCAAAGAGATGAGCTTCGTCTATGTGAGGGATTTAGCTGAGGTGATTGCGGAGGCTGTGGTTCATCGGGCGGCTGGCGGTAAGACATATTTTGTGAGTGCACGTGAGGTCGTATCGCCTTCGGAATTCTCTGAGTTGATTGCGGGAGCTATGCAGGTCAGCGTTGTGCCGGTGCCGATTCCGGTGTGGGCAATGTGGCCAGTCTGCGCTGTTTCTGAATTGGTGGCAAGAGTGCGGAAGAAACCTACGATTTTGAATAGGCAAAAATTTGCCGAATTTAAAGCAAGCGCTTGGACTTGTGACCCTTCGCGATTAGAAAGCGAGCTTGGCGTGGCATGTCGCACACCGCTCAAAGTGGGGATAAACGAAACAGTACGTTGGTATCAAGAAAACGGTTGGTTATAGCAGCTGGTAATGGATGGCTCATGAAGCTGGTCAGGGACTACAGGTTCATAGATTATATCACTCAGGGGTATGTGCTAATTGTTGGACTGTTGATTCTTTTTTTTCATCGGAATACTGTGCCTGTTTGGCCGGTTTTATTAGCTGCTCATGCATTGGTGTTAGTTGGAGTGCATTACGTTATAAAGAGGGCTTCGCTTGACCCGGAGAATAAATTTTTCCGGTTTCTCAGGCATTTTTATCCCATTTTGTTGTATACTGGGTTTTACCGTGAGACTGGGGCGCTCAATCAGATGTTTATTGAAGGGGTTCTTGATCCGTTCTTTATTCGGTTGGAGGAACGTTTGTTTGGTTGTCAGCCTAGCTTAGAGTTTATGGCGATGTTGCCGTACCGTTGGGCCGGGGAGTTAATGTATGCAGCGTACTTCTCGTATTACGTAATGATTGTGGGGATAGGGTTGACGCTTTTCTTGAGGGGTAAACGGGCATTCGACCACTATGTTTCTACTGTCTCGTTCGTTTTTTACATCTGTTATCTTACGTATATCTTTTTGCCAGTGGTAGGACCAAGGCTATTTTCACGTGATTTGGGAGGGTTTCACTTGCCCCTTGACGTGGTTCCTTCACACGTTCCTGAGATACCTGGACCTGTGCAATCGGCCATTTTTTACAAAATCATGGCAATAATCTATGACATTTTCGAGTCACCAGGGGCGGCATTCCCAAGCAGTCACGTTGCAGTTGCCATTTGTACATTGGTTTTCACCTATAAATACCTGAAAAAGCTTCGATTGATTCACACTATTTGCGTGATACTGCTTTGTGCGTCGACTGTTTATGGTCGCTACCATTATGTAGTGGACGTAATTGGTGGGGCATTAGTCGCTGGGATTTTGGTGCCGATAGCTAATTGGTGTTACAACCGGTTTGATGGGCAATCATCCGACAAAGTAAGTAAGGATTAAATGGCTCGGTCGTAGATTCTGTATTTCCTATAGACTTTCCCGCCGAAGAACTCCATTGCACGGCACATAATAATGTTGTCCTCCAGTATCCAAGAGGCTTCGGCTTCTGTGATGCCCGCTTTAATCCCGGCGTTGAAACCTTCCGCTAATAAAGCAGTTTCGATACCTCGTTGTCGGTATTCTTTGACCACGCCCAGCACCAGGACGCGGCATCTATGAGGTGTTTTCCACCCCATTATGAAAGGTAAGGCTTTGAAAACACCTGGGGTGAGTAAGCGTCCTTTTAAACACTTAAATGCTAGGTTGAAGTCTGGCAGCGCTAATAGAAAGCCTACTGGTTCCTCGTTAATTGTTGCATACCATACAAGCCCTTCTCTAAACACCGGTTTAGCCCGACGCGCAAAAAATTCCATTTCTGCATCGGTCATAGGAACAAATCCCCAGTTAGCTTCCCAGGCACGATTGTAAACCTTTTTGATTTTTTCCATGTCGTTCCGCAAGGTTTTAGGTGTAACTAAGTTTAGTTTTAACCCGGGGATTTTGTTTTTCACTCGCTCGGCAATTTTGGAGATTTTGTCTAATGGGCACACTTTAACATCCACGTAATACGCTAACAAGTCACGAGCTTTTTGGAATCCTACGCTTTCGATGAGCTGTGGATAGTAAGGTGGGTTATAAGGCATCATAAACGTAGGAGGGCCGTCAAACCCTTCAATTAACAGACCGCATTCCTCGTTTGTGGAGGGATTCATAGGCCCTAATATATGAATGGCTCCGCGCGCTTGCGCCCATTTAAATGCGGTTTCGAATAACGCACGTGCTATCGAAAAATCATTCACACATTCAAAAAAACCAAAATAGGCAGCCTTATCATTGTGGAACTTGTTGTAGTTATGGTCAATGATGGCGGCGATTCGGCCAACATCCTGTCCGTCTTTGGTAGCAACCCACATTTCCATTTCCGCATGTTCGAAGAACGGGTTCCGATTTGAGAAAAGTACAAGGCGATCGATTAGCAGCGGTGCTACCCAGTTGGGATCACCCTTGTAAATATGGTAAGCCAACCGATGGAACCGGAGTATGTTGTGGCGACTCCTATCCAGTCGGTTAATTTGCACTGTCATAATCTTGTAGCTTAGCACGAGTGCCGTTGTTGGTAAATACCACGAGCAGAAGGTTTCAAGCGAGTGGATTCGAGCTAAGTCGTGGCTTCGTATAGGGTTAGAAAATCGGGTTTTTGTGGAATAGCCGAGTGTTATTAGTTGCAAGCTTTGTAATTTTCCTGAGATCCAAATTTACAAACCGCAGCAGAAATATCAGCAAAATGGAAATCCATGGGATGCACTCGAGGTGGGTCTAATCGTAAAGTTTGTACTGTGCATACGCGAGCAAATCAGTTCAAAAATGCATGTAGGGGAACTACCTGACCCAACAAGGTTTTGATGGGTGCACGGTCCTGGTAGTTCCATTGGTTAACTAAAGTCGGCGATATTAAGGAAACTGGTTGTGTGAGAGGGTCTACGTAAGTCTCCTGCAAGAAGAAGGCAACTTATTTTGATGGTAGAAATGCGTCGGCTCGAAAAATCGATACGGATTAAATTCTATCAATAGCCAGCACGCGTAAAACTTCTTCCAACGGTGTGGTTCCGCTGATTGCCCGCGCAAGGCCGTTTTGCCAAAGTGTGCGCATGCCGCTATTGATAGCGATTTTTTCTAATGCGGCTGTAGGTAGCTTTTTGAGCACAGCTTCTCTGAATTCGTCCGTTACCACCAATAGTTCTGAGACTGGGATTCGGCCTTTAAATCCGGAGTTGTTACACAATTCACACCCAAGTCCTTTTTTGAAGGTTGCATATGTTCTGAGATCTTCAGGAACAGCTGCCAGAACGCTTGCATTTGGGAGATACTCGGCTGCGCAGTGCTCACAATTTCGGCGTAAAAGCCGGAGGCCTAATACCCCCAACACGCTGGAAGCCAAAAGAAACGGTTCGATCTCCATATTTATGAGACGGGTAAACGCACCTGTAGCTGTGCCTGCATGTAATGTACTCAGAACCAGGTGACCGGTTAACCCTGCCTGCACCGCGATTGCCGCAGTTTCGGCGTCCCTAATTTCACCAATCATGATCACTTCTGGATCTTGTCTAAGGATGCTTCGAAGGGCTACTGCATATGTAAAACCTTGGGCTGGGTTAAGCTGGGTTTGACTTACCATAGGCAGGTTAAACTCAACTGGATCTTCCACGGTGCTAATACTTACAGCGGTGCCCTCTCGCTCAATAATATGGCAGAGACACGCATACATGGTTGATGTTTTACCAGAACCTGTAGGGCCAGTGAAAAGCAACAGACCGTTTGGGTGTCGCAGAAGTCGTAATAGCCCAGTCAATGTGTCTTCTTCTAAGTGAAGTGCGTTCAGGTCGAATCGCCTGTCTTTAGGGTCGAAAATTCGCACGACTACTTTTTCGCCGCGTGTGGTGGGGAAAATGGAGATTCGCAACTGGACGTTGTCTAGTTCCGGGCCGCAGATGACTGCACCATCTTGAGGTACACCTGCAAGGTGCGTGGCAAGATTGGCCATTACCTTGAATCGCATTGAGATCTTTTCGAGGAGTTCAAGAGGTAGATATATCAGTTCGTGCAAAACTCCATCCACCCGGGTCCGAACCGCAATGGTGTTTTCCCAAGGTTCGATGTGAAGGTCGCTGGCTCCCATCCGAATCGCGTCCAAAAGTAGGCAATTTACTAGGACGCTGATTTCTGGCCCACCGCTGGCTATCTCAGATTGTAAGTAGCGGGATGTGTAACCTATGTACATGCTTTGTCGATAACAAAACCTATTCGCGAGAATAAAATCAAGTCGCTGATTTATGTAAATTGAGCTTTCCAAATACCAAATGAGGGGTTCGAGGCCGTTGATGCAAAAGGTTTTTCACGGCTGCAATGTTTATTAGAGGAAGTGACGCAGTTACAACCAAATCTGTAGACCTGAGACTTGAGTGGTTGATCGCGTTGGGGCCTGGATGTACTCGCAGACTTACATGGTAGGTCTGTTTGGAGACGGTAGTATTTACAGGGAAATTACACGTTTTGCACAAAGGTGAGGTCTAAAACATCGCGCCCGAGGATCAAATGGCCCCATAATAAGTTGGAGCGGGTGAAGGGAATCGAACCCTCACCTCAGGCTTGGGAAGCCCGCGTTCTACCGTTGAACTACACCCGCTTACAATTTCCTTTTATAGTCGGCCACTGCAATCCTTGCAAGACTCATTTTAGGATGCGATTGTGCCTAATGAATCTTAAATAACCGAAGAGTGGGAAGAAGTGAATGTAAGAACACAAAAAATGGAGCGAGCGAAGGGATTTGAACCCTCGACATTCACCTTGGCAAGGTGACGCTCTACCAGGCTGAGCTACGCTCGCACCAAAATCTCCTTTTATTTATATCATGTGGCATGGGAAAATCAAGCCCTCCCTTTTTGAAAGCTTGTGAGGATGGTTCTCGGGGTTTATGGTGGGTGAGTACGAGAGGTTTAAATTGAAATTTGGTGGGTGGTCATTCAAGACCACCACACCCTCGATTTCTAGCAAATATTATTGTCGCGTATTTTGAGGGTGTGATTGCAATGGACGCGGTTTATTATAAAGAGCACTTGCAGGAGTGTTGCAGTGAGAGATTTGTTAGAGCAGGGTTGGATAGTCCATCCCAGGCTCGCTACGGCACTTGCCGGGTTAATGATTTGGCGGTTGGGTTGAGTGAGAGAAGGAGCCAGAAAGTTTAGTAGTGCTTGGGTGCAGTTTGGAACCGGTGCTTACGCTTCAGTGAGAATCCATTTGCAAACGGCTTTGGTGGGCTGGAACTCGATTTTACAGTTCGGAGGGAAATAAAATTTCTTGGTGTGATGCGGGCCAGGACCGACTGCCACGTCACAAAACAGTTGATAAATTTGACTGTTTGCATAAAAATACATTTCGCTTGGGTAAGGACCTCCGAGCTCGGGTTTATCTGGCAATCGTGCAACTGGATATCAGGTGGAAGAAGGAAAGTGAGTAAGTTTGGGGTGTATCTTTCTGGGTCGGAGAGAACCAGTTTTTGATTAATTCGGGTTGAAGGCGCTTTGCCTTACCCTGTATCACATCTTGAGAGGTATTTTGTATGAGCGCTAATAACAGTTCGGGATCACAAAACAATCTTGCGAAGGGGTATCTGGAGATTACAGACAGGGGCTTTGGTTTTCTGAGAACGCCTGAGTTTCACTTCAGGCCGAAGCCAACCGATGTGTTTGTGCCGGCCGATGTGATAAGGCGATACGAATTGCGAGAGGGTTGTTACATAGAAGGAACGGTTCAGCCAGGGCGTCGGCCGCAAGACATGTGGCTGAAAGTAGTGGAACGAGTAAATGGGATGTCTGTAGATGAGTACCGGCGTCTCGAACGATTTGAAAACTTGGTCACGGTTGATCCATACCAGAAGTTCAAGCTCGAGACCACGCCGGAGCTGATTGAAACTCGGATAATAGATTTGATTACGCCAATTGGTCGAGGGACTCGTGGTTTGATTGTTTCCCCTCCTCGAAGTGGCAAAACAACTATATTAAAGCAAATTGCAAATGCTATAACGGCCAATCATCCTGATGTTTACGTGTTGGTGTTGTTGGTTGACGAGCGACCCGAGGAAGTCACCGATTTCCAGCGTTCTGTGCAGGCTGAGGTTGTTGCATCTTCAAATGACCAAGACATTCAAACGCACGTCCGAATATCTAGATTTACAATGGAGCGGTGCCGTCGGATGGTAGAATGCGGCAAGGATGTAGTGGTATTGATCGACTCCCTTACTCGAATAGCTCGCGCATACAACAATGCTCTTGGGAAAAGTGGGCGGACTATGACCGGCGGGATAGACGCGCGTGCTCTGGAGATCCCGAGAAAGATATTTGCTTCAGCACGGAAGATCGAAGGTGGTGGATCTCTTACCATTATAGCTACTGCGCTTATTGATACGGGGTCTCGTATGGACGAATTGATATTCCAGGAGTTTAAGGGTACAGGGAACATGGAGCTGGTGTTAGATCGAAAACTTGCAGATAAACGGATTTTCCCGGCCATCGACATTCCTAAGAGTGGCACCCGTAAAGAGGAAAAACTATTTCCACCACAGCAGATTGAGGCAGTACGGAAATTGCGTCGGATGCTTGTGGAATTGAATCCCGTGGAGGCGATGGAAACTCTAATTGCGTTGGTACGCAAGTATCGAACAAATGATGAAGTGCTGGCGTATTTGGCGAGAGGATACGTGGCCTAAAAGGGCGTGTTCAACATAGGGGTTTTCCCCGCGACCTATTTGGGAAGGGGCGAATATAGAGTGATTGCGTTGGAAACTAAAAGGAGCCAAAATTTTTATCGCTTTTGGGGGCGACACTTATAACCATTTAAAACATGCACCCGTTGGCAGGTAAACTGGCAACTAATGATCTGCTAGTTGATATTGCTCGTTTGGAAAAGGCCTATTATGAAAACAAACTGGATCCGTCCAACCCTATACAACTGGTGCGTTTTGGTACCAGTGGTCATAGAGGCACATCAATGGACGGTACATTCACTGAGAGTCACATCCTTGCCATTACCCAGGCAATTTGCGATTACAGGAAAGCGCACAATATAGATGGGCCTCTATATCTTGGGAAGGATACCCATGCATTGTCGAAATTGGCGGAACTTACGGCCCTAGAGGTTTTGGTAGCAAATGAAATAGATGTGTTTGTCCAGGAGGGGGATGGGTTTGTACCGACTCCGGTGATTTCTCGAGCGATCGTTACTCACAATAGGGTAAATGCCAAACATTTAGCCGATGGGATCATAATCACGCCTTCTCACAATCCCCCGGAAGATGGTGGATTTAAGTACAACCCACCACACGGCGGTCCAGCTGATACTCGCACCACTCGGTGGATCCAGGATCGGGCAAACGAGTTATTGAAGGATAGACTCGCGGGGGTTCGGAGGATATCGATACCTGATAAGCATAACCATCCGAAAATCCATCCTATCGATTTTCTTTTGTCCTATGTTCGGGAGTTGAGTTCAGTGATAGATGTCCTCAGCATCGCTTCATCTAGGGTACGTATTGGAGTTGATCCTTTAGGAGGTGCATCACTTCGAGTATGGCAGTTGATAGGGGAATACTGGGGGATGGAAGTGGAACTGGTTAATGACCAGATTGATCCGACATTTTCGTTTATGAGGGTTGACCACGACGGGAAAATCCGGATGGATTGTTCGAGTCCCTATGCAATGGCAGGGCTAACTGAGCTTAGAGACCGATTTGATATTGCTATGGCTAATGATCCGGACGCAGATCGACATGGGATCGTCACGCGTAGCGGTGGACTAATGAACCCCAATCATTTTTTGGCAGTCGCCGTCCACTATTTATTGAATACTAGGCGAGCATGGCTTCCAGCATCTCGGGTGGGCAAAACTGTAGTAAGTAGCAGTTTTATTGATCGTGTTACGGTAGCTTCAGACAAGTTGATTTACGAAGTCCCTGTTGGGTTTAAGTGGTTTGCACATGGATTGTTAGATGGATCTTTATGTTTTGGTGGAGAAGAAAGCGCAGGGGCGAGCTTTTTACAGAAAGATGGTCAGGCGTGGACTACAGATAAAGACGGGATTGTACCAGCGCTTCTGGCGGCGGAGATACTAGCAAAAACAGGGAAAGACCCATTCCAAGTGTACGAGGAGCTTGTGGCAAAATTAGGTCGAGCGTGGTATAAACGGATCGACCTACCTGCTTCTGAGCGCGAAAAGAATGCCATCGCGAATTTGAAGCCTGCCCAAGTACCGGAAACTCATTTGGCGGGGGATCCAATAATAGCCAAGCTTACTAATGCACCAGGTAACGGAGAACCTATTGGAGGAATCAAAGTTATTACGGAACGCGGGTGGTTTGCCATCCGACCTTCTGGCACGGAAGCCATTTGTAAGCTTTACGCAGAAAGTTTCGTCAGTGAAGCGCATTTGGATCAAATAATAGCAGAGGCGAGGTTATTGTTAATGACAGTGGGTGGCTAAAGCCATAGAACGGCCATAAGTAGGTGTTTGACTTATTGGGATTGAGTGCGCTAGTTTGATTTTATAAGTTTGGGGACAGGGTGAAAAGGGGGAAGGGTATTTAGAAGCTGGAACATAAAAGATATAAGTTGCGACTGTAAAATGAAGGCGCGAATTTTGGTAGTTGACGACCAAAAAGACTTGCGAGGGCAAATTGTAATGGCCTTGAGCGATCCTCGGTTAACGTCGGAAGAATACGAGGTCCTCCAGGCTGGAGATGTTTCAGAAGTAAAGCAACTCCTAAACGGTCCGGAGGTGGATGTTGTTCTATTGGATCTAATTCTGCCCGGAGGTGATGGGTTTGAGGTCCTTTCTACGATTAAAAAGAAGTGGCCTGATACGGAGGTAATACTGATGACCGGTCAATTAGATGGAGAGGACAAAATCGCTGCCGCAGTGGAAGCTGTCAAGCGCGGGGCGTTTCATTTTCTTAGTAAACCATTTGCGTGGGCAAACCTGATTGTTACTGTGCAGCGGGCACTTGAGCATAAAAGGGCTAAAGAGGAACGGCGCACACTTCGTGAGGAGCTGGTGGCTTCTGGTGGAATCAGGCCAGTGTTTAAGAGTGCCGCCATGCGAGCTGTGATAGCGATGGTTGAAAAAATAGCAAGTAGCGAAGTTTCTGTATTCATAACGGGCGAGACTGGGACAGGTAAAGAAGTAATCTGTAATGCTTTGCATGCACTGAGTCCACGCGCAAAAGGACCACTTATAAAAGTAAATTGTGCAGCGCTCCCAAGGGAACTAATTGAGAGTGAACTGTTTGGCTCGGTTAAAGGGGCTTACACAGGGGCCCATCAAGATCGAATCGGACTGTTTCGCCAGGCGGAAGGTGGAACGTTGTTGCTGGACGAAATCACTGAAATGCCGGTGGATACGCAAAGCAAGTTACTGCGCGTGCTCCAAGATAAGGAAGTCAGACCTGTAGGTGGTCAAACGTACTATAAAATCAATTGTCGAATAGTTGCTACCAGCAATCGGAACATCCAGGACGCAATCAGCGGTGGGAAATTGCGGGAAGATCTCTACCATCGAATCAGCCAATTTACAATTCATTTACCTCCATTGCGGGAGCGGCGTGAAGATATCGAGCCTTTAGCCGAAGCGTTTTTGAAATTCTTTGCAGCAATGGCTGGTAAAAACATCACTGGATTTACCCCACGGGCCATGGAACGTTTGATCAATTACGATTGGCCTGGCAACGTACGACAGTTGCAGAACGAGGTCCAGAGAGCTGTGTTACTTTGTGAAGGAACCGAAATAGATGTGAATGATCTTTCGATACCAGCGGTTTCAGAGGGTGGTCAGGCCCAACCGCAGCTTTCCCTTTTGGAAACGATGGAACGAAATGCAATTATCCAAGTATTAAAGGAGACAGGGGGTAATAAACTTGAAGCCGCTAGGCGATTGGGAATAGGACGGCAGACCCTTTATAACAAAATCAAAGCTTACGGCATTAAGATATAGGTGCTGTTCTCCGAGTTAAGCCCGCACCGGTCCACTACATGTCCCCAAATATGTGGTTAGTTGATACACACGCGCATCTTGATGATCCAGTTTTTTCACCTGACTTGGAACAAGTAATAGCTCGTGCTACAGAAACCAGCGTTACTAAGATTATAACTGTAGGTGTAAATCTGGAGAGTAGCCGTGCCGCTATCGCTTTGGCTGAAAGGTACGCCGGTGTTTTTGCTGTGGTAGGGTGGCACCCTACAGATGCGTTAAATGCCCCAGCCAACTTTTCTGGTCTACTAAGGCAGCTTTGCAATCATCCGCGAGTGGTCGGGATAGGAGAGACCGGATTGGATTATCATCGCTTGCTTCAGTCCAAAGGAAGTGGATCGATGGATGTTTCCACCTATATTCGTCGACAGAAAGAACTTTTCGTCCAACACTTGGAAATCGCTGCAGAAAAGGGACTGAGTGTCATTATCCACCAACGGGATGCATTTGACGATACAATCCACATTATTTCGGAGTACAAGGGCAAGATAAAAATGGTGTTCCACTGTTTTGGAGGTGATTATTCTCAGGCGAAGAAGCTCTTGGACATGGGGGTAAAGCTAAGCTTTACAGGAATCGTTACGTTTAAAAACGCATTTACCCTTAGAGAAACGCTGCGAAAAATTCCCTTGGAGTCCATTATGTTGGAAACGGATGCTCCTTATTTGGCGCCTGAACCTTTCCGTGGTAAGCGATGTGAACCTGCTTATTTAGTGCACACAGCTAAGAGGGTTGCCGAGGTACTTGGAGTGCCTCTGGATGTGATTGCAAACCGGACAACGGAAACCGCTTTGGAATTCTTTGAGAAGATTGGTCAGCAGTGCGTTACCAAACCCAAGTATTAGAAACTGCAGGCTTTGCATCAATGTCACATTGCCAGAAAGTATTTAGAAGCGCGGAAGTTGATCTACAGGTTTGTTCTATTGCTGGGGTGATTGTAAAATCCTTGCTGAATGCAACCCTATTGTACAGTTAGTTTGGGCTTGCCCTCGACACAGTTGCCTAACCTCACACCTTTGAATTTAGAGATCAAACACTGAAGGCAATTTGCATTTCGGGTGGGCTGTGAACAACCTGTGGTTATTGTGGGTCGTTTTTGATCGGAATGTGGTACCCACGCGGCCAAACGCATTGATCTTTTACCCTTCAAGTGAAAAGGGACTCTTAGTACCAGACAGATCTGTGTCACGCGTGTAAAATTGTGGCGGGTGGCGGACATTCAAAAAATTAAGACTGGATGAACTGGGACCTGAGGATTGCCGAAAAGGCTTGCTGTTGTAGTGAATTTGACTTTCGGATTTCTTCTTCGTCATATTAGCTGGATGCTAGGGGGAGGCAAATTACTATCTGTTTGTGCTGCACAGTAAAAGGTTCAGTTTCAGAGGATGTAAAAAGCGCTGTGGCTTCAGGATATTCGTTTGTAGTGCAATTTGCGTAAGTCCGAGGGACAACATAGAAGCGTTTTTCGCCAGGAAGGAGAGTGGTGGCATCGATGGTATCCTGGACGTTGACATTGGTTGCAGGTTAACTCGATGATTCGAGATGGGTAAGAAAATTTTTTAGGGATTGAGTAGCTGGCACTATAAGCGGATGTGGTAATAAGGGTCTGAGTCGGGCCCCCGTCCAGGTACCAAGGCGATACAGTGTACCAAAAAAGAAAGCGGGGTGGGTGAACCCAGGACCGCCGATAAGTTCAATCCCACGCCGGACATTTTCGAGTAACCAAGCTGGGAATAAGACGTGGATGGGGTTGCGCTCGGCTTGCGAATGATGCGCAGCGATTGCGGTCATTATAAGGGATGCTACTTCAGGGGTTGTTTCAACAAGCAAATTAGGCTTCTTCATTGGGTGCCAGTACTCCGTTTCTACAACTTTTTGGGCGCGACGCTGGGAAAGTTTTAGAGCGTCAGTCACCAATATGTGCGTAGCGATATGTGCCGGATGCCAGTCTTGGCGGTGTGGAAAGCAGATTAATGCTGGGTTTGCCTGGGTAATGATTTCGGCAGCCTTTTCTGTAATGCTCCTCCAGAGCCTCGGACTGGATTTGCGCAGATTTGGCTCGAGCTTAGTCCCATGTGGACACGGTAAGGGTTCAAGTGCCACAAAGCCCAAAATGTTGCACGCGGCTTGGAATTCTCGCCAGCGTTTCCCTCGCAGCGAGGGATCGCTGCCGAGAGTTACAGGAACGGCAAACGTCGTGAAGCCAGCTTCACGGATTAGCCGGAGGGCCAATGTGGCACATATAGATTCATCATCCGGGTGGGGTGCGAAAATTAATAATGCTGGTTTATTGGAACTGATGCAAAGGCATGGCTTCCGTTTCTTGGGATGTGGCACTTTAATGTTGCGAAAAGCCATTATTTGGGCCTGTATCTTCAGAATAAACTGCAGAAATTGTTCGTGCATGCCCGGAGTGTGTGGAATCTTAACCCCTGTTGCAACTCGTAGTGTAACACAGCGCCCCCTACGTGTCTGGGTGCAGAGCAAACGCTTTTGGCTGTGGATGCTCTTGAAAACACACACAAGTTCGCCCTGTAGACTTGGAGAATTTTATTTGTTCCATCTGTTACTTGCGTTGGTTTGTGGGCAACACAAAGCTCAGTGCATGCTTCCAAGTAACCCGCATACTTTCTGCAAAAAGGATACTAACTTGGGCAATGGTACCTTAGTTGCGGCAGAAGTTGTGGTTCTCGAAGAAGCCTGGAGCTATCGACTTTAACAGTGGCGGTGGAATAGAGTCAGAATAAGTGATTTAAGGGTTGGAAATACTAGAACATGAAAGTTCTGGGCTTGGCATGCTGCAACGCCTAAACACGGAGGATAAGGTTAGTGCTTTTAACTTTGCTTGCGAAAATCTTTAATACAAATGTCCGTTATGCTTGACATATATGCGGAAATGACCACATATCAGGCTGAACCGTTGGCACCTTGGTGAATTTATAATGCAACCGTACCCAAAAAACCCCGTACTTAAAAATGACTTGCTGCCCGTCGAGTTCGTACTGCATCCATCCTGGTGGTACAAACACGCCGGGATTGAGTTCGACCAGGACTTCTTCTTCCACCCAATTAAACGGGTCGAAGCAGAACGACGAATGGAGCAAGTGCTATTTGAGCGCTTCGGTCGATACGGGTTTGGACAGGATCATAACCGAGACCTGCCCATAATTGGTGCTATACATAACGCAGCGGGGTTTTTTGTGTCCGAGATCCTGGGTTGTGAAGTGCGGTATCGAGTGGATGCAGCCCCTGAGGTTGTACCGGCTGGGTTCCCGCGATTGAATATCGACGTTGACCGGCCATTTCACAGCCGTGCAATGCAGCGTCTTGTGGCCTTGCAGGACAACCTCAAGAGACGTTTTGGTTTTCTACTGGGTGACATCAATTGGGGTGGAGTATTGAACATTGCAATAGATTTGCGGGGCCAGGATGTCTTTCTGGACATGATTGATGAACCTGAGCGGACCAAAGCCGAGCTTAAAAAGATTGCTACGGTGATTGAACGGTTTGTAACAGGGATTGAGGCTGAGACTGGAACGAGCTCAATCTCGGTCAATCGAACTGTTAGGCTTATTCGACCTGCGGTTTTCCTCCATTCTGAATGCTCTCATACAATGATTTCAGTTCAACATTACGAAGAGTTTATCCTGCCAATTGATATTGAATGGTCGCTACGCCATCGCCCATTTGGCATACACCATTGTGGGCGTGATGCACATCGGTTTGCAGCCTCCTACGCCAAGATTCCACACCTGGATTTCCTTGATGTAGGTTGGGGAAGCGATGTGTCCATACTTCGGCAATATTTACCGACTACCTTCTTAAATTTGCGGCTTGATTCAGTAAGTATGTCACAGTGGACTCCAGAAGAAATTCGGGGCACAGTTCGACGATTGGTTTATGCTTCAGGGAACCCATGGCTAACTGGTATTTGTTGTATCAACATGGACCATACAGTTACGGATGAGCAGATTTGCGCGATGCTTGATGCTGTTGTGGAACTGCGCCAGGAATACAAGGCTATGTTGGTCTCTAAACAGGGGTGGACTGGATAAAACAGGTTTATCTGATAGCCGCTGCCTTTGCTGTGAAGATAAACATATGAGCAGGACGCAGTTTAATTACAGGGAAGCAGATCCGATGGCAATGCCGGTGGACCCGGTCGACCCAGAGAAATTTGATTTTGATCGATTTGAAACTTTTGTAACGGACGCAGAACGTAGGTATGCAGAGTTTTTGTCCAAACCCTCTGGTGTGGCTGTTTGGCAACGTGTGCGTGTAGGGGAAGTGTTTAGAGATGGATGCCGCGACATGAAATTGTCATTGCGTCTGCAACTTGGGGGACTTACGAGGGCAATGAACTACTTAACCGATGCACCTCCGTATTTGGAGCCGTGGTATGGGATTGGAACTACAGCGGGGGCTTTTGGTGCAGTGTATGAGTGGTTGCCTGGCCAATCTCCAGTCGTGAAACCTTTGTGGCGTACTTTGGACGATATTCAGCATCTAGTAGTACGTGCCTTACAGGAAACCCCCATTTTGCGGTACACGTTGGAGACGATTGAATATTTTCTGGAGCAAACGCGCGGGCGGATCCCAATCTCTTGGTGCGATATCCAGTCGCCCATCAATGCAATAGGTGGATTAGTTGAGATTACAGAGTTTTTCGTTGCGTTGTACGAGCAACCTGATCGGGCTAAGGAGATTTTGTCGGTGTTGGCAGATGAAATCATTAGATTTACGAAAATCCAGACGGGTTTGATAGGTGCGGCGTTGGCGCGGCCAGGGCATGGTTTTGCAAGTGCGCGGGTTGGGAAAGGGGTTGGGTTGAGCACTGACAATTTGGTTATGATTTCACCCCGAATGTATCTGGAGTTTTGTGCAGCAGATACGGCGCGAATTGGCCGGGAGTTCGGTGGCGTGGCGATTCATTCGTGTGGCAATTGGGGACGTTGGCTATCCGCAGTAAAGCAAATTCCGGGGTTAATTATGGTTGATGGCGCGTTCAGCTATAAGACCGATCCCAATCCGTGCGTTTGTGAAGAATTTAGAGATGCTTTAACTGGTACCGGGATCATATTGCAGGCACGGATTGTTGGGGAACCCCAGGTAGTGCTGGCGCATGTGAAGCGATTATGGCGGCCGGGAATGAAACTAATTGTTGTAACACATGTGCAAGAACCTGAAGCCCAGCACCGTCTTTATAATGCTATCCATGAGCTTTGTCAGTAATTGGTAAATGTGGGGTTGCGGGTCATTGTGAGCGCGGTAAGGTGAGAGTGGTACAAACTAGGTTTAGTTCTCGTGAGCAATACGGTTGTTAATGTTCCCCCGGGGAAGAAAGGATAGCGGTGTAGTTTTGCATTCTTTTGCTTACATCCTTGCTTGACTTGAAGATGGGTGGTGGACACGCTCTGGAGGTCCATGTCAGAGCGCACTAAGAAAAGGCATAAGAGTGACAAACCCAAGGTAATGATTTTGGGTGTGGGCGCGTTTGCGCATGCAGTTGGCCAAATATTAAAGGACGGTGGTGCAGAAGTATACACGTATTTGACGAGGAATTATGGGCATTACCCACCCTCATTGGTAGGGCCTACCTATATGGCCTCTTCGCATCCAGATCTGATGCAACTTATTGATACCTTAGATGTGGATCTTGTTGTGCCGCAATCGATTGATTGGGCGCAAGCGCCGTGGGCAGAATCATTAGTCCGTTCTAAGGTCCTAGTTTTGAGTCCAGTGGGAAAAGCAATGTTGATTGAACGTGAACGCGATTTTGCTCGTCGGTTATGTGCACAGTATAAAATTCCGTTCCCCCGCTCGTACGTGGCCTCGAATCGCTTGGAAGCCGAAAGGATACTTCTGCAACATCCGAAGCCGTTTGTGATAAAGAATCCTTTATGCTCTCCTTCTAGCCCTATTCATACAATACTTTGTGAGACTGTGGAAGACACGCGTGCTTGGTTAAAGGTAGTGAACTACGCAGAAGGTGTGTTTTTGCAGGAGTATGTTGGACGGGCGGAGGCGGGACACATTGTGTTTGTCAGTGGTGGGGAAATTTACTCGATCGTGACAAACCAAGAATATAAACGGGCGTTTGATGGCAACATGGGGATTGTGGCTGGAGCTCCCTTGGGAGGGTTGGTTGAGTTGGATCCTGAAGACAAGTACGGGTTGGCTCGTGAACTTATTCTGCCGTTACGCCCGTGGCTGAGAGAAGTGAACTATCACGGACCCCTTCAAGTTACCGCTATAAAAAAGAACGATCGCTGGTATGTAATAGAGTACAACGTCAGAATAGGGATTACTTCTGGGCCTATGTTACTGCGGATGTTGAAGAACCCGGTGGAAACCCTTCTACGGGTCGCTCAAAACAAGAAGCTTGATTTGCAATTCCGGGAAGGATTCCGGTTCGGATGTTCGGTGACATTGGCTGGGTATGGGTATCCTTACGTGCAGTTGCGGCCTCCGATTTTACCGCTGGAAATAAAAGGTAAGTTAGATTGTGATGTTTGGTTGAATGAAGTGGCCGTAGATCAAGAAGGTCGATTGCTCGCCACAGGGCACCGGATAGCTGATGTGGTGGCCTTGGATTCAACCTTAGAAGGAGCTATTCGAAAGGCCTATGAGAATATTCGTAAGCTACGCGTCATTGGAAGTTATTACAGGCTCGATATTGGGCGGAGTCTCTGGCCTCCTGGAAATGAATAGTTTTTTCCATGATTAAATCTCGTGGAACTACGTCGCGTATTAATGGGGTAATTATTTATGCAGAACGAACGATTAAAGGAAGTCGATTTTCCCATGCGGCCCGCATGGGTGGAGATCGATTTAAGTCGGTTGCGTGAAAACTTACGTATTATACGGGCGGATTTGTCCCCGCGGGTCCGAATTATGGCAGTCGTAAAAGACGACGCTTACGGGCATGGTGCAGTTGAAGTTGCTCGGATTGCCGTAGAAGAGGGAGTTTGGGGCTTTGGTCTGAGTACACTTGAAGAAGCCCTAACGTTGCGTGAGGCAGGAATAACAGCCCCATTAGTGTTGCTCGGCGAGCGACAAGAGGAGGAATTACCTTGGTGTTTAAAGTACAACCTTACTGTGTGTGTTAACAGGGTTGAAACCGTGCGCGTGCTAGGCCGTTTGGCAAGGGAATCCCGCAAAAGAATACCAATCCATGTGAAGCTCAATACAGGAATGAATCGCTTTGGGGTTCGTTGGGATGAGGCGATGCCATTATTTCAGGTTATTTTGGAGGAGGAGAGTTTAGTCCTTGAAGGAGTGATGACCCATTTTGCGCAGTCTGATGAAGCTGATAAGACCTTTGCCAATTTGCAGGTTGCAAGGTTTGATGAGGTGATTAGCAAACTAAAGGCGAAGGGTATCCAGTACGGGATGGAACACCTTTGTAACAGTGGAGGATTTCTAGACTTGCCGCATGCGCATCGTGACATGGTGCGGATTGGGATTTTGATGTATGGGGTTTATCCTTCGGCTGTGTGTAGGCGCATACCAGGCATTAGACCTGTGATGTCCGTCAAGGCGCGTGTAGCAGGATTCCAAAACCTTAAGCCGGGTGATTCAGTAGGCTACGGAATGCGATACAAGGCGACTACTCCTCGCCGGATTGCTATTATTCCAGTAGGATATGGTGATGGGTATCCACGTGTGATTAACGCCGGCGCCGTTCTAATTCGTGGACGGCGGGTCCCCATTGTAGGAGGAGTTACTATGGATGCGCTGATGGTGGATGTGACTGAGCTACCTGAGGTCTCAATGTGGGATGAGGTGGTCTTAATGGGTGAGCAAGGCAACGAAGAAATCTCAGTGCACGAAATCGCGAAGCTTAAAGGGTCGGTTAGCTATGATGTCCTTACGAGTTGGCGGTTGCGCTTAAAGCGCGTGTGTCGTAGGTAGCTGGTGGGTAGTAATTAAACGAAGGAGGCATATTGAGGCTACAATCGACGTAAAGGTAAAGTGAATACAAACGGCAGTCGCCAGAACTGGCTATTTCGTAAGCTGGCCATGTGACCCTATATTTTTAGTGTGAATAATGGATTTCGGTGCAAAGTTTGGAATTGTAACTTGGCGCGCTTAATCGGTGTGGTTAGGTTTGGTATAGTAAGTGGGAGTATTTGTTGTTATTTGGCTGGCACAGGTTGTAAAAAATCCGAAGTTTCAAATCAATCTAATCAAGCTGCCTCCCCGACGTTCGTCCAAGTGGATCCGATTGACCTAAGTGAAATGCGGTTGGCATTTGCTAATGCGGATGCAAGCATGAAGGTTTTTGTGGATGAGTGTATAGGCTCGATACGCGCCCGGGATTTTGGGTTTGCCGCCGAACAGCTGGAAAAGCTGTTAAGAAACCCTCGGTTAACGCCTCAGCAGCGTGAGGCTGTCCAAACCACCTTGGCACGAATCAAGGCAAATAAATAAAGGAGGTGTGCATATGCGGCGTTGTTTAGTCCCCCCACATCCACAGCGTGGTTTTACTCTAATTGAGCTTTTGGTAGTGATTGCGATCATCGCGATATTAGCGGCGTTGCTTATGCCAGTTTTAGCTAAGGCCAAGTCGAGAGCGGGTCGAGTAAAATGCGTCAGTAATCTTAGGCAGATTTGGTACGGAACTATGATGTATGTTGGAGATTTTAATGGAATCCTCCCCCCTTGGCGTGCGGGTCAAGGCGATCGGATGAATAACATGAGTGCATGTCATTACAGTAGGTACGTGGTAAGTGGCCCAGCTAAGACAAAAGCGCCGGTGGACGTATACGCTAGTAATTGGTCGTGGCAGAATGCAGGCTATATCTACGCATGTAAGTATGTTGGAGATGGCCAAATCTATTTTTGCCCGGCCTTTAAGGAGGGTCCATTCAGTGCGAGTTATTATACCCCCTTACTGACTACTGATGACGGGGGCGATGTCCGTTCGAGTTACCTATATAATCCGCGGTGCAAAAACGCGGGAAATATCCCAGGTGTGCCCATCGATACACATCGTAGGTATCAAAAAGAATCCCAAATAGAGCCATATCGGTTGTTTGCAGTCGATGTTATTCAGGGTCGCACATTTTGGGCTCACATGCAGGACAACGGGTTCAATGTGCTTTTTACCGATGGCTCTGTGCGATGGGCAAAAGCGGATAACCAGGTTCGAACTTGGAACCTCGATGGAAGCTACGAGGGCGTTCGGATTTTGGACCTAATTTTCGATAGATTAGAAGTTGCTGCTAAAGCGTCACGGTAGTTTTGCAAGGAAAATACTCTCGCGATCTGCAAGCCAAGTGACTAGGGAGTAATTCTGGATGATCGTGTGGGGGTTTTAGGAATGTAAGTTGGGGCTTAGAATTTCATCCGGTAATGCATAACCTTTGGCTGAAAGTGATGTGCGAACGGGGATTGGGTGAACAGCAAGAAATCAGTTTCACGGACGGATTTTTCTGAGAAGTTTTCAAGTGGATTCCAACACCCGGCCAAAGTATTGTTCGGATGGGCGTACCAGTTTAAGGTGGGTTGCGGTTAGATTTAGATTATTTAATGAAGGGAGCCTGTAGCACGCTTTACACAGCTGTATTAGTCCGACATGCACATTAGACAAATTTAGCATTGGCGAGTTGAACTTACATTTTTGTCTGCAATAGAGGGACCATTTTTAGGCTAAGGTCGAAAATGGGTGCCAATTTAAAAGACCGACGCAAGACCAAAGTGTTGTAGAATTGGGGTTGTCTCGGCAGATAACGCCGTTACGCGTGGACGCTGCCCCAGGATTGCATACGTTGAGAGTCGGTGTTAGGGTAGGCAGCATCTCGGGCAACTCTGGTTTATCCAGTTACATAAGCTTATTATTTTGGAACAATGGCGCTGCTCTATATGAAGCAGGTGGAGTAGAAGTCATGACCGTAGGCAGGTATCATGCCCAACTAAGGTCTCGGTCTGGAGGTGTGGTTTTTTCCTTTGGCCAAATTTTAAGCGATTTCAATCCTTGTAGTTATGTTTGCCCATATTAATTAAGTTGGGAAATAATGGGGGGTGACTTTTTCACTCGTTCATGGTAGTCTAATGTCTAGAATCGCTATGAAGAAACGAGGACGTCGCGTGCTTTTAGGGATTTTGCTTGCTCTCGTAATTGCAGCCGAAGGAGCATTTTTGGTTTGCACCTTGCAGGGGCGTGATCCAAGCTTTTTAGTCAAAAAAATAATTGGACGGGATAGTACCAAGGGGTCAGTTGACTTCTTCGTAGCGGCTAAGAACAAAGTGTCCACCCTCATGAGTTTCGCAAAGCCTAACGAAATGCAGATTGTATCAAACTTGGCCAAGGTTGGCGTAATTGTGACAGATTTGCCTGTTTCCACTAATGGTGGGATGGCACGCAGTGTGGAAGGCACAGACCACGTCACCGTAAAAGATGCGCTAAAAGCATTAAATGACGTAAGGTTAATTGGTACGATGAAAGTTGGAACAGATTGGAAAGGCGTGGTAACTATTGGCCAGAAAGCTCAGCAACTAGAAGTTGGCACAGAGGTTACCATTCCTTGCGGACAGAAACGACTTACTGCGGTTTGTGAAGCGGTCAGCGAAGGAGCGATAGAGATCAAACTTCCCACCGTTGGTGTTAAAGCGCGACTTATCATGCCTAAGCAAGGGGCGCATTAAGCTGTGGTTTATGTGCCTAATCCAATTCAGCCTCAAGCAATGGTTGAATTTTTGGATCCTAGCCAACAGTTTTTCAAGGGGAGGGTTGAGGCATAAGCTTTATTAAGTTGGGGGAGGCAGTGCATCTGGTTTTTGATTAGGTTAAGCAGTTTTTGGTGGTTCACATTTGAAGTTGTTAATTGGAGAATTGAACGCTTGGGGGGTTATCCTTACACTTGGTGCATGACATTGACCGAAAAACTCCTCGCCCGTGCATCTGGTAGGGCTAAGGTTGAGCCCGGTGAGAACATCTGGGTTAATGTTGATGTTTTGATGACGCATGATGTGTGTGGACCGGGAACGATCGGTGTGTTTAAACGTGAGTTTGGAGATAATGCTCGGGTGTGGGATCCCACACGTGTGGTCATCATTCCGGACCATTACATTTTCACCTGTGATGAGATGTCCAACCGGAACGTAGACATTTTGCGAGAGTTTGTGAAGGAGCAGGGGATCAAATATTTTTACGACGTGTTGCCTGGGGGAGCTACTGGGGGGTGGCGATTCGACGCAAGTAAAGGGCATTTTGTACCTCAGTTTGGGCCACGTTATGCTGGGGTGTGTCATCTCGCATTGCCTCAGAAGGGTCATACTCGACCAGGGGAAATCCTTCTCGGGACAGACTCGCATACTTGTACCGCAGGTGCTTTTAATGAATTTGCTACGGGGATCGGGAACAGTGACGCTGCTTTTGTAATGGGCACAGGCAAACTTCTGTTAAAAGTTCCACCTACGATTCGTTTTAGGCTAGAGGGTCAGTTGCAACCTGGTGTAATGGCGAAAGATGTGATTTTACATTGCATTGGTGAAATTGGGTTTGATGGGGCAACATATTGTGCAATGCAGTTTGATGGGGCAGGGGTAGCGAGCCTGACAATGGAAGATCGAATGACAATAGCGAATATGGTAATTGAGGCTGGTGCGAAGAATGGAATTTTCCCGTTTGATGGGCGGACAGCAGAGTATGTGGATACGCGAACCCGGCTGAATGGTACCAATTCTACCTATGAGCCTGTTGAACCGGACCCTGATCAACGTTTTCTGGCTGAGTATGTAGTTGAGTTGGATAAGCTTGAACCCGTGGTTGCGTGTCCGCCCGACCCTGCTCAAAGACGTAAGGCAAGGGAACTTTCAAACGTCAAATTGGATAGAGCGTACATAGGATCGTGCACGGGAGGCAAAACCAGCGATTTTATAGAATTTGCGCGGATCGTTCGGGGAAAGCGAGTGGCAATTGAAACATTCGGAGTGCCTGCAACCCCGGAGGTGATTCGTGACCTCAAGAGCGCCTACTGGGATGGAAAAACAATTTGGGAGATTTTGAACGAGGCCGGGGTAATTTTAACGGAGAATCCCAGTTGCGCTGCGTGTTTAGGAGGACCAGTGGACACTTTTGGCCGGGCTAATACACCAGTGGTATGTATAAGTACCACTAACCGTAATTTCCCCGGACGGATGGGGCATAAACAAGCCCAGATTTATTTAGCTTCCCCAGCCACGGTAGCTGCAAGCGCTGTAACTGGTCGTATCACAGATCCGCGTGACTTTATCGGCTAGTGTTAAAGTGAAAATGAACGTAGATAAAGTAGACAACCTCTTAGAGAAATCGATCCTCGCAGTTGTTTTGGGGATTTTGGTTTGGGGGCCAATTTACTTGGGTGGTGCTACCCGAACAGGTTTCTTGGGAATAATGGCCCTGACTACCCTGGCCTTGTTACTATGGGTGGGGCGGCTTTGGGTGAAGAAAGAGTTTCATATTCTAGTTCCTGCAATCATATGGCCAGTAGTGATTTTTACCGCATATGCCGTATTCAGATATTTTACCGCTCCTGTGGAATATGTTGCCCGTTGGGAGATATTGCGTGTACTGGTGTATGCGGCTCTGTTCTTCATAGTCTTGGCTAATTTGTATCGCCAAAGCTCGATCGAATTCATTGTTAGCACGCTAATATTTCTCGGGGCAATCATTGCAGGCTATGCAGGATTGCAGTACTTAACGGGAGCCGAGCATGTATTATGGTTTAAAAATTCCTATGCCCCTCGCGCGGGTGGGACATTTTATTGTCCAAACCATTTGGCTGGGTTTCTTGAACTGATTATTCCGCTAGCAATAGCTTTTATTTTTTCTGGGCGGCAATCGCCAACTATGAAGGTGCTGTACGGTTACGCAGTTTTGCTAATGTTGGCGGGTATGGTAGTGACAATTTCACGGGGTGGATGGGTTGCATGTGGCATTTCACTGGTTTTAGTTTTTGGGATTTTGGCCTGGCAAAGGGTTTATCGTATCCCTGCCTTGGTAATGGCCACGATAATTGTGGCAATAGGCGTGTATTTATACTCGAAGAACCTCCATGCCCAGATACGGATCGAGCGTTCAATCGAAACTTTTGAGTTTGATCGCGATGCGCGCACTTTGGTTTGGAAATCGGCTTTGGATATGTGGAGTGACCACAAGTGGCTAGGAGTGGGACCAGGACATTTTGACGTCAGATTTCGTGAATACCGCCATCAATTAGTGCAACAACGACCTGGTTGGGTCCATAATGATTACATCCAGACTTTAACTGAATGGGGGATTGTGGGTGCCAGTATTGTGTTAGTTTGGCTAGGGATGTTGATATCACTAGTAATTCGCATGTGGCGGTTTGTGGTGAAACAGGGCGACGATTTTTCGCGCCCAAGTAGCAATAGGTTTGCATTCGTCCTTGGCGCTTGCGGCGCATTCACAGCCATCCTGATTCATTCATATGTCGATTTCAACATGCATATTCCAGCAAACGCAATTTTGGTAATAGTTTTAGGAGGGTTACTGGTGAGTCACGTGCGTTTTGCTACCGAACGTTATTGGCGGACTATCCATATGCACGGTAGAGTGGGGCTAACAATAATTGTCCTCGGGTTATGTTTGGTGTTTGTTACCCAGACAATACGAGGCGGGAGGGAACAGTTTTGGCAAACCCAGGCTGAAAAGGCTTCACGTTATAGCTCGGCTCAGGTAGAAGCATTGCGCAAAGCATTTGAAATCGAACCACGCAATTTTGATACTGCATACATCATTGGCGAAGCATACCGTGTGCTGGCCATGAGTGATATTGCAGATCCTGAGCCAGTGGTCCGGGAAGCAATGCAATGGTACGAAAGGGCCATGCAACTTAACCCTTATGACCCATACAATTATTTGCGGTATGGAATGTGTTTGGATTTACTTGAGAGGTACCACGAAGCGGAGAGTTGGCTTGCGAAGGCCGTGGACCTCGATCCGAACGGATACTATGTAGTAGGTCATGTTGGTTGGCATTATGCCCAAGTAAGGAACTATGCCGCTGCGAAACCATGGTTAGAACGCTCCCGAAGGCTACTACCCCAACGGGACGTCAACACCATTGCTTATTCGTACTTGAACATAGTGGATCGGAGGCTTCAAGAATTTGCGCTAAGTTTTAAACCAGTGCGATGAATTTAGTTTGAAAGGGTTTTTGGGCAATGGGTTTGAAAATCTACAACACATTAACGCGACAAGTTGAACCGTTTGTGCCACTTGATCCGGCTGGCAAACGGGTTGGTATGTATTGTTGCGGTCCTACAGTATATGACTACGCCCACATTGGTAATTGGCGGACATTTGTTTTTGCTGACCTGGTGAGGCGGTATTTGGAGTTTTTGGGTTACGAAGTGAAACACGTGATGAATATTACTGATGTAGAGGACAAAATAATTCGAAGGGTTCGTGAAACGGGCACGACACTTAAGGAGTACACTGGGAAGTACGAAGCAGCATTTTTTGAGGATTTCAGTACCTTGAATTGCAAGAGGCCACATTACACTCCCCGGGCCACTGAACACATCCCCGATATCATTGCGCACATTCAAAAGCTCATTGAAAAAGGAGTGGCGTACCAGGCTCCTGATGGCTCAGTATACTTTAGCATCCGGCGTTACCAGGAACTTGGTGGCTCATACGGCCGCTTGGTTAAGCTTGATCCAGGTGACGAAAAATTCGAATCTCGCATCAGAGCAGATGAGTATGCTAAGGAATCAGCGGCAGATTTTGCTCTGTGGAAGGCGTATGATCCAGAGGACGGGGAAGTTTATTGGGATAGTCCTTGGGGACGTGGGCGCCCTGGCTGGCACATTGAATGTAGTGTAATGAGTTCAAAATGCTTAGGCCCTAGTTTCGATCTTCACCTTGGTGGCGAGGATCTCATTTTTCCACATCACGAGAACGAAATCGCCCAGAGTGAAGCACTCCGCTTGCAGAATGGGCGCCTCCCTGGGCCAGGTTTCGTGAAATACTGGTTACACGGTGCGCATTTATTAGTGGATGGACAAAAGATGAGCAAGTCATTGGGGAATTTTTACACTTTGCGGGATTTAGTTGCGAAAGGGTTTACAGGGCGGGAAGTCCGATTCGCACTGCTTGGCGCACATTACAGAGAGCCGCTAAACTTTACTATCCAGGGTCTTCAGGCTGCCCGTAACGCATTGCAACGTTTAGATGAAGTGCTTGAAAAACTTCAAGTTGTGCTTTCAGGATCAAAGTGTTCTGTCCCTGAAGAACCTGTGTCAGGATGTGGACGTGAGTTAGTAACGCAATTTAAAGAAGCAATGGATGATGACTTAAATATCAGCAAGGCTTGGGCCAGCGTATTTGAGTGGGTGAGGAAAATCAATCGAATGCATGCGATGGGTAGGCTTGATCCAACCGAGGCGGCAAATGCAATGGCTGGATGGATATGTGTCAACGCCGTTTTAGGTTTACCCGAAGCCCATCCAGCTGAGGCGCCCCCAGAAGTGTTAGACCTGGTACAACAACGTGAGTCGGCTAGAAAAGCTCGTGATTTTGCCCGCGCTGATCAAATTCGAGAGCAACTAAGAACAATGGGTTGGTGGGTGGAAGATACGCCTAAGGGTCCAAGGCTAAAAAAAATTTAGAAGGGGTTGGGAATACAGCATTTGGTAAATGGTCTGAGTTGTAACGGAAGAATATGAGTGGGCTGTTCATTACATTTGAGGGCACTGAATGCAGTGGCAAAACTACACAGATTGCGATGTTGGCCGATCGTCTACAGAGATTGGGCATTCCTGTGGTGGTTGTACGTGAGCCAGGTGGTACGCCGCTGGGGGAAGAAATAAGGCACACTCTCAAACATAGCCAGGCAAACCACGCGATGACCCCAGAAACGGAACTTTTGTTGTTAAATGCGAGCAGGGCACAGCTTGTGCGTGAAGTAATTCGTCCTGCTCTGGCGGCTGGCCGGGTTGTTATAAGTGATAGGTTTTACGACTCCTCGCTTGCGTATCAGGGGTTTGGACGCGGTATAGATTTAGAAACCGTCCGGTGGATCATTAATTTCGCAGTAGGAGATACAACCCCTGACATAACCTTCTTACTTATGGTACCACTCGAAGTCAGTTATCAGCGACGCGCCGCGCGTCAGGCTACGTTACCTATCATTCGAGATCGCATCGAAGAGGCCGACAGGTCGTTTTTTGAACGGGTGGCGGAAGGTTATAAAAAATTGGCTGAAGCCGAACCACACCGGATCAAATTGATAGATGCAACTGCGGATGCCGCATCCATCGCGCGTACCGTTTGGGAAATATTAAAACCAATTTTGCAATCGAAAGGATACCTTCGCACACCTGGCCAGGCCACCGCTTAAAATTTTTTAGACCCTCAGGCTAAAGAAATAGTGCCAGAGGAGGGATTTGAACCCCCGACCAAGGGCTTATGAGTCCCCTGCTCTACCGCTGAGCTACTCTGGCACGCTGGTTACCCTAAGATCGAGCAGTCATTCAATTAGTAACCTTAATTTTTAGGCGCGCGCAAGTTTTAATTTCTGATCGGGCGTTCCGCGCCTTTTTTACCCATTGACAGGGATGATCTTTGTGACAAGTATTGGTTAAGAATTGGCCAGAAATGAAGATAACCTTCAAAGTTCTCCCGCTATGAAACACACAAACTCAGTGGCAGTATGGATATTGTCATTTTCTTTGGTACTCAGCACCGGCTTTCCCGGTAAGGCAGAAGTGGTAATTGGAAGCTGGCAAAATATGACCGATGAGGGTTGGATAGACCACGGTAATGGCCTGTCGATAACAGCCCCAGAGAATGCAGGGAAATATAGCTTTGCCCAGAATGTGGTGCCTGGGTACGCAGTGAGTTTGAAAATTACTCAGGCGGGCTGGAATCAAAACTTACGCCTGAATTTGCATAATAACCCTCCACTAATGGAGGCGTTTATGACTAATCAGCTGTTGAGTTTCACATTTTCTGTGCCAGCTGCAGCTGAAACAGGTTCTACCAGCGGTTACTCGCAAATCTACGCAGTCTATTTAAATGCTGACGGCTTGGGGTGGACGCAAATCCCTTGGTCGCTTGCCACGGCGACCGGATGGACTTACAACAATGGAGAGGACGGAATGCCAAACTTCTATTTTTGGGAGGGGGCACCGGCACGTACACAAACCGTGGTGATAAATTATTCAAGCTATCTTTCGCAAATTTCTGAGAATCCCAGCTACCTCGAACTCATCTTTGCCAGTAACAATGGTGGAGGCGCGCCAGATTACTTTTACATGAATGATGTGAAACTCCTTCAGATTCCTGAGCCTACTTCTTTGGCTATGATCACGGTTGTATTAGGGGCTTTGTTTGCGTTCCGGCGCCAGCAATAGCTGTGATTTTGCTGCCTTAGAAGGGGAGCTCATGATTTTTAGGAGGGCAGCGGCTTTTTGCTATTAAAATGGTGAGTATTCTTCCCTAAAAAGCGGGTCGGGAGAACACGTTATACTTCGGCAGAAAGAGTGCGTGTGAGGGACAGTTTTTGTTTTGTAGTAAAGGTGCTATAAAAGCCTAGTGCGAAACAATTTGCGTTGAAGGGGCTTAGCGGCTTAATAGGGGGCCAACTTCCACTTTGGACTTCCCTTTGAAGGAAAGGTTTGCACTTCCGAAGAGCAAGTGCCAGCCAGAAAGTCGTGCCAGGACCCGATATTCAATCTTGATCTCCCAGACCAGCACATTTGGTGGGTGGGCGGTGTGTTCGGTAGGATTAAAATTTCTTCAAGACGGTCCGAAAAACCAAAGATGGCATATTGGTTTTATGTGTGGCACAATCTGAGTCGCACTAAAATGCAAGGACGATTATTAGACAATGCGCCGCCATCGGTACTTCGGGATCTGGTGCGGGGGTTGACTTTTTTGTTTTGGGGGTTACCACTTTGCGTGGTTATATTTGCTGCGGTGGCTACCACAGCTGGGTTTGGACATTTGGGGGTTATAGGTCCCGCCATACCACCCATGTTGATCTGCTATGGTTTTATTCAGGTAGGTTCTGCAGTAGGAGGAGACCTCGTCTGGCGCAGACAGGTGGACCGAGCCTTATTACTAGGGTTGATTATGGTAGGATTGGCCCCCTTTTTGTACTGGTGGCATCGGGTTCCCGAAAACCTGTTCTTTTCCAGCATGGTGATTGTTTTGTGTGTAACAGGTTTTGCAATGCTTTTTGTGATGAGCTATTTGATTCAGCAATTAGCATTTGCGTTGGGTGAACCAATTCTCTTATTAGATGCACGCCGGCTGGGGTCCTATGTCCGTATATCAGCAATAACGTCCATAGCAGTGCTACTGAGTCACGTAGTAGGAGGTATTTTTAAGCTCTTGCCACAGGAATATCTAGACGCGGTGTTAGACACTTCCCACCCTGTTTTTTTGGCAGGTGTAGTGATTTTCGTGCTTACTCCATTGGCCACAGTAATGTCTCTACTATGGAAAATGAAGCAGCTCATTCTTAACAGTGTATTCGGTCGGGTTCAAGACGCGCCCAATGATAAAGCTGTGGAGGAATGGTGATGAAGTGTATTTTGAGAGTCGCTAAGGAGATATGGAGGGAGATGCAAAAACCGGTTTAAGCTCCGAAATCCGCACAAAAATAAGGCCGGGTTTTATACCCCCGGTGGGTAGTATAGGCTATCACGTTTTGTTAAGCACGGTGGCTGTGCTTGTTCTGGGCCCACTCGGTGGTGTTTCAGCGGCGTTCATGAACTTTTCGATAGGGTTTTTCGTGGGTGGGCAGGTATTGGCCGGAATACTGGGAAGTGCAGTTACGCTCCCATACGGTTCGGAAGGCAAGCACGGAGCCAATTATATTCAAACGATGGCTGCCTCAGTGGCCAGTATGTGTGGGATGGCGGTGTTGATCCAAGCACGGGCTTGGTTAGGGTTACCTGAGTTGCCCGCGTGGCAATACATCGCGTACTTTACGTGTATTGGAATGCTAGGGGTTGGCGTGGGAATGTTATACACCCCTCTACTTGTGGATCGAATGCAGTTGGCTTATCCGTCGGGTTTTGCTGTAGCAAACATTCTCCGGGCTTTGACCGATCCTCAACTACTTAGCCGGTCGATCGCTCGTTTGGGTGGTGGGATGCTGGCTGGATTTGTGGCGAACTTGAGCACATTCAAATTACCTTGGTTAGGGGCAACTCAGCTTTCGGCTGCCACAATTGGCGCTGGAATGATCGTCGGTACACGAATTGCCTTGCCTGGATTGATTATGGCGTTAATTGGCCATTTTTTGAAACCCTACCTTGTAACCATAGGTTGGTTAGAGACAAACGCACCATTCCGGAAGATTGGTTTTATTATAGGGTTGGGCATGATCCTTGGGGCTGCGATTGTGGATATCAGTCTGATTATGTGGCAATGGTGCCAACGATTGCACATGGCTGGAGTACCACCCCAAGAGCAACCCGATTGGAAACGGGTCAATATGATCCAGCTGGTAGTATGGGTGATTTTTTGGGCGGTTGCCACGGTGCTGGCTGGGCATCTGATTTTTGGGGAACCGATTTTATATTTGGCGTTGAGTGTGGGTTTAGTGTTCGTGTTTATCCTCGTGAATGGGATTTCGCTCGGTATTTCAGACAGCAATCCCATATCAAGTGCGTTTGTGCTTACAGTCTTCATTCTAGCAGCACTTGGATTACGTGATCCTGTGACCGCGCTTACTTGTGCATCAATCCTTTTGATTGCGTGTGCAGTTGGTGGCGACATGCAGCAAGATCGCTCTACTGGTTGGCGTTTGGGCACTAACCGCGTCATCCAGTTTAGATATCAGGTAGGTGGCATTTTAATGGGTGCTGTGCTAGCAGTTGTACTGGCACGAGTTTTCATGGGCGCGTACCCAGTTCTTAAGATCGATCAGCTCACCCAGCATGTGCCTGACGCAGAACGATGGCAAAGTGCAATGACCTACAAGATTGTGGGTGCAATCCGTGGGATAACCTCACAGCAACCTCATGTAATAAAAGCCCTCGCAATTGGGGTGGCAATTGGACTTGTTACTGAGATTTTGCGGAAATCGATTTTTAAGTGGGGTTTGTACCAGAAATGGCTCCAGGAATCTTCTTGGGGTAAAAAGATGGATTTCGTTTTGCATGTGTTCGTAATTCCTAGTCCCTACGCTTCAAGTTTCGGTGGCTTTGTGGATTTGCCTACCACATTGTGGTGGGCGCTAGGCGGAATAATCCCCGACCTTAGTAGAAAGGTGATGCAGAATAAGAGTCAAATGAATAGTGCATTACCTCGAGATATGAGTTCAGTCTCGCTCATAGGTGGGGGGCTAATTGCTGGCGATTCGCTAGGGTCACTAGCCGTGGGCATAACCACATTGGTTGGACGACTGGTGACATGACCGTTTAGGCGAGAGAATGTTGACAACGAATGTATCTCAGTGAAATATCCGCATATGAAACTGGTTAAGAGGCTTTTGATTATCGCTGCCATCACGGTTGCCATTCTTGGGATTCTTTGTGTGGTAGTGGTTGGTTTGCTTTTGGGAAAAGTCACCAAGGCCGCAGTTGAGAAAATCGGACCCCAGGTGACTAAAACACCTGTCCGAATCGAGGATGTTAAAATATCGCTTTTTACCGGAGCGGTTAGTATGAAGAAATTTTCAGTCGGGAACCCAGAGGGTTATACCCCTACAAACGCAATTTACCTCGGATCGGCTAGTGTATCGATCGACCCCAAAACGGTGCTTTCTGATAAGCTTGTTGTGAGATCAATTCGCATTGAGTCTCCCGAGATTTGGTTGGAAGGCAACCCCCTCGGAGAAAATAACCTGAAGAAATTGCTCGAAAATGTTACCGGAGGTAAACAGAGTGAGAAGCCAACCGCAGAAAGCACAACTCCAACTAAGAAAATGCAGATTAATGAGTTGATTATTACCGGTGGCAAAGTAAGATTACCAAACGGATCGATTATCGCACTGCCGGAGATCAGGCTTACCAACTTGGGTACTGGTCCTGAAGGTATTACCCCACTTAACTTGTCGAAACAGATTCTGGCACAAGTGTTAAATGACTCTCTAAAAGGGGCAGTGGATGGTATGGTAGAGTTGGGTAAATCCGCAGAAAAATTGGGTAAAGAGGCTGGAGAAAAGATTACCCGAGGATTAGGAAATTTGCTGAAGCGAAGTACGAATTAGCCTTCGCCAGTTTGGAGATCCAGTGCCTGGAATCTAACCGCCCCAGTAGTTTCACCTCGACGGAGTAAAAGGGATAAATTAGCCCGATTCCCGCAAAGGGTGTTTTTGAAAGTGGCTGGTGGACGTTTTTTGGTAAGGGCGTTTCGCGTTGGCTAAAATTAAGATGAAATCATAGACCCAGTATGGCCCGCCATCCCCCGTGAAGATGTGGGGTAAGATCCGCCTGGCTACTTGAATGATTTTCGGTGCGGAATGGCACAGATTTCCAAAAAGTTGGAGACGTTGGATAGGGCAAAGACTTTACTAAACACAAGGGCGAGGTGTTGAACAAGAATTTTTGCCAACCCAAACTCCAACGTAAGATCGAGGCGCGAATGTAATTATAAAGGGTCGACTACTTTTGTTTGGTTTTTTCTGTACCTGTCGCGATCGCGGGAAAGAGAAATTTCGCATGGACTAGTAGCGCGAAGCAGTCCAGTTAAGAACCTAAACTGCACAAGATCCACTGACTTCTGGTCTGACGTGCAAAAAATTGCAAAACAGATCCCAGCATGTAAAATATCAAACGTACCTATGAAGATCCTTACAAATACCGCCGCAGTTGGTTTGGCCTTTACGCTTTTTGCGCTTGGGGCGCAATTTCAGGAAATCCCGGGAGGTATTAAAGCGGAGGTTGATCCCTACCTGATCGAACTCCAGTTTTATACCCCTTCAATCGTGCGTGTTACTAAGAGGCTTCAAACGCACTCCTTCACTAATCAGAGTTTAAGTGTGATTGCGAAGCCGCAGCAGGTCCAGTACAGGATCGGATCAGGTAACGGTGTGGTAACATTGGAAAGCACCGATTTGAGAGTAGTGCTTGAGCTTGCCACCGGTAGGATCTCATTTGCCGGGTCTAATGGTATCGTGCTTCTGGTAGAAAAGGAGCGTGGATTCGGGTTCACAAACTTCAATGATGCAGGGGTTCCTTCTTTAAGTGCTTGGCAGTCGTTCGTTTTAGGAAAGGAGGAGGCAATTTTCGGTTTGGGCCAGCAACAGCACGGCAAACTTGTGCAACGGGGAGTCAAGTTGCGCATGATTCAAGGGAATACCGACGATTATGTTCCGATTTTTGTATCCGAAAAAGGGTATGGTGTGATTTGGGATAACTGTTCTCCTACGCTTTTTGCTGATACCCAGGAAGAAACCACGTTTAGATCGGAGGTTTGTGAGAGTATCGACTACTATTTTGTCTTTGGGAAAAACGTCGATGGTGTAATAGCGGGGATTCGAGAATTGACGGGCCGTGCGCCTATGTTGCCAGTTTGGGCGTTTGGCTATTGGCAATGCAAAGAAAGGTATAAGAGTCGTAGCGAGATAGTTGGAGTGGCGCGCAAGTATCGGGAGCTCGGTGTGCCACTAGATGGTGTGATTCTAGACTGGAGGTATTGGGGAAATAACTATCTTTGGAACGCTATGGAGTTTCTCGATCCTGAGTTCCCCGACCCAGCTGGTATGATTCGGGAGATCCATGGGATGAACTGCAAGATAATGATTTCAATCTGGAACTCGTTTGGCCCAATGACAAAACAGTATCGGGAATTGAAAGAAATAGGGGCATTGTTGGATTTCATAACTTGGCCAGAATCTGGTTGTGATCTGTGGCCCCCAAGACTTGATTATCCTTCTGGGGTTCGCGTCTACGACGCATATAACCCAACAGCAAGAGACATTTATTGGAAGTATCTTAAAAACGGGCTATTGACGCTGGGTATAGACGGTTGGTGGATCGATTCATCTGAACCGGATCACCTCCAATTTAAGGACAGTGACTTGGACGTCCAGACTTATCTGGGCTCATTTAGACGAGTCCGTAATGCTTATCCACTGATGACAGTCGGAGGGGTTTATACCCACCAAAGGCAAGAAAGCTCGGACCGCCGTGTTTTAATCCTTACCCGCTCGGCCTTCACCGGCCAACAACGATATGGATCAATTGTTTGGTCCGGCGACGTCGTAGCTTCATGGCAATCGTTGCGGAACCAGATTCCAGCTGCACTAAACTTTTCACTTTGTGGGATTCCATATTGGAATTCAGACATTGGCGGATTTTTCCTTTGGAACTTCCCGCGCAAGCTTGTGGATCCCGAATATCGTGAGCTCTATGTCCGTTGGCTCCAATTCGGCACATTCTGCGGGATGATGCGATCTCATGGTACCGATGCACCACGCGAAATCTATCAGTTTGGCACAAAAGGCGATCCCGAGTTTAACGCGATAGAACGGTTTATTAACCTTCGATACTTATTGCTGCCTTACATATATTCGGCGGCTTGGGAAGTTACCGCAAATCATTCCACCTTAATGCGAGCGTTAGTAATGGATTTTGTAGGCGACCAACGGGCTGTCCGACTGGCTGACCAATTTATGTTCGGAAAATCAATTTTAGTTTGCCCGGTCACGGAGCGTATGTATGCCACGAAAGAAAAGCTAGATTTGACAAGGATAAAGACCAAGAAAGTTTACCTGCCGAAAGGGACGATATGGTATGATTTCTGGACAGGTGAAGAATTCATCGGTGGCCAAGAAGTAGAACGTGAGTGTCCTCTGGATATGATCCCACTTTTTGTGCGGGCAGGATCAATTCTTCCAATCGGACCGAAAGTCCAGTACTCAACACAGAAGAAATGGGATGAATTGGAAATTCGGGTGTACGGAGGCGCAAATGGACAATTCGTGTTATATGAAGATGAGCTTGACAGTTATAACTACGAGAAAGGGATGTACACTACGATTACCTTCGATTGGGATGATAGCGCGGGAACACTTACAATTGGTGATCGGCAAGGGGCTTTCCCCGGGATGCTAGAGGAGCGAATTTTCAAAGTGGTTTTGGTCAGTAGTGGCAAGGGCATTGCCGATGTACCCACGCAAGTCTGTGATAAAGAGATCAAGTACACCGGAAAGAAAACTGCAGTTAAGTTACGGTAGGAATCCCCTGGCCCGACGAGAAATCTAATGGATAGTAGCCCTTGTTACACAAGGTAAAGATTTTGTGTCTCGGGTCAAAGAGGAGCGCTATATTTGCGTAAATGTCTCTCTGGCTATAGGCTTTTCTTGGCGGAGCGGTTCTGTTGCTTCTAAAACAATGTAGCGTAGGCTTAGAGATTTACAACTGGCGAAGTTTGCACCGATAGCCAGCGTGTGCCTGTAACCTTATAGGCTCGGAAAAATCGCGGCAGCACATCCATCACACTACCATCACTGTGGTTTATTTTAAATCACACGTTGGTTGGGGGTAGAATTAGGCACCGCACATTGTATGTTTTCCCACCCGTGGTGGCATCAGATGCAAATCGAGGTTGGCACTACTGGGATCGCTCTTGTACTACCAATCGGTCCTCATTTGGGTATGTGGCGGAAAAGGTATTGGCAGCAAGCATGGGACTTACTGCTACGGGAACGAGGATTGAATCACTCATCCCGTGGATTACTTTTTTATCGGCGGGACAGATGGTCGCTAGGATTCCGCCCAGGGTGACGGTTGGATTGTCCCACTGGCCGCTCACGAAATAATACGGGCATAAGCGCACACGGCCCTCCAAATACACGATTTTTCCTGTTTGGGTGTCAAACCAACTTGCGAGGATCCTCCGGGATCGTACGAATCGCTGCAATACAAATGGCGTGGAATTTGCAGCTTGTATAGCTGTTTTAACGACGCGTTCCCATTCAGTTTTTGGGAGGTCGTGTCCCACGTACACACCACGTGCACCCCATGCCATTGGTGAAAAGCCGGACACTTTAAGGACCAGTTCACGTTGTTTTTGAGAAAAATCTGCTAGCTGCTCCCAGGCGGTAATACCGAGTTCAGGTATTTCAACCCATGGTGGCAGCGGAGTTGGGTCAATCACCCAGGTGCGGGGGATGACCCGGCTTAAAAATGTCCATGTTTTTTCCCCGAGTTGTGCCTTCCAAAAATCGCGAAGATTTGCATTCCAAAAAAGGGCTAACAACATTTTTTCTTCGAGTGCAGGTTTTGGTGGTGGCGTCAAGTATATTTGCCCCTTCAGCGCTGCAGTGAACACGTCCAAGCTTCCCGGGACATTTTCAAGGTCGAATAGCTCAAAAAACCTGTATACAGCTTCACCTTGAGTGAATTTCGGTGTATCAGGTCCGGTAACGACAAATGACTCTCCTAGTTGTTTTGCTAACCATTTCATTTCTGGCTGGTACGTGGCGCATTCCTCCGAGATCATTATCCAAATGCGGGAAAACCCAGTGAATATGTTTCGGAAGCCAGCTGTCATTCCATCAGGTCCACCTATGATTTGCCAAGGTTGGTTTTTTTTGAGTCGAACGGCTGCGAGGTAATAAACGCGATTTAGCCAATCGGTAAGGCCAATTCCGCCTGGGACAGCATCCAGTTCAGTGATAGCGTACCCACTTTCGCCCAGAAGTACGTCTGGGCGGATTATGCGTGGCAATTCATTTTTGAAAGTCTTGGATCGTTGGAGTTGGATGAGTTCTTTTGGTTTTCCCCTGTCTAGCCACTCGGCTATCCATTTGGGGGCTTTGCCAGTGAAACTCCATCTATAAAGCAAATTGGCTGCTCGGTAAAACTCTAGTAACGCTAAGCCGAGCTTTTGGAAAAAACTGAGTTCTGAAACGGGGATGAGGAAAGGAGCAGTACCAATTCTCCAATTGCGGCCTTCTAATAGGCCGCTTGGTGGAATCATTGATTGAACAACTTCGCCTATAAGTGAGGCGATCTTATCCGAATTCCAATAGGGGGAGTCCGCCACAAAATGTATGTTTCTCTCCAGATTTGCTTTAGAGATTTGGCTTTATGTGCGTACTTGTCCTGAACCGATCCCGATCCATTTGTAAGAGGTGAGTTCTTCTAGACCCATAGGGCCGCGAGCGCCTATTTTGTCAGTACTGATCCCTATCTCAGCGCCCATCCCAAACTCACCTCCATCAGTAAACCTGGTTGATGCGTTCCAATACACTGCCGCTGAATCGATCTCAGCTAGAAACTTTTTAGCAACGGATTCGTTTTTAGTCACGATCGCATCGGAATGGGCCGAGCCGTAAGTGCTGATGTGTTCGATCGCCTGATCCACGTCGTCAACTATCCTCAAATTCATTATGTAATCATTGTATTCGGTATACCAGTCCTGTTCAGTTGCGGCTTTCAGAGTGATCTGCAATTGGCTTGCGATGCCTTCCAGGATCTTAAATGCAGTTTGATCGCTTCGTATTTCCACTCTGTAAGGTGCTAGGTCGGTTGCTATCAACGGCAGTAGCTGTTCAGCAATTTGTCGATCAACTAGTAAAGTCTCCATTGCGTTGCATACAGCAGGACGCTGACATTTTGCATTCAAAACGATTTTGCGCGCCATTTCAAAGTCGGCGTCTTTGTGAACATACACATGGCAAACACCTTTGTAGTGTTTTATCACCGGTACCTTTGAGCATTCTGTTACAGTCCGAATGAGTCCTTCACCACCACGCGGGATGCACAGGTCAATATACTGGGTTAAGGAGAGTAGGATTGGAATTGCTTCGCGGTCAGTCGTTGGGACTACTTGAATGGCGTCTTCGGGGAACGAAGGAAGTGCACGCTTAGCTGATTCTTTCATTACGCGTGCAATAGCTAGGTTGGAATTAAGGGCCTCTTTGCCGCCACGCAAAATGGTAGCGTTGCCGGATTTGAAGCACAAGCCGGCTGCGTCTGCCGTGACATTAGGCCGAGCTTCATAAATGATAACAATTACGCCAATTGGCACACTAACCTTTTGAAGCCGCAACCCATTGGGACGAATACGGTCGTCAAGTATTCGGCCTACTGGATCTGGCAATGCCGCAACTTGGCGTAGACCATCGGCCATGGATTTTAGCCGTCGTTCGTTTAGCAAAAGCCGGTCTAGCATCGCCTTTGACATCCCACCTTTAACGGCGGCTTCCATATCGCATTCATTCGCAGCTAGAATTTGATCAGCAGCTTTTTCAATGCCTTCTGCCATTGCCAAAAGACACTGGTTCTTTTCGGCCGTGCTAAGCTTTGCTAACGCACGCGAGGCGGCTCGGGCCCGCTTAGCAAGTTCAGTTATTTGTTCACGCAGGTCCATACAAACCTGATTTTATTTGGGCGTAAATGTACCTCAAACCAAATCTTGTAAATAGGGCAAAGGGATTGTTGGCGGTTGTCCAGGATCGGTTTCCAATGTGGCCGTAAAGGAAAGAATTTATTCATCCCAATTGGGATACCCGGGAGAGCGTAAAGCGGATCTATAGGATTTCCTGTGGGTCCGTTGAGTCCTCTACTATTAGTGCACTATGAATGTTTCTTGGATCACGGCTGGGGTTAGTCCGACGTAAGTTTGTGTGTCTGGAGAGTGGCCAGAAGATGTATTGGGGGGAGTTGGTTGAGGCAGAGAACTATCCCGGCGATACGTTATGGGGTGTACTATTTAAATGCTACCCCTATCCGCAAATATACGGATACTTTATAACAGAGCGGGGGTGTTGAAAGTTTTGCGATATCGAGGTCAAAATCAGCTTGTAAGTCCGGAAGGGACTTGGGCTTGGGCGAGCGGACGTCTGTGGTCCCTTCGTTGAGGGTTCCCCACCCTCCCCCACCTCCTCAACGTTCGGCGCCCAAGCTCAAAAGTTGGAGGACTATTTATTGTTTTCTCTGCGCAAGCTTGGAAGAAGGTATGTTAATCACTTTGAGAGGTGTTTGATTAGGACTTTAGATTTCCGACCAGAGCTTTCGTATTTTTCGCGTCTGGCAGGTGGGAGATCATTGGGCGTTCCCTCGATGAAGCCGAGTTTGCTTTGGAAGAAATTGTAAGCTTGGGTTGAAAGGGCGAAGAGCACTTGGGCTCCAGCTTCCCGCGCTTTTGTTTCTGCGAATTGAGCGAGTTTACGTCCAATACCTTGATTTTGATGAGATGGTTTTACATAAAGACATGCCAATTCGGCCTTTTTTTCTTCAGGATAAATATGCAAAGCAACGCAACCAACTGGGTTGCGGTCGATCTCATAAATGTAATAATCGTCGATTGTTCGTTCTATCTCAGCGCGGGTGCGAGGCATCAATTCTTCGGCTTCTACAGGTTGACGGATGAGTGCTAGTATATGGCGAACGTCTTTTTTCATTGCACGGCGGATTTGTACATATTCGTTTGCATAAACTAGGGTGCCGATGCCTTCGTTTGAGAACACTTCTGCTAGCAAGGCCTCGTTCGTACAACCGTTTATGATGTGGACACGGGGCACGCCGGCATTGCAAGCGGTGATGGCAGCTTTCACTTTTGGTAGTTGATCCTGGTGGAATCCATGAGGAGCCTCTTGCAAAAGGCGTGTGAGGTCATTGACCATAATCTGGCGCAGAAGTTGTCCGTGGAAGAACAAGCCATCCTTTGTGGTGACAAATAGCAGCTTAACTGCTTTTAAGGCCTCGGCCGTTTCGACTGCTATATCATCGGAGTTCAGTCGGTAAGACCGGCCTGCGCCATCTATGCCAAAGGGGGGTAAGATAGGCACCACGTTATTTTGAAGCAGTGTTTGAAGAAAATCGGCGTCGATCCGTTGTATTTTCCCGGTGTATTGGTGATCAATTCCATGGAAGATGCCGAGGGGATGTGCTACAACAGCGTTTACGGCGGCTCCTCGGAGATCCACCATTGACAAGCCTTCCAAGATTTCATGAGTAAGGCGGTTTGCTGCGGTAAGGGTTATTTCCATTGTAGGTTGGTCTGTTACGCCCGTGCCATCTACTGACGAAGGAGTAATGTGCCTTTCTTGGGCGAGGGCTCGAACTTGGGCGCCAGCACCATGAACAAGTACCACCCTAATGTTAAGGGACCGAAGTACTGCGATATCGAGCAGTAAATTAGAAAAGTTTTCGTCGGTGACCACCGCGCCGTCTATGGCAATAACGAACACACGGTCCCTAAATTCGGGAACATACTGCAAAATTCCTCTAAGGTCGGCTGGTTTCACAAGTGATGAATCTTGCACCCGTGTCTCCAGTTGACAACATTTTTTGACAAACTACTTAACTTGGTAGTTGGTGGATTACTCCTGGTTTGTCCAAGCCCCTGTACCTCGTCATGAGGGAAAGGCTTACAATGTCAAATGATCCACTTCAGGATTCGTTCAAGTTGCAAGCGGTAAAGCTCGAAGCTCCCTTCGGTCCATACTACAAAGTCGGCTAGTTCCATTTTTTTCTCCAAAGGCCATTGTGCACTGAGCCTTCCACGGATTTGTTGATCTGAAAGGCCTCGCATTCGTAGCCGGGCCCACTGGGTTTGCGTGGTACAGGCTACGCAAATTACGTAGTTGAACTCTGCGGCCCAGTCTACCTCGTACAGGAGAGGTACTACCACAAAAGCCAGTGTGCACCCAGATTCGTTAAGTGCTGTTAGCTCCCGTTTGCAAATTTGGTAGATTGCCGGGTGTGTGATTGATTCCAACCGTCTTCGTGCATGCTCGTTTGAAAAAACAAGTTCTGCCACGAGATCCCGTTTTAGATGCCCGGAATCATCAAAAAATTCAGGGCCAAATTCCTGAAGCAACAATGCGTGCGTTGGTTGACCCGGTTCAACCACTCTCCTTGCAAGCTCATCGGTCTCGATAACTGAGTATCCAAGCTGTTGCAGCACTGTAGCAGTGGTTGATTTGCCAGTGCCTATACCACCTGTGATAGCAACAGTTTTCATTGGTGAAGTACGTTCACGAAATTAGGATGCATGGGGGTGCGAATGCTTGTCAATTTAATGCCAAGCAATTGGTGTACTCCAAGCTCTCGTGTCTGGAAGTGTTGGAGCAGAGGCTTATGCTAAACCGGGAGAACATGTTAGATGACGGAGCCTTTTATGAGGAGCTAGGTGTTGATGGCGTGAGGGTAACCAGGTGAAGGTTCGGGGGATTCCGAGGCACACAATTTATCAAGAGGATTTCACTGGAGTATGTAGAAGTATGACCGTGGTTAGGTAAACTTGGAGAGCTTATTGAATGAGTCGTTCCAGCGGATAGCAGGTGACGCAATGGTAACCTTGCTGGATCCTTAATCACACGGTTCACTATGGCTTGTGTAAGCTTGAATTTTGGTAGAGGTGGTGATGATAATGACAATGTCATGGCTGTAGAATCGCGCAGCGATCGAAAAAAACGGGTTTCGAAGATAATTAATGTGTTGTCCAAAGTATACCCGGATGCGCGGGTCGAGTTGAATTATTCTAATCCGCTTGAGCTACTGATAGCTACGATCTTGTCAGCTCAGTGTACAGACAAGCGAGTCAATATGGTGACAGCGGAGCTATTTAAGAAGTATCGTACCGCTGCTGATTACGCCAACGCGGATCTTTCAGAGCTGGAAAAGGAAATAAAGTCCACTGGGTTTTATCGCAACAAGGCCAAAACGATTCAGGCAGTGTGCAAGGTTTTGGCGGAGAAATACAGTGGGCAGGTGCCGGCAAGTATGGAATTGCTTACGGCGCTACCGGGCGTGGGTAGAAAAACTGCAAACGTGCTGTTAGGCAACGCATTTGGTATAAATGCCGGGATTGTGGTCGACACGCACGTGAGCAGATTAGCTAATCGGTTGCGGCTTACGGAGGAGGAGGACCCCGAGAAAATTGAGAGAGATCTAATGGAGTTAGTGCCTCGGGAATTATGGACTAAATTTTCTAATTTATTGATTTGGCATGGGCGCCGTCGGTGCATAGCCCGCAAACCAGACTGTGCCAATTGTGAAATTCGTAATTTGTGCCCCTCCGCAGATAAACCGGCAAAAAAATAATGGATGTACAAGTGCTGCCTTTAGTCTCAGCCAATAGCTGTCATCAGAGACAGTGTTGGTTCTTTTTTGACACGGGGGCTGGATCCCCAGGATTTAACATGGCATTCGACGAAGCGCTTTTACTTTGGCTCCCTAAGCTAGGAAGTGTTGTATTCCGCGTGTACGGTTGGACTGAACCTACCGTAAGTTTCGGATATTTCCAAAATTACCGGGAAGCAGAGGCCCTAGCCAATGGGCGTCCAATTGTTAGAAGACCCACTGGCGGGGGGATTGTATTTCATGGTGCTGATTGGACCTACGCCATAGCAATCCCGGCCCATCATTGGTGGTATCGATTGAAGGCCATTGAAAGCTACAGAGTTCTACACGAGTGGATAGCCGCCGCTTTTGCGAAACTCGGCCTAGCCACTACGCTTGCGCTTCAAAAGCATAAACCAGTCGACGTCGGTCAATGTTTTGTGGGGCACGAACAGTACGACCTTTTATTTGAGGGGCAAAAAATCGCAGGAGCAGCACAACGACGGACACGGGGTGGCTTGCTTATTCAGGGTTCTATATTGCTGCCTAAAGCCGGGTTGGAATTGAGTGATTGGGTGCGGGCAATGAAAGAAATTGCAGAAACCGTGTTTAAAGTTGAATGGACGTCTTGGGTACCACCGGCCGAGTTAATTACTCAAGCAACACAACTCGCCATTGAAAAATTTAATACGTTGGAGTTCATTCGTCGGAGGTGAGTTTTATCAGTTGATCACATAACGTTTGTTTTACGGGTATAGGATGAGGGGATTGAGCGTTTGGGATGTAGTGTTTTACGGGGATTAGAGTGGTGAGTTTGCAGAGTAGCATAGCATAGTTGTAGCTTTAGGCCCACACGTTGTTGAAATGTCTTACGCAATTGGGACTCTTTTGGGAGGCGAGTATTAAGGTGACTGTTCCCTGTGTTTTGTAAGTGTCGATTGCAATTCCTCTAGTTCGAGGTCTTTAACAGTAGTCCGCCCTTGTGGATCCAGTAAGAGCAGATAAGGTAAAGACTCGATTTGGTCAATCCATTGAGTTTTTTCGCTTCTGTTAGTTCTAAACCCTACAGGGAAAGGCACTGGGGAAGATTGCCGCCATGCTTGAAAGGATTCCTTGTCTGTGACAGGTTGCCAAATTCCTATTACTTGGACATTTTGGTTGGTGATGGATTGATACTGTTCTGAGAGTTGCCTGAGCAGATGTTTTGAGGGGCGTTGCTCTGGATCGAACACGCAAATCAATTTCCATTGCTGATCGGTTACCTCGGTTGGCAGGTGGAATTCAGTAAGATCAAGTGTAGTGCTTGCATGTTTCGCGGTCGGTCTACTGGGATGTCTTCTGGGCGACTTTTTTAATTGGACGATTATATTGCTTGCTCCTGCTGGCACGGTGAGCGAGGCATAGCAGTCTTTCGAGTAAAACATGAGTTCCACGCTTTGCCCCTTTGCAAGATTTGTTATAATGAAATTGCCATTTGCGTCGGTTTCAATTCCATTTAGGAATTCGCCTAATTCCCCTTGTTCAGACGTTATCCACCCCAAAATACTAGCTTTGCTAGCTGGTTTCTTGTCCGGATCGAGGACCTTTCCTGTTACAGCCAGGTTTCTAGGCTGAAGCGTTAGCGTACCAAGGTCTATGCAAGTGACATTTTCCTCCGGCACGATGTTGGTACGGATTGATAAGTATCCAGAATTTGTAATGCAAATAGTGAGTGTCGATTTCGTGTGTGGAAGCCCTTCCACCACAAATCTCCCAGAAGAATCCGTTTGGGTCTGCCAGGGTATTAACTCATACCCATCCAAACCCAGCCTCACAAATATACAAGCATTTGGGATTGGTTCCTTCAAGGGGTCTGCAGACCTTCCAGATACTTTTATGGTTTGAGCTAATGTGATTTCGATGGGTTCGCTTTCTTCAGCCCCCTCAGCGATAGCAGCCAGCTGTGCTTCAGGGTACCACGCGACGAGAGTTTCGGGGGGAGTTTCGGAGGCAAACCGCGAAGGAGCAAAATACGGAAGTACAAACTCTCCAGCTGAGTCAGTGGTTACTGAAGCTAAGCCCGAATAACGAACCAGCGCAACCTTTGCGCCAGCAACGGGTTTACCGTCAGGAGTTTTTATAATGCCTGAGATTCTCCGGAGCCGTTTGCCTGTGATCGTTCGGCATCGCTCACCAGCTATAAAAAGGACGTTGGTGGTTCCAGCCTGAGCTAATGTTGAACCAAGCGCAGTGTTTCCATTTTCGGAAAATGCTTCTATGAGAGCAGGACCTTCGAATAAACCGGCAATTACGAAGCGGCCGTGGCTGTCTGTGTTGGTTTCCAATATGGGCCCGTTTTCGTGAAGTGACTTCGCTAAAATGGTAACTCTGTTGGTAAGCGGTTGACCATTTTTGTCGATGACTTGGCCACAAATGTCGTATTTTGCCCGTTTCATAGTCACCGTGCCGAAGTCTACGGAGCTATTAGTGTCAGCAATCGGTATGTCAATCACAGCAGGGACATAACCATCGCAAGAAATCTCAATTACTTGCGGGAGGTGTGGGAATAATCCGCCCAGTTTAATCGGTAAAGCCTGTGCATTAGTGAGATTCATACGGAGATTGAAAAGCCGGTATTCTTCAGCACTCTGGATCTCAAGCAAGAGGTATGCGGAAAGATTAACTCGCTTTGGTGGTTCACCATCAAAATTGATGGCGCCCGTAACCATAACCCCGGGGGTTGTGCAGAGTTCCATAGTTTCTGTGCATGGGGAAGTTAAATTGGTCAGTAGGATGAGATTGCTGGTTGGAGATGAAATTATGATTGTAACTTCTTCCAAAGTTTCCTGAGAAAAGCTCCCCCATGACAGTGGCTTGTAGGTGAACATTCCGTTGGAATAACATTGCGCTACGTGTTGTTCTCCTTCGCTGTCGATGATAAGCACGTTTGGGTATGGTAATGGTGAACCGTCCGGTGTTACAACCCGTGCGACAATTTTTTTGCGTTTTGAAAATATTTGTTCAATTACATTCGTTTCTCCGCTTTTTGCAGTCAGAGGTACGGCTTTTTGAACTTCGTTATCAGTCAAAAACCTAACTAGGTATGAACCTGGAGGAACAGCGGCAATAAATTTGCCTGTGGAATCGGTGGCGCCTTTCACACACACAGACCCAGTAGGGGAAACTATTTCCACGGTTACATGCGGATAGGGAGCTTCTGTATCTTCGCAGGTTGTTTTAATGAGTAAATGTGCTGGAGAGACTGTCTGCAATACCACGTTAGAACATGTTTCCTCGGGGGCAACCCACACTTCAACCGCTTGCCTTATAAACAACGGTTTGGATTCGGTTGGATCCATTAGACAAATTTTATAGGCTCCTGCAGGAACATCTGAAAATATGAAGTGCCCTTCAGCATCTGACTTTGTAATGGGGTCGGGTATCCATGGATGGGTTATGGGTAAGAGCCGTATATAGGCATTTGAAACAGGTTTTTTATCGATTTCGCTAATTACCCGGCCTTTTATTCGGCTGTACGGCTTAATCCTTAAAGTGAGCGGACTTGAAGTTTTGGCTGCCGTGAACGCGCAAATACTTGATGCGCCTCGAATTGGAGCAGTGCTATATGCTTGCACGTATCCAAAAGCGGCTAACGGAAGGTTTGTAAATTGGAATTTGCCATCCCAAGACGTATAAGTTCGAAAAAACTTTGTTGTAACATATCCAGGGATGAGTTTTGGAGAATCCCCAGTAGAGTTTAACAACACAACATAGACACATGCATTGGAAACACGCATGCCATCCTCGGTCAGGACCTCTCCGGTTACCGCGGCAGGCTCGCTAAGTGTTAAAACTAATGATTTTGCTTGAGAAGGAGACTCGAATTGACACGAAAGAATGCCCGGGCCATGTTTTTGATCTATTGCAATTAGTGTAACATGAGAATGAAATTGTGGTAGGGCTATTGTAAACTTGCCGTTGGCGTCTGAGTAGGTTTCAAAAAGGGTTTCCCCAAAAGTGGTTGCACCATTGTCAACCATGGCCAATACTTTGGCATTAGAAACAGGGACCCCACTAGGAGTTAAGACTTCGCCTGTTAAATGCATCTCTTGTGCCCCAGCTGCAGAACTCGCTGCAATAAACACAATGGCTCCAACGAGCAAAATACCTGGTAATGACATCATGGATTTTTAGGCTCGAGTAGGTTTCAGTTCACTTGCTCAAAATCATACCTGTTTACCGCAAGCTTACCTTTTTTTATCAAATCCCGCAATGGTCTATTTCATTGTAGGCGCTTGAACACTGCGCACTAAAAGCCATATGTTGCACTGGTTGGGTAATAGCTTGGGGATGAAGGACACCCAGAAAAGGGTATGCAAATATCGGGTGAATATGCTCGGGGGCCGCTCACTGTTGAAGGTCCTTCGTTTCAGAATTTACCAAGACCTGGCTCGCCCTACGCCCTAGTACCGCTGGAAGGTTCTTAGGCCGCATAATGAATAAGTGCGAAATTCAATTGAAACGTAAAATCTCACCAGAGCGGTTTTCGAGGTGCTGAGGGTAAGTTTATACTGATAGTTCGGATTAAGCCTACTGTTTAGCGGTACTTTTTGGTTTTAAATGGCTTAAGTCACAGTCTAGGACTTGGCAAAAGACGCAGTTGGAAGTCAAACTTCTCGCAAAACAATTGAGCAAGAAGCAGTAATTGTGGCCCGCTAAGTGTGAGAATGTTTGAGTGCGAAAATATTTTTTACGGGTTAGACGTGGGGACGATTGACTTGGCATGCTAGGATTTTTTCCTTGCAACGGCTTTTACCTTCAGATAGGAAAAATAAATAATTGACGACGTAAACCTAAAAAAGGGATTTGGTATGTCACGAGTTTGCGAGTTAACAGGGAAAAAGCCGATGAAAGGCAACATCGTGTGGCGGCGTGGTAAGCCCAAGAAACAAGGGGGTATTGGTACCCACGTGACAGCCCGCACGAAACGCCGGTTTTTCCCTAATTTGCAGAGGGTAAAAGCATTGGTTGATGGGCAGGTTAAGTACATCCGGGTTTGCACCAGGGCAATAAAGAAGGGCTTGGTAGTCCGTCCGCCCAGACGAAGATGGAAACCCGAACAAACTTCGAACACCGAAAGTTAGTAGGGAGTTTTTAATTTCTAGGAACTAGCACGTTTTAGTTTGTGCATAAGTGTTTGCCGAATTCGGCGATCTGCTTCCCTTTCTTTAAGTAACTGACGTTTGTCGTATTTAGCTCTTGGTTTTGCCAAACCAAGTTTTACTTTCACCCAGGGCCCTTTCCGATAAAACGCAAGCGGGATTAATGTGAGTCCTTTTTGGGAAAGCAATCCTTCTAGCCGTTTGATTTCCCTTTTGTGAAGTAAGAGTTTTCGAACAGCGTCAGGTTTGTGATTTTCTCGGTTCCCGTGCGAGTATTCAGGGATGTGGGCGTTGTAAAGGAAAGCTTCTCCATTTTCAATCCGAGCGAATGAGTCGTTTATCTGTGCGGTGCCTTGCCGAAGTGACTTTACCTCAGTTCCTTTGAGGACAATACCCGCTTCAAAAGTTTCTAAAATTATATAGTCACGGCTAGCCTTTGTGTTGGTGGCAATGTTGCCCATTTACGTAGAAATTCTACAGCAAAGCCTTTCCCCTTTGCAAGGCACTCCCTGGTACTACCGCTGGGGACGATCAATGCAATTAAGATGTGCGTGTGGCAAACCTACGAGTTGGATTCAAAATTTTAACCGCTTGCGCCCCTTTTTTTCGGTTTCCTTCTCATCTACGTATTCGTATGTGATGCGGCCCTCGATTATCTCTTTTAATGCGATGTCTTCCAAACTCAGGTTTGTGGCGTCAGGGATAAATGGTCTCCCCAACGGCCCGACCCCAGCTCGCAACTGCCGCGCACGCCGCGAAACCAAGTTCACTAAAAGGTTCGGGTCGCCTATCTTCTCTAATGCTTTTTTGCAAAGTTCAGGATTCACTTCCACTTTGGGATTAAAAGGACGGGCGAAACTTACCACGTTTTTTCTGGAATGCAATAGGATTTTTTGTCCGCCTTGAGCAGCCTTCTGGTGGGTGCGGCCTGGGAGCCCAATAGGGCCTTGGAGCTTATCAGGGGGTGTTTCAACAAAGTAATGATTGATTCTTTGGGCATAACAATGACTGGAGGCATTTTCCGGCACACTCCATGGCCACAGAAAGCAGACTTATCCCGGTTCTAGCTTAATAAAAGATGGTACTTTCCGAGGCAAAAGGTTACTTAACCGCTGCTTACCTCAGTTTATCCATCCATTGCTGTGGGTTTTTGCCCCGCCTATTTCTCAAATCGTAATTTGCCTGTAATTAGGTTAGATTACGGTGCAAAAATGGCTGATTTAACCGAACAACAGAAAAGGTTTTTGTCTGCCACAGGCTGCGAAGTGGCTTTTGATCACTTGACCAGGCATTTGTATGCAACGGACGCGTCCATCTATAGAGTTAAACCACTCGCTGTGGCATTCCCAAAAACTGTTGCCGAGGTTGAGGCTGTAACTCGGGCGGCCTACGAATGTGGCATTCCGATAACTCCCCGGGGCACCGGGAGTGGTGTAACTGGTGGTGCAATTGGCCCGGGGTTAGTAATAGATTTTTCACGTTATCTGAAACGCATGGGTGATTTTGATCCGGACACGCTATCTATTCGTGTGGAGCCTGGTCTAGTATTGGACGTCCTAAATAATCGATTGAAACGCCATGGTTTTGTATTTGGGCCCGAGGTGGCAACAAGTTCCAGAGCTACGATAGGTGGAATGGTGGGCAATGATTCATCTGGAGCTAGGACTTTGTTATATGGTACCACGGCAGATCATGTGCTTGCCATCGAAGGTGTGTTAGTAAATGGTGAAAGGGTCAAGATTACTTCTAAAGGTACTGAGCCAAGGAGCTTAGGTGAACGCTTAAGCCAACTAATTGAGCCTGCCCGAGAGGAAATCGCACGTAGGTTTTCTGCCGATCTTCCCAAACGGTGGCCCGGCTACGGGTTAGACCGTTTTATTCGTCGTGGAGGGAATCCCTGCTATATTGTAGTAGGTAGTGAAGGCACTTTGATGCTAGTGACCGCAGTGGAATTGCGGGTGGTCCATTTGCCAAGGCAGGTGGGGATGGCAGTGTTATTCTTCAATTCCCTTGATGAGGCCCTCGAATGTGCACCTCAGCTGGTTGAATTGAAGCCAGCCGCGGTTGAAATCGTGGATCGGATTCTATTTGATCAGACCAAAGGCCAGCTTCAGTTTGCGAACGTCAGACGATTTCTTGGGTTGGACGAATTTATGGGTGAGTGCTTTTTGATCGTTGAGGTGTATGAAGAGGTTGAAGATAAGCTTGCGACCATTACTCAGTGGGTGCGGGGGGCTAGGGTTATAACGACAATCGACCGTAGCAAAATAGACGGTGTTTGGTCTTTGCGAAAGGCCGGGCTTTCGCTGTTAACTGCAAGGAAAGGACCCAAGAAGCCTGTAGCAGGTGTTGAAGATACCGTAGTGCGCGTCGGACAGCTCGCAGAATACGCCCAAGAAATTAGACAATTGCTAAATCAGTTCAAAGTGAAGGCTTCTTTCTACGGGCATGCGGAAGCAGGCTTGTTACACATTCGTCCAATGTTGGACTTAAGGGATGTAAATGATCTTGGCAAGTTCAGGGCGATAGCTGACGCGATTTCAGAGCTAGTCCAGCGTTACAACGGGTCTATCGCAGGTGAACATGGGTGCGGGATGGCACGTACGGAATATTTGCATAGGCATCTAGGTCCGGAGCTTTACTCAGTGCTTTCTAAAATAAAATCCCTTTTCGACCCATCAGGGCTCCTGAACCCAGGCAAGATTCTCGATATAGGAGAATATAAGATCGATTCGCATTTGCGGATGGGACCCGGATATCAAATTAGTTTGCCTTTCGAGCCACAGCTCCGGTTCGTGAAGCGAGACGAGTCGTTCTTGGCTAATCTGGATCAGTGTAACGGTTGCGCAGCTTGTCGAAAGTTGACGCCTACAATGTGCCCTACATACATCGCTACTGGCCGTGAAGAAATGTCTACCCGCGGCCGATGTAACACAATCCGCGCAGCACTAGAGAATCAGTTTGCCCCAGACAATCCTTTAAATGCACCCGAGTTATGGAAGGTGCTTTCCACTTGTTTGTCTTGCAAAGCGTGCACAACCGAGTGCCCGTCAAATGTCAACTTACCCTTATTAAAGGCAGAACTTCTGCACGCAAAGAATAAAATGCAGGGGCTTTCACTAGCCACATTACTTTTCGCGTACATCGATGTAGTCTCTGGCCTGGCAGCAAAATTCCCATCGCTTACTAATGCAGTTTTAGGGAAACCGTTGAGTAAGTTGTTAATGCAAAAATTGTTTGGGATTAGCGCCAAACGTAATTTGCCAAAGGTTTCTGGTCGAAAATTCCATGCCTGGTATGAACGTCATGCCGTTGCCACTGGGTTATCTAGGACAGTGGTTTTATGGGATGATACTTACGTCCGGTACTACGAGCCGGAAATTGGGATTAGCGCCGTACGAGTTTTAAACGCCTTGGGGTATAACGTGGTTTTGGTGCCTGATCGGAAGTGTTGTGGAAGACCAGCTTTTAGCCAGGGGTTATTGGATCGCGCCAAAAGGCTCGGGACACACAATGTTCGGCTCCTGAGTCAATATCCCCAGCATATCCCAGTGATTTTCCTTGAACCTTCTTGCTGGTCGATGTTTGTCGATGATTATATTGAGTTGGACGTGCCCGGTGCACCCGAAGTTGCTAAAAGGTGTTACTTGTTCGACCAGTTCCTTGCCAGGGAAATAAAGGATCGTAACGTGGAGGAGCTGTTTGACCGACGTGAGGAATTGATCGTGATCCATACACATTGCCATTCTAAATCCTTGGCGGATCAGGAACATCTGCATGAAGTGGTGATGAAATTACCTGGACGCGAGTGCGTAATTCTGAACACGGGATGCTGTGGCATGGCAGGTGCCTTTGGGATGAGGGAGGATAACTACGAGCTTTCTGTAAAAATTGCACAGCCATTGATTGAGCAGATCAACTCGTTTCCCCCGGAGGCAAAAATCGTCCTTGGTGGAACAAGTTGTAGGCAACAAGTCGCGCAGTTAACCAATAGACACCCTTTGCATCTAGCTCAGGTCTTTGAGTCAGCTCTCAAATCTCCAAATGCCAGCACCACCTTACATTGAATTAGGTCGCGGTAAATCGCGCATCCAAATCCCAATCCTGTACGAGGATCGATCTGTGATTGCGATTGATAAACCACCTGGGTGGTTGGTTGCACCTGCGGATTGGGATCGGACTTCCCGAAATTTGCAACGCGCAATTGAGGAATCAATTGTCCGACGCAGTTTTTGGGTTAAATCGCGGAATCTCAAATTCCTCAGGTTTGTCCACCGACTGGACGCAGAAACAACTGGCGTGCTGCTATTGGTTAAAAGCCGAGGAGCCGTAAAGCCTTATTCAGAACTTTTCGAGCGGAAACGGGTGTTGAAACTGTACCTTGCGGTCGTTCACGGCTTGGTTGAGGAAGACCAGTGGATTTGTGCGTTGCCTTTGAAGGAGATTACGAAACCATGCCCTAGAGTAATCGTAGACCTCAAGCAGGGAAAACCAGCTACAACTCAATTCCATAAACTCGCTCATTGGACACATCCCGGCTTAGGCCCATTGAGTTTAGTTGCGGCTATTCCAGAGACAGGTCGTACGCATCAAATCCGAGTCCATTTAGCATCATCAGGACACCCTCTGGTAGGCGATTCATTATACGGGGGGAAACAAACACGCACCCTTGCCTCTTTCGGCTTACGATCAGTAGCGTTGAAATATAGAGATCCATTCACACAGCAAATGGTTAGTATTACCGCGCCAGTCGTTGAGTTCCTTAGGCAGTTTGGCTTGCAGACCATCCCAGAAATGTTAATGGACCTGCAAGTGGCCCTGGTAAAACTAGCCCCGGTAGGTAAGACCGAATCACGAACTCGTCCAGCTGATTCGATGCAATGATCTTCACCTCGTGCAGCCCTGCTGTGTCCAACGCACGTCGTACCTCGCGGGACAAATACGCAAGGTGCCGTTCTCCAGCCGTACACCAGCCAGTTTTCGACCGCGCGCAGCCAGCTCGCGTCCGACCACAATTGCATTTGGCAAACCCGGGTGCAACGTATCCCGCCATTGTCGGACGAACCCCCTTTTGACGTAGCCTCGGTCGAAAGAGCGCGGATATCATAAATAGCTCATACTTGAAGCGGAACATTGGGTTTAAGGGAAGTTATATTGCTGGGGCTCTGGTGGTGATGTGCCAAGGAACCGGGCGCCTTTTAAATCCGCCGTCTTACGACGGCGGCTACAGGGAAAAATCTGGTAGCCGCCGACGTGAGTCGGCGGATAAATCCCCTTATGAGTTTACCAGTGACCATGGAATTATTTTTTGCCTTGCAGTGGTGGCGA